>Ga0247727_10000216_pt1 | contig 135108 bp, 142 predicted proteins | sample WisWelCaveWW1625_FD_202498 | JGI IMG/M metagenome (GOLD analysis project Ga0247727, IMG submission 202498) | Biofilm microbial communities from Wishing Well Cave, Virginia, United States - WW16-25 | ecosystem: Environmental > Aquatic > Deep subsurface > Groundwater > Cave microbial mat... | reverse complement strand
TACTCCGCCGCCGACCGAGACGCCGACACCGACTGCCACGCCCACACCGACGCCGACCGAGACGCCGACACCGACGCCGACCGAGACGCCGACGCCCACGCCGACGATACCGGCTGCCACGTCCACACCACCGGCGACGGAGACACCCTCTTCGACGCCGACCGAGACGCCGACGCCCACTCCGACGTTTCCGGCTGCCACGTCCACACCACCGGCGACCGAGACCGCCTCGCCGACGCCGACCGAGACGCCGGTCGGGACGCCCACGCCAACGGCGGCTGGTGAGACGGCAACGCCTGCGCCCGATTCGCCGACTCCCAACGTGGACGATTTCCCACCTGGAGGCGGTACGCCTGAGTCCGGTGGAATCTCGCTGGCGTCTCTCCTGGCCTCAGCGCTCGTGGTGGCAAGCGTCTGGTTTCTGTGGAGGAGACCACGAGCGGCCTGATACAATTCCTCGCACCGCTGGTAAAGGACTAAGGAGGCGAGGATGCCAGGACCCCTGGAAGGCGTAAAAGTAGTCGAGCTGGGCCTCTGGGTGGCAGGCCCATCAGCCGCCGCGATGCTGGGCGACTGGGGCGCGCAAGTAATCAAGATCGAGCCGCCGAACGGCGATCCAATGCGGGGGCTCTTCGCCGCGCTGCTAGGAACCGAAGCCTCGCTCAACCCTCCTTTCGAGCTGGACAACCGCGGGAAGCGCGGCATCGTCCTTGACCTGGAGAAGGAGGAAGCGCGCGAGATCGCGTTGCGACTAGTCGAGGACGCAGACGTATTCGTGACGAACATGAGGCCGCGCGTCCTCGATCAGTTCGGCCTGAGCTACGCGGAGTTGCACGAGCGCTTCCCGCGCCTCGTCTACGCGCATGTCACAGGCTACGGTCCGGACGGTGAGGCGCGCGACACCGCCGCGTACGACATCGGGGCGTTCTGGTCCACGGCCGGGGTTGGCGCGTCCTTGACGGCTCCTGGTGGCGCCATACCGCAACAGCGGGGCGGCATGGGCGATCACATGACGGGGCAGATGACTGCGGGCGCAATCTGCGCGGCGCTGTACTCTCGCGAGAAGACCGGCATTGGTCAGCGTGTCTCGGTGTCGCTGGCGCGGGTGGGCGTGTACATGATCGGCTGGGACGTGATGCTGGCGATGCGTCTGGGCGTCCCTGTGCTGACCTACGACCGCCACCATGCCGTCAATCCCATCATCGACTGCTACAGGTCGGGTGACGGGCGCTGGTTCTGGCTGCTGCTGCTCCAGGCCGACCGTCACTGGCCCGACCTCTGCCGGGCGATCGGGCGTGAGGGCCTGATGGCAGACGAGCGGTTCAAGAATATCGAGATCAGGCGGGTGAACGGGCCGGCGCTGGTGGACGAGTTGGACGCCGTGTTCGCGCAGAAACCGCTGTCGGAATGGGTGCAGGCCTTCGAGGCGAATAATGTCTGGTGGGCGCCCGTGAACTCCGTGAACGAGGTCGTCAAGGACGCCTGGGTGCGGGCCTCCGGCGCTTTCATCGATGTGCCCGGGCCGGACGGCGCGATCCCGATGGTGGCGACGCCCGCGGACTTCTCGGGCACGCCGTGGGCGCCCGGAGGGCTGCCGCCGCAGCTGGGCCAGCACACGGAGGAAGTGCTGCTGGAGATTGGCTACGACTGGGAGGGTATCGGTGGGCTTAAGGACCGGGGAGTCATCCCTTAGGGTGGCCGAAACGGGCAATCTCGCGGTTCATGTCGAGAGGCAGGACGGCACCGCGATTTTCGTATTCGCCCCAGTGTTCACGCGGGACGAGCCACATCACCTCGAACTCGATGCCGTCAGGGTCGCGTCCGTAGAGCGACTTCGTGGCGCCGTGATCGCTCATACCCGTGAGCGCGTCCAACTCGGTTAGGACCGCTGAGGCCGCGGCCAGCTCCTCGATCGTCGGGACTTCCCAGGCGAGGTGGTAGAGGCCGACGGAGCCGCGTGGCGGCTGTGGCGCGCCGGCGCCGACGGATAGTAGGGCGAGGTCGTGGTGGTTGTCCGAGTTCGCGGCCCGCAGGAACGCCATCGGGCCTTCTCTACCGATCTCTTTTAGTCCGAACGCCCGTCGATAGAAGCCTACGGACGCGTCGAGATCGCTTACGTATAAAACCGCGTGGTTGAGGCGAGTTATCGAGACCGGATTACTCATATCGCAACGCCTCCGCAGTTGGGATGCTCGCGGCCTGCCTGGCCGGGATAAAGGTCATCACCAGCGAAGCCAGGTAGGTAAAGGCGGAGAAGAAGGCGATCTGTAGCCACGGAACGTGGTAGCTGGCCCCTTCTGGGAACTCGTCGCTCGTTATCAGCATATACGAGAGCCAGATCGCGAGACCGACGCCAGAAAAGATGGCAAGGAGTGTGACGAAGGATGTTTCCAGCATGAAGCTGAGCGCGACCGTGCTGCGCTTGTAGCCGATGGCGCGCAGCATCCCGATCTGCTGGCGGCGCTCGACGACGGTGCGGAAGGCGATGACGCCGACGGCGGCGATTCCAACGAAAAGGCCGAGGCCCATGTAACCCTGCATGAGGTAGAAGAAGTTGCGGAAGAGCGCGCTGTCTGCTTCGGCGCGGGCTTTCAGAGACTCGGCCTGAACACCCGCCGTGAGAAGCGTTGATTCGATCGCCTTTGCCACGTGCCTGGACTGTGAGGAGTCTTTCAGGCCCACATAGTGCCAGGATAGCTCGGGATCGCCGAAGACTTCCTTGTACGTCGCCAGAGGGATGTGGAGGCCGACGAAGTTGCTGCTGGCGCCCTCGCCCATCACACCGATGAGTGTGATTTTCCGGGTCTGTCCGGAGACCGGATCGCGCAGTTCGAGTGGGATGGGATCGAACACCCGGATGCGCTCCCGGATTCCGGAGACAGAGAAGCCGTACTCATTTTCGGAGAATCCACCGCTGCCGATGGCGAAGGCGTCGATGACGGCGACGTCGTCACGGGTGAGCAGCGCCTCCCGCACCGCCGCGTCGCTCTCGAAGCCGCGGGCGTGATGGTCAACTGGGAGGTTGCTGGCGCTGATGAATCCGTCGTCCATGCCGATAACTAGATAGCTATCGAACTTACCGTCCGGACCCTGGCGCACCTCGTTGGTCGCGTAAGGGTCCTCGGCGCGGCCGATCACCCCTTCGCTGCGGAAGCCGTCGGGTGCGGTGGAGCCGGCCTCGCGGAGGCGCGCTGGGAGGTCAGGTATCGGGTTGTTGGCGTTCTCCTCGACGACGATGTCCCAGCCACCCCTGGAGTCATCGGCGAGAAAGAGTTCGTTGAAGTTCAGGTTCATCGTCGACATCATCGTCAGGGAGAAGACGACCAGAGAGATCATGGCCACGGTCATGCCGGTGCGGAAGCGGTTGGCGAGGGGGTAGGCGATGGCTGTCTTGAGGGCGGGCAGGATCGTGCCAAAAACGTCGCCGAGGCGGGATACGCCGGCGAGGATGACGTCAGCGTTGTAGACAAGCACGTATGTCGACGCAGTCACCATGGCCACGCCGCTGAGGAAGAACATCTCGATGTCGCCGCTTAGTACGCCGACCAGCGGCTCGATTCGCCCGCCCGCGGTCAGTCCCCAGGTAACGAGAAGCGCCAGGCCGGCGGCGGTGAACACCGGGCGGTGAGGGAGTTTCAGGAAATGTGTAAGGCCCCTGGCGGCGCCGGCTGCGAAAAGCGAGCAACCGAGGGCGAACGGGAAGGCGAGGTCGCTGGACATGCCGCTGACCACCAGCAGCGCGCCCAGGATTAGCCCCCCCCACGAGATGATCCAGGCCGCAGGCAGGCCGAAGCCGTTACGCAGCAGCAGCCAGAGTCCGAGGGGCGGGATCCCGAACGCCGGGATGGAGAAGAGGACCCACCACGATGACCACGCCAGGCCCAACCCTTTTCGGCAGAGGAGCCACAGGCCCAGCGGGGGGACAGCCATCGCTGGTAACGCGAGCAAAACCCATCGCCATTGAGTGACCCGCTGCTGAACCGGGCGGCGGTCGTCTTCGGTGCCCCGAATGGCCGCGACGATGTTGAGGGTGGACACGCGCCACGAAGAGAACGTGACGGTGGCGAAGGTCAGGACGACTCCGAGGCTATAGGAGACGATCAGCGTGCGCGGAGTTATGTGCGGTTCGATCGAAAGCTGGAAGTCCCCTGACGAGAAGATAGCGCCCATGGCGCTCGCCATTCCGAAGGCGACGAGGACGCCGAGGCCCGCGCCCACCATCGCGGCGACGACGTTGTAGGCCATACCCTCCGACAGGAAGGTCTGCACGAGGTGACCGCGCTTGGTGCCGACCGCCCGCGCCATGCCCATCTCCGGCTTCCGCTCGGCGGCGAGCATGACGAAGATCATGATGATCAACAACACGCCGGCGCCGATGGAGAAGAGGCCCAAGAGCAAGAAGAAGGTGGTCATGAAGTTCCCGAGCAGCTCGGCGAACTCTACGTCGGCCTTCTTCGTGCTGCTGATGTCTAAGGCGAGGCGGTTTTGCCGAATCAGGCGCTGTAGATCCAGCTCAACGGAGTCTGTTAAGTCGAGAGTGTCACGTACACCGCCTGTGAGCGAGACGGCGATGAAGCTCAGATCGCTGTGTCCGAAGACTTGGTGCAGTGTGTCGAGTCGCGTGACCAAGCCTTGCTGAATCGATTCACTGCCCACCCCGGTCAGGACACGGTCTTCGACGACGTCGACAATCGTGAACTCGGTAGGCTTGTTGTCCACGAAGATTCGGATGCGATCGCCCGGGGAGGTGTCCAGCTCTCGCGCCGCGCTTTTGTTTATGTAGACCTCCTGCGGTTGAAGAGAACCGACATCGAGGGTCTCTCCGGTGCGGACGGAGAGGACGTCGGGGAATCCGGCTAGCGCGCCCGCGTCGAGACCGGTCAGGGTCATGACTGGCTCGCTCAGCCCAGTGTCGAGGTTGGTGACCGGGACAGTCTCCATGCGGACGCCGAGGACGCCATCGATGTCCGAGCTGCCGGCCTCCGCGACAGCCGTTCGGAAGCGCTCGTATTGTGCGGAAGGAATGTCCAGGCCAGTAGCGCCCTCGCTGTCACCGGCGGTGGCGAGGTTGTCCTGCTCGATCGCCACGTCGACATGGCCAAGGAGTGTGTACGCCTGCTTGCTGATGCTGTGGTTAAGCGTGTCGCCGGTGCCGAAAGCCGCGGAGATGATGAGGGTACTGAGCATCAGGCCCAGCACAATGAGGACGGTCTGGGCAGTACGCCGTGGTATGTTGCGCAGTCCCATCGCGAAGAAGATGCGGTTGCGCAGGGCCACGTACGCGACGCTGCCGAGCGAGATAGCGAGCAACGACACCAGGACGATCATTATCGTGGTCATCGAGAGCCCGAACAGGGAGTCCATTGTCTAGATCGTCTCGGTGGCGGCGGAGGCAGTTGGCTGTGCCCCGAAGGGCTCGTCGCTGACAATTCGGCCGTCTTGCATACGGATGATTCGTCTCGTGCGCGCCGCGACACCGTGATCGTGCGTGACCAGGACGAAGGTCTGAGCGTGCCGTTCATTCAGATCTACGAGCAGGTCCATGATCTCCGCAGCGTTGCTGCTGTCGAGATCGCCCGTCGGCTCGTCGCCCCAGACGATGGCGGGCTCGTTCACAAGCGCTCGCGCGATAGTCACGCGCTGCCGCTGACCCCCGGAGAGCTCGGCCGGCTTGTGCTGCGCCCAGTCCGACAGGTGGACGGTGTCCAGCGCCTGTAGCGCCCGTTTGCGGGCGTCTCGTGAGGAGACGCCGGAGACTACCAGCGGCAGTTCGACGTTCTCAACCGCCGAGAGCACGGGCAAGAGGTTGTAGAACTGGAAGACGAAGCCCATTCTGCGCGCCCGGTATTCCGTCTTGTCGTTGTCGGACATCGTGCTGAGGTCCACGCCGTCAACGGCAACGCGGCCGCTGTCGATCACGTCCAGCCCGGAGAGGCAATTGAGGAGGGTTGTCTTGCCGCAGCCTGACGCGCCCATGATGGCGACCATTTCACCCCGCCCGATGGCGAGGCTGACGCCCCGCAGCGCTTCGACGCGGACGCGGCCGGTGTCGTACGTCTTGAAAACGTCGATCGCTTCAATGATCGCGGCGTGGGGGTAGTGGCCGTCGGTTCCAGTAGGCGTGGTCATAGACGATGCGGGTTTCAGTATAGCGTTTGGGGCTCAGCGCGACACTGTGACTTAGATCACACCGCGATCGGGTCGGACGCCGACACCATTCGGCGATCGAACACCTCGCCAAAGTGGCGGGCCACAGTCGTCCGAACGTCTGCCAAAGGTGGCGCGACCCCCAGGGCCTTCTCCATCGAGGTGACGCCCCGGTCGGTGATGCCGCAGGGCACGATCCGCTCGAACCAGGCGAGGTCGACGTCGACGTTCAGCGCGAGGCCGTGCGTCGTCACCCACGTTCCGCCGGCGCCGCCCGGGCGGCTGACTCTGACGCCGATCGCCGCGATCTTCTCTGTGCCCACCCACACGCCCGTGTTTTCGCAGTCGAGTTCACTTTCGATGGCGTAGTCTCGGAGTGTGCGGATCACGACCTCTTCAAGACTGCGCACGTATGTGACAACTCCCCGGGCGGCAGCCTTGAGATCGACGATCGGATAGGCGATGAGCTGACCGGGGCCGTGAAACGTTATGTCACCGCCGCGGTCTGACTCAACCAACGGCGCGCCCAAGAGGGCTGCGGGGAGGCGCAGATTGCGAGCCGTATCCCTCTTTCCCGTGGTGAAGACGGGCGCGTGTTCGAGGAGGAGGAGGGTGTCGGGGATCTCGCCCGCGGCGCGACGCGGGGCGAGCTCTCTTTGGAGATCCCATGCCTGCTCGTAGTCGACGGTGCCCAGCCAACGGATGTCGCAGGTCGCGTGCATCAGTCGATTCCGGTTTCGGCGCTGAATACTTCGAGTCGCTTCTTGACATCGCCCAAAAACGCGCCGGCCTGGTGGCCATCCAGGATGCGATGGTCGAACGAGATCCCAATCACGACGATGGAGCGCACGGCGATGGCGTCGCCGGCGACCACGACGGCACGCTTCGTGATCGCCTCGAAGCCCAGGATCGCCGCCTGACCGTGGTTGATGATCGGCTGGGAGATGATGGACCCGAATGCGCCCGTGTTGTCGAGAGTAAACGTCCCGCCTTGCACATCTTCGAGCTTCAGCTTGTTCACGCGCGCCCTTTCGCCGATGTCGTTCATCGCCATGGCGAGTTCGGCGATGCTCAACCGGTCCGCATCGTGCACAACAGGGACGACGAGACCGCGCTCGGCAGCGACAGCGATGCCAAGACCGATGCGCTTTCTGAGCACGATGTGGTCGTCTCCCCACGAGGCGTTGAGATACGGGTGTTCGACCAACGCGCGAGAGACAGCGTGAGCCGCGAACGGCAGGTAGGTGAGGTCCACGCCGTGACGCTTGCGAAAAGCGTCCTTGACGGACTTGCGCAGCGCGACGAGGCCCGTCACGTCCGCCTCCATCGCCAACCACGCGGCGGGCGCGCTGAAGGCGGCGGCCGACATGCGTTGGGCGATCGTGCGGCGAATAGCCGTGAGCGGGACTGATTCCTCGTCCGCTCCGAGTGTCGAGGCGGGTCGCGCCGCAACGGGCTGAGCCGCAGCAGCCGTCTTCGGTCCCCCAGTGGCCGCGCGGACGTCATCTTCTACTATGCGGCCGCCGGGCCCCGTTCCCGTTATCGTCGCGAGGTCGACCCCCATCTCTTCCGCCAGCTTGCGCACGCGCGGCGTGGCCCGCGCCTCGCCGCCTCCCCTTCGCGCGGCAGAAGGCTTGGCAATAGGACTGGATACCGCAGCCGTGACCTCAGCGGAGGGTGCTGGCGCTGAGATGTCAGCCGGGACTTCGCCCTCGGCCGTCTCAATGCTGGCAAGGGGCGCGCCGACGAGCACCGTTTCGCCTTCGGCGGCGAGAATCTCGGTCACTGTGCCTGACACCGGCGATGGCAGCTCTACGTCCACCTTGTCCGTGTTGATCTCAACGATGGGCTCGTACTTCTCGATGCGCTCGCCGGGCTTCTTGAGCCAGCGCTCGATCGTGCCCTCTGTGACCGTCTCCCCCACCTCCGGCATCGTCAGGGTGAACGCCATTGGCACTCCCTTCGGTTAGTACGCGGCGAGTTTGCGTATAGCCGTTGCGATCTTCTCTGGGTTCGGCAGGATGTACTCCTCCAGAATGCCAGAGTAGGGCGTTAGCGGCACGTCGGGCGAGGCGACACGTGTGACCGGGCCATCAAGGTACTCGAATCCGTCCTGAGCGATCGTGGCCGCGATTTCCGCGCCGAAACCGCCCGTGATGTTGTCCTCGTAGACGATGAGCGCCTTGCCGGTCTTCTTGACCGACTCCAGCACGCATTCTCTGTCCCAGGGGGAGATCGTGCGCAGGTCGATCACCTCTACGCTGAGGCCGTCGTCTGCCTGCACGGTCTCGGCTGCCTTCAGCGAGTGGTGTGTCATCAGCCCGTAGGTGACGAGCGTCATGTCCGTGCCTTCACGCTTCACGACAGCCTCACCGATGGGGATCGTATAGTCGTCGTCTGGGACTTCCTCGCGAAAGAGGCGATAGGCCCTTTTGTGCTCAAGGAAGATCACGGGGTTTGGATCGCGTATCGCCGACTTGAGAAGCCCTTTCGCGTCGTACGGTGTGGCGACGCAGACCACCTTGAGCCCCGGCACGTGCGCGTAGAAGGCCTCGATGCTCTGGGAGTGGTACGGCCCGCCGTGGATTCCGGCGCCATAGGGCGTGCGCACGACGATCGGGCAGCTCCAGGTACCGTTCGAGCGGTAGTGCAGCCGCGCCGCTTCGCTCACGATCTGGTCGAAGGCCGGGTGGCTGAAATCGGCGAATTGTATCTCGGCGATGGGCACGATACCGTTGAGTGACGCCCCGATAGCGGCGCCGACGATGCAGGCCTCGGCGAGCGGTGTGTCCATGCAGCGGTCCTCGCCGAATTCTTGCGTGAAGCCTTCCGTCGCACGGAAGACGCCGCCACTGCCTACGTCCTCGCCCATGACGATCACGCGATCGTCGCGCTTCATCTCCTCGAACATCGCCTCTCGAACGGCTTCGATCATCGTTTTTTCAGCCATCGCGTGCGCTCCCCTCTACGAATACGTGGCGAAGCGCTGATTCCGGGTCCGGCTGTGCAGCCGCCTCCGCGGAGTCCGTCGCTTCGTCGACCTCCTGGGCCGCCCTGGCCTGGAGCTCATCCAGCCGGGCGGTGTTAACGATATCGTTTTCCTTCAGCCACGTCTCAAAGCGAGTCATGGGGTCCTTCTTTCCCCAAAGATCCACCTCGTCGCGGCTCCTATAACGCTTGTCGTCGTCATCGCTGGAGTGGGGCACCAAACGGTACGTCTTGGCTTCGATGAAGGTAGGGCCGTCGCCCTTGCGAGCGCGTTCTACAGCCTCTTTCATGCTGCCGTACACTGCCAGGACGTCGTTACCGTCGATGGTCACGCCCGGGAAGCCGTAGCCTTCCGCCCGGGCGGCGACGTTGTCCACTGCGGCTTGCTTCCGCCAGTTGACCGATATCGCGTAGCCGTTGAACTCGCACACGAAGATGACGGGTAGCTTGTGGATACCGGCAAAGTTCATCGCCTCGTGGCAGTCGCCGGTGCTCGTAGCGCCGTCACCGAAGTAGACCGCGGTGACCTCGTCAAGGCCGCGCAGCTTCGAGGCGAGGGCTGTTCCGGCGGCCTGCGGCGCCTGCGTGCAGACCGGCGCGCCCTGCGAAACGATCCGCAGCTCGGCGCTGCTGAAATGCGAAGGCATGTTCCGCCCGCCGCTGCTGATGTCCTCGGCTCGCGCGAAGAAGCCCATGAGCACGTCGCGGGGGCTCAGGCCGATGGTGAGCGCCACGCCCACATCGCGGTAGTAGGTGTAAACCCAGTCGTGTCCGGCCCTGAGCGCGTAGGCTGTGCCCACCTGGGCCGCCTCGTGGCCTTCCCCGCTGTACGTGATCGCGCCCTTGCCCATGCGCTGGAGCAGCCTCTGCCTGACACTCAGCGTGCGAGCGAGGAGCATCTTGTAGTAGATCTCCAGGAGTTGTTTATCGCCCAACCCGTGCGCCTTGAGTGCCGCTTTCAAAACAGCCATTCGGTTTAGCCTTTCTCCGGCAGCCTTCGTACCTCGTCTACTAGTACGTGATCGAGGGCGGATTCGGCGCTGGGCAGCGGCGCCTTCTCGGCGAATTCCGTCGCCTCGTCCAGCTCGGCCATGACCTTCACGCCGACCGCTATCAGCACCTCGTCATCGGCGATCTCGTGTTCTTTGAGCCAGGCAGCAAAGCGCGGTATCGGGTCTTTTTTCGTCCACGCCTCGACCTCTTCGCGGCTGCGGTAGCGCCGGTCGTCGTCGTCACTCGTGTGAGGCGTGAGGCGGTATGTCTTGGCTTCGATCAACGTTGCGCCGGCGCCCTTCCGCGCCCGCTCGACGGCGTCGCGGGCAGCGCCGTAGACCGCGAGCACGTCGTTGCCGTCTACCGTGACGCCCGGAAACCCATAACCTTTCGCGCGGACCGCTACGTTTTCGACAGCAGCCTGCTTGCGCCAATGGACTGAGATCGCGTACAGGTTGTGTTCGATCACGAAGATCACCGGCAACTTGTGGACGCCGGCGAAGTTCATCGCCTCGTGGCAATCACCTGTGCTCGTCCCGCCGTCGCCGGTGTAAACCATCGTCACTTCGTCGGTTCCGCGCAGCTTGGAGGCGAGCGCTATGCCCGCCGCGTGGGGCAGGTGCGTGGCGACGGGCGCCGAACCAGACACGATGCGCAGGGCCGGGTCGCTGAAATGCGAGGGCATGTTGCGGCCGCCGCTGCTGATGTCGTCCGCGCGTGATAGGTGCGCCAGGAACAGATCGCGCGCCGTCTGGCCGAGCGTTAGGGCGACGCCGATGTCGCGGTAATAAGGGACCGCCCAATCATGACCAGGGCGGAGCGCGAAGGTTGTCCCTACCTGCGTGGCTTCGTGCCCCTCGCCCGTGACGGCGAACGGTCCCTTACCCATGCGATTCAGCATCCGCTCGCGCTGTCCCACGCTGCGAGCCAGCAGCATCTTGTAGTAGATGTCCAGGAGCTGATCTGCGTCCAGTCCCATCCCGCCAACTATCTCCTTCGCTGTAACCATCAGATCTCCCGCCTACCAGTAGATGCTTGTCCCGGCGGAAAGCTGCGCGGCCTCGCCCAGGACCTCGCTGAGCGTTGGGTGCGGATGGATGTTCGCGCCGAGCTCCCAGGCGGAAGCCTCCACGAAACGCGCCAGAGATGCCTCGGCGATGAGCTCGCAGGCGTTGTGGCCAATGATGTGAGCCCCCAGGAGATCGCCAGAGTCCGCATCGTATACCACCTTGGCGAACCCTTCCGTCTCGCCCTGAATCAGGGCCATGGCGTTGTTGCGGAATGAGAAGCGCTGAGCCTTCACGTTGCGTCCGGCGTCCTTGGCCTGCGGCTCAGTCAGGCCGACCGAAGCCACCTGCGGATGGCTGTAGGTGACCCGCGGCACCCGGTTGTAATCGAGCTGCTCCGCATCCTTTCCGGCAATCGCTTCCGCCGCTATGAACCCCTCGGCGGCGGCGACGTGTGCCAGAAGGAGTCCGCCATTGGCGTCGCCGACGGCGTATATCGTCGGTTCGTCCGTTCGGTAACCCTCATCCGTGCGAATGTAGCCCTTCTCGAGGGTCACTGCGGACTTGTCCAGGCCTAGATCGTTCGTCACGGCCTCGCGGCCCACGGCTACCAGCGCCACTTCGCCCTTGACCTGCTTCTCCTCGCCCTCGTGTTCCACTGTCAGTTCAACCACGCCGTCGTATGACCTGTTCTTACCAGGTAAGACGCGCGCGGAGGTCATGACGTTGACACCCCGAGCGGCCAGCGATTTGCCGAGCGCCCGGGCAACGTCGGCGTCCTCGAGCGGGACTACGGTTGGCATCATCTCGATCAGCGTCACCTGAGTGCCCACGGCAACGAAGAACGAGGCGAATTCGCAGCCGACGGCCCCGGCGCCGATGATGATGATCGACGCGGGCAGACTCTCTAGCGACAGGAGGTGATCGCTGTTGAGAATCCGCTCTCCGTCTACTTCGAGGCCTGGGATGTCTCGCGGCCGCGAGCCGGTAGCGATGACGATGTTGCGGGCGGTTAGAGTGCGGTCGCCCACCGCGACCTGATTCGCGGACAGGAGGCGCGCCGAGCTCTCGATGATCTCGATCTTGTGCTTCTGGATCGTGCCGCGGAGGCCCTTGTGGAGCGTCTCAACGACCTGGTGGGTGCGGGAGACAACGGTGGGGTAATCCAGCGTGATGTTCTCGGCGCGGACGCCGAAGGCAGGCGCCTTCCGGACCTGTTCCAGCATTTGCGCGCTTTCCAGCCACGCCTTGGTGGGGATGCAACCCCGGTGGAGGCAGGTACCACCGACCTTATCGCGTTCGACGATGGCCGCCGTCAGGCCGAGTTGCGTGGCGCGGATGGCGGCTGTGTATCCGCCGTTCCCGCCGCCGATCGCTACAACATCGAATTCGTCCACGCGCTCGCTTCACTCCTCATCCAGCGGCCCGTCCCCTCCACAGCGGCGACCTAGCTACTTCAATTGTAGAAATGAACATCGCCTATCTTTCATTATCCCTGCACCCTTCCGAGCCTGTCAAACGAATCGCCGTGTGGACAACTCTCCTTCTTGTGCTATCATTGGCGCCGTGAAACTCACCGGCACGCTCGCTGAATTCATCGTCTCCACGCCTGCCGAGAGAATTGGGCTGGACGCGCGGCTCCAGGCGAGGCGGGCGATGCTGGATACGGTTGGCGTCATGCTAGCCGGGAGTACGGAAGAGTGCAGCCGCATCGCCGCGCAGTTCGTGCGCGACCAGGCTGGCGCCGGGGATGCGGTGGTTGTTGGTCAGCGGCTCCGCGCCCCCGCAAGCGAGGCAGCGCTTGTGAACGGCACTTCCGCCCACGCCCTGGACTTCGACGATGTGAACATGAGCATGCGGGGGCATCCGAGCGTACCGCTGGTGCCGGCGGTGCTGGCGCTGGGCGAGAAGCTTGGCGCGACCGGTCGTGAGGTAGTCGACGCGTTCGTCGTGGGGTTCGAAGTGGAATGCAAGATCGGCCGGCTGATCGGCGCGCCCCACTACGCCCTGGGCTGGCATCCCACATCCACGTTCGGCACGCTCGGCTCGGCCGCTGCCTGCGCGCGGCTGCTGAGACTCGATGCCGAAGGCACTCAGTCGGCACTGGGCATAGCCGCTTCCCTGGCCAGCGGCGCGCGCAAGAACTTCGGCTCCATGACTAAACCCCTGCATGCCGGCTGGGCAGCCCGTAACGGCGTGGTGGCGGCATCCCTCGCGCAGGCAGGGTTCACGGCAGACGCGGAGGCGCTGGAGGGCGAGGCTGGCTACCTGTGCGCGGCCTCAGGTGGCGCGGAGTTCGACCCCTCGCCGATCGAGAGGCTGGGCGAACCCTGGGAGGTCGTCTCCCCTGGGATCGGCGTGAAGCTCTATCCCTGCTGCTACTTCACGCATCTAGCCGTCGACTCGGCGCTCGACGTCGGTCAGGCGATTGCCAACGACGTTGAGACTGTCGATGCCGTTCACGTGTCCGTAAGTCCAGGCACGATGATGGTGCTGCGGAAGACCTTGCCGGCGACAGGCCTGGAAGGCAAGTTCAGCATGGAATATTGCGTGGCGACCGCGCTCCTCGATGGCGCGGTGACCCTCGAGTCGTTCAGCGATGAGGCGGTTGCGCGTACAGCCATTCAAGACCTGCTCGCCAAAGTTGCAGTGACCGAAGATGGCCCGCCGGCGAACGCGCCCATAGGCGGGCGGGCTGAAGTGACCATCGTCCTGCGCGACGGCTCGTCCCGTTCCGCGCATGCGGACGTGCCGCGCGGCGATCCGAAAAACCCTCTCTCGTGGGACCAGATCGCGGCGAAGTTCCGCGACTGTGCTCGGTCCGTCTTGGATTCGGGTAGGACTGAGGAGACAATCGACCTTACTGGCCACCTCGATGAGCTACCCAGTATTCGAGATCTGACCAAGACCCTGGAGGGCGGCGACTGATGGGCACACCCCTTCTCCACAACACCCTTTCGCGCCAAAAAGAGCCGCTCTCCGAGTCAAGCGTCGGGGTCTACGTCTGTGGCGTGACCCCTTACGACACGACGCACCTCGGTCACGCCTTCACCTACACCTCGTTCGATGTCCTGATCCGTTACCTGCGTTTCATCGGTCGAGAGGTGACGTACGTGCGCAACGTGACGGACATCGACGATGACATATTGCTGCGCGCGCACTCGCGGGGCATGGACTGGAAAGAGTTGGGCGACAGCGAATTCGCCAAGTTCGTCGACGACATGAGGAATCTCAACAACCTGCCCCCGGAAGTAGAGCCTCGCGCCACCGAGCACATACCAGAGATAGTCGCGATCGTAGAAGGGCTCCTGGCCAAAGGGCTTGCCTACGAACGCGACGGCAACGTCTACTTCGATACCGAGCAGGGCAGCCGCTTCCGCACGATGTGTGGCCTGGAATACCCGGCCCAGCTCGAACTCGCCAACGAGCGCGGCAACTTTCCCAGCGACTCTCACAAGAATGACCCTCTGGACTTCGTCCTCTGGCAGGCCAAGAAAGACAGCGAACCGTCGTGGCTGTCACCGTGGGGCGAGGGAAGGCCGGGCTGGCACATTGAATGCTCGGCCATGAGCATCAAGTACCTTGGAGAGAGCTTCGCCATCCACGGCGGCGGCGGCGACCTTATCTTTCCCCACCACGAAGGCGAGATCGCGCAATCGGAGGGGTTCACTGGCAAACCATTTGTCCACATCTGGATGCACGCAGGCATGCTCTACTGCGGCGAACACAAGATGAGCAAGTCGCTGGGTAACATGGTCTTTCTGCGCGACTTGCTCAAGGTCTGCCCCCCGGACGCCATCCGCCTCTATCTCCTTTCCCACCACTACCGCGAGCCTTGGAACCACGACCGTCGTGAGCTGGCGGCCGCCCGCGGACTGGCTCGAACGCTGGCGAAGGCGCTGCCAGATATAGCCGAGGCTGCTGATCCCGAGATCGAACGCCTGGGACAGCCGTTCCTCTCCGCGCTCGCCGACGACCTCGATACGCCACGGGCGATCGAGGAGTTGCGGCGGCTCGCCGGCAGCGAGGACCCGTCGGGGCGTCGCGTCGCGCGAACGCTCGGGCGGCGGGTGCTGGGGCTGAATTTCGGCACTTAGCGCTTTGTGATAGAATGTCTTACAGTCGGAAAGTAAGGCAGGAGACCGGAAATGGCAGTTACGCGCATAGGACCGAAGCATCAGATTACGATCCCTCAGGACGCCTTTAGCGAGTTGGGCCTGGAAACGGGGGACTTCCTGGAAGTACGGGTCAGTGACGATTGCCTCTATCTCGTGCCGCAAAAACTGATACCGCGTGACCAAGCCTGGTTCTGGACCCAGGAATGGCAGGAGCTCGAGCGCGAAGCTGATAAGGATATCGCCGAAGGGCGCGTATCGGGCTCATTCGATTCGCCTGGCGATCTCATTCGCCACCTGCGCGGTGAATGAGGGTTCAGACCACCCGCGCCTTTGACCCAGACTTCGCGCGCCTATCGAACCAACTCAAAGATCGCGCCGAGAAGTCGATTCGCCTTCTGTTGGACGATCCCCGCCATCCGTCGCTGAGACTGAAGCGGATGCAGGGCGCTGAGCGCATCTGGGAGGCCAGGATCACCCGGGCATACAGAATAACCCTCCAGATGAGCGGCGAGGTGCTGATTCTGCGGCGAATCGGCACGCATGACGTGCTGAGAGAGCCGTGATTAAGGCCCGGAGCCAGCCACCTACTGGCCGACCACCCGCTCCGCAGCGGCCCGAAAGCGATCCTTGTGTTCGTCCGATTGGCGGAGCTCCAGGTTGTGCGCCAGCTCGCGCTGCGCGGCGTCCACGCTCAACGTCGCGGCGTCGATGACCTCTTTCGACGCGGCCACCGCTGTGGGTGAGTTCTCCGCGATCGCCGCCGCCATCTTCAAGGCCGTCTCCTCCAGCTCAGTCAACGCTACGACCTGATTCGCGAGTCCGAGGCTCAGCGCCTCAGCGGCATCGACCGTGCGTGCCGTAAAGATCAGCTCCTTCGCAATCGGCGCGCCCACGATACGCGGCAGCTGGCTCGCGCCAACGACGAGCCCGTAACTCGTGCCGACGTAACGGAAACGCGCCGTCTCGGAGCAGATTCGGATATCGCAGGCGATAGCGAAGACAGCACCGCCGCCGTAGGCGTAGCCGTTGACGGCGGCGATAAGCGGCTTCTTGACACGCGAGAGCCGGATCGCGGCTCGTGCGGCGGCGTCCCGGCGGGTATCCCCTGCGGTCTTCGTCGCCTCGGCCATATCCGCGCCGGCGCAGAACGCCTTGTCACCGGCTCCGGTGAGGACGATCACGCGTACACCGTCGTCTGCTTCGAGCGTATCAAGGCAGTCGATCAGCTCGGCAGACATCTGCCCGTTGATCGCGTTGTGTTTCTCGATCCGGTTGAGCCGGATCACGGCGATCTGGTCGTGGCGCTCCAGGATGATCGCTTCGTGTGGCATTGACGGCGTCGTGACGTTAGCCCTCGAAGCGGAAGCTGCCCTGGATGGCGTTGTGGCCCTCCAGGCGGAGGTTGGGCACGACCGGCGAGTTCTCAACCCGATACAGTGACGCCTTTGCCACGTAGGCGGGGGAACCGGGAATCGTCGAGAACGGCGTGTTGTGCCAGGTGCTCGGCTCGCCGTTGGGCCCGCGGTACGGCGCGAGCTCGGCCTCGATGTCCGCGCCGATCTCGAGGCGCCCTTCGCCCTTGTCGATGTCGAACTTGATCGACGCGCGCTCAATGGCTACGACGTCGCCCCAGAGCTGGCTGACTTCCTCCAGTGGCCCGCCCAGCTTACCCGTCCAGACGGTGCGCAGCGCTTCTTCCTGTTGGGGCGAAGCCCGGTCATCGAGGTAGAGCACGACGCGGTGGTTTCCGGCCAGGATGTTGCCGGGGATGTGGGAGAGGACGCCCATCGTCAGGCCCGACACGTCCACACCGTCAACGGCGCCTCTATCGATGTGGTAGCCCTCGACGCTGTAGCAGAGGCCGTTGTCCGGGTCCTCGCCGAACCAGCAGGGGCAGGCGATGTCGCAGTTGCAGACTTCGAGCAGACGGCCTTCTAGGTGGTAGGTCATGGGTCTCCGAGCGTCACTCACGCCGCTAGACCGACAGGATATGCACCGCCAGCGCCGCAGCTTCGCCCTTCACCATGCCGCCGCCGTTTTCGGTGAGGCCCACCTTTGGGTTGCGCACCTGCCGGTCGCCGGCCTCGCCACGAAGCTGCGTGAACACCTCGTAGATCTGGGCGACGCCGGTGGCGCCGATGGGGTGGCCCTTGGAGATCAGACCACCGCTGGGGTTAACCGGGATCGGCCCGTCAACGTAGGTGGCCTTCGTGTCGATCAGCTTGCCACCCTCGCCGGGCGCGCAGAGGCCGAGCTCTTCATAGATCACGAGTTCAGCCGGCGCCGAAGCGTCGTGGCACTCGACGACATTTAGGTCTTTCGGACCGACGCCTGCCATTTCGTACGCCTTCTGCGCCGCCCGCTCCGTGATCCCCGGCTCGCCCGGCTTCCGGTCAGAGCCCGACGTGAGGACTGAAGCGCGGACGAACACAGGCTTCGTCGTGAACTGCTTCGCCTTCTCAGCTGAGCAGATGACTACAGCAGCCGCGCCGTCGCCGATCGGCGAGCACATCAACCGCGTCAGAGGCTCGGCCACCATTGGCGATGTGAGGACGTCCTCCAGCGAGTAGACCTCGCGGTACTGGGCGTGGGGGTTCAGCGAGCCGTTGTAGTGGTTCTTCACCGCGATACGTGCGTACTGCTCCTTCGTGGTCCCGTACTTCTGCATGTGCTGGCGGGCGAACGCGGCGTAGAAGTCCATGAACATGGAGCGCTTCTCGCCCGCGCCCTCCTCCGGCGCCGGAGTCTCGCCGGCTTTCGCGTCGCCGTTGGTGCTGGCCGCCTTCAACTGCGATTGCATCTGTTGCACCCACTCCACGTCCACTGCCGCGCCGATCGCCTGAAAAGAGCGCCGTTTGTCCTCGTGGTACAGCTTCTCCATGCCAACCGCCAGCGCCATGTCGTACATGCCGGAGGCCACGTACATCCAGGCCACGTGGAAGGCCGTCGACGAACTGGCGCAGGCGTTCTCCGTGTTAATCACCGGAATGCCGCCGATGCCAATCTCGCGCAACACTACCTGGCCGCGGATCATCTCCTGACCGGTGATCAGCCCGGCGGTGGCGTTGCCGACAACCGCCGCTTCCAGCTGCGACTTGTCGATGCCGGCCGAATCGAGCGCGCCCTTGACGGCCTCGCCGGCAATGTCTTTCATGCTGCGGTCCAGGAACTTGCCGAAGTTGGTCATTCCGGCGCCGATGATGGCGACGTCTCTCATGGCATTCTCCTTGTTCGGTGCTGCGTTATCGTGGAACAGTATACGGCACACGAGGCTCCGAACAACCGAAGCGAGCAGACCAGCAACTGGGATCGATCTGCAACTCGAGATCCGGCGCGCGATCGGTAGGTGAGCTGGACGCCTGAGTGGAGGTCAGCGCCTCACTCACCGCGTCTTCCATCGTCTCCAGCGGGATGATCCCGTTGTAACGGCTGGTGATGACGCCTTCCGCGTCAATGAAGAAGCTGAGCGGCATGAAGGTCGCGCCCTGGTACTCGCCGTAAAGGGTGTCACCTGGATCCTGTCCGTTGATGTCGAAGCTGACGCCGTTGCCCCCGTCCAGGCGGGGAAGGTTTGCGAGGTAACTCGTCGCGTCACCCAGCGGTTCGCGGCGGTTGACAACGATTATCACCAGTTCGTCCTTGAGTCGCTGCTGGAGCTCGGCGATGTCGGGTAGCTCCTTCAAGCACGGCGTGCACCACGTCGCCCAGAAGTTCAAGTAGACCGGCTTGCCGCGGAACTCGCTGAGGCGGCGGCGCGAGCCATTAGAGTCCGAGATCTCGAAGTCGGGGGCCAGTTGGCCAGCCTCGGGCCCGATTTCCAGATCAGCCTGCTCGGCGGTGCGTGGAGGTTCCAGGACTGCGACGTTCTCGATCTTGACGCCGGTATCCGTGGTGCCACCGCCCTGGTCGCCAAAAAGACCGGTGGCCGCCAGAACTGCGATCGCGCCGCCGACGATGACTACGAGACCGGCGAGGGGCAGGAATTGCTGCGACGAGATGTTCATGTTATGCCTCCCCGGATATTTCGCCGAGAATACCGAAGTTGAACAGGCTGTTGAAGTTGATGAGGCTGTCGGTAAAGACGAGGATGCCGACCACGATCAGCATCGCCCCGCTCAGGTAGTTCACCACGCCGACGTAGCGCTTGGCGCGCGTATAGATCGGCTTAACGCTGTTGTAGGCGAGACCCATCGCCAGGAACGGGACGGAGAGTCCGGCGGAGTAGACGAGGAGGAGCCCACCGGCCTGCAGCACCGTGCCGCTGGAGACGGCCAGCGCCAGGATCGCGCCCAGCGTTGGCCCGATGCACGGGCTCCAACCCGCGGAGAAGGTGGAGCCGACGACGAACGATCGCGCATAGCCCACCTTCGCTCCCGAACCGGCGTCCAGCCGTCGTTCGTGGTCCAGAAAGGGAATCGTGATCACCCGCGCCAGGTGCAGGCCCATGATTATCAGGAGCGTGCCGGAGACCTTGAGGATGATCTCTTGCTGGTCGCGCAAAAAGTAACCGACGATGCCGAGCGACACGCCGAACAATACGAACACCAAGGAAAACCCGCTGACGAAACTCACGGCGTGCAGAAATGGCGATGGGATGGCGGAGCCCGTTACAGTAACGACACCTCCGCCGGGCACTGCACCCGCCACCGCCATCGACTGCGTTGGCGTGCCGGTGGTCTCCAGCGAGGCGCCGGTCAGGTAGCCTAAGTAGGCGGGCACCAGCGGCAGAACGCACGGTGAGGCCACGGACAGTAACCCGGCCGCGAAGGCCAGCAGCACACTCACGCCGCCTATCTCCAGAAAGTCCATGTCTCTCCAGTATTGTTTAACGTCTCTGAGACCATGATAGGTTTGACACCAACCCTCGGCAATCGTTTCGTTGACGCCCTCTAATGCCTGCGCTACATTGAACCACGCTCGAATTCCCACGCCGACTAGCTGAAGGAGACGCCGTGGAGTACGTTCCCATCGCCAAGCCGCCCGCACAGCAGATGCCGGTGGTGCCGAACCTTATCGACTACACGTCCGCCTGCGAGTCTGTCTCGTGGGAAGCGATCCGGCGCGAGCTCGATGGACTGCCCGGCGGCGCGCTGAACATCGCTCACGAGTGCCTCGACCGCCACCTGTCGACGTCGCGGCGCGACAAGATCGCGATGCTCTGGGAGGGCAAGAACGGTGAGACAGAAACTTACACGTTCGCGCAGCTAACCAAGGCCGCGAATAAGGCCGCGAACGCCCTCCGCAGCCTCGGCGTGGAGAAGGGCGATCGCGTCTTCATGTTCCTCGAGCGCATACCGGAGTGCTACTTCACGGCGTTCGGCACGCTGAAGCTCGGGGCTGTCATCGGTCCGCTCTTCTCCGCCTTCGGCCCCGACGCCGTGCGAGATCGCCTCGCCGACAGTGGCGCCAAGGTGCTCGTCACCAGTCCCGAGCTGTGGGACAAGGTGAAAGAGATCCGCCCCGACTTGCCGGAGCTCAAGCACGTGGTACTGGTCACCCGACGGTCGTCCGCGGTCGCGGGAGATGGCATTGTCCTCTGGGACGAGCTCGTCGGACCCCAATCGGACGATTTCGAGACGGTGGCCACTGATCCCGAGGATTACTCGGTCATGCACTACACGTCGGGCACAACCGGCAAGCCGAAGGGCGCGGCTCACGTGCACAACGCCATCATCGGCCACTACGCCACTGGCAAGTATGTGCTAGATATCCACGACGACGATGTCTACTGGTGCACCGCCGACCCTGGCTGGGTGACCGGTACGTCGTACGGGATGTTCGGGCCCTGGAGCAACGGCGCGACGAGCCTCGTGTACGAGGGTGGCTTCGGGGCGCGCCCCTGGTACTCGCTGATCGAGAAGTACAGGGTGACGGTCTGGTACACGGCGCCTACGGCCATCCGCATGCTGATGAAGGCCGGCGAGGATGCCGTGAAGAAGCACGACTTGTCGAGCCTGCGCTACACGATGTCGGTCGGGGAGCCTCTGAACCCGGAGGCGGTGGTCTGGGGAGAGAAGGTGATCGGCCTGCCCTTCCACGACAACTGGTGGCAGACCGAGACCGGCGCAATCATGATCGCCAACTACCCCACGCAGGAGATCAGGCCCGGCAGTATGGGGCGTCCGTTTCCCGGTATTGAGCCAGGGATCATTGACGAGGAAGGGAATGTGATGCCTCCCGGCGAGGAGGGCAACCTCGCAGTCCGCCCAGGCTGGCCCTCCATGTTCCGAATCTACTGGAACAATAAGGACCTCTATGATTCCCGCTTCCAGAACGGCTGGTACATCACCGGCGACCGCGCCCGAATGGACGCCGACGGTTACTACTGGTTCGTCGGCCGCGCCGACGATGTCATCAACACCGCCGGCCACCTTGTCGGCCCGTTCGAAGTCGAGAGCGTCCTCGTCTCGCACCCCGCCGTGGCGGAGGCCGGCGTCATCGGCAAGCCCGACCCGGTGGCGATGGAGGTGGTGAAGGCCTTCGTCGCCCTGAAAGACGGCTGCGAGCCCGACGAGAAGCTGCGCCGGGAGCTTATCCGCTTCGCCCGCGAGAAACTCGGCGCTGCGGTCGCCCCCCGCGAGATCGACTTTCTTCCCGGCCTGCCGAAGACACGCAGCGGCAAGATCATGCGCCGACTCCTGAAAGCGCGCGAACTGGGCCTGCCGGAGGGGGACACGAGCACGCTGGAGGACTGAATAGAAATAGGTGATCAGTAAACAGATTGCCAGGTGCGTCGCCGATCACGCGTTCAGAACAAAGCAATGCCGAATCCAACGAAGAAGGCCCCAAGTCCTGTCATGAGCGTTCCTGCTCCGTTGCGATGATAAGAAATGCAACGTCCCTCATTTTGATGGTTCCAGTATGTAGACGAGATGGTGCCAAAGGCGTTACCAGCGTGATCCAGTCTCATACGACGGACGGAACGGGCGGGTTATGAACTGGGACGCATTCGCCGGCGCTGCGCCCGAGCTCGCGGCTCTTGGCCGCGAGCGTTTCGAGAAGGCCGAGGTGCTGTTGCTCGGGACCATCCGGCGCGACGGCTCACCTCGCATCAGCCCCTGCGAATTCCTGTTCTTCGATAGAGAGCTGATGCTCGGCATGATGTGGCAATCGAAGAAAGCGCTCGACCTACTGCGGGACCCTCGTTGCGTGATCCACAGCGCCGTCTTGAGCAAGGAGGGTACAGAGGGCGAGTTCAAGCTGCGGGGCCGCGCCGTCAACGTCGCGGACCCGGAGGCGCGAGAACGCTACGGGTCGGCCGTCTTCGAGAAGACGGGTTGGCGGCCTCCCGAGCCGTATCATCTCTTCTCTGTGGACATCGAGCAGGCCTCGTTCGTGCAGTACAGCGGGAAGGGTGATCAGACTGTAGTTCGCTGGAGACCAGGGCAGGCCGAGAAGCGGACAGTACGCAAATGGACCGGCTCGGGTTACGGCGTGGAAGAGGACCCTTGAGGCCCATCACGGTGGCGGCCATTCACGTCTGGCATTACAATGGGGGACGGCTGGCAGAGTGATAGGAGTCGCCGTTGGTTACCCAAACGAGGATTAACGCCGAGAAAGTCTACTACAACTACAACGGTCGAATGCCTCCCGTACAGATGGAGGCGGAGCCCGCGCCGCTTCCCTTGGGCGAGACCGAACCGAAGTTAATCACCGATACGACCCTCCGGGACGGCGCGCAGGACTCCCGCATCCCCCTCTTCCCGAACGAAGCCCGCGTGCGCTACGTGGACCTCGTCCACCAGCTCGACAACGGCAGCGGACGGATAGATGCCGTTGAGACATTCATCTACCAGAAGCGGGACCTGTGGGTGCTGGACAAATTGCTCGAGCGCGGCTACGAGTACCCGAGGATCACAACCTGGATTCGCGCGAACCCCAAGGACGTGAGGGAGATGTACGAGGCGAGCCAGGGCCGCGTCAAAGAGACGGGCATGCTCGCTTCGTCTTCCGATCACCACATCTTCGACAAGCTGGGTTACCACTCCAAGGAAGAGGCCGTCGACAAGTATCTAAAGCCGATACTCACGGCCCTCGAATACGACATCACGCCTCGCGTCCACCTCGAGGACACGACCCGGGCCGACATTCATGGCTGGGTTATCCCCTTCATCCAGACCGTCCTCCAGGCCACCGAAGGGCGTGCCAAGTTTCGGGTCTGTGACACGATCGGCTGGGGCGTTCCCGACCCTTACGCCTCGATGCCGCAGGGCATACCCCACCTGATCTCCACGCTCCGCCGGGAGACCGGGGCCGAACTCGAGTTCCATGGCCACAACGACTTCGGCCTGGCGACGGCGAACTCGCTGGCCGCCTGGCGGTATGGCTGCGCCAAGGTCAACACGGTCTTCGCCGGCCTGGGCGAGCGGACTGGGAACACGTCGTTGGAGCAGGTGGTTGCAACCTACATCCGCGTCTACGGCGACCCCGGATTCAACCTGGAGGTCCTGGCGGAGATGGCCGAGCTCGTGGAGGGTAACCTTATCGAGTTGCCGCGCACCGCCCCGATAGTCGGGGAGGTCTTCACGACGCAGGCGGGAATCCACCAGGCCGGCGTCGCCAAGCAGGCGAACGCGCCGGGCGGGCTTATCTACCTCGCGTACGACCCGGCCATCGTCGGCAGGACCGAAGCCGAGCGGAGTGTCGTGGGCGCCCTCTCCGGTTCCGAGGGCATCGTTGCAATCCTCAACGCAGAGGCGGGACGCCGCGGCGTTGACGCGCGCTTCACGACGACCAGCCGCATCGTCAAAGAGATATATGACCGAGTTCAGGCCTCATACGACGGCCAATACGATGAGCCGACGGACCGATACGTCAACTACCGGACCACCTTCTTCTCGCCGTCAGAGATATGGCAGATGGCCGCGACGTCTCTAGACCTTCCCGGCGGCGGTAAGTGATCACAGGCGGAGCAACAGCATCGTAATCGTGATATTCCGTTCGAAGCGGCAGGCAAGCTAGCCGTGGCGTACGCCCAGATCGTTGGTTGGGGGATGCACGTCCCGTCGCGGGTCGTCGGCAACGACACCTTCGTCAAGATGGGGCTGGACACCACCCACGACTGGATCGTCTCCCGCACCGGAATAGAGGAACGGCGTATCGCCGGCAAGGACGAGGCCACGTCGGACCTCGCCGTCAGGGCCGCCCGGCGGGCCCTGAACGTAGCGGGCGCCCACGCTTCCGAGATCGACCTCGTGATCGTGGCGACCTGCACGCCGGACCACCTCATGCCTGCCACTGCGTCTCTTGTGCAGAATCGGATCGGCGCTACCCACGCGGGGGCCATGGACCTCAACGCTGCCTGCTCCGGTTTCGTCTATGCCCTCGCCATGGGCGCCGGCCAAATCGAGGCTAGCCGCGCGAAGCAGGTCCTGGTCATCGGCGCGGACGAACTCTCCATCTACCTCGACCGGCGCGACCGCAGCACCTCGGTGCTGTTCGGCGACGGAGCGGGCGCTGTAGTCCTTCGTGCCGCTCCCGAGCCCGGGGTTCTCTACTCAACCATGGGTTCTGACGGCTCTGGCGCCGATCTGCTGATCATCCCCGCCGGCGGCTCGCGCATTCGCAACAACGGTAAGTCCAACGGCCGGGGCAACGGCGATCGCTACCTGCGGATGAACGGTCCGCAGATCTTTCGGTCGGCGACGCAGATCATGGCGCAGGCCGCTGAGAAAGTCATCGCCAACTCCGGCTTGAAGCCCGACCAGGTTGACCTTCTCATCCCCCACCAGGCGAACCTGCGGATTATCGAGTCCACGGCTCGCCGCCTCGGCATCCCGGCTCAGAAGGTCTTCTCAAACGTTGGCCAGTACGGAAACACCAGTGCTGCCTCCATTCCCATCGCCCTCTGCGAGGCGATTGGGACGGGGCGCGTGAAGCGCGGTCACAATGTCGTTCTCACCAGTTTCGGCGCGGGTCTGTCCTGGGCGGCGCTGACCCTGCGCTGGGGTGTCAACGTGGATGCCCATGTCGCGCCGTGGACGCCGATTCGCCAGAGCGTGGAGACGCAAGTCGCGGCGATGCGCTCGGCGCTGAGACGGCAAGGCCGGCGCGTGGGCGCTACGATAAGCGAGCGGCTTCACCGCGACGACAGCTAGCCGCGGCCCACAAGGAGGTCCGTGCGCTCGCCCCACTTGTGCAGAAAACGGTAGAAATTGCGCTTACTAAGGCGATCTCGCTCTTCCACCGGCGTAGCCAGCCAGTCAACGTGCTCGTGGCGGATGACGGGCAGGTCCGCATCCATCACCGCACGGTAGCCGAAGCTGCGCACAGCGAAGCTGAAGTCCAGGTCCAGGTGGCGATAGAAACGATATTTTTCGTCCAGTAGTCCGGCCTCCCGCAACACCTCCCGGCGAAACGCCATAAGGTAGCCCTCGATCGCATCAACGTCGCCCGACGAGGCGGCCTCGTCGAAGGAGCGAAGGTCGTTACTGACGGCGCCCCAGCGCCCCGCCACGCCCACGGTTTCGTCGTTGAGCATCGAGCTCAACCTGGAGAAGATATCACCCTTGACTTCCACGCTTGTATCGATGAACAGAACGAATCGGCCCCGCGCTTGCTTGAGACTGACGTTGCGGGCCGCCGCTGATCCCAGAAAGTGGTCCGCGTGGAACACCTTCATCCTACCGTCGTCTCCAGCGACCCCGTCAATGAAGGTGGCGCAATCATCCTCGAAGCCGTTGTCAACGACGATGATCTCTCCAGGCGTATCTTTCAGCCAGCGCCGCACGGAAGCCAAGCATCTTTCGAGCTCCTTGCAGCCGTGTCTTGCCACGATGCTGATGGTGAAATCAAGATCGGGCGGCTCGCCCAGAAGAGATTCGACATCCCGGCTTGATGAGATGTTGGCCTCCCCTTCCGCCCAAGCTGGATAGGCAATCGCCTGCGTGCCTGCTCGCGTGTCGCGGACATCAAATCCATGCGACCGGATCTGATCCCGAATCGAGTCTGCTGTGACGTAATCCTTCGTCGCGCGAGAAGCTCGCCGTTCGCTGAGGAGGGCATCCACTTCCGGCGGTATTGCTTGAATAGGTTCCGGCCGCAGAATCTCCAGGGCCAGCACGCGGTCGAAGTCCATGAGCAGCTCGCGTTTGATGGTGCCGGGTAGCCGCGAGCGAGCGACGCGCCACGCCACTGCCAGTGCCCTGGGCAAGTTCAGGTCGTCGCCTACCGCGGACCAGAACGCGTTACGCAGCTTCTCGCCTTCGGCGGAAGCCTTCTTCGTCAGCCGGCCGTTCGCCTCCCGTACGCTGGCCCGCAAGCGGTTCAGGCCGCGCTGCGCGGCGCGCAGAGAAGGCAGCGTGAAGTTCAGGCGAGCCCGGTAGCGGGTCATGCTACAGAGGCAGCGAAAAGCCAGCGGGTCGAACCCGCGCGACTCGAGGTCTGAGACGCGATACGTGTTTCCAGTTGACTTCGCCATTTTGAGCCCGTCCACAAGCAGGTGTTGTCCGTGCAGCCAGGACTGAACGTGACGTTTGCCCAGCGCGGCTTCGCTCTGAGCGATCTCATCCTCATGGTGCGGGAAAATGTTGTCGACGCCGCCGGTGTGGAAGTCGATCTCCTCACCCAGATACCGTTCCACCATTGCCGAACACTCGATGTGCCAGCCGGGGAAGCCGTCCCCCCAGGGGCTGGGCCATTTGAGCGTGCGTCCGGGCTCCGCCGCCTTCCACAGGGCGAAGTCGCGCTGGTCGCGCTTCAGCGGGTCGGCCTCCACGCGCACGCCCTCCTCGAGGCCCTCCGCGCGCTGGCCCGAGAGCTTTCCGTAGTCGGGGAAGCTGGATACGGCGAAGTAGACATTGCCCTGGCGTTCGTATGCTACCTGCTTTTCCACGAGCCGCGCCGTCAGGTCAACCATCTGGACCACGTTGTCCGTGGCGCGCGGAAATTCGTGCGCGGGCAAGATGTTCAGTTTCCGTTCGTCCCCAAGGAAGGCATCGGTGTAGAACTGGGCAATCTGCTGCGGTGTCTTCCCCTCCGCCAGGGCAGCCGCCAGCACCTTGTCGTCGCCGCGCTCCAGCATGTCCTGCCGCATATGGCCGACGTCTGTGATGTTCTTGACGTGGGAGACGGCGAACCCTTGTGCTTCTAGGAAGCGCCTCAGCCAGTCGGCCATCAGGTACGACCGCATGTTCCCGAGGTGGGCGTAGCGGTATACCGTCGGCCCGCACGTGTAAATCTTCACCCGCCCTGGCTCAACCGGGGAGAACGGTTCCTTACCGCGGGTCAGGGTGTTGATCGTCTGGAGGGGCGTATCCAGATGCATGTCTCGCGTTTCGGGTTAGCGGGAATTGGGTTTCAGGAGGCCAACGGCACCTGTTGTCAGGTGATCTCTCACCCGTGCTCGCCCTCCCAGCCTATCTCTACATCGCCGTTGTCCCAGAGGATCACCGGGACCGTCATTCCATAGTTGAGCGCCTCGTCCCACCACTCCGCCTTCTCATCCACGCGCCGCTCTTCGAACTCGACTCCGCGTCCGGACAGCGCGGTGCGCGCCTTGTCGCACGTTGGGCAATTGCGCAAGGTGTACATGATCATGGCGTCCGTCTATTCTAGCAGACGGCGTGTTCGTCCCATCGATGGTGGCGTCAGACATCGAGGTGCTTCCAATGGCCTTGCCTGAAGCGAAGGTACATCAGAAGGGACCGTGTGTTGATGTCCATGATTGCAGCCACCCAGGCGCCCGGAACGCCGAGCCCGAACGTTATGGCCAGCAGATAGGCGGGCACCAGCCGGACGATCCAGGCGGTACCCGCCATGATGGCTAGCACAGCCCTGGTGTCGCCGGCGCCCCGCAGCGCGCCACTTAGCGAGAGGCTGATCGCCAGCGCCGGCATGGCGAAGGCGAAAATGAACAGAAGCTGGCCGCCGATGTGTTTCACCTCCGCAGCGTCCTCACCGCCGACGAACAGACCTGTGATCTGCCGGCCAAGGGCCATCATAATAATCCCGAGCGCAATCATGAAGATCAGCGAGTAGCGCATCGTCGCGTAGGCCGCCTTTTCGGCCAGGTCCGGACGCTTGGCCCCGAGACTTTGCCCGACCAGCGCAGTCGTCGCGATGCTGAGTGCGAACCCCACATTGAACGTCAGGCTCTGAATCGCCAGCGTCACGCCGTGCGCCGCCAGTGCGGTCGTACCCAGGCTGGCGATGATCCGCGTGTAGATCATGAAGGCGATGTTGAACTGGACGTGCTCGACACCCGCGGGTACGCCGACATTGAGGACGCGACGGGCCTCATCGCGGTCCACCCGAAACGTCTGCCAGGGATACCAGTGGATTATTCGCGTGCCGGACGCGAGTATTCCCAACACCAGCAAGGCGCCGACTATCGAGGACCCAGTGAACCCCGCTCCAGAGCCCAGAACGTCTAGCTCTGGGGCCGGGCCGCTACCGTTGATTAAGGTATAGGCCACGACGATGTTCACGATGTTTATCACGATCCCACTGACCATTGGCGTGCGGGTGTCGCCCGCGCCCTGCAGCGCGGCGTTTCCGGCGTAGATGAGTGACCACATAGGCATGCCTACAGCCGCGGCGCTGAGATAAACAGTGCCCTGGTGCTTCGCCCCCTCCTCAGCCCCCAGCATCCCCAGCCCCCAGTTACCCAGGAACCACATCAGGACCCCTATCGTGATTCCCCACGCCAACGCCATTAGCATGGCGACCCCCAGGGTGCGGGAGGCACGCTCAGAATTCCCGGCGCCGACGTTGCGAGCGATCACGGCCGTCGCTCCCACCCCTACGATCACCATCCCGGACTGCGCGAACCAAAAGATTTGTCCCGCCAGGCGCACGCCGGCCAGTGCATCTTCCCCGAGGTGGCCCACCAGCGCTGTGTCCACCAGCTGGACCATCGAAAAGCTCACCTGCTGAACGACGACCGGCCAGGCCAGCCGGATCACCGAGCGCATGATATTGGACTCGTCGATCGCGGGTGGGGCGGCGGTGTTACTCGTTTCGATCGGCAATACTACCCTTTGCTACTCATGGATGAGGGCGCTCCCATTATGGCAAAGGCTGGTACGGCTAGATAGTCGGTCTGGGCGAGCGAACGCAACGAATTGACACCCACCGGCCATCAACTATGATGACTTGCAATCAGGCACAGAGTCAGGAGGTGACCTTGCGTTTCGTCAAGACTTCCGAGGAGATAGGGCAGATCCAGCGCATCTATGCCAAGTGCCACCTGATGGCGACGCGCAATCTGGTCGTGAACTTTGAAACGACGCCGGACGTCGTCAGTGAGCTGCTTCCTCCGCCACTTCAGCCGGCAACCGATCCGCTGGGATCCGCCTGGCTGGGCGAAATCTCAAACTCGAATTCTGTCGGGCCTTTTCTCGGCGCGGCGCTATACCTGAGGGCCAGGTATCAGGACATCGTCGGCAACTACTGCGTCGTCATGTCCGTATCCACACCGCAGGCCGTGACTTACGGCAGAGAGCTTTACGGCGAGCCCACCAAACTCGCGAAGATTATTTTCGAGGAGCAAGACGAACATGTCTGGGGCTACGCTGAGAGGCATGATATACGGCTCATGAGCCTGCGTGGCCGTATGACGGGAGCGGCCGCCACGGGACGCTCGGAGGCGTCGACATTTCATTTCAAGTTCACCCCGCGCATTGACGGCATCGGATTCGACAGACCTCCCCAGCTCATCCACGTCACTTCTGATGTTACGGTCACTACCGCTCAGCGGGGCCGTGGTGAACTGGTGTTCCGGGACTCTGTCCACGACCCGGTCTCTGATATTCCCGTGCGACAGGTGATCGAAGCTATCTATACCGAAGGCCACAGCTATCTGAGTGGCCGCGTGTTGTGCGATGTCGACCCCGATCAATTCCTGCCATACGCCTTCGCCAAGATGGATTCTCTGGAGGCCGTTACGGAGGCGACCCTGCTCCAGGCGCAAGCGTCCCGAAAATCCCGCCAGGGTAAAGGGCAATGGCGGAAGCAGTAGAACTGCTGGGCTGAGGGCCGGCGTCCCTTGTCCGACCAACTCCGTCCGTACATCACGCTCCCTGAGTCGCGAATCCCCGTAACGAGCGACGTTGACGTTCTCGTCATCGGCGGCGGCTCGGCTGGCCTTGCGGCAGCGGTGGCCGCCGCCCGAAACGGCGCCGATGTAGCGCTCGTCGAGCGCTTCAGCTACATCGGCGGTCTGGCCACGGGTGGGTTGATCATCCTCCTGCTTACGATGGACGACGGGTCCGGCCGCCAGACCGTCGGCGGCCTCTGCCAGGAGATCGTCGAGCGGATGGGCCGCCGCAACGCCGTCTATTGCCCGCCGGAAAGTGAATGGAACAACCCCGACAGCTCTCTGGTGCAGCACTACAACCGCTGGGGCCTCGTCTGGGGGGCCGGCCCCCACCGCGTGCGCTACTCCGTGGCGTTTGAGCCCCATGAGTTCATTTTCGCCGCCGACCAGATGATGAAGGAGGCTGGCGTTCACACCCTCTACCAGACCTGGGCCTGCGAACCGATCGTCGAAGGGCGCGCGGTCCGGGGTGTTGTCGTTCAGAACAAAGCGGGGCGGCAGCTCATTCGGGCGAAAGTTGTCATTGACGCCTCCGGTGATGGTGACATCTTCTTCGCTGCCGGCGAGCCATACGAGATCGAGCGTGTCCATCCCTGGCTCTGGTTTCTGATGAGTGGTGTGCGCGACGTTGAGCAGTCGTTCGAGTCGGGAAAAGGGTTCTACTTTCACACACCCGGCCGCGACCGCGTGCTCGTGCCCTGGGGTGGCGAGGCGCGCGTCAAGCGCAAAATCGACGCCACCGACCCGCTTGAGGTGTCTGACGCCCTCGTCGACAGCCGCCGGATGGTCATGGAGGAAGCCGACCGCCTCCGCTCCACTGTGCCGGGATTTGAAGACGCTTCGATATCAATGATGGCGGACCAGCTCGGTGTCACCGAGTCGCGACGCCTCCAGGGCGAATACGTTATGTCGCGAGATGACCTTGACCGCCCCTTCGACGATGTCGTTGCGCGAACGGGGCATTGGACCAAATACGACTGCGTCTACAACATCCCCTATCGCAGCCTGCTGCCACGCGGCCTTGACAACCTGATCGTGGCTGGTCGCTGCATCTCGGTAGACCACCGCGTGCACCACGCCACAAAGGAGATTCCTCCCTGCATGGCCACCGGCGAGGCAGCTGGTACCGCCGCCGCGATAGCCACTCAGTCCGGCAAGGGTCTACGAACCGTTGACGTCGCGAGCTTACAGGCGCGTTTGCGCGAACAGGGCGCTATCCTTGACTGACGTTTCGGCCTAGTGCGTGTGGTGAGTCTCGAAGTCGCGCAGCCTGCGCACCAGCACGGGAAGCATCGCCACGGCGATCTCAGGATGAGTCTTGAGCTCTGAGGTGAATTCCCAGCGGGTCATGGCCAGGAGCTCCGTGTCCTCGGCCGCGCGTACGGTCGCCATTCGAGGGAAGCCCTCGAAGAGGGCCATCTCGCCGAAGAAGTCGCCGGGGCCCAGGGTGTTCAGCACTTCGGCGTTTCCGCCGTCCTCGCGCACAACCTCGACTTTGCCCGAGCTGATCACGAAAACGCCCGCCGCCTGATCGTTCTGCTTGACGATCACATCTCCCGCCTTGATTGAGCGTGATACGAACTGCTTTGACAGTCGCTCGAGATCGCGACGGCCCAGCTCTGAGAATATCGACACGTTCTTCAGCATATCTTCGCGACCCATGTTTCCCTCCGAACGGTACTTTGCTGGCTATCTATGCGGACTGCGCCATTATTAGCAACATTTCCCCAGGCCGTCAATGATGCGAGTCACCCAGGGCCGCCGGAACGGCGAGGTAGCGCCACTGTTGCCATGCCCGGCGTGGTTACGCCCTCGCGTTCATTCTCGGCCCAAACCTCAATTTCCACGATGCCGTCACCGTCCCGCTCATGTTTCGCCGCCACCTTCCCCCTGCAGACCATCGTGTCCCCCTGGCGCTGCTGGCGCCGCATCTCGAACCGCAGCTTGCGCAAGAAACCATCGTCGCCCATCCAGTCCGTGATCACGCGGACGAGCGCAGCCTGCAGGAACCCTGTGTTCACGAAAAGGTCACTGTGCCCCGCCTTCCGCGCGAACGCCGGGTCGAAGTGCAGCGGATACCAGTCCTGCGATCCGCTCACCTGCAGAAAAAGCCGCCTTGGCGTTATCTCAAGAGTAAACCCCTCAAGCTCGTCCCCGACCCGAACTTCCTCCCAGTGAAGTTGCGCGCTTGCCATCTCTTATCTCTTGTTCCCTGTTGCTTGTTCCTGCTCGTCCGGAGTTCGGTGGGTAAGCATCGTATTGCGTATCACGCACACCGTCTCGTCCCGTTGGTTCGAGATGGTCGCTTCCGCCACGATCCAGACCGCCTCCGCGTCCAGCGAAACGGCCTTCTGATAGACATCGGCGATGCGCCGGCGCACGGACAGGTGGTCGCCGGCCTTGATCCGCGTCGACCACTCCACTTCCTGGCTCATGTTCACGATGCGCTTCCCCGGCGTAGGCACGATCGGGAAAAGGGGCTCGAACACAGCCGGCCACGGCCCCAGGCTCGCGAAGTAAAGTGCCAGCCAGCCGGAGGGCGGGCAGATCACCGACTCGTGTGCCGTTTTGCGCGCGTAGTCAGGGTCAAGGAAGAGTGGATTGTTGTCGTCCACCATGTGGCAGTGACGACGGATCGCGTCGTACTCAACCAGATAGCGGCCGCGGGCCGTTGCCGTCTCGAAGCCGATGTACTTCTCGCGAACGGCGGCGATGTCGTATTGCTCAGCCATCAAGCTCCTTGAACGGCGTGAGTATAGCATTGACACCGGAACGAGCCAAACGTATCGTGCGTAGAGACCCCGTGCGCGGCGGTACACGGAACAACCGACCATGAAAATGATCCTCGCTCACCCCCAGAAGTGCGTCTCCTGCCACCTTTGTGAGGGCGCTTGTTCCTTCAAGCACGAGGGCGCCTTCCAGCCCGCGAAGACTCGTATCCACGTCCACGATTTCGTCGATGAGGCGATGTACGTGCCGGTCACCTGCTTCCACTGCAGCGACGCCCCCTGCCTCAGCAACTGTCCGACTTACGCAATCACCCGCGACGCCGACGGCATGGTCCACGTCAACGACGACAAGTGCATCGGCTGCAAGATGTGCCTGGTCGCCTGCCCCTTCAGCGTGATGAGCTTCCACGAGGAGAAGAACGTCTCGCAGAACTGCGACCTCTGCGGCGGCGATCCTCAGTGCGTCAAGATCTGCACCTACGACGCCCTCGAATACGTCGACGTCGAACCGATCGAGTGGGCGGTGCGATTGGACATCGCCGAGCGCCCGGCGGCTACGGCAAGCTAGGACCCTCGATATGCCGTACGGCTGGATTGGACAGCTTCTCCGGGTCGATCTCACGTCGGGCTCCTGCGCCAAGGAGCCTCTGAACATGAAATGGGCGGCCGAATACATCGGCGGCCGCGGCCTCGGCACCCGCTACCTCTACGAAGAGATGGACCCGTCCGTCGACGCTCTGGCCCCCGAAAACAGGCTGATCTTCGCCACCGGCCCCCTTACCGGCACCTACGCTCCTACCGGCGGCCGCTACATGGTGATCTGCAAGAGTCCGCTCACCGACGCCGTCGCCTGCTCCAACTCCGGGGGTTACTGGGGCCCCGAGTTGAAGTTCGCCGGCTACGACATGGTCATTCTTGAAGGCCGCTCGCCCAGGCCCGTCTACCTCTGGATCAACAACGACCACGCCGAGATCCGCGACGCCGCGCACGTCTGGGGCAAGAACACCGAGGAGACTGAGGACACCCTCCGCGCCGAGACCGACCCTCAGGCTCGCATCTCCGGCATCGGCCCCGCCGGCGAGAACCTCAACCGCGTCGCCTGTGTCATCAACGACAAGTCACGGGCTGCGGGCCGCTCCGGCGTCGGCGCGGTCATGGGCTCGAAGAACGTCAAGGCGATCGTCGTGCGCGGGACGGGAGCGATATCGGTCGCCGACCCGCTGACGTTCGGCGAAATCGTCTTCGAGTCGATGAAGGAGATCAACGCCTCGCCCACGACCAGCATGGCCCTTCGCGGCATGGGAACGGCCTCTACTGTCGGGTTCACAAACGCGGTCGGCATGCTGCCCACGAACAACTTCCAGACCGGCCAGTTCGAGCACGCCGACGCCATCTCGGGCCAGACTATCGCTAAAACAGTCCTCAAACGGAACAAGGGCTGCTATTCCTGCCCCATCGGCTGCGCCCGCGTCACCGAGATCAAGCCCGGCGGCAAGTACAGCGGCCACGGCGAGGGCCCCGAATACGAGACGATCTTCGGCCTCGGCAGCGACTGCGGCGTCGGCGACCTCGATGCCGTCCTCTACGCCAACTACCTCTGCAACCTCTACGCCGTCGACACGATCTCCGCCGGCGGCACCGTCGCCACGGCGATGGAGCTCGTCGAGCGGGGCTACATTCCCCCAGAGGACCTCGTTGAAGTCGGCACAGAGCTCAAGTTCGGCAACGCGGACGCCGTCATGCGCTGCCTGGAGCTAATGTCGTACCCGAAAGGAAAGTTCTCGAAGCTGCTGGCCGAGGGTGGCTATCGCCTCGCCGAGCACTACGGCCATCCGGAGCTGTTCATGGGCTCGAAGAAGCAGGACTTCGCCGCTTACGACCCGCGTGGCGCCAAGGGCATGGGCCTCGGCTACGCCACCTCCAACCGCGGCGCCTGCCACCTGCGCGGCTACTCGATGACCGTCGAGTGGTTCGCGCCGCCCGACCAGCGCGTCGACGCCTTCACCCCCGATGGCAAGGCCGCGATCCAGAAGGAGCTCCAGGACAAGGCGGCGGCTGAGGACGCGGTGGGCGTCTGCACCTTCGCCTCCTTCGCCGCGACGCCCCCGGAGAAGCTCGCGCCGATGTACAACGCCTGCACCGGCGAGAACCTCAGCGTCGAGGACTGGATGAAGGCCGGCGACCGCATCTGGAACCTCGAACGCCTCTTCAACAACGGTGCCGGCCTCAGCCGCAAGGACGATAGCCTGCCGCCGCGCATGACCCGCGAGCCCCTGAGCAACGGCGCCGTTCAGAACCAGGTCGTCGAGCTGGCGCAAATGCTCGCGGAGTACTACCGCGTGCGCGGCTGGGACGACGACGGCAATCCGAAGGCGGAAACGCTGGCAAGACTAGGAATCTAGGAGGAGCCTATGGGAATTCTTGAGATCATCGTATTGATTGCCGTTCTGGTGCTAATCGTTGCGGCCGTCTGGTCACTGCTGACGTGGCCACACGACCGCCTCCACCAGTCAGGCTCAGGTCCGAAAGCATGACGCCTGCGCTGCTGGGACGCAGACGCCACCTCCAGCGCGGGTAAGAATTCGATTGAGGAGGAGATCCATGAAACTTCGCCCGTCTTTCATGTGGGGCATTCTGATCGCTTCAGCGATGCTGCTCCTTCAAGTCGCGGTAGTTATCGCGCTCCTGGCGACAGGGACACCAGCCCGGCACATAGCCGAGGGCCTGTCACTGGCTATGAGGTTGATTCCCGCGCTGCTTCCGCTCACGGTTCCAATCGTGATCTTCGCCGGCTTCTGGGGACTAATAGCTATCGCTATTCTTGAAATCGGTCGCTCCCTGGCGTCCCGGCGCGTACCGCCAGCCGATGACCGGGGTCCAAGGAATTCTTAGGGATCTTGGTGCCTTCGTGTTGAAACCGCACACACCATGACCCACTACGTCATCCTCGGCAACTCTGCCGCCGGCCTCACCGCCATCGACGCCATCCGCCGGCGCGACAAGAGCGGCGCGATCACCCTCATCTCGAAGGAACCGGACGTTGCCTACTCTCGCGTTGCCCTTCCCTACATCCTCTCGAAGGAGAAGAACCTGCGCCAGATCACGCTGCAGGACGACGCCTACTTCCAGGCCAACAAGGTCCAGACGATGATCGGCGTCGGCGCCGTGAGCCTCGACGCGAAGGCGAAGGCGCTGACTCTGGAAGACGGCCGCAGCGTCTCGTACGACAAGCTGCTCATCGCGACGGGCTCCGCCTCCCGCGTGCCGCCCGTACAGGGCATTGAGGACGCCGACGTCTGTTACCACTGGACGCTCGCCGACACCCGCAAGCTCGAAGACCAGATGGCGAAGGCGAAGACCTGCTTCGTCATCGGTGCTGGCTTTATCAGCCTGCTCACCGTCAGCGCGCTGATCAAGGCCGCCCCGCTTAAGTACACGGTCGTCGAGATCGCGGACCAGGTGATGCCGCAGCTCCTCGATGAGCCGGGCGGCAAAGCGCTCGAGTCCGCTATGCGGAAGAAAGGCATCGAGGTCGTCCTCGGCGATTCCGTATCCTCGATCGAGCGTCGCAACGGTGGCTACGGCGTCGCGCTGAAAAGCGGCAAGACGTACGACGCCGACATGATCGTCTGCGGCACCGGCGTGCGTCCCAACGTCGACTTCGTGCGCGGCTCCGGCATCGAGATCGCCAGCGGGGTGCTCACGAACGAGCGCCAGGAGACGAGCATCCCGGACGTCTACGCCGCCGGCGACTGCGCCGAGGGCCTGGACTTCCTCTCAGGCGAGCGGGTTGTGCACGCCATCTGGCCCACTGCCATTGACCAGGGCCGCATCGCCGGCGCCAACATGTCCGGTGACTCGCAGACCTACGCCGGCAGCCTCAGCTGGAACGTGACGGAGCTCTTCGACATCACCTCCGCCTCGGTCGGCGAGTTCCGTGACCGCCCCGGCCTGGAGCCCATTGTCTTCCACAACCCGTCCGCGAACGTCTACCGCAAGTTGCTCCTGGAGGGCGACCGCATCGTCGGCGCCGTCGTCATCGGCCGCGCCGAGCACGTCCAGGACCTCGGCGTCGTCCAGGCCATGATCCGCCGCAAGACCGACGTCTCGCGCTGGAAGCACATGTTACAAGGAGAGCGCGTCAACTACGGCATGCTCGCCTACGAAACGGCGAAGGTGTAGAAATGAGCCCTTCATACGTCACCCACACCTCACATGTCACCCTGACCACGGAAGGTCTGTCAGTGAACAAACACCCGACTGAAATTCTGGCCCGTGACACAGGACAGCACACGAGGCTTGGTCCACGCCGAGCGCGCTTGCTACGCCCCTACATTTCGCCCCACAATAAGGTCACGATGTTCACTTCCTGTCATTCTGAGCGCGAACCACTCCCGAGCGTACAATTGCTCATCTCGCGAAGGAATCTGGAGGCGGGGAGGAGTTCGATCGGCGTCCGCGCGCTGGAGAACGCCAGGGCCTGAATACGATGAAGCTCCGCGTCGAACTCCAGGCCTATCTCGATCAGTACTCGCCCAACGGCACCGAGGCCTTCGACTACGAAGTGCCGGACGGCGCCCTCGTCCGCGACCTCACCGCCAAGCTCGGCATCCCCGACGGGCTCGCCAGCATCGTCATCGTCAGCGACACGAACGCGGGCCCGCAGCACGCCCTGACTGAGGGTGACCGCGTCATCCTTATTCCGCCGCTGGCGGGTGGATAGCTTGATCAAAGATGCTGAGTCTGCTGCAACACGCTGTTGATGATGCCTCGACTATACCCAAAACTGTCCGAGATTTGGCGAGGGGGATTGATCGCTGCGGGCGCACTGGGCTCCGGAACGGCCGTCGTCGCTCTTATCCTCGAAGGTAAGCCACTCGCTTTTCTTCTCGGCTTTGTGTTTGGCGCCGTGGGGGGCTTCGCGTCATATTTTTACGTAATGCGAACGCCGCCGCCGTAAATCAAGTCGCTGGTTCCAGCTGCTAGTCGCTGTTACTCAGCCATGAATATCAGTACCCCACGCGGTGAAGTAAATCGACGGTCGCCGTCATCTTGACCCTGAAATCGGCGGCGCCGTATAATGCATCTGCAACTAATTGCATCTGCATCACGTTGCCAGATACACCGAAATGCAAAACGAACTCCCGCCCCTTCATCACCGCCAACATGAGCTGCGAGACTGAAACTGCCGTCACCCTCCGCGACGCCGGCCAGAAGGTGACTCCCCAGAGGATGCTCATCCTCTCCTCAGTGCGCCATGCCTCCGAGCATGTGACCGCCTCCGAGATCCTCGGCGACGTGCGGCGCTCTTACCCGTACGTCGACGCCTCTACCGTCTACCGCACCCTCGCCTCAGCGCGCGAGCTGGGCCTGGTCAGTGAGACCAACATGGGCTCCGGCGACAACGAGTTCGAATGGGTGGGCAGGGACCGCCACCACCACCTCATCTGCCGCACCTGCGGCGGCGCAAGCTCGCTCGACAACAGCTATCTAGACGGCCTGGCCACCGCCCTCTACGACGAACTCGGGTTCCAGGCTGACCTCGGCCATTTCGCCATCTTCGGCCTCTGCCGGGACTGTCGCCCGCGGAGCTAGAAGGAGAACGGCAATGTTTCGTCTCGCGCTCACCGTCCTTTTCACAGCGCTGATCCTGGCCGCCGGCGCCTGCGGCGGCGATGGCAAGCGCGACCCCGCCGTTCCACTCAAGGTCGTCACTTCGATCGCACCCATCACTAGCCTGGCCGAAAACATCGGTGGCACGAAGATCGAGCTGACTGGACTGGTTCCCGAGGGCGAACCTCGCAAATTTGCACCATCGGACTCAGCCGCGAAGGCGCTTCGTGAGGCCGATCTCATCATCCTCAACGGTCTTGGACTGGAAGAGGCGACGCTGCAGATTGCCGAATCCAGCAAGAAGACCGACGGGGTTCTGCTGCTTCTTGGCGACGCAGCGATCACCTCGGCAGAATACGGCTACGACTCCAGCTATCCGAAGTCCGCAGGTAAGCCGAACCCCCACGCCTGGGTGGATCCAGTCATCACCGCCGAGTACGCACAGTTAATCCACGAGCAGTTCGTTGATCTGGACGAGGAGAACACCAAGTACTACGATGCGAACTTTGCTGAGCTGACAAAGCGTCTGGAGCATCTCGACCAACAAATCCGGATAGCCATCCAGACCATCCAGCAGGCCAATCGCAAGCTGCTCACCTATCTCGACTTCTTGCCCTACTGGGCTAAGCGCTACGGGTTCACGCTCGTCGCCGCCGCCCCGCTCGCTGAACCTACCACCGGTGAGATCACAGCTCTCATCGCTCAGATCGAGGACGAGAAGGCGCCAGCGGTCTTCGGCCCAGAAACGCTCGCCGTTGAGGTGATCCAGAGGATCACCGACGAGACCGACGCGCAATACGTCACTGAGTTGAGCGCCCACGACCTTCCCGGCAAGGCGGGCGACAAGGACCACTCGCACATCGGCCTGTTGCTCAAGAACATGAAGGCCATCATCCCGGCCCTGGGTGGCGACGCTGCGCCGCTGGGTCGCGTCAAGCCCGGCCTGGTGTTCAGCGACGGCCCCAGCTCCGCACAGTACACGCAATGAGAGGGGCCCGTCTTGCCCCCGCTTGAGATTGCCCTGCCGCTGCTTTCGATCGGCGGATCCGTGGGGATCATCTCCGCCGCACTGGCCCTCGGTATCCGCCACGGCATCGACTGGGACCATATCGCCGCTATCACCGACATCACGAGCACTACCGCTGCGATGGACGAAGAAGAGGCCGTGCTCGTCAGAGAGCCAGGGTTCATGCTGACCGATGAATCGCACCACGCTATCGGCCACGAACACGAAGCCGAGGAGCCAGTCGGGCGTGCCACGCAGGCCATTGAGGCCACTGCCGTTAAAGTCGAGGACAGTCACAGGCACGAACCGCTTCCGCTCCACCACCCGCATCACCACCAGCATGATGGTGCGACGTCAGGGTCAGGCAACGGCGCACTCGCCGTCCTCGTCGAGCGCCAGCGGCCCGCTCTGCTTCTGGGCACGATGTACGCGCTCGGACACGGGGCGGTTGTGCTCGTCCTCGGCCTCACCGCGATCCTCGCCCGCGAGGCCTTGCCCGACTGGATCGACCCGATCATGGAGCGCGTTGTCGGCGTGACGCTCCTCTTCCTGGCGGCGTATCTTTTCTACTCGCTCTACCGCTTCTTCCGTGGTGAAGGCGACTTTCAGCTCCGCAGCCGCTGGATGCTAGTGTTCGCCGGCGTTCGAAATCTCTGGGGCGCCCTGCGCGAGAGATTCTTCGGGCATCGGCACGAGCACATCCACGAGACGCAGCGCTACGGAATTCGCACCGCCGTCGGCATCGGCGTCATCCACGGCATCGGCGCCGAAACGGGCACGCAGGCGCTCGTCATCGCGACGGCCGTGGGTGCGCAGAGCCAGGCCGCGGGCATCGTCGCGCTGTTCGCCTTCCTCGTGGGCCTGCTGATCTCTAACTCCGCCATCACAGTGATCAGCACCGCGGGCTTCGTGTCCTCAGCCCAACGGAAGTGGATCTACGTCGGCGCCGGGATCCTGGCGGCGGTCTTCAGCCTCGTCGTGGGACTGGTCTTTCTATTCGATTGGGGGGCGATCCTGCCCGAGATTGATCCGTATATCGATTGGATCGGCGGGCCTCAGTCGTAGAGTCGGACTGAAAGCCCTAGCCCTTCGCTACCTTGATGTCATCCCCCTCAACCTGGACGGAGTAGGTTTCGATCGGCTCAGAGGGCGGCGCCTGCACGACTTCGCCGCTCTTCACGTTGAACTGGCCGCCGTGGAACGGGCACTCGACGACATCCCCCATCAGTATTCCTTCGCCCAGCGGTCCGCCTCGATGCGTGCACTCGTTCTGAAACGCCACGAACTCACCGTCCACGTTCGCGATGGCTATCTCCGCGCCGTCCACCTCCACGATCGTCATCTCTCCCGGCGGCACGTCGCCGACGCTGGCCACTCTTACGAATTCAGCCATTCTTAGACCTCCTTTAGCGCGGGAATGGTCATTGCCTCGCCATAATAGCGTTGCCGTTGCGTCGCTTCAATGGGTCGTGCTACCATCTCTAGCAGCAGATCGATTCCCTTTAAGGCGGTCCTGTGAGGCTGCCAAGGAGCGATGTTCGTGAACTCTCACTGCGCAGCGTCATACGTACCACTCGCCGGCCCTTCCGCGGTTGTGGAGGGCTTTTTCATATCCAGAGGCCCGTCGTGAACGGTCATACCGTGCTTTCAGCCGACGAGATGCGGCGGGCCATTCGTCGCATCGCCCACGAGGTCGTCGAACGCAACGGCGGCGTCAGCGATGTAGTATTCGTCGGCATGCGCACGCGCGGCGTCCCGCTGGCGCAACGGCTGGCGGACGCCGTCCTGGAGTTCGAGGGCGAGGCGGTTTCCGTCGGCGCGCTGGACATCGGCCTCTACCGCGACGACATCTCCTCAAAGGAGCTCAGCCCGCGCCTCCAGCCCACCGAAATGCCCACCGACATCGACGGGCGTCGGGTCGTCCTCGTCGACGACGTGCTCTACACCGGACGCAGCATCCGCGCAGCGATGGATGCGCTCACGGACTTCGGTCGGCCATCCGGAATCCAGCTGGCTGTCCTCGTCGATAGGGGCCACAGAGAGCTGCCCATCCGCGCCGATTACGTGGGCAAGAACATCCCGACGGCGCTCGAGGAGGATGTCCAGGTGCTCCTCGAAGAGGTAGACGGCGCAGACGAAGTAAGGATTACCCGATCGGAGGGTGAACGATGACCCAGGAGACGGCGCCACCTACTCCGGCCACGCTTGAGTCCCCATCGCCCTGGATCCGTCGCCACCTGCTGGACCTCGACGACTTCACCCGCGATGAGATTGATACGGTGCTCAATACAACAGACGCCATGAAGGAGGTGCTGGGCCGCGACGTGCCGCGTGTCCCCGCCCTTCGCGGCAAGACCGTCATCACCCTCTTTTACGAGTCGAGCACGCGCACCCGCGCCTCGTTCGAGTTGGCGGGAAAGGCGCTGGGCGCTGACGTCATCAACGTCTCCGCCGGCGGTTCGAGCGTGGAGAAGGGCGAGTCGCTCATCGATACTGTCCGCACGCTGCAGGCGGTGGGCGCCGACCTGCTCGTTATGCGCCACGGCTCTTCTGGGGCGCCGTACCTGGCGGCGCGCCACGTCCGCGCGTCCGTGATTAACGCGGGCGACGGCTGGCACGCTCACCCCACGCAGGCCCTGCTGGACGTTTACACGATGCGGACACACCTGGGAGACCTGCGCGGCCGGCGCGTCGTAATCGTGGGTGATATCGCTCATAGCCGAGTCGCTCGCTCGAACATCTGGGCGCTGACGGCCGCCGGCGCCGAGGTCGTCGTCTGCGGCCCGTTGACGCTTCTCCCCGCCGGACTGCGTCCCGGCGATCCTCGATCCGAGGAGCCGCTCTCGCTACCGCCCGTTAAGGTCGAGACGAACCTCGACCGGGCCGTCGAAGGCGCTGACGTCGTCATGGCTCTGCGCCTGCAGCAAGAGCGGATGCACTCGGGCCTGCTACCTTCGCTGCGCGAATACGCGACGCTCTACCAGGTCAACGAAGAACGGCTGGCCCGCGCGCAACCGGGCGCGCTGGTCATGCACCCTGGGCCGATGAACGAAGGAATCGAGATCTCGCCGTCGTTGGCCACCAGCCTCCAGTCGGTGATCGAAGAACAGGTGACGAACGGCGTCGCGGTCCGCATGGCCGTGCTCTACCTGCTGGCAAGAGGGAAGGCGTGAGTCCTTCCCTCGCCATCCGCGGCGGCCGCGTCATCGATCCGGCGAACGGCGTCGATGCGGTCGCTGACGTTCTCCTCGTCGGCGGTCGCGTCACGGCGGTCGGCGTGGACGCTGGAGCGGATGCGAACGAATCTATCGACGCCAGCGGCCTGATCGTGTCGCCGGGCTTCGTCGACATCCACACGCACCTGCGGGAGCCCGGCTTCGAGCACAAAGAGACGATCGCCAGCGGCACGATGGCGGCGGCGCGCGGTGGCTTCACGACCGTTTGCGCGATGCCCAACACGGAGCCTCCCAGCGATTCCGCGGCGTGCGTAGAGTTCGTCTTGCGGACTGCCGAGGCGCAGGGCGTGGTACGAGTCCTTCCGATTGCCTGCGTCACTCGTGGCAGAGCGGGGGCTGAGCTTGCTGAGATCGCGGAGCTTGCGCAGGCAGGGGCAATCGCCGTCAGCGACGACGGCTCGCCTATCGCCGACGCGCACCTCATGCGCCGCGCGCTAGAGTACGCCGGGATGATCGGCCTGCCGGTAATCGATCACTGCGAGGACCCCGCCTTGTCCGACGGCGGCGTGATGCACGAGGGCTTGGTATCGACGCGGCTGGGGCTGCATGGAGTGCCCGCGTCAGCGGAAGAGACGCTCGTGGCGCGCGATATCGCACTGGCGGAGCAAACCCTCTCGCACGTGCACATCGCGCACGTCAGCACAGCGGGCGCCGTTGAGGCCGTCCGGCGTGCGAAAGCTCGCGGCGTTCCCGTGACCGCCGAAGTGACGCCGCACCACCTGACGCTTACCCACGAGGCGGTGCTCTTGGGCCCTGGAGAAGCGCCCGGTGGTCTCGCCTACGACACGAACGCCAAGGTCAACCCACCCCTGCGCACTGCCGAAGACGTCGAGGCCTGTCTGCGGGGCCTGCGTGACGGTACGATCGACTGCGTCGCCACTGACCACGCCCCGCACGCCATTCAGGACAAGCTCTGCGAGTTCGACGCCGCCGCCATCGGCATCAGCGGGCTGGAGACGGCGCTGGGACTCACGCTCACAACACTCTCAGTCGAGGAGGCCCTCCCCGCGCTCACGATCGGCCCTGTGCGTGTGTTGAGCCTCGGTCGCCATGTCGACGGGCTCGGGACGCTTTCGCCCGGCGCCCCGGGCGACGTCACGGTCATCGACCCCGAGGCGGAATGGATTGTCGAGCCGGAGACGTTCGCGAGCAAGGGCAAGAACACGCCGCTGGCTGGCCGCACGCTCAAGGGACGGGTCGTGGCAACGTTGTATGGCGGGCAGGTGGTGTTGGATGGCCGCTAGGGCCCTCCTGGCGCTCGAAGACGGCACGGTGTTCGAGGGCATTTCGTTCGGGGCAGAGGCCCGCGCCCACGGCGAGGTCGTCTTCGCGACCGCCATGACCGGCTACCAGGAGATGCTCACGGACCCCTCCTTCGCCGGACAGATCCTCGTGCTCACTTACCCGCTGGCCGGCAACTACGGCATCAACGCCGCCGAGGTCGAGTCCAGGCGCATCCAGGTGCGCGGCCTCGTCGTCCACGAGACTTGCGACCTGCCGTCGCACTGGCGCTCCGAGATGACGCTGCGCGACTACCTGACGTCCGAGGGCATCCCCGGTCTCGCCGGCGTCGACACCCGGGCGCTGACCCGCCGCCTGCGCAGCGCCGGCGTCATGATGGGTGCGCTCACGAGTGATGTGACCGCGGAGGTCGCGCTCACCCGCCTGCGCGCGCTGCCTCGCTATGGCGAGACGAATTTAGTTCAGGAAGTGAGTACAGACAAGCCCTATGAGTGGGAGCGTTCCGGCGAGCTGAAGCGCCATGTGGTCGTCGTCGATAGTGGCGTGAAGTACAACATCCAGCGTCTGCTCTCGGCGCGCGGCTGTCGCGTGACCACGCTGCCTTCAGAGGCGCAGGCAGACGATGTGTTGTCGCTGAAGCCGGACGGCGTACTGTTCTCGCCGGGCCCCGGCGACCCTCTCTTCCTGGACCACCAGGTGGCGACGATGAAGACGCTAATCGGCAGGCAGCCGATCCTTGGCATCTGCCTCGGCCACCAGGTGCTCGGCCGCGCTTTCGGAGCGAAGACCTTCAAGCTGAAGTTCGGGCACCGCGGCGCCAACCACCCGGTGCAGGACGTCGCGAGCGGCCGCGTGCACATCACGGCGCAGAACCACGGCTACGCCGTCGACCCCGATGGGCTGTCGGCAGACGTCGAGGTCTCGCAGCTCCACCTGAACGACGGCACCTGCGAGGGGCTGCGCCATCGCACGGAGCCGGTGATTTCGATCCAGTACCACTCCGAAGCCTCGCCCGGCCCGCTCGACAACGTCTACGTCTTCGACCGTTTCATGGAGATGATTGAGGGCTTCACGCCCGCAAAAGGGAGGGTCGCGTGATGAGCGAACCAGTGTTTCGACAGGCCACGCAGGACGACGCCGAAGCGGTACGCGCGATCGGCCGCCAGCTCTGGGACGAGCTGGGCGACATGAGCGGTTTCACGCAGCAGCCCACGGACGAAGGCTTCGGACGGCTGCTGGCCGGTGAGGGTGGTGCGCTGTTCGTCTGCGAGACCGACGCTCGCATTTGCGGCTTCGCGGCGCTCGTGCCCGACCTCCAGGAGGCAGGCGAGGCGGCGATGGGCGTCTGGCTGCTGCCCGAATCGCGCGGCCAGGGCATCGGCCGCGAGCTCGCGCTGATGGCCACCGACCACGCGCGCCAGGCCGGCTACACGAGGCTGCGCGGCATCATCCCGAAGCAGAACGATCCGGCGCTCTCGTTCTTCAGCGAGATCGCCTCTATGGCGCAAATGGTCGGCCAGGGCATGCAGTACGAGCTGCCGCTGTGAGGGCAGAGTAGCATGGCGACCAATTACTGGCTCTACGTGACGGATCCTAGGTACCCAGTGACCCCGAAACCCTCCCGCGTCCTCATCATTGGCTCAGGGTCGATCGTCATCGGGCAGGCGGCCGACTTACTGCGTTGGCGGCGGGTAAACCACGCGGCCCGTGCGGATGATCTCGCGCAGAAAGGAGTGGCGGCCCGGGTTGTGGTACTCGCTGGAAGGATAGCCAATGGGGGCTAGACTCGGCTCGCGACCAATTGTTGCCCTGGAGATCATGCGCTGCCGCTGCCACAACGGAAGCCCCTCGAAATCGGGCGAGATCACGGCGATGTCGATGTCGCTCCATTCACTGGGAGAACCGTTGACATGCGAACCGAAGAGGATCAACGCCTCAACACGGACACTCTTACTGATGAGTTCCACGAACGTGGAGAAGACGTGGCTTAGGTCAGAAGCTGTCGTAACCACTCGAATAACTCCTAGGTCATATCATAGTACTCTTCGGCAACCTCTCGGTTGTATTGCCAGCCGGCCTCGGGATAGCGGCTTGGGAGGATTTGATCTGTTAGATCATGAAGCAGGTATCGCAGATGTGTTGGCACATCTAGACCAAGGCCATCCGCGAGCTTCACGAGATTGTGGACCCGTGGATGTGTTCCCGTTCCGTTCCGCTCCGTCCAGATCGCCTTCATCAGCTTCTCGACTGATGGCTGGCCGTAGAAAACTGTCTGCTGAAAGTATCCGTTTCCAAGGAGGCTCCCTGCTGCACCGATATCGTGATCAGCGATTTCTAGCCATTGCTCCGTCTCTGGCTTCATGGCCGCATCCTAGCCCACCATCATTCGACGGGTCAAAGCATGACCCAACCTAAACCCTCCCGCGTCCTCATCATCGGCTCAGGGCCGATCGTCATCGGGCAGGCGGCGGAATTCGACTACTCGGGGTCGCAGGCCTGCCGGTCGCTGCGCGAGGAGGGCGTGCACACGGTGCTGGTCAACTCGAACCCGGCGACGATCATGACCGACGAGGAGATCGCCGATACCGTCTACATCGAGCCGCTGACCGTCGATATCGTCTCGCGCATCATCGAGCGGGAGCGGCCCGACGGCCTCCTGCCCACACTCGGCGGCCAGACCGGCCTCAATCTCGCCGTGGCGCTGGCCGACGCCGGCGTGCTCGAACGGTACGGCGTCCGCAGCCTCGGCACACCGATCGCGACGATCCGCACCGCCGAGGACCGCGACCTGTTCCGTAAGCTGCTCTTCGACATCGGCGAGCCGGTGCCCGACAGCGAGATCGTCACGGATCTCGATCAGGCGCGACGCGTAGCGAAAGAGATCGGACTGCCGCTCGTCGTGCGCCCCGCGTACACGCTCGGCGGCACCGGCGGAGGCGTCGCCCGCAGCCGCGACGAGCTGGAGCACGTGGTCCGCGGCGGTCTCGCCGCCTCGCCGATCCACCAGGTGCTCCTCGAGCGCTCGCTGCTCGGTTGGAAGGAGATCGAGTACGAGGTGATGCGCGATGGCGCAGACAACTGCATCACCGTCTGCAATATGGAGAATCTCGACCCTATGGGGGTGCACACGGGTGACAGCATCGTCGTTGCCCCCAGCCAGACGCTCTCCGATAAGGAATACCAGATGCTGCGCTCGGCTTCGCTCAAGATCATCCGAGCCCTCGGCATCGAAGGCGGCTGCAACGTCCAGTTCGCACTCGCGCCGCGCAGAGAGATCGCCGATTGGGTGACGGGGCCGGACGGTCTTCCGCCTTACTACGTCATCGAAGTGAACCCTCGCGTGTCACGCAGCTCGGCGCTGGCGTCGAAGGCGACGGGCTACCCGATCGCCCGCGTCGCCGCCAAGATCGCCGTGGGCAAGACGCTCGACCAGATCCCGAACCGCGTCACCGGCAAGACCACAGCGGCTTTCGAGCCCGCGCTGGATTACGTCGTCGTCAAGATTCCGCGCTGGCCTTTCGACAAGTTTCCCCTCGGCGAACGCACCACCGGGACCCAGATGAAGGCGACCGGCGAAGTTATGTCGATCGCCCGCACGTTCGAGGCGGCGCTCGGGAAGGCGGTACGCTCGCTGGAATTCGGCGGCCGGTCGTTGCTCTGGGAGGACGCGGCCTGGCGCGACATAGACCCGCGCGACTACGTGAGCATCCCCACCGACGAGCGTCTCTGGGCGGTTCTGGCCTCGCTGCGCCGCGGCGGGACGCCGGCAGAGCTGTTCGGGCTGTCCGCTATCGACCCGTGGTTCCTCGAGAAGATGAGCGGCATGGTGCAGATGGAACAGCGGCTCCTCTCCGAGCCCTTGACGCCGGACCTGCTGCGGCAGGCCAAGCGCAAAGGCTTCTCCGACGGCGATATCGCTACCCTCGCCGACCGCCTGCCAGAGCAGGTGCGCCAGTTGCGGCAGGAATGGGGCGTCATACCGGTCTATAAGATGGTCGATACCTGCGCCGCGGAATTCGAGGCGGAGACGCCGTATTTTTACAGCACCTACGATTCGGAGAACGAAGCGCCGGCCCTGCAACGTGAAAAGGCCCTCGTCATCGGTAGCGGGCCCATCCGCATCGGGCAGGGGATCGAATTCGACTACGCCGCCGTTCACGCTGCATGGGCCCTCCAGGAAGCCGGCGTGGCCGCCATCATGGCGAACTCGAATCCGGAGACCGTTTCCACCGACTTCGATACCAGCGACCGCCTCTACTTCGAGCCTCTGGACGAAGAGGGCATCCGCGACCTTTTGGACAACGAGACCAGCAACGGCTACGAGCCGTCCACCATCGTCCAGTTTGGCGGCCAGACCGCGATCAACCTCGCCTGGCCGCTCGCCCGCGACAACCGGCCGATCCTGGGTTCGAGCGCGGAAGCTATCGACATCGCGGAGGACCGCCGGCGCTTCGAAGAGTTGCTGCAGCGACTCGGCATACCGCAGCCCCCAGGCGCGGCGATTGCGACGATCGAGGAGGCGCTTTCCACCGCCCAGCTGATCGGCTACCCAGTGCTGGTGCGCCCCAGCTACGTGCTGGGCGGCCGGGCGATGGAGATCGTCCAGAATGCCGGCGACCTGATTCGCTACGCGGGCGAAGCCAACCGGATCGCCGGGGGAAAGCCGATCTTGATCGACAAGTATCTGGAGGGCATCGAAGTTGAGGTCGACGCCGTCTGCGACGGTGAGGACACTCTGATCCCCGGGATCATGCAGCACGTTGAACGGGCCGGTGTGCACTCCGGCGACTCGATCGCGGTCTACCCCGCTATCGACCTCAGCTCGCAGGAGGTTGAGGCCCTCGTAGAGTACACGCAGCGAATTGGCCCGGCGCTCGGTGTCAGGGGTCTCATGAACGTCCAGTACGTAATCATGCGGCCGGCTGACGGCGCAGGGGGCGAATCCAGCATCTACGTACTGGAGGTCAATCCCAGGGGCAGCCGTACGGTCCCCTTCATATCGAAGGTCACCGGCGTGCCCCTGGTGCGCCTGGCCGTCCAGGTGATGCTCGGAAAAACGCTCGCGGAACTTGGCTACGCTGCTGGGCTCTGCCCACGGCAGAACCTGATAGCCGTCAAGGCGCCGGTATTCTCGATGTCCAAGCTCATCGGCGTGGATACGCACCTGGGGCCGGAAATGAAGTCCACCGGCGAGGTGATGGGCGTCGACTACACCTTCGAGGCGGCGTTGGCGAAGGCGCTTATCGCCGCTGACATGTCCCTCCCGAAACAGGGCTCGATTCTTCTCAGCCTTGCGGACCGAACGAAGCCGGAGGCTGTCCAGCTTGTGCGCGGACTGGCCGCGGCTGGCTATCGCATCTATGCGACAGAAGGGACAGCCGCGATGATCCGGGCGCTTGGCTTGCCGGTGGAACGGGTGCCGAAGCGTATCGAACAGGGCCACCCCAACGTGGTGGACGTGATCCACGACGGTCTGGTCAATGCCGTAGTCAATACGCCCGAGGGACGCGTGACGGAGACGCTTCGTGATGGTTTTGACATACGCCGGGCCGCCGCTGAGAAACGAATCCCCTGTCTCACTTCCATTGACACCGCCGCCGCCGCCGTCTCAGCGCTCGTTGATGGTGATCCTCACCTGACCATCCAGCCCCTTCGCGACTACCTGTCGGCATGATCCGGTTGGAGCAAGCGGCCGTCGTCTCGCAGGACGAAGTTTACGAAAACACCTACCAGATGTGGCTCTCCTGCCCGTCGGTAGCGAAACGCGCCTCCCCCGGTCGCTTCCTGATGATCCATTGTGGTGACGGCTTCGATCCCTTGCTGCCCCGGCCGATGAGTTTTCATCGCTTTCGCCAGCAGGGCGGAGAGCGCCAGTTCGCTATCCTCTACGACGTGCGTGGCCGCGGCACAGCCTGGCTCTCCACGCGCAGGGCCGGTGACGAGTTCAACCTCTTCGGGCCGCTTGGCAAAGGATACGTCGTCAGCCCTCGCACGCAGAATCTACTCCTGGTGGCCGGCGGCCTCGGCGTCGCGGCAGTCATCGCCCTCGCCGACGAGGCGATCTCAGCAGGCAAGTCCGTCACGCTCCTTCAGGGCGCAAGAAGTGCCGGCAAGCTCTTCCCGCCCACGCTGCTGCCCCCCGAGGTGGAAGCCCTATCGGCGACCGACGACAACAGCGAAGGCCATCACGGCAACGTTACTGACCTCATCGCTCCCCACGCGTCCTGGGCCGATCAGATCTTCGCCTGTGGGCCGAACTCGATGTTCGCCTCTATGGCCGAAGCGATGCGGAAGGCGGGAACCCGCAAGCCTGTCCAGGCGTTGCTGGAGGAGCGCATGGGTTGCGGCACCGGGGTCTGTTACGGCTGCGCTGTGCTCACGCGCAAGGGGGTTCGCCTTGTCTGCAAGGACGGCCCGCGCTTCGAGCTGCGGGAGGTGTTCGGATAGCGTCGCGTTGACACAGCTTCGACCTGTGCCGTATTACTTGTCGCGCAGCAAGGAGGAGCCGCCCATGCCCGCAAAAATCACCGTTGGCAAAGTTGAGATTATTGCCCTCATAGACGTTCCATTCGAGCTACCCTGGAGCATGATGTTTCCAGGGCGCGAGCAGGCAGAGCTCGATCCCTATCTCAAAATGTACCCGTTCGCCAGCGGGAAGAGTGGACTTCAGACACAGGCGGGCGCGTATGTGGCCCGCTCGCAGGGAAAGACAATCTTATGCGACACCGGCATCGGGCCTGGGCCAATCGCCATGCTTGGCGGCATCCAGGGCCGCATGCTTGACGACATGCGGGAGAAAGGCGTCGCGCCCGAGGACATCGATCTCGTCGTGCACACGCATCTCCACGGCGACCACGTTGGCTGGAACCTCGATGCCGCCGGCAAGCCGAATTTCCCGAACGCCCGCTACCTGGTTCCGCAAGCCGACTGGGACTACTTCAGCGCGGCGCTCGCTTCGAACCCACAGATGGCTCAGGTCAGTCCGCTGAAGGAGCTGGGTCAGATGGAGCTCGTCTCGGGCGAGACCGAACTGACTGCGGACATCCGCACAGTGCCCACTCCAGGGCACACGCCGGGTCATCAGAGTGTGCTGATTTCCTCCGGCGGCGACAAGGCGCTGATCGCGGGCGATCTGGCGCATCACCCTGCCCAGGTCCAGGAAACTGGGTGGAGCCCGGTGTTCGATACTGATTCGTCGACCAGCAGCGAATCGCGGAAGAAGATGGTGGAGATGCTGGAGTCAGAAGGCGGGATCGCCGCGTTTTGCCATTTCCCCGCGCCCTTTGGGAAGATTGTGCGCCTCGAGGGCAAGCGAGTGTTTCAGGCGCTGTAGCTAAGCGCTTGCCGCAGCCGGCTCCGCGAAGAAGTGCTGGACGCTCGTCTTCGCCGCAACCTTCTGGGCGATCTCCGCGAAGGTCCTGGCTATGGGCGAGTCTGGGTCGCTCTCGACGATAGGAACGCCGATATCGGTCCCGATGCGCACGCCTGGCTCCAGCGGGATCTCTCCCAGGAAGTCGATCCCGAGCTCGTCCGCCGCGCCCCGTGCGCCCCCGTGGCCAAAGATCTCCGTTCTCTCGTCGCAATGCGGGCAGACGAAGTAGCTCATGTTCTCCACCATCCCGAACACCGGCACGTTTAGCTTCTCAAACATGCTAACGGCCTTCATCGCGTCTTCCAGGGATACCGCGTTCGGCGTTGTCACGATCACCACGCCTGCTATCGGCGCTTCCTGAGCAGCGCTCATCGAGGCGTCGCTTGTACCCGGCGGCAGGTCGACGATCAGATAGTCCAGCTCGCCCTCATCGCCCCAGGGGAGATCGTGCATCAATTGACGGACACCCGTGCCAATCATCGGGCCGCGCCAGACGACCGGCAGCCCCTTTTTCAATACGAACCCCAGCGACGCGGCGCGCAGCCCGTACTTTTCTACGATCCCGAGCCCTGCATCAGCCTGAAATCCCGTGGGAATCCCCAGCATCGTCGGTACGTTTGGACCCGTCAGGTCGGCGTCCATCAGGCCAACCCTCGCGCCGAACTGCCGCAGCGCGAGCGCGAGGTTGACCGCCACCGTTGACTTGCCCACGCCGCCCTTGTTAGATGCCACGGCGATGATGTTCCGCACCCCCTCAATGGGTTTGCGTCCGGCGCCGATACCGGTGCTGCGGACAGTCGCGTCCATGGTCACCTCAACGTGACTTACGCCCGGCAACGCCAGTAGAAGCTCAGTCGCTTGCTGCTTCATCTGGTCCCGCACCGGGCAGGCCGGCGTCGTGAGGACGATCCTCACTGCAACGCTACCGTCACAGATGTTGATGCCTTCTTCCGGAACGAATCCCAGGCTGACGATGTCTCGATGCAGGTCGGGATCTTGTATCTGAGCGAGAGCGGTCAATACCGATCGCGCGCTCGCCTCGCCGTTGTCGCCGTCAGTCATTGGCTCCCTCTGTCGTTAGGGTTGAGGGCTCGCCGGCATTGTCTTTAACGACAAAGCGGCAGCAGCCTGCGCCCTGGCTGATGAACTGATTGCACTCTACGTGCTGGCCCAGAAGTTGTCCAAGCAGCGATAGGTGCCAATCGCAAACCTCGGCGTGGGAATCGGCCACGTTTCGGTAGACACAGTTATAGTCGGCTATTTCAAAGACATCGCCGCTGACCGTCCATTCAGCGAAACCACCCTCTTCACGCAGAATATCCGTGACCAGCGCTACACGCTCCGGCAGGCTCTTATCGCGCACACGGGGTTCGTGTTCAGCAAAGACACGGTCGGCCATCTTCCCCAGAAGGAGCCTCTTTTTCTCGGCCGGTTCGAGGCCGACGATCTCATCAGCATCCAGAAGAGATACCTCGCGCAATACGAGATTCGCCAGGCGGTCATAACGCCGCGGGAACCGCTCTTCACCCATCGGCGAGAGGCCGAACATCAGGTGGGGCCGCCCTGTCTGACGTCGCTCCTCGTTGGACACGACAAGGCCATCGCGCTCCAGCCTGGTCAGGTGCTGCCGGACAGTCATCCTCGCCAGGCCGAATTCCGCCGCTACACCGTCCACGGAGGTAGCGCCGTGCCGCTTGAGGTGGGTGAGAATCTGTTCCTTGGTCGATTGCATACGGAAACCTTTTCGCGGAGGTGACCGTTTTAGTATACACAAGGCATCCCGCAGAGGAAACACTATTTAGAAAGTAAATAAGGCTTAAACCTTGACTAGAACCAAAAAGCACACTATAATCCGTTTGCTTTACTGCAACGTATGGGATATCGAGGACGTCTTTCTGGACAGAGAAATATCAAAGAGGTGAGGGCAATGAGTAGAGCACCAGCAGTTCAAGAGCGACCAGTCGAGCAGGTGGAGATAGGCGTTCCGACCTGCCAGCACCACTGGGTGATCGATAGCCCGCGGGGCGCGATGAGCGAAGGCCGTTGCAAGCGCTGCGGCGAGTTGCGCGAGTTCCGCAACTCAGCCAACGATCACCTGTGGGAAAATGACTCGGGCAGTGGCTACAACCCCTGGCGTGGCATTCGCTCCAACACCAGCGGGGGTGGTGAAGAAGACGAAATCGCCGCCTCGTCCAGGTCATCGAACAAGGCCGCACTGAGCGTCTAGCCCCCTTTCGCTGCACCACTCGAAGCCCTCGCCATGGCGGGGGCTTCTGTTATTCCTCCCGAAGCTCGCGTATATTTGTAGCGAAGTGGATCTCTCGATAGACCTCGTAGCCGCGCACAAGCACGGCCTGCGCCTGGCTAATCCGATAATGACCGCATCGGGTACGTTCGGCAACGGTCTTGAATACGCCAAGATCTTCGATATCCAGCGCCTAGGCGCGATAGTCAGCAAGGCTATAACGCTGAAACCGCGCAGAGGCAACGTCCAGCCGCGAATCGTCGAAACCGCCGGCGGGATGCTTAACTCGATCGGACTGCAGAATATCGGGATCGACGCAATCTTGCGCGATGTGGCGCCCATCTGGGCCGGATGGCGGGTGCCGGTCGTGGCCAACATCGCCGCCGAGAGGATAGATGAATTCGCCGAGCTTGCGCGGAGACTTGGTTCGGCGCCCGGAGTTAGCGCCATCGAGATGAACCTCAGCTGCCCCAACGTGGAGAGCGGTCTCGACTTCGCAGTGGACGCCGCTGCCGCAGCTCAAGTCACAGCGGCCGTTCGTGTTGAGACAGACCTGCCCCTCCTGGTGAAACTCACGCCTGCTGTTACGGACATCGTCAGCGTCGCTCGCGCCGTGGCCCGAGCGGGCGCCGATGCCCTGACCCTGATCAACACATTCCCAGCCATGCGCCTCGACGTGAGGGCGCGCCGTCCCGCGCTCGGCTGGGGCTCTGGCGGTCTTTCCGGCCCCGCACTGAAACCGATCGCCTTGCGAATCGTGTATCAGGCTGCGCAGGAACTGGACGTGCCGATTATTGCCTGCGGCGGCGTGACATCGGGTGACGATGCCGTGGAGTTCTTGATGGCCGGCGCCTCAGCAGTCCAGGTTGGAACAGCCACCTTCCGAAACCCGCGCGCGTGCCTGGACGTGCTGGAAGGAGTGGAAGCATTCATGCAACGGGAAGGCGTGGAACGTCTGAGTGACCTCATAGGCGCGGCTCTACCGACGCGGGCCCCCGCCGATTCAGCAAATGCTCAACAAATCCCGGCTCAACGTCTACATTGAGGGATCGTCACTCTCGCCCAGGCAGCGTGAGCGATTGCAGGCCCAGGTCCAGAGCGCGCTCAGTGCTCTACCCAACTGGGCGTTCGACCTCCTCAGCCGCCGGATCGATGCCCTTGGGATTCGCAACCTCCCTCTGATCGTCTCGCCGGAACAGGCCGACCAGCCCCAGGCTGTCACCTTCGGGCAGATCGACGGTCGGCCGGCCGTGCGGCTCAAACCGCGGTTGCGAGGGGACGCGATTGAATGGCCACAGGACAGGCGCTACCTCGTCGCAAAAGCTGTCGCTTATATGGCAGCGCCCGATCGCGCCGATACCGGCTTTTGGACGCGTTGGTCCAAAGCGATTGCCGAAGACGACCTAGCGGCCACAGCGGCCGGAGTGGACGGACGTTGGAGTGATGGAACTCACGTGGACCTATTGATCGAGATGTTCGCCGCCTACGCTCTGAGCGGGACCCATTCGCGCTGGGAGTCGCTATCCCACGTGCGTAAGTTCTTCGACGAGTGGCGGTAAAGGAAAGGCAACGGAACCTGAACCTTAGCTAAACCAAAACTCAGTGACAGATCGGTGAATTTGGACGAATATGTGGCTGGAGGTGGAAAGATATGGTAGAACTCACACGGACGACCCTCGGTCGCTGGCGTGACGACATCGGGCAAGGACTCACAGAATACATCGTGATCCTGGCGCCCCTTTCGGCGTTCGTTGCGTTTGCTGTCAGCGCGCTCCTGCTCGCCGGACAGAAGTAATTCTTCACCGCGCCCTGGGTGGCGCGGCCTGCTGGTTGACGGGCTGAGGGCCACGCCGTACGCTAATCTCGCGCACGGGGTGTAGCTCAGCTAGGCTAGAGCGCCTGGTTTGGGGCCAGGAGGTCCCCGGTTCGAATCCGGGCACCCCGACCAAGCTCGACCCTGCTCACCATGCAAGAGGACTCAACATCCGACGACGAAAGTGTGGCCAGCCCCTCGGTCCCACAGATGCCGCTGGGTATCGTTATCGCCCGTATCACGGTCGTGTCGGGGATGTCGTTCGCTGCGGCGCTAGCACTATTCTTCCTGGTCGGGGCGCTGTGGGTGCCGGCCATCGCTTCGGTGGGCGCGACTGTGGTATTTCTGGCCCTCATGTTTGCGATTGAGAAGGGCGCCGAGAAGCCACAGTTGTGAGCGCCCTGTTCAGGTGTTACGCTTGGTCGTGAGGTAAGTGAGATGCTAGTTGGTCTTCCCAGCCTTGGCCCTCTGGAGTTACTCATAATCCTGGCCATCGTCGTCGTTCTCTTCGGAGCGACTCGCATCGGCGATATTGGCAAGGGCATCGGCCGCGGTATTCGGGAGTTCCGCCGCGAGGTACGCGAAGGACAGGCCGATGATCCCGCGAAGAAGACTCCCGACTCAGAAGAAGATCAAACCTAGTTTGTAGCGGCGATTGACGCTCGGCCGGCACGCGCCGTCGCTGTCAGGCCGGTTGGACGATCACTTCCTCGATCACTAGGGCCGACTTTAGGTCGGTGGCGCAGTCTGTAGCGTTCGACAGCGAGCAGGGCGCGATCTCCCCGATCTCCGCCAGTATTCTCTGACTCTCCGCATCCGTGACCATGCCGAAAACCGTCTCGTCGCCATCAAGCCGCTGATCAGCCTGGAAGAGGATTCGGAACTGGCTCCCATGCACGTCCTGACCCGGCCCCAGCGAGGGCGCCACCACTGCCCATTGCGAGTGCCCCACCTTGGTCTTCTCAACTTTCAAGGTGTAACCCGGCCCGCCCACGCCAGAGCAAGTTATCTTTGCGTCTGCTCGGCAGGTCGGATCGCCGGCCTGTGCCACGAATTGCCGGTCGACGAAGAAAAAGGCGGTTCCGTCGTAGAACCCCTTGCCTGCCAGGAATGCGAAGCTATTTACTGCGAGGGGCGCGTCTGTGGCCAGATTGATCGTTATGTCCCCTGCTGATGTCTTGAGTACAGCGAGATGCGGCGTCTTCGAATCGATCGTCTTCGCCGGCTCAGAGAAGCTGACCGCGGCAGCCGGCGTCTCTTCCGGCGGCTCAAGGTCGTCGACAGTCCGATTTCGACCGCCTGAATTTGGAGCGAATCCAACCGCTGCCAGGCTGGCGATCATCACTACGATGAAGAACATATAAAACGCTCGAACGTTGAAGAGGAGGTTGATGGGAAACGGGGGTTTGGCTCTTCGTACCGCCTGGTACTGAACCGGTCCCCTTCTCCGTTTTCGTTGTCTCGGGGGCAAGCTACTTCACCTCTCGAAATGGACTACATCCAGTATAGCAGAGGACCCTTCGGGACCGTCATCCGTGTTCGAATGCAACGTTGGATAGCAACACTTCATCTCAATAGCTAAGAAGGGATTTCTGGAAGGGATGGAGTGACCAGATGGCGATCGCAGTACAGCACGGACCAGCCGGAACCGTCGGCTGGGCGGATCTCAGCGGACGATGGTTCTTTGCCTGGCGGATGGCAGCAGCCTGCGAGGGCGCCCTCCGCGAAGTGCATCAAGCCCTGGAAACGCAGGAAGACCCTGACCGCTCGGAGGCGCTGGAAAAGGTGAGCAACCTGCTCAGACGCGAGCTTCAGCGCTGGGTCCGCCGTGGTGAAGCGCTGGATATGATCGTCGACCATCTGCCGCGCAAGTCGGCCTGAGTTACCTCAGCACCGCTTGAAGCCGGCCTCACTCACGCGTAACGCAGGCGCTGGCGGTCCCCACGACCACTTTCGTCCCGTCTGCCTTTTCGCACCACACCTGGAGATGTGCCCGCTGCCGCGGGCCTTCCGCTGAAAGCTCCGTCACGACGCCCCTACACGTCACACGGTCGCTCCCCCAAACCACATTCACCAGATTGACGTTCATTCGCCCACCGCAGTACCACCCTTCGCCAAATCGGCGCGTCATCATCTCGGAAAGAAAGCAGAGCGGCATCATTCCCTGTACGACTATGTCGGGAAAGCCAAGCTTCTTGGCCGCCTCGACATCGTTATGGTAGTTTACTTGCGGTCCGGAGAACTGGCGACACATCTCGACGGATATCGTCTTCTCGGGGCCTGATATCTGTTCAAGAGAGGCCTCCGGCTCGACCTCGAAGCGGCGGTCACTGCGTTTTTCTCGCTGCTTGTCGACTACGACGCCCGTAGCCGCGTCGACGAGGAAGCTCTGGTGAGTCCTGCCCCGGCTAAGCAGCCTTCCATCCGGCGCGAAGCAAGAGACCTCGTTTACAATATAGTCCCTGTCGCGCTTTAGGTAGCGGTCGATCACAACAGACCGAGTAATGACATCCTCCCCGACCAGCATCGGCTGGAACAGCTCCCACTCTTGCCTCGCGTGGAGGTTGCCGTAGAGGCGAGGAAGGTACCACGTCAGGTCCCTGTAAACCTCGGAGTGCAGGAGTAGCGCCGGCGCCACGGCGCCTCCCCAGGGGGATGTCTCTTTGTACCAGGAATTATCGTCTTCAACGGCCTCACCGTAGTGCTGGACTAGTTCGGACGTGATCCGCACCTCGCGCTGCCCAACGAACCGCCCCACACGGGCTCGCTCATCTATCGTCTGCATCGCCTTCTCCAATCGAATCCCGGAATGATCGTCACGGGAGCGTCTCCTCCTCAGGGGACCGTGTTCGCCTGGGAGCGCCGCCGTTGTTGGTTATCCTCGTCGCCCCAGACCCATCTGAGTTTACGACATAGATGTCCCTGCCACCGCCCCTCGTCGACACGAATGCTATTCGAGATCCGTCCGGAGACCAGGACGGGGCCGTATCGAGTCCCGGGGACAACGTCAGCCGCGTCTGGCCCGAACCGTCTACGTTGCTCACATAGACCTCCCGATCTGTGTCGCGGTTCGATGTGAACGCCAGTCGAGAGCCGTCTGGTGACCACACTGGATGCGAGTCCTCTCGAGACGCTCTCGTGACTCGAATGAGGAATGAGAGCTCGGTGTCCATCACGTAGATTTCGGCGTTGCCCTCGCGCTCCGACACGAAGGCCAGATTGATCCCATCAGGCGCCAGCGCTGGTTGGCCGTCCCACAGGGAATGGACGGTCAGATTGGTGGTGATGTTCGTGAGGCGATTGAAGACGAATACGTCCCGGCTGCCGGGACCCTGGGATTGCAGCACAATCTGCGATCCGTCCGGCGACCAGGCCGGCGACAGATCGTGCACGGCGTTGTTCGTGACCTGCGTCGGGGAACCCCCATTCCCGCCCATCAAGTACAACTCCAAGTCGCCGTCGCGGGCGGAACTGAAAAGGATCTCCGCCCCGTCAGGCGACCAGCCGTGAGGTATGTCGATCGCTGGATCATCCGTTAGTCGCGTCACTCCGGAGCCGTCGACGTTCATCGCGAAGACATCGCCGTTGCCGGTACGCTCTGAGTAGAAAACCAGTTGAGCACCGTCGGGTGACCAGGAAGGGAACGCGTCGGCGCTCGGATCGTCGGTGAGCCTGAGCACATCACTGCCATCGGCCCCCGTGACATATATGTCGAGATTCGTGTCTGGATCGCTCGGTTCGGACGCGCCGCGGGAGTAGAATGCGATCCGCGATCCGTCGGGAGACCATACGGGAGTTGCTTCGACTGGAACCGCCCGGCTCAGATCGAGAGGCGTTGTTATGTTGGTCGTTGGCAGCGTCACACTATCTTCAACTGTGTTGCCGCGATACACGAAGGTGAGCCTCGTGAGTGGCGCCGCGGCCGGGCCAGCATTTTCCTCCCCGCAGCTGACCGTCAGCGGCAGCCCCGTCGCTAACAGAGCTGCCACTATCGCCAGGCAAACCACTTGTCGTTCCATCCGGCTGGTACCTAGCTCGGTCGCCAGGCTGGTACCTTGTCTACGCCGAAGCTGTTCGTGATCTGCGTTATGCCTGAGGCGTCGGCATTGACAACGTAGAGATCGCCGTTACCGGTCCTCTTTGAAGCGAACGCCAGGTAATCTCCGCTGGAGTGCCACGCTGGGCTGTGGTCCATCGCCTCGTTCCTTGAAAGGTTGGTAAGCCCTGAGCCGTCGGCGTTGACCACGAACACATCCTCGTTCCCTTCTCGCGCAGACACAAACGCAATCCGCGATCCATCCGGCGACCAGCTCCCTGAATCATCCCGCGCGGGGCCTTCGGCGACTCTCGTCCGGCCCGATCCGTCTATGTTGATCATCTCGATATCTCGGTTCCCGTCTGTCTCTGATTCGTACATGATCCGCGTTCCGTCCGGCGACCAAGCCGGAAACTCCTCAATTGCCGGCGTCCTGGTGACCTGGAATACCTGCGAACCATCCGCGTTCATGATGAAGATGTTCGCGTCTCCGCTACGATTCGATGCGAAGGCGATTTTCGTGCTGTCGGGTGACCAGACAGGTGCGTAATCAATAGCATCGCCGGCGGTAAGGTTCGTTTCATTGGAGCCATCACGCATCATCACGTAGATGTCGCCGTTGCCGTGTCGCTGTGATTCGAACGCAATGAACGCTCCGTCCGGGGACCAGATTGGACTCGAGTCCTCTGCCGGGTCATTGGTGAGCCGTCGCGGACTCGCTCCGTCTGGCTCCATGACGTATATCTCATCGTTGCCATCCCGGTACGACTCGAAGGCGATCAGAGAGCCGTCCGGCGACCAGGCCGGCGAAAGATCGGAGGCCGGGGTGTCGGTCAACAGCGTCATCGACCCCCCGTCCGCGTTCATGATCAGCAAACTAAAGTTCCCTTCGCGGCTCGTCGAAAAGGCAATGCGCCCTCCATCTGGAGACCAGGAAGGCGCGAAGAACACCCCTCTGCCGGTTGAGAGGTGGATTTCGTTTTCGCCCTGCGCGTCCATTGCGAAGATCGCCCGGTCATCGTCGCGGTCCGAATAGAACGCTATCCGATCGCCGTCGGCCGACCAGTCGGGGTCACCGTCGTCCGTCGGATCGTCCGTGAGTTGCTTCTGCTCCGATCCGTCCGCATCTACCACGTATATGTCGCTATTGCCGGCGCGGTCAGAAGCGAAGGCAATCAGGGATCCATCCGGCGACCATGCGGGAGCGTAGTCGACGCCCTCCTGCACGACTATCGGGCGCAGGCCTGCCCCACTTGCCTCCATTACGTAGATGTCAAAGCTTCCCGCGCGGTTTGACTCGATGACAATACTCGAGCCGTCCGGCGACCAGTCCGGAAAGCTGTCTGAAGCTGGATCGTTCGTCACCCGCGTCTGCTGCGAACCATCGGCGTTCATTACGTAAATCTCGTTGTTCCCGTCTCGATCAGAGACGAACGCGATTTTCTTGCCATCCGGCGACCAGTCGGGAAACAGGTCCGCCGCCGGATCAGTCGTGATGCGTGTTTGGTTGCCGCCATCTGAAGTCATCACGAAGACGTCGCTGTTGCCTTCCCGCGCCGACGAATACGTGATCATCCTCCCGTCGGGTGACCAAGACGGATGGATATTACTCGGCGTGGCGCGGCTCGACAGATTCACTGCGCCGTTTGCCATGCGGCTCACCCTTTGTACGATATTTCGACTGTTGGCCACCGATTGATAGGCGATAGTGTCCGAATTCACCTGTGGTGGCGTCGCACGGGGAGACGGAGGAACGAATCGCTCCAGCTCCGGGGCATCGCCACACGCGACAGCGATCAACCACGTCGCAAGAACGGCTCCGATCACGGAGCGGTAGTGCGAGCGCGCCAGATTCGTCGGCGACGAAGCGGCAGTACGGCGAGATTTGAAGCTTTTCATACTCGGTTGACGATTCTCCGACACTTCCCGGGCCGCGGAGTCGTTCAATTGCAGGCTAACGCTTCGAACGGTTAAACTACAATCCCGCCACAGCGCTGGGCGGGGCTGCCCCTCGATGCTACTTATCGCGCGTAAGAATCTCTTCTCCGAGAAAACTCGACTGGCCATCTCGGTCGGTGGTATCGCCCTCTCCGTATTCCTGATTGGCATCCTGCTGGCGCTTTTTCGCGGCTGGAGCGAGAAGGTGGGCGACTTCGTGGAAAACGTCCCTGCTGACCTTTGGATCGGCAGCGATGGGACCACTGACTTCATCGCAGCCGCGTCGCTCCTTCCCGACTACGTGGGGACATACCTGGACCTGGCGCCGGAGATAGACCTGGTCAGCCCGCTCATTGTGCGACCAACCGAAATGCGTATCGCGGGACATGACCGGAATGACACGTTCGACGTTCAACTCGTAGCCTACGACCCCGCCGTAGGTCTCGGGGGGCCCTTGAGAACAACCGGCGGGAAGGAGGCGCCTGGCCCTGGAGAAATCATCGTCGACAGGGAGATGGCCAAGAGGCGCGGCATCGACATCGGTGACCGGCTGGTTCGCTCTAACAAGTCGTTGACGGTGGTCGGGTTCTCCAGCGGAGGCGATTTCATCTTTACACAAGTGGCCTTCATCGCGCTGGATACGGCCGCCGATTTCTACGGCTTTCAGTCAGATAATATTCGCTCGTTTTACTTGGTCACTCTTCATGACCCCGGACGCCGGGAGGCCCTGAGCCAGCGGTTGGAGCTAAGCGCCCCTGGTATAGAAATTATCACGGGAGAGTTCTTCGCCCAGGAGACTCGAGACCGCATTCTAGGTAACGTCCTGCCGATTCTGATCGTGGTTCTGGTTGTCGCTTTTGTCGTCGGGTTGGCGGTGGCCGGCCTGACCATCTATACGGCAACCGTTGAGAAATCCCGAGAGTACGGAATACTGAAAGCCGAGGGGTTCACGAACCCGTACCTCTATCGTGTTGTGTTTGAGCAGAGCCTCATCACCGCGATCCTCGGGTTCGCCGTCGGGGCCGGGCTAACCGTCATTATCGCTCCCTTCGCTCAGGACGCCGTCCCGCAATTCGTGGTCTTCGTTCGCTGGCAGGACATCGTCGGCGTTGCCGGCGCTACCCTCATTATGGCGCTTCTCGCGGCGTACATCCCTGTGCGTCGTATGGCGAGCATCGACCCCGTGACCGTATTCAAGGGGTAACGGCTTGGAACCCCACCCGCACATTCTCAGCCTGGAGGGCGTGAGCAAGGTCTATCGCAGCGGCGAGTTCAGCGTAACAGCGCTCGACAACGTCAGCATCCACGTCAACGGTGGCGAAATCGTCGCCATTATGGGGCCATCAGGCTCCGGGAAGACAACCCTGCTCACGGTAGCGGGGGCGCTGCTCCGGCCGACTCAGGGGCAAGTGCAGATCTGTGGCATCAACGTAAGCAATATGGGTGAATCGCAGCTCAGTGCGATCCGCCGCGAAAAAGTGGGCTTTATTTACCAGAGCTTCAACCTCTTGGAAGCGCTTACTGCTCTCGAAAACGTCCGGGTGGTGATTCAGGAGACGCACCGAAACGGCCGCGGCTCGGCTACGGAGCGGGCAACAGAGCTCCTAAAAATGTTCGGCCTGAGCCATCGTATTAACGCCGTCCCTAAACGGATGAGCGATGGCGAAAAGCAGCGGGTAGCGATAGCTCGCGCCTTCGCCAAGAACCCCCAACTGCTTCTCGCCGACGAGCCAACAGCCAACCTTGACGCGAAGCGCGGTCACGAGGTGATGCAGCTCTTGCAGCAGCTGTCCCTGGAGCTACATAAAGCCGTTGTGGTCGTCTCACACGACAACCGCATCCGCCAGTTCGCCCACCGCATCCTCTGGCTTGAAGACGGTCGTCTGAGCGACCACGGTTAGGCGCCGCCTCCAGACGCTGTAAATGCCATTGCGGTAGCCGTTAGCTACGGCGCGCCCCGCGCCCTCCATCCAAACGATGCGGAGCATGGCGCACAGCCGATGGGCCCTCATGCCGCCGAGCGTAACTATACCTCTCACGCTGCCGTCATATTCATCGAATTCCGTTCGTCCAGGGCTTCAACGAGCATCCATCGAACGAGCCAACAACATCATGAAAATCAAACTCACTGCTATAACACCTATTGCCCTTGTGGGCGTGCGGCGCTGGCACGCCGAAGCTGAAGGTGGGCTCAGAGCTGCGTGGGCTGACACTCAGGCGGAGGCAACCGGTCGCACTCGGCCATAAGTATGAAACTTTCTAGCAGAGAAGCGATCACGGGAACTTCTCTTCGCGCGCGAGTAGCTGCCTTCCTGGTTCTCGTCGGCCTGTTTCCACTCTTCGCAGTCGCGTGCTACGTCGTTTTCTATCAGCAGGATGTTCTGTCCAACACGGCCAATGACAACCTGGCTAAGCACGCAGTGCTTCAGGCTGACGCAGTTGAACGGATAATTAACGGCGCTGTCGAGGACGTTGGAGTTCTGGCAGCCAATCCAATTATTCAGTCGCGTTCGGCATCTGCGGAAGAGAAGTCAGGGCAGCTAGAGCAAGCGCAGGATTTCTTCGATATATTCGAGGACATCACGCTCGTGGACCATGGCGGCGTCGTGATCAGTTCCACCAGTTACCTATACTACGGCGCCTGGGAGGACAAGCCATGGTTCGAAGAAGCCGCATCGGGCCGCTCCTCCATATCCGAGGCACATCTGATTCCATCGCCGAGCAGGCTTGTGGTGGTCATTACCGTGCCTGTCACTGTCGAAGGTCAGGTCACCGCGGTTGTGGCCGGCCAGGTAAATATGGAGCGAGTGTGGGCGATCCTCGATAGCGTGACGATCGGCGACTCGGGGTTCCTTGTTTTGCTCGATCGCAACGAAAACCTTCTCTCGCACCCAAACAAAGAGCTCCTGATGTCGAATATCGGTGGGACGTGGAGCGGTGCGGTAAGCGGTAACACAAGAGAAATCGAGGTTCCCCCGGCAGACGGCCGCAGCCAACTCGTCGGACACGCCGCGGCGACGGACATTCTTGGCTGGCAGGTCGTAGCACTTCAGGATCAGGGCGAGGCCGACGCCCTGGCTAACGGCGCGTTGATGAACCTCGTGGCGATCGGTGTGGTGGTCCTGGTCATCACGTTCGCCGCGTCGCTGATTCTCTCGCGATCGATCGCGCGGCCCATCGGTCTTCTGGCGTCTGGTATGCGACAGATCGCGGCGGGTCGGCTGGATGAGCGTGTGTCGGCATCTGGTCTGAAGGAGATCGAGGATTTGTCCAGCTCGTTCAACACCATGGCGACAAACCTGCAGCGGTCGGCGCAAGACCTGAGGCGCGCTCATGACAAGAGCCAGACGATCCTGAACGCGGCAGGTGAAGGCATCTACGGGATCGATGCGAATGGCCATGTGACGTTTATAAATCCGAGTGCTCAGAAGATGCTGGGCTGGACAGGGGAGGATCTGAACGGAAGATCCGCGCACGAGACTCTTCATCACGCAAAGGCGGACGGTTCGCCGTACCGGCACGCGGATTGCCCGATACTCGCGGCGCTGCAGGCTGGCAACGTCTATTCGAAAGCCGACGATGTTTTCTGGACAAAGGACGGCATAAGCTTTCCAGTAGAGTACATTGCGAGCCCCATCCAGGAGGGTGAGACGATCGTCGGCGCCGTTGTAACCTTTCAGGACATCAGTGAACGCAGGGCTGCGGAAGAGACCATCCGGCACCTTGCCTATCACGATTCTCTCACCCGCCTACCCAACCGGGCGCTGTTCACCGACCGGGTGGCAATGGCGCTAAACCACGCGCGTCGCGCGTCGCAAATGGTCGCCGTCATATTCCTTGACCTCGACCGTTTCAAGCTCGTGAACGACACGCTTGGTCATGCGGTGGGCGACCAACTACTTCAGGATGTTGCTGAGGAGCTAGTGCGCGTCCTCAGGGACTGTGACACCGTCGCGAGAATGAGCGGGGACGAATTTACATTCCTGATTCCAGACCTCAACCGGAGGGAAGAGGCATTGGAGGTCGGTGAACGGATCCTGGATGGCCTCAGGCAGCAGCGAAAATTGGGCCACAATGAGATGGTCATCAGCGGCAGCCTAGGGATCGCCGTCTACCCAGACGACGGCGATGACCCGGAGACGCTCCTGCGGAACGCGGACATCGCGATGTATCGAGCGAAGGACAATGGCCGAGATGTGTGCCAGATGTACGATCCGATGATGAATGCCAGCATCGTTGCCAGGGTAGCCCTTGAGCAAGACCTCCGCAGGGCGCTTAAACGCAAGGAATTCGTGTTGCACTACCAGCCGAAGGTGAACGTGGACGCGGGCGAAGTCGTTGGCGCTGAGGCGCTTGTGCGCTGGCAACATCCTGAGCGAGGGCTTGTTCCGCCCGCGGAATTCATCACAGTGGCTGAAGAAACCGGGCTGATCGTGCCTCTAGGCGAATGGGTGTTGCGTGCCGCCTGCGAGCAAATGAACGCCTGGCAGGACGCGGGCCTTCCTCCCATCCGCCTATCCGTGAACCTCTCCCCGCGACAGTGGCAGCACGACAGCCTGGTCGAGATGGTCGCCGCGGTAATCGGCGAGGTTGGCGTCAATCCTGCGTACCTGCAACTGGAGATCACGGAGAGCGTGATGATGCAAGACGTGGACCGTGCGATCAGCGTTATGGGTCGCCTCAAGCAGTTGGGCGTTGAGATCGCCGTAGACGATTTCGGGACTGGTTACTCTTCTCTCAACTATCTGAAGCGCTTCCCCATCGACGTGCTTAAGATCGATCGATCGTTCGTTCGTGAGATGCATTCCGACGCGAACGACGCGGCGATAGTGCAGGCAATCATCGCGCTGGCGCGCACACTCAAGCTGGCGGTTGTCGCAGAGGGAGTGGAGACGATCGAGCAGATGGAATCGCTAAAGGAACGCCAGTGTTACGAGATGCAGGGCTATCTGTTCGGCAAGCCCGTGCCGGCAGAGGCGTTCAAGGCAATCCTGACACAGAACAAGAGGCCTCTCCTGCTCGCCTCAACGACGCAGCCGTAAGCAATTCGGCTCGGGCCCCTGCCAACCCGATAATCCTCGATCACAGATGGGCGAAAGTATGGCGCCCCCGACAGGACTCGAACCTGTGCACCCGGCTTCGGAGGCCGGCGCTCTATCCAACTGAGCTACGGGGGCAACCGTGTATCATCTTAGGAGGCTTGCTCTAGCCTAGCAAGATTGCGACCGATCAGCGCCATGACTCGGAGCCGGCCCGCGAACACCACCGCTATATGACGCATCAAACCTCGATCCCAGACGACCGACTCGCCGGCCTTGAGGCTATGTGCCGTGAAATGCTTGGGAGCCGCCCCCTCATTATCGCCAGCAATCGCGGTCCCGTTGAATACCACATCGAGTCCGACGGATCGCTCTCCGCGCAGCGCGGAGGTGGTGGCATGGTGACCGCGGTCATGGCGGCGGCTCGGGTGTTGCCGGCTACCTGGGTCGCCTCGGCCATGACAGAGGGAGACCGCGAGGCGGCGGGCCGGTCGAAGCGCGCCGTCCTGGAAGTGCCGGACTCCGACATGCGCGTGCGCTTCGTCACCGTCCCTCCGCCGGTGTATCAGCGCCACTATTACGTCCTCTGCAACCCGCTCCTCTGGTTCATCCAGCACTTCATGTGGAACACCCCGCGCACTCCCAACATTGGTCGCGCCGTCTACGAGGCCTGGGACAATGGCTACGTACCGGTCAATAAGGCCATCGCTGACGCAGTCGTCGCTCAGGCGAAACAGGCGCCCGAGCCGCCGTACGTCCTCCTTCAGGACTACCACCTGTATCTGGCGCCTGCGATGATCCGGAGGGCAGCGCCAGAGGCCACGCTCCTGCACTTCACCCACATCCCCTGGCCTGGGCCGCGCTACTGGGGCATTCTTCCAGAGTTCATGAGGCGAAGGATACACGCCGATCTCTGCGCGGCTGACATCGTTGGCCTGCAGACGGTCAGCGATGCCCGCAACTTCCTCCACTGCTGCGATGCCATTCTGCCCGGTGCGACCGTTGACTACCAGAAAAGAGAAATTTCGTTCGAGGGGCGGACGACCAGAGTGCGTCACTACCCGATTTCGATCGACACGGATGGACTGCTTCGCTTCTCCAGGTCTCTGGAGGTTAGGGCCGCCACAGACAAGCTCCAGCCGCTGACTGGGGAGCAGACTATCGTCCGCGTCGACCGGGCCGAACCCAGCAAGAACATCGTCAGGGGACTCAGGGCGTTCGAGCTCTTCCTGGAACGCCACGAGGACTTCCGTAAGAAGGTCAACCTGCTGCAATGCCTCGTGCCATCCAGGGGCGAACTCGGTCTCTATCAGACATACGCTGATGAGATCTTCGAAATAGTCGACTCCATCAACGACCACTACGGTGATATCGAGTGGCAGCCGGTGCGAGTCTTCTATGAGGAGAACTACCCCCAGGCAATCGCCGCTATGACCCTGTACGACGTGCTGATGGTCAACCCCGTCATCGACGGCATGAACCTCGTCTCCAAAGAAGGTCCGCTCGTTAATGCGCGCGACGGCGTGCTGATCCTCTCAGAGACCGCGGGCTCGTACGAGCAGATGGCCGAACATGTTTTGCCGGTTGCACCGACCGATATCGAAGGAACGGTCCGCGCCCTGCATCGCGCGCTCACGATGCCTCAGCGCGAGCGTAAGCGTCGTGCTCAGGCTCTCAAACGGCTCGTTCAGGAGCAGGACATAGCCGTCTGGCTGGAATCGCAGTTCCGCGATCTCACGGCGCTCCCGCGCTGACCACGGTGACCAGCTCGGCGAGTACCCATTCGACGCCGGGCACGCCGTCAACCCAGTAGTCCGCGCTCCCCAGAACATCATCCGGTGCCTCGTTGCTTCGTACCGCGACGGTCATCGCGGTCACACCGCCACCCCGCAGACTTTCGACCACACGGAACATATCGACGTCCGTCTGATCGTCGCCCAGGCAGAGAATCGACCGTACCTCAAGACGAGCTGCCAGAGCGAGCACCGCCGTGCCCTTGTCGATTTCGAGAGGCGGTCTTAGCTCAATAACTTTGCGGCCCTCGCGCACCCGAAATCTCCATGCGGACGGCGATGCGGCCACGACAGCCAGAAGACCATCGCGCGCCGCCTCCGCATCGTCAGCCTGGCGGTAGTGAAGCGCTACATTGGGTCCGGTAACTTCCACGTGGGTCCCGGGCACGGGCGTCGCGATGATTTCGCCGTAAGCGCTTTGGGCGAGCGACCCATAGCGTCTCACCTCCTCCGAGGTTTCGTCGCGACCGTCGATCCAGATACTCATGCCGTGGTTCGCGGCGTAAACAACCCCGTCCACGTTCGTCATCCGTTGCGCCATTTCCAGTGGCCGGCCCGTGACGAGCGCGACTCGGACACCGGCGTCTCTAAGGTCGGCAAGTAGCTGTCGGCAACGCTGTGTCACGCGAGCGTCGCCTGGAACCGCTACTATGGGCGCGAGCGTGCCATCGATATCGCTGAACAGGCCGAGCGGGCCGTGTCGTGCCAGGGTTGCAAGCGGCTCGGCGGTTGTCAGCTCCTGCGCCATGGCAGGCCGAGTTTAGCACGCACCCGCGATGACAAAAGCGTCTAGCCTTGACCTCTCTGCCGGTACTGCAGCGCTTCGGCAACGTCGCACGCTCGAATCACTTCCGAGCCCCCTAGGTCAGCGACCGTTCGCGCCACCTTCAGGACTCGATGAAACGCTCTCGCCGACAGGGCTAGTTGTGTCACCGCCGTGCGCAACAACGTCTTGGCCGCGTCATCCATAAATCGCTGGCAGAACTCACGCACTTCCACCGGCCCCATCTCCGCGTTGGACGCAAGTCGCGACTCGGAAAACCGCAGGCGCTGACCGTCTCGGCAGGTCTCCACCCGTTCTCGCACTTCTGTTGATCCTTCTCCCGAAGCCCCGTCCGCCAGTTTCTCGTAATCGACCCTGGGCACTTCAAGGAAGATATCGATCCGGTCCAAAAGCGGTCCGGAGATTCGATGACGGTAGCGCGTTACCGCCGACTCTGAACAAGAGCAATGCTGCGTGGGCTCGCCGTAATAGCCGCACGGGCACGGGTTCATCGCCGAGAGAAGCATGAAGTTTGCCGGGAAAGTCACGTGGCCTTGAGCGCGACTAACCGTGACGATGCGATCCTCGAGCGGCTGGCGGATCGACTCAAGTACTGAGTGCGCGAACTCCGGGAGCTCATCGAGAAACAGGACGCCTCTGTGGCACAGTGTGATTTCACCCGGCCTCGGTTGCCGCCCGCCGCCGACGAGACCCGCGTGAGAAATAGTATGGTGCGGCGCCCGGAAGGGACGTCGCTGCGATAAAGGAGTGCCGGAAGGCAGCATGCCCGCCACGCTATAGATCTTGGTCACCTCCAGCATCTCGTCCATCGTCATGCCCGGAAGAATCGTGGGAGTCGCGCGTGCGAGCAGCGTTTTACCGGCGCCCGGCGGACCCACCATGATCACGTTGTGGCCGCCTGCCGCCGCCACCTCGAGCCCCCGCTTGACGTGCTCCTGACCCCGGATGTGTTTGAAGTCCACACCTTCTGCCGAGTCCTGCACTGTCAGCGTTGGTCGCCCCCCTTTGCGCTCATAGGCCATGATCGGCGACAGTTCCTGGAGGTGCCCGGCAAGTTGCACAAGAGACGCGACCGGTATCACCTCGATCCCGTCGATAAGTGAGGCCTCGGCGGCGTCTATCTCGGGCACGAACAGAGTCCGAAAACCGCGTTCACGTGCCAAGCCCACCATCGGCAGCACACCAGGTGTATGCCGAAGCCGGCCATCGAGTGATAACTCTCCGAGAAAGAGCGACCTTTCCGCCGCCGGCGGCACCTGGCCGGTCGCGATCAGGGAGCCGACCGCGATTGGCAGGTCGTAGGCGGGTCCTTCCTTGCGAAGATCGGCAGGCGCCAGGTTGACCGTCACTCTCTGGTTCGAGAAATAGAATCCTGAATTCCGCACCGCTGACCGGACGCGCTCCTTCGCCTCCTGCACCGGCTTCTCCGGCAGCCCGACAATATTGAACGCCGTCAGCCCGTTGCTAACATCTACCTCGACATCGACGATCTCTCCGTCGAGGCCGATAACCGCGCAGCTATTGACTTTCCCAAGCATCGCTGCGCCGACTATAACAGAACTATTGTGCTGCTTGTAAAGGAGGTAGTGTCACTACCCTCGGCAGCACTCGCGGCGCCGACTCAGACCACCCGTCTTCCGCCTTCGACGCGCCGTCTGACCGAGACGACCCCCCGAATGCCCTCAAGCTTGCTCAACATTCGGGTCAACTGTTCGACGCCGGCCGTCTCCAGCGTCATCAAGATCGTGATATGCCCATCATCGCGCTCTTGCGTGTGTACGCCCACCATATTGACGCCCTCCTCCGCGACCATCGTCGTCATATCTCTGAGCAACCCGACGCGGTCCCAGGCCTCGATGTGCACCGCGACAGGATAGAGCTGGCCCCGCCTGCCCCACTCAACATCAACCAGCCGCTCCCGCTCATCTTCGTTGAGGATATTCGTGCAATCCTGCCGGTGTACCGATACTCCCTCGCCTCGCGTCACGAAGCCGATGATCTTGTCGCCGGGCACGGGATTGCAGCAACGCGCCAGCCGAGTCAGCAGGTCCCCCGTGCCCAGGACGCGGATGCTCGTCGTATATGTTGGCCGCGTTGGGGCCTCGATCGTTTGAATTGCTGACTTGTCGTCTGCCTCGAGCAGAGACGCCAGTTTGTTCGCTATCTGCTGCGTGCTGATCTCTCCGTAGCCGACCCTCAAGAAAAAGTCGTCCAGATCTTCAAACTTGAAGATCTTAAGAATGTCAGGCTCCATCTCCGCCATCGTCGCGCCCAGCCGGTGGAGCTCCTTCTCGGTCATCTCCTTGCCGCGAGTGATGTTCTCGGCTCTCTCCTGGCGTTTGAACCACTGGCGAATCTTTTCCCGCGCGTGTGTTGTGCGAATGTACGCGAGGTTCTGGTTCATCCAATCGCGCGAAGGACCCTTCGAAGACTTGCTCGTGACGATCTCGATGACGTCACCGTTTTTCAACTTGTAGTTCAGCGATACCAGCCGCCCATTCACCTTCGCGCCCACGCACTGATGGCCCAGATCAGTGTGAATGCGGTAGGCAAAATCCAGTGGCGTGCTCCCCGTAGGAAGGTCCTTGATCGCGCCTTTGGGCGTGAAAACAAAAACCTGGTCCTGGAAAATGTCGGTCTTGACCGCCTCCACCATCTCCTCTGCCTGAGAGATCTCGCGTTGCCAGTCAAGGAGCTGGCGCAGCCACGCTAACCGCTCCTCGTAGCGCATGTCGCGCTTCGAACCCTCTTTATACCGCCAGTGGGCGGCTATCCCGTATTCGGCCGTCCGGTGCATCTCGTGCGTGCGGACCTGCACCTCCATCGGCTGCGCGTTCAACGCCATCACCGAGGTGTGGAGCGACTGGTATAGACTCTCCTTCGGGTTCGCGATGTAGTCGTCGAACGTCCCGGGCAGTGGTCGCCACAGCCCGTGAACGACGCCCAGGACGGTATAGCAATCCGTGACCGTCTCGACGAGGATTCTTACCGCCATCAGGTCGTAGATTTCGTCGACGCTCCGCCCCTCGCCCGCATACTTCTCCATCTTCTGGTGAATGCTGAAAATGTGCTTGGCCCGGCCTTGTATCTCCGCTTCGACCCCACTCTTCGCCAACTCCGCTCGCAGCACCTCAGTAATCTGAGCCACGTACGTCTCTCGCGCGCCCCGCTTCGCGTCGAGCAGCTCGACGACGCTCTTGTATTCCTCGGGATTTAGATAGCGAAACGCCAGGTCCTCCAGCTGCCACTTGATCTCCCAGATACCGAGCCGCGCCGCCAGCGGCGCGTATATCTCCATCGTCTCTTTCGCGATGCGCCGTTGCTTCTCAGGACTTAGCGCCCACAGTGTTCGCATGTTGTGGAGGCGGTCGGCAAGCTTGATAATCACCACCCTCAAGTCCTGCGCCATAGCGAGGAACATCTTCCGCAGATTTTCGGCCTGTTCCTGCTCCTCCCCCCGCTGAGGCTCAGATGCCTGGTCGGCAATCTGACCCAGCTTTGTGACGCCTTCCACCAGTAGGGCGACCTCAGGTCCAAACCGCCTCGCTATATCTTGGTTCGATATAGCGCAGTCCTCTTGAACGTCGTGCAACAAGGCGCCCGCAATGGTACTGGCATCGAGTTGCAGGTTGGCGATCGTCTCTGCCGCATAAAGGGGATGCGTGATCACAGGGTCGCCCGACTTGCGCACCTGGCCGGCGTGGCACGCGGCGGCAAATGCCAGCGCCTCCTGCACAAGCTTCTGCCCAGCCGGCGGCAGGTACTCGCCGGCACGATTAAGGACCGCCTGCCCTAGCTCCTCGATTTTGACCGTCATTCCAGTGTCACAAGTTTAGCATCAGCCGAATTCCCTGTGATGAGTGTTTTGCGCCGCTTCGGCGCGTTCTAGTATGCTCGCCTCGATATGACCGGCCAGTACCAGGCCCCTCGCGGCACCCAGGATGTCCTTCCGGAGGACCAGCCGTACTGGGACTTGATCCGCGACACTGCGGCCAGCCTGAGTGCCTCGTTCGGATACGCTCGCATTGAGACTCCGATCTTCGAGGACGCGTCGCTCTTCACCCGGGGGGTCGGAGAGGTCACGGACATCGTTCAGAAGGAGATGTACGTGTTCCAGGACCGCGGCGGCCAGGACCTTGCGCTGCGGGCGGAGGGCACTGCACCTGTCTGTCGGGCGTACCTCCAGCACGGCATGCACAACCTCACCCAGCCCGTTCGGCTCTGGTACTGGACGCCCATCTTCCGCTACGACCGTCCCCAGGCCGGCCGCTACCGCCAGCACCACCAGTTCGGCGCCGAAGCGATAGGCGAAGCCGACGCCGCTGTCGACGCCGAGGTGATCGAGCTCCTGTGGCGCCTGTACGAAGAACTAGGCCTGTCCGGCATTACTCTGAACCTCAACTCCATCGGCGATGAAGCCTGCCGGCCGAAGTACCTCGAGGAGCTTAGGGCTTACTACCTCGACAAGCTGCCGCAACTCTGCGCCGATTGCCAGGGTCGCTACGAACGCAACCTGCTGCGCCTTCTCGACTGCAAACAGGAGCGCTGCCAGCCGTTCATCGCCGGTGCGCCGGCAATTACAGACCACCTCTGCCCCGACTGCGATCGCCACTTCGGAGACCTTCGCGCCTACCTCGACGCGATTGGCATCACCTATGTCCTCAACACCCGCCTCGTCCGCGGCCTGGACTACTACACCCGCACCGTGTTTGAGTTCCAGCCGCAGGAGGAAGGTGGCCAGAGCACAATCGGTGGCGGCGGCCGCTACGACGGCCTCATCGAGCAACTCGGAGGACGGCCCACGCCCGGAATAGGCTTCGGCAGCGGTATCGAGCGCATCATCCTCAACCTCAAACGTCAGGACGCCGAAGTCGCCCATGGCTCGCACCTCGACGCGTTCATCATCGCGCAGACAGCCGCCGCCCGTGTCGCTGCCGTCCACCTGGCGTCCGATCTCCGCCGCAAAGGCCTCGTCGCGCTGCCCGCCACCGGCGCGCGCTCGCTGAAAGCCCACATGCGCCAGGCGGATGCCCTCAAGGCCCGCTACGTTGCCATTATCGGCGAGCGCGAACTGCGCGATGGGACGGTCACGCTGAAGCGACTCACAGACGGGGTTCAGGAGACGGTGATGCGGGAGGCGATCTCCGATTGGATACTCGCGGGGCGCGTTGCGTGATAGAATGCCGACGGTTCCGAAGGAGCTTGTGTGAAACGCGCTGCTGTCCTCTCCATCATCGCGGTCTTGACCCTTGCTGTTGCCTCTGCCGGCGATGTGCAGCACGTTTCAGCCCATCACCCGTGTGGTAGTCCCATCTTTGGCGATGTAAGCGGCAACGGTGTCATAGACCCAATCGACGCGGACATTATCAAACGGTTGGTAAAGGGCGATTTTCTGCACGTCGTTTGCGGACCGGCTGACGTTGACTGCGACTGGGATGTTGACATGCGGGACGCCAGCGCGATGAAGAAGGCGATCAAGGGTGCCAAGTATAAGCAAAACGAGCCCTGCCCCGACATCGGCTCGCTCCGCACTTCTCCTTAGTCGGTGCTATAATCTCGTCGTGGAAGGCCCCCATCCGGGGGCCGTCACTGTGTTCAGGACATCGCCATGTGGGACAGACTTGAAGAGATAGAGAAGCGGTATCACGCCCTCGAGGCTGATATGGCGCAACCGGAAGCTCTCGCCGACTACGATCGGCTGCAGAAGCTCGCCCGCGAGCATGCATCGCTCCAGGAGATCATATTCATCCTGCAGGACTATCGCCGCCTCGCTGATTCGCTCGCGCAGGCCCGTCTGATCATCGAGGAAGGAGGCGACGCTGATTTCGTCGCCCTCGCCCGCGAAGAGATCGATAGCGACGAAACACAGGTAGTTGCGCTGGAAGAAAAGCTCCGTCGCGCCCTCGTGCCGAAGGACCCCTACGACGACAAAGACGTGATCGTGGAGATCCGCGCTGCCGCCGGTGGTGATGAGGCGACGCTCTTCGCCGGCGATCTCTTTCGCATGTACAGCCGCTTCGCCGAACGTCAGAAATGGGGCGTCGAAGTGCTAGACTCTAACCAGAGCGACCTCGGCGGCTTCCGCGAGATCGTCTTCGAGGTGCGCGGGCGCGGCGCCTACAGCCGTCTGAAATACGAAAGCGGCGTCCATCGCGTCCAGCGCGTCCCCGAAACCGAGGCCCAGGGCCGCATCCACACCTCCACGGCGACGGTCGCTGTCCTTCCTGAGGCAGACGATGTGGACGTACACGTCGATGAAGGCGACCTGCGCATCGATGTCTTCAACGCCGGCGGGCACGGCGGCCAAAACGTCCAGAAAAACGCCACAGCCGTGCGTATCACCCATGTCCCAACTGGAATAGTCGCCGTTTGTCAGGACGAGCGCTCTCAACTCAAGAACAAGACCAAGGCCATGGCTGTACTTCGCGCCCGCATCCTCGACGCTGAGCAAAGCAAGCAGCGGCAGGAGATCGACTCCAATCGCCGCTCGCAGGTGGGCAGTGGGGACCGGGCCGAGAAAGTACGTACCTACAACTTCCCCCAGGACCGCATGACCGACCACCGCGCCAGCTTCACCCGCCACAACCTGCCCGCCCTGCTCGACGGAGACATCGATGACGTCGTCGATGCTCTCGATGAGCAGGACCAGTCCCGCCGCCTCGACGAGCAGCTATCGTGACGCCGGTAACCGCGACCACGTACCGTACCCTCAACGACTGGCTGAGGGAAGGCTCCCAGCTTCTGGCGCCCGTCAGCACCGAAGCGCCGCTCGAAGCGGAGCTCCTCCTCCGCACCGTCCTGGGCTACGACCGAGCCGAGCTCTACCGGCACCTGCGGGAACCCATATCCCCTCATCGCACCGCTCGCTACCGCTCGTTCCTCGAACGTCGCCTTGGACACGAGCCAACGCCCTACATCCTCGGCCGCAAGGAATTCAGCGGCCTCTCGTTCGACGTGACCGCCGCGGCCATCATCCCGCGTCCAGAAACCGAATCTCTAGTCGAGCTTGTGATTGCCTTCGCACGAGGTCGCGTCGCCCCCGCGCAGCTGGCCATCGCCGACATCGGGACCGGATCAGGCGCCATCGCCATAGCCCTCGCTCACGCTCTACCCAGCGCCCATGTCATCGCCACGGACGTTTCCAGCGAGGCGCTCACCCTGGCACAGCGGAATGGGCGCAGGCACGGCCTGGCCGGCCGCATACGCTTTCGCCACGGCAACCTCCTGGAACCACTGCCTGCGCCCGTCGACGTCATCGCCGCCAACCTCCCCTACGTGACCACCGCCGACTGGCAACGTCTGGCCCCGGAAATCCGCGACCACGAACCCCGCCTCGGCCTCGATGGCGGCTCGGACGGCCTGCGTGCCATCGCAAGGCTCCTGCACCGCGCGCCCGCATACCTGCGGCCCGGCGGCGCTCTATTTGCCGAGATCGGCGACGACCAGGGCCGTAGCGCCGCTCGCTTGGCTCGCGAGGCTTTTCCCAACGCGAAGATCAAGGTTACGCCGGACCTGGCGGGACGCGACCGCGTCCTCGCCGTTTACGTGTGACGCCTACCGGCTCAGCTGGTAAACCTTCCCCACGGTCTTTATCGAGGGTCACAGACGGCCTTTCCTTCGCGGTCACGCTCGTCAACTGATCGCCCTCGCGCTACGCTGCGCAACGTTCGCAGCGAGCCTGACGACCGCACGAGGGATGTATGCGGCGACGATTACCCGCAGCGTCTCGTGCGTCGTAGTCGCATCTCATCGCCGTGGCGTGATCGCCTGTCCCGCGTGGCTCCTCGGACACGTGTTCCGCAATTGGCGCGGACGGCGCCAGCAACGCGCCAACTCAGTACGTGCGGATGTGCCTCGCTGCCTGAAGCGAATGTCACAACTTCGCGGCGCCACCCACGCCCTGCATCATGCAGGGACCGTTGCAACCACCACGGGTCGAATCGCTAAGATAAGACTATTCTACAAGACTACTAAGAGGTAACACCTTTATGGCGCGACGGACCAGCAACTTACAACTCATCGACAATTGTCTAACCGATGCAGAATATAGTGAATTGCCGGGTTTTTACCGCAACAAGGTGCGAGATGCCTACCGATTACCGGATCGGCGACGCCTGTTGATTTCAACCGACCGTCAATCTGCGTTTGATCAGGTTGTGGCCGCTGTACCGTATAAAGGCCAGGTTCTGACCCAAACAGCACGCTATGGGTTTGATGAAACCGAAGATATTTGTCCAAACCATGTGATTTCTTACCCGGATCCAAACGTCGTTATGGTGAGAGACCTCGACATGTTGCCGATCGAGATGGTGGTACGGTCCTACCTCACAGGTTCTACCAACACCAGCACTTGGCCAATGTATGATCGAGGCGAGAGGGTGTTATACGGCCATGAATTTCCAGAAAGCCTGAAGAAGAATCAGAAACTGCCCAAACCGATCATAACGCCGACAACGAAACCCGCTCAAGGAGAGCATGACGCGCCGATTACGGAATCGGAAATCCTCGAAACCCGGCTTGTGACGACCGAACAATGGTACGAGTTGGCGGAAAGAAGTCTGGCACTATTTGCCCGTGGACAAGAACTGGCAGCCAAGAAGGGACTCATCTTAGTAGATACCAAATATGAGTTCGGCCTTGATGAAAATGGCGTGATTGTGGTCGCCGATGAAATTCATACTCCGGATTCCAGTCGGTTTTGGATCGCTGAAACTTATCAGAAAAAATTCGAGGCTGGTGAAGAGCCGGACAGTTTGGATAAGGAATTCCTCCGATTGTGGATTGTTAGCCAATGCGACCCCTACAAAGATCCAATTCCGAAAATCCCCGCCGAGACCTTGATAGAGTTCAGCAACAAATACGTCGCCTTGTTCGAACGGCTGACTGGTTTGGAATTTGAGAAACCCGATCCGCGGGTCTCCGTGCGTGCTCGTATCCGCGACGCGTTGGCCAAGGAACTGCCCGAGTATTTCTAAACGGGACGGCTGTTGTCTCAGAAGTTCTTTGACGGTGTCCACAAAGAGCTGGATCCAGCGGCTCTTTCAGGAGGGGCTTGCGCCGGGCATTGTGCGGGTCTCCGGAAGCGGCGGGCTCCATTGCTGATCACCAAGGCCCAGCGCCGCCGGCGGATCAGCGTGCGGCGATGAGGATCGAGCGCGGGGCCTCAACCGCTAGGCCTGGCGGCATCGAGCGCATAAGAAGAGACCGCCGCCCAGATACAGGCGGCGGTCGTTTGGCTACTTAGAAATCGCGTTCTAGTGCGGCTGAATGAACCCGCTCCTAAGCGCTAACGCGGGCGCTGTACGCGAGCTGATACGACTTACCTTCCGACTTAATCGAGGGGGCGACGATCAGCTCCGCCTCGCGGAACTCCGTGATCGTCTGCGCGCCGCAGATGCCCATGCAGGTCCGGATCGCGCCCACCAGGTTTTCGGTCCCGTCGGTGCGTGAAGTCGGGCCGAAAAGCAGCCGGTCCAGCGTCGTGTCCACGCCCGGTTCGATGCGGACGCCGCGGGGCAATTGCGCGTGACCGGTCGACATTCCCCAGGCGAGGCCGCTCGCGGGCGCTTCTTGAGTGCGGGCGAAAGCCGTTCCCAGCATCACGGCGTCGGCGCCGGCGGCCAGCGCCTTGCAGACGTCCCCGCCGTTCCGCATGCCCCCGTCGGTAATCACAGGCACGTAGCGGCCGGTGTCGCGGTAATGCTGGTCGCGCGCAGCGGCACAGTCGATCGTCGCCGTGACCTGCGGGACGCCGACGCCCAGCACTTCTCGCGAGGTACAGATCGCCCCAGGACCGACGCCGACTAGGATCCCGGCAACTCCCGTCTCCATGATCTCCTTCGTCGCAGAGTACGTGACCGTGTTCCCCACGAGGATCGGCACGCCAATGTTTTCGCATAGCTCTTCGAAGATAAGCCCTCGCATGCTGCGCGAGATGTGCCGCGCCGTCGTTACCGTTGATTGCACGACGAAGATGTCCGCGCCGGCATCCACCGCGATCGGCGCCAGTCTCTTCGCGTTGGCCGGAGTGCAAGAGACGGCGCACACGGCGCCGCCCTCTTTGATCGCCCGCACTCTGCGACCGATCAGCTCTTCTTTGATAGGCGCTTCCGTTAGCCGCTGGATCACGCCCGCTGATTCGGGCTGCGCTGAGGCCACGATCTCCGCGATCGCCGCGTCCGCGTCATTGTACCGGCACTGGATGCCCTCCAGGTTCATGACCGCCAGCCCGCCCAACTTGCCCATTTCGACGGCGAAGCTAGGGTTCACCACAGCGTCCAGCGCCGCGGCGAGGATAGGGAAATCGAAGCTCAGGTGACCTATGCTAAAGTGGACATCCGTCAACTCCGGGTTGACGGAGATATCGCCCGGGACGATGGCGACTTCGTCGAATCCGTAGGCCGACCTAAGTTCCTTGTAGGTAGCTAGACTCATATACCTCAGTCTGGGTGTGGCTCTGGGGGGCTTTTTATGAATATATCAAGATCGGCGTCAGGCAGTCAACGGGTCTGAGAGCGAACTTTAGCCAAAACGCATAAACATCTCCACATTTGAACTGCTAAAACACACAATCACTTTACTATGGGCACCCTTTACGTAGTTGCCACTCCGATCGGCAATCTAGAAGATATCACCCTGCGCGCGCTTCGCATCCTTGCCGAAGTGAGCCTCATCGCCGCCGAGGACACCCGCACCACGCGCAAGCTGCTCGTCCACCATGGCATCAAAGCTCGGCTCCTCAGCTACAACGAGCACAATATGAAGGAGCGCACGCCCCGGATACTGGCGGAGCTCGCGCTCGGCGACGTCGCCATCGCCTCAGATGCCGGTACTCCTGCAGTGAGCGACCCGGGCTACGAGCTCGTCGTCGCCGCGATCAGTGCCGGTATTCGCGTCGTCCCCATTCCGGGGGCATCTTCGCTTCTGGCGGCAGTCGTCGCCTCCGGCCTCCCACCGCGCCGCTTCACCTACCTCGGTTTCCTTCCGCGCCGCGCCGCCGAGCGGCGCAGGCTGCTGATCTCGCTCGCCAGCGATCCCTACACCTTCGTCGCCTTCGAATCTCCACACCGCTTGCGACGGACTCTGGAGGACATCCTCGCCGTCCTGGGCGACCGTCACGTCGCTGTCTGCCGCGAAATGACGAAATTCTACGAGGAGATCTTCCGCGGGACCGTCCGCGAAGCCATCGCTCACTTCAACGCCCCACGCGGCGAATTCACGCTGGTCGTCGAAGGCGCCGCCCCTGACAGTCCAGTTGCCTCGGAAGAGGAAGCGATCAGTCTCCTTCGCCAGCTCAAAGCTGAAGGGATTCGCGCGAAGGAGGCTGTCCGTAGTGTCGCAAGCAAGACAGGGCTGCCCCACCGTAGCGTGTACGCGCTCTGGGTCGAGATGTCCCGCCAGGCAAACAGCTAAGCTCCCGCGCCCACCCTTTCCGCCTGTCGGCGACCGTACCATCCCTGCTACAATCCACACGTATGCCACAGAGGATTTTCCTGGGTGTCGCCTGGCCCTATAGCAACGGATCGTTGCATGTAGGCCAGATCGTCGGCGCCTATCTACCCGCCGATATCTTCGCTCGTTATCATCGCGCCGTCGGCAACGACGTGTTGATGGTCTCAGGGAGCGATCAGCACGGGACCCCGATCACCGTTCGCGCCGAGCAGGAGGGTAGCACGGCCGCCGAAGTCGCGGACCGATATCACCGCGAGTTCATCGAGTCATGGCAAGGTCTCGGCATCAGCTGGGACCTCTACACAACAACCGGAACACAGAATCACGCAGCGGTGGTCCACGACATCTTCCAGCGCCTCCTCGAGAAAGGCGACATCTACAAGGCCGATATGAAGCTGCCCTACTGCACCGTTGAACAGCGCTTCCTGCTGGACCGCTACGTTGAGGGGACCTGCCCCGTCTGCGGCGATCCGAACGCCCGCGGCGATCAGTGCGACAACTGCGGGCACGTCCTCGACCCCGTTGACCTCCTCGATCGGCGTTGCAAGTTCGACGGCTCTGAGCCGGAGATTAAGGACTCGGAGCACTTCTTCCTGCGCCTCAGCGCCTACAACAATCGCGTCAAGCAGTGGCTTTCTACAGGCAAGGACCATTGGCGCAAGAATGTCGTCAACTTCTCGCTGGGCATCACCGAACAGGGACTCAAGGATCGCGCCATTACCCGCGACCTTGATTGGGGGATCCCTATTCCAGTCCAGGGCTTCGACAGTAAGCGCATCTATGTCTGGTTTGAGAACGTCATCGGCTATCTTTCGGCCGCCATCGAGTGGGCGCGAGAGTCTGGCCAGCCCGAGCGCTGGCGCGACTTCTGGCAAGACCCCGATTGCAAGACCTACTACTTCATAGGCAAGGACAATATCTGGTTCCACGCTCTCAGCTGGCCGGCCCAGATCATGGGTTACTCGGAGGCCACCGGTGAGCACTACAACCTGCCCTACGATGTCCCTGCTAATCAGTTCCAAACCATCCGCGGCACCAAAGCCTCGACAAGCCGCAAGCTGGCCGTCTGGGTTCCCGACTACCTCGCTCGCTACGACCCCGACCCGCTCCGCTACTACCTTGCGGCGACCATGCCTGAGAGCTCTGATTCCGACTTCACCTGGTCCGACTTCCTGCGCCGAAATAACGACGAGCTGGTCGCTACCTGGGGCAATCTCGTAAACCGAGTGCTGACCTTCGCCTACCGCAACTTCAACCGCTCCGTCCCGAACCCTGCGGAGCTGTCAGACGCCGATCGCGCTCTCTTATCACGTGCCGAGGAGACCATTGCTCAGACCGGCGAGCACATAGCTGCTTGCCATTTCCGCGCTGGGCTCGAAAGCGCCCTGGCGACTGCGCGCGAGGCCAACCGTTATGTGGAAGACAATGCCCCTTGGCACCTGATCAAACAGGACCGCGAGCGCTGCGGCACCGTGCTCTACACCGCCATCGGTACCATCAATGCCCTGAAAGTTGCTCTTTCACCCTACCTGCCGTTTACGTGCCAGACGCTGCACGGCTATCTGGGCAGCGAGGGCCCGGTGCAGGCGGCTGGCTGGCGCTTTCAGATCCCGGAGGCCGGTCAACCGCTTGCCGATGCTCAGCCGCTCTTCAAAAAGCTGGACCCGGAGATCGTCGAACAGGAAGAGGCGAGGTTGGGTTCCTGAGATGCTAGTCGATTCCCACTGCCACCTTCAAGACGCTAAATTCGACGCTGATCGCGCCGATGTCCTGTCCCGCGCCCGCGAGGCAGGCGTGTCCGCCCTCACCATCGTCGGCTACGACCTGCCCAGCAGCCTCCACGCCGTTGAGCTGGCCGATTCGATCGACGACGCGTATGCCGCCATTGGGGTTCACCCGCATGATGCGAGAACGCTGAAACCCCACGACATCGACGTGCTGTCCAGCCTCGCCGATTCCGCGAAGGTCGTGGCCATTGGTGAGATCGGCCTCGATTTCTACCGGGACCTCTCTCCACGCGATGTTCAGACAGTCGCGTTCAAGCAACAACTTGGCCTGGCGCGCAGCCTAAGGCTTCCCGTTGTGGTCCACTCGCGCGATGCCGATGAGGAGACTTTCGATATTCTGGCCACGTACGAGCGCGAGATACGGCCCGAGTGGCCGAAAGACCGGCCGCTCGGAATCATGCACTGCTTCGCCGGCGATCTACCCCTCGCCCTTCGTTACATTGAAATCGGCTTCGTTATCTCCATCTCCGGCGCCGTTACCTACCCTAACGCCGGAAGTACGCGCAATGTCGCGCGTGGCATACCCCTGCGCTGGATGGCCGTCGAAACGGACTCACCACATCTCGCGCCTCAGTCGCAACGCGGCCGTCGCAACGAGCCGGCCCTCCTTGTGGAGACCGTCCGCGAAATAGCCGCTTTGCGGGCGGGCAGCTTCGAGGATATAGCGGATTCCACCGCCCTGACAGTCGCTCGCCTCTTAGGCCTCGGCGACATCGGAGAGCCGACCAGGGTGACGGTCGGAGAGACGCTGTGAAGACCCGGTCCATGTACGGCGCGGCCCAGGAGGACCTCGAACTCGTCGAAGGCGTATTCGAACTCCTCAAGCGAGTGGACTACGGCCCGCTCGGCGAAATGCTGGAGATGGTCCTCGGCGGTGGTGGCAAGCTCCTGCGCCCGGCGCTGGCCTTGCTGTCTGGGCGATTCGGTGAGTACAACCTGGACCTATTGATTCCACTCGCCGCTTCGGTGGAGCTGCTGCACACAGCCACCCTCGTCCACGACGACGTTATCGATGCCGCATCGACCCGCCGTGGCCGTCCCACCATCAATAGTTCGTTCCACAACGCCACAACTGTCATGCTGGGCGACTATCTCTTCGCTCACGCCGCCGACCAGGTCGTGCGAACTCGCAGTCTGCCCGTCGTCCAACTCTTCTCCGAAACCCTCATGACGATGGCCAAGGGAGAGATACGCCAGGACCTTGCCGCCTACGATAGCCGCCAGACGATTCGTGACTACCTCGGCCGCATCGGCGGTAAGACCGCCTCCCTTTTCGCCACCGCCTGCGAAGGAGGCGCGTTGGTGAGTAAGGCTTCCGACGAGACCCGGATCGCCCTGCGTGAATTTGGGTACAACCTTGGAATGGCCTTCCAAGTTGTTGACGACATCCTTGACTTCACCGGCGATGAGGAGCTTATGGGTAAGCCGGTTGGCAGCGACCTGATGCAAGGAACGCTAACGCTCCCGGCGCTCCTCCTGATGGAACGACAACCTAAGTCCAACCCCGTTGAGAAGTACTTCGCCCGTCCGTCTCAAGAGAAGCTAGCGGCGGCTGTCGCCATGATCCGCGATTCCGGCATCGCCGATGAGTCCTACGAGATGGCCCGCGACTTCTGCCGACGCGCCGTCGAGGCGATCGATCCTCTCCCCGACAATGCCGACCGGGAAACCCTGGTAGACCTGGCTGAGTATATCCTGGAGCGCCGGAGCTAGCCTCCGGTCTTGGTGCCTTTCCCCAGCACTTTTCGTTCCACCGTCTTCTTCTTGGTCTTCATTGTGGGAAAGCCCTGTTTGTCGATGCCCCAACGGTCGCGATAGCGCCCGTCGATTAGCTCGGCTACTCGTTTCTCCGTGCCGACTGTTCGTTCGCCCTTGGCCGGCCGCCGTTTCGGCTTAGGCTCGGCCAGCTCGGGGTGTTCCCAGCCCTTCATCGTCTTCGGGCGCGTCTTCACTTCCTCACCCATGTGCCAGAACGTCCCCTTATCTGGAATCCGCCGCGGGTACCCATCCCTGAACGTAAAGGCGTTGAAACTGGACATGATCCTCACTCCGTCACCGTTGCAGACCGGGCAAGGGACGGAGAGAGACGCCTCCCGCATGGGCCGGATGGCCTCAAATATCCCGTAGCAAGGTTCGCAGTAATACTCGTATACCGGCATCGTTAATCGTCTTTCCCTTCTGTGTGATCGGAATCGCTCAACCTGCACAAGTATTCGTACAAATGCCCTGCTCCTACGTCCTCGCCGGCAGGCGCCGCGCTTCGCGCCGCAGGCGTTCCATAAATGCTGCCGCGTTCACGTCCCGTTCCAGAACGCACACGATATAGCTCCGCAAATGCCGTTCCAGCTCCGTCGCCAACTCGGCCTCTATCCTCAGCCGCGCCGCTTCTTCATATGACCCGCGCTGCAATAGCCGTAACACCTTCAAGCCGGTCAACGACATCGCCCGGGCGCCTCCGGAATCTGACGCGCAGGAAGGGCAGACCATTCCGCCGCTGCGTGGAGCGAAAAAGTTCTCAACCGGCTCCAGCGCCGTGCCGCATCCTGTGCAGTTACCCAACTCAGGCTGGAACCCATTCTGGCCAAGTAGCGTCATCTCAAAATGCCGCAACACCATATCCCCGCCGTCATCGCTTGCCAGCCTGCGCAGAGTCTCCACCACCAGCCGGTAGGTAGCCATTCCAGGCGACTTCTCCGGCATCATCCGGTCGATCAACTCGGCAACGTAAACGGCGCGGCTCAGCCGGTCCAAATCTTCGTGCAGTGGCTGGAAGCTCTCCAGCGTCTCGCACCCGGCCACGACGTCGCTCGTGTGGCCTTGCGCCAGTTGCAGCATGCATCGCGTAAGCGGCTGAAGATGCCCAGACATCCTGCTCGTCGTCCGGCGCACTCCCTTTGCTTTTACCACCAGCTTGCCGTACGCCGTGGTATAGATCGTCAGCAGGCGATCCGCATCGCCCAACCGGCGCTGCCGCAGGACCACCGCCTCGGTCTTGTAGAGCCGCGCGTTCGGCATGGCCTAATCCGGCATTTCCTGGCGGCCCTCAAGGGCATTCGCCAAAGTCACATCGTCGGCGTACTCCAGGTCTCCCCCCACCGGCAGGCCGCGCGCCAGGCGGGTTACCTTGAGCCCAAGGGGGCGCAGCAGCCGGGTCAGGTACATGGCCGTCGCCTCACCCTCCAGGTTGGGGTTCGTCGCCAGGATCACCTCCTGCGTTTCGCCGCTGCGCACCCTCGCCAGGAGTTCGCCAACCTTCAGCTCCTCCGGCCCGATCCCGTCCATCGGCGAGATGGCCCCATGCAGCACGTGGTGCAACCCGCGGTACGAGTGCGTCCGCTCGATCGCCAGGATGTCTAGCGGCTCCTCGACAACGCAAATCACGCTGCGGTCGCGGCGATCATCGGAGCAGACGCGGCACGGATCGATCTCCGTCACGTTCTGGCAAACCGTGCACAACACAACCTTCTCCTTGACCTCAAGAATGGCTGAGGCCAGAGACTGCGCTTCGCGTGCAGGCATCCGAAGCAGATAGTAGGCCAATCTCTGAGCACTCTTTGGCCCTATTCCAGGCAGCTTGTAGAACTCGTCGATGAGCCGCGCCAGGGGCGCCGCGGTCGCCGTCAGCGGTTCGTTCAACGCCAGAGCCGATCGATCAGGACGTCAGCCCCGGAATGTTCATCCCGCCCGCCAGGCCAGCCAGTTGCTGCATCTGGCTGGCGCGGATCTTCTCCAACGCCTCATTCATCGCCGCCATGATCAAGTCCTGCAGCATTTCAACGTCCTCTGCATCCACCACCTCGGCCTTGATTGAGATCGATAGCAAACGAGGGTGCGCGTTCATCTCCACCTCCACCGCGCCCCCACCCGACGACGCCTCCACAATTGTCTCCTCGAGTTTTTGCTGCGCCTCGGACACCTTCGACGCCATCTGCTGTATCTGCTTCATCAGGTCCGGATTCATCCCGCCTCTACTCACTGTGCTCTCCCTTCTACTTAACGTTCGTCGTCGTCGATCGGCCGGGCGCCCAGTTCGCGCGCGGCCTTCACGAGGTGCCCACTTCTCGCTGGTTGCTCATCTCGGGCCCGCGGCGTGTGTTCGTAGACCACGCTCACAGGCTTGCCTAGCGCTTGCGACAGGAGTTCCTCTAGGCGTTGTGCCAGCGGGCCGGTCTCAATGCGTTCAAGGTGGAACGTATGATAGAACCCCATCGTCACTACGTCGCCTTCAATACCCTTCACTTCGCAAGACCCATTGAGCAGTCCGGCCAGCTGCTTGTCCGTCTCCTTACAGGCATCTCGCACCCTGGTCAGGAGGTCGCCCTGGCCATTTCGCGGCGCAACAGGATCCGCGTCCGGCACTTGTTCTGGCACTTTGTCCTCGTCGCTTCGCCCTGCCACCGCGGTCGCCGAGGGTTGTGGCTCAGCCGCCGCCGGCGCGCTGGCCTTCGTCGCCGTGGCCTGTTTGGCTGTCGGCGCATCAGCGCGACCCTTAACCTCAGCCACGAACCCTACAAACGCCAGCTCCAGTGGCAATGATGATAGCGGGTCATCACGGAAATCGGCCTGGCCGAAGGTTCGCAGGGCCCGCACGATCTCGTCCGCATTCAGCGATTGGGCTGCGGTTTTCACGTCCTCCGCAGCGTCCCTGGGCAGCTCTAGCGCGTCGGACGCACCCGCCTTGACCAGCAGCAGTCCGCGCAAATAGCGCGCCACCTGCTTCGCGAATTGCTTGATATCTACGCCGTCATCGCGAACGGCCGCGATCAGCCGGAGCCCGCTCGCCAGGTCGCCGGCGAGTGCCAACCGCGCCAACTCGCCGCTTCGAGCGTCGACAGTCACCCCCAGCGCCTCCTGTACCTGCTCCAATCCCGCTGAACCGCCGTAGTACGTCACTACCTGCTCCAGGCCGTTAATCGCGTCTCGCAGACTTCCCGTCGCGCTTCGAGCAATCTCCTCCAGTGACTCGGTCGCCAGGCTAAAACCCTCTTCCTTGCAGATCTCGGCAAGGCGCTCAACGACGCCCGGCAGCGCGATCCGCTTCAGGTCGAACCGCTGGCAGCGCGAGATGATCGTCGCCGAGACTTTGTGCGGGTCCGTAGTTGCCAGCACGAACACGATGTGTGGAGGTGGCTCCTCCAGCGTCTTCAGCAGGGCGTTCTGCGCCGCAGTGCTCATCATGTGCACTTCGTCGAGCAGGTAAACCTTCCGGGCGCCCGACATTGGCGTCAGGATTACGTTTTCCCTTAGCTGACGCACATCATCGACGCTGTTGTGGCTTGCGGCGTCCTGTTCGATGAAGTCGAGCGACCGCCCTTGAGCGACCGCCGCGCACGAATCGCAGCGATTGCACGGCTCCCCCTCAAGCGGTGCCGCGCAGTTCGCAGCCTTCGCCAGCAGCCGCCCCAGGGTTGTCTTTCCCGTGCCACGGGGACCGCAGAATAGATACGCATGCGCCAGCCCGCCTGACGCGATCGAGTTGCGCAACGTTCGGGTTATCGCGTCCTGTCCAACGACTTCCGCGAACGACTGGGGGCGCCACTTACGATAGAGGACCTCGCTCATTACGCCGACATTATATCGAGGTAGCCAACCGAGTGACAGATTACTACTTCAGCGTCAGGATCTCTACCTCGCGCCCTCGCATCCGCTGTTCTTCTTCACCCTCAGCGTGATCGTAGCCCAGAAGGTGCAAAACTCCATGCACCAGCAGGTGCGCGATCTCCTGCTCTGTCGTCCGTCCCGCCGCTCGCGCCTGCCTCTCAGCCGTAGGGTACGAAATGATGACCTCACCGAGGCGGAGCACATCGTCTGGTTGCGCGAATTCCTCACCCTCCTGCAGAGAGAATGCCAACACGTCTGTTGAGGAGTCCTCGGCGGCATACTCACGATTCAGCGCCTGTATCTCGTCGTCGTCGGTCAGCAGGATCCCCAGCTCGGCTGCGGGGACCGATTCGCACGTCAGCGCCGTGCGGGCGATCGCCTCGAGAAAGCTATCCGCAAGGGATGAAGCGAACGCTGGCCGAAGCGTGATGAGGATCGTGTGTGTTGGTTTCATCGAGGTACTCTGACTTTGACCCGGCTTGACCAGAGGAACCGTGTCTTGTACGGCCGGAGGGCGCCGATGCCTTCCCAGGGTAGCGTCTTTCCGAATGAACGAATCGGATGCGACATGAGCTGATTCGCCAGCGTTTCATAGACGAATAACCCGCCGATCGCAAGCACCCGAGTTATCTCTTGCAGTGCTCCTCCTGCGCTCGATATGTGATAGCAGGTACCGAAGTCGATGATGATATCGTACGTGCCATTGGCAAAGGGCATGTGGCGCATGTCCGCCTGCATAAGGTCTGCCCGAATTCCCCGCTCGGAGAGGTGGGAGGACGCCTCCTTCAGCGCCGTAGCATCGATATCGATTCCGGTTAGGAGAGTTGGTGCGCACAACTTCGCGAGCGGCACTAAGGCGACACCACGCCCGCAGCCTACTTCAAGAATCTTCAGACCGCTGGGAAGACCGATGAAGCGCACCATCGCCGGCACTTCCAGCAGCTCTTGCGTCCAATTCCGTCGTGAGACGTTCGGAAAAGGGCGGTAATCCTCCGGCTCCGGCTCAGATGCCATCGGCGTCTCGCAGCTTAGCTGAAGACGCTGACGGCCGACTCAGACGCCTGCAGCAGCGGGTTCGGGTAAATCCCAATAGCCAATAGCCCAACCACGGCCACGGCCATTGCCAACCCCAAATACGGGCTGGGTTGGAATTGTTCTTCGCTGGCGGGCTCCAAGGTATACATGTTCAACACCACGCGCAGATAGTAGTACGCCGAAACAACGCTGTTCAGCACGCCCACTACTGCCAGCCAGATGATGTCCCCCTGCACGGCCGCGTTGAACACGTACACCTTCGCAATGAACCCAGCCGTCGGCGGGATTCCCGTTAGCGAGATCAGACACGCCGTCAGACCCGCCGCCAGCCATGGCGACCGTCGCGCAACTCCCGCATAGGCCGCGATCTCGTCGGACCCGACCTTGGCCGATATGGCGATCACTCCGATAAACGCGCCGAGGTTCGTGAACGCATACGTCCCCAGGAAAAACACCACGGCGCTGGTTCCCGACAGCAGTCGCGGGTCCTCCGCCGCCACGGCCGCCAGTCCGATTAGAAACGTCCCGGCCTGCGCGATCGAGCTGTATCCCAGCATTCGCTTGATGTCCGTCTGCACAAGCGCGGCAACATTACCGAAAGTCATCGAGATCGCCGCGATCGCCGCGAACATGTTCGCCCAATCGCTGGAGATCGCACCGTCGCCCAGCGAAACGACGAATATCCGCATCACCACCGCGAACCCGGCCGCCTTGCTCGCCACCGAAAGATACGCTGTCACCGGCGTAGGCGCACCCTGGTACACGTCCGGTACCCACATCTGAAAAGGCACGACCGCCATCTTGAAGCCCAGCCCCGCTGCCAGGAATACCGCCGCCAGCACCAGCGCCGGCCGCGTTCCAGAATCGGCGCTCGCCACAAACGAAGCGATCTCCTCGAGGTTCGTCGAGCCGGAAAGTCCGAACAGATACGCCATTCCGTACAGCGTGAGGGCGGTGCTGACCGCTCCCAGCAGCAGGTACTTCAGAGCGGCCTCGCTCGAACGCCCGTCCTTCGCTATCGCCACCAGCACATAGAAGCAGATCGCTTGCAGTTCCAGCGCCACGAATATCGCGATTAGGTCCACCGTGCTCGCCATCAGCATCATGCCCGCCGCAGACGCCAGGATCAGCGCCATGTACTCGGCCTGAAACCTGTTTCGCTCCAGCATGTCAATCGAGGCGATGATGATCATTCCCGCGATCCCGGCGAACAGGAAGTTGAAGAAAATCGCGAAATCATCCACCACCATCAGCCCCTCAAAGGCCGTGCCGCGCTCATCAGCCGCGATCAGCAACCCGGTCCACGCCATTGACGCCGCCACTCCCGCAAGAGCAAGGGCAAGTAACAGACCCCGCCTGCTCCAGCCTGCCTGTCCTTTCGCCGGCGCCAATACGAGGTCCGCGACGACGATAAGGCCGGCGGCGATGAGTAGCGCCAGCTCAGGCCCGAGACGGTTCAGGTCGTCCATCTATCCGAGCCTCTCCGCTATCGGAGCCACGCCCGTCTCGAAAAGGTCCATCATCACCGCCGGATACACGCCGACCGCCAGGATGGTCGCGCTCATCGCCAACAGTGGCCCCCGCTCCCACCACGCCGTTGCGTCGGTTAGCGCCTCCCAGCGCGGGTCGGCCTCCCCCCAGAACACCCGTTGTATCGTCCACAGGATGTAGCCCGCTGCCAGGACGATGCCGAGAACGCCCATGATCGTCAGGAACTCATGCCGCTCGAACGTTCCCAGGAATACGGTCACCTCAGAAACGAACCCCGCCAGAGCGGGCAGCCCCAGCGAAGCCAGCCCGGCAACGACCATCATCGCCGCCAGGAACGGCATCCTATGGGCCAGTCCCGACAGCTCATCGATCTGGCGAGTATGCGCGCGATCGTAAACCATCCCCACGAGCACGAACAGCATCCCGGTGATCAACCCGTGCGTGAACATCTGCATCGAGGCCCCAGTCAAACCGACGCTTCCGACCGCCGACGCGCCCAGCAGTACATATCCCATATGGCTCACGCTCGAATACGCGATCAGCCTCTTCAAGTCCTTCTGGATAAGCGTCATCACCGCACCGTACAGAATGCTTACCGCTGCGATGACCGCCAACCACACCGATGCATCCCGCGCCACGTCCGGCATGATTGAGAAGCTCATCCGCAGTATCCCGTATCCACCCATCTTCAGCAGGACCCCCGCGAGGATCACGCTCACCGCCGTTGGCGCGTCCGTATGTGCGTCCGGCAACCACGTGTGAAACGGCACGATCGGCAGCTTGATCAGAAACGCGGCGATTATTAGCGTGAAGATCAGCCACGCCGGAATAATCGCCCCGCGGATGGCCTCCAACTCTCCTAGCTCGCGGATATCGAACGTCCCCGCCGTAAACCCCAGCGTCAGAATCCCCACCAGCATGAAAGCCGATCCGAAGAACGTGTACAGCACATATTTCCACGCCGAATAGATCCGGTTCCCGCTCCCCCAGATCGAAATCAAGAAATACATCGGGATCAATTCGATCTCCCAGAACAGGAAAAACAGCACGAAGTCCAGCGCGCTGAATACCCCTAGAAGGCTTGTCTCAAGCACGAGCAGCCAGGCGAAGTATTCCCGTGGGCGATCAATTCGCCAGGAGATAAGCACCGCGATCAACCCCAGGAACGCTGTCAACAAGACCAATGGCAGCGATAGACCATCGACCCCCACCAGGTACTGCAGGGTAAACGTCGATACATCCGACTCCAACCACATTGTGCTGTTCACATATTGGAAACCCGCGGCGCCGCGCTCGTAGTCCACGAACAGATACGTCACCAGCGCCAACGTCACCGCCGCAACAGCGCTGGCGATCCACTTGGCCTCACTCTCGCGCGCCTTCGGCCAGAGCGCCAGAACGATCGCTCCGGCGACAGGCAAGAAGATTACGACCGATAGCACTAGAGGGTCCTCACGGCGGGTTCACCAATAAGATCCCGGCAATCGCTCCGACGACGCCGATCAACATGACACTGGCGTACAGCTGCGCCTGCCCCGCTTGCGCCAGCCGCGCCTGGTCCGCGCTCCACCGCGCCGCCGTCGCCACGCCGTTCACCGCCCCGTCGATCACGTACTTGTCCCACAGCGCGAGCAACATCGCTGCGCCGCCCAGAAGCATCCGCCTGACCAATAGCTCCTCGTACAGCCAGTCAAGGTAGTATTTGTTCTCTAGTATCTCCGGTATCGGCTCCAGCATCCGGCCGATCTGCTCTGAGCGCACAACCCGCGCGCCATAGATGAGCCACGCCACGCCCAGCCCGGCTGCGCCCATAGCTGTCGACGCCGCCGCTATCCAGAGCTGAAACTCGCTGACCGTCACCAGCTCCTCGGTCTCGTGCGGCAGCCACCCTTCAATCAAATGCCCGATCTCATCGTTGATACTGGCCGCTCCCGCCGTCGCAGCGAGAACCGCCAGAACGACGAGCGGCGCCACCATGATCCATGGCGATTCATGCGGCATCCCGTGCGACTCACTGGACGTGTGATCGCCGCCGTGCTCGTCCGGCACCGGCGCCGCCTCGCCGCCCTTGTACTCCCCGCCGAAGGTCATGAACAACATCCGGCCCACGTACACCGCCGTCAGAAACACACCCGTCAACGCCACGAAGAACACCCACGGCCGGTCCTCCCACGCGTCCGCCAGGATCTTGTCCTTGCTCCAGAACCCCGCCAGCGGGAAGACTCCCACCAGCGCCATGCTGGCGACCGTCATCGTGGCGAACGTGACCGGCATATACTCGCGGAGCCCGCCCATCTTCCTCATGTCGAACGTCCCCGTCGCGTGGTTGACCGACCCGGCGCCGAGGAACAGCAGCGCCTTGAAGAATGCGTGCGTAAACAGGTGGAATATCGCCGCTACCAATCCGCCTACTCCCAGGCCCATCATCATGTATCCAAGCTGGCTAATCGTCGAATACGCCATAACCCTCTTGATATCTGTCGCTACGATTCCTAACAGTGAAGCGATTATCGTGGTGATTGAGCCGATCACCGCTACGGTCACCATCGCCTCTTCCGACTCAATGAACACCGGGAAGAAGCGGGCCACCAGGTACACGCCTGCCGCCACCATCGTCGCCGCGTGGATCAGCGCCGAAACCGGCGTCGGGCCCTCCATAGCGTCCGGCAACCACACGTGCAGCGGGAATTGCGCCGACTTCCCCGCCGCGCCGGCAAACAGACCCAGAGCGAACCAGACCAGCACCGTCGAGCCGATTGCGCCTGCCGCGGCAAGCTCGTGGATCTCCCCAATCCCAAGCTCGCCCGTCTCCGACCAGATGATCAAGATAGCGATGAGAAATCCCAGGTCGCCCACTCGCGTCACAAGGAACGCCTTAGTCGCCGCCCTGCGCGCCGAATCCTTGAAGAACCAGAAGCCGATCAGCAAGTACGAGCAGAGACCAACGAGTTCCCAGAACACGAACATCTGCAGGAGGTTCGAGGCCAGAATCAGCCCCAGCATCGACGCCGTGAACAACGACATGAACGCGTAATATCGGTTGTATCCCACGTCGCCTCGCATGTACTCCTGCGAGTAGAACTGCACGAGCAGTGACACTCCGGTCACGACAACTAACATGAGCGCCGTCAACCCGTCGAGCGTGATGCCGATATGGATTTCTAGCGGCTCGACCACCAGCCATTCGTGCGCACCGAAGCCGATCCGCGCACCGTCGGCATCAACCGCACTGTCCAGCGCCCACAACGCCAGCACAAACGAAGCCGCCATCGCGGCCACTGTCAGATATCCGCTATAGCGTGCATTCCAAACGCCGTTCGCCGTTAGCCCCAGAAACGACACGAGCGTGATAATCCCAAACGAGGCCAGCGGCAGCAGCATGATCGCCCACGCCGCCCCCTCCGGTATCGTATCCAGCACTTACGCGCCTTCTGTCATTCTGAGCGCCACCAACGCCGATACGTAGATCAACGATTCCACGCGAAGGAATCTTGGGTGGGGCAAACTTTCGTGCGCTCTGGACTCCGTAGTCAAGACGCTAGATCTTCCTCAGTATCTCCGCCGCCACGTGCATCTTCCCCCACGGTACGTATAGCTCATGCGTTTCCAACTCCGCCGCGTTGGCCCACCCTGAAGCCGGCACTACCCGCACGGACAGCGCTTCAGCGTTGAGGAGCTCCTTCCACACCTCTGCCGTGTAGGCGTTTTTGGTCTCCATTAACTTCACCCACATATCGCTCGCCTCACCACTTCAACAGGTCTAGCCGGTCGACGTCGATCGTGTCTCGAACGCGATAGAGCAACACCGCCAGCGCAAGCGCCGTCGCCGCCTCCGCCGCCGCCACCGTTATCACGAAGACGACGAACACATGTCCGTCCAGCGGGTTTGGAGATTCCACGAACCGCGCAAACGCAACGAATGTCAGATTCACCGCGTTGAACATCAGCTCGATGCCCATCAACACACCCACGAAGTTGCGCTTCGCCAACGCCAGGTACAGTCCCGTCGCGAACAGAATCGCGCCGACAATCAGGTAGTGTTCGAGATCAACCGACACTACTCAGCGCCTTCCTCGTTGGCGCCTTCAGGTCGCACGATGACGATTGCTCCCAGCATCGCCATCAGCAGGAGCACCGAAGCGATCTCGAAAGGCAAAACGTATCTGTCCAGCAGCGCCTCCCCAATCGCCGACGCCGTCTCCTCGAAACCATCTCGACCGGCGATCGACCACTCAGTGTCCAGCGCCACGTATCCCAGCGTCGCCCCCGTCAGCAGCGCCAGGACAAGCGCGGGCATCCTCAGAAACGACTCGGCGTTATCTCTGCTCCCCCGCGGTGTGAGGACGATAGCGAATAGCAGAAGCACTGATATCGCCCCGGCATAGATCAACACCTGAGTCACCGCGACGAAATCGGCGGACAGTGTTATGTAGAGCCCAGCAACCCCTACGAAACTCACGATCAGAAACACTACCGCGTGAATCAGGTTGCGAACCGCAGCCGTCATTAGCGCCGACCCCACGGTCACAGTGGCGAGTATCCAGAATGCGACGACTGTTCCTGTATCTTCCATCAGAGTCTCGGTGACGCCTCTCCGTAGTAGATGGCTCCTAACTCATTCGTCAGGATCGCGCGGTGCGCTACCCGCTCGCGGCTTCGATGCCCTAGAGCAATCGCCCATCCCACGACCAGCGCCCCGGCGAGCGCGATGTTCACAACACCGAACAGCGGCAACGCCTCACCCGCCGAGAGCCCCGCCTCTTGCCACAGCAGTACCTCACCGCCTGTTACCAGAACGTTCACCAGCGCCAGCGGCAGCAAGAACTTCCAGGCAAACCCCATCAGCTGGTCAATCCGCAGCCGTGGCAGCGTCCCGCGGAACCAGATGTAGATAAAGAACACGCCGTACATCTTAGCCAGGAATATCAACCAGCCAGGCACCCAGTCCTCGAGTCCCCATAGCGTCCAGCCGCCCATATACAGACTCACGATGATCGCGGCGATCCCGAATCCGGCCAGGTATTCTGCCTGGTAGAAGAACCCGAACTTGATGCCCCCGTACTCGGTGTGATATCCAGCCACGATCTCCGACTCCGCCTCCGCGATATCCATCGGCGAGCGGTTCATCTCCACCGCCCCGGCGATCACGTATCCAAGCAGCCCCAGCGGCTGCATGAACAACAACCAGGTGTTGTAATCGTCCTGCCACGCCACGATATCGCCCAACCTCATGCTCCCCACGAACAGCACCGCGCCCAAAAGCACGAGCACCTGCACTATCTCGTAGCTGATCAGCATCGCGATCGTCCGCATCGCGCCCAACATCGCGTATTTGTTGTTCGAGGACCATCCGGCCATGAACACTGCGATCGTGTTGATTGAGCCGATCGCGATGAGGAACAGGACCCCGACGTTCAGGTCCGCCAGCACCATCTTCTCCCCGAACGGTATCGCTGCGAAGATGACCAGCGTCGGTATAAAAACCACGATCGGCGCCAGCCAGAACAGCACCTTGTCGGAGTTGCGTGTCGTTATCGCCTCTTTCAAAAGCAGCTTGATCGCGTCCGCCACCGGTTGCAGTAGACCAAATGGGCCCACTCGGTTCGGACCGATCCGGTTCTGCATGAGCCCAACCACGCGGCGCTCGATCCAGATGAACGCCAGCACGCTCAGGACAGTCCACAGGAGGATCCCCACCACCCCAATCAGGCTCGACACAACGTAAGGCACCCAGTCCGGCGCGCCACAGTCGTTGATCTGCTCCAGAAGCGCCCCGACAGCGTTTCCAATGTCACGCAGGTCGTACCACTTGGCGTCAAGGCGCATCAGCGGTCGATCTCCCCCACCACAATGTCAACGCTCCCCAGGATAACGATCGCGTCCGCCACCGTCGCTCCCACCGTCATCAGCTTCAAGGGCGTCAGGTTGATGTACGACGGCGAGCGGATGTGGAAGCGGAACGGCGCCGGGCTGCCGTCGCTCACGATGTAATAGCCGATCTCCCCGCGCGGCGATTCAATCCGGCCGTACGCCTCGCCGACCGGTGGCCGCAACGCCAGCGGCGCGACAGGCTGCCCAATCGGCTGCACCGTGGCCGTCGGCAACTGCGCATGTACCGGCCCCTCCGGTATCATGTCCAGCGCCTGCTCGAGGATGCGGATGCTCTGATGCATCTCAGCGATCCGCACCACGAACCGGTCATACACATCGCCGTTCGTGCCCACCGCGATATCGAAGTCAACCTTGCCGTATGCCGCGTATGGGTCGGCCTTGCGAATGTCCCAGGCCACACCGCTCCCCCTCAGCATCGGACCGCTGACCGAATGAGCGATCGCCTGGTCCGCTGTCAACACCCCAACGCCGCGTGAGCGCGCCACGATAATCTCGTTTTCCAGCAATAAATCCTCATACTCGGCGATCTTTTTCGGGAATTCTCGGACAAATTTGCGCGTCGCCGGCATGAATTCCGGCGGAATATCGCGTGAAACTCCACCGATTCGCATGTAGTTCAACGTCAGACGCGCCCCGCACGCCATCTCGAACAAGTCCAGAATCTTCTCGCGGTCGCGCATCATGTGCATGACCGGCGTCTGCCAGGCGCCGCAGTCATTCGCGAAGATGCCGATCGCCATGCAGTGGCTCGCCAGCCGCTGAAGCTCCGCCATTATCGTCCTCAGCCACAGCGCCCGCGCGGGAACCTCTATCCCGCAAAGCTGCTCCACCGCCATCACGTAGGCCAGGTTCCCCGTCATCGCCGACAGATAGTCCGTGCGGTCCGTGAAGGGGATGTTCTGTGTGTAGGTGCGCTCCTCCGCCAGCTTCTCCATCGAACGGTGCAGGTAGCCCATCACCATGTCCGCGTCGAGGATTCGCTCTCCGTCCAGCGTCAGTCGCAGCCGAAACACGCCGTGCGTGCTGGGATGCTGCGGGCCCACATTGACAACGAACGGCTCCGTCTTTAGCGTCATCGCAGCTTACCCGCGGCCGCCCAACGACTCACCCGGCTCACCCGGAAAGCGCTCCAGTCCCGCCATCAAACCACCCGGCATGTTCAGGAAATCCTTGCGCAGCGGATGCCCCGCGAATCCATCCCACAGGAAGATACGCCTCAGATCCGGGTGGCCCTCAAAGTGTATCCCCATCAGGTCATACGCCTCGCGTTCCTGCAGATGGGCGCCCGGCCAGACATCCGTGACCGACGGGACGCGCGGGGCGTCGCGATCAGTAATTCGGACCTTGATCGCGGTCGTCTTGTTATCGCGTATCGAGGTCATGTGGTAGACGACCTCGAATAGCTCCAGCTGATCGACCGCCGTGACCGAGTTCAAGAACGCGTACCGAAGATCGTCGTCATCTCGCAGGAACGTACACACATCTAGGAGCCTGTCGGTGTCGATCACCGCGGCTTCAGGCGTCGCCTCTACCACCGCGCCTGGAAACCTCTGCTCGATCTTGTGCGCGATCTCGAGTCCCGTGACGATGGTCGTCATCGCCTACATCCACTCCAGGGCGTTCTTCCGCCACGCATACGCCAGGCCGATGAGCAGGATACCTACGAACGTCACCACTTCGATGAAGCCGGCCACCGCCACCCTTTCAAACGAGACGGCCCACGGATAGAGAAACACAGCCTCGACGTCGAAGATCACGAACAGGAGCGCGAAATAGTAGTAGCGAAAGTTGAACTGCACCCACGCCGGCCCCTCAGTCTCGACCCCGCACTCATAGGTGTCTTCCTTGATCGCGTCCGGTCTGTCCGGCCGCACACCAAGCCGGCCCAGCAACCACGAACTCCCTATCCCGCCGGCGGGAAAGAGGAGCGCCAGCAGGAACAGGAAACCTACTTGACCCCACTCAGGCAGCATCTGTAGAAAACTTTGTGAAAATAATCGCTTGCCGCTCGTGGCGGAGTATAGCACAAGGTCACTCGGGACGCACCGCCAGAGCCCCGCGCTGGTAATTTAGACAAATTACCCCGCCAACCCCTTGACACTATAAAGCGATGAGTATATAAGAGTTGATATATCATACAGTAAAATAGAAAGAATTGACATGCCGATCAACGTCTTTGCCAAACAAACTCGCGAAGGATGGCAATCTTGTCGCTAAAGCACGCGCTCCTTGGCTTCATCAACTACGGGCCCCTGACCGGCTACGAGCTTAAGAAGTTCTTCGATACCTCGGTCGCTCACTTCTGGAACGCCGAGCTCAGCCAGATCTATCCCACTCTCAAGAGCATGGAGTCCGAAGGCCTAGTCCAGATGAACATCGATGTCCAGCAAGACAGGCCGAACCGCAAGGTCTACTCGATCACCGAGGCTGGTCGCCTCGAACTGGTCGACTGGCTCGCCCAACCGCCGGAACCAGAGCAGCTGCGCGAGCCTGTGCTCATCAAGGTATTCTTCGGCGCCTCCCTCTCCCGGGAGCAGTTGATCAACGTCCTCGAACAAGAGGTAGAGCGCCACAAGAAATACCAGGTCAATCTGGAGCACGGTTATACGATGGTCGGCCGGTTTGCCGAGGCTGTCGGGCTGGGAAGAGATGCGACTTACTGGGGACTCACCATCGACGCCGGCCTGCGCGTCTGCCGCGCCGAGCTCGAATGGGCCGAGGCCGCCATCCGCACTGTCCAGAGTATCGACGACTCCGCTTTCAACCTCCAGCCCCCCAATTGGGAGGCAATGAACATTCGAACCGCCGCTGACATCCTGGACAGGCTGAAGTCCGCAATGCCGGGCCTCGTCGCCGGCAGCCACGCCGCTAGTCCCGAAGGGAGAAAGCCATGACGACAGCCACTCGCACACCGACAACGGCCAATCAGCATTCCCCCAGCGCCCAGTCCGTCAAGAAGGAAATCGAGCGCCGTGGGTTCTGCACGCTGGCGACCGCATCGGCTGATGGCAAGCCCCACGTAGTCGGCATCAATTACGCCCTCGTGAACGGCCACATCTACCACGCCACCAGCCCGCTGAGCAAGAAGGTGCGCAACATTCGAGAAAACCCGAACGTTGCGATTTGGATCCCCGTCCGCAAATACCCCATGGGCCCCCCATGGTCCATCCAGTTTCAAGGAACGGCGACTATCCTCCTCAAGGACGATCCGGAGATTGCCTCCCTCTTGAAGGCCGGCAAGCTGAAGAAGATCACCCGCTTCGGAGTGATGGAAAAGAACCCGGACGGCCTCTTCATCAAAGTCCGGCCGGCGCGACGGATTCACACATACGGCCTCGGAATCCCTATACGCGTCGTGCTCCAAAACACTGCTCTCGGCGATCGTACGGTAACCATCGAATGGTAACGAAGCGTGAGCTACAAACGGAAAGGAGTCGCCAAATGAAACCCCTCAGACGCGCCCACGCAGGTTCCACTGACCGCTGGCAACCCTTCCTCTTCCATCTGCGCATATTCGGCTACGTCATGGTCGTGCTGCTCGCCATAGACGTCATCGCTGGTGGTGACTGGTGGGTGCAGTGGGCCGCCGGCATCTGGGGCGCCATCCTTGGTCTGCATCTCTTCGACACCCTGGTCTTCGGCGGAGGCGCCTTCAGCTTCATCGGTGGAGATTGCGCGACCCCGAAAGACGAGATGGCGCCCGCCGAGCCCCAGGCTCGATTGTGACGCAAATCACAGTGCCGTACACTTGTTCAACCTAGACTGATGCGGGCAATTAAAGGGAGGTAGCGCGCCGATGATTCCTCGACCCAGAAAGATGCGACTCTACCGGCTGGCATACGCCGGGCTGGTCGCCGCTCGCATTCTCTTCGCCTACCGCGCGCTCGCCGCTCGCAAGAAGCGACTAACGGACGAGCAGTATAAGCAACGCCTCAGCGCGCTCCACATCAGCAGCGCGCAGAAAATCTATGACGCCGCCCTTAGTCTCCAGGGTCTCATGATCAAGATCGGCCAAACATTCGGCAGCCGCGGCGACCTCCTGCCGGTCGAATATATCCAGGTCCTCTCCCGCCTTCAGGACCAAGTGCCGCCGCGACCGTTTCGCATCATCCAGCCATACATCGAGCGTCAGCTGGGCGCTCCGCTGGCGGACGTGTTCGAACACTTCGATCCCAAACCAGTAGCGGCTGCCTCACTCGCTCAGGTCTATCGCGCTCGCCTCAAAGACGGACGCCACGTCGCGGTCAAAGTCGTCTATCCAAACATCGAACGCCTGGTCTATACCGACCTCTGGATCCTCAAGGCCGCGCTCTGGTTGGAGGCTCGCTTCTACTCCATTCCCCTGGAGCCCATTTACCGCGAACTCGCCGCCAATATCCCCCATGAAGTGGACATGGAGCACGAAGCCCAGAACATGCGCACCATCGCCGAACAGCTTCGTCACCGCGAGGACGTCGTGATTCCGCAGGCGATCCCCGAATGGACCCGCCGGCGCGTGTTGACGATGGAGTACATCGACGGCATCAAGATCACCGATCTAACCCGTGTCTCTGACGCCGGCATAGACATCCAGCGCGTCATCCAGCTCGTCGGCGACGTCTACATGGAACAGATGCTCGGCAACGGCCACTTCCACGCCGACCCGCACCCCGGCAACATCTTCGCGCTGCCCGGTGATCGCATCGCCCTTCTCGATTTCGGACTGACCAAGCGCTTCTCCCCCGAGTTTCGCACGGCGTTTCGCGCGCTGGCCAGGAGCATCTATGGCCGGGACGACGAGAGTCTGGTCGATACGCTCCGGGACGCGGGATTCAAATACAAAAAAGGCCATGACGACGCAGCCGCTCTCGTTATGGGCGAGGCCTTTCGCGCCTTCAGCAATCCCGACATCTACAAAGATCGCGCCCTTATCGATGATGTCAACGCCAAGATGCGCGCAATCGACCGGCTGAACCCCATGGTCGATATGCCCGGCGAGATCGCCCTCGCAATGCGCGTCATGGGCCTTCTCCTGGCCCTCATCTTCACCGCCGGCGCCGACGTCGATTTCGCCGGCATGATTCTTAAACACGCCGAAGAGCCGGTAGGAGTTGCCGCATGAGATCTCGAATACGCGAAAACAGGTTGTACCGCTTTGCCTATGCGGCCTCGCTCATTGCCCGCATCTTGACCGGCTACCGGCTGCTGGCGCTCCGCCGCGGCCGCATGCCAGAGGCAGAATACGAGCGCCGTCTCAAGGATCAACACCGGCGCAACGCAGAGCGCGTGTACAAGGGTGTTCTTCACTTGCAAGGGCTCATGATCAAGATCGGACAAACGATCGGCAGCAGGGCGGACATCTTCCCTGAAGAATACGTTCGCGTCCTCGTTCGGCTTCAAGACCAGGTCCCGCCCAGGTCCTTCCGAATCATGCGTCCGTACATCGAGCGACAGCTGGGCGCGGGCATCGATGACATATTCGCCGAGTTCGACCGCAAACCGGTAGCCGCTGCCTCCCTCGCCCAGGTCTACAGGGCGCGCCTGAAAGATGGCCGCGAGGTCGCTGTCAAGGTCGTCTATCCGGACAGCCACCGGCTTGTCAAGGTAGACCTCGGGATACTGAAGGCTCTCATCTGGCTGGAGAGCCGTTTCAATTCCTACCCTCTCGACCCCGTCTATGACGAGCTTGCCGCCAACGTTCCGCTGGAAGTCGATATGCGCCACGAAGCGCAGGCCATGGAGGCGATCGCCGCCAAACTAGCGCATCGCGATGATGTGGTCATTCCGCAAGTGATTTGGGACTACACGAGCGACCGAGTGCTCACCATGCAATACATCGACGGCATCAAGATCTCAGACGTTGACCGAATCAACGAGGCAGGTCTCGACGGCAGTCGCCTGTTCGTGCTCGTCGCGGAAGTCTACCTGGAGCAACTTCTATCGGTCGGTCACTTCCACGCCGATCCTCACCCCGGGAACATCTTCGCCTTGCCCGGAAACAAGATCGGTTTGCTGGACTTTGGCTTGACCAAGCAGTTCACGCCAGAGTTTCATGACGCCTTCAGACTAACAACACTCTCGATGTTCAACGGTGACAACGCCGGGTTCGTCGAAGGGATGAAAGCCTCAGGCTTCAAGCTCAAGCACGACGCCGCGGATTCGTTTGTCGCCTCGGCGGAGTTCTTCCGTGGCATGGCCGATCCCGAGACGTACAGGGATAAGGAACTCGTCCACGCGCTGAACGATGCCTGGGTCAAAGCATCCAAGAACAATCCAATGGTTGACATGCCGGGCGAGATGACCCTGGCGATGCGCGTTTTCTTCCTGCTCTTCGGCCTCGGCGCAACGGTTGGCAGCAACGTCGATCTCTCGCAGAACGTCATCGCCGAGACGGCCCTCAGGTACGCCGGGGAGCCGGCAAGACAGCAGAAAGACGCCCGTCCGCTAGCCGTCTAGGAGGCTCAAGCCATGTACGACGCGATCGTCGTCGGCGCACGCTGCGCCGGATCGCCAACCGCCATGCTCCTCGCCCGCCAGGGTTATCGAGTTCTGTTGCTGGACAAGTCGTCCTTCCCCAGCGATATCATGTCGACCCACTTCATCCATCCGCCCGGCGTGGATCACCTCCGGCGCTGGGGCGTGCTCGATGCCGTGCGCGCTTCGAATTGCCCGCCGATCCCGAAAGTCAACCTCCACTTCGGCGATCTCGCCTTCTCCCCTCCCGCCGTCAACGGCGCAGCGCCCTATGAGGCCTACTGCCCACGGCGGACCGTCCTCGATAAGATTTTGGTGGACGCCGCTGTCGCCGCCGGCGCCGAGCTTCGGGAATCCTTTTCGGTCCGAGAGCTAGCGACGGAGTCCGGTTGCGTCATGGGCGTCCGAGGCGGGATTGGCAGCACACCTGTCAGCGAACGCGCTCGCATCGTCATCGGCGCAGATGGGATGCGCTCCACCGTCGCACGTGCCGTCAAGGCTCCGACCTACCGCGAGATCCCCTCAGCTACCTTCGCCTACTACACCTATTGGAGCGGTCTCGATCTTCAGGAAGGCGAGATCTACTTCGGTGAGGACAGCGGCGCTCTCGCCTTTCCCACCAACGACGGATTGACCTGCATCCCGGTCGGCGGCCCGTCAGAAGGCTTCCACGCCTTCCGCTCGGATATCGAAGGCAACTATCTTCAGGCCCTCACGGCCTTCCCGAAGCTCGCCGAACGAGTTCCCGACGGCAAGCGGGAGGAACGCTTCATCGGCACCGCCGATATGCCCAACTTCTTCCGCAAGCCATACGGCCCAGGCTGGGCGCTGGTCGGCGACGCCGGCTACCACAAAGACTTCGTCACCGGACTCGGTATCACCGACGCCTTCCGCGACGCCGAATTGCTCGCGCAGGCGATCGATGACGGCTTTGCCGGCCGGCGGCCGCTTGAAGAGGCGCTCGCCTCTTACGAGCAGCAGCGCAACGAAATTGCCACGCCCCTCTACGAACTGACGACGAGCCTTCTCAGCGGCCCGGTTGAGCTCGCCCATCTGGCGCCGCAATTCGTTGGCTTTGGTCTTGCATTGGCGAGGTGCTAAGTGAGACATCATGTCCGATGAGACCTTGACGACCTCCGAGCAAGTCATCAGCGCCAGACCAGGTGCCGCAATCGTGGAGGTGCGCGACCTACACAAGCACTATGGCCCGTTCCAGGCGGTGGGAGGTGTCACCTTCGACATCTCCGAAGGCGAAATCTTCGGCCTCCTCGGACCCAACGGCGCCGGCAAAACGACCACCATCTCCATGCTTGCAACTTTGCTTCCGCCTACGGAGGGGAACGCAACCATCGCGGGATTCGACGTGGTCCGAGACGCGCGAAAGGTCAAGGAGCTAATTGGCCTCGTACCGCAGGACATCGCCCTGTACCTTCAGCTCAGCGCCCGCGACAACCTCGAGTTCTTCGGTCGCATGTATGGCCTGAGCGGTGCGCTCCTTCGGCAGCGGATCGAAGAAGCGCTTGCCGTGATCGAACTGGGCCCATGGGCGAACATTCCCGTTGGCGGATACTCCGGTGGCATGATGCGGCGAGCCAACCTCGCTGTCGGCCTGCTTCACAAGCCGCGTGTGCTGTTCCTGGACGAACCGACCGTAGGTGTCGACCCGCAATCGCGCAATCACATCTTCGAAAGCATCCTGCGCCTCAATCGTGAGGAAGGCGTCACCATCATCTATACGACCCACTACATGGAGGAAGCGCAATCCCTATGCCATCGTGTTGGCATCATCGATCACGGACGTCTCATTGCCATGGACACTCCACGCAACCTCATCAACGAAATCGGCACCGGAGTAATCCACGTGACGCTCGAGCAGGATGGTTCTGGTCTCGTCGATCCGCTCGCCGCGCTCCAACCCGTGCAGCGGGTGACCTGGAATGAAGGTATCCTGGCAGTACACACCAGAGACGCCCAAGCCGCCCTTGTACCCATCATAGAACAGCTCAACTCGCGAAACCTCCGCATCGTGCACTTCGAGATTCTGGAGCCGAACCTCGAGAACGTATTTCTGCAGCTGACCGGCAAGAAATTACGGGAGTAGAACATGGACCTGCGAATTCTCGCTATCGCGGCCAAGGATATCAAGATACTCGTGAGGGATCGACAGGCGTTCGCGATGCTCCTTGCGATGCCCATCATGCTCATCGTTATATTGAGTTTCGCCCTCCAATCCACCTTCGAGGAGGAGCCCCTTGCTTTCGACCTCCCGGTCATCGACTATGACGAAGGCGCCCCATCGCAGCGCCTCATAGAGCTATTGCACGAGACCGATGGTGTGACAACCCTCGCCAAGCCTGCGACAACCGAAGCTAACCTGCGCGAGCAGGTGAGAGACGGTGATTATCCCGCCGCACTGATCATCCCGAAGGGGTTCGCCGCGCGCATCGATGGTGGCGAGACTGCCAAATTGTCGGTGTTGATCGATTTCGGGGAGGCAGTCAGCGGGAGCGTCGCCAGCACAGTAGTCGACCGAGCCGCGCAACAGTTGATCGCCGATGACCTGCCGTTGGGACGAGCAGCCATCAGCGTTGCCACGGAAGGGGCCACATCAGGCGGATCGCGCGAACCCGATGTCTATGAACAGAATGTCCCGGGCTTCGCGATCCTTGCCGGCTTCTTCATGACGATGTTCGTAGCGGGATCCATCCTCGCTGAGAAGTTCCTCGGGACGTTCCGTCGTTTGATGGCGACTCCGGTCACGCGCAGCCAGGTCTTACTTGGCAAAGTCCTCGGTGCCTTCGCAGTTGGCTTCGTGCAAATGATGCTGCTCTTCGCCTTCGGCTACGTCGTGTTCGGCCTCAGCCTCGGCAGCCAGCCTTTCGGCATAGTGCTGGTCACGCTGGGAGTCGTGTCCGCCGCCACGGGGCTGGGCGTGCTAATCGCCGGATTCGCGAGGACCGACCAGCAAGCAACGGCCTTCGGTGTGCTCATCGTGCTCACCATGGCGGCCCTTGGCGGCAGCATGGTCCCCCGCTTCATCATGCCCGACACCATGCAGACCATAGCCCTCATCACGCCGCACGCCTGGGCCATAGATGGCTACCACGAGATCATCGTGCAGAGAAAAGGGCTCTTGAGCGTCCTTCCCCACACAGCCGCTCTACTAACTTTCGCGGCAATCTTCTTCTCAATCGGGGCGTGGTGCTTCACCTACCGCATGACTCCGGACTGAAGCTGCGTCCGTGGACTTGCACTTTCGTCCCATTGCGGTATTATTCTGAGCGAAACAATCTCGATATCCTCCCTCCCCTCAGGACAGGGGTCCCTGCGCACCGGGATCCCTGTCCCCTTTCTTGACACCGCCGCCGAGCGGCGTCTACCATCAGCGCTGTTGACGCTCGTACGTAACCATGACTCAAGACGGCTATAGAAAACCCTTACCCTCCCCTGCGCCCGAGTCCAGGCGCTACTGGGAGGGCTGCAAACAGCACGAGCTCTGGCTCCCTTTCTGTCGCTCATGCGACAAGTTCTACTTCTACCCCCGCGAATTCTGCCCATCGTGCTTCGGCTGGGACATCGAATGGCGGCAGGCCAGCGGCCGAGGGACGATATACACCTTCGCCATCCAGCATCGCGCCTGGCACCCCGGCTGGGAAGATGAGGTCCCCTACGTCACCGCCCTCGTCCAGCTCGACGAGGGCCCTCGCCTCTACACGAACATCGTCGGCGTCGATCCCGATCCAGCCCAGATCCGTTGCGACATGCCTGTCGAGGTCGTCTTCGACGACGTGACCGAGGAGGTAACCCTCCCAAAGTTCCGGCCGGTGGCGACCTAGTTGTGACAGATCAGGAGAAGGCTAGCCTCTTCAAGAAGATCGCGATCGTCGGCGCCGACGAATCCGACGAGATCGGCATCGTCCCCCATAAGTCCACGCTCCAGCTGCACGCCGAGGCCGCTCGCAACGCCCTGGACGACGCCGGATTAGCGCTCTCCGAAGTCGACGGCATCTTCAGCGCCGGATCTGCCGGTTGGTCGCCCACACTGCAGCTCGCCGAGTACCTCGGAATCCAGCCCCGCTACACCGACAGCACCTCTGTTGGTGGCTCCTCATTCGTCATCGATGTCGAGCACGCCGCCGCCGCCATCGCCGCCGGCCTCATCGACGTTGCCCTGATCACGCACGGAGAGAGCGGGGCCTCCGGCGGCCGACGGGGAGGCTCAGCCCGGCCTGCTCTCGACCCCTGGCACCCCGCCGCCCAGTTCGAAATGCCCTATCACGTTGGCGGCGCTCCCACGCACTACCCTATGGCCTGCATGCGTCATATGCACCAGTACGGCACCACACACGAGCAACTCGCTGAGATCGCCGTCGCCACCCGCAAGTGGGCTATGCTGAACCCGAAAGCGATGATGCGGGACCCGATCACCATCGATGACGTCCTCTCCTCCCGCTGGATCACCTATCCCTTCCATCTGCTCGACTGCTGCCTCGTCACCGACGCCGGCGGCGCCGTCGTCATCACCAGCGCCGAACGCGCGCGGGACTGCAAGAAGAAACCCGTCTACATGCTCGGCTCAGGCGAAGCCACCACCCACCAGACCATCGCCTCCATGCCCGACCTCACGACCACCCCGGCCAGCATCTCGGGCCCGCGTGCTTTCGCGATGGCCGGCGTTCGCCATGAGGACATCGACGTAGTCGAGGTCTACGACTCGTTCACCTACACCGCCCTCGTCACGCTCGAGGCGCTCGGCTTCTGCAAGCCCGGCGAAGGCGGCGCATTCGTCTCCGGCCAGCGCACCGCGCCCGGCGGCGACTTCCCCATGAACACCAACGGCGGGGGCCTCTCGTATACGCACCCCGGCATGTACGGTATGTTCTTGTTGATCGAAGCAACACGACAGCTTCGCGGCGAGTGCGGCGAGCGTCAGGTGGCGGGCGCCAAGCTGGCCTGCGTCAACGGCACGGGCGGCACGCTGTCGTCTACCGGCACGCTCATCTTGGGTGCCGATTGAGAAGCAGTCCCCTTTTTCGTCATTCTGAGCCTCAGGCCATGCCCGATCGGCTCGGTCTCTTCAAGACCTCCGATGATGACATAGGTTCATCTCAACCGGGAAGAATCTCGGCGGCCAGCCAGCGAAATGATCGTCGAACCCTACCTCCGATTAGCAATGAGTGAGGAAAGACCATGATTCGAACCCGCTTCACCGAAATGTTCTCGCTCCAGTACCCCATAATGTCCGCGCCCATGGCCATGCACTCCGGTGGCACCCTCGCGGCCGCCGTCTCGAAAGCGGGTGCCCTCGGCTCCTTCGGGGGCGTCCACCAGACGAAAGGCCCCGACTGGCTCCTCGCTGAAGCCGAATACATTCGCTCCCAGACCGATCGTCCGTTCGGCATCGGCTTCATCACCCCGTTCATTGCCTTCGTCTCTCCGCTCTTCGATGCGGCCCTGGATGCGAAGCCAAATGTAATCGCTTTCTCCTTCGGCGATCCCGGCGCCTACGCAGAGAAGGCGAAAGCCGTCGGCGCAAAGGTCATGTGTCAGGTCCAATCGATGACCCACGCCCGCGAAGCCGTCGCCGCCGGGGCTGATGTGCTCATCACGCAGGGCAACGAAGCCGGCGGCCACACGGGCACGATGAACCTCCTCCCACTCCTCGTTTCCGTCCTCGATGCGTTCCCGGACGTCCCCGTCCTCGCCTCCGGCGGTATCGCTACCGGTCGCTCCCTCGCCGCCGTCCTCGCCGCCGGCGCTGACGGCGCCTGGGCCGGTACCGCCTTCCTCGCCACGCCGGAATGCGTCGAGGTCGAAGACGAACACAAGCAGGCCGTCGTCAACAGCGACGGCGAAGATACCATCTTCACCAGCTCCTATGATGTCCTCTGGGGCGCTCCCTGGCCAGAGGGTATCGGCGAACGCCTCCAGCCCAACAAGTTCACTGTCGAATGGCACGGCCGCGAAGACGAGATCGCCGAACGCCGCGAGGAGCTCCAGAAGCAGGTCCAGGCCGGCGAGGCCGACTTCAACTCGGGTGTGCGCGCTATCCTTTACGGCCAGTCCGCCGGCGCTGTCCCTGCCATCCGCCCCGCCGCCGAGGTCGTCCGCACCATCTGCGACGATGCCGAGCATATCCTGCGCGAGCGCCCTCCCACTCTGCTCACGTAGAACAGGATGCAGTTCAAACGCCGCGTCGCCGAGGGCTACGACATCTGCGCGGGGCGCCTGGACCGCGAGCGCGGCCTCGGCAGCGTTGCGGCTCGCTGGCTCGCCCGGCTCACCGAAACCCTCCCACCCAGCGCGCGACTCCTCGACCTCGGCTGCGGGGCCGGCACGCCACATACGAGCTTCCTTGCAGAGCGCTTTGACGTCGTCGGCGTAGACATATCCAGCAGGCAGCTCCACATAGCATCGGCCCGCGTCCCTCAGGCGGACTTTATTCTCGCCGACATGTCCTCGCTTCATTTCCCAGACGGCTCCTTCCAAGCCATCACGGCTATCTACAGCATCATTCACGTACCCCGCGAAGAGCAGGCGCGCCTCTTCGCCTCAATTCGCCGCTGGCTAAAGCCGTCCGGAACCGCCCTGCTTGTCCTCGGTGCCAACGACACCCCATACGGTGAGGAAAGCGACTGGTTCGGTGCGCCCATGCTCTGGAGCCACTACGACGCCGAGACTAATCTTGAGATGTTGCGTGACGCGCGGTTGCGTGTCATGGAATCTGCGCAGGAGCCCGATCCCACGGACAGCAACGGCCGCCAGCTCTTTGTCATCTGCCGTGCGGTCTGACTTGCCGTGCTCATCGACCTCCACACCCACACCTACCCCCTCTCCCACGACAGCCTTCTTTCGCCCGACGAACTCATCGTCGCAGCAAAGGAATCCAGGTTGGACGGCATCTGCCTCACGGAGCACGACTTCTTCTGGGACCACACCAAAGTCAACGATCTCGCGACCCGTCACAACTTCCTGGTTCTGCCCGGAATCGAAGTGAACACAGAGAACGGGCATATCTTGGTCTTCGGCCTCGAACGCTTCGTTTACGGCATGCACCGTATGCATGAACTCGCCTCCCTCGTGGACCAAGCCGCCGGCGTGATGATCGCCGCGCATCCCTACCGGCGCCAACTGCCGTTCGAGTTGAGGAACGAAGGCGACTGGACTGAGGCTCTAGATCGCGCCGCCGCCAACGCCGCTTACGAGCGCGTGGCCGCGGTCGAGGTCCTCAACGGCAGAGGCAGCGAGCGCGAGAACGCCTTCTCCGCCGATCTATGCCTTCGCCTTGGCCTGCCCTCCGTCGCTGCGACCGACTCCCACGAGCGCAAGGATGTGGGCCGCTGCGCTACGGAGTTCTCGCGCCCGATCGGCGACGTCGCGGACCTGATCTCCGAGCTCAAAGCTGGTCGCTTTGCACCCGTGAACCTGGCGCCAGACTAGTTCTTCGCTTCGCGTATACAATTTCTGCTGATTACGGCATTTTGCCAAACAAACTTCCCACCCTCCGCTCTTGACCGTCGCGCTTCCTCCAACCATAATGCGAACGCCATGAGCGTTCTCGATCACGTGCCCGTACCGCGCCGCCTCACCCCACGTGTGTGGCTGCTCACCCTGCCCTCCGCGCTGGTATCTTTCGAGCGACGCCAGAAGGTGCCTAGCCTGCCCATCGGGCCACTTCGCTTCGCCGGTGTGCCACTGATCGCCGGCGGCGTCGCACTCGCCGCTCGTGCCTGGCGGAACCCGGACACCTCAGATGGCCTTCCTGGACCGCTCTCGTCTTTCGCCGCAAAGCCCGCCACTCTCGGCGGCATTCTCGTTCTCGGCGGCGTGGCCCTCCTCCTCCGCTCGACCGTGCTCGCCGCCTACTCGGTCGGAGTCGCCGTGGCGGCAGCGACTGACCGCGTTACGGTCGACGAACCGAACCCCTCAGACCTCCTCGGCGCCTGACCGTCGTTGACACGTCATATCTCCTGCGGTATGCTCCCTCACGCCTGACGCGCACGTTAAGGTTGCGCCCGGGACCAGAAGGAGTTCGCCCATGACCCAGCAGCAGCAAGCGTCGATCATTACGGACCAAATGCGCGCCGCTATCGGCAAAGAATCGCCCTCTGTCACCTACGAGATCGATAACACCGGTTGCCGTCAGTTCGCCCGCGCCGCCGGCTACACCGACCCACTCTTCTACGACGAGGCGCACGCGCGCAGCAAAGGCTATCGCGGCCTCCTGGCGCCGTCCGGCTTCCTCGGGCACCCGCTGATCTCGCCGGGTCAGCCGCCCCGCATGCCGGGCGGTGCCGGCGGGCTCGACATCCCGCTCAAGCGCGTCCTCAACGGCGGTACCGACGTTGAGTATTTCGATGATGTCTGCGCCGGCGACGTCCTTACTGCTACGAACAAGCTCGCACATATCAGCGAGCGCGAGGGTCGCATGGGCCAGATGCTCATCCTCTCCACAGAGACAACCTACCGCAATCAGGCCGGTGACACCGTCGCTGTCATGCGCGGTACGACGATTCGCTACTAGGAGGCCATGATGTCCCAGCCGTATTTCGAAGAGGTCAAAGAGGGCGACGCCGTCACCACGATGGTCCAGAATTGTGATTCGCAGCGGCTGGTGCTTTGGGCCGCCGGATCTGGCGACTACTACCAGATCCACTACGACAAAGACTTCGCCCTGGGAACCGGCCTGCCCGAACGCATCGTTCACGGCGCGCTCAAGCACGCCCTTCTGGGCCGAATGCTCCACGAGTGGGCTGGCGAACAGGGGCGCGTGGCGCGCGTCGCCTGCCAGTATCGTGGGATGGACATGGTAGACAAGGACGTCATCTGCAAGGGTGTCGTGACCGGCAAGCGGACGGACAACGGCCGCAACCTGGTTGACGTCGAAATCTGGACCGAGGACCCGACCGGCAACAAGACGACTCCCGGCACCGCCGTGGTCGCCCTGCCGTCTCGTTCGTAGGGGCGACCCTGTGTGGTCGCCCATTTAGGAGTGCGCGAAATGGGACTGCTTGAAGGTAAAGTCGCCGCCATCACCGGCGCAGGCCGCGGCATCGGCCGCGGCATCGCCATCCTCATGGCTGAACACGGCGCCAAAGTCGTGGTCAACGATCCGGGCGTCAACCCCGATGGCACCGGCCACGACGACGGCCCCGCCGATCAGGTCGTCGCCGAAATCCGCGCAGCGTCCGCCGGAGGAGGAACCGCCACGGGCCTGAGCGCCGTCGCCAACTACGACACAGTGGCCACCGCCGAAGGAGGCGAGTCGATCATCAAGACCGCCATAGACTCCTTCGGACGCATCGACATCCTCGTCAACAACGCCGGCATTCTGCGCGATCGCATGATCTTCAACATGAGCGAGCAGGAGTGGGATGAGGTCATCGCCGTCCACCTCAAGGGTCACTTCAACACGATCAAGCCGGCCTCCGTCCTCATGCGCCAGCAACGTTACGGGCGGATCATCAACTTCAGCTCCGAATCGGGTCTCTGGGGCAACGCCGGCCAGGCCAACTACGGCGCCGCCAAATCCGCCATCGCCGGCCTCACCCGCGTCGTCTCCCGCGACCTCGGCCGCTACGGCGTCACCTGCAACGCCATCGCCCCGCGCGCCTGGACCCGCCTCGTCGCCACCATCCCCGGCCGTGACGGCAATCCCGACACCGACCGCATCCAGCAACTCGACCCCGACTCCATCGCCCCGATGGTCTGCTACCTGGCCACCGACGACGCCTGGAACGTCAACGGCCAGATATTCCTCGTCTACGCTGGTACCGTGGCCGTGCTGCAGCACCCCACTCACTGGCGTACGATCGCCAAGCCTGCCATGTGGGAGTTAGACGAGCTCTCGCGACTGGTGCCGGAGATGATGGAGGGCACCCGCAATCCGGCGCCGCCTCCGGAGGAGCTCGAAGTCCCGGGTCGCCAAATCGAGGTTCCGTTGTGATCACCTCGCGCAGAGGCGGCGGGCAACTGCCCAACAGGAGGACAGAATGCCAACCAAACTAACAGGACGCACCGCCGTCGTCACCGGCGCGGGCCGAGGCATCGGCCGCTCCGTCGCCATCCTCCTCGCGCAAGAGGGCGCCAACGTGGTCGTCAACGATCCCGGCGTCAGCGTCGACGGCAGCGGCCACGACGACGCTCCCGCCGATCAGGTCGTGGCCGAGATTAAGACGGCCGGCGGTAACGCCGTCGCCAACCACGACAGCGTAGCCACAGCCGAGGGTGGCGAGAACATGGTGCGTCAGTGCGTCGACGCCTTCGGGCGCATCGACATCCTCATTAACGTCGCCGGCATCCTCCGCGACCGCATGATCTTCAATATGGCGGAGGAAGAGTGGGATGATGTCATCAACGTCCACCTCAAAGGCCATTTCAATACGATCCGTCCTGCGTCCGCGCTCATGCGGCAGCAGCGCTACGGGCGCATCGTCAACTTCTCGTCGATCTCTGGCCTGCGCGGCAACTCGGGCCAGGCCAACTACGGCGCGGCGAAAGCCGGTATCGCCGGCCTCACCCGCGTCGTCGCGCGCGACCTCGGCCGCTACGGCGTCACCTGCAACTGCATCGCCCCCGGCGCCTTCACGCGCATGGTCGCCCAGGTCCCCGACACCACACGCACGCTTCGAGCGGCCCGCGGCATGGGCCAGCAGGCGAGCTCCGCCTTTCGCCCGACGGATATGACCCCCGACCACGTCGCCCCGATGACCGTCTGGCTCTGCACCGATGACGCCTGGAACGTCAACGGCAAGATCTTCCACGTCGGCGGCGGCAACATCTCCCTCGCCCACGAGGAGATGCCCATCCGCCAGATCACGAAAGACGGCCGCTGGACTGTCGAGGAGCTGACCTACCTCGCGCCCGGCCAGCTTCTGGCCGGCATCCCGAATCCCGCGCCGCCGCCTGACGGCCTGGAGATACCGGGCCGGCCAACGCAGGCGCCAGCGTAGAGACACCCTGGGGGCGCGCCTCTGCTGGCGCGCCAAGGCAACAGCCATAGGCGTATATATGTTCAATGTCAGGTCCCGCACAGAGTATGCTATTATGCATGTATGAGGCGCACAACTATCAGCCTCCCGGATAATCTCGCTGCCGCCCTCAATCGAGAGGCTCGCCGCAGAGGCGTTCCCGTTTCTCGCGTGGCGCGCGAGGCCATTGAGGCGCGCCTTGGGCTGGCCACCGCAGGCGGCGGGAAGCTTCCTTTCGCTGCGCTGGGCCGCAGCGGTCATCGCTCGACAGCCCGTGATCTAGAGCAGATCCTCGAGACCGAGTGGGCCGTTGATCGCGATCGTTGATTCTGGCCCACTCTATGCGGCCGTCGACGCGGACGATGACGACCATTTGCGGTGCCTTGATGTGCTTCAGAGTGGCGGGCTCGAACTCGTCGTCCCGGCGCTCGTTATCGCTGAAGTGACGTATCTCGTCGGTCGACGCCTTGGCGCGGCGACCGAGGCAGCGTTTCTCCGCGGTCTGGCAGCGCTGGAAGTGGAAGCGCCGGCCGTTGACGATTGGCCCAACATCGGTGCGCTGGTCGAAAAATACGGCGACTTCCTGCTCGGCGGCACCGACGCCTCAGTGGCGGTCCTCGCCGAACGGCTGGAGACAGACCTCATCGTGACGTTGGACCGTAGACACTTCGCCGCCCTCCGAATGACCAACGGCCGACCCTTTCGGCTACTGCCTGAGTAGCTCATCAGCCGGACCACGACAGTCGTGTGACCAGAACGGGCGCCTAGCACACCCGGTATAGAACCGTGACTCTGGCCTAGGCCACCGCCGCCCGCACCCTCGCCTGACTCTCCACCCACTCCCGGAACACCTCCATCACGATGAACGTGTTCCCGTCGCGCCACGACGTGCCCGACACCTCGAAGCCAACCTTCTGAAAGCATTTCTGGGCCCTGTCATTCCAGTCCAGCGTATGCAGGACCAGCCGCGTCAGGCTGCTGCCGCCGAACACCCGGCGCACTGCCGCCTCGAGTGCATCCGACCCGTACCCGCGCGACCAGTGGCTGCGCTCCCCGATGCTGATCCCGATCTCCGCCTCACCGCGCTCCGTATTGAGGTTGTAGTACATGACGTTTCCGATGTGCTGGCCGTGCTCATCGTCGATCGCGAACGACCTGCCCGCGACGTCTGTGAAGCGGTAGTCGAACGACCAGTTGCGCGCAAAGTTCTCGAACGGCGCCTGCACCGGCCGTGACGCGTCGAAGCGCGCAAGTTCCGCGTCGCTCCGCCAGCGGTATTCGTCCACGGCATCGGCCAGGCGCTTGCGACGAACTACGGCGCGACGCCCCCTGGCGACCACATCGTCGCGCGGGAACGCGGTCATCTCGACAGCACCATCCGCCCCGCCTGAGCGGCCATCTTAACTTCGTTGGCGAACGTCAATTTCTGCAGCGCCTCCTCCAGCGGAAACCACTCGACTTTATCATACTCGACATCGTGATTTTGTGTGTCTCCGCCCACTGCTTCCATCAGGTAGTAGTGAACCCACTTATGGTAACGAACACCTTCCCGCGCGAACCAGTACTCTATTACGCCGATCTTGTCCCCCCGCCGGACCTCCAGCCCGGTCTCCTCAGAGACCTCTCGAACGGCCGTCTGTTCCAGCGTCTCGCCCTTGTCGGGGGTTCCCTTGGGCAGTCCCCAAACCCCGTCGGATTCGCGGCCACAGATCGCGATCTCTACCCCCGACGTGCTCGCTCGGTAGACGACGCCCCCGGCGGACACCGCCTGTTCGACCGGGCCCCGCCTGTTGTTGCCCGCAGCCATCGCTAAACCGAATACCGCACGGAGAGGGGGTCCTCTTCGAACTGGATACTCGCGAGAGCGTCCTTAGCGGCATCTCGCATATCTTCGGGGCCGCCCGCCGCTAGTTCTGTGAGCGCGTCCCTGGCTTGAAGGCTCCCGATCTCACCCAGCGCCAGGACAGCAGCGTGGCGCACCTCGGCATCGCTGTCGCTGAGCAGCGGGACAAGTCCGGCTACTACGCCTTTGTCTCCCAGCGATCCGCACGCCACCGCTGCCTCGTAGCGAACCTCCGCCTCGTCGTTCGAAAGCTCGCGGAGCACCAGTGGCATCCAGCGCGGATCACAGCTTCGTCCCATCGCCTGGATAGCGCTTACTTTTAGCCGCCGGCTGCCGCTTTCATACGCTTCGTTCGCGGCCTGCCTCACCCACTCGTCATGATGCGCGCCTATAGCCTCCAGCACCCGGGATCGTACCTCCTCGATTTCGCCACGCTTCATCCATGCCGCCCTTAGCCCTGACTCCACATTGCGAAAGTAGCGGTCACGGAGCCGCCCTGCTTCCCAGAGTGCCACGTAACGACCAAGGGCCAACGCCGCCTCCGCTCGGACAAGAGGGCTGGCGTCGCTTGTGAGGAGTTGCAACAGCGGCGCTATAAGGTCCGGCGCCTCGTGCTCCCAGAGCCCGCGTATCGACTGGAGGCGAACCTCTGCATCGCCATCTTCGAGACCGCGGAAGAAGACAGCGTCGAAGTTCAACTCCACATTGTCTTCCTCAAGATCGATTAGCGCTTGCACGATCTGCCGGCGACGCTGAACCTCGGTCTGCTCCCACGCGCCGCCCACCTGACGTTCTTCGCCGCCCATTAAGCCGGACAGGCGGATCAGGCCCGATGCCTTCAGCGGAATCGAGAGATCGGAGAGTTCCTTGAGGTAGTCGTCGAGATTCACGCCTTCGCCGAAACGGACAGCCGCTCGAACATCAACGGCGGTGTGAATAGCGTTCCGCCCACCCAGCGGCCCTCACTCCCCAGCGTCACTCGCGCCAGCGCCTCATGGACGTTGCCGGCTACGATCACATCCTTCACGCGGCCCACAATCTCGCCGTTCTCTATCTTGTATCCTAGCAGCACGTTGCCCGAAAAATCGCCTCCCAGTACGTTACCCTGCCCTGCCCCCATCAACTCCTCAACCACGAGGCCCTCGCGGACGTCGCTGACCATCTCGTCGAATCGGCTACTCCCTGTGCTGAGCACCAGGTTCGCTGTTGAGATCGACGGCTGAGCCGCCAGTGATCGCTCTCCGTTCCCCGTGGAACTGGTACCAGCGATTCCCGCGGTCTGGAGGTCGTATAGGAAGTTGCGCACCACACCGTTCTCGATGAGAGCGGTTCGCCGGCTCGGCACCCCTTCGTCATCGAACGGCCGCGAACCAGCGCGCGTCCCCAGCGTCGCATCGTCCCAGAGCGACAGCGACTTCTCATAAAGTTGCTCGCCCAGTTTTCCGACTAACGGCGACTGCCCTTGATGCACCATCCGACCGGAGAAGGCCATCACCAGAGGCATCGTCAGCGCCCCAGCCACTCCCAGGGGTGTGAAGATCACTGGCATCTCCGCCGTTCGCACGGCAGCCATCCCTCGCGAGCGTTCCAGCTGACCCGCGATGCTGGCCCGAGCGGCAGCCAGGTCAAGCTGTGAGCCGCAGGAGGCGTCGCCGTCCCCGACGAAGAGCATGTCGGTGCCCTTGATCAGCGTCCCGTGTAGCCATGCGGAGTACCCGCTGCCACGGTACGCGAACAACCCACCGTTGCTGTTCGCGACCGTCACGGTGGCTACGGCCCTCCTCACGTAAGCATCGCAAAGGAGTTGCGTCTCCACCTGAAGCACGTCGTCAATGAGCGACCGGCCCGTCTCGATCATGGTGTCAACCGGCATGGACTCAACGTCGGTGTCAAACACGTCCACCTCTGCGGCCTCGCCATTGCTGGGGAAATCCAGACGCGCTTCCGGCCCGAACGGTGCGGTCTCAACAGCCGCCTCCACCAGCTCCGCCACGTCATCCGGCCTCGTGCTCGACGCGAAGCCGATCCGCCCGTTGACGATCACTCGCAGAGCAGCGCCGCTCGTCTCCCGAGAGCTCACCTCCTTCAGCCGGTTCGCCTCAAACCGCACCGGCGTCTCCTCCGTCCGCACGGAGTACACCTCCGCCTGCTGCGCGCCCGCGCGTTTGGCGGCGGTGAGGATGGAGTCTATCTCAACCAAGCTGGCATCTCCCTCATCTCTCACCCACCACGCAGTCTCTTATCCGAATGTGCGGGCTCCCGTTCGACACAGGCAGGGGCATCTGCCCGCCCTTCCCGCAGCCGCCTCCCTGGTTGAACCCCATGTCGTTTCCCAGGCTGTCGATGTTCATCAGCGTCGTGAACAGGTTTCCCGTCAGCTTCACCGGCCGCACAAGTTCCGCCACCTTGCCGTTGCGTATCATGTACGCCTCGCCGGCGGAGAAAGTGAACATCTCCATGCTCGTGGTACCGCCGTACCAGTCGCACGCGTAGACCCCCTCCTCGATATCCGCGATCAGGTCATCAAACGGGGTATCCCCAGGCTCGATGTATGTGTTGGTCATTCGAACGATCGGCGGGAAGCGATAGTCCAGCGCACGCGCGTTTCCGGTCACGGGTTCACCCATCTTCCCCGCTGTCTCGCGCGAGTGCAGCCGTCCCACAAGGATACCGTCGCGGATCAAGTCGGTCTTCGTCGCCGGAACCCCCTCGTCATCGTACTTGAAGCTGCCACGCAGGTCCGGCACCGCCGCACCGTCGACGATGTTCAGGTGCTTCTGGCCGAACTGCCGCCCCAACACCATGATCTCCTTCATCCTGTCGTTTTCGTAGACGAAATCCGACTCAGACAGGTGCCCGAACGCCTCATGGCAGAAGACGCCTGCCAGGACCGGGTCAAGGACCACCGTATACGTCCCGCCCTTGGCGTAGGGCGCCGCCAGCAACGCCACCGCCTTCTCACCCAGCTGGCGAGCGGACTCCTCCAGCGTTTCGACATACGAAAAGTCGTTCAGAGCCCCGAGGCTTGAACTCGCCTGCTGCATATCCCCGTTCTTGCGCGCTGTCGCCGCCAGGCGTGACACGACGTCAATGCGCTCTTGCTCGATGTATGACCCCTCGCTATTGGCGAACGTCACCCGCTTGTGACCGTCCCAGTAGGTGATGTTGGTGCTCGTCACGCCGGGCACCGAAAGCATCGTCTCGTTGTAATGGTCTAGAAGCGCCTTCTTCGTGGCAAGCGGGATGGTTCGCGGGTCCTTGACTCGTCCCGGAATCACCGAATCGACAATCGGATCCAATTCGGCCAGCGCACTGGACTCGCTCCCTACATGGCGAGCTTGACCGACCGCCTCCGCGACTCGTTCGCGCAGACCCGACAGGTCGTTGAAACTCACGAATCCCCAGCCGCCTTTCACCAGCGCCCGAACGTTTCCTCCAGAGCTCCGCGTTCGTCCAATCTCCTCCAGTTCGCGTCCACGGTAGACGATCCGGTTGGAGGCGGTGTCGTCCAGACGGATCTCCACGTAGTCCGCATTGTGTCCCTCCAAAGCGACCTCAATCTCCTCGCGCACCTGATCTGGTCGAGTTGCGTCGTCCACTAGGTTGGTTCCTGCATCCTCTCCGGCCGGCGTTCGGCGCCATCTCCGATCTTAGGTTCGGTACCGCGTATCAACCTCTCGATATTCGACCGGTGAGTGACCACGACCATCGCGGTGGCGAACACGCCGAATATCACCTTAGTGTACGTGTAGATATCGCCGACACCCAATGCTGCAAACGCCAGCAGTATCGCTGCTCCAAGCGGCACCGTGATGATCGACATCACAGACATGTAGCGCAACGCCAGGACGATGAACAGACCGACCGCCACCAGTCCGACAAACAAGGGCATCGCCAGGGCGGCGTACACGCCGAACGAGGTGGCCACCCCGCGGCCACCCCGTAGCCCGATGTAGACAGGGAAGTCATGGCCGATCACGGCGGCGATCCCCGAAGCCACCTGCAGGTCGTGCTGGTGGAACAGGTACCACGTCGCGAGAACCGGTACGTACCCTTTCAAAGCGTCTCCTATCAGTACAGCGATGAACGGACCGTATCCCATGGTGCGCAGCACGTTCGTTGCCCCGATCACACCACTGCCGTGCTCCCGGACATCGATTCCTCGCAGCGTCCGTCCTACGATATAGCCGATAGGGATAGCGCCGATCAGGTAAGACGCCACGGCCACGATCGCCAGTTCCCCCAGGTTCACTCGCTCCTGCTCCTGAACTCCATCTTTATCGCGGTGCCCTCAAACCCGAATCGCCGTCTAATGCTGTTCTCCAGATAGCGCCGGTAGGAGAAGTGTAGCAGGCTCGCGTCGTTAGCAAAGAAGACAAACGTTGGTGGTCTTATCTCCGCCTGCGTGGCGTACTTTATCTTCACCCGCCGTCGCCCCACCGATGACGGCGGATGCGATGTTACGGCTTCCCTCAGCGCCGCGTTGACTTCGGCGGTCGGAATCCGCACCGATCGCGTCTCGCCTATCTCAACCGCCAGATCAAGCAGCCCGGCAATATTGAGGCGGGTCATCGCTGACACAAACGCAAGCGGCGCCCACGGCGTAAATCGCAATCGTCGAAGCACCCGTCGCGCCAGCGCATCCCGGTTCTCCTCACTGTCTTCTGCCAGATCCCACTTGTTGATCGCCACGATCATTCCCTTGTGTGCGTCCGCAACGAATCCGCCGACATGGAGGTCCTGAGCCGCCAGCTTCTCCGTGGCGTCAAGGAGCAGCACCGCTACGTCACAGCGCTCGATGGCCTCCCTCGCCCGCATGACGCTGTATTTCTCCACCCCCGCCTGCACTTTGCCGCGCCTCCGCAGGCCCGCGGTGTCGATCAACACGAGTTCATGTTCCCCGTAGACGAAATTCGTATCAACCGCATCCCGAGTCGTGCCGGCTACTTCGCTGACAATCACGCGGTCTTGCCCAAGGATCGTGTTCACTAGAGCCGACTTGCCGACGTTCGGGCGCCCCACTATGGCGATCCTCAACTGTGAGTCGAGAGGCAGGTCGCCTTCGCTGGGGGGCAGCAAACCGTCCAGGATATCTCGTATCTCACGCACCCCTTGGTCGTGATGAGCGCTGACCGCCATTGGCTCGCCCAGGCCCAGCTCGAACAGCTCCACCGCCGCCTCGCGCCTTCTCTCGTTGTCGGACTTGTTTCCCAGGAGTATGACCGGCTTGTCGGTTTTTCTCAGTAGCTCGGCGATCTCGATGTCAGCCGACGTCACGCCGGATACGACATCCACCATGAACAAGATCGCATCCGCCTCAGCGATTGCCGTGATCACCTGATCGCGAATCAGCGCGGAATAACCCTCATCTGCGTGAGGGTCGAGGCCGCCCGTATCGATAATCGTGTAGACCCTGCCCCGCCACTCAGTCTCGCCGTACAGCCGGTCACGCGTCGTCCCCGGAACGTCTTCCACGATCGCCTGCCGATCGCCCACCAGCCTGTTGAACAGCGTTGACTTGCCGACGTTCGGGCGCCCAACGATCGCCACGATCGGTCGTCGCGTACCAGGAAGCGCGGATTCTACTCCCACCCCCACCCCCGGGGCCATCGCTAGCGGGACTCCAGGACTACATCGACTTCAAATGGCGACGCCTGGCTCACCACCAAACCCTCGGGCGCGTCGATCTCGATAGTCAGAGTGTATTTGCCCTCTTTCTTGCCGCTCACGTCGATGGCCGCCGTCAAATCCCCGGGATTCATCGCCAGGAGCGTTGGCAAAGGACCCAGGAGCAACACCTCTACTGTCGGAAGGCTTCCCTTGACGGTCAACCCATCGCCCAACCCATTCACGCTGAGTGGAACGGCGAACGCCGTCTGCCCGGAGGCCGCGACGATCCGAATCGTTACCGTAACCGTTACGTTCCCTATCACTTTCGCCCCCTCGGGGACATCGAGCGATACCGTACGGACGACGTCCTCCTCCGCGGCGTCGACGTCGACCGGCTGGGTGCTGATCTCAACCGCCTGGTCTATGTAACTGGCCGAGCCAGACACGATCACTGTCACGGGGTTCACACTCACACCTGACACGTTGTATCCAGCAGCGGGCACACCGATCAGTTGAGGGCTGACCACGAGCGCGCGCTGATAGGCGGTCCGCTTGATATCTGCCGTGATCTTTACGAGGGAAGGCTCAACCGACACACCCTCCACCAGTTGCCCGCGCTGGTCGAGCGGCTCTAATCTGAGCGCCTGCTCTACATCTTCGGAACGCCCGTCAGCATCCAGCGTTGCCACTGCCTGAGTGACTAGATCAACCCTCGCTTGCGGGCCTGATATGACAACAGTGGGTCGATCGGGCTCTGGCGCCGACATCACGTAGTCGGAGGGGGGCTCCCCCGTGACCTGAACCACAACTCGAACCGACTTACTGACCAGTTGAGACAGCTCCACGGAAATCCGAGTGGGGAGTACCTCCTCGATCCGCAGTCCGCCTCGACCCGTCAGCGGACGCACGTCTACCGCCAGGTCGTCGTATTTGCCAACGTCCAGGTTCTCCAGGTCCACCACCGCACGAAACTCATCCTGACGCAAGCTATCGAAAACGTTCTTCTCCACCGCAACTCGCACATTGACCGAGCCGACGATCTCGGGCACCCAAACATCCGGGGGCACGTTCACCGGCCGCACCGGAATGGCCTCCGGCAAGCGCCTGGTCTCCGTGGGATTCTCGGCGTCCTTAACTACGATCCACAGACCAAACGCCAGGACGATAGCCAGCGCGGCTAGCCCGCTGTTGTCCCTCAACGATCTGGCGATTGGTCTGACGATATTGAGCACCAGCGAAAAGACGTCGCCTAACATATGGCTATTGCGTCCACTTCCGGCGCGTCACCGGCTCAAGCGGGGAAGTCGCCTGCCACCTGCGCGGTCCATCTCAGTCGAGGGCAGCAACAGGCTGCGTAATATCCCTCGCAATCGCGGGCCATCAAGGTTGGAGATTATCCGCCCATTGGCCGCGACCGATATCTGGCCACTCTCCTCCGACACTACTACAGCTACACCATCAGTCCTCTCGGCCAGGCCAAGCGCGGCACGGTGTCTGGTACCCTGAAATCCGGTGTCCGCCCTGTCCGACAGCGGCAACGTGCACCCTGCCGCAACCAGACGGTCCTCGCGGACGATTGCGGCGCCGTCGTGGAGCGCGCTGTTCGGATAAAACAGACTGCGCAGTAGCGGTACCGAACACTCAGCGTCTACCTTCACTCCGGTATCGATGTATTCTTCGAGTCCTGTGTCGCGCTCCATCGCGATGATTGCCCCGTGACGCTTTTCGGACATCTCCAGGCTCGCATCTGCAACCGCGTCGACAACCCCCTCATACAGCGCCCTGCCAGGCCAGGGCCAACGACCTGTCCTCCCCACACGCTCGAGGAATCGGCGAATCTCACTCTGGAAAATAATCGGGACCGCGATGATTAGCGCTGGGAAGGCATTTCTCAGCAGCCAATCCAGCACTGTTAGCTCCAGCAATTGCGCCAGAATTACCACTCCCACGACCACGATCAAGATGCCTCGTAAAAGCGACATCGCGGTCGTACCCTTCAACAGGAGCAACGCCAGATAGATGATCACGGCGATGCTAAGTATGTCGATGACACTCGACGTCTCGAATGTAGCAAGAGCATCCCGCACGCTGTCCCAAACCGCGCTCACGCCGGAGCTCCATCTGCCAGCACCAGGGCCAGCAACGCCTTCTGCGCATGCAGCCGATTCTCGGCCTGATCAAAGACAGCCGAGTGAGGTCCTTCCATCACTTCTTCCGTCACCTCTTCGCCGCGGTGCGCAGGGAGGTCGTGCATGAACATCGCGTCTTCCTTGGCCAGCGACATCAACTCAGAATCGACTGTGTACCCGGCGAAGTCCTCTCGACGCACAGCAGCCTCCCGCTCATGCCCCATGCTCGCCCAAACGTCCGTGTACACCACATCGGCGCCACGAGCCGCATCGCGCGGATCGACAAACTGAGATACGCTTCCTCCAGACTGTCGCGCGTAACCTTCCGCTGCCTGGATCGTACCATCCGGGAGCTCGTAACCGGCCGGGGAGGCGATGCGAAAATGCATCCCCACCATTGTCGCGGCCAGGCTCAAGGAGACGGCCACGTTGTTCCCGTCTCCAATGAACGCCAGCTCGATACCTCTGAACTTCTCCTTCCGCTCTCGCACGGTCAGCAGGTCTGCCAGCGCCTGACAGGGGTGCTCTCCGTCGGATAGGGCGTTGATTACCGGCACGTCGGCGAATTTCGCGAGCTCGTTTACAGTCGCGGTTTCAAACGTCCGGGCCGCTATGCAGTCCACGTAGCGGCTCAGCACGCGCGCCACGTCAGAAGGTGTCTCCCGCTCCCCCAGACCGACCTCCGGCGGTGATAAGTAAATGCAGTCACCCCCCAACTGTCGCATGGCCACATGAAAGGAAACGCGGGTACGAAGGGAAGGTTTCTCGAAAACGAGTGCCAGCGTCTTGCCAGTCAGGTCAGGCTGAGCATCTCCGCGTTTGAACGCCGACGCCGTCTCCAGGATACGCAGGAGCTCATCGGTCGAAACATCGGTGATTGAAACAAAGTGGCGCCCGCGCAACAGCTCCGCCTCCTTCGAGAGTGGGTTGAGTATATCACCCCATACGAGATACGCGACGTAGCTCTCTTTGTCTTCGTCAGCGAGCGCTGAAATGAGCCGAAATTCGGCTTGACTAAGGGTCTAGTCGATCTCCAGCTCGCGCAGGTCGCTGAACGCGCCGCCCGCCACTAGCTGGTCTCTGAACGTCGCCAGATACCGGCCTCCCTGGCCGCGAAATCGTCCCCCGGCGGCGCTCACACGCTCGAGCAGCGTTTGACACTCGCTGCACGTAATCCAGCCGGTGCCGGAGGTGCCATCATGCGTCAGGTAGTCCCAGCGCGCTCCCAGCGTACCCTCGTGTCTGCAAGTCATTCTGCGAATAGAGACGCTCGGCGAGCGTAATTGATACAGGCCAGCAGGGTGATCGAGGGCGGAATCGGACCTAGCGAGCGGTGAGGCTGCCGATGGTCGCGATCACGTACACGAGCAGCGCGATGCCCGCTAGGCTCGCCGAACCGCCGGCACTCCAGACCGCAGTCATATGCAGTGCGACGAACTGTCGCGGCCGCGTTGGCCGCACCAACAGCGTCAGGAAACGCGTAATGTTGAATCCTGCCCAGACCAGGGCAGTACCGTAGACCAATCCCGTAACGACTCCCACGGCATCCAACATCGCTCGCCTACCGTAACACGGTGCGGACAAGCCGACAATATCAAATCTCATAGAAAATCAACATAATAATGTTAGAATTTTGCAACTCTTGACGCAGTCTAGGTCGCCAGAATATAGTCGTCCGGCACATCCCCACTTGCTCCATCGGAGGTCCGCTCTTGGCCGACCAACTAGACCGCTATCGCTGGCTCATCGTTGGGATCTTCACAATCCCCATGCTCGTCGGGGTCGTGGCCTTGCTGCAGTCACGTACGGGCGACCGCACGCCCATTGAGATTGGCGCCCATGAGACCGTTCCGACCGACATCCGCGTCTATGTCGCCGGTGCTGTGAAAAACCCGGGCGTCTACCCACTTGCAGATGGCGATCGCTGGATCGATGCCCTTGAGGCGGCTGGAGGGCCTCTAGAGGATGCCGACCTGGCACGTGTGAACCTGGCAAGGCGTGCACGAGACGAGGACCAGGTCTCTGTGCCGAGGGTCGGCCAGCCCGGCTCCCCTGCGGGCGGTGCAGGGTTCCTGATGGATATAAACAGTGCCAGCGAACGAGATCTGGAGGGCTTGACGGGAATAGGAGAAGTGAGGGCTCAGGCCATTGTAAGCTCGCGAACCATCGACGGGCCCTTCAAATCGATCGAGGACTTGCTCACACGGAAGCTTCTTCCGAAGTCTGTCTTCGAAGACATCTCGTTACTGATCACCATCGGGCAATGAACGCGGCCGTCCTGCCGCTGGCGTACTTGGCGCTCGCCTGGCTCCTCGGTGTGGCCGCCGCTGCTTATTCGGGTGGCGAACCCGCCGCATCCGTCGCGGCTGGCGGGCTGCTCGGCGTCGTTTCATTCGCCGCACATCCGCGCCTGGGCACCCTTGCTCTCATCGCTGCCGGATGTTTCCTCATCGCAGCCTCCGGCGTGCACTACCAATCATCGACGCCGGACCTTCCCTCGATAGCCAAATACAACGGCAAGGACAACCAGCTTTTTCGGGCGATCGTCGTTGCGGAGCCAGACGAGCGCGCGACCTCGACCCTCTACGAGCTCTCCGTTACTGAGGTCCGTCGCCATGGCCGTTGGCTACCTGAGTCTGGGCGCCTTCTAATGCGTTCTCGCCTGTTCCCCGCGCACCAGTTTGGCGATCTACTTGAGATTCGAGGACTGTTAGAGGCCCCGCCGGAGCTGGAAGACTTCGACTATTCCCGATTCCTCCTCCGTCGAGGTATCGCTTCGGTCGTCAGTTTTCCCGATGTTGACCTTGTTCGGGCGAACTCGGCAGGGCCCGTCGCGTCAGCGCTCTCCAATTTCCGGCGCTCGCTCTCCCAGAACCTCGCCGATACGGTTCCTGAACCCCAGGCCTCGCTGGCCACCGGCATACTGCTGGGAGGCAATTCGCGACTCCCCGAACAACTCAGGGAAGATATGCAGCGGACTGGCACAGCACATCTCGTCGCTGTTTCCGGGCAGAACGTTATTCTGCTGGCGGGCTTGGTGATTGCCGTCTGCTCCCGGGTCGTCGGGCGAAGGCCCGCAGCCTGGCTGGCGTTGGCCTCGATCTTCGCCTTCGCCGCCCTCGTCGGTGGGCAGCCGTCGGTGGTGAGAGCCGCCGTAATGGGTGGTCTGTATGTGGCGTCCGTGGCCATCGGGAGGCAGAACACGGGATTCATCACCCTCGGCATCGCCGCTTCACTGATGACCGCCGCCGATCCGCAAATCGTGCGCGACGTCTCGTTTCAATTGAGCGTCGGGGCCACTGTCGGCCTCGTCCTGATGACGCCACAGCTGAATTCTTACGCTGACAGGGCTCTGTCAGCCTCCCCGTACCTGTACCACCTCCCAATCGCCCGATCTCTAACCGACGTTGCGACGATGACCATATCCGCCACCTTATTCACGTTTCCGATCATCCTCATGAACTTTGATCGAGTGTCAATCATCGGTCCTCTGGCAAATCTCCTCGTGGTTCCGGCCTTCATCGCCGTGGCCCTTTCCGCGGCCGTGTCGGCGCCCGCCGCCGCAGTGCTCCCAGACATTCCACTCATCGGATGGTTCGCCTGGGCGCCACCCGCCTACATGATAAAGGTCATCGAAATCCTCGCCGCTCTTCCGCTTGCCTCCTTGCAAATCTCCTGGTTCGACGTGCCCCACGCCGTCGCCTGGTACGCTCTGGTCCTGGGAGGCCTTAGGCTGATGAGAAGTCCGCTCCCGCGTATCGATGTGCCGATGGTGGCCGACAGACCATCCAAGTCGTTCCTCCCAGCGGTCGCGATGGCCAGCGTGCTTGCCTGCGCCTTAATCCTCCTCTGGCTGGTTGCGAGTCCCCCGGCTCCGGCACGCCTGTCCGTTACCTTCCTCGACGTTGGCCAAGGCGACGCCATCCTCATCGAAACTCCAGGTGGACAGCGTATCCTCGTCGATGGCGGACCGAGTCGCGAACGAATCTCCCTGGCGTTAGGACGTCATCTGACTCCAGCCGATCACCGGATAGATCTCATTGTCCTGACGCATCCTCAGGCGGACCACGTCGCTGGGCTAACAACGGTGATAGACCGATTTGACGTTGGTGGCCTTCTCACTGGAGCCGCTAGTCCGGAAACCGCTACATTCGATGCCTGGCGCGAGAGCCTTTCGGATACCTCGTTCCCGATATTCGAAGCCCGGAAGGGGCAGATCATCGATTTGGATGGCGGCGCTCGGCTCACAGTTCTGTCGGCGCCTACTCTCGGCGGGCGACCCAGCTCTGCTGACGTGAACGACGCGTCGCTGGTGTTGCGTCTCTCAATGGGTAACAGAGCATTCCTGCTGGCGGGCGATATCAGCGAGCAGGCCGAAGCTGAACTGATGGCGAGCACCTTCGATATAGAATCGGAAACCTTGAAAATAGCCCATCACGGCTCGCGCACGTCGACGTCTGCCCGCTTCCTCCAACGCGTGGCGCCTTCAATTGACGTGATCTCGGTCGGCGATCCCAACCCCTACGGTCACCCCTCGACGGCGGTCCTCGACCGCCTGCGCGAGGACCTCGTGCTGCGCACCGATCTCCACGGCGATATCACCGTCGAGACGGATGGCAGGCGCCTCTGGGTCCGAGCGCAACGCAAGTTCGAGCGCGGAGGTGAGTAAGCTCTCGTTACTCAGAATACGACCGCAGGACGGCGCCGTAAGCCGGATCCGGCCCGACTTCGTCCATAGTGCGCGTGACTGCCTGGGCTGGCTCAAGGCCGTCGACCAGTAGGTGCGTTAGTAGGCGGTCCGTACTCAGATCAGTGTGCTCGGCTGAGACCAGTTGACTCCAACTGATGAACGCCCGCGCGCCCCGGCCGACGAACGCCTCACCGGCGCGCTCGTTTCGAAGGCCGTCACATCCCATCATTATCACAAGAGCGCCGCCAAAATCGCCCTCCATCGTCTCCTTCACGAAGTCCGCCGTCACCCCGAAATACTGCGGTCCCTCATCGGTGTAAGAGGCAAAGCCAATTCGCCCCGACTGCTGGTCGTCCCGGTACTTCCCTGCGTCGTATGGCTCATTGGTGAACAGGCTTACAGACGCTACCGACTCTTCACCTCGTGTGATCTCGGCGCTGGAATGCGCCCTCAAAAGAACCAGGTCGTAACCCGCCTTCGGCAGAGTGCGGTAGAAATCCACCGTGACGCTCTTGCCGGGAATGTAATCTACTTTGTAACCGGTCGCCTCCAATTGCGCAGTAGCATCCCTGGCGAACTCCTCCCCGGGCGCTGTCAAGCTCAACTGATCGACAATGACGGCCGTCAACTCGGCTGCCGAATCATCCCTGAACATGCTGGACACTCCAGCGAGAAGAAGAGCGCCGATAACGAATATCGCGGTTCCGGCCGTGCCGCCGATCTTGGCCATTCGCTTCAGCCAGAACGCGCGGCGAAGACCGGTACCTTTCGTCTGGCCCGGTCGCCCGCGTCGTCTATGGGCAGCCATACGACTAGTCTAGCGCGGAATTGGTCGGCGCGGCCATCTGCGTCGCCGTTGCTCAGGGTGTGATCCCGTAACGTCCCGTCCTGAGAAAAGGACAGGCCCGGCGGCGCCTTAAGCTCCCCTCCGGCCGCCGGGCCCGCAGTGCACAGCCATTTCGGGCCTGTGCTGCCCTGGAGCCGCATCCCCGTGACACCCCCTTTTGCTGTCACGAGCTTTGACTCATTAAGACACCGGCGCGGGCCCAAGTCAATGGGATTCTACAAACCAAGCGCTCGGTTTTATCTCGCAACCGACTTATGCCCTCGAGCGTTGTATCTAACGTTACTTGTGCAATCAACTCGGAGGTCACAATGAAGCGTGCACTCATAGTCAGCCTGCTCCTGCCACCATTGCTGATCGGTGCCGTACTTGGCGCCGTCGCCGTATTCGACGGCGGCACTGAGGAGGCGATTCCTGCCGTATCGGCCACTCCTTCGGAATCCCCATCTCCTACACCTTCTCCCACCGCCGAGCCGACCGATGAACCCTCGCCCAGCCCAACACCGAAGGTGTGCGCCGATAACCCTGATCCCGCTACCGATGAGAACGTCCAGGTAGACTCACCGTCACCCGGAGACGAGGTCGCCAGCCCAGTCTACGTCAGTGGTCGGGTCGCTGCCTTTGAAGCCGTTTTTCAAATCACCATTTACGACGCTAGCGGAGCGGTCATTGCGGACCAGTCTGGTCTGTCTGAGCTTGGCCAGGAACTCTCGCCCTTCTCAGAAGATGTGCTCTTCTCCGTCGCCGTCCCCACACCGGCTTGCCTCTGGGTTTACGAACTCAGTGCAGCCGACGGAACGCAGATTCACATCGCGCAGGTGCCAATAACACTCAAGCCCTGAACAGCCTGGTGCTATACTCATCTCCGTTGTGATCCGCAAGGACGGCCGCCGGCCTAACGAACTACGCCCGGTTTCAATCGAAACCGGATACCTCCCTCACGCCGAAGGATCGGTGCTGATTCGGATGGGTGACACTGCCGTACTCTGTGCCGTAACCGTCGAGGACCGGGTTCCCCGCTTCGCAATGGGCACTGGTTCCGGGTGGATCACGGCTGAATACGGCATGCTCCCCCGGTCTACGCTGACGCGAATCACGCGCGAACGGAGCGCTGGCTCCGGGCGTACCGCTGAGATCCAGCGCTTGATTGGCCGCTCGCTGCGGTCCATCGCTCAGATGGACCTCCTCGGCGAGCGTACCTTCCTCATCGACTGTGATGTCATCAAGGCTGACGGCGGTACCCGCACCGCGTCAGTCACGGGCGCATACGTCGCGCTTGTGCAAGCTCTCCAGAAGCTGCGTGAGGCTGGGAAACTCCCAACGTTCCCGCTGCGCTGCGGCGTCGCCGCCGTCAGCGCCGGCCTCGTCGACGCAATGCCCCTGCTGGATCTTAACTACGAAGAAGATTTCCGCGCCGCTGCCGACTTCAACGTTGTGATGACTGAGGAGGGCGAGCTCGTGGAGATGCAGGGGACAGGAGAGAGCCACCCATTCACCCGCAAGGAGATGGACGAGCTAATCGACCTGGCCGAAGGCGGCATCCGCCAACTGTTCGACGCCCAGAAGAGCGCCCTTGCGGCGATTGGCGTCACGCCACGCGTATCCAGCCTCGCTTAAGCGTACTCTCCTAGGAAAACGCCGCCGATCACGTGCACGTGTCCGTGTTCCTGACTCTGCATCGCCTCATGACCGAAATTCGAGAGTAGCCGAAAGCCTCTGGGACAGTGTTCCTGTCCCAGCCGGACCGCCGTCTCCCCTACCGGTCCCAGATCGCGCCACAGCTCCGCCTGCGTCCTATGCTTCTTCGGGATCGCTAACAGCATCACCGGCACCCAGCGCAACCTATTGCGGAACACCATCACGTGCTCGTCTTCGTACAGAATCTCCGCAGGTTCGCGATGGGCGACGATCTCGCAAAACGTACACGCGTAAACCATGTGCTCCGAGCGCCATTCTAGGGCGCTCCTCGCGCGCTCGCAACGCCGTTTGCTATCATCGCCTCATGGCAGATGTCCGTCCGTTCCGCGCCCTGCGGTATTCGCCGAACGTAGACATGGCGTCAGCGATCTGTCCGCCCTTCGATGTCATCTCGCCTCACCAGCAGCGTCTGCTGCATGATCGCGCGCACCACAACGCCGTGCACATCGAGTTGGCTGACGATAGCGCCGGCAAGCGCTATAGACGCGCCGCCGCCGCGCTGGCCCGTTGGCGTTCAGATAGCGTCCTCCAAACCGACGCCTCGCCCGGATTCTACCTGTATCAACAACAATTCGCTCACGCTGGGACCGCCTACTCCCGCCGCGCGCTGTTCGCCCTACTGCGTCTGGAGGAATGGGGCCGCGCCGTGCTCCCTCACGAGCAAACCTTTGGCGGGCCCAAAGAGGATAGGCTCAAGCTGCTGCGCCTGATCCGCCTGAACACAAGCCCCATCTTTCTCATCTATCGAGATCGCGATGCAAGCATTGTTGATCGGCTGCGAATAGCCTCCACCCAACGCCCGACTGTCGAATTCTCAGGCGACGACGGCCAGCGCCACACCCTTCACTCGCTGAACTCCCCGGATGTGACCGAGGCTCTCCGTCTCGCCTTCGAGTCCGAGACCCTGTATATCGCCGATGGCCATCACCGCTACGAAACGGCGCTGGCGTACCGCGCCCAGCGACGCGCTGAAGCCGCCGGATGGACAGGAGAAGAACCTGAGAATTTCGTCCTCGTCGCTCTGGCGCAGGCTCGGGACCCGGGTCTCCTCGTCCTGCCAATCCATCGCGTGACCTCAGCAGGGATAGAGCCCGGCGAGGCCTTGGCTAAGATGGCCGGGCTGTTTGCCATCAGCGATCACACTGACGATCTGGCTCAGTTCGAATTCGTCTCGGCCGGCGCCGGCCAGGCGCGCTCGCTCGCGATTGCAGATCCTCGCGCCGTCGATGCCCTGCTCCCCCAGGATCGATCAGCCGCCTGGCGCAGCCTCGACTACGCCATCGCCAATCACGTGATCCTCGGCCACTGTTTGGGCCTCACAGACGCCCAGATGTCGGACTACGGCGCCCTTTGGTTTACGGAGGATTCCGAAAAGGCCGTGGCCGACGTCCAGGAGCGTCGGGCGCGTTATGCTGTCTTGATGAGACCCGTACCTGTCGAGCGTGTCCTCGACATTGCCGATTCCGGCGAGCGCATGCCTCAGAAGTCCACGTTCTTCTATCCCAAACTGCCGACGGGCCTCGTCTTCAACTCCCTTGAGAGCGAGCCTACAATCGTGCCAGCCTGACTCCCAGGATTCCCGGTATCGCCTTCACTTTCGCTATCTGCGCAGGCGTCAATATATCGTCCAGCGCAAGCACCATAAGGGCTGTACCACGCTTCTCGTGCCTGCCGACATTCATGAAGCTGATGTTGACGCCGAACTCGCCCATAAGCGTGCCCACCGCGCCGATCATGCCGGGCCGGTCCTTGTTCTCGCACAGCAGCAAGTAGCCTTCGCTGGGTGGGACGTCCACCCAGAACCCGTCGATCGACACGATGTGCGGCCCGTCGTGCGCGTGCGTCGCCGATATCTCTGTCTCCTCGGCCTTCCCGCGCACGCGAACTGTCACAAGATTGGCGTATATCGCGTGGGAAGGGCCGCGTTTCTCCGTCATTTGCAGTCCTCGCCGTTGAGCGATGATGTCGACGTTCACCACATTCACATGGTCCTCGCTGATCGTCGCCAGCATCCCGCCCACCAGTGATGCTTTCAGCGGTGTCAGGTCGTGCGCCGTAATTTCCCCGGAGTAGTCCACCTCTATCTGCCCCATCTGCCCTTCATGAAGCTGCATCGCCAGCGACCCTGCCTTGAACGCCACGGGAAGGTATGGCGCCAGGTAACTGTACGTCTCAACCGGGATCATCGGCGCGTTAACAGCATATGGCGCCGGTTGGCCGTTCAGAACCGCCGCGATCTGCTCCGCCACATCTACGGCCACACGTTCCTGTGCCTCTGCCGTTGAAGCGCCCAGATGTGGTGTGACAATCATCTTGTCTGAGCTAAACAGCGCATGGTCCGTAATAGGTTCCTTCTCAAATACGTCGAGCGCCGCCCCGGCAATCCATCCCTCGTCCAGCGCCTTCTTTAGGGCGGCCTCGTCGATGATGCCTCCACGCGCCGTGTTGATGATTCTCGCCGTTGGCTTCATCATCTTTAACTCGGTCTCGCCCATCAGTTTTTTCGTACCTTCCGTGAGCGTTGTGTGAATCGTGACAAAGTCTGATTGCTTCAAGAGCTCCTCCATCGACACCAGCTCCGCGCCGATCACCCGGGCGCGCTCCTCCGGTACGAATGGATCGTGCGCGATCACGCGCATCTCCAGCCCCCTGGCCCGGCGAGTCACCTCAGAACCGACCTGCCCCAGCCCCACCACTCCCAATGTCTTGCCACGCACTTCCAGCCCGATAAACCTTGCCCGTTCCCACTTCCCCGCTCGCAGTGATGCGTGCGCCTCCGGGATGTGTCTCGATAGTGAAAGCATCAGCGCAACAGCATGTTCGGCGGCGGAAATGACGTTCCCGGTGGGTGCGTTGACGACTACGATACCGCGCTCTGTCGCTGCGTCCAGGTCAATGTTATCTACTCCCACGCCCGCTCGCCCAATTGCCTGGAGCGCGTCCGCCGCAGCGATTATCTCTTCCGTGATCTTGGACTCGCTTCGTACTACGAGAGCGTGATATCCGCCCACGGCGGTCTTCAATTCCTCCGGCGTGAGCCCCGTCCGAACGTCCACAACCGCGCCCCAACGCCGCAGTGCCTCAACACCGTCCTCGGCGATTGGGTCACATACCAGAATGCGGAATGTCATGGAAACGAGCTGCCGTACTGCAAGGTGGGTTCTAGCGAACCGTGGAGGCAGCGTACCCAAGCCTGGCCAACGCCTTCTCCAGCGACTCCAGCGCCTGCCTTATGTCGCTTTCGTCCACCAGTCCGAGGTGCCCAACGCGGAAAATCTTCCCCTGTAACTTTGCCTGGCCACCGGCCAGTAAAACGCCGAATTCATCCTCAAGCAGATTGCGGAGCGCGCTAACTTCGATTCCATCAGGACACTTGACCGCGGTCACCGTGTCCGAAGCAAACCGCTCGTCCTGGCAGAACAGCTCGAGCCCCAGAGCCTTCAAGCCCTCTCGCGTCAAACGTCCGATGCGGGCGTGACGCGTGAAGATGCTCTCTAGCCCCTCCGCCGCCATGCGGTCCAACGCGATGTCCAACCCGAAAAAAATCGATACAGTCGGCGTCCACGGTGTCTGGCCCTTCGGCAGCGCTTCTCGGTGCCGCCCCAGATCGAAGTAGAAGCGCGGCATCGTTGATCTCTCATACGCCTTCCACGCGCGGTCGCTCATCGATACGAACGCTAGGCCCGGCGGCAGCATCCACCCTTTCTGCGAGCCTGTAACCACCACGTCCAATCCCCAGCCATCGGTCTGAAACGGCACAGCCCCCAGGCTGCTGATCGCATCCACCAGCAACAGCCTGTCGGCCTTCCGAACTACCGCCGCAATCGCCTCCAGCGGGTTCGTTACGCCTGTTGACGTCTCATTGTGAGTGACGAGCACCGCCTTGATCTCGGGGTCGTGCTCCAGCGCCTGCCGCACATCCTCAGGATCGGCAGCCTGCCCCCACTCGTATGACAGGCGCGCGACTGTGGCGCCATACGTCTCTGCGATGTTCGCGAAGCGGTCCCCGAACACCCCGATGCTTACCGACAGTACCTTATCGCCCGGTGACAGCGCATTCACGACCGCCGCTTCCAGCCCCCCTGTACCCGATGTGCTCAGTATCAGTACATCGCTGCTCGTCAGGAAGAAGTCCTTCAGGCGCTCAGCGGCACGCTGAATCAGGGCGGCAAAATCGCGTCCGCGGTGATTCACCATCGGCCGGCCAATTGCGGCCAGTATGTCATCCGGGACGGGAGTCGGGCCAGGTATGCGGAGATTTTGGCGCTGTGTCATGGTTCTAACCTCATCTTATGGGCGCGCTCCAGTCGGGTCAAGAACCGCGCGCCCCTTCCCGGAAACGTGCCGCCAGCAGCAACCCGGCGATACTCTTCGCATCCTGAATTCGACCCGAATCGATAAGCGACAATGCCTCGCCCAGGCCCATACGCTCGACGACGATATCCTCATCAGGGTCGCTGTCCAGCGCGGCTTCCGTA
>Ga0247727_10000215_pt1 | contig 135648 bp, 129 predicted proteins | sample WisWelCaveWW1625_FD_202498 | JGI IMG/M metagenome (GOLD analysis project Ga0247727, IMG submission 202498) | Biofilm microbial communities from Wishing Well Cave, Virginia, United States - WW16-25 | ecosystem: Environmental > Aquatic > Deep subsurface > Groundwater > Cave microbial mat... | reverse complement strand
AGCGGACCGCCGAGCACCAGGGGGCACCCGCGATCGACGTATTCGGCGAGTTCGTTGTTGCAGAGCACGAGCCCGCCCCGTGGGCCGCGCAAGGTCTTGTGCGTGGTGGTGGTCACGATGTGGGCGTGGGGCACTGGGTCGTAGTCACCGGTGAGAACCTTGCCTGCGACGAGGCCAGCGAAGTGGGCCATGTCGACCATGAATGTCGCGTCGACTTCGTCCGCGATCTCCCGCATGACTCGGAAGTTGACCAGCCGTGGGTAAGAGCTGTAGCCGGCGACCAGAATCAGAGGCCGCTCTTCACGTGCCCTGCGTCGGACCTCGTCGTAGTCGAGGAGAGAGGTCTCGGGGTCGACACCGTAGGAGCGGTGCCGGAAGAGCTTCCCGGAGATGTTGGGTCGGAAGCCGTGGGTGAGATGGCCCCCGGCGTGTAGTGACATGCCGAGCAGCGTCTGATTGCCCAGCTCCTGCCGCAGCGACTCCCAGTCCTCATCGGAGAGATCGTTCACATGCGGCGCGCCACGCCGATCAAGTGCCGGGGCCTCCACCCGCTGGGACAGCACCGCCCAGAACGCCACCAGGTTGGCGTCGATCCCGCTGTGCGGCTGGGCGTAGGCGTGATCCGCTCCGAAGAGCGCACACGCCAACTCGTCGACCCGCGCTTCGATGGCGTCGACGTTGTCGCATCCCGCGTAAAGCCGGTGACCGGGAGCACCCTCGGCGTACTTGTCGCTCAGCCAGTTGCCCATCGCCAGCAACACCGACGGGCTGGCGAAGTTCTCGCTCGCGATCAACTTGAGGTGGCTTCGCTCGTCGGCCAGCTCTTGGAGGATGGAGTCGGCGATGATCGGCTCGACACGGGCCACGGCGTCGAGAGCCGCCGCGAACGCGACGGTCTCAACCGAGATCCCGTCAGTCGGGAAACCGAACCGGGAAAGGTACGACGACAACAGAGCGCCTGCGGCCATGATGGACCCCTTGTCTGGAATGGCCCAGGCGTTCGGCACGGCTTGGAGGTCGCTCCCCGGTGGTTCACTCCACCTCTCAACGCCAGTCACGACCTCACACACAAGGCTACGTCGCTCGCGTCGGCCGTGCCTCCCCCGAAATGAATCGGACTGGGTTTCGCGTGTGCTCTGCACCTCAACCTCATCACCTACGCCCTGACCGTGAACAGCCTGGCGATCCACCGCCACGGCCGCCGCTTGGCCGACCCACCCGACCAACAAGCCGCCTAACGCCTCCACTCAGGACCGGCACGGCGGCTTCAGCGCGCCCGCACACCGATCCCAGCCCCGCTGGCGCGCCCAGCAGGCTCGAAGCCCTCATATCGCCAGCGCCTACGATCGAGCCGGGTTCCCGGCACGGCCCATAGGAGGTTGTCTCCCATGTTTCGCGCCGGCCCCGCCCTCGTAGCTCAGGGGATAGAGCATCGGTTTCCTAAACCGTGTGTCGGGTGTTCGAATCACCCCGAGGGCGCAGACGTGAGCTTGACCGGTTCACAGATCACCGGGACTTGTCACCCGATCGCATTGGGCTGCCGCGCGGCGCGCCCGATGGCCGCGCCGGCCGCCGCGTACGGCTCCTCGGCGTGCTCGGCGGTCCGGCCGATCGCCGTGCCCGGGGGCGGTTGAGGTCGAGCGTGGACCGAGCCGCGACTGCGGCCCATCGAACCAACCGTCGGAGCCGTCCACCGGGCGGTCAGCCTACGAGTGATGACCTCGCGCGGCTGGCGTCTGCGTCGCCTCGTGAGCAGCCGAGCACTAGCGTCGTCCGCCGCACCACCCGTCCCGCGCACCACGCTGTGCACGACCGCCGACTCGGAGAACCAGACCGTGCTCATCCTCGCCCTGCTCGTCTTCGGCCTGTTCCTCGGGTGGCTCGCCCAGCTCGCCCTCGGCATGGGCTCGCAGCCCAACGGCCAGACCCTGATCGCCGGACTCACCGGCTCGTTCGTGGGTGGGCTGCTCATCAGCCTGATCGCCGGCGACGGCCTGCGGCTGCGGCCGAGCGGATTCATCGGCTCGCTCGTGGGCGCGGTGATCGTGCTGGCCATCTGGCGCGAGATGTCACGCCGATCGGCTTCCTGACCGGCCGCCGCAGCGTCCCTGGCGGGCTCCTAGTCGGGCCCGGCGACGAACCGGTCCAGGAACGCATCGACCTCCGCCGTGCTGTACCCGCGCTTCGCCTCGCGGAAGGCCGCCTCGCGGGCCAGCGCACTCGTCGGCTCGCCGCGGTCAGCCGCCGCGGCGAGGCGTTCGAGCAGGGCGTCCACATCCTCCGGGCGGTAGCCCCGCCGGGCCTCGTGGAACATCGCTCGGCGGATCTCGTCGCCCGTCACCCCGGCGACGGTACCCGCTCCAGGCCAGCACGGAGCGTGCCGATGACCTGACGGTAGGTAAACCTTTCGGGGGTCCCAGGGCTGTGACCTGGTGATGGCGATGGCGGACGCACACCTCATGGACGTACAGGCGCTCGACCTGACCGCGGCCCCCGCCGTGGCTGCTAGAGCGACGGACGCTGACTTCGTGGCGCTCGTCCGGATCGAGCACGCCCGCCTCCTGCGCATGGTCCAGGCGATCGTGGGCGACCGCGACACCGCGCACGACGTGGTCCAGGAGGCCTTCGCCCGCCTGTACCAGCGCTGGGCGACCGTCGGCCACTACGAGGCGCCCGGCGCGTGCGCCCGGCGCATCGCGATCCGGCTGGCCGTACGAGTCAACCAGCGCCGCTGGCGCCGCCCCCAGGTGGAAGCGACCTACGAGACGACGGTCACCGCCGGACCCCGCGATCTCGATCTGCAACGCGCGGTGCTCGCGCTCCCACCGATGCAGCGCGTGGCGGTCGTACTCCACTACCTGGAAGACCGACCGGTCGCCGAGGTAGCCGAGCTGATCGGCTGCAAGGAGGCGACTGCGAAGGTCCACCTCCATCGCGGACGGACGCGACTGGCCGAGCTGCTCGGATCGAGCAGCCAAACCGAGGAGAGCGACCGATGAGTCGACCCGAGAACCAGCAACCCAGCGAGGCCCTGCGCGGGCACTTCGCGCACCTGCCCGGCGTCACCGGGGTGGACCCCGATGCGCTCGCCGATGGCGCCATGCGCCGCGGTCGGCAGCGCCGCCATCGCCGCCGCGGCGCGGTGGCCACGGCGGCGAGCGCGCTGGCACTCGCGCTGGCGTTGCCGGCCCTCGCGGGCCCCGGCGCACCCCAACAGCTCGACACCGCGAGCGACCACCGCGAGGCGAACGAGCCGGACGGGGACGCATCGTGGTCCGACCGTGAGAACGACGGACCCGACCATGGCGACGGAAGCTCCGAGGGCGGGTCCGAGGACGGAGACGCCGGTGAGGACCCCGCGGGTGACGAGCCCACGGACGGCGACGTGACCGCTCCTGACGACGGTGCCGACGGCGAGGTGGGCGACGAGCCCGACGCAACGACGACCACGACCGAGCGGGACCGTGAAGAGCCCGAGCCGACCACGACCACCACCCAGCCTGAGGAAGAGGTACCGGTCTTCGAGCAGCTCGAGCTGTGGTGCGGCCGCGGCGAGGGCGAGGAGGCCGGCGGCGTGGTGTGCGAGTGGTCGCTGTCGGAGCGCGACGACTTCCACGCCTACCAGCTCTTCCGCCGCCCCGCCGAGGAGGGCAGCCCCTGGGAGATCGCGGGCACATACGACCAGCGCGAGGTCCCGGGTCGCCCGTGGCCGGACGTCCGGTTCTTCGACGAGGGCGGCGATCCCGGCCTCCCGTGGCTCTACCAGGTGTTCGTCGTCGACGCCGAGGGGCGCCGGATCGGATCGAGCAACGTCGTCAGCCTGCCTGTCGCCGACGCCCCGCCGGTGGATGGCGTGGACTGACCGACCTGTGGGCCTCAGCGCCATGACGGGCTGCCAGACTGCCCGCCATGGCCGAGCGATCCGACCACGACATCGACCTCTGCAGCGGTGCGTTCTGGGCCGGCGACCACCACACCGCCCTCACCTGGATGAGGGCGCACGACCCCGTGCGCCACGACGGCAACGTGTGGGGTGTCAGCCGGTACACGGACGTCAGGGACGTGTCGCGGCAGCCTGAGGTGTTCAGCAACGCCGGCGGCATCCGTCCGAACCAGCCCGCCCTGCCGATGATGATCGACATGGACGACCCGGCCCACCTGCAACGTCGCAAGCTCGTGAACCGGGGCTTCACCCCTCGCCGGGTGCGCGACAGCGAACCGCTGGTCCGCCAGGCGTGCGCGCAGATCGTCGACGCCGTCATCGACCGCGGAGCATGCGACCTCGTCAACGAGGTGGCCGCCCACCTGCCGATGATCATGATCGGCGATGCCCTTGGGGTGCGGCCCGAGCACCGCGCCGACCTGCTCCGCTGGTCCGACGACATGCTGAAGGGCCTGGCCACCGAGGCCACGGCCGAGCAGCTGGAGGCGGCCGGCAACGCCTTCGTCGAGTACACGCTCTACGCCGCCGAGGTGATCGCGGCACGGCGCGCCGAGGCCAGCGACGACCTGATGAGCATCCTCGTCCACGCCGAGGTGGACGGCGACCGCCTGAGCGACGACGAGATCGTGCAGGAGTCGCTACTGATCCTCATCGGGGGTGACGAGACGACGCGCCACGTCATCTCGGGCGGCGTCCACCAGCTCTTGCTGCACCGCGACCAGTGGGAGCGTCTCGCGGCCGAGCCGGTAACCCGCCCCGCGGCGGTCGAGGAGATGCTCCGGTGGGTGACGCCGATCAAGAACATGGTCCGCACGGCCACCCGCGACGTCGAGCTCGGCGGGAAGCAGATCCACCAGGGCGACGAGCTCATGCTCCTGTACCCGTCGGCCAACCGCGATGAAGCCGTGTTCGAGGATCCGTTCACGTTCGACAGCGCGCGCACCCCGAACGAGCACGTCGCCTTCGGCTTCGGCACCCACTTCTGCCTCGGTGCCAGCCTCGCCCGCCTCGAGATCTCGGTGATGCTCGACGAGCTGCTGACGCGGATGCCAGCGCTGCGGCTGGCTGACCCCGATGCCGAACCCGTCTACCGGCCGGCCAACTTCGTGAGCGGCCTCGAGGTGCTCCCGGTCCGGTTCTGACCACACCGCCCCGGGCGTAGCCTGCGGCCGATGTCGTCGTCGTCGTCACCCCCTGGGGCGGAGCCGCCGAGCACGCTCGCCGCCGAGGGGCGCGAGCTGGCCCAGGCGCACCTCGCTCGCTGGCTCGACGAGCTGCTGCCGCCGGGACCGTGCCTCGTGTGGGCGGGTGGTGTGACGCTGGCGGCCGTGCTCGCCGCCGACCGCCGCCGGACTGTGCTGCTCGTGGAGCCACGGACGGCGGACGTCGAGGAGGCCACGCGACAGGCGCGCGCCGGCGTCATGGTCCGCGGAGCGGACGCGATCGCGGACGGCCGGCGGTTCGCCAGCGCGGTGATCATGGCGGGGACGGACGCGGGCTCGGAGTCGGCGCTCTGGTCGTCAGTCGTCGACGCGGCCGTGGCGGTGGTGTCCGACGCGCGCTCGGCTGAGGCCGTTGCGGCGCGGCTCGAGGCGGTCGGGCGCCGCTCGATCGTGGTGCGCCAGCACATCCGCCTCTCGTCGACGCTCGACTCCGACGGCGTCGCCGACTACGTCGACCGTCTCCCCGGGACGGGTGCGGAGGAGGCAGCCACGGTGATCGTGCTCGCCGGCGTCGAGGCGCGTCCGTCCGTGCTCATCGGGCCCGACGCGGGGCCGTCCCGCTGGGGGGCCGAGCTCGACGATCTGCGGCAGTCGATCCGCCAGGTTGACGAGGAGCTCCACGCGGACCATGTGGTCCGGATCAACGAGCTCGAGGCCAAGGTCAGCGAGGCCGGGGTCCGGTACCGCGCCCTCGAGACGCACGCGGTGGGGCTGCAACAGCGGATCGACGACCTCGAGGGCTCGACGAGCTGGCGACTGACGACCCCGTTGCGATGGGTCGCCGATCGGGCCCGGCGCCGATGACAACCAAGGTCGAGCACTGGGGCACGACGGTGGTGGCCAACTACGGCGACCTGCTGTACCCACTGGTGCTGGAGCGCGCGCTCGGGCGCGCCATCCCCGGCCTCGAGCTCTCGTTCGCCGACCCGATCGGGGGCCCGGCGGCCATGGGGCTCGGCCACCGCGCGCGCCGGAGCCTGCGTTACGACGAAGCGGGCTTCTGGACCCAGGTCGCGAACGTCGACGCGCTCGTGATCGGCGGCGGCGACCTGTTGCACCACGGCACCACCGTCGTCCGGCTCGACGACACGATCGCCCGGATCGAGAACTGGGGCTTCGTCGAGGCCGGGCTGCTGGGCGAGGCGCGGCCGGTGGCGTGGAACGGGCTGGGGATCCCCTTTGATGTACCGCCGGAGCTGGCCGCGACGCTGCGCGCCGCGTGCGCGCCGGTCGCTCTCCTCGCGGTGCGTGACGAGGGCTCCCGACGGCGCCTGGAGGCCGCGGGCGTCGAGCGGGACATCCACGTCGTGCCCGACAGCGCGGTCCTCGTCGAGGAAGTGGTATCGGAGGCGGACCGGCGCGCCGCGCTGCACGACCTCCGCGCGCGTGGCGAGCTCCCGCCCTCCGGCGCGCTGCTCGTCGCGCATGTCTCCTTCGCCTCCCCCGTCGTCCTCGCTGAGGTGGCCGGCGCCGTGCGCGCCAGCCTCGATGCCCACCCCGACCTCCAGCTCGTGCTCCTCGCCATCGGCGCGACGCATGGCGACGACGCCACGCTGCGCGCCCTGGCGGCCCAGCTCGCGCGGCCCGCGTGGGTCGTGGCATCCCCGTCCGTGGTCGAGGTCACGGCGATCCTCGCGGCCGCCTCCGCCGTGGTGTCGACCAGCTTCCATGCTGTCCTGGTGGCGAGCGTGTACGGCGTGCCGACGGTGCCGTTCGCCCACTACGGGCACCGGCCGGCCAAGCTCGCCGACCTGGCGGACCGGCTCGGCCAGGCGTCGTGGCTGCTGGACCGTCCCTCGGAGATCCCGCGCGCGCTCCACGACGCCCTCGACAGGCCGGGCGCGATCGACGCTGCGCTCCTCGACCACCTGAAACGTGGCGCCGAGGTCCACCTCGCCCAGGTGGCGGAGGTGGTCACCCGCCCCTCCCCTGACGGCATCGATCTCGGCGAGCGCGAAGCCGCGCACAGCCATGCGCTCCGCACGCTGGCGGCGAGCCAGGCTGCGTTGGATCACGCACGCCAGGACCTCGAGGTCCTCGGGGAGCACCACCAGCACGCCATGCAGCGCGCGCGCGTGCTCGAGGCCTCCTACTGGAGGGAGCGCGATCGACCCGCTTTCGACGAGCCGCCGTGGGACAGCCGGCTGCTCGACCTCGACGTCATCGAGCGGGCCGAGCTGAACACGCAGCCGTACCGCTGGGGTCACGTCGGTCCGCTCGCGTCGGCGTCAGCCCTGGAGCGCCTCGCCCGCACGGTCCCGCTCGCGACCGCCGAGGTGCGATCCGACTCGGACGGTCGCCGGTCGTGGAGCTACCGCGTGCGCTGCCTGGTGGCCATGGGTGACCGGCGCGCGTGGCGACCGCAGGAGCTGGACCCGGCGTGGCGGGCACTCGCCGGCGAGCTGGCCAGCGATGCCTACCGCGCGTCGCTCGGCCGGCTCACTGGCGTCGACCTGACGGACCTCGCCCTCGAGGTCAACGTGTTCTCCTATCCGCAGGGTGGGTACCAGGAGCCACACCCGGATCTGCCCGAGAAGGTCGTCACGCACGTCCTGTGGTTCAACGAGGGCTGGGACGCCTCGCACGGCGGGTGCCTGCGGATCCTGAACAGCGGGGACGAGCAGGACGTCGCCCACGAGCTGCTCCCCGAGCTGGGCTGGTCGGCCGTGTTCGTGCGGTCCGACCGCTCGTGGCACAGCATCACCGCCGTGACGGAGGCGGCCCCCGTCGATCGTCGAGCGGTGGTGGCGACCTTCCACCGGCCGGGAAGCCCGTCGACGATGTGGCCGGGCGTCGCGTGAGGCCGCCCGCCAGGGGTCCGACGTTTGAGCGCGGCGTCGGCCGCGTTCTGGCCGGTTCGAGGGCGGACGCGCCCTAACCTCCCAGCCATGGCTGGAGGAGGGCACGGCACCCGGGCGGTCATTGCCGCCTTGCTGGCCAACGCGGGGATCGCCGCGGCCAAGTTCGTCGGCTTCCTGATCACGGGTTCCGCATCGATGCTGGCGGAGTCGATCCATTCGGTCGCGGACTCGGGCAACCAGTGCCTCCTGCTGCTCGGCGGCCGACGGGCCCGTCGCGAGGCCGACGAGAGCCACCCGTTCGGCTACGGGCGCGAGCGCTACTTCTGGGCCTTCATCGTGGCCCTGGTGCTCTTCAGCCTCGGTGGCGCCTTCGCCATCTTCGAGGGCGTGGAGAAGATCCGCCATCCGCACTCGGTCGAGTCACCGGCGGTTGCGATCGGGATCCTGCTGTTCGCAGTGGTCCTCGAGACGTACTCCTTTCGCACTGCGATCACCGAAGCCGACAAGATCCGGGGTGACGCCTCGTGGTGGCAGTTCATCCGCCGGTCGAAGAACCCTGAGCTGCCGGTCGTGCTCCTCGAGGACCTCGGCGCCGAGATCGGCCTCGGAATCGCGCTCGCCGCGGTCACGGCGACGCTCGTCACCGGCGACGCGATCTGGGACGGCATCGGCACGCTCGCGATCGGCATGCTCCTGGCTTCCATCGCGGTGCTGCTGGCCACCGAGATGAAGAGCCTTCTGCTCGGTGAGACGGCGAGCCCGGAGGTGGAGACCGCGATCCGGGCGGCGATCGGCGAGGAGGCGGCGGTCGACCGGCTGATCCACATGCGGACGCAGCACATCGGCCCGGACGAGCTGCTCATCGGGGCGAAGGTGAGCTTCCACGATGGGCTCACGGTGACACAGCTTGCGGAGGCCGTGAACCGGGTGGAGGCCAACGTCCGCGGACGGGTGCCGCAAGCCCGAATGCTCTACATCGAACCCGACGTGGTGGTCACCGACCTGCCGGCGGACCGCTTCGTGCCGGGGAACGGCGAGCGCTCGTTCGGAGAGGACGAATGACGCCCGCCGACGCGGCGGGGCGACGGCAGCTCGAGGTGCTGGGCGAGCTGATCCGCAAGCAGCGCCAGCAGGCGGAGCTCACGCTGCGCGACCTCGCCGAGCGGGCGAACGTCTCGAACCCCTACCTGTCGCAGATCGAGCGCGGGCTTCACGAGCCATCGGTGCGCGTGCTCAAGGCGATCGCGGGTGCGCTCAACCTCAGCGCCGAGTCACTCCTCATCCAGGCAGGTGTGCTCGACGGCACCGATACCTCGGGCGATGCGGTCACGGTGGAGGACGCGGTCAACGCGGACCCCAGGCTCAGCGACGACCAGCGAGCGGCTCTGATGAGCGTCTACCGCAGCTTCGTCGAGGACGAGGCGCCGAAGCCCCGGAAGCAGGCGCGCAAGCGACCCTGAACGCGCGAGAGCGGCGCTCCGGGGGAAGAGCGCCGCTCATCGCACGAAGTCCCGTGGGACTCGGTCTGGATCGGGCCGGGGCCCGGGTGTCAGGCCGCCTTGGGGGCCTTGACGACCTTCTTGGGCTTGGCGTAGCCGACCACGGGCGCCACGGTCTCGAGCACGGCGGTCACGATCGCGGTGTTGGCGTCGATCAGCTTCTTGGCGAACGCGACCTGCGACTCGACGACCTCGATGGGGGTCGGGAGGGAGGTCGGGTAGGTGACGTTGGGGAGGCGGTCGCCGGCGAGCTCGACGCCCTTGGCGACGTACTCGACGACCGGGGTCTGGGCCTTGGTGACGAAGTCGAGGACCTTGTCTTCGTAGCTCTCGACGGTGGTCAGGATGGTGCTCATGGGTTGTGCTCCTTGGGGGGTGGGGCAGGAAGCCGTTCGCTAACTATATCTAGCAGGTGCTTGATTCGTCAACGTGACGTTGGCCACACCGATCCCCCCGAAAGCCGACCAAGCTTGTCGGCTTTCGGGGTCGGGTCGATAAGGTGTCGCTCTCTCATCCCGCCGATCCGAGGAGGCACCATGGCGATCCGCCTGGGGGACGACGCTCCCGACTTCACCGCCGACAGCACCGATGGCCCGATCAGCTTCCACGATTGGAAGGGCGACAGCTGGGCGGTGCTCTTCTCACACCCGAAGGACTTCACCCCGGTCTGCACCACGGAGCTGGGGCGGGTCGCCTCGCTCAAGCCCGAGTTCGACAAGCGGAACGTAAAGGTCGTCGGCCTCTCCGTCGACGGCGTGGCCGACCACGAGAGGTGGAGCCAGGACATCACCGACGTCACCGGCTCGTCGCTGAACTTCCCGCTGCTCGCCGACCCGGATCGCAAGGTCGCCGACCTCTACGACATGATCCACCCCAACGCCAGCGACACGATGACGGTTCGCTCGGTCTTCGTCGTCGGGCCGGACAACAAGGTCAAGCTCACGCTCACCTACCCCGCATCGACCGGTCGCAACTTCGACGAGCTGCTCCGCGTGATCGACTCGCTCCAGCTGACTGCCAAGCACAAGGTCGCTACGCCCGCGGACTGGAAGAACGGCGAGGACGTCATCATCGTGCCGGCGGTGTCCGACGAAGACGCCAAGGCCGCCTTCCCGGACGGGTGGGACGCCAAGAAGCCGTACCTGCGGGTGGTCAAGCAGCCCACCTGATCAGGCGGGCACACCCATCGCCAGGGTGTACGCCTGGCGCCAGCCCGATCGCGCGAGCCCGAGCGCGGCGAGCCGGTCTTCGGCATCGGCCATGCGCATCGCGGCGTCGGCCTGCCCCCGGGCTGACGCCGCGGTGCCATCGGCGAGGCGCACCAGCGCCTGCGAGACGCGATCCTCCGTGGCGTCGGCAGCGGCGGTGACCTGGTCGAACGCCGCGGTCGCCGCGACGTCGTCGCCGCGACGGGCGAGCGCGAGCCCGCGCGCGATGCCGGCCGTGATGCGATCGAGGTAGCTGGCCCGCTCGTGGGCGTCGACCTCGTCGGCCTCGGCCAGCGCCGCATCGATCGAGCCCGTCGCGGCGTGCGCGAGGGCGAGCGCCGAGTGAAGGTTCGGGTCGACCTGGGGGAGGAGGCGTTCCTGGAGCGCGCTCAGCACGGCCACGGCGCCATCCACGTCACCCGACTGGAGCCGGTGGAGCCCGACTGACGTCGTGCGCTCGGTGTCTCCCACGATGAGCTCCCCTTCACCGTCGAACGGACTCGCCGGGATGACCGCCAGGAGCTGCTCGGTGCGCGCGGTGTCGCCCACCTGGACGGTGGCGCTCAGTCCGGCCATGACGGCGACGACGTGCTCGCGCTCGGTGAGCGGCGAGCCGTCCGGCTTGTCGATCGACGCGACCATCGCGAGGCCCTCCTCGACGCGCCCGGCGAGCACGAGCGCTCGGCCGAGCACCGCCGACGCCTGGGAGTGGCCGAAGTCGTCGTGGATGCCGTCGAACAGCGTCCGCGCCTCGCACAGCCGGTCGATCGCGCTCAGCGTGCGACCTGTCCAGAGCCGCACCGATCCGGCGAGCACGAGCATCATGCCGATGGCCCAGCGGTCTCCGCCGCGGCGATCGTCGCTGAGGATGGCCTCGGCCATCTCGCCGGCCTCCGCGGAGTGGCCCTGCTGGAATCGGGTCCACGCCAGAAGACCGTGCGCCCAGCGCAGCCCGCCCTGGTCGCCGATCTCCTCGAAGGTGGCCGCCGCCTTGCGCAGCAGCCCCTCCGCCTCCTCCGCCCGGCCCGCGTAGAACGCGCACCAGGCCAGGTTCTGCCGGGCCCAGGCCACGCCGCGCCGATCGTCCAACGCCTCGAAGCCGGCCAGCGCCCGCTCGAGCAAACCCTTGGCGGCGGCGTACTCGTGGCGGAACAGCGCGGCGAACCCGCGCAGCCGCAGGACCTCGGCCTCGCCGGACGCGTCACCGAGCTCCGCGAAGACGGCCCCGGCCTCCTCGAGGGCGACCTCCGACGCGGCCCAGCCCGACTCCTTCTGCTCGACGTCCGCCAGCACGAGCAGGGCCCGGCCGAGGTCGGTGCGCCCCTCCGCGCCCGCCTGCCGGCTCTCCTCCACCGCGGCCAGCGCATCGACACGGGCTGGTCCGATCTCTCGCAGCCCGGCCAGCGCCTGGGCGCGACCCGTGAGGAAGGCGCGGTGACGAGGCCCGTGGACGCCCGCGAGAAGGCGCAGGCCCTCCGCGTAGAGCCGCTCGGCGACCACCGGTATCTCGGCCTGATTCGCGCGCGCCGCCGCCTCCTCGAGCCAGTGGAGCGCCCGCTCCGTGAGGTCGTCCGGAAGGCCATCGACGTTCCCCAGCTCGGTGATCAGCTCGGCAGCGCGGACGTAGTGGTGTGTGATGCGGTCGACCACGGCGTCGCGCTGGCGATCTTCGTGCGCCTCCATCCATGCCGCGATCCCGGCGTGGGAGCGGGCGCGGTCGGCCTTCGTGAGAGTGCTGTAGGCGACCTCGCGCACGAGGTCGGAGCGGAACGTCCACTTCTCGCCCTCGTCCGTGCCGCTGAGCACGAGCAGCTCCTTGGCCTCGAGCGCCTCGAGCACCGGGCGCACGTTGTCGATCCGGAGGTGCGTCCCGGCCATGACCTCGATCGCCATCATCGGCCCGCGGCGCCCGAGAACCGCGCAGTCGTCGAGCACGCGGCGCTCCTCGGACGTGAGCCCGTCGAGGCGAGCCGCGACGAGGCCGCGGAGCGTGTCGGGGAGCTCCACGAGCCCGGACTCGGCGTGACGCGACGGGCCGTCGCCCCCGACCATGCCCGCGTCGGCGAGCAGGGTCACGAGCTCCTCGAGGAAGAACGGGTTGCCACCGCTCCGCGCGAGCAGCGCCTTCGTCAGCTCCGGGCCGAGCTCCGGGCCGGCCAGCTCCGCCAGGAGGAGCTCGGCACTTTCTGAGGTCAGCGGGTCGAGCGTGACCACCACCAGGTTGTGGCGGCCGTGCGGCGGGTGCCAGCGCTCCTCGACGACCTGCCGGGCCGTGGCGAGCACGACGAAGCGTCGCGAGGAGAGCCGGTCGAGGAGCGTGTCGACGAGCTCCAGAACGAGGTCGTCGGCCCAGTGCAGGTCGGAGAGGACGACGACCACGGGCCGGTGGAGGGAGTAGCGCTCGGCGTAGGTGACCACCGCAGAGGTCGCCTCCTCCCGCGCCCGCGCCGGCTCGATGCCACGCAGCTCCGAGTCGTAGCCCATCAGGTAGAGGAGGCCCTGGTGGACGCGCTCGACCTCGGCCGGGCTCGCCCCCTCCCCGAGGGCGATGCACACCGCGGTGCGCGTCATCTCGATGGCCTTCTCGGCCGGGTCGCTCGAACGGATCCCCGCGCCGTGCCGGAGGGCGTCGGCCACGGGCCACCACACGTTGGCCTCGCCGTAGGGCACACACCGGCCCTCGAGGATCAGGGCGTTGTGCTCGCTCTCGGCGTGGCTCGCGAGCTCCTCGGCGAGACGGGACTTGCCCACGCCCGCCTCACCGAGCAGCAGCAGGAGCGAGCCACGGGCGTTGCGGATGGAGTTCTCGACGCTGTGGCACAGCAGGCCGAGCTCCGGCTCGCGCCCGACGAGGCGGGCGCGGTTGCGCTCGGGTCGGTAGCCGGGCGGAGCCACGGCCGCGTCGGCGCGCCACGCGGGGACGAGCTCCTCGCGACCCTTGGCGTCGATCGGCTCCAGCACGTCGTAGCGCACGGTGCGGCGCGTCGCGGCGAACGTCGCAGGGCCGACGATGACGTCACCCGGGCGCGCCGCGGCCTGGAGGCGGTTGGCCGTGTTCACGACATCGCCCATGGCCGTGTAATCCCCACCCGCGCGCAGCGCGCCGACGAGCACCTCACCGGTGTTGACCCCCACGCGCATCCGGATGTCGACGCCGAGCTCAGCCGAGGTCAGCGCGAGCGTCTCCTGCATGCGCAGGGCGGCGCGGACGGCGCGCTCCGCGTCGTCCTCGTGCGCAGTCGGCGCGCCGAAGAGGGCCACGATCGCGTCGCCGATGATCTTGTCGACCCGCCCACCGAACGCGTCGATGTCGGCCACCAACCGCTCGAAGCAGTCGTCGATCAGGTTCTTCACCTGCTCCGGATCGCGAGTCTCCGAGAGCGCGGTGTAGCCCACGAGGTCGGCGAAGACGACCGTGACGATCCGACGCTCGTCTCCCCGCAGTCGCAGGTCCTGTCCGCAATCGGCGCAGAACCGTGCGCCCGCCGGCACGTCCGCATGGCAGCTAGGGCAGGTCACCAGTCCCGAATCTACCGGGGCCACCCGGCCGAGCCTCCCCTTGGCGAGTCCCCGAGCTCACCCCGGTCGCATCAGGGACAACCCCGATGTCGGTCGGACGGCACCGCAGGTACCGTCCCTCGCATGACGATGACGTCCCCCACTCCCGCAGCTCCAACCATCGCGGCGGCCCGGGCGGAGCAAGCGGTGAAGGTGTACGGCTCCGGCGACACCGAGGTACGGGCCCTCGATGACGTCACCGTGGGCTTCGAGGCCGGCCGCTTCACCGCCATCATGGGACCTTCCGGATCGGGAAAGTCCACGCTCATGCACTGCGTCGCCGGTCTCGACTCGCTGACCTCCGGACGCGTGTTCATCGGCGACACCGACCTCGCCACACTCAACGACAAGGCGCTCACCCGGGTCCGGCGCGACAAGGTCGGCTTCGTGTTCCAGTCGTTCAACCTCATCCCCACCCTCGACGCGATCGAGAACATCACCCTGCCCATGGACCTCGCGGGGCGGAAGCCCGAGGCTCGGTGGGTCGACCAGGTGGTGGCCACCGTCGGCCTCGGTGATCGCCTCAAGCACCGCCCCAGCGAGCTGTCGGGCGGCCAGCAGCAGCGCGTCGCGGTCGCCCGCGCCCTGGCGGCGCAGCCGGCGATCATCTTCGCCGACGAGCCCACGGGCAACCTCGACTCGCGCGCGGGCGCCGAGATCCTCACGTTCATGAAGAACGCGGTCGACGACCTGGGCCAGACGATCGTCATGGTCACCCACTACCCCGTGGCCGCCGCCTACGCCGACCGCGTCGTGTTCCTCGTCGACGGTCGCATCGTCATGGAGCTCGGTGACCCGAGCGCGGAGCAGCTGCTGGACCAGATGAAGGCCCTCGGGGACACCTGATGCGCAGGCTCACGCTCCGGTCCATCTGGGAGCACAAGCGCCGACTCGTCCTCACCATCATCTCGATCGTGCTGGGTGTGTCCTTCATGGCGGGCACGTTTGTGCTGAACGACAGCTTCAACCGCCTCTTCGACGACCTGTTCGCCGAGGGCAACGAGAAGGTCGACACGCAGGTGCGCGGCAAGCTGCTCTTCAGCGACCCGTTCGGTGGCGATCAGCGCGAGCTGGTCCCCGCTGAGACCGTCGACGAGGTGGCTGCCGTCGACGGCGTTCGCGTGGCCGAGCCCTACGTGCTCGCGTTCGGCTTCGGGAGCGCGAACCGGGTCCTCGACGGTGAGGGCGAGCCGATCGGCGCGAGCCTGGGCCCCCCGACGCTCCTCGAGAGCTGGGTCGATGGCAGCGAGCTCACGCCATACGTCATCGCCGAGGGCCGTGGTCCGGTCGCGGACGACGAGATGGCGCTCAACGTGGCCGCGGCGGACGAGGGCGGCCTATCCGTCGGGGACACCGTCACGGTCGCCACCCAGTTCGGCAACCAGCAGTACCAGCTCGTAGGGACTGTCCTGTTCGGCACCGCGAAGAGCTCAGCCGGTGCGATCTCGGCGGAGTTCACGGTGGCCGAGGCGATGCGCCTGGCGGGCACTGACGGCGCTGTCCACCAGGTGATCGCCGGTGCGGAGGAGGGCATCACACAGGAGGCGGTGACGGCGTCCATCGACGGCGCCATCGATGCCGATCTGGACGTCCTCACGGGAGAGGAGGCGGCCGCCGAGCTGTCGTCCGACGTCCAGGAGGGGTTCCAGTTCTTCTCGCTCCTGATCCAGGTGTTCGGAGTGATCGCGTTGCTCGTCGGGATCTTCGTGATCTCGAACACGTTCTCGATCATCGTGCAGCAGCGCACGCGCGAGCTCGCCCTGTTGCGGGCCGTGGGCGCCAGCCGACGTCAGGTCCTCACCTCCGTCGTGCTCGAGGCCGTCGTCGTGGGGACGATCGGCGCCCTGCTGGGTCTCGGTGTCGGGGTGCTCCTGGCCCAGGGCATCCTCGCCCAGATCGGTGACGACGTCGCCTCCGGCATCGTGCTCTCGGGTCAGACGGTCATGAACGCGCTGCTGATCGGGGTACTGGTCACGCTCATCGCGGCGCTCGTCCCCGCCATCCGAGCGACGCGGGTCCCGCCACTCGCGGCGATGCGCGACGTGGCCATCGACCGCTCTGGCGCATCTCGGCTCCGGACCGCTCTGGGCATCGTCGTGGGCGCCTTCGCAACCGTCCTCCTCGCCCAGGCGTGGATCGGCGATGGGACCACGAACGTGCAGCCGAGGGTCTTCCTGGGCTCGCTGCTCCTGATCGGAGCCGCCATCACGGCTGGCCCCGTGCTCGCCGGGCCGAGCGTCCGACTGGCCGGCGCGGGGGTGCGGTCAGCCAGTCGCGTCACAGGCAGGCTCGCGGTCGAGAACGCCGCCCGGAGCCCGAAGCGGACGTCGGCGACGGCCTCGGCGCTGCTGATCGGCGTCGCCCTGGTGGGTCTGCTCAGCATCTTCGGGGCCTCGGCCACCGCCTCGATCGACCGCGAGGTGTCCAGAGGTTTCTCGGGCGACTTCGTCGTGCAGAGCGACGGTGGAGGATTCGGCGGGTTCAGCGGGTTCTCCCCGACGATCGCCGAGTCAGTGGCGGCTGTGCCCGGCGTGGACCGAGTCGCGGCGCAGAGCTTCAGCCGAGCGGAGTTCACCTACGACGACGGCGAGACCGTCGGACAGTTCCTCACCTCCATCGACGTCGCCAACCTCGAGGGGGTGCTCGACCCGCGCATGGTGGAGGGCGAGGTCGCCGACCTCGATGACGACGGGATCCTCGTCGACACCGAGCTGGCCGACGCCCACGACGTGCAGATCGGCGACTCGATCCACGTGCTGCTGCCCGGAGGCGCGGAGCTGGACCTCACCGTGCGCGGCATCACCGATGACGAAAACGTGCTCGGCTACTTCACGATCACCCGGGACATCTACTTCGCCAACGTCCCGGAGCCACTGGACGCCCTCGTCTTCGGGAGTGTCGACGACGGTGCCGACGTCGACCAGGTGATCCGCCGGATCGACCACGTCATCGCAAAGGCTCCGGCCGTGGAGGTCGTCGACCGCGACGGCTTCATCGGATCAATCGTCGACCAGATCGCCTTCATGGTGAAGTTCATCAGCGCTCTCCTGCTGCTCTCGATCATCATCGCCCTCATCGGCGTGGCCAACACGCTGTCGTTGTCGATCAGCGAGCGCGTCCGTGAGCTCGGACTCCTTCGGGCGGTCGGGATGGACCGCACCCAGATGAAGCGATCGATCCGTTGGGAGGCGGTGATCCTGGCGCTGCTCGGCACGGCCGTCGGCATCATGCTGGCCATCGTGATCGGGTGGGCGCTGGTCAAGTCGTTCGAGCCATCCGGGCTGACGGTCTTCCGGGTCCCGCTGATGCCGTTCGTGCTGCTGCTGCTCGGCGGAGCGATCGTTGGAACGGTGGCCGCCATCTTCCCCGCCCGGCGGGCCGCCAACTTCCCCATCCTCGACGCCATCGCCACCGACTGACGTGCTCGAGCTCGATGCCGCGGCGACGGCGTTCGTCGCCGAGCGGCACTTGGCCACCCTCACCACGTTGCGGCCGGATGGCTCGCCGCACGTCGTAGCGGTGGGCTTCACGTGGGACCCTGCCGCCGGGCTGGCGCGCGTGATCACCTTCGCGCTGTCCACAAAGGCCCGGAACGTGCTCGCGGCTCCCGGCCGCCGGGCGGCGATCAGCCAGGTCGACGGTGCACGCTGGCTGACGCTCGAGGGCCCCGCCACCGTCACCGACGACGACGCGCGCGTGGCGGAGGGGGTCCGCCGCTACGCCGAGCGCTACCGGCCACCCGGTGAGCGAGCGGATCGCGTGGTCATCGAGATCGCCGTCGATCGGGTGCTCGGCCGCGCCTGAACCCGCCCCGGCCGTCACCAACCAGGGGGCGAAAGGCTCTGTTCCTGCGGCACTTCACCCGCCGGTTCGGCTTTCCGCCGCTGCTGCACGAACGGGTGTTCGTGTAGGCTGTGGGGGTGTTCACCGAGATCGACGTCGAGCGGCACGTCACCTGGCAGCCCTCGCTCCTCGGGATGGTCGAGCCCGACTTCGACGCATCGCTCGAAGGCGCCCGGCGGCGGTTCCTCGGGCAGGGCGCGTGGATCGACGTCGTCCCGGGCTGGCTCACCGGCGCCGACGCGCTCTTCGACGAGCTGCTCGACGCCGCTCCCTGGAAGGCGTTCGAGCGCCCGATGTACGACCGCGTGGTCGACGTGCCGCGCCTCGAGACCCGCGTGTGGCACGACCGCCCCCGCCTCCTCGGGCGGATGGCGCGCTGCCTGGGTCGTCGCTACGGGGTCCAGCTCCCGTCGATCACGGCCAACCTCTACCGCGACGGCAACGACTCGGTCGCGTGGCACGGCGACCGCATCGGACGCAAGCGGGCAGATGCCGTCGTCGCCATCCTGTCCCTCGGTTCACCCCGCACGCTGCTGCTGCGGCCCGACGGCGGCGGTCGGTCGATGGCGTTCCCGCTCCGCTCGGGCGACCTGCTGGTGCAGGGCGGCAGCTGCCAGCGCACGTTCGAGCACTGCGTGCCGAAGCGCGCCAGCGCTGGGCCCCGCATCAGCGTGATGTTCCGCCAGCGGGGCGGCAACTGACCGTCGGGTACCGTCCAACCCGATGACCGACACCACGATCACCTGGGGTGAGGTGCAGGGGCGGACGATCACCTTCCCGATGGAGGTGGAGGAGCTGCGCGCCGCCACCGTCCTGTACTCGGTTCCGGCCGATGCCGCGGCTGCGCTGCTGCCGGGCGACGCCTTCGAGGTCGTGGAGGTGGCACCGGGCACGGCTCAGCTCGTCATCGCCGCATGCGACTACGTGCGCAACCCGTGGGGCGACTACGACGAGCTGAACCTCGGCTTCCTGGCCCGGCCGGCCGGCGCCGCGCCTGACGTGATCGGCTCGTTCGTGTACCGGATGCCGGTGAACCAGGCCTTCACCTGCGAAGCCGGCAACCGCGTGATGGGCTTCCCCAAGACGGTCGAAGACCTCACCGCCGCCTACACGGAGGCGACCGTGGCGTTCCGGCTGGCGATGGGCGGGCTCCACGTCCTCACGCTCACCGTGCCCCGCGCAGCCCCGCTCGGCGCGCCCGAGCGGGTCGCGGCAACGAGCTACTCGTACCTCGACGGCGTCCCCTACGGCACCGACCTCTCGATGGACATGGGCACCGGCATGATCGACCCTGCCGACGTCATGCTCGAGCTCGGCGACAGCCCCGTCGCGGACGAGCTGCGGGCGCTCGGGCTGCCGTGCGTCCCGGACTTCGCCACGTGGGGTGAGGGTCTCAGCGCCACCTTCCTCCTCGGTCGACCGATCTGACGTCCGTGGCTGGCTACTCCGGCACCCCACTTGCGCAGAAGCTCGGCATCAAGCCCGGCAGCCGGTTGAGCGTGCTCAACGGCCCCTCCGGGTTCGCCATCCCCGACCTGCCTGCCGGCGTCGTCGCGCGGACGAGCGCTCGGGGACGCGCCGACGTCATCCTGTCGTTCCACACCGCCCGCTCCGACCTCGCACGCCGCCTCCCTGCCCTCAGGCGCGCGCTGGACGTCGACGGCGGCCTTTGGATCGGCTGGCCCAAGCGGACGTCCGGCGTCGCCACCGACATCACCGAGGACGTCGTGCGCGAGGTGGCGCTGCCGACGGGCCTCGTCGACGTGAAGGTGTGCGCGATCGACGACACGTGGTCCGGGCTGCGCCTCTGCCTGCGCAAGGAGCTGCGCCCTGGCCGCACCACCGCCGCTGGTTAGGTGTCGCTGAAGTCGACCACCGCGCCCCGGTCGTCGAACACCATGCTCGGCACCCAGGCGATCTCCCACCGGTTGCCCTCCGGGTCGGCGACGTAGCCGGAGCGACCGCCCCAGGGACGATCGACCACCTGACCGACCTTGCGGGCGCCTGCCCCACACATGGCCCGAACCACCTCGTCGACCTGCTCACGCTCGTCCACGTTGAGCGCGAACGTGTGCCCGCCCCAGCCGTGCTTGGTGAGCTGCTCGCCGGGAGCCGCCTCGTGGGCGAGGTCGTCGATGCCGTAGAGGGCGAGCAGCACGCCGCCGAGCAGAAAGGCACAGAACTGATCGCTGGCGCCCACCCGCTCCGTCCAGCCGAGACCCTTGTAGAAGGCACGCATGGTCGGCATCTCCCGCACGCCGAGCGTGACGATGCTGAGGCGCGGCGGGACCCCGCTCATGCGTCGTCGGCCGGGCGCATCTCCGCCGGATCCCAGAACGCGCGCATCGTGGTGATCTTCCCGGCGTCGTCGAAGGTCATCACATCGATGATCTCGACGACGTAGGTGTCACCACCGATCACCGGCCGGGCCTGCATCGGGAAGGCGCACTCACCCGCGGCCACCCGCACCGGGCCGGTCAGCCGCAGCTCGATCGACTCCGCCAGCGAGCTCGACTGGGCGAAGAACGCACCGATGGCCTCCGGACCCTCGTTGCGGGGCGTGCCGACCGGATCCTCGATCCAGGCCTCCGGCGTGAAGAGGGTGACGTAGGCGGCCTGGTCGCCCGCGGTGAAGGCGGCGCAGTATGCCTCGACGGTGGCTCGGATGGTGGCGGCGTCAGCGGTCATGGCGAGAGGTTGCCAGGTTCTGTGGACCCTCACGGCTGCTCGGCGGACGTGAGCGTCCACAGAACGGGTCAGCGGTCGAGGATCAGGCGGGGGCCGCGATCCCACGTGAGGTAGTTCCAGGCCCAGTTCAGGAGCACCGAGAGGCGGTTGCGCTTGCCGACGAGGAACACGAGGTGCAGGCCGAGCCACGCCAGCCATGCCGGCGCCCCCCACAGCCGGATGCCGCCCGGGAGCTCAGCCACCGCCGATCGTCGGCCGATCGTGGCCATCGTGCCCTTGTCGCGGTACCGGAACGGCTCGGTGGGACGCCCCTCGAGCAGGCGACGGATCTGGCGAGCGACGTGGCGGCCGCTCTGCATCGCGACCGGCGCGAGCTGGGGCAGCAGCTCGCCGTGGCGATCCCGGGTCGCGGCGATGTCTCCGATGGCCCAGGCTCCCGGGTGCTCAGGGACCCGTAGGTCGGGCGCCACCACCACCCGGCCGCCGCGATCCTGCGGGAGGCCCATCACCTCGGCCAGCGGGTTGGCCCGGACGCCAGCGGCCCACACGAGCGTCTGGCACCGGAGCACCCCACCGTCGGCGAAGGTGACGCGGTCGGGCCCCACCGACGCGACCTGGGCGCCGAGCCGCACCTCGACGCCACGCGCCCGAAGTGTCTCGAGGGCATGCCGGCGGCTCGACGGCGTGAACGGGTGGAGCAGGTGATCCTGCATCTCCACCAGGACGACGCGTGCGCGGCTCACGTCGAGCCCCGGGTAGTCGCGCCGGAACACCATGGCGAACAGCTCGGCCAGCGCGCCCGCCGTCTCGACGCCGGTGGGTCCGCCGCCCACCACGACGAAGGTGAGACCGCCGCGCTCGAGCTCGGCTGGGTCGGTGTCCGCCGCCTCGAAGCGGCGCACGACGTGGTTCCGCAGGTGGGTCGCGTCCGCGAGCGTGTAGAGGGGGAAGGCATGATCGGCCGCGCCGGGCGTGCCGAAGTAGGCGACGGTGGCGCCCCCGGCGAGGACGAGGTGATCGAAGGGCAGGTCGGGCTGGTCGGCAACCGACACGGCGCGCGCGTCCCAATCGACGCCGGTCACCCGGCCCTGCCGGAACCGGACGTTCGAGTGGTGGTGGAACAGGCCCCGCACGGCGTGGGCGACGTCGGCGGCGTTCAGGCCCGCGGTCGCCACCTGGTAGAGGAGCGGCTGGAACGTGTGGAAGTTGTGCTGGTCGACGAGGGTGACCTCGACCGGCACGCCCTTGAGGTGACGGGCGACCTCGAGCCCGCCGAAGCCGGCTCCGATCACCACGACCGTGGGTTCCACCGCCATGGGATCACCCTACCGCAGGCTTGTGAAATATCTCACGAATGCGTCATGGGGCCTCCTCGTCCGTCCCGATACCGTCACCGCCCATGAGCGACATCGACTTCAATGCGTTCAACAAGGGCAGGGAGCACCAGGAGAAGCCCGACCGGGTGATCCCGGTCGTCGTGCTCACGAAGGCCTGATGCCCCGACGCATCACCACTGCCGAGAGGCGGGTCCGGCTGGCCGTGCGCCACCGGCTCGTGTCGAGCGCCCGGGTGGACGACGACCTCGTCGCCGTCGCCCGCTCGGTGGTCGTGCTGCACGCCACGGACCCGTCGACGGTCGTGCTGTCGGCGATGGCCCGCATGCGCGAGCCCGATGCCGCCGCCGTCGAGGTCCGGATCGTCCCACGCTTCCCCGGGCCGCTCGACAAGGAGCTCTCGGCCTGATGAACGCCACCCGCGTCGATCGCTGGGTGTGGGCGGTGCGCCTCTACAAGACCCGCGCCGAAGCCACCGACGCCTGCAAGGGTGGCCACGTCACGGTCAACGGCAAGAGCGCCAAGCCGGCCACACCTGTGGCCATGGGCGCGATGATCGAGGCCTATGCCCACGAGCGCCGCCGCATCCTCGAGGTCACGCAGGTCATCGACAAGCGCGTGAGCGCGGCGATCGCCGCCGGCTGCTACATCGATCACACCCCGCCGGAGCCCGAGCGGGATCGGGTGCGCGTGGCCGACCGCGAGCGCGGATCGGGACGGCCGACCAAGCGCGAGCGGCGACAGCTCGATCGCTGGCGCGGCGCGTGACAAGGTGCTCCGGTGTCGCCGCCCCTGGAGCTCCGGTTCGTCACCTCGGCTGACCGGCTGGATCGCCTCCCGGAGAGCCCGGCCGAGGTGGCGGTCGTCGGGCGCTCGAACGTCGGCAAGTCATCGCTGATCAACGCGCTCGCGAAGCGCAACGGTCTGGCCAACACCTCGAAGACGCCTGGGCGCACGCAGCTGCTCAACTGCTTCGCCCTCCCGGATGGCCCGACGATGGTCGACTGTCCCGGGTACGGGTACGCCAAGGTGTCGAAGGTGCAGCGGGCGGCGATGGCCACGATGATCGAGGGCTACCTCGTCGGGCGGGACGAGCTGCAGATGGTGATGGTGCTCGTCGACGGCGAGGTTGGGCCGACGGCGCTCGACCGGTCGATGCTCGAGTGGCTCCGTGCGGAGGGGCTCGCCCACCAGGTCATCGCCACCAAGCACGACAAGGTCAAGACCGCACAACGGGAGAAGCGGAAGCGCCAGCTCGCCGCCGCCTGCGATCTCGAGCCCGGCGACGTCGTGTGGGTGAGCGCCGCGAAGAACGTCGGCATCGACCGCCTGCGCGACCTCGTGCGGATCTGGCTCAGCCCGTGAGCGACGGGGTTGCGGTCGGGCGATGGGTGTGGTCGACCGGGCACGGCTGACGGAGACCCACGCGCTGGCCGACCGCCACCGAGGCCAACGTCGACGTACACGCGGAGGCCGTCGCGCAGATCGTTGCTGAGCTCGTCGGCTGATCAGGAAACCGGCGGCGGGATGGCGTAGGTGACCGTGGCATGGGCCACCAGCGGCCCGGGGTCCGTGCCGTCGCTCCAGAGGCGGACCTCGCTCACGGACTGGTGCTTCCCGAGGCGGAGCAGCGTGGCGTGGGCGAGGAGGTCCGCCTGGCCGGGCTTGGTGAGGAAGCTGATCGTGAGGCTGCTCGTCACTGCGAGGGCGACGGGGCCGATGTGCGACAGGGTCACGAGCCATGCGGCGGCGTCAGCGAGACCCATCATCGTCGGGCCCGAGAGGGTGCCGCCGGGCCGGAGCTGCCCAGCGTCGTAGGGCACGCGCATGCGGAGGCCGTCCAGTCCGGCGTGCTCCACCCGGTACGCCCGCGGCGCGCCCGGGAACGCACCAGCGAGGAACTCGTTCAGCTCGTCGACGGTCATGGCGAGCTCGGTCACGGGCGGCGAACCTACCTGCCACCGCTGACGTCGAGGAGCGCGCCGGTGACGTAGGACGCCTCGTCGGAGCTGAGCCACGCGATCGCCTGCGCCACCTCCAGGGCCTCGCCACCGCGGCCGAGCGGCACGGAGTCGCGCCGCTCGTCAACGCGATCGGGCTGACCAGCGCTCGCGTGGATCTGCGTCTTGATGAGGCCCGGTCGCACGGCGTTGACGCGGATCCCTTCCCGTGCCACCTCCTTCGAGAGGCCGACGGTCATCGTGTCGATCGCGCCTTTGGTGGCGGCATAGTCGACGTACTCGCCGGGGCTGCCGAGGCGAGCAGCCGCGGACGACACGTTCACGATCACGCCACCTGTGCCTCCGTTCGCCGTCGACATCCGACGAACGGCCTCGCGGGCGCACAGGAACGAGCCGAGCACGTTCACGGCCAGCATCTCCTCGATCCGCTCGGCCGTGAGCTGATCGACCCGCGCCTTGGGGCCGGTGATCCCAGCGTTGTTGACGAGCACTTGCAGCGGACCGAGCCCGTCGGCGGCAATGAACAGCGCGAGCACATCAGGCTCACGACTGACGTCGGCGCGGACGGCCACCGCCTTCACACCGTGACGGGCGCAATCGGCGACCACGGCGACCGCCGCGCCCTCGTCCGCCCGGTACGACAGGCAGATGTCGAGGCCGGCAGCGGCGAGGAGTGGAGCGGAGGCGGCGCCGATGCCGCGGCTCCCACCCGTGATGATCGCGACGGCCATCAGTTCACCACCATCCCGTCGACCTGTTGGAACATCCGCCGCATCGCGCTCACCGTAGGGCGCGGGCAGGGATCGGCACGCCGTCGATCGCAGGGAACGACGGGCGAACGACGGACGAACGGCGGGTGGCCGTGCCATGCTCGCCGTCGATGGGGGACGACACCGCTCCAGGCTTTGACATCACACGTCGGCAGCTGATCGTCGGATCGGGCGCGGCCCTCGTCGCCTTCATGGCCGGCTGCAGCGGTGAGGAGGCCGGCAACAGCACCACGACCGCCCCCGGGGCCGCGACCAGCAGCACCCGCCCGGCCCCCGACCTGCCGGACGATCCGTTCACCCTGGGGGTCGCGTCAGGGGATCCCCTCCCGAACGCCGTGGTGCTCTGGACCCGGCTCGCACCGGACCCGCTGGCCGAGGACGGGCTCGGCGGCATGCCCGACCAGGAGGTCGACGTCCGCTGGGAGATGGCGCGCGACGACGGCTTCACCGACATCGTGCGCTCCGGGGTCGCCGTGGCCGCGACGGACCACGCCCACGCGGTGCACGTCGACGTCGACGGCCTCGAACTGGCCACCGACTATCGCTACCGGTTCACCGTCGGCGACCACACGAGCCCCGCTGGACGCACCCGAACGCTGCCCTCCGGATCGCCCGACCGCTTCCAGGTCGGCGTCGTCAACTGCCAGTGGTTCGAGGCAGGCGCCTACGCGGCCTACCGCCACCTCCTCGACGAGGACCTCGACGTCGTGCTCCACCTCGGCGACTACATCTACGAGTTCCCGGGTGCCGCGGAGGGCGAGCGCACGACGCTGCCCACCCACGAGCTCGAGACGCTCACCGACTACCGGTTGCGCTACGCGTCGTACCGGCTCGACGAGGACCTGCGCAACGCGCATCACCGCTACCCGTTCGTGCTGACCTGGGACGACCACGAGGTCGCGAACAACTACAGCGGCGACGCGCTGCGCGACGCTCCCGACTCGCCTGACGCGGCACGGAGCCGGAAGGTCGCCGGGTACCAGGCATGGTGGGAGCACCTGCCGGTGCGCGCCGGGCCGCCTGTCGACGGCGAGCTGGCCGTGCACCAGCACTTCGACGTCGGAGACCTCGCACGGATCTACATGCTCGATCAGCGGCAGTACGCCGACCTGCCGCCGTGCCGTGACGGCGGCCCGGAGGCCGAGGACTTCGGCGACTGCGCCGAGCGGCTCGACGACCGGTCGCTGCTCGGATCCGAGCAGGAGACGTGGTTCACCGACGCCACGGAGGGCAGCCGCGCCACCTGGAACCTGGTCGGGAACCCCGTCGTGCTCGGCGGCATCGACGGCGGCAACGCCGCCGACGGACCTGCGTACTACCTCGACTCGTGGGACGGGTACCCCACGGCCCGCCACCGCCTCATCGAGCAGCTCGCGAAGGTCTCCAACCCCGTCGTGCTCACCGGGGACTACCACGCCGGGATGCTCATCGACGTGCACGAACGACCCTTCGAGCAGGACAGCTCGCTCGTAGCGCCTGAGCTCATGGCCCCGCCGATCTCGTCGCAGCTGTTCCCGGCCGACATCACCGGGCAGAGCCCGCAGGTCCGCCAGCAGATCAACGGGCACGGCTACCTTGCCGTCGAGGTGACCCCAGAGCGCGTGCACGCGCGGTTCCGCATCCTCGACGACGTCGCCGACCCGAGCAGTGCCATCTCGACCAGGCTCACCTGCACGATCGAGGCCGGCTCCCCCCAAGCGCTCCTCGACGAAGGATGACGATGCCCGCACGCCGAACGTTGCTCTCGGTGCTCGCCGCCGCCGCCCTCGTGGCCGGTTGCACCTCGGACGACGGTGGCACGTCCACCCCGACCACGATCGAGCTGCGGGGCACGCTCGACGTGACGGTCGAGAACGCCGATCGCTGCGACCCGATCGCACCGATCGGGTGCCTGCTCCCGTTCCCCAACGACCACTTCACGGTCGCGGACGACAGCACCCCGACAGGGCGCCGGGTCGCCTTCACGCGGGAGTCGCTGCCAGCCAACGCGGACGGCGTGCACATCGACCCAACGTCCTGGAACGAGCTCGACGGCTTCAGTCCCGGATCCGCCGTCCTGTTCCAGATCCCCGACCTCGACGTCGAGGCGTCCGGGACCGCGCCGATCACGAACATCGCCGCCTCGCTCGAGGACGGCGCACCGGCGGTGCTGCTCGATGCCGACACCGGTGATCGGCTCCCGTACTGGGTAGAGGCGGACTCCTTCGCCGAAGGCACCGGCGAGGTGCCGACGACCTATGTCCGTCCCGCCGTCAGCCTGCCCGAGGGGCACCGCATCGTCGTCGCGGTGCGCGGGCTCGTCGACACGGCGGGGGAGCCGGTCGAGCCCACCGACGCGTTCCGCTCCCTGCGAGACCGGCTCGGGACCGAGGTCCCCGAGCTCGAGGTGCGACGCGCGGCGATGGAGGACGTGTTCGCCGACCTCGACGCGGCCGGCGTCGGGCGCGACGACCTGCAGCTGGCGTGGGACTTCACCGTCGCGAGCGCCGAGAGCCTCTCGTCTCGGCTCCTGTCGATGCGAGACCAGGCCTTCGCCACGCTCGGCGACGAGGCGCCGGCCTTCACCGTCGACAGCGCCATGCCATCGGACCGCGACGGCATCGCGACCGAGGTGCGGGGGACGTACCAGGTGCCGCTCTTCCTCGACGGTGAGGGTGCCCCCGGTAGCGCCCTCGTCACCGATGGGGACGGGATGCCAACGCCCGGCGGCACGTACACGGCCAACTTCACCTGCGTCGTCCCCGAGTCGGCCTCCGCCGCCGACCCCGCCATGACCGGCCTGTACGCGCACGGCCTGCTCGGCGCCTCCGACCAGGTGCCCGGCGGCAGCGGTGATGTCGCCGCGGCCGGCAACATCGTCTTCTGCGGCACCGACCTGATCGGGATGGCTGAGGCCGACACCGGCAACGCCGTCGTCATCATCGGTGACCTCTCCACCTTCCACACCCTGTCCGATCGCCTCCTCCAGGGGCACCTGAACACGCTGTTCCTCGGTCGGCTGCTCATCCACCCCGAGGGGCTCGGCTCCGACCCCGCGTTCCAGGACGGCGGGGCGTCGCTGTTGACGGATGAACTCGTGTACTACGGCATCAGCCAGGGCGGGATCATGGGCGGCGCGACGACCGCCGTAGCCCAGGACTTCACCCGTGCGGTGCTCGACGTGCCCGCCGCCAACTACTCGATGCTGCTGGATCGGAGCGTCGACTTCGACCCGTTCCGAGCGGTGCTCGACCCGTCCTACCCGTCCCCCGCCGATCGAGCGCTCGGCCTGCAGCTGGTCCAGATGCTCTGGGACTCGGGCGAGGCGAACGGCTACCTGCAGCACCTCATCGAGGACCCGTATGCCGACACCCCTACGCACCAGGTGCTCCTGCACGTGGCGCTCGGCGACCACCAGGTGGCGAACATCGCCACCGAGGTGCAGGCGCGCACGCTCGGCATCCCGGTGCACCGCCCGGTGATGGCCGACGATCGCTCGACCGCGATCGAGCCGTGGTTCGGAATCGACTCGCTCGACTACCCGTACACGGGCTCCGCCGTGCTCCTGTGGGACAGCGGCTCGCCCGTACCGCCCGACACGAACCAACCGCCGCGCGAGGGCCGCGATCCCCACGGCGACCCGCGGGACACGGCCGCCGCCATCGAGCAGATCGTCGCCTTCCTCAAGACCGGCGAGGTCATCGACGTCTGCGGCGCGTCGCCGTGCGTCGGCACCCCCGACGGCTGACCGACGTCGGTCACGAGCGGGACCGCCGGGACCAGCCCTTGTAGGCCCGTTGGAAGCCGGCGCGCTGGAGGGCGTCGCGGACCTCGGGGACGGCCTCGTGCACGTCGACGCCGTCGACGGAGCGGACCTCCAGCGAGCGGAACCGACCCGTGTCGACGAGCTGGCCCAGCGCTTCGGCCCACCGATCGTCATCGGCGGCAGCCGGGAAGCGCAGGACCTTGTGCGCGCCGCGCTCGAGGTAGGCGAGCGCGTCGGCCCCGGCCAGCACGACGAGCGCGCCGGCGGCGCGGGCCGGGCGGCCGACGGAGTCGGGCCAGGGGATCGCCGAGCCGAACGGCTGCGCCGGATCGGTGGCCGCCAGCACGATCGGGGGGTCGTGCGGGTCCGTGCGCTCGCTTCGCAGCCGATCAACCGCCCCGGGCACCGCGAACTGGGCCGCGCCGAGGCCGGCGACGAAGTAGCCGCGGCGCACCTGACCGCGCTCCTCCAGTGCCTTCAGCACCGGGTACACCCCGGCGAAGCCGCCCTCGGCGCCCTCCCCCAGCGCCGCCTCGCGGGTGAGCACGCCGTAGCGCTCGAGCAGCTGCAGCGCGCGGGCGTGCGCCGCCTCGGTGGCCGTGGGCACCGGCTCGAGCAGCGGAGCCACGAGCGACCAGCGCCCGGCACCGGCCGGTGGGCCCATGCGGGCGAGCCGGCCCGGGCGGGGCCGGCCCCGCGCTCCCGCACGTAACGACGAGCGGGACGCCGAGCGGCGGCCCACCGTGCCCACGAAGGCGCGCAGGGGCGCGAGCGAGTCGTTCGTCACGAGGCCCGCCCACACGAGGTCCCACAGCGCGGTCAGGACGGAGGCGTCGTCGAAGGGCTGGCCGGCCTGCTGGGCCGCAAGCGTGAGGTCAGCCCAGAACGATGCGCCCCGCGTCTCCAGGTGGCCGAGCAGGGCCGTGTGGGCGTCATCCGGCTCGAAGCCCTCCACCGGCGAAAGCAGCAGGCCGGCCTGGTCGCGGAAGGCGAGCCGGACGCGACCGTCGCTGGCGCCGATGGCCCCCGCGCCCACCCACACGACATCGCCCGAGGTGCACAGCGCGTCGAGGTTGGCGGGCTCGTGGTGCGGCAGGCGGGCGCGCAGGATGTCGCGGTCGAGGGCGGACGCGACGAGTGGCGCGCCCTGGAGCTGGGCGACGACATCGACGAGCGCGTCGACCCCTCGCCGATCGGAGCCGATGCCGTGCCAGCGAGGCAGGAAGCGGGCCAGGGTGGCGGCATCGACGGGTTCCACCTCCTTGCGCAGCGCAGCCAGCGAGCGGCGTCGGAGCTGGCGGAGCACGTCCGCGTCGCACCACTCCCGCTCCACCCCGTCGGGCCGGAACTCGCCGCGCACGACGCGGCCCTCGACCTCGAGCAGCTCGAGCACGCGGCGGACCGGCTCGACGGCGATGCCGTAGCGGCCGGCGGCGTGCGGGACGAGGAAGGGGCCGTGCGTGCGCGCGTAGCGGGTGACCAGGTCGAGGACCGGGTCGGGCACGGACTCGGTGCAGCTGCGCGGCAGGCCGATGGGCACGGCCACGCCGAGCGCGTCGCGCAGGCGGCCGGCGTCCTCGGCCGCACACAGGCGCTCCTCGCCGGCGATCGAGGCGAGGAAGGCTCGCCGTTCCCCCACCAGCTGGTCGGCCCAGTCCTTGACCGGCGCGCGGTCGACGGACCGGAGACCGAGCTCGTCTATCGAAAGCGGGCCGAGCAGGCGGATCTGGTCGTGCAGCTCATCGACGTCGCGTGCGAGCCGCCCCTGGACCAGCCGCTGCAGCTCGAGCTCGAGGTCGGCGAGCACGTCGGCGTCGATGAGCTCGCGCAGCTCCTCGGCGCCGAGCAGGTCGCGCAGGAGGTCGCGGTCCAGGGCCAGGGCCGCGGCCCGGCGCTCGGCCAGCGGCGCATCGCCGGCGTACATGTACACGGCGATCCAGCCGAACATGAGCGACTGCGCGAACGGTGAGGCCGCCTGGCTGTCCACCGTGACCAGGCGCACCTTGCGGCTGCGGAGGTCGCGCAGCACCTGGACGAGGGCCGGAACGTCGAACACGTCGTTCAGGCACTCGCGCGTGGCCTCGAGGAGGATCGGGAAGGACGGGTACTTGCCCGCCACCGACAGCAGGTCGGCGGAACGCTGCCGCTGCTGCCAGAGGGGCGTGCGCTGGTCGGGTCGCCGCTTCGGCAGCAGCAGGGCGCGGGCGGCGCACTCGCGGAACCGCGACGCGAACATCGCGGTCGCCGGCAGCTGCGAGACGATCAGCTCCTCGATCTCGTCCGGGTCGATCAGCAGCTCCTCGTCGGGCAGCTCGTCCACGGACTCGGGCAGCCGGATGACGATCCCGTCGTCGCTCCACATCAGCTCGACCGCCATCCCCCATCGCTCACCGAGCCGGTGCTGCAGCGCCATGGCCCACGGCGCGTGCACCTGGGCGCCGAAGGGCGACAGCACGCAGACGCGCCAGTCACCGATCTCGTCGCGGAAACGCTCCACCACGATCGTGCGGTCGTCGGGCACCGCGCCCGTGGCCTCGGCCTGCTCGTCCAGGTACGCGACGAGGTTCGTGGCCGCCCTGTCGTCGAGGCCGCCGTCGCGCAGGCGCTGCACGGGGTCGATCCCCTTGCTCGCCCCCGCCCGGAGCTCACGGGTGAACGCGCCGATGGCTCGGCCGAGCTCCAGCGGCCGGCCGGGGCCGTCGCCGTGCCAGAACGGCATCTTGCCGGGGTGACCAGGGGCCGGCGTGACGATCACCTTCTGGAACGTGATGTCCTCGATCCGCCACGTCGAGGCGCCGAGGAGGAACGTCTCACCAGGACGCGACTCGTAGACCATCTCCTCGTCCAGCTCCCCCACCCGGGTGCCGTCGGGCAGCGTGACGGTGAAGAGCCCGCGGTCGGGGATCGTGCCCGAGTTGGTGACAGCGAGGCGTTGGGCCCCGGTGCGCCCCCTGACCGTGCCCTCGACGCGGTCCCACACGATGCGCGGCCGCAGCTCCGCGAACTCCTCCGACGGGTACCGGCCCGACAGCAGGTCGAGCACCGACGCGAGCACCTCGTCCGACAGGTCGGCGAAGGGAGCCGAGGCCCGCACCACATCGGTGAGCTCGTCCAGCATCCACTCGTCGAGCGCGCACATCGCCACGATCTGCTGGCAGAGCACGTCGAGCGGGTTCCGCGGGTAGTGGGTCTCCTCGATCTGCCCCGCCTGCATGCGCTCGACGACGACGGCTGCTTCGAGGAGGTCGGCGCGGTGCTTGGGGAAGAGCTTCCCGCGGCTGGGGGCGCCGACCTGGTGCCCCGCCCGACCGACACGCTGGAGACCCGTGGCGACGGAGCCGGGCGACTCGACCTGGATGACGAGGTCGACCGCACCCATGTCGATGCCGAGCTCGAGGCTCGACGTGGCGACGAGTCCCTTGAGCCGCCCGGACTTGAGCTCGTCTTCGATCTGCAGCCGTCGCTCGCGCGAGAGCGAGCCGTGGTGCGCCTTCACCAGCTCCTCCTGGACAGGCGGGGTGCCCTCGGCCTCGGCGGAGCGGTTCTCCCCCTCCCAGTGCAGCTCGTTGAGCCGGGTGGCGAGGCGCTCCGCCAACCGCCGGGCGTTCACGAAGATGAGCGTCGAGCGGTTCTCGCGCACCAGCTCGAGCAGGCGCGGGTGCATGGCCGGCCAGATCGAGTGGCGTGCCGGTCCGGCCGCCGCGGGCCCGGAGGTGGGCTCGTCGATGACCGTGCCGAGCTCGGCCATGTCGTCCACCGGGATGACGACCTCGATCTCCAAGGGCTTGCGCATGCCCGCGTCGACCACCGTCACCGCGCGCGGCCGTCGGTCACCGGCCGCGGTCCGCTCCGTGCCACCCATGAACCGCGCGATCTCCTCCAGCGGCCGTTGCGTGGCCGACAGGCCGATCCGCTGCACCACGGGCGCGGCGAGCGACACCGCGCCGCCCTCGCGCACCCAGTGGTCGAGCCGCTCGAGCGTTACCGCGAGGTGGCTGCCCCGCTTGGTGGCCGCCAGAGCGTGGATCTCGTCGATGATCACCGCCTCGACGCCCCGCAGCGTCTCCCGCGCGGCGGAGGTGAGCATCAGGTAGAGCGACTCGGGGGTGGTGATGAGGATGTCGGGCGGGTTCCGGACGAGCCGCCGGCGCTCGTCGGCCGGCGTGTCGCCCGTGCGCATGCCGACAGTGGGCTCCGTGTAGGACTCGCCAAGCCGTTCGGCCGCGAGGCGGATGCCCTGGAGCGGGCTCCGCAGGTTCTTCTCGACGTCGACCGCGAGGGCGCGAAGCGGTGAGACGTAGAGCAGCCGCGTGCGGTGGGTGCGCGCGGTGGTGGCCGGCCGGCTCACGAGGCTGTCGATGCCCCACAGGAAGGCCGAGAGGGTCTTGCCGGAGCCCGTCGGCGCCAGGATCAGCGTGTGCTGGCCGCTCGCGATGGCCGGCCATCCCTGGGCCTGGGCGGGAGTGGCCTCGGGGAACGCCGACGAGAACCACGCGCGCACGGCCGGCGAGAACGGCGCGAGCGGATCCGGAGCGACCACCCCGCCACGCTACCGACGCCTGCTGACAGGGGCTGTCAGGGATCGGGCGCAGCGAGCCCGGTTGGCTCAGCCGACGGTCAGCGTGCCCACCATGTTGGGGTGGAGGTCGCACACGAACTCGTAGGTTCCCGGTTCGAGGGTGACCGGGAGCTCCTGCGTGACCGGACCCTGCTCGAGGTCCGTGGCGGGCGAGTCAGGAGCATCGGGCAGATGGACGTTGTGGTTGACACCGTCGTCCCGGTTGTCGACCTCGATGGTGAGCGGACCGGGAGCAGCAAGCACGCAGTCGGTGTCCCACCGCAGCTCCTTGCTCACGAGAGTGACCCGACCGTCCTGAGCCTCCTTGCAGCCCACAGTGGTCGTGCTGGCCGAGCCGCCGGTGCCGCCACACGCGCCGAGCCCGCCCACGACGGCGACGGCGAGGCAGAGGCAGCGGCGGAACGGCACGGGGGGAGGGCGTCGACGGAGGCCCGGCGGTTCCCGGGACGGCGTGGACCCACGGAGCGTAGCGATGGGTGACGTCGGGGCCGCGTTCGTGGTCGTCTTCCTCGCCGAGCTGGGCGACAAGACGCAGCTCGTCGCCCTCACGCTGGCCGGGCGCTACCCCGCCCTCAAGGTGATGGTGGTGCTCGGCGTAGCCATCGCGCTGCTGCAGACCCTGTCGGTGACGGTGGGCGCGGTGATCAGCGAGGCCGTCCCCGAGCGCGCCATCGCGGTCGGCGCCGGCGCGCTGTTCCTGGGGTTCGCGGTGTGGACGTGGCGCACCGCCAACGAGGAGGAGGACGACGTCACGACGGGCACTGGGCGGGCGGGTCTCGTGAGCGTGGGCGTGGCGTTCTTCCTCGCCGAGCTGGGCGACAAGACGATGCTGACCACGGCGGGCCTGGCCGCCTCACGGGGGGCGGTGCCCGTGTGGATCGGCTCGTTCGCGGCCATGCTCGCCGCCACCGCACTGGCGGTGCTCGCGGGGCAGTCGCTGACACGCCACATCCGCCCCCGCACGCTCCGCCGAGCGGGTGCGATCGCGTTCGCGGCCGTCGGCGCGCTCACCCTCGCCGCCGCCGGCTGACCCGCCGTGCGCGTCAGCGGCCGCGGATGTAGTCGACGAGCTGCTCCTTCTCGGTCTCGAGCTCGTCGACGCGCGTCTTCACGACGTCGCCGATGCTGATGATGCCGGCCAGCGCACCGTCGGCGACGACGGGCAGGTGGCGGATGCGGTGCTGCGACATGAGGTGCATGAGCTGATCGACGTGGTCGGCGCCGGTGCACGTGTGCACCTGGGCTTGCATCAGCGCCGACACGGGCTGGTCGAGCAGGTCAGGCCCGTCGGCGGCCAACCGGCGCACGATGTCGCGCTCGGACACGATGCCTTCCAGCGACGTTCCGTCGGGTGACACGACCAGGGCACCGACGTTGGCCGCGGCCAGCGCCTCGACCGCGGCTCGCACGGTGGCGTCCGGCGCGATGGTGGCGACGTCGCGTCCCTTGCGCTCCAGTATCTGATCGGCCAGCACGCGCCTACCTCCTGGTGCAGCGTGACCACACCATGGTCACACATCGGTGCGTCGCACGCTGGGCACACGGTCAGGTGCAGCAGGCTGAGTTGGGTGGCCGAACTCGACGACGCCGTCGAAGGCGGCCTTGCGGGTCGCGCGCCGGAGCGTGACGAGCACGGCCCGGCCGACGAGGAGCACGGCGGCCACGTTGGTGACGGCTCGACCGGTGTCCCATCCCCAGGTCGACGTGGCGAGCGTGTAGATGAAGAAGCGGTGCAGGTTGTCGAGCACCGCGTCACCGGGGACGTACGAGAGCGCGCTGTCGGCGCCGAGCGCGAACGGCCAGCCCCACAGGTTCACGAGGAAGCCGTAGAGGTAGGCGGACACTCCGGCGTAGACCGCCAGCAGGGCGATCTCGGCTCGGCCCCGAGCTGGTGGGAGCAGCCCGGCGAGGAGTCCGACCCAGGACGACGCCAGCATCTGGAACGGCAGCCACGGGCCCATGCCGCCGGTCAGAAGCGCCGAGGCGAACAACGTCGTGGAGCCGAGCACGAACCCGAAGGCGGGGCCGTAGACGCGGCCACCGAGCACGAGCAGGAAGAACACGAGCTCGATGCCGCCGGTGCCCGCGCCGAGCGGGCGCAGGACGGCACCGATGGCGGACAACACGCCGAGCATCGCGAGCGCCTTGGTGTCCATCCCGCGCCCCGTCATCTCGGTCAGCACGATCCCCACGAGGGCCGGGAGGATCAGGGCGAACACGTACGGCGCGTCGCGGGCGTGCGAGAAGTCCGCGGGCGGGTCGATGATGAGCGGCCACGCGAACATCGCGAGGCCAGCGGCCGACGCGACGAGGAGCGCAACGGCGGTGCGGGGCGCCATGCGCAGCACCGACCGGTCGCGACGGCGCACCACGAGTGCGGTCATGCCCCGACCCCATCGCCAGCGAGCGCGCTGGCGACCTCGTCGACCGTGAGCCATCGGTCGGGGTGCAGCACCTTCGCCACCTGCGGCGCGAAGGCCGGCGACGCGACCACGACGTCGGCCGTGCGACCGTCCGCCACGACCTCGCCGTCGGCGAGCACGACGACGCGGTCCACGGTGCGAGCGACGAACTCGACGTCGTGCGTGGCCACGACGATGGCCCGCCCGCCCTCGGCGAGCTCGCGGAGGAGCCCGGTGAGGCGCTCCTTGGCCTGGTGGTCGAGCCCGCGGGTGGGCTCGTCGAGCAGCAGCACGCGCGGGGTCGTCGTGAGCTGGACGGCGAGCACGAGGCCGAGGCGCTGCCCCTCGGACAAGTCGCGCGGGTGCTGGTCGACGGCGAGACCGGGCACGATGCGGTCCAGCAGCGCCCGGCACGTTCCGGCGGGTGCGCCGCTCTCGCGGTCTGCCTGGTCGCACTCCTCTGCGACCGTCGCGAGGTACAGGAGGTCGGACGGTGTCTGCGGCACCAGCGCGATCCCCGACGTGCGATCGCCGGTCGGCTCGCGCCCGTCCACGCTCACCTCACCGGCATGCCGCCGCCCCGCCGGGTGGACCGCCCACAGCAGCGAGGACTTGCCCGACCCGTTGCGGCCCATCACCGCAACGACCTCCCCGGCCGCGACGTCGAAGTCGACCCCGCGCAGCGCGAGCACGGACCCGTAGCGCACGACCAGGCCGCGGGCCCGGAGCACCGCGGCAGGCGGGCGGGGCACCGAACGCGGCGGTGGAGGCGACGAGCCGGCCAGCCGCGCGCGAAGCGGCGCAGCCTGGCGGCGCGCGTCGCGCACCGAGAGGGGCAGCGGCTCCCACCCGGCCAGCCGCCCGAGGCGCACCACCGGCGGCGCGAGCGTGCACGTCGCGAGGCCCATCGCCGGCGTGGTGTGCGTCGCACCGCCCCTGCCGTCGACGAGCACGAGGTGGTCCGCGTGCTGCACGACGCGCTCGAGCCGATGCTCGGCCATGACGACGGTGATGCCAAGGTCGTGGACGAGGCGATGGACAACGGCGAGCACGTCCTCGGCGGCGGTGGGGTCGAGGGCCGACGTCGGCTCGTCGAGCACGAGGATGCGCGGGTGGGGCGTGAGGGCCGCGCCGATCGCGACGCGCTGCTGCTGCCCGCCCGACAGCGTGGCGAGGCCACGGTCGCGGAGGTCAGCGATGCCGAGCAGGTCGAGCGTCTCCTCCACCCGCTTGCGCATCACGTCGGCGGGCACGGCGAGCTGCTCCATGGCATACGCCAGCTCCTCCTCGACCGTGTCGGTGACGAACCCGGCGAGGGGATCCTGGCCGACCATGCCCACGACGTCCGCCAGCTCGCGCGGCGGGTGCGTGCGCGTGTCGCGGCCGTCGACGGTGACCCGCCCTGCCAGGTGGCCCCCGGTGAAGTGCGGGACGAGGCCGTTGATGGCCCCGAGGAAGGTCGACTTGCCGGTGCCGGTGGCGCCGACGACGACGCACAGCTCACCCTCGGCGATGGTGAGGTCGACGTCGCGCAGGGCGGGTGCCGGCGCATCCGCGTACGTGATCGTCACGTGCTCGAAGCGGATCACGCGACCTGCTCCAGGGCGCGAGCCACCGACGGCGTGCCGCGGGCGGGGAGGCGGTTGGGCGGCGCCACCCACGCGGGGAGCACGCCGACCAGGATCGCGAGCGCTGGTACCACGGGGAGGTCGGGCCACTGCAGCGGGTCGAGCGACGGGTAGAGGACGCTCGGATCGATGACGCTGACGGTCACCACGACCGCCGCCACCAGCAGACCGACGCCGGCGACGGACCGCTCCTCCAGGACCCACGGGTCGGGTCGGTAGGTGCTGCGCGACACCCGCCGACCGCTGAGGGCCATGCCGCCCCAACCGGCCGCGACGCCGCCCACCAGCATCGGCATCCCGAGGCCGCGGGGAGCCGTGCTGTCCAGGAGCCCGTACGTGCCGATTCCGATGCCCACGAGCCCGCCGAGCAGGAGCGCCTCGGTAGCCGCCCGGAGCGGGCGCGCCACCGCGGCCGCCCGGCCGTACCCGCGCGCGTCCATGGCCGCCGCGAGGAGCAGCGACCGGTCCAGGGCGTCGGTCATCACCGGGAGCGCGATCTCCCGGAAGACGTGGAGGCGGCGACCGGACTCCCCGCGCAGCCGTCGGGCGGCCCGGACCCGCTGGCCGCTCTCGATCAGCTGGGGGGCGACGCTCAGGGCGACGGTGACGGCCACCCCGATCTCGTGGAGTGCGGCCGGCATCGCCTTGAGCAGGCGCTTCGGGTTCGCGAGCACGTTGGCGGCGCCGACGCACAGGAGCAGCACGGCGAGGCGGAGCCCGTCGTACAGCGCGGCCAGCAGCCCCTCGAGCGAGACCGGCCCCCCGATGCGGATGCCGGCGGCCGCGTCAGGGAGCGGGATCTCAGGCAACGTGAACAGCACGTGGGCGCCGTACTGCCCGTCGAGCAGCATCCGGAACACCACCCGGATCACGATGACCACGAGGCCCAGGTACACGTAGACCTTGAAGCCACGCGCCCACGGGGCATCCGTGCGGCGCGCCACCACCACATGCGCCACCACGGCCGCGATCAGGACCAGCAGAAGCGGGTTCGTCGTACGGCTCGCGGCGGTCGCCAGCCCCAGGGCCCAGAGCCACCACGCGCCCGGGTGCAGCGGCCGGGGCAGGCGCACCTAGTGCCCCAACTCGTCCGCGCGGCGATGGCGGGCCGCGACGGCACCCGTCCCCCCAACGGCGAGGACGATGGCGATCCCGACGAGGGTGCCCGTCGGCGAGCCGCCGGTCTCGTCGTCGGAGGAGGCCGGCGCGACGAGGTCGGCGGCCTGCTCGCCGTCACCCGGCCCTCCCGCCGCCCCCACCTCGTCCACGCGTGTCGACGAGGTCGTCGTGCCGTCGGCTCGCGTGGAGGGGGTCGTGTCCGTCCCGGTCGCGGGCGGCGCCGTGGTCACCGTGACCGTGCTCGTCGTCGGCGGCGAGGGGCGGGTGGTCGTCGCGGCGATCGGCGCCGGCGGCAGGACACCCGGCGGATCGCCGTCCCCGAACGACCATCCCTCCACACTTCCCGGCGCGGGCGTGCGGCTGGCGCCGGAGCTGCTGTAGGTCCAGGGCTCACCTCGGGCCGCGTACCAGTAGGCCCAGTAGCGGGCCGCCGACGGCACATGGGTGCAGGGGTCGTCGGCCGGCTGCCCATCGATCTGGCAGAGGAAGCCCGGCTGGCTGGACACGTTCCGGATCGAGAAGCCGGCCTTGGTCAGCGCGTCGAATCCGTTGGCGACGGGCCCCGGCGCACAGCGGGCCTGCACGCCGCCACCCGCCGAGCCGAAGTCGACGATCACGGTGATCCCGGCGGTGGTCGTGCAGGGACCCGCGCTCGAGCTCGCCGCGGCCCGGGCGGGCGCAGCCGACACGAGCCCGCCGAGGGCGAGGACCCCGATGAGGACGGCGACGCGGTGCCGGCGCGGCGGTGTCACGTCACGCGCGCCCTGCCACACGGTGCGCGCGCTGGCGTCGGCGGCCCGACCGCACGAGCGTGCCGCCCACAAGCACGAGCATGATCCCGATGGCGGCCTCAGCCGGGGCCTGGCTGCCCGTCACCGGGAGCGTGGTGCTGCCACCGGCGGCCACCGTCGGCGGGACCGTCGTCGGCCAGATGTCGACGTGCGGCGTCTCGGGGCAGGCGATCGGGGCGAGGCCCGCGACGGAGCCGACCGCGCCGATGTCCGCGTAGCTCGGCAGCCCCATGCCGAGCACGCCTTGGGCAGTCGCACGGATCCACTGGTCACGGTTGGCATCGACCCCGGCATCGAAAGCGGCCTGGTCGTAGGCGATGGCGCCGAAGTCGGCACACGCCTGCACTTGAAGGTCGGCGAGGAAGGCCGCCGCGCGATCGGCGTCGTCTGCGTAACCGGCGGCCCGCAGGGCCTGCGCGGCGAGGCCCGTGGAGTTGGCGTTGGCGGCGCCGGTGCCCAGGAACCCACCCGAGGGAAGCTGCGCGGCGACGAGGAACTCGACGGCGTCGTCGATCGCACCCGACGACGCGGGGGTGGAGGGCGCCGCGACGAGCGCCGAGAGTGCGAGCGCGGTGGCGTCGACGTCTCCGTCTGCCGGATTCGTGCACGTGAGGTCGTCCACCGTCTCGAACGGGTCATAGCTCGTGATGTAGCCGAAGTAGTAGAGGCGGAAGCTGCCGTCGGCGCACTGCTGGTCGAGGAGGAAGTCGACCGCCTCGGTCGGCACGCCGCCGCCGGTGCGGTCGAGCGCGAGCACGGCCAGGGCCTGGCCGAGGCCATTGGCGTAGTTGCCGTACCCCTGCAGGTCCGTGTCGTTGAACCGACCGGTGCCGTCGCCGGTGGTGGCCATGAGTGAGCGCAGGTCCGCCTCGAGGTCGACTGTCGCGCCGAGGTCGGTGCCGAGGACCTCCTGCAGGAGGAGCGCCTTCGCCGTCGCGTTGGCGGCCCGGTCGGCCGGGAAGGCCGAGAGCTGGTTGACGTAGTCGAAGGTGGCCGCGTCCACCGCGGCGGTCGCCGTGGCGACGACCGGGTCGTCGCCGTGGCCAGCGGCCAGCTCCGCCAGGATGGCGTCGATCGTGAGCCCCGGGTCCGGGAACACATCCGTGCCGAACGTGATGGTGAGCATGCCCTCGTTGGCGGCGAGCTCGCCCGCGAGCCAGTGGGCCGCGGCGTCCGCGGGCGGCACGGGCTCGGCCGCCGACGCTGCGAGGCTCCCGTGGGCGATGGTCGCGGCGAGCACGCCGAGGGTGAGGATCGCCGAGCGGCGACGGGACGGGCGAGCGGGCATGGGTTGACCTTCCGACGGGCGAGGTGCAGACATTCGCCCGGCTCCGGATCGGCACCGCTGCTCAGCGAGAGCACCACGCCTTGTCGAACCCGGGCTCCCGATCCGTAGACCTCGACGTTCCAATGGAGCCGATGCGCTCTCCGGCGGGCATTCCGACTCGTCATGGGTGCGAGCACCCGTGACCTACGGCTGCGGGTCAGTGCCGGACTTGGACCGGCTTCCCCCGCCCGAGAGCGATTTGTAACCGAGGGGACCGTACCCCGGATCGGCGGGAGCCCGCCCCATCGACCTCTACCCTGGGTCGGGCATGACCAGCGTCGACGCCGCCGATCCCAGGGCCACGCGGCTCGAACCGGACCTGCGCTGCTCCCCCTGGACCTACGCCCAGGGAGTCGATCCGATCGGGTCCGCCGGTACCTTCGACCAGCTCCTCCTCGTCGAGTGGCCGCTGCCGTGGCCCGCCGACGTGGGCGAGATCCCGGCGCTGGCCGAAGTCGCCGCCGACCCTCGGGCACGCCTCATGACCGTGGTCCCGCGCCCCGACGACGAGGAAGCCGACGAACTCGTGCGCGTCGTCCACCATCAGCGCGTCGGCACCCACCGCTTCGCCGGCGTCGATCACCGCCTGCCGGCCGGCGACGTCCCGACCCTGCTCGCCGCCCTGCTGGACGAGCCCGATCGACCCCAGCACGCCTGGCCCACCGCCGTCGGCGACGCACCGACCGAGGTGCTCGTGTGCGGGCACGGCCGGCGAGATCCGTGCTGCGGACGGTGGGGCACGCTGCTGCACGTCGAGCTGGCCGCCCGCGCCACCGACGTGCGCGTGTGGCGCTGCAGCCACACTGGCGGTCACCGGTTCGCGCCGACGGCGATCACGCTGCCTGACGGCCGCGCGTGGGCCTACGCCGATGCCGACCTCATCGAGGGCGTGGTCGCGCGCACGGCCGACGTCGCCCGGCTGGCGGCGCACCACCGCGGATGCCTCGCGCTCGACATGTGGGCGCAGGTAGCCGAGCGCGCGCTGTTCACCCGCTTCGGGTGGGAGTGGCTCGATGGCGAGGTCACGGCGGCACGCACCACGGTCGCGACCGACGGCCAGAGCGCTCGCGTCGAGCTCGAGTGGCAGAGCGGCGACGGCATCCCCGGGCGCGCCGAGGCCGATGTGGAGGTCACGCGGGTCCTTCCGGTTCCCGTGTGCGGGGAGCCGCCCGAGGCAGCGCGGAAGTCGAGCCCGGAGCTCGCGCTGCGCCGGCTGGACATCGTCCGTTAGGGGAGCCTCATCCGCGGCGTCAGCCCGATAGCCTCGCCTCATGGCCGAGTACAAGACCCCGGAGTTCCACCCCGCCTTCGAGGAGTACTGCGAAGCCATCTACGAGCTCCACGAGGACGATGTCGACGTCATCCAGGCGCGCATCGCCGACCGACTCATGGTGTCGCGACCGGCGGTGTCCGAGATGATCAAGCGGCTCGAGCACGAGGGCCTCGTGGCCATCGACCACAACGCCATCACCCTCAGCGCCGACGGCCTGCGCCTCGCCGAGCGGGTGGTGCGCCGCCACCGCCTGGCCGAGCGGTTCCTCACGGACATCCTCGACCTCTCGTGGGCCGACGCCCACCAGGAGGCCGGCAAGTGGGAGCACATCATCTCCGAGCCCGTCGAGGCGGCCATCGCCCGGGTGCTCGGCAACCCGACCACCTGCCCGCATGGCAACCCGATCCCGGGCGCTGACTACCACGCCCCCGCGTCCGTGCCGCTGAGCGAGGTCGGTGTCGGCGGCGGGTTCACCGTGAGCCGCATCCCCGAGGAGCTCGAGTTCACGCCCGGCCTGCTCGAGTTCCTGGAGGAAGCCGACGTCGTCCCCGGCCGGTCCGGCCTCATCACCGCGGCGTCACCCGACGGCACCACCACGGTCGAGGTCAACGGCCGTCACGTCGGCATCGGCGCCTTCGCCAGTCAGCGCATCCTCGTCACCGTCTGACCCCCACTGGTTCTGTGGACACGTACGTCCGCATGGCGAATGTGAGCGTCCACAGATCAGGTTTGCAGCACCTCGGGGAGGGGGCGCTCGTGGACGAGGACGAGGCGCTTCGTCGCGCGGGTGAGGGCGACGTAGAGGGAGCGCGCACCCTGGACCTCCTCCTCCATGATCGCGGCGGGCTCGACCACCACTGACGCGTCGAGCTCGAGACCCTTCACCAGGTTGACGGGCACCAGGGTGATCTGGCTGTTGAACCCGTTGCGGGCGGCCCGACCGAACTCGATGCCCGCCGCGTCGAGCGCGTTCCCGACGGCGGCGACGAGGGAGTCGGGCACGATGATCGCAACGCTGCCGGGGTCGACCGCGGCGCGCTCGACGAGGGCCTGCTCGACCGCAGCGGCTGCAACGCCACCGGACGGGGCCTCGACGAAGCGCGGCTCCTCGCCCTCCTGTCGCACCGAGGAGGGCGGCGTCAGGTCGGGTGCGGCCAGCGCGAGCACCTTCGTGGCCAGCGCCATGTTCGGCCCGGGGAGCCGGTAGCCGATGGTGAGCTCGGTGCGGCGCGGCGTGCGGCGCTCGGGCAGCTGCTCGAGCACCTCGTCCCAGTCCGCGTGCGCCCAGGCGCCGGTGGACTGGGCGATGTCGCCGACGACGGTCATGGAGCCGTTGAGCGAACGTCGGGTGAGCATGCGGAGCTGCATCGGCGACAGGTCCTGCGCCTCGTCGACGACTATGTGGCCGTAGGTGCGCACGCCCTCGTCCCCCGCTTGCCCGGGCCGCCTGCGGCGTGGCTTCGGACCGAGCAAGGCGCGGGCCTCGTCGAGGAGGGGGACGTCGTCGACCGTCCACCCGGCATCGTCGATGGTGGCCGCCCGCTCCCGGACGAGCGACGCCTTCTCCTCGGTGGACAGCAGGCGACCGGCGGCCAGGTCGATCAGCGCGGCCGAGCCGAACAGGTCGTGGAGGAGATCGGCGGGTGTGAGGACGGGCCACATGCGCTCGAGCGCCTCACGCACCTCCGGCGTGTGGCGCAGGCGGTCGCTCACCTCGTGCGCCTCGACGGGCACCCGTGCGCTCTCTGCCAGCGTGGCGTAGACGCTGGCCTCGACGTGGCGACGACCCGCGTTGTGCAGCCGAAAGCGACGCTTGGCGTCGGTGATGATCGCCTTCGTCTGGTTCGGCGTGAGGCTGAGCGTCTGGAGGCCGTAGCCCACGCGCATCGTGCGCCGCAGCGGGCGCTGGCGGTCGTGAACGGCCTGGGCGAGGACCCGCGCCATGCGCAGGTCGCCCTTCACCCGTGCCGTGGTGGGGCGGTCGCGGCCCTCGATGCTGACCGGGTGGGTCGCGTCGAGCAGGTCGGCGAGCACCGCCAGCTCGACGCCGGCCTCCCCCAGGCTCGGGAGCACCTGCTCGATGTACCCGAGGAACAGGCGGTTGGGACCGAGGACGAGCACGCCCTGGCCCTCCAGCGGGAAGCGGTGCGTGTAGAGGAGGTAGGCGGCGCGATGCAGCGCGACGACTGTCTTGCCCGTGCCAGGTCCGCCCTGCACTACGAGCAGGCCGGGCAGCGCTGCCCGGATGATCTCGTCCTGCTCGCCCTGGATCGTGGCGACGATGTCGCTCAGTCGGCCGGTGCGCGCCTCCTCGAGCGCCGCGATGAGGGTGCTCTGGCCCCGGATCTCGCGGCCCTCGTCGACGATGGTGAGCTCGCCGCCGAGCAGCCCGGCCGACTCGCCGAACAGCTCGTCCTCGATCGCGAGCAGCTGGCGGCCGCGGGTCGCGAAGTGCCTGCGGCGGACCAGGCGCATCGGCTGGCGGCCGGTGGCCCGGTAGAAGGGCTCAGCGACGGGCGCCCGCCAGTCGACGACGAGCGGCTCGCGCTTCTCGTCGGACACCGCCAGGCGGCCGATGTAGTAGCTGTCGCCGCCCTCCCCCCGCGTGCGATCGATCCGTCCGAAGACGAGGCTGGCGTCGCCGAGCTGGAGCGAGGCCAGCCGCTGGGCGATGTTGCCCTCGATCATCTCGCGCTCCCACCGCGCCTGCTCGGTGCCGCCCTTGCCCACCTCGACCATCGAGCGCAGCCGGGTGGCCTCCTCGCGCGATCGCTCGAGGCTCCGGTAGGCGCTGTCGATGTAGGCCTGTTCGGCAGACAGGTCGGGATGGGACGCCATCATCCTCCCGGGACAAGGGGACTCGCGAGCCTACAAGAACGCGCGACGTGAGCGAAGACAGCCCCGGGTAGGCGATGCTGAGGCCGTGACCGACACCGAAGGCGCCTACGGAACGCTCATCGACACGCGCCTGCGGGTGCTGACCTGGAACCTCTGGCACCGGTTCGGGCCGTGGGAGGCCCGTCGCCCGGCGATCGCCGCCACGCTGGCCCGGCTCGACGCGGACGTCCTCTGCCTGCAGGAGGTGTGGGCCGACGGGGAGGTGGGGTTCGCGGCGGAGCTGGCGGCCGGGCCCGGCTTCCACCACGTCTACGGCTCCCGACTCGAGTTCGAGGGCGTGCACTTCGGAAACGCAGTGCTCTCGCGGTGGCCCATCACCGACAGCGACACGCTGCCGCTCCCGTCCCACGAGGGCGCCGACGAGCTCCGCACGTGCGTGCGGGCTGACATCGACGGGCCACGCGGGGCGCTCCAGGTGTTCAGCACACACCTGAACTGGCGGTTCGACCAGAGCGACATCCGCCAGGAGCAGGTGCGCGCGATCTGCAGGTTCATCGACGCGGCCAAGCCGAGCGGCGGCCGCTCGTTCCCGCCGATCCTGGGGGGCGACTTCAATGCCGACCCCGACAGCGACGAGATCCGCATGCTGACCGGGCGGGCCGCCACGCCCGTCCCGAAGCTGGTGTTCCACGACGCGTGGGAGGTGGCGGGCCAAGCGTCCGACTCGAGCACCACCGGGGCCACCTGGACCAACCACAACCCCTACGCCAAGCTCGACCTCGAGCCGGACCGGCGGATCGACTACGTCTTCGTCGGGTGGCCCAAAGCGGGCGGCGCCGGCCACGTGACGCGCTGCACCGTCGAAGCCCTCGAGCCGGTCGACGGCATCGTCCCGAGCGACCACCTCGCCGTCCTCGCCGAGCTGCGGTACTAGTCGTCGCTCGCCGTGTGGCGACGGGCGGTGGAGCCACCCATCGCGTGACCCGGCGGCTCCGCCGCCGCCGACGAGGGGCGCACGCGGCCCCCTCGTGCTCCCCCCCCAGCGCCGCGCCGCGTCAGCTGCCCGGGTCCTCGCCGATCTCTCTCAGGGCGTCTCTCAGGGCGACGCGGAGGCGGCGGGCGATGGCCGGGGTGAGGTGGGCGATGAGGCCGGCGCCGGCGCTGCCGACCTCCTCCACCGTCAGCACGACGCGGGGCTCGCCGTCGTCGTAGTCGTCGCTGATGGCCACGGCCCACGAGAGGTGCTGGATGTCCTCCTCGCTCGGTGGCAGCTCATCGAGCGTGAAGGGATGGTCGTCGATCGATCGTCGCACGGTGCCATCAGACCACGACTTCGCGAGCCGGTCGGACGGCCCGTAGGTTTGGCTCGATGACCACGCCGCACCCAGGACTCGCCGACGCGCCGCTGCTGCGCGCCGCGCGCGGGCTCCCCGCGACTCGGGTGCCCGTGTGGTTCATGCGCCAAGCGGGCCGGTCGCTGCCCGAGTACCGGGCGCTGCGCGGCGACGGGAGCATCCTCGACGCCATCCGCGACCCTGCGCTGTCGGCCGAGGTCACGCTCCAGCCGGTGCACCGGTACGGCGTCGACGCGGCCATCCTCTACAGCGACATCGTCGTGCCGGCGGCGGCGATCGGCTTCGGCGTGGACGTCACTCCCGGCATCGGCCCCGTCGTGTCCGCGCCGTTTCGCACCAAGGCCGACCTCGACCGGCTGCGCCCCTTCGAGCCCGACGTCGATGCGCCGTACGTCGCCGAGACCGTGCGCCTCGTCGTCGCCGAGCTCGGGGCCACGCCGCTCATCGGGTTCGCCGGCGCCCCGTTCACGGTCGCCAGCTACCTGATCGAGGGACAGCCGTCGCGCACCTACGGCCGCACGAAGGCGATGATGCACGGCGACCCGGAGCTGTGGGGCGAGCTGCTCGACCGCCTGGCGGACATGGCCATCGCCTCCCTGCTGGCGCAGGTCGAGGCCGGCGCGAGCGCCGTCCAGCTCTTCGACTCGTGGGCTGGGTCGCTCCCCCCGGACGTCTACGAGGCGCTCGTGCTGCCCGCCAGCGCCAAGGTGTTCGCTGCCCTGGAGGCAACCGGCGTGCCGCGCATCCACTTTGGCGTGGGCACCGGCGAGCTGCTGTCGCTCATGGGCGACGCGGGCGCGGACGTGGTCGGGGTCGACTGGCGTGTGCCGCTCGACGTCGCCCGCGAACGGGTCCCCGGCAAGGCCGTGCAGGGAAACCTCGATCCCGCCGTCTGCCTCGCCCCGTGGGAGGTCGTGGCCGAGCGCACTCGCGACGTGCTGCGCCGCAACGACGGACGGCCCGGGCACATCTTCAACCTCGGGCACGGCGTGCTCCCCGAGCTCGACCCGGGCGTGCTCGCCCGGCTGGTCGACCTCGTGCACGCGGAGGGACGCACCGACGGTGGCTGAGCGGCTGGGCGTCGTCGTCATGGCGTACGGCACCCCGGCGTCGCCCACCGACGTCGAGGCGTACTACACGCACATCCGGCGCGGGAGCGCCCCCACCCGGGAGCAGCTCGCCGACCTCACCCGCCGCTACGACGCCATCGGCGGGATCTCCCCGCTGGCCGAGCGGACGGAGGCGCAGCGCGCGGCGCTCGAGGCGGCGCTCGAGGAGCGAGCGCCTGAGCGGTGCCGCGTGGTGCTCGGCCAGAAGCACGCGTCCCCGTTCATCGAGGACGCCGTCGCGAGCCTCGCGGACGACGGGGTGCCCGCCATCGTCGGAATCGTGCTCGCGCCCCACTTCTGCCAGTTCTCGGTCGGCCAGTACCAAGCGCGGCTCGCGACCGCCGCCGAGGCGCGTGGGGTGCGCACGGCGGCGATCGACAGATGGCACCTCGAACCGACCTACCTCTCCTTTCTCACCCGGGCCGTGCAGCACGGGCTGTCTCTGCTCCCGGATCGCACGAAGGTGCTGTTCACCGCCCACTCCCTCCCGGAGCGCGTGCTGGTCGACGACCCGTACCCCGACCAGCTCCGTGCGTCGGCCGCCGCCGTCGCCGAGGCGGCGGGGCTCGACCGCTGGGCCGGCTGGTCGCTGTGCTGGCAGTCGGCCGGGCGCACGCCCGAGCCGTGGCGCGGCCCCGACATCCTCGAGGTCATCCGCGACCTCGCGGCCACCGGGCGCGCCGATGGCGTGCTCGTGTGCCCGCAGGGGTTCGTGAGCGACCACCTCGAGGTGCTGTACGACCTCGACATCGAGGCGCGCAAGGTGGCGGCGGACGTGGGGCTCGCCTTCGAGCGCACCCGCGTCCTCAACGCGGACCCCGCCGTGCTCGGCGCGCTGGCCGACCGCATCCTGCAGGCGACGTCGTGACGCACGTCGTGGTGGTGGGGGGAGGGATCACGGGGCTCGTGGCCGCCCGAGAGGCAGCCCGATCCGGTGCCAGCGTCACGCTCGTCGAGCCCGGTCCGCTGGGTGGCAAGGTCCGCGCCAGCGCCTTCGATGGCGCCCTGCTCGACGAGGCCGCGGACAACTTCCTCGCCCGGGTCCCGGAGGGCCTCGTGCTCTGCCGGGAGCTCGGCCTGGAGGGCGACCTCGTGTCGCCCGCGGTCCGGCGAGCACGCGTGTGGAGCCGCGGAGAGCTCCGCCTCTTGCCCGAGGCCCAGCTCCTCGGCGTCCCGACGGACCTCGACGAGCTGGCCGCCTCGGAGATCCTCTCCCCTGCCGGTACCGATCGCGCGAGACAGGACCTCACGATGCCGAGCACGGCACCAGACGCCGACGTCACGATCGGCTCCGTCGTGCGGACCCGCCTCGGCGACGAGGCCCTCGAACGCCTCGTCGACCCGCTCGTCGGCGGGATCAACGCGGGCGACACCGACGTGCTCAGCCTGGCGGCCACCGTGCCCCAGCTCGACGCGGCGGTCCGCAGCGGCCAGTCGTCCCTGATCGAGGCGTGCCGGGCCCAACGGGCGGCGGTCACCGATCCGACCGCACCCGTGTTCTTCGCGCCGAGGAGCGGCATGGGCGCGCTCGTCGACGCGCTCGTCACGGACGTCACGGCGCGTGGCGTCTCCATCGTGCAGAACGCCGTCGCCGAGATGGGCCGTGACGGCCTGGCGTGGCGGGTCGAGCTCGCCGATCGCACCAGCCTCCCGGCCGAGGGCGTGGTGCTGACGCTCCCCGCGGCGCCGGCCGCCGACCTCCTCCGGCACCACGCCGCCCGGGCCGCGACCCTGCTGGCATCGATCCCGTACGCGTCGGTGGCGATGATCAGCCTGGCGGTCCCGCGCGATGCGATCGAGCGGGAGCTCGACGCCAGCGGGTTCCTCGTCCCACACGTCGAGGGCCGCACGGTCAGCGCCTGCTCGTGGACGTCGGCGAAGTGGCCGCACCTCGCGAGTGACGGCTCGGTCTGGCTCCGGGCCTCGGTGGGCCGAGACGGCCACGAGGGGGCGCTCGCCCTCTCGGACGAAGCGCTCGTCGATGCGACCCTGGCTGACCTGCGACACACGATGGCGCTGCGGGGCGCCCCCACGGAGGCGCGCGTCACGCGCTGGCACCGGTCGCTACCGCAGTACCGTCCCGGCCACCTCGATCGCATCGCCGCCATCGACGACGACCTGGCGACCGCCCTCCCAGGGGTCGTCGTGGCAGGCGCCGCGCTCCGTGGGCTCGGGGTCCCGGCCTGCATCCGGCAGGGCTCCGAGGCTGCATGGCGTGTATTGGGGGTGCTCGATGCGCGACCATGACGTCGTGGACACGACGTCAGCCGAACGCCCCGCGTGGCACGTGCGAGCGCTCCTCGGGGGCCTGGCGGTCGTCGTCGCCCTGACCGGAGGCGTCGTCGCCGCCCAGGTCCTGCCCGAGGAGACGGTGCAGGCTGAGACCGTCACCCCGAAAGCCGGTGCCCCCGACCTGACCCCGATCGCGGATGTGGCCACGACGCTCGTCGACGACCTGGTCGCCAACCTTCCGGACCCGCAGCCCTCGCCCGCCGACGCCTACGCACCGACGCCGGTCGTGCGCCACGGGATGCTCGAGATCCCGTCGATCGGCCTGTCGCAGCCGTTCTTCGAGGGCGTCACGCTCACCGCGATCAACAACGGGCCGAGCCACTGGCCCGGCACCCCGATGCCCGGGGAGCTCGGCAACATGGTGATCGCTGGCCACCGCGTCACCCGTACCCGGCCCTTCTACGACCTCGACCTCGCCAAGCCCGGCGACGAGCTCATCTTCACGATGGACACCGGTGGGCGCTACGTCTACACGCTCGATCGGGTCGAGATCGTCGAGGCCGACGCGCTCCACATCGTCGACCAGACCTACGGGTACCGGGCGACCCTGTTCGGTTGCCACCCCAAGGGCAGCGCCCGCCAGCGCATCGTCGGCTACTTCACCCTGAAGTCGAGCACCCCCGCCTGAGCCACCGGGCCGGCGAACAGCAGGCTCGCCTGCCGCGTCGCCGCGGCCCCCGCGCGAGCGGCCATCATTCCGAGATGCCGAGCCGAGCCGAGCGACTTCGCACCGCGGCCGGCTGCATCGCCAGCGGCGTCGCGCTCTGCCTCTCGCTCCCCCCGTTCGGGTTCTGGCCCCTCGCCCTCGTGGGGTTGGTCGGCCTCGATCGGCTGACGGCGGACCAACCCGTGGGGGCGCGCTTCGCACGCGGGTGGCTCGTCGCGCTCGGCTGCCTGGTGCCGACGCTCAGCTGGATGACCGCGCTCACGGCCCCCGGCTACGTCATCGCGTGCGTGGCGTACGCGGGCATGCTCGGCGCGGGCGTGGCGGCGGCCCCCCCGGGACGCGGCCGGTGGCTGGCCCTGGCCGGCACGTGGACGCTCGCCGAGCTGGTGCGCTGGTCGTGGCCCTTCGGCGGCGTGCCGCTCGGCAGCCTCGCCATCGGCCAGGTGGCGGGACCGCTCGCGCCCGTGCTGCGGGTCGGCGGCAGCCTGCTCCTGCTGCTCGTCACCGTCCTGGTGGGGCAGGCGGCCGCCGCGCTCGTGCGTGGGGCGTGGAGGCCCGCGCTCGGCCTGGTCGCGCTCGTCGTGGTCGCGGTCGCGGCGTCGACGGCCGCACCCCATGGTCATGCGGTCGGCACCGCGGAGGTCGCCCTCGTGCAGGGAGGGGGCAAGCAGGGGACCAGCAAGAGCGACACCGGTGTGGTGGAGGTCTTCGAACGGCACGTCGAGGCCAGCGGGCTCGTCGAGCCCCCCGTCGACCTCGTCGTCTGGCCCGAGGACGTCATCGACACCGACGAGGACTTCGCGAGCGACCCCTGGGCGGACGTCGTGGGCAACGTGGCGAAGGACCTCGACGCGCCGATGGTGGTCGGCACCGTCGAAGGCGACGGCCCCGAGCACTTCCGGAACGCCGCGGTGCTCGTGGATGCCGACGGCGAGATCATCGACCGCTACGACAAGGTGCACCGCGTGCCGTTCGGCGAGTACGTGCCGCTCCGCTGGCTGCTCTCGCGGCTCGCGGGCGACGCGCTGCCGCGCAGGGACGCGGCCATCGGGGACGGCCCCGCCCGCCTCGACGTGCCGGGACCGGTCGGCCGGGTCGCGGTCCCCGTCTCATGGGAGATCTTCTTCCCCGACCGCACCCGTGAAGGTGTGGAGGACGGCGGGCGCCTCGTGCTCAACCCCACGAACGGATCGTCGTTCACCGGCACCATCGTGCAGACGCAGCAGGTCGCCGCCTCGCGCATGCGCGCCATCGAGACGGGACGCTGGGTCGCCCAGGTCGCCCCCACTGGCTTCACGGCGGTCATCGACGAGCACGGCGAGGTGCTCGAGCGCAGCCGGATCAGCGAGCAGACGGTGATCCAGCGGCGGCTCGAGCTGCGGGAGGGCCTCACGATCTACACGAGGCTCGGCAACCTCGCCGCCGTCGTGGCGGCGGTGCTCCTCATCCTCGCGGGGTGGGCGGTCGAGCTCAGGGTCGAAGGGCGCCGAGGTCGATCGTCGTCGTGACGCGCACGGCGTCGAGGAAGGCGCGGTCGTGCGTGACGAGCAACAGGGTGCCGTCGAACCCCTCGAGCGCCGACTCGAGCTGCTCGATGGCCTCGAGGTCGAGGTGGTTGGTGGGCTCGTCGAACACCAGGCAGTTCACGCCCTCGGCCATGAGCTCGGCGAGGAGCACGCGCGTCCGCTCCCCTGGCGACAGGTCGGCGCCGGCCCGGTCGATGTGGTCGACACCGAGCCCGAACTTGGCCAGCAGCGACCGGGCCTCGCTGCGCTCGAGCCCGGTCGTGTCCATGAACGATCGCAGCAGCGGGGCGCGGCTCCCATAGCGCAGGCGGCGCTGGTCGAGCAGACCGACCTTCACGCCGGGGCCCAGCAAGCGTTGTCCGCCTGCCAGCTCCACGTCACCGAGGATGGCGCGCAGCAGCGTCGTCTTGCCCGAGCCGTTCGGCCCGAGGATGGCGACCCGGTCCTGCCACGCGACCTCGAGGTCGATGGGACCGAGGCGGAACGACCCGAGCTCGACGATCGCCGCGTCGAGCCGGGCGACCACATCGCCGGCCCGACTCGCGGCCTTGAGCTCGAGCTGGAGCTGCCACGGCTCCCAAGGCTTGTCGACGACGTGGAGCCGCTCGATGGCCTTCTCGGTGGCCTTCGCCTTGGACGCCATCTTCTCCGAGCGCTGCGCATTGTGGTGGACGATGAACTTGTCGTTGTCCGTCTTCTTGGCCTTGGCGTTCTTCACGCCGACGACCGCCCACTCGCGCTGGGTGCGCTGGCGCTGCTGGAGACGGTCCCGCTCCGCGGTGTACTTCTCGTAGCCCTCCTGCTGCTGCCGGCGGGCCAGCTCGCGCGCGGCGACGAAGTCGGACCACCCGCCGGCGTGCATCGCAGCATCGTGATCGGGCAACCGGATCTCGAGGACGCGGTCGACCACGCGGTCGAGGAAGGTCCGGTCGTGGGAGACCGTGGCGACTGCGGAGGGCGTCGACCGAACGAACTGCTCGAGCAGCTCGAGCCCGGTGAAGTCGAGGTCGTTGGTCGGCTCGTCGAGCAGCAGAACGTCCTGGCGCGATAGCAGGATCGCGGCAAGCGCGGCGCGCGCCGCCTGGCCACCGGAGAGGTGGCCGACCTCGACGTCGACGCGATCGGCGGAGAGGCCGACCTGCGCGAGGACAGCCCCCGAGCGAGCGTCCAGGTCGTCGCCGCCGATGGCCAGGAAGTGGTCGAGAGCGGCGCCGTAGGCCTCGATCGACTCGACGTCCTCACCCATCGCGGCGGTAGCCGCGTCCAGGGCCTCGCTCGCGTCGGCGACGCCTGTGCGTCGGGCCAGGTAGGAGCGCAACGTCTCGCCTGGCTCGGCGTCGGGCTCCTGGGGCAGGAACCCGACCGTGGTCGTCGCCGGCGACCGCTCGACCCGCCCCGCGTCGGGGGCTTCGAGACCCGCGAGGATCCGCAGCAAGGTCGACTTTCCGATGCCGTTCGGCCCGACGATCCCAAGACGCGCGCCGACCGTGATCGACGCCGACACCCCGCCCAGCACCACCTGCGCGCCGTGGTGTCGCTGGATGTCCCTGGCCACGAGCACGAGCGACGACGCTAACAACCAGCGGCGCAGCGAGGCCGCGCCATTGCCCTCGGTCGAGCGCGTTCAGAGCGCCCCGGAGATGCGGAGGGTGAGGGCGGGGGCGTCGGCGGGGCGGCCGGGGAGGGTGACGGTGCAGCCGTCCGTCGTCGACTCCCACGCGAGGGGCGTGTCGTGGCCGAGCAGGTGGACGTCGGCGTCGGGCGCCGGGGTGACGTCGAGCTGCACGACATCGCCCGATGGCGTGCCGCAGACGATGGCGTGGACCGCGCTGTCGCTGACCGTGAAGCGCACGTCGTGGCCCTCGCCCGTCGTGCCGTCGGTGCGGGTCCACGGACGAGTGCCGTAGATCGCGTCGCCGTTGGTGCGGAGCCACCAGCCGAGCGCCAGCAGCCGCTGCGCCTGCACCCACGGGATCACGCCCTCGGCCGTGGGACCGACGTTGAGGAGGAGGTTGCCGCCGTGGGCCACGACGTCGACGAACATGCGCACGAGCGCATCCGGTGCGAGGTAGCTGTCGTCAGGTTCCTGCCGGTTGTACCCGAAGGACGTGCCGATGCCGCGGGTGCTCTCCCACTTCCGGTTCGGGTCGCCGGCGGTGGAGTACTCGGGCGTGACGAAGTCGCAGTGCACGGCGCCGGAGGTCTGCCCCATCCAGTCGAAGCGGTTGTTCACGACGCCCTCGGGCACCGCTGCGTAGTAGCGGTCGAGGAGAGCACCGAGGTCTGCCGCCTCCGGGTAGCCGATGTCGTTCCAAAGGACGTCGGGGCAGTAGCGGTCGATGAGCTCCTGCCAGTGCGCGTCGGCGTAGGCCAGGTACTCGGGCGACTGCGGGATCGCCCGGAACATCGCTGCGAGGTCGGTGATCGGCAGGCCGCCGAACGTCCAGTCGAGGCCCCCCGAGTAGTAGGTGCCGAAGCGCATGTCGCGCGCTCGGACGGCGGACGCGAGGTCGCCCACGAGGTCGCGCTCGGACGCCCAGTTCTCCTTGTGCGGGTTCGGTGTGGCGCTCGGCCACAGCAGCACGCCGTCATGGTGCTTGGTGACCAGCACGACGTAGCCGGCCCCCGCCTGCCGGAACAGGTCGGCCCACAGCTCGGGCTGCCACCCGGCGTGGCCAGCGAGGAACGTGGCGACGAAGTCGTCGTAGGGCCGGTTGCCGTGCACCTCCGCGTGGTGGCGCGCCGCCGGGCTGCCTTCGATGGCGATCGAGTTCTGGTACCACTCGACGTACGGCGAGCAGCGCATCGCCTCCTCCCACCCGCCGTCGGCCGCAAGGTCGAACGGCGAGTCGGTGACGGGGGCGAAGGCCGGCACGGCGGCGGCCGTCCAGTGGACGAAGATCCCGAGCTTGGCGTCGTCGAACCACCGCGGGAGCGGGCGGGTAGCGGGTTCCATCCGACCTCCACGATCAGGGTGACGGTGCCGTCGACGAACCTACGTCGATCTGTGTGCGCCGAGCACCGCATGCCGGTGTTCAGCGCACGCAGAAGCCGGGAATCCCGACCGCTGACCCGGGTGCTCCTCGTTAGCGTCCCCTCCGTGGGGTCGATCGACGTGAACGGGGTGGCGTGCCGTACGCCTGGCGGGGTCGACCTGCTGAGCGACGTGAGCTTCCGGGTCGGCGACGGTGAGCACGTGGCCCTGGTCGGCGCCAACGGAGCCGGGAAGACCACCCTCTTCCGCGTGATCGCGAGCAACCAGCCCGCGCATGCGGGCAGCGTCCACGTCGACGGCCGGCTGCGGGTGATGCGCCAGCTCGTGGGGTGGCGCGAGGAGGGGCGCACGGTGCGCGACATGCTCCTCGACCTCTCCCCCACCGAGCTGCAGCGGGCCGCCTCCGATCTCACCGCCGCCGAGCAGGCCGCGGCCGACGAGCCGGGCGACCGAGCAGGGATGGCCCTGGCCCGCGCCCACACGACCTGGGGTGACGCCGGGGGCTGGGACGCCGAGGTGCTGTGGGACACGTGCTGCACCATCGCGGTGCGTCAGCCGCTGACCAAGGCCGGCGATCGCCCGCTGGCGACGCTCTCCGGCGGCGAGCAGAAGCGGCTGGCGCTCGAGGTGCTCCTGCGTTCGGACGCTGACGTGCTGCTCCTCGATGAGCCCGACAACTACCTCGACGTGCCCGGCAAGGAGTGGCTCGAATCTGCGCTCCAGACCTGCCCGAAGACGATCTTGCTCATCAGCCACGATCGCCAGCTCCTCGCGGGTGTGGCACGGCGGGTCGTCACCCTCGAGGGGCGCACGGCGTGGGTGCACGGCGGTCCCTTCCGCACGTGGCACGAGGCCCGCGAGGCCCGGCTGGCGCGCATCGACGACGAGCACCGGCTCTGGCAGGAGGAGCGCAAGCGGATGCAGGCGTCCCTCGTCGAGTACCGACGGCGCGCCTCGATGGGGAGCGACAAGTTCGCCTCACGCGTGCGGGCCACCAAGTCCAAGATCGAACGCTTCGAGGCGGCCCCGCCACCGGAGCGGGTGGTGGACCACCACGTGACGATGCGCCTCGGCGGGGACCGCACGGGCACCCGCGTCGTGATCTGCGAGCAGCTCGAGCTCCACGGGCTCACCGACCCGTTCGACACGGAGGTCGTGTACGGCGAGCGCGTCGCGGTGCTCGGACCGAACGGCACCGGCAAGAGCCACTTCCTGCGGCTTCTCGCCGGGGAGCCCGTCGGACACGAGGGTGACTGGCGGCTCGGCGCCCGCGTGGTGCCCGGCTTCTTCTCCCAGACCCACGACCACCCCGAGCTGCGTGGCATCGACGTCCTCGACATCGTGATGACGCGGGGGGTGGAGCGGGGCAAGGCGATGGCGGCGCTGCGCCGCTACGGCATCCACGGGTGCGGCCAGCAGGCGTTCGAGACGCTGTCAGGCGGCCAGCAGGCGCGCCTGCAGATCCTCCTCCTGGAGCTGGCCGGGAGCACGCTGCTCCTGCTCGACGAGCCGACCGACAACCTCGACCTCTCGTCAGCCGAAGCCCTGGAGGAAGCCCTCGAGAGCTACGTCGGGACGGTGGTCGCCGTCACCCACGACCGGTGGTTCCTGCGCGGCTTCGACCGGTTCTTGGTGTTCGGCCGCGATGCCACCGTCACCGAGCACCTGGAGCCCGTGTTCGCCTGACGGCGGTTCCCGTAGCCTCCGGCGATGGCCACGCTGACCGCCGGACCCGCCACCGTGCGCGTCGACCGGGCGCACGGGGCGCGGCTGTCGTCACTGATGGTCCACGGCCACGAGCTGCTGGTCCAGCCGGAGCCCGGGAGCCGGAACGACCCGAGCGATCCGCTCCTCTCTGGCTGCTACCCGATGGCCCCCTTTGCCGGCCGCACCCGCGGCGGCCGGTTCGCGTGGGCCCATCAGATACATGAGCTCGTGCCCAACCACGCCGGGCACGCCATGCACGGCACCGTGTTCGACAAGCGCTGGATGCTCGAGCTGGCCGACGTCGGGTACGTCCGCCTCCGTACGGACCTGCAGCCGGGATGGCCGTTCCCCGGGTGGGTCATCCACGAGGTGGCGCTGTCGGCGCACCGGCTCGAGCTGCGCCTGGAGGTGCACACCGCCGGCCCCACTTTCCCCGCGACCCTGGGCTGGCACCCCTGGTTTCGGCGGCGCGTCGAGGTCGGCGGGGCCCTCGAGGTCGCCCTGGACGCCAAGCGCTTCTACCCGCGAGGCGGCGACGGCCTTCCGCTCGGCTTCGTCGAGCCTCCACCCCCGATCGGGCCGTGGGACGACTGCTTCACGGCGGTCACCTGGCCCGTCGTGCTGACCTGGCCCGGCGCTCTCGAGGTGCGGATCACGTCGACGTGCGACCACGTCGTGCTCTACGACCAGCCCCGCCACGCCATCTGCGTCGAGCCCCAGACCGGGCCGCCCGACGCGCTCAACCGCCTCGACCGCGCCACCCTCGTCCGGCGTCACCGCCCCCTGATCGCCGAGACGGCCATGTCCTGGGCGCCGTCGCCGTAGTAGTCGTCGTCGCTCGCCTTCGGCGAGCTCCTCCGAGCTATGGCCCGCTTCGCGTGCCGTGGGGCGGGCGGCGGCGGAGCCACCACCCGCGCGACTCGGCGGCCATGCCGCCGACGAGGGCCGGCAGAGCCGCCCCTCGTGCTCCCCACCAGCCCTAGAGTCGCTGGTCATGGAGCAGGTCGGAACAGTCGTCGAGGTGTGGCGGTACCCGGTGAAGTCCTTCCAGGGCGAGCGGGTCGACTCGCTCGACCTGGCGCCGGGCGGGGCGGCGGGAGACCGGCGGCTCGCGGTCGTCGACCCGGCCGCTCGGAAGGTGCTGTCGGCCAAGCGGTACGCCGATCTCGTGATGGCCTCGGCTCGCGTGGACGGCACCCGGGTGGTGCTCACCCTGCCCGACGGGAGCGAGCACGCCGCGGACCACCCCGCGGTCCACAGTGCCCTGTCTGACTGGCTCGGGCTGGAGGTGCGCCTCGAGGCGCCGCCCGCCGACGGGGTCTTCCCGATGGAGATGTACACCGGCATGTCCGACGAGGACTCGCCGGTGTTCGACTGGCCCGGTCCGCCCGGAACCTGGCTCGACCTCGCCGACGCCCACTGGCTGACGACGGCCAGCCTGGCCGCCATCGCGGCCGAGCACCCCGACGGCGAATGGGACGTCCGGCGCTTCCGGCCCACGGCCCTGATCGAGACGCCGGCGAGCGGCTTCGTGGAGGAGACCTGGACGATGATCGATGTCGGCTCGGTCGGGAGCGAGGTCGTGATGCTGACGCCGCGCTGCTCCATGCCCTCCCGCGCCCAGCCTGGCCTGGGGCGCGACAAGGCGATCGGCACGACGATCCGGGACGCCAACAGCAACAACCTGGGCGTCTACGCGTCGATCGCGCGGAGCGGGAGGGTGCAGGTGGGCGATAGCGTGCACGCCAGCTAGCACACTGCTTGCTACAGGTGGCCCCGCCGCCTGCGCGTTGAGTTGACCGATGGGTCAATCGCCCGAAAGGCTTGTCGGACCATGCCCAGCGACGCCCCTCTCCGGATCGCCCTTTTGGCCTATCGGGGCAAGCCCCACGTGGGCGGCCAGGGCGTGTACACCCGCCACCTGGCGAAGGCCCTCGTCGACCTGGGCCACCACGTCGAGGTGCTGGGCGGCCAGCCCTACCCGATCCTCGACGAGCGGGTGCCGCTGGTCGAGCTGCCCAGCCTCGACATCTACAACGACCACTTCCCGATGCGGATGCCGGGCCTGTGGGAGCTCAAGCACTGGACGGACTTCCTCGAGGTCACCGCCTTCTCCGCCGGCACGTTCCCCGAGCCGCTCGCCTTCTCGATGCGCGCCTGGGACCACCTCCGCCACCGCAAGGACGACTTCGACATCGTCCAGGACAACCAGTGCCTCGGGTACGGGCTGCTCCTCATCGAGCGCCAGCTGGGCCTCCCGATCCTGGGCACGATCCACCACCCGATCACCGTCGACCGCCGCCTCGAGATGGAGGCCGCCGAGAGCTGGTACAAGCGCCTCACGCTCCGGCGCTGGTACGCGTTCGTCGACATGCAGACGCAGGTTGCCCGGCGGCTCGAGCGGATCATCACGGTGTCTGAGAACTCCTTCAAGGACATCGTGCGCGACCACAAGGTCGACCCGGACCGGATGGCCGTGGTCCCCGTGGGGGTCGACATCGACCTCTTCAAGCCGCTGCCCGAGGTCGCGGTGGTCCCCGGCCGGCTCGTCACCACGGCGTCCGCCGATGTGGCCATGAAGGGCCTCAAGTTCCTGCTCGAGGCGCTCGCCAAGCTGCGGACCGAGCGGGACGACGTCCACCTCATCGTGATCGGCAAGCGCAAGCCCGGCGGTGCGAGCGACGCCACCATCAAGCGGCTCGGCCTCGAGGATCACGTGGAGTTCGTCACCGGCGTGTCGGAGCAGCGGATCATCGAGCTCTACTCGGAGGCTGAGATGGCGGTGGTGCCGTCGCTCTACGAGGGCTTCTCGCTTCCGGCCATCGAGGCGATGGCCTGCGGAACCCCGCTCGTGGGCACAACCGGCGGGGCCATCCCCGAGGTGATCGGCAAGGACGGCGACACCGCGATGATCGTGCCCCCCGGTGACAGCGAGGCGCTGGCGGCCAAGATCCGCTGGGGCCTGGACCACGACGACCTCCGCGGCACGATCGGCCTACGGGGCCGGCAGCGCATCATCGACCGCTGGTCGTGGATGCACACGGCCGTCAAGACCGTCGAGCAGTACCGGATCCGTCTCGAGGGCGAGCCGGCCGGTGGGGCCTCCAACAGCGCAGCGACATCTCTGCCCCAACGGCCATCCCGGCCAAGCGGTCGTCGTACGCCCTCCGGGCAGGGCGGAGCATGCTGACCGTCCGCTTCGACAAGCTCGGAGTGCAGCCGGGCGACCTGCTGCTCGACATGGGCTGCGGAGCAGGACGGCATGCGTTCGAGTCGTTCCGGCTCGGGGCCAAGGTCGTCGCCTTCGACTACTCCGCCGCGGAGCTCAAGGACGTCGGCGGCCTGTTCGCCGCCATGCGCGACGCCGGCGAGGCCGGCACCCGGCCCGACGCCATGGCCGCCACCACCAACGGCGACGCCCTGCGGCTCCCGTTCCCCGATGGCACCTTCGACCGCATCATCGCATCCGAGGTCCTCGAGCACGTCTCCGATGACCAGGCGGCGCTCGACGAGATCTTCCGGGTGCTGAAGCCCGGCGGGACCGTCGCGGCGACCGTGCCGTCGTGGCTCCCGGAGCAGATCTGCTGGGCGCTGTCCGAGCAGTACCACGCCCCCTTCGTGGAGGGCGGCCACGTCCGCATCTACTCGGAGCCCACGCTGCGGGCCCGCATGCGCACGGCTGGCCTCAAGCCCGGCGCCGCCCACCACGCCCACGCGCTGCACTCGCCGTACTGGTGGCTCAAGTGCGCCGTCGGCCCCACCAACGACGACCACCCGCTCGTGAAAGCCTACCTGCAAGTGCTCATCTGGGACATCGCCCAGACCCAGCCGATGGGCACCCTCACCCGGCTCGCCGAGTGGGTGCTCAACCCCGTCCTCGGCAAGAGCATCGTCGTGTACGCCCGGAAAGCGATGCTCGAAAAGTGACGATCCTCGCTGGTCGGCAAGCTGACGACCTGTGCCTCCGGGTCGCCTCGCCTGGCGGCTCGGCTCCGATGCCCGCCGGGAGGCGGTAGCCGCATGCCGATCGACGTCCCCGGCCTCGTCTCCGCCACCGACCTGCACCTCACGGTCGACGGCATCGCGGAGTGGCAGCTGCCCTCGGGGATGATCCCGTGGTTCCCCGGTGGGCACGCCGACCCCTGGAACCACGTCGAGGCTGCGATGGCGCTCGACCTCGGCGGGCGTCGCGCCGAGGCCGACCGGGCCTATGAGTGGCTCGTCGACCGGCAGCGGGAGGACGGCTCCTGGCACCAGTACTACATCGCCGGTCACAACGGCCGCACCGAGGTTGAGCAGGACAAGCTCGACGCCAACGTCTGCGCCTACGTGGCCGCGGGTGTCTGGCACCGCTGGCTGCTCACCGACGACAAGGGCTTCGTCGACGTCATGTGGCCCACCGTCGAGAAGGCGATCGACTTCGTCCTCGACCTGCAGCAGCCCCGCGGCGAGATCCTCTGGGCCCGTCACGCCGACGGCACCCCGTGGAGCTTCGCCCTCCTCACCGGCTCCAGCTCGATCTGCCACAGCCTGCGCTGCGCCATCGCCATCGCCCAGCTCCTCGGCCACGAGCGCCCCGACTGGGAGATCTCGGCGGCCCGCCTGGCCCGGGTCATCCGGGACGTCCCCGAGGCCTTCGCTCCCAAGCACCGCTGGGCCATGGACTGGTACTACCCGGTGCTCGGTGGTGTGGTGCTCGGCGAGGCCGGCCGTGCCCGCCTCGAGGAGCGCCGCGACACGTTCCTGATGGACGGCCGCGGCGTGCGCTGCGTCTCCGACCGACCCTGGGTCACCGTCGCGGAGACGTGCGAGTGCGCTCTCGCCCACCTGGCCGTCGGCGACCGCCAGATGGCCGAGACCCTCTTCGGCTGGGCCCAGCAGTTCCGCCACGACGAGGACGGCCGCTACTGGACAGGCACCGTCTTCCCCGACGAGGCCCGCTTCCCCGGCGGCGAGCGCTCCACCTACACGGCCGCGTCCGTCGTCCTGGCCGCCGACGCCCTGGCCGGCTCCACACCCGCGAGCGCGCTGTTCGTCGAGACCGCGGGGGTCCTCCCCCCGCTCATGCAGCTCCCCGACGACCTGTAAGCCCTCTGGCAGCCAACCCCAAGGGCGCGACGAGGCGGAGCCGAGCGCTCGGTGCCGCCGCGCTTGCACGCGGCCGTCCAACCCGCGCCCGCCCCAACTCGAGGGTGAAAGGCCCTGTTCCTGCGGCACTTCACCCGCAGGTTCGCGAACTTGCCGCAACTCGAGGGCGAAAGGCCCGGTTCCTGCGGCACTTCCCGCTGGGGTTCGACGGCGCTGGGGGCAGGGGCACGCGTGACCCGGCGTGGGGCACCGAGCACCGGGCGCCGCCGTCGCCGCGCCCTTTGGGGGCTCTTGGTCAGACCCGGCGGAGCACGCGGAGGCTGCCGACGGCGGCGACCTCCTCGAACCGGCCGCTGGCCAGGGCCGGGAGGTAGATCTGCTCGTAGGGGGGGCGGCCGCCGTCGGCGGGGTCGGGGAAGACGTCGTGGATGCAGAGGGTGCCGCCGGGGACGACGTGGGGGGTCCAGCGCTCGTAGTCGATGCGAGCGGGGTCCGCGCCGTGGCCGCCGTCGATGAAGAGGAAGGCCAGCGGGGTGGCCCAGGCCGACGCCACCGTCGGTGAGTCGCCCACCACGGCGATCACGGTGCCCTCGAGGCCAGCGTCGTGGATCGTCTTGCGGAAGGACGGGAGCGTGTCCATCTTGCCGACGGCGGGGTCGACGAGGTCGGGCTCGTGCCACTCCCAGCCGGGCTGGTTCTCCTCGGAGCCGCGGTGGTGGTCGACGGTGAACAGCACCCGTCCCAATGACCGCGCGGCGGCCCCGAGGTACACCGACGACTTGCCGCAGTACGTGCCCACCTCGAGCAGCGGCCCCGCCACCTCGACTGCAGCCGCCGCGTCGTGAAGCGCGAGCCCCTCGTCCGGCGGCATGAAGCCGCGCGCCGCCTCGGCGTGCCGCCGCAGCTCCGCGTCCATCATGCGAACTGGCGTTGCTGGACCGGGCTGGGTCCGGCTGGACAACGCCGGGTCCTGCGACGGTGCATCACCAGGTGTCGGTGTGGATGATGCGATCGAGGTCGCGGCGGGGGCCGGGGCGGAAGTCGGTGCCGAGCGTGTGGGCGACGGGGATGAGGGCACCCTGCATGACGTGGTCGGGGATGCCAAGGAGCTCTGCGGCAGCCTGCTCCTGGGTGAGGTGCAGGGTGGTCCAGCACGTGCCGAGGCCACGGGCCCGGGCCGCCAGCATGAAGCTCCACACGGCCGGGAGCAGCGAGCCCCACATGGCCGCTTGCCAGGCCACGGGCAGGTTCTCGGTGCGGCCCTCGATGCAGGGGATGACGTGCACCGGCACCTCGGCGAGGTGGTCGGCCAGGTACTGCGCCGAGCTGATCACCTTCCGGGTGGCCTCCACGTAGTCCGTCTCCTCCTGGGGCAGGTTGCCCAGGACGGCGTCCGGATCGCCGTACATCGCCTCGAAGGCGGGGGCGTACCACTCGGCGAGCTGGGTCCGCTTGGCGTGGTCCGTGACCACGACGAAGTGCCACCCCTGGTTGTTGCCGCCCGTCGGCGCCTGGGTCGCCACGTCGATGCACTCGCGGATGAGCTCCGGCTCGACGGGACGGCTGAGGTCGAGGCGCTTGCGCACCGACCGGGTGGTGGACAGGAGGTCGTCAGGACCGAGCGGCAGCAGCGTCGACATGGACGGCGACGCTACCCGCGGTCAGACGGCGGGGGCCTCCTGGGACAGGACCTCGTCCTTCTGCGAGTGGCCGAACATGACCCGGTCCAGGAAGAGGAACTTGGCCACCCAGAGGACCCCGAAACCGCTGATGTTGGCCAGCATGACCAGCAGCGTGGAGTCCGACCAGGAGTCCGCGACAGCCACGAGAAGGGTCGAGAGCAGCAGGCCCGTCAGGGTGAACACCCAGAACGGCAGCACCTCGCGGCGGAGGCTGATCTTCCCGTCGGCGGCCCACACCCAGCGCTTGTTGAGCAGGAACACGGGGACGGAGGTGACGGTCACGGCGATCACGTTGGAGACCGTCGCGCCCACCTCGAGGATCCCGTGGAGGAGGAGCAGGAGGACCTGCGTGATCGTGACGCCGATGACCGACACCATCGAGTACTTGATGGCGAGGGCGCCCCGGCCACCGGTGACGCGGTCGAGCACGGCAGCGGGAGACATGTTCACGACATCGGAGGATAGGTGGCGGCTCTTGAGCCACCCCAACTCATCCGGTCGATCGACTCAGGCGACGAGCGCGTTGGCCCTCGCGACCCGTCCGAGCCAGCGGGCGCTGTCCTTCGGCGTGCGCTCGAACGTCGCGCGATCGCAGTCGACGATGCCGAACCGGGGGCCGTAGCCGAAGGCCCACTCGAAGTTGTCCAGCAGGCTCCAGTACGTGTAGCCGCGCACGTCGATGCCGTCCGCGATGCAGGCCAGCACGCCCTCGAGCGCGGAGCGCACGTAGGCCATCCGCTGGGCGTCGTCGTCGGTGCCGATCCCGTTCTCGGTGACGATGATCGGCACCTCGCCCTTCGTGTACTCCCACGCCCGCCGGATCGTGCCCGCCAGCGACTCGGGGTAGTACTCGTAGCCCATGATCAGCGTCGGCACGCCGTCCTCGGGCCCGAGCACGCCGTCCGGGCCCACCCGGGTGCGCGAGTAGGTCTGCACACCGACGAAGTCATCGCCGGTGGTCGCATCGAAGAACACGTCCTCCATCGCGGCACGGATGTGCTCGAGCTTCGACTCGCCACCGTCGACCGCCTGGTAGTCGCTCATCGCGAGCGTGATGCCGACGGGTACGCCGGCCGCGTTCGCCCGGATGGCGTCGACGCCGCTGCGATGCGCCCGCACGAAGATGTCGTTGACGCGATGGCGGAGGGCGCGGTCCTTCAGGCCGGGCGGGAAGACGCCGGCCATGTGGCCCAGCGTCGATACCATGCTCGGCTCGTTGATCGTGCAGGCCCGGGCCATGAGGCCGTCGAGACGGGTGGCGACCCGCTCGCAGTACGCGCCGAAGCGGTCGGGCATCGCATCGCTCGTCCAGCCGCCCTGGTCGGCCAGCCACAGCGGGGTGGTGAAGTGGTGGAAGGTCACCACGGGGGCGATCCCGGCCTCGAGCAGACCCTCGCAGAGCCGCGCGTAGTGGTCGAGCGCCACCATGGAGAACTCCCCGTCGGCCGGCTCGATCCGGCTCCACTCCAGCGAGAAGCGGTAGTCGGTGAAGCCGAGCTCCTTCAGCAGGGCCACGTCCTCGGGCCAGCGGTGCCAGCTGTCGCAGCAGTCGCCGCTCGACTCCTTGCAGCCGGACCCCGGAGTGTGCTCCCAACGCCACCAGTCGTTGTTGACGTTGCCGCCCTCGATCTGGTGAGCGGCCGTGGCCGTGCCCCATCGGAAGCCGTCGGGAAAGGTCTGGTCAGGCATGGGCCGGGACCGTACCCGACCGGCCGTACGCGAGGATGGGCGCCATGTCGCAGCATGCCGTCGATGCGCTCGTGAAGCTGCTCGACCTCGAACCCATCGAGGTCAACATCTTCCGCGGTCTGTCGCCTGACGAGGAGCGCCAGCGCGTCTTCGGCGGCCAGGTGGCCGGTCAGGCGCTCGTGGCCGCGGCGCGCACCGTCGAACCCGGCCGGAGCGTGCACTCGCTGCACGCCTACTTCCTGCGGCCCGGCGACCCGCACGTGCCGATCCTCTACGAGGTCGACCGGATCCGCGACGGCCGCTCCTTCACCACCCGCCGCGTCGTCGCCATCCAGCACGGCAAGGCCATCTTCAACCTGCAGTCCAGCTTCCAGGTGCCCGAGGAGGGGCTCGAGCACGAGGCCCCGATGCCGGACGCGCCCGCCCCTGACGCGCTCCCCGACTTCGCGACCCGCATGGCGCCCTACGCGGCCGCCATGGGGCCCTGGTACCACCGCCCGCGGCCGATCGACACCCGCCACGTCGACCGCAGCCCGCCCGACCGCAAGGAGCCCCTCCCGCCGTACCAGCAGGTGTGGCTGCGCGCCGACGGCACCCTCCCGGACGACCCGGTGCTGCATGCGTGCGTGCTCACCTACGCCAGCGACATGACGCTGCTCGACACCGCGCTGCGGCCCCACGGCGGCAGCTGGGACGACGAGGACCTCTTCATGGCCAGCCTCGATCACGCCATGTGGTTCCACCGGCCCTTCCGGGCCGACGAGTGGCTGCTCTACGACCAGGACACACCGTCGGCGTCCGGCGGACGGGGCCTCGGCCGCGGCAGCCTCTTCACAGCCGCCGGCGACCTCGCCGTCACGGTCGTCCAGGAGGGCCTGATCCGCGTGGTGCGCCGATGAGGCGCATGGTCGGTGCCCTCCTCGCCCTCGCGCTCCTTGTCGGCTGCACGCAGGACGATGCGACGCCAGCGGCAACGACCTCGACGACCAGCACGACGGTGCCGGACGACTCGACCACGACGACCGCCCCCCCTGCCGTGGCGTCACTCGGTGGCATCACCCTGACCATCGAGGAGGTCGCGGAGCTCGACCAGCCGATCGCGATGGCGGCCCGGCCCGGCTCGCCCGATCTCTACATCGCCGAGAAGGGCGGCCGCGTGCGGCTCGTCAAGGTGACCACCGACGAGATCACGGACGAGATCACCTACCAGGTACAGACCTCGCCGCTGCTCGACATCTCCGACGAGGTGCTCAACCAGAACGAGCAGGGCCTGCTCGGCATGGCCTTCTCCACCGACGGCCGCAAGCTGTACCTCGACTACACCCGCCAGCCCGACGGCCGGACGATCGTCCTCGAGTACACGCTCGGCGACCGGACGACGATCGACGAGGACTCGCGCCGACAGCTCCTCGAGGTCGAGCAGCCGTTCCCCAACCACAACGGGGGGCAGCTCGTGATCGGGCCCGACGGCTTCCTCTACGTGGGCCTCGGCGACGGCGGCAGCGGTGGGGATCCGTCCGGCAACGGCCAGAACACCGATGCGCTGCTGGGCAAGATCCTGCGGATCGACCCAGAGGCCGGCACGGAGGACGGTGCCGCCTACGGCATCCCGCCGGGCAACCCGTTCGCCGATGGTGAAGACGGCGCGCCGGAGGTCTGGCTCTACGGCGTGCGCAACCCGTGGCGCTTCACGTTCGACACGGCCACCGGCGACCTGTGGGTGGCGGACGTGGGGCAGGACACCTTCGAGGAGGTCAACCTCCTGCCGACGCTGACCGGCTTCGACGCCGGCAAGGGTGACGACCTCGGCTGGAACGAGATGGAGGGCCTGCACCCCTACGAGGGCGGCGAGAACCCGCCGGGGGCGGTGCTCCCGATCCACGAGTACAGCCACGACCCCGGGTGCTCGGTCACCGGCGGGTACGTGTACCACGGCGACGACATCCCCGACCTGGACGGCGTGTACCTCTTCGCCGACTACTGCGCGGCCGGGATCCGCGGGCTGCAGCTCGACGGCGGCGCGGTCATCGACACCCGGACCTGGGACCTGCCCCTCGAGGAGGTCTACTCGTTCGGTCAGGGCGACGACGGTGAGCTGTACCTGCTCCTCCAGAGCGGTCCGGTGCTCAAGCTCGCCGCCCCCTGAGCAAGTCGGCACCGTCCAGCTGGGTGAGCAGTCGCGTGATGGCGACCATGCGGTACGCGTCCTCGACGATGCCGCCGACCTCGCCCCAGTCCGGCGACCGGTCGAGCCGCACGCCGAGCCAGCCCCGATGGCCCACGTACGGCGGCACGAAGAACCGCTCGGGTTCCTGCTCGACCATGTCCCGCTGCACCCCTGGTGGAGCGGCCACCCACAGCGCCAGCCGACCGTCGCCGTGGTGGTCGTCGAGGTACATCACCATCGTCTTCTTGCCGGCGAACCAGGTGGGCGAGCCGTGGCTCAACCGCTCGGTCACCTCCGGCAGTGCCAGGCAGATCCACCGGACTCGCCGCAGCTCAGCCCGTTCGGCGACCATCGCTCAGAGGTGCTCGTCGAGGAACGCGCCTGCTCCGCTCACGACGTCGTCCATCGTCTCCTTGGCGCGCTTGCGGTGCCTCCCCGCCTGCTTGGCAGCCTTGGCCGCGGCGGCGTCCGCCTTCTTGCGGGCCTTGGCGGCGGCCTTGCGTCCCCGCCGGCCGAGGTCCTTGGCGCGCTCCTCGACCGCAGGCCCCGCGGAGCTCACGAGCCCCCCGACCGCCTCGAGGGCTTGGCGAGCCCGCGACTCCGCGGCAGCCAGCCGCGCGTCTGTCGCGGCCCGGGCCGCTTGCACGCCGGCGAGCTCCCTCTGGGCGGCGCGCTGGGCCTTCGCCGCCCGGCGTGCCTGCTCCTTCTCGGAGCGGAAGTCGACGATTCCCAGCGTCGCGATCGAGACGGTCTTCCGGATGAGTCCCACGACGGCCTCCTGTGGTGGCGGACTCCTCTGGTCTACCCGATGCCGTCGGACGTCACTTCCGGGTGCCCGTACGATCGGCAGCCGTGCCCCAACCCCGTGCCTTCCGCCAACACCGCTTCACACCGCCACCCGGCGCGACCGAGGTGCTGCTCGTCCGCCATGGCGAGTCCCAGCCGGCCGTCGAGGGGCAGCCCTTCGACCTCGTGGATGGCCACGGCGACCCGGCGCTCTCGCCCGAGGGCCGCGAGCAGGCGGTCAAGGTGTGCGCGCGGCTGGCCGGCGAGGGCGTCGATGCGATCTACGTCTCCAAGCTGCGGCGGACGGCCGAGACGGCCAGCGCGCTCGCCACCGCCCTCGCCCTCCCGATGCACGTCGACCCGGACCTCCACGAGGTGTTCCTCGGCGACTGGGAGGGCGGCGTGTTCCGCCAGCGGCTGGCGGAGGGCCACCCCATCGCCGCCCGGATGATCACCGAGGAGCGGTGGGACGTGATCCCCAACGCCGAGCCAGCCGAGGTGTTCGCCGAGCGCGTGCGGCGGGCGCTCACCCGCATCGCCGCCGCCCACCCGGACCAGCGCGTGGCCGCGTTCGCGCACGGTGGCACCATCGGCCAGATCCTCGCCCGGGCGACCGGCTCCCGCCCGTTCGCCCTGGGCGGGTCCGACAACGCGTCCATCTCGCACTTGGTGGTGATGGGCGACCGCTGGGTCCTCCGCCGCTTCAACGACACCACCCACCTCGACGCCGCCCTCAGCGTCGAGGCTGCGCCCCCTACCTGATCCGCCGAACCGCCCTCTACGGCAGGCGGCGGTAGACGCTCGAGTCCCGCACCTCGAAGCCGGCCTTGCGATAGAGGTGGTGGGCGGCCTCGCGGCTCGGGCGGCTGGTGAGGTCGACCGTCTTGCAGCCGAGCTGCTTCGCCCGCTCGACCATGGCGTCGAGGAGGAGCCGGCCGATGCCCTGGTTGTTGCTGGCCTCGTCGACGATCACGTCCTCCACCCAGCCGCGCGTGGCGGTCGGGATCGGGAAGGCGGCGAGGGTGGACACACCGACGATCGTGCCGTCGTGGCGGCGCGCGACGAACTGCGTGATGGCTTCGTGGCCGAGCATGGCCCGCACCGCGTCGAGGGTCGGCGGCGGGTTCGTGCGGGAGAGCTGCGGCACGAGGTGCTGCAGCGCGGCCGTCAGCTCCTCCGCGTCGGCCTCAGTCGCGATCGAGATGGTGACCGGCACCATCAGGCCGGATCGGGCACGGGCTGGGGCGGGGGCGGGCCGACGTACTTGGCGGACGGGCGGATGATGCGGTTGTCGGCGGCCTGCTCGAGGATGTTGGCGCACCAGCCGATCACGCGGCTCGACGCGAACGTCGGGGTGAACAGCTCGGCTGGTAGCCCGCAGTGGTCCATGACGACGCCGGCGTAGAACTCCACGTTCGCGTAGAGGTTGCGGCCCGGCTTGAGCTCGCCGAGCACCTCGACGACCGTCTTCTCGACGACCTTCGCGAACTCCACCCTGTCGGCCTGGATCCGCTCCGCGACGCCGCGCAGGAACGTCGAGCGCGGATCGTCCGTCTTGTAGACGCGGTGCCCGAACCCCATGATCTTCTCGCCCCGGGCGACGTGGTCGATGAGGTAGGGCCTCGCGTTGTCCGCGGTGCCGATCGCCTCGAGCAGCGCCAGCGCGCGCGACGGCGCACCGCCGTGCAGCGGTCCCGAGAGGGCACCCATCCCACCGACGACCGCCGCCGCCACGTCCGCCCCGGTGGAGCAGATCACGCGGGCGGTGAACGTGGAGGCGTTGAACCCGTGGTCGATCGTCGTGATCTGGTACTGCTCTACCGCTCGGCCCTTTTCGGCGTCGAACTCCTCGCCGGTGAACATCCAGAGGTAGTTGGCGCCGTAGCCGAGGTCCTCGCGTGGCGCGATCGGCTGCCGGCCCTGCTGGAGGCGGTAGATCGCCATGATGAGCGTGGGCATGACCGCGCACATCTGCAGCGCGTTGCGCCGGCGCTCCGGCTTGTCGATGTCGAGCGTCGGCTGGTACCCCTCGGCCGCGCCGACCATCGACATCGCGGACCGGACGGCCTCCATCACGGTCTGGCTCGACGCGGCGAGCGCCGGGAGCAGCTCGGCGACCGACGGCGGTACCACCCGGAGCAGGTTCACCTCCGCCGCGAACGCCACCCGCTCGGCGGGCGACGGGAGGTGCCCTTCGAACAGCAGGTGCCACACGTCCTCGAGCGGCAGCTTGTCGGCCAGCTCGACGGCGTTGTACTGGCGATAGTGGTAGAAGCCCTCGAGGCCGCGCACATCGCCGACGGACGTCTCCGCCACGATCACGCCCTCGAGCCCGGGCGGGGCCTCGATGTTCGACGGGTGGACGACGGGCTGGATCTGGGCCACGCCCATCAGGGCCCGGAGGGAGACGACGCCGACGAGCTTCTCGCCGTCGACCACGGGGAGGTGCCGGTAGCCGTGCTCGGCGAACTCGTGGAACGCCTCCTGGACCGACAGCGTGGGGGCAGCGCAATCGACGGGCTGCGTCATCCACTCGCTCACCTTGGTATCGGCCGCCGCCGCGCCGGTGGCGTTGAACCGCACGAGGTCGCGCTCGGTGAGGATGCCGATGGGCCGGTCACCGTCGACGATGACCACGGAGCCCTTCTTCTGCTCCGCCATCCGCTTCGACACCTCAGCCACGGTCTCGGACGAGTGAGCCGTGATCGCCGGGGAGCTCATCACCTCGGCGACCGTGCGGACGGTGCTGGTCGCTGGCATGCCCCGGATCCTACCGACCGGGCCACCGGCGCGACGCGGCGCCGCCGAGCGCCATCAGACAACGTTCACCGACCCGCGACACGCTGCTCACCTGCGGGTGTCGCGGATGTCACATCGCGGCGCGACAGTCAGCGACGTGAACCCGCTCACCACGTTCGTGCGATCACTGGGCAACGACGGAGCCCGCGCCAACGCACAGGCCGTGCTCGACGACCGAGTCCGGGAGGACTGGCTCGTCGAGGGCCTGGCACGTCGCCTCGACCGGTCAGCTCCCGTGCTGGTCGCCGGGGGCACCGCCACCGTCGCCGCCGGCGCCGCCTGAGCTCTGCGCCTTCTCGGCGTCCTGGTGGACCTTGAGGATCCACCCCCCGATGCCGACCGCGGCCAGGGCGGCGATCCCCGAGCCGATCACCCACGGCGCCGCCGACGTGTTGCCGTCGTCGCGCTGCTCGGCCTCCAGCGTCGTGCCCGGCAGGTCGCTCGCCGTCGTCGTGGTCGTGTCCTCCGTGGTGCCGGTGGCCGCGGAGGCCCCGTACTCCACGCTGAAGGTGACCGCCCCGGTGGCGACGGCGACGGCCTCCCCCGGGTCGATCTCCACGCGGGCCCACGCGGACGGCGCGACGGCGAGGATCGCGAGGGTGGACAGGGCGGCTACAGCAGCGAGTCGGCGGAGCATGCGGAGGGTGGTCGTCGCGGCCGCCTCGCTGGTTCCCGACGGTACGGTGGGGCGATGGACCACGTCCGCTGGACGACCCGTCCGACGCTCCACGAGCCCGTCGTCATCGCGGCCTTCGAGGGGTGGAACGACGCCGGCGACGCCGCCACGACCGCAGCGCGCTACCTGGTCGACCGCTGGGACGCCGAGCTCGTGGCGGACGTCGATCCCGAGGAGTTCTTCGACTTCACCACCACCCGACCCGAGGTGCGGCTCGACGACGACGGCCTCCGCGAGATCGTGTGGCCGACGACGGAGATCTACGCCGCCACCATCCCGGGCACGGCGCAGGACGTCCTGCTGGTGATCGGCACCGAGCCGCAGCTGCGCTGGCGCACGTTCTGCGATGAGCTCACGGCGGTCGCCCAGCAGCACGGGGCTCGGCTGTGCCTCACGCTGGGAGCCCTGCTCGCGGAGGTGCCGCACACGCGCCCCACGCCCATCGTGGGCACGGCGTACGAGCCCGAGGTGGTGGCCGGCCTCGACCTCCAGCCGTCCCGCTACGAGGGCCCGACGGGGATCGTCGGCGTGCTCCACGACGCGTGGCGCCGTGCCGGGCTCCGGTCGGCGTCGCTCTGGGCGACGGTGCCCGCCTACGTCCCCGGCGCCCCGTCGCCGAAGGCGGCCCTGGCCCTGGTCGAGCGGGCCGCCGCGATGCTGCAGACGTGGATCCCCACCACCGACCTCGAGATCGCGGCCGCCTCCTACGAGCGGCAGGTGAGCGAGCTGGTGGACGCCGACGAGGAGACGGCCACCTACGTCGCCTCGCTCGAAGAGCGCCACGACGACGACCCCGGCGTCGTCCCCTCAGCAGAGTCGATCGCGGAAGAGGTCGAGCGCTTCCTCCGCGACCAGTAGCCGTCGTCGCTCGCCTACGGCGCGTGCCGCGGCCAGGGGCTGGCCTGCTCGAAGATGCGGGCGAGCCGGAGCGCGAGGTCGTCGCGGTGCCTCGGCACCGTGATCTGCAGGCCGACCGGGAGGCCGTCGCTCGTCAGGCCGGCGGGGACCGAGATCGACGGGTTCCAGCAGAGGTTGGCGAGCATCGTGAACGGGGTCGCCATGGCACCACCTGGCGGCGGCCCCTCGGCGGCGAACGCCGGCACCGCAGTCGTGGGCGTGAGCAGGACGTCCACCTCGCTGAAGAGCCGGGCCGCGTCGAGCGTGAGCTGCTCACGCCGCCGGATCGCCCGCGCGTACTTCGACACCGGGAAGTCCTTGGTCTGCTCCAGCGCATCGCGGGAGTAGCGCGTGAGGTCGTCGGCCACATCGGGCCACATGTCTTCGTCGATCGAGAACCAGAGGTCCATCGCACCGCCGCTCAGCCAGGTGCGGACGGGGTCGGTGAGCACGACATCCTTGCCGTCGAGCTCGAGCCCGGCCGCGCGCACGAGGTCCGAGGCGGCCGCCTCCGCGACGCGGGCCACGTCCGGATCCACGTGCTCGACGAAGCCGAGGTCGACGGACCAGCGGGCCCGCAGCCCCGCGACCGGGAGCGTCTCGATCACGTCCTCGTAGCGCACGCCGCTGGCCGGGAGAGACAGGCGGTCGTCGTCGTCAGGCCCGGCCGTGATGTCGAGGTGCCGCGCGCTGTCGGCCACCGTCGTGGTGAGCATCCCGTGCACGGCCGTCTGCGATCCCGACGGGCCGGGGTGCGGGATGCGCCCGTGGCTCGGCTTCAGCCCGACGAGGCCGGAGAAGCCCGCCGGGATGCGCGTCGAGCCGCCACCGTCGCTCGCGGTCGATACGGGCACGAGGCCCGCCGCGACCGCCGCGGCGCTCCCGCCCGAGGAACCACCCGGCGTGCGGCTCACGTCCCACGGGTTGCGGGTGATGCCCCACGCCTTCGTCTTGGTGAAGTTCAACGTGCCGAACTCGGGCGCCGCCGTCTTGCCGATCGGGACGCCGCCCGCCGCCCGCAGGCGGGCCACGTGGATCGAGTCGGCGGCGACAGGCCCGCGTTCCTTGTAGACGAGCGAGCCGTGGCTCGTCGGCATCCCCGCGCAGTCGTCGAGGTCCTTCACGCCGAAGGGCACGCCCGCGAGGCGCCCCGGATCGTCGCCCCGGGCGACGGCCGCGTCGACGGCCTCGGCGGCCGCGCGGGCGATGCCCTCGTCGAGGTGCACGAAGGCGTTCAGCGCATCGTTGCCCTTGTCAACGGCGGCGAGGCACTCGTCGAGCACGTCGACGGCGCGGCGCTCCCCGGAGCGCACGGCGGTGGCGATCTGGATGGCGGTCTCGTCCATGGACGGGACCCTACGCGCCTACGCCGAGTGCCAGGGCTGCGAACGGGGCGGATCGAACAGCACGGGGACGGGCTCGCCCCGGATGGCCGCGAAGGCGTGCGCTCCCCACTGCGACAGCCCCACGGTCATCGCGGGGAGCGCGTCCTCGGCAAACCAGCCGACGTCGCTCGTCTCCAGGGGGTGCGCGGTGAGGTCGCCGCCCGTCGCCCGGCAGAGGAAGACCGTGGAGTACAGGGGGATGCGGGTCATGCCCATGCGCATGCCGTCGAGCACGGCGATGACGCCCTGCGGCTCGCAGTGGATGCCCGTCTCCTCGAGCACCTCCTTCACGGCCACCTCGGCCGGCGAGTAGCCGACGTCCGCCCACCCCGTCGGGTACAGCCACACGCCTGAATCGGCGCGCTGCACCAGCAGGATGCGCGCCTGGTCGTCGTACACCACCGCGCCGATGGCCGACTTCGGGGTCACGTAGCCGGCGACCCCTTCGCCCACGTTGCGCATCCACTCGTCGACGTAGTGCTCGACGTCGAGCTCGGCGTCGGCCGCCAGCGACGCGCGGATGTCGCCGGCGATGTGGAGCACCTCCTCGAACCGCTCCTGCTCGTACAGGCTCTGCGTGAACCCCAGCCCGGTCCGGGCGATCGCCGACAGCGACTCCGACCACCGGACGAGGTCCTGCCGCGTCGGCGGGTCTCGGTGCTCCGCCATCGTCCTCCTAGGTCTCGCTGTTCAACGCGCCGGTCGGGCCCACCCCCACTGACCCTACGACGACAGCTCGTGGAGGAGGGCTCGTTCGACCTCGACGAGGGTCGCGGGGTCGAGGAGCTTGTTGCCGGCGGTGTCGCGGACGTAGAAGGCATCGACGACGCGGTCGCCGAGGGTCTGGACCTTGGCCGACACGATGTTGAGCTCGAGCTCGGCCAGCGCCCTCGTGATCTTGTAGAGCACGCCGATGCTGTCGACGGCGTGCACCTCGACGACGGTGGCGTCCCGGGAGGCGGCGTTGTCCACGATCACGCGGGGTGGCTCGTGCACGGGGGCGCGCCTCTGCCGGCCGCCGTAGATCCTGGCCCGCTCGGCGAGCCGCGCCTGGAGCGCGAGGCGACCCTCGAGCACCCGCTCGATGTCGGCCACGACCTTGTCCCACGCGATGGTCGGCCCGAAGCTGGACTCCACGCGCAGCACCTCGAGCGCCATGCCGTCGAGGCTGGTGACGGCGGCGTCGAGGACGGCCAGGCCGTGGAGGGCGAGGACCCCGGTGACGCGGCTGAAGAGGCCCTGGCGGTCGGGCGCCACGATGGTGACGCGATCGCCCTCGCCTTGGAGCACGAGCCGCCCGGCGCGGAGCAGCTCGACGTGCGCCGCGGTGGGGAAGTCGTCGCGCACCTCCTCCGCCGTGCCCCCGCCCAGGACGTGCGCCACCCGCGCGACGAGGTCGCGGACGAGCTCGGCCTTCCACGCGCCCCAGGCCGCGGGGCCCGTCGCGAGGCTGTCGGCCTCCGTGAGGCCGGCAAGCAGGCCGAGTGTGAGCAGGTCCCCGACGGCCTCCGCCACGGCCTCCACGGTCGCCGGGTCGTCGAGGTCACGCCGGGTGGCGACGTCGGGTAGCAGGAGGTGGTGACGGACCATCGCCTGGAGCACCGCCACGTCCGCGGACGGGAACCCCATCCGCGGGCCGATCGTGGCGAGCAGCTCGATCCCGACATTGGTGTGGTCGCCGGGGTAGCCCTTGCCGATGTCGTGCAGCAGCGCACCGAGCACGAGCAGGTCGGGGCGATCGGTGCGGGCGACGAAGGCGGCCGAGTTGGCGCACGCCTCCATGAGGTGACGGTCGACGGTGAAGCGGTGGTAGGCGTTGCGCTGCGGCTTGCTCCGCACGGCCTCCCACTCGGGGAGCACCCCCACCCACAGGCCCGTCTGGTCGAGCGCCTCGACCACGGGGATGGCGCGGTGCCCGGCCAGGAGCAGGTCGACGAGCGCCGTCCGCACCTCGGCGGGCCACGGCTCGGGGATCGCGCCCGCGTGGGCGGCCAGGCGATCGAGCGAGGAGCGATGGATGCGCGTGTCGCCGGCGGCGGCGGCCGCCGCGGCCCGCAGCACGAGGCTCGTGTTGGAGGCTGGGTCGGCCTCCGCGGTGAGGTGCACCTCTCCGTCGCGCAGCACGAGGCCGTCGCCGATCTCCTTGTCGCGGCGGGAGCGCCACCCGATGGGGCCGGACAGCGAGTCGTCGATCCGCTGCCAGGCGTCGTCGCTCCGCCAGGCGATCGTCCGCGCCGCGGCGGCGAGCCGGTGCATGAGCGCATCGGAGGACGCGTCCCCGAGGACAGCCGCGATCGCGTCCTGCTCCTCGAGCAGCAACCGATCACCCGGGCGGCCGGTGCGACGGTGGAGCTCGACCCGAGCGGCGAGCAGCGCGTCGTACGCCTCCTCGAGGATGGTGTCGTCGCCCTCCCACAGGAGTCGTCGAGCCGCCTCGGCCCAGTGCAGGGCGTGAACGTCGCGGAGCCCGCCCCGCCCCTCCTTGAGATCGGGTTCGAGCAGGAACGCCACCTCGCCGGCCGCCTCGTGCCGGCTGCGCACGCGGCGCGAGAGCTCGTCGAGCCACCGCTTCGACCGCTTCTGCCACTGCTCCAGTGCGCGACGGGCGAGGTCATCGGTGAGGTCCTCGTCGCCCGCGAGGTGGCGCACGTGCAGGAGCGACGTCGCCGTGTCGAGGTCGTCCGCCGCCAGGGCGAGCGCCTCGCGCACCGTGCGCACGGCATGCCCGAGCTTCAGGCCCTCGTCCCAGATCGGGTACCAGATCCGATCCGCGAGGGGGCCGATGTCGGAGCGGCCCGCATGGAGCAGGACCACGTCGATGTCGGACTGGAGGCTCAGCTCGGCCCGCCCGTACCCGCCGACGGCGACGAGGGCCACGCCGCCGGGTCCGCCCTCGGCCTCAGCGGCCGAGAGGAGGTCGGCGAGCCACCCGTCCACGAGGTCGCTGTAGGCCCGGCACAGCGCCCGCCCCACGAGGGTGCGGTCGCCCTCGAGTGCCGTCCGCCCGGGCGCGAGTGCCATGCCTCAGTCTGACAGGTGCCTAGAGATCCTTGACCAGCCGACGCGCGGCGATGTGGATCGGGTCCCAGGTGCTCGCGAACGGCGGGGCGTAGGCCAGGTCGAGGTCGATCAGCTCGTCGACCCGCATCCGCGCGTGCAGCGCGGTGGCCAGGGTGTCGATCCGCTTGGCCGAGCGCTCCTCGCCGATGATCTGCGCGCCGAGCAGCCGGCCGGTGTCCCGCTCCCCGACCAGCTTCACGGTCATCGGCCTCGTGTCGGGCATGTAGCCCGCGATCGTCGTGCTCTCGATCGACGCGGCCTTCGTCTCGAACCCGTCGGCGGCGGCCTCCCGCTCGGTCAGCCCGGTGCGGGCGACTTCGAGGTTGCACACCTTGGTGATCGCGGTGCCGACCACGCCCGGGAAGGTGGCGTAGCCGCCCGCGAGGTTGATGCCGGCGACGCGGCCCTGCTTGTTGGCGACGGTGCCGAGGGCGACGTGCGTCTGGCGGCCGGACACGAGGTGGCGCGACTCGCAGCAGTCCCCCGCCGCGTACACGCCGTCGAGCGCGGTGCGCTGGCGCCGGTCGACCACGAGTGCGCCGCGCGCGCCGGTGGCGGCGCCCGCCGCGCTCGCGAGCTCCGCGTTCGGGGTGACGCCCAGGCCGAGCACGACGAGCTCGGCCGGCAGCGCGTCGCCCTCCGCCAGGATGACCCGACCCGGCTCGAAGCCCGCGACCCGTGTGCCGAGACGCACGTCGATGCCCATCCGCCGCATGGGGGTGAGGAGGCGCTCGGCCATGTCGGCGTCGAGGGTGCTCATGAGCTGGTCCGACCCCTCGAGCAGGGTGACCTGGGCGCCCCATCGGACGAAGGCCTCCGCCATCTCCAGCCCGATGTAGCCGCCGCCCACCACGACCACGTTGCGGCAGCGGGACACGCGGGCATGGTCGAGCAGCGCCTTGGCGTCGTCGAGGGTCTGCACGCCGCGGACGTGGCTCAGATCGATGCCCGGGAGGTCGGGTCGTGTGGGTCGCGATCCCGTCGCGACGTGCAGGCGGTCGAACTCGATCGGGATGGTGCGCTGGCGGGCGTGGTCCCGCACCTCGAGGGTGCGGCCGGCCAGGTCTATCCCCAGCACCTCGTGGCGGAGGCGGACGTCGATGCGCTGCTCGCGGTGCTTCGCCGGCGTGCGCACGACCAGGTCGTCGAGGGTGGCCACGTCGCCGGCCACGAGGTACGGGATGCCGCAGGCCGAGTAGCTGGTCCACGAGCCCCTCTCGAGGGCGACGATCTCCATGTACGGCCGCCGGCGACGTACCTGCATGGCGGCCGACATCCCGCCGGCGTCCCCACCGATGACCACGAGCCGCTCCGCCACTGCCGCAGGCTACGCGAGACTTTCGAGCATGGCCGTGCGCAAGGACTGTCGCCACTACTCGACGCGCTCGATGCCCTCTGGCGACGTCGTGCAGCGCTGCCGGGTCGACGCCGCCGACGTGGCGCCGTTCGCCTGCCCCGACCACTGCCTGTTCTTCGAGCCCCGCTCGATCACCGACGCCGGCTGGCAGCGCGTCGAGGCTCCCGACGAGGAGCAGGAGGAGTGATACCCGCTCCTACCCGCCACCGCGTCGCCGACGCTTGAGGACGACGTGGGCCTTGGCGGCGCCCCACACGATTCCCGGTTCGTGGAGGGCGGGGTCGATGTCGGCGAAGGCGGCGGGCGTGAGGTCGTAGGTGTCCTCAGGGAACAGCGCTTCGGCCTGGGCGTCGCGCCGGACTGGCGGCACCCCGGCGGCCCGGAGCACAGCGGCCGGATGTCGCACCGCGCCGCGGAGGATCGCCAGCGGGTTGGTGCGCTGGGCGTCGACATCGGTCATCAGCAGCTCGCGGAGCGGAGGCTCGACTGCCGCGACGGCGTCGCGTCCGGCCTGGCACGCCTGGTCACGCACCGGCTCGGACGGGCCGCGCCCGGTCGCCTGCTCGTAGCGCTGGGCCACGCCGCGCTCGACCCAGCCGGGGAGGGCCTCCAGCACCGCCTCGAGGAGCGACTCGGCGTGGGCGCGCAGCGCGGCGGCGTCGGCCGGATCGTCGGGCACGTTGGCATCGGGCACCACGCCCTCCATGCTTGCCGCATGGCGATCGACCGCGTCGAGCCGGGACCGGGCCAGGAGTCCGTGTGGGACTACCCCCGCCCGCCGCGCCTCGAGGCGACGTCGATGGAGCACCTCGACGTGCCGCACACCGCGTTCCCTACGTGGAGCGCGGTGGATCCAACAGCTGGTTGAAGCCCCCGCTTTGCAGCCCCGCAAGGTCGAGCGCGACCCAGCGGTACCCGGCGGACTCCACGACGGCCACGACGGCCTCGCGCTGGGCCATCACGCCCTCCATCGCCGCGGCGGGAACCTCGATGCGGGCGACCTCGCCGTGGTGCCGCACGCGGAGCTCGGTGAAGCCCAGCGCGCGGAGCCCCGCCTCGGCCTCCTCCACCGAGCGGAGCCGGCCGAGCGTGACCGCGGTGCCGTACGGGAGGCGCGAGGCCAGGCAGGCCGCGGCCGGCTTGTCCCACGTGACCAACCCGAGGCCCTTGGACACGGCCCGCACATCGGCCTTGGTGAAGCCGGCGTCGACGAGTGGGAAGGCAGCGCCGCGCTCGGCGGCTGCCCGCTGCCCCGGACGGTGGTCGTCCAGGTCGTCGACGTTGACGCCCAGCACGATCGTGGCCCCTCGCGTGGCCGCCACGGAGCCCGCCGCGGCCATGAGCGCGTCCTTGCACCAGTAGCAGCGGTCACCGTCGTTGCGGGCGTAGTCCGGGTTGTCGAGCTCGTCGGTCTCGACCGCCTCCCAAGCCATCCCCCAGCTCGCGGCGAGCGCCTCGCACTCGTCACGCTCGGCCGCCGGCAGCGACGGCGACACCGCAGTGACGGCGAGGGCGCCTTCGGCTCCCAGCGTGTCGTGAGCGACCCAGGCCAGGAAGGCGGAGTCCGCACCCCCCGAGAACGCGACCACCACGGAGCCGAGCTCGCGCAGGCGGGTCCGCAGCGCGTCGATGGTCGCGGCGTCAGGCATCGACGACCTCGATGCGGATCCGCTTGTTGCCCTTGCCCTTCGACTCCGTCTTCACCACGCGGATGCGACCGACCTCGGCCGTCGAGCGGACGTGCGTGCCCCCGTCGGCCTGCTTGTCCAGGCCGACGATGTCGACGACGCGGATCTCGGGCACGGACTCGGGGATGAGGCTCACCTTGGTGCGGATCAGGTCCTCGTCCATCACCGCGACCGACCGCGGCAGGAAGGACACCTCGATCGGACGGTCGGCCGCGAGCTCGGCGTTGACGAGCGCCTCGATGCGCGGCCCGAAGCCCTCGGGGAGCGGATCGAACTCGAAGTCCATCCGCGCCGCGAGCGGCTCCATGTTCCCGCCGTTGACCGGCACTGACCACTCGTTCCAGATGACGCCGCACAGCACGTGCAGCGCGGTGTGGGTGCGCATCAGCTGGTGACGCCGCTCCCAGTCGATCTCCCCGCGCACCAGCGCACCCACCGCCGGGACGTCGCCCTCGAGGCGGTGCCACGTGGCCTCGCCGTCCTTGCGCACCTCCACCACCGTCGCCGCGCCCCCCTCCCAGTGGAGCGTGCCCGTGTCGTGGGGCTGCCCGCCGCCGGTCGGGTAGAAGGCGGTGCGGTCGAGGTCGAGGCAGTCGTCCTCGATCGCGAGCGTCCGAGCGTCGAACGCCCGGAGCTCGGCATCCCGGAGGAACAGCAGGTCGGTGGCCATCGTCGGGCCAGTCTGCCCCCACCGCCGCTCGCTTCACAGCACGGAAACACAACCATGTGTAGTGTCGCCATTCACATGGTCCCAGGTCACTGGGCAAGGGGAGGCAGAGACCACAATGCGCAAGAGAAGCTTTGTAAGGGCTGCTGCGGTGGTGTGCGGCTTGTCGCTGCTCGCCGCGGCCTGCGGCAGTGACGACAGCTCGTCATCGACCACGACGTCGGCACCGAGCGAGGAGACGACCACGCCCTCGGGCGGCGGTGAGCTGGTCGGTGCCAAGGGCACCACCCCCGCGCCCGAGACCACCGACGCCGTCACGGCGTTCCAGGACCGCATGACCACGGTCGCCGCCGACGCGGGCATCGAACTTGACAACACCTTCGCCTACGGCCCCGAGTCGTACGACTCCGCCATCATCATCGCCCTGGCTGCTCAGGTAGCCGGCGACGACGGCGCGGCAGCCGCCGGGGAGATCGTCAACGTCACGAAGGACGGCGAGAAGTGCAGCTCCTACGCTGACTGCCTCGCCCTCGTCGAAGCGGGCACCGACATCGACTACGAGGGCGTGTCCGGTCCCACCGACATGTCCGGCAACGGCGAGCCGATCATCGGCTCGTACGCGGTGCAGGTCTTCGGCGCCGACAACCGGCTCGACCCCGAGCAGGAGACCTTCCGCAGCGTCGAGGCCAGTGACGAGTTCAAGACCAGTCCCGTCGACCCGATCGAGGCCGACCGCGCCGGTGACGGCGAGCTGAAGATCGGCACGCTCCTCCCGGAGACAGGCAACCTGGCGTTCCTCGGACCACCCGAGATCGTCGGTGTGCAGATGGCCGTCGCCGACATCAACGAGGCCGGTGGCTTCGGGGGCAAGGACGTCGTGCTCTCCGAGGGCGACTCCGGCGACACCACGACGGACACCGCCGTCCAGACGGTCACCCGGGAGCTGCAGGAGAACGTCGACGCCATCATCGGTGCGGCGTCGTCCAGCGTGTCGGCCAGCGTGATCGACCAGGTCGTGGGTGCGGGCGTGACGATGTTCTCGCCCGCCAACACGTCCAAGCAGTTCTCGGACTACCCGGACAAGGGGCTCTACTTCCGCCTCGGTCCCTCCGACATCCTGCAGGGTCAGGTGCTGTCGGAGGTCATCGCTGAGGAGGGCAACGCGAGCCTCGTGATCATGAACTTCGACGACGACTACGGCAACGGTCTGGCCGAGGACCTCGCGGCCTCGTTCACGGCCGGCGGCGGTGAGGTGATCGACACGATCACCTACGACCCGCAGGCGCAGACGTTCGACGCCGAGGTGCAGGAGGCCCTCGCCGCCGATGCGGACGCCATCGCCCTCATCGGCTTCGACGAGACCAGCCGCCTGCTGGTGGCCCTCGTCGAGCAGGGCCTCGGGCCGAACGACATCCCGACCTACATGGTCGACGGCAACATCGGCAACGCGCTCGGCGAGCGGTTCGACGCCGGCGAGTGATGCCGACCCTCATCTGAGGCGACTCGGGCCCCCGCTCCGGCGGGGGCCCGTTCGCGTCCGGGCGGCGAGGGCCCTCAGGTGACCCGTGCGAGGGTGCCGAGGTAGAGCTCGATGACCTTGGGGTCGTTCATCAGCTCGTCGCCCGTGCCCGAGTAGGCGTTGCGGCCCTGGTCGAGCACGAAGGCACGGTGGCAGATCTGGAGGCAGCGCCGAGCGTTCTGCTCCACCATCACGATCGAAACGCCGGTCTCGTTGATCTGACGGCAGCGGATGAACACCTCGTCCTGGTACGCCGGCGACAGACCCGCCGACGGCTCGTCCAGGAGGAGCACGGAGGGCCGCATCATCAGCGCTCGACCCATGGCCACCATCTGGCGCTCGCCGCCCGACAGCGACCCCGCCCGCTGCTTGCGTCGCTCGCCGAGCAGGGGGAAGAGGTCGCAGACCTCCGCGAACCGGGGCGCGAACTCCTTCCGCCGCTGGTAGAGCCCCATCTCGAGGTTCTCCTGGACGCTCAGGCTCGGGAAGACGTTGTTGTTCTGCGGCACGTACCCCACGCCGAGGGCGACGAGGCGGTGGGCCTTCGCCTCCGTGATGTCCTTCCCTCGCAGCTCGACGACACCCGAGCGCACGGGCACGAGGCCGAACATCGCCTTGAGAAGGGTGGACTTGCCGGCACCGTTGGGGCCGATGATCCCGACCAGCTCACCCTTGAACAGCTCGAGCTCGCAGCCGTTCAGGATGTCGACGCCGGCGACGTACCCGGCCACGAGGTCGTGGGCGACCAGCAGCGGCCCGTCCCAGGTGTCATCGACGTCCGGTTCGAGATCGAGGTCGATCGCGGGAAGCGGTTCGGCGTCAGGCATCGTCGTCTGTCCCTTCGGCCTCGATGAGGGCCTCGGCCTCGGCGAGCTGGCGCTGCTCCTCGGCCGCACTCAGGGGGGCGTCGTGGTGGGCGCCGAGGTACGCGTCGATCACCTTGGGGTTGGCGCTGATCTGGTCTGGGGTGCCCTCGGCGATGATCCGCCCCTCGCCCATCACGACCACCCAGTCCGAGATGTCGTGCACGACGTCCATGTCGTGCTCTACGAACATCACGGTCATGCCGTCGGAACGGAGGGACTTCACGTGCTCGAGGAGGGACTGGGTGAGGGCAGGGTTCACGCCGGCCATCGGCTCGTCGAGCATGACCATCGTCGGCTGGACCATGAGGGCCCGGGCCATCTCCAGGAGCTTGCGCTGACCGCCCGACAGCGACCCGGCGAACTCGTCGCGCATGTGGTCGAGCTTGAACCGCGCGAGCAGGTCCTCGGCGCGCGCCTCGACATCAGCCTCCTGGGCGCCCCACAGCGGCCGGAGGAGGCTCACGAGGAACCGCTCGCCGCGCTGGGCGGTCGCCCCCAGCTTCACGTTCTCGAGCACCGTGAGGCGGGCCAGGGACTTGGTGAGCTGGAACGTCCGGACCATGCCCTGGCGCGCGACACGGTGGGCGGCGACCCCTCCGAGGTCGTTCCCCTGGAATGACCACTTGCCCGCGTCGGGGTTGTCGAAGCCGGTCAGCAGGTTGAAGAAGGTGGTCTTGCCGGCGCCGTTCGGGCCGATCAGGGCCGTGATGGCGCCTCGCTGCACCTCGAGGTGCTCGACGTCGACGGCGGTGAGACCACCGAAGGTGCGACGCACGCCGTCCGCGACGAGGATCGGCTCGGGCTTGGTCACGCCTGGCTCGGCGGCCACGCCCACGAACGCGCCGGCCGCAGGGGAGGCGAGCACGTCGGCCGCGGGGTCAGCGCCGGACACTGGCCGCCACCTCCCGCTTGTCGCCGATGATCCCCTGCGGGCGGAAGATCATCAGGGCCATCAGGCCGACGCCGACGAGGATCTGGCGGACGATGCCCACCTCGTTGGCGACGAGGAAGGTGATGTGGCCGGCGTTGATCGCCTGGCGGAGGGCGACGTCGACGAAGGCGGTGATGAAGAAGAAGACGATCGCTCCGAGGATCGGGCCCAGGACCCGGGCGGCGCCGCCGAGCACGAGGGCGACGAAGGCGAAGAACGTGAGGGCCGTGCCAAGGCTGTCTGGCACCACGGACTGCCTGGACACCGCGAAGATGATGCCGCCGACGGCTCCGATGATGCCGCCCAGCGCCAGTGACTGGAGCTTGAACGAGTAGACGTTCTTGCCGAGGCTGCGCACCACGTCCTCGTCCTCCCTGATGGCCTTCAGCACGCGCCCCCACGGGCTCCGCACGAGGAGGTAGGTGAGCGCGGCCACCAGCCCTACGATGCTCCATCCTACGAGCAGCACCCACATCTGGCTGCCCGAGTAGGACACGCCGATGCTGGTGCCGGGGATCTCGATCCGGTACTCCGTGGCATGGAACGGGTTGAGCGCGTAGCCGAAGATCTTCACCTTGAAGAACCCTCCAGCGAAGTTCTGGATGCCGGCGGCGCCACCAGTGGTCGCCCGGAACCGCGCCGCGCGCAGCACGAGCCGGATGATCTCGCCGGCGGCGATCGTCACGATGGCGAGGTAGTCGGCGCGCAGGCGGAGGGTGGGCACGCCGAGGACGAGCGCGAGGGCCGAGGCGGTGAAGAGCGTGAGGAAGGCGCAGAGCCAGAACGAGAAGCCGAACGTGTCGACGCCCATGGCGATCGTGTAGGCGCCGACGGCGATGAAGGCCACCTGGCCGAAGTTCACGAGGCCCGTGTAGCCGAAGTGGATGTTCAGGCCCATGGCCGCCAGCGAGAACACCACGGCTTGCGGCCCGAAGGCGGTCGTGAGCGAGACGCTGAGGATGAACTGCCAGTCCATGATCGCTCCCTTCCCCTACCCGATCCGCTCAGCCCGGCCGAGGATGCCCTGCGGGCGGATGAGCAGCACGATGATGAGCACCCCGAGGGCGCCGACGTTCTTCAGCTCGGTGGGGATCACCAGCGTCGAGAGCTCGATGAACATCCCCACGACGAACGACCCCACCAGGGCGCCGTAGGCGGTGCCGAGGCCGCCGAGGGTGATCCCGGCGAACATCAGGAGCAGGAGGCGGAACCCCATCTCGAACTGCACCTGCTGCTGGATGCCGAAGAGCACACCGCCGAGCGCGGCGAGCCCACCGCCGAGCGCCCACACGAAGAGGATGACCCGGTCGACGTCGATCCCCGACGAGGCTGCGAGATCGGGGTTGTCCGACACTGCCCGCATCGCCTTGCCGATGCGCGTGTACTGCAGGAGCGACGCGATGGCCACGATGACGATGATGATCAGGGCGATGATCCAAAGGTCCTTCGGCGAGGTCGTGATCGGCCCCACGTCCACGCCCTGCTGCACGTTGTACTGGTTGTAGGGCCGGTAGACGCCTCCGAACACGAGCTGCAGGCCACTGCGCGCCGCCAGGCTGAGGCCGATCGACACGATCATCATCGAGACCAGGCTCATGCCCCGCCCACGCAACGGCTTCCACAGCACGCGCTCGAGGAGCGCGGCCGAGACGGCGCCGACGACGATCGCGAGCAGCGTGGCGGGGATGAGGTTCACGCCGTGGTCGACGTTGATCCACCAGGCCACGATCGCACCCCACGTCACGAGCTCACCGTGACTGAAGTTGACGAGCCCCGTGGTGCCGAAGATCAGCGACAGCCCCACCGACGTGATGGCGATGATCAGCCCGAAGCTGAGGCCGTTGAACAGCAGCTGCGGGATGCGGTCCCCCGTCGTGGTGACGGTGCGCTCCCGGTCGCCGAGGGTGAAGTTGAGGACCCGGCTGCGGTTCGGGTCGACCGCGACGGACTCCCCGCCTTCGCGCGGCAGCCCGACGTCGTCCGGCAGCGAGTCGAGATCGAGCGTGGCGGTGTACTGGCCCTCCCCGGGGAGCCCCAGCGTGGCCTTGCCGTCCGCCCCGGTGGTCACCTCGTCGACGACGTCGTCGGAGGAGTCGGTGACCACGATCCGCGCTCCGGCGACGGGTTCGTCGTCGGAGCGGTCGCGGGTGCCCTGGCGATCGATGACGACGACGCTGATGTCGCGCTCGCCTGTAGGCGTGTCCTGGGCCGAGGCTGACGTCGGCGCAAGGGCGATGGCGACCGCGAGGGCGGCCACGACGAGCAGCAGGGTCCGACGTACCGACGTCAAGGGGCCGGACGATACAGGCTTCAGGGTTCCGGCGCGGTTACGTCAATCCCACCGAGCCGAGAACCTCGCCGAGCGAGGCCACCATGCCCGTGTAGAACGGCCCGAACTCGGCGTACCGCGCCGATGCCTCGTCGAAGCGCATCGTGTAGACGACCTCCTTGAGGTCGTCCGGGTGCACCGCGAAGAGCGTGACGCCCCACTCGTAGTCGTCGATGCCGGTGGAGCCGGTGACCACCTGGAGCACGCGACCCGCGAACTTCCGGCCGCTCGCGCCGTGGGCGTACATCAGGTCCTTGCGGTCGTCGTAGGGCAGGGTGAACCAGTTGCTCACGTCGCCCCGGCGCTTCGACATCGGGTAGAAGCAGAAGGCCCGCTTGCCCTCGGGCGGGAGCTGCGGGTGGAGGCGGGCCTGCCGCATCTCCTCCGGCACGCCCTGGGCGTACTCCGACAGCTCGGTGAGCGACACGTAGCTGTCCACGACCTCCAGGCCGGCGGCGACGAGGTCCGTCTGGAGCTGCCGCAGGCGCCACAGGTCGGCGCCGAGCGCCATGACCGCCACGTCGGCCTTGTGGCCGAGCATCGCGACCGGTACGACCTGCACGTCGTCGGCCTCGGCCCCCTTCACGGCCGCCGCCACGGCTTCGCCCTCGGCGAGTGGGCCGATCCGGCAGAAGAGGTGGAGGACCGCCCATCCGACGGTGGGGGTGAGCGGGTCAGGCATGACGCGAGGGTACCGGTGGCCCCGTCAGGCCGGCACCTCGGGGCTGTAGACGTTGGCGACCGGGGCATCGCCCCGCACGAACCCCACCAGCGCCATCCCGGCGCGCCGGGCCGCCTCGACGGCGAGGGCCGAGGGCGCGCTCACGGCGACGACGGCACTGAACCCGGCTGCCCAGGCCTTCTGCACGATCTCGAAGCCGGCCCGGCCGCTGATGTACAGCCCGAGGTCGGTGGCGGGCAGGGCTCCGTCGAGCAGCAGCCGCCCCACCACCTTGTCCACCGCGTTGTGCCGGCCGATGTCCTCCCGCACGAGGAGGGGCACGCCGTCACGGTCGAAGGCTGCCGCCGCGTGCACGGCACCGGTCGTGGCGAACAGGTCCTGGGCCGGGTGCACCCGGGCGGGCACGCCCGCGAGCAGGTCCACCGCCCACGGCTCGCCGACCGGCAACGGGGCGATGCGGGCCTGGAGCTCGTCGAGCGCCATGGAGCCGCACATCCCACAGGCGGACGTGCTCGCGCTGATGCGGGGCACGGGCGCCGGCGCGAGGCCGCCGGTGTCGACACTCACGACGTTGAAGTCGGTCTCGACGGCGCTCGCGGTGGCGCAGTAGCGGCACGAGCGGACCGGCGCGCCGGCGAGCAGGCCGTCACCGTGCACGAGACCGACCGCCAGCTCGAAGTCGTGGCCGGGCGTGCGCATCGTCGTGCCGACGAGGTAGCCGTCGAGGTGGACCTCGAGGGCCTCCTCGACGATCAGCTGGTCCGGGCGGCGGCGCAACAACGCGCCGTCCCAGTGCTGCGTGAGCAGCTTGGCGGTGCGGCCCCGGGTCACGGTCCGAGGGTATCGACCCGTCAGTCCGGGGCATCCTCGTTCGACGGCGGCGACCCGTCCGGCGCACCGCCGCGACGGGCCTGGGCGACCACGTACACGATCACCGCCACCGGTGGCAGCAGCACCCAGACCACCGTCGACTGGAAGGCCGCCAGGACCAGCACGAGCATCACGCTCACGATCGCGATGCCGAACGCGCGGCCGTTCCACGAGGAGGGCTCTTCCGGCTTGTCGACGAGGTCACCCAGCCGGAAGGGGCGCTTCTTGGCCTTCTTCAGCCCGGGACGCACCTCCTCGCGCCAGAGCGCCTCCTCCCGGTCGCGGTGCTCGCGGATGCGTGCGGCCAGCTCCCGCAGCTCCTCGGGCGTGCTGGCGCCCGCCTCGATGAGGCGGCGGAGCTCGTCGTCGCCCGTCGTCACCTCCGGCGGCAGGGAGGGAAGGGGCACGACGGGTTCCTCATCCGCCGCCTCCGGCTCGTCGGGAGGGCCCGGGACCTCGTCGTCCATCCGACCCACGCTATCGAGTCCCCCTCTGCGGCACGGACGACCAGGGGCCACCGCGCTGGCCGCGGTCGCGAGCGCGTGCGAGCCTCGGCGCGATGGACGGTCCCGCGCCGCAGCCGCTGACGGTCCCCCGCCTGCTCCGCCGCGGGGTGCTCCGCCAGTGCCCGCTCTGCGGGGTCCGCGGCGTGTTCGAGTCCTGGTTCGAGGTGCGGGACCGGTGCCCGCGCTGCCACTTCCCGATCCGCCGAGACGAGGGGCACTGGATCGGGGCGGTGGGGATCAACACGATCGTGACGCTCGGGGCCCTCGTGCTCACGATGTTCGTGGGCTTTGCCCTGACCTGGAACGAGCGGCGCGGCGCGCCGATCTTCATCTCCACCTTCCTCGTCGCTGCGATCACCCCGCTGGCGTTCTTCGGCTCGTCCCAGACGCTGTGGAGCGCGATCGATCTCGCGATGCGGCCGCTCGAGCCGCGTGACGAGGTCGATCCGGAGTGGATCCCTCCCCCCGTCTCGCGGAGCTAGCGGCTGGCCGCTGGCCGCTAGCTCAGGGTGCCGAGGTGGGCGTGGTCGTTGAAGCGGACCAGCTCCACCGGCAGCGTGCCCTTCTGGTACGGGTTGGGCGCGAACCGCCACTCGGTGAGCGACGCGTTCTCCGGGCTCATCCAGGCACGGTGCGCGGTCGCGACCTCGTCGAGGGCGAGCCAGTGCAGCATCGACTGCACCACCACGCCCCCGTGGCAGGCGACGACGACGGTCTCGCCGGGATGGCGAGCGACGAGCGACTCGAGCGCGTGCTGCACCCGCAGCCCCATCTCCCGCCACGTCTCCCACCCGGCCACGGGGCTGTGGTCGGGGTCCCAGCCGTCCGGTGACGGGTACCGCTCGGCCAGCTCCTCCCACGAGATCCCGTCGGCCTCGCCCGGGTGCCCCTCGCAGAAGTCGCACTCCGGGCGCACCTCGAGCCCACCGAGCGCGGGAGAGAGGATCGTGGCCGTCTCGACGGCCCGCGGCATGACGGAGGAGTAGAGCGCGGTCGTCGACGCCAGCTCGTTCGACGCGTCCAGGCGGTCGCGGAGCGCCCCGATCTGACGCCGCCCGAGCTCGGACAGCCCCTGGCACCCATCGTGCCCCCCGAGGATCCCCAGCTCCTGCGCCCGGGACTCCCCATGCCGAACCAACACGATCCGAGTTCCCTCCATGCCGCGAGGATAGGGAAAACGGCGACGGCCGCCCCGAAGGGCGGCCGCAGCTCGACGCAGGCCGCCGAAGGCGGCCGAGGACGAAGGACGACTAGTAGTCCTCCATGCCGCCGCCGGGCATGGAGGGGGCGTCCTCGGGCTTGTCGGCGATGACCGCCTCGGTGGTGAGGAACAGCGCCGCGATCGAGGCGGCGTTCTGGAGCGCGGAGCGCGTGACCTTGGTCGGGTCCGCCACCCCGGCCTTGATGAGGTCTTCGTAGGCGCCGGTGGCGGCGTTGAGGCCCTCGCTGCCCTCCATCGCCTTCACCCGCTCGCTGGCGACGCCGGGCTCGATGCCGGCGTTGAGCGCGATCTGGCGGAGGGGCTCCTCCAGGGCCTTGGCCACCAAGCGGGCGCCCGTGGCCTCGTCGCCGTCGAGCTTCTTCGCGACGGCGAGCACGGAGGCCTGCGAGCGCACGAGCGCCACGCCGCCGCCGGGCACGATGCCCTCCTCGACGGCAGCCTTCGCCGTCGAGACGGCGTCCTCGATGCGGTGCTTCTTCTCCTTGAGCTCGACCTCGGTGGCCGCGCCGACCTTGAGGACCGCCACGCCGCCCGACAGCTTGGCGAGCCGCTCTTGGAGCTTCTCGCTGTCGTAGTCCGAGTCGGTGTTCTCGATCTCGTTCTTGATCTGCTGGATGCGACCCTTGATGTCGGCGTCGGCGCCGGCGCCCTGCACAATGGTGGTCTCGTCCTTCGTGACGATCACCTTCGAGGCGGTGCCGAGCAGGTCGAGCGTGGTGTTCTCGAGCTTGAGGCCGACCTCCTCGGACACGACCTGACCACCGGTCACGATCGCCATGTCCTGCAGCATGGCCTTGCGGCGCTCGCCGAAGCCGGGGGCCTTCACCGCGGCGCTCTTGAAGGTGCCGCGGATCTTGTTCACCACGAGGGTGGCGAGGGCCTCGCCCTCGATGTCCTCCGCGATGATCAGGAGCGGGCGGCTCGACTGCATGACCTTCTCGAGCACCGGCAGCATGTCGCGCACGGCGGTGATCTTGGAGCTGACGAGGAGGATGTAGGGATCCTCGAGCACGGTCTCCATGCGGTCCGGGTCGGTGACGAAGTACGGGGAGATGTAGCCCTTGTCGAAGCGCATGCCCTCGACGAGGTCCATCTCGATGCCGAAGGTGTTCGACTCCTCGACGGTGACCACGCCGTCCTTGCCGACCTTGTCGATCGCCTCGGCGATGACCTCGCCGATCTCCATGTCGTTGTTGGCCGAGATCGATGCGACCTGGGCGATCTGCTCCTTGGACTCGACGTCCTTGGACAGCTTGCCGAGGTTGGCAACGACCGCATCGACGCCGGCCTCGATGCCCCGCTTGAGGGCCATCGGGTTGGCGCCGGCGGCAACGTTGCGCAGGCCCTCGCGCACCATTGCCCAAGCGAGGACGGTGGCCGTCGTGGTGCCGTCACCGGCGACGTCGTCGGTCTTCTTGGCCACCTCCTTGACGAGCTCGGCGCCGATCTTCTCGTAGGGGTCCTCGAGGTCGATCTCCTTGGCGACGGACACGCCGTCCTTGGTGATCGTGGGCGCGCCCCACTTCTTGTCGAGCACGACGTTGCGGCCCTTCGGGCCGAGGGTGACTCGAACAGCATCGGCCAGCTTGTTCATGCCGGCCTCGAGGCCGCGGCGGGCCTCCTCGTCGAAGGCGATGGTCTTGGGCATCGTTCGGATGGTCCTCCGTAGGCGGTGGGTGTGCGTTAGCACTCGCGGTGCGTGACTGCTAACCAGTCAAGCACCCTCGATCAGCACTCGCAACCGCCGAGTGCTAATTCCCGCGGGGGAGCGCTCCCGGCCGTCCGTGATCCAACGGCCGGTGCGCCGTCCGCCGGTGCACCGGCCGCTGGAACCGGTCGCGCTGCTACCTGCCTGCAACGCTCAGGCGTCGGCGGCCGCGGCGAGGTGGGCCCGGAGCGTCGCGGCGACCTGCGCCGGGTCGGTGGGCTTCGTGAGGAAGGCGTCGGCACCGAGCGACCAGCTGCGCACCATGTCGCTCTCCCCTGTCCGACCCGTGAGCATCACGACCCGCGTGAACGGTGCGAGGCCGCGCTCACGACGGGCTTCGAGCACGTCGAAGCCGTCGACCGCTGGCATCATGACGTCGAGGACCATCGCATCCGGCGGGTTGGTCGCGAGCTGCTCGATCGCGTCGGTCCCGTTGGTCGCGAAGCGCACGTTGAACTCGCCCCCGAGCGCGTACCCCAGCATCGCGCGGATGTCTGGATCGTCGTCTACGACCAGGACGTCGGGCCTGTGCATGCCAACCGGATCGACGCGCCGGCACCCTGGGTTGAGCACGATGAGCCGTACGGCCCAGCGCTGCTGCGGGCGGTCAGCCGCCCGCGACGGCGGGGATGATCGACACCGTCTCACCGTCCGGCACGGGGGTGGCGAGCGCCTCCAGGAAGCGGACGTCGTCGTCGGCGACGAACACGTTGACGAAGCGTCGCAGCCCGCCCTCGTCGTCGAGGATCCGCTCGGCGAAGCCGGGATGCCTGGCCTCCAGCGCCGCCAGGACGTCACCCACGGTGGCCCCCTCGACGGCGACCTCGGCGGCACCACCCGTGAGGGTGCGCAGGGTGGTGGGCACTCGGACGGTGACGCTCATCGGGACGGTTCCTCGGGACGGGTGGCGGACACGGCGATCGTAGTGAACCGGCACCGGAGCCCGACCATTCCCAGGGGAGTCGCGAGTTGCCGTGTGGGCACCACGCCGGTTGAATGGCGCCCGTGCGGCGGCCCATCTTCCGGACCTTCCATCACGGCGACTTCACGGCGCGTGCGCTGGCCGAGGAGAAGGCACGGCGCGGTCACGTCGTCTCTGTTTGCCTACCTGCGCGCGACGAGGAGGCCACCGTCGGCCCGATCGTGGAGCAGCTGCGCCGCCACCTCGTCGACCGCTGCGGCCTCGTCGACGAGGTGCTCGTGCTCGACGACCACTCGGTGGACGCGACCGCTCGCATCGCTGCCTCCGCAGGTGCACGCGTCCTGTCGGTCGACGACGTGCTCCCGGAGCTCGGACCCGGCGAGGGCAAGGGCGAGGCGCTCTACAAGTCGGTCGCGGCGGCCGAGGGCGACCTGATCGCGTGGTGCGACAGCGACATCCAGGACTTCGGACCGCACTTCGTGGTCGGCCTCGTCGGCCCGCTGCTCGTGCGCACCGACCTCCAGTTCGTCAAGGGCTTCTACGACCGCCCGATCGCCGACCGTCCCCACGGAGGCGGCCGCGTCACCGAGCTGATGGCCCGCCCTGCGATCGCCGCGCTGTTCCCGCACCTGTCGTCGATCGTGCAACCGCTCTCGGGCGAGTACGCCGGGCGGCGTGCCCTCCTCGAGCGCCTTCCGTTCGTGCAGGGCTACGGCGTCGACCTCGGCCTCCTCGTCGACATCGCCGACCGCGACGGCACCGAGGTCATCGCCCAGGTCGACCTCGGGATGCGCCGCCACCGCAACCGATCACTCGACGAGCTCGGCCCGCAGGCGCTCGCCGTGCTGCAGACGGCGCTCAGCCGAGCCGGGCGCCAGAGCCGCCGCCCCGCGACGCTCGTACGCCCCGATCTCGAGCCCGTCGAGGTCGCGATCGGGGAACGACCGCCGCTCGTCGAGGTCTCCGGCTACCGCCGTCAGAGCGCGTAGATCCGCGTCGTCTGTCACGCTTTCGCCTAGGTCGTTGGGCCCACCGAAATCGCTAAAGGTGCCCACGGAGAGTGGTCGATGCTGGGAGGGAAGCCAACCGGCAGCCAGGGCGAGACTGGAGCGAGAACCTCATGGCGGTCACCGAGATCGTCTCCACGACGACCGTGATCATCGACCTCGACGATCCCCCCACGGGACACCGACTCACCGAGCTCCTGCAGGCGCTCACCGGATGCAGCATCGAACGGGCCGAGCTCGCCATCAGCGACCCGACGCCGGCCGGGCCGGCGTCTTCGGACGACGCCCTGAGCTCCATGGCGCGCGCGATGGTGGCGCTCAAGGACCGCTCGCAAGGTCCGCCTCCTCCTCCGGAGTGAGCGGCCCGTCCACGCCGACGCGCTCGACCACGCCGCCAGGCACGCGCTCCTCCTCGGACTCCCAGCGCGCTTCGATCTCGTCGAGGGGCTCGCCCAGCACGTAGTGGCGCCACGCGTGGCCGACGACGATCTTCAGCGTCGCGGTCGCGGGCACCGCGAGGAGCAGGCCGAGGAACCCGCCGAGGGTGCCCCCCGCGAGCAGGGCGAGCATCACGACCGCCGGGTGCAGCTTCACCGCGCGCTGCATCACGATGGGGCTGATGAAGTGGTTGTCGATCTGTTGGACGATGGCCATGACCACCGCGACTGCGATGGCCTTGCTGGCCCCCCCGCCGGTGGCGATGGCTATGACGATGCCTGGCACGGCGCCGACCCACGGCCCGATGAGCGGGATCATGTTGAACAGGCCCGCGATCATCCCCACGATCAACCAGAACGGCAGGTCGATGATGAGCATGCCGATCGACGCCATGACGCCGACGAGGAACGCGACGGCGAGCTGGCCGCGGAAGTAACCGCCGATCGCAGTAGCGAGCCTGCGCGTGACGACCATGGAGTCGCCGCGAGCGCGGTCCGGCACGAGGGAGCGGAACACCCGCCGGATGTGCGGCAGGTCGACGAGCAGGTAGAACGCGATGATCGGCCCCAGTACGAAGATGATCCCGACGTGGAAGACCTTGAGGGCCAGCTCGCGCGCCGTGTCGATCTGGGACGCGAAGCGATCCTGCTGCTCCTCGTCGCTGATGACCCCGTCCCCGTTCGTGTCCGCGGCCTGGTCGGCTGAGAACTGGTCCTCCAGCTCCTGCCAGGTGGGGATGCGGATGGGCCACTGACCCTCCTCAGAGCGGGTCGAGAGGTCGTTCACGTCGTTCTCGAGGTCCTCCCGCAGCTCGGGCCAGCGGTCGGCGAGGTCGTCGTACTGGCGGGTCGCCAACGGCGCCACGAGCAGCCCGAGGAACACGAGCGCGGCGACGACCCCGAGGTAGGACAGCGCGGTGCCGAGCGCCCGCGGGATGTGACGGCGCTGCAGGCGCGTCACCACCGGGTTGAGGAGGAAGACGATCGCCCCCGCGAGGATGAGCGGCGGCCAGACGACGCGCACGACATAGGCGATCAACCCGAGGAGCACCACCACCGCGGCGACACCGCAGAGGGCCCAGCTGACCGCCCCCGCCCGTCGGATGCGATCCACCATCGCCGGCGAATCTACCGGAGGCCCGACCTCGCTAGGCGTGGACAGCGGGCCTCCGGTCGGCCCAGGGCTGTGCGGCCTCGAGCTGCGCGGCGACGCGGAGCAGCGTGTCCTCGCGACCGAAGGCGGCGACGAGCTGGACGCCGATCGGCAGGCCGTCCGCGCTCCAGTGCAGCGGCAGCGATATCGCCGGCTGGCCCGTCCCGTTGAACGGGGGGGTGAACGGCACGACCTCGGCCGCCCGGAAGAGCCCGTGCAGCGGGTTGTCGGCCGGGCTGTCGAACGTGCCGAGCGGCGGGGGCGGTTCGGCGATGGTCGGCGTGAGGAGCAGGTCGTGGCCCTCGGTCCACCACGCGGCGATCTCCCGCGCGTTCACCTGGAGCCACTCCCGCGCCCACAGCCATGCGCTCGCCGTGCCCGACCGGCCGAGCTCCGCCAGCGCCCACGTGAGGGGCTCCACGTCCGACGGGCCGACCTCGTCGCCCGTCCGCCGCGTCCAGTAGTCGAGGTTCCATGCCGCGCCGGCGGCCCAGTTGGTGATGAAGTGGCCGGTGTAGTCGGGGTCGTCGAGTGCCTTGGGGTGCGACACGTCGACGTCGTGCCCGAGCGACTCCAAGAGGCGGGCGGCCGCCTCCGTGGCCGCGATGCAGTCGGCGTGCACGGCGACCGCACCCCCCGGGCTCTGCGTCATCACGCCGATGCGGAGCCGACCCGGGTCGGCGCCGAGCTCCTCGAGGTACGGCCGCGCAGGCGCGGGGGCCGTGTATGGATCGCCCGGTTCCATGCCGTGCACCGCGTCGAGCACGAGCGCGGTGTCGCGCACGGAGCGCGACACCACGAGCTCACAGGTGAGGCCGCCCATCACGTCGCCGAACTCCGGGGCCGAGGAGACGCGGGCTCGGGTCGGCTTGAGGCCGACCAGACCGCACTCGCTGGCGGGGATGCGGATCGAGCCGCCGCCGTCGTTCGCGTGGCCTATCGGCACGAGCCCGGCTGCCACCGCCGCCGCCGAGCCGCCGCTCGATCCCCCCGTCGACCGGCTCGTGTCCCACGGGTTCCGCGTCGGCCCGTAGGCCGCCGGCTCCGTCGTCGGGAGGATGCCGAGCTCGGGCGTGTTCGTCTTGCCGACCGTGACGAGCCCCGCGGCCCGGAACCGCGCGGCCAACGCCGTGTCCTCCGGCTCCGTCCACCCGCGCTCCTTGAGGAAGGCCATGCCCTCGTGGAACGGATCACCCGCGGAGTGGGCCGAGAGGTCCTTCAGGACGAACGGCACCCCGCGGAGGGGACCGTCGGGCAGGCGGTCCGAGGCCGCCTGCGCCCGGGCACCCTCGAACAGGGGCGTGATCACGGCGTTGAGCTCCGGGTTGACCCGCTCGACGCGCGCGATGGCCGCGTCGACGAGCTCGAGCGGGCTCGCCTCACGCGAGCGGACGAGCTCGGCCTGGGCGGTGGCATCGAGGTGGCTGAGGTCGTCGGTCATGGTCCCCCATCTCTGGTCGCCGAGGCCCCGATCATGCCTCGTGCGCGGTGAGCACGTCGTGCGCAACCACCTCGACGCACTCGAGGGTCGCCGAGCGCGCTCGCTCCTCGCCGTAGCGGTCGACCAGGCTGATGGCCTCGATGCGGTCGCCGGCGGCGTCGAACACCTGCCCGACGATGGCGACCGCCCGCACCCCCACGGCGGCCGCCAGGGCCGCCACGCCCCCCACGACCTTGCCCTCGAAGCTCATCGCGTCGAGGAAGCCCTCGGCCGTGATGACCAGGTCGGCTTCGGCGAGCCGCTCGTCGAGGTCCAGCTCGTCGGCGACGAGGTCGAACCCGCTCACGAGACGGCCCCCGGCGGCCGCCAGCCCCCCGGCCAGGCCGCCCGCGGCGCCCGCACCGGGGAGCGCCAGCACGTCCACACCGTGGTCCTCGAGGTACACCTGGGCCAGCCGCTCCAGGCGGCGGCGGAGCAGCTCGACCTGGGCGTCGGTGGCTCCCTTCTGCGGAGCGAACGAGGTCGCCGCATCGAGGAACCCCACCCGGCTGTCGCAGGCCACCACGAGGTCGATGCCCTTCAGCCGCCCGAGGGGGTGGAGGGCACGCAGCGCCGCCAGCCCTCCGTCGGTGGTGGCGGACCCGCCGAGGCCGACGATCACGCGGCGGGCCCCCTTGTCGATCGCCTCGACGATCAGCTCGCCGGTACCAGCCGTCGACGCCGCCACCGGGTCGTTCGCCTCGGCCCCGCCCACGAGGTCGAGGCCGGAGGCCCGGGCCATCTCGATCACCGCCGTGTGGCCATCGAGGCGCCAGGCCGCCTCCACGGGCGCACCCAGCGGTCCGGTGACGGCGGTGGTGCGGTTGGGTCCCCCGAGCGCCTCGAGGGTGCCCTCTCCCCCGTCGGCCATCGGCACCTCGTCGCAGGCCCACCCGGCGGCGGCAGCAGCGCGGCCGATCGCCTCCGCCACCTCGGCGGCGGTGGCCGTGCCCCGCAGCTTGTCGGGAGCCGCCACGACGCGCATCGGGCCAGTGTGGCCGACCCTGCGGTGGAGCGCGGCGGCGCTGGGTACGTTGGCGGCGACATGGTCAGCACCTCCGATCGTCCCTTCGTGCTCGTCTCGAACCGGGGCCCGGTGACCTTCAGCCAGGACGCCACCGGCGCCCTCACCCCCCGCCGCGGGGCCGGCGGCCTCGTGTCCGGCGTCGGTCCGCTGGTGGCCCGCACCGGTGCGCCGTGGCTGGCCGCCGCCATGACCGACGGCGACCGGCAGGCCGCGAGCCAGGGGGTCGTCGACGCGGACGGCTTCCGCGTGCGGTTCCTCGCCCTCGATCCCGAGACCTACCGCCTCGCCTACGACGAGGTGAGCAACAAGGTCCTCTGGTTCGCTCACCACGGGCTGTGGGACCTCACCCGGGAACCCGCCTTCGACGCGGGGTGGCGCGACGCGTGGGCCGCCTACCGGGAGGTGAACCAGGCCTTCGCCGACACCGTGGCCGAGGTCGCTCCTGAGGACGCCGCGGTGCTCGTGCAGGACTACCACCTGTGCCTGGTGGCGGCGCGGCTGCGCGAGCTGCGCCCCGACCTCGACTGCGTCCACTTCCACCACACCCCGTTCGCCCCGCCGGAGTGGCTCCGACCGCTCCCCGACGCGGCTCGCCGAGAGCTGCTGGAGGGCCTCGCCGCCCACCGCAGATGCGGGTTCCACAGCGCCCGATGGGCCGACGACTATGCCTCGTCCACCCGGTCGATCGCGGGGCTCGAGCCGAGGTCCTTCGTGTCGCCCCTCGCCACCGACCCCGATGACATCCGCAATGCCGCGTCGTCACCAGCGTGCGAGGCGGCCGTGGCGGAGCTCGATGAGCGCGTCGGCGATCGCACGCTCATCGGCAGGGTCGATCGGGTGGAGCTGTCGAAGAACCTGGTGCGCGGGTTCCAGGCCTTCGACGCGCTGCTCGATCAGCACCCGGAGCACCGGGGCTCCGTCGTGTTCGTCGCCAACGCCTACGCCTCCCGCAGCGGCGTGCCCGAGTACGCGGCCTACCGGCACCGGATGGAGCGGACCGTGCAGGAGATCAACGACCGCTGGGGCGACGAGGGATGGGAGCCGATCGTGCTCGACGTGGAGGACGACTTCCCTCGTTCGGTCGCGCTGCTGCGCCGAGCCGACGTTCTCCTCGTGAACCCCATCCGCGACGGTCTCAACCTCGTCGTGTCCGAGGCCGCCCTCGTGAACGATCGGGACGCCGTGCTGGCCCTGTCGCCCGAGGCCGGTGCGTGGGAGCGGTTCGAGCCCGGGGTCGTGGAGGTGCCGCCCTTCGACATCGCCGGCACCGCCGAGGCACTCCACGCCGCACTGACGATGCCGGCGTCGGAGCGGGCGGCGCGGGCGTCCGTGCTTCGCACGCTGGCCGAGGAGCGCACCCCTGCTCACTGGCTGGCCGACCAGCTCCGGGCGGCCGACCGGGCGTAGCGAGCCCATCGGGGCTTGCCGACCTGGCAGTACCATCGGCCCTTCCATGGCGAGCGTCCCGAAGGGTCGGCGACGGGCGACCGCGCGGACCGAGGGCGGCCGCTTCCTCGTGCTCCTCGGAGCAACCGGCGTCGCCATCTGCCAACCGGTGCTCGACACGTTCGGCAAGAGCCCCGAGACGGTCGTCTTCCGTCGCGCCGACTGGTCGGACCTCCTGGCCTTCGCGCTGCTCGTCGCCCTCGTCCCTCCGATCGTGCTCTGGAGCGTCGGCTTCACCCTCGGGCGATGGGCACCACGCTGGCGGCCGCTGGTCCACGGTGCCACCGTCGGCGCGCTCGCGGCGCTCGCGGCCGTGCAGATCGCTGGATCCTGGGCGCGGCCGCCCGCGCTGGCGATGGCGCTCGCCGCGGGGCTTGTCGCCTGGGTCCTGGTCGTGCGGGTCTCCCACGCTCGCCTGTGGTTCCAGCTGCTCGCGGTGCTCCCCCTGGCGTCGGTCCTGCTGTTCCTGACGGCGTCGCGAGCGAGCGACGCTGTCAGCGCCGGCGGGTTCGAGGCGGTCGATCGCTCCTCGGGAGATGGCGCACCGATCGTGCTGATCGTCCTGGACGAGCTGCCGACCGCATCGTTGCTGGACGAGCGCGGCCTCATCGACCCGGTCCGCTTCCCCAACATCGCGCGGTTCGGGGACGACGCGACCTGGTACCGCAACCACACCACGACCTCGGGTTGGACCGCGACCGCGGTGCCGGCGATCTTCTCCGGTCAGCTCCCGGAGAACAGCACATCGCTCTTCACCGAGCGCCCCGACAACATCTTTCGCCTCCTCGAGGAATCGCACGACCTGGTCGTCTCCGAGGCGGTCACTCGCCTATGCCCGGTCGAGACGTGCGGGGACACGCCCATCTCGCCCGCTGGAGGTGGTGAGCCGGCGCAGGCGGCTGGGGACGTCAAGGGCCTGCTACGCGATGCCGCCAACGTCTGGAGCTGGCGGATCACCGGCTCCACGGCCCATGACCCGCTCGCGGGCTTCGAGGAGCAGCTCGCCGCGGTGTCGGCGCCTGCATCGACGCCGCCGGAATCCGGCTCGGCGACAGAGGACGATCTACCGGTCGACCTCGAGCCCGTGCGGCAGCCGGCACGGGTCGATGCGTTCCTCGATGCGATCGAGCCAGGCGACCGACCGATGGCCGCGATCATCCACCTCGTGCTGCCTCACAGCCCATGGCGCTTCCTGGCCGACGGGACCGTGTACACGGCTCCGGGAGAGACGACCGCCGAGGAGCAGGTGCATCCCAACCAGTGGGTCGCCGACGTCCGACGCCAGCAGCACCTCCTTCAGGCCAGCTACGCCGATCGTCTCGTCGGCCTGATCCTCGACAGGGTGCGCGACGCGGGCTTCTACGACGACGCCGTCGTCGCCGTGGTCGCCGACCACGGGATCGCGTTCCCGCTCGACGACCTCGGACGACGCCACAGCGCTGAGAACGAGGTCGAGATCATGTGGGTCCCGTTGCTCGTCAAGGCTCCCCGCCAGACCCATGGAGTCGTCGATGACAGCAACCTGGAGAACGTCGACATCCTCCCGACCGTCGCATCGCTGGCCGGCATCGAGATCCCATGGGATCTGCCCGGAGCGGTGGCGGGCAGCCAGGCCATCGCCGACCGGGGCGACCACAAGCAGTACGTCCGCCACGAGAGCATCCTCGATCCGGGCCCCACGACCGTGCTCGACATCGACGGCGCCGCCGGGCTGAGCGATCTGCTCCGGAAGGCGTTCGCTCCCGTCGCTGCCGACGAGGACCCGGTGCGTGGCCTGTACCGGCTCGGGCCGCGGCCCGAGCTGATCGGCCGATCGTTCACGACCACTCGAAGTGCGCCGGGCGACACGGTGGTGGTCGATGAACGCGATCGCTTATCAGGTTCCGAGGAGCCGGCGGTGGTGGTCGGCGGCACCATCGACGACGAGCCGGGCGCGTCCGAGGTCGTGGCGGTCGTCGATGGAACCGTCGTCGCCATCTCCCCGATCTATGACGACGGCGGCCGCCGCCGGTTCCTGCTCGTGCTGCCGGTGGACCCACCGATCGACGCCGGGCGGGTGCGGCTCGGGCTGGTGTCTGCCTCGGGCGAGCTGATCGATCTCGGCCCGCTCACCGGCTGATCCTGCCGGCTGCTAGTGCCGCGTCAGGCAACGATTTCGACGTTCGACGCCGGCCAGGAACGCTGCTGACGGCGTCCTCGTCCTCGCATTCGCTGGTGGAGTGCGTCGTCCTGCGTCCTTGTCAGCGACGCCCCTGGCTCGCCGTCAACCCCCGAACGTCACCTGACGCGGCACTAGAGCAGCTGGCGGAGGAAGGCGAGGGCGCCGGCGGGGCCGTCCACGAGGAGGTCGGCTTGCGCGAGGAGAGGAGCGGACGCCTCGGCCGTGCGGACCGCGATCTTCACCGTGGCCACGCCGTCGGTGGCCAAGCGATCGAGGGCGGCGAAGGCGGGCAGGTCGCCCTCGTCGTCGCCGAGGTAGGCGACGACGCCCATCCCCGCCGCGCGGGCTTCCACCACCGTGCCCTTGTCGACGGCCGCCGGCGGATGGAGCTCGAGGGACATCTTCGCCGGGCGCAGCTGCAGGCCCGAGCGGGTCGCCGCGTCCGTCGCCCAGGCGGCCGCGGCCTCGGCCAGGTGCGGTCGACGTCGGAAGTGCAGCGTGAGCGACAACCCCTTGTGCTCGACGTCGAGGCCCGGCGGACCGGTGGTGCGAGCGGCGCCGGCGACGTCGTCGATCACCTGCCGCCAGCCGTCGGCCCCCGCGTCCACGAACCGCTCGCCGGCGATCACGGACTCGAGCCCGTAGAGGCCGTGCCACTCGACCTCCGGCGGCAGGTGCTCACCGAGGAAGCTCACCGGACGGCCGGACACGACGGCGACGACGGCGAAGCGCTGGGCCAGCCCGACCAGCGCCTCACGGGCTCCCGGGAGCAGTCGCGCGTCCGCGGGCATGGGCACGATCGGTGAGAGGGTTCCGTCGAAGTCGAGGAAGAGGGCCGTGCGGGCGGGGTCGCTCCGCAGGGTGGCGAGCGCGTCCACGTGGCCCGCGTGCCCTGGAGCGGTCAGTTCGCGGCAGCGGTCGTGGTCGTGGTGCTCGTAGCGGTCGTCGGGGTGACGCTGGCCAGATCCGTACCGATCACCACGACCACGCTCGCGCCGGCGATCGGACCGGGAGGTGTCGTCGGCAGCTCGACGGGCACGACCGTGTCGGGCGCGCCGATGGCGGTCACCAACGCGGCGGCCTCCGCCTCGAACCCGGGCGCGAAGTACACGACCGTGGCGGGCGCGTCACCCGCGGCGTCGGCGTTGGCACCGTCAGGGTTGGTCAGCTGGTAGCCGAGGGAGGCGACCAGGTCGCTGTAGCTCCCGGCGGCACCAGCGACCCCCGAGTCGTTCAGAACGATCGTCGGGATGTCGGCCGGCGGGCGCACCGCCACGGTCGTGGTCGTGGTGCCGTCCGCATCCGTGCCGTCGGGCCCGCCGTTACCGTCGGAGCTCGGGTCGTTGCCGCCGTTGCTGGTGACGGCCTCCGACGTGTCGAGCCCGTTCCGCAGGAGGAACAGCCCGATGACGACGGCGATCACCACCAGAGCGGCACCGCGGGCGGGGTTGGCGGTCGGTTCGGGTCGGCGTCGGGCCATGGTTCGAGTCTCCTCTATCGCCCGTCTAGCTGGCTCATCGGTCGACCCTCGACTCGGGCGCGACGGCGGCGCTCGCGCACCCGCCGGAGCCGCCGGATGAGCAGCGGGTCGTACTCGAGGGCGTCCGGGTCGTCGAGCAGCTCGGTGAGGAGCTGGTAGTAGCGGGTGCCGGAGAGCTCGAACCGCTCCCGGATCGCTGTGTCCTTCGGACCGGCCTCGGTCCACCAGCTGCGCTCGAAGTCGAGGATCGCCCGGTCGCGGTCGGTGAGTGCCATCGGGTCCAGGCTGGCCGCTGGGCGCGCGCCGATCAAGGACCCTCCCCGGCCGAGCGGTACCGTGGCCGTCGAGCGTGCCGGGTTAGCTCAGCTGGTAGAGCACTTCTCTTGTAAAGAAGATGTCGTCGGTTCGACTCCGGCACCCGGCTCTGAGGTGGCCCTGGTCAGACCAGAGCAGGCACGCGATGCCTTCAGGTGCCGAGCCAGCCGAGCGCGTCCGACGGCACCGGATGGCAGTAGAAGTAGCCTTGGCCGTGGTCGCAGCCCACTGCGGCGAGAACGTCGGACTGGGTTTGGGCCTCGACGCCCGTCGCGCACACGGTGCCGCCCGATCGGTGGACTCGATCCACGAGCGCGGCCACCCTCGCGGCGAGCCGGTCGTCGCAAGCCACGCTGCGCACCCAGCGACGGTGCAGGTGGACGCTGTCCGCCTCGACGTGGGGGCTGCCGATGCCCAGCTGGGGACACGCGCCATCGATCGCGACCCGGACGCCCGCGTCACGGAGGATCTGCAGCCTCGCCGACACCAGCGTCTCGCCCCGAAGGGGGTCGCTCGCGTCGAGCTCGAACTGCAGCAGGTTCGCAGGCAGCCCTCGCTCGTCGAGGACCAGACGCACGCGGGCGAGGAACTCCGACTCGAGCACCTCTTGCGCCGCGAGGTTCACCGACAGCGTGAGGGGCGGGGCCCCTACCGGTCGAGCGAGCTCCCATCCGGCGGCTTCACGGCACGCCTCGTCCAGAGCCCACTGGCCCAGCGCGACCATCGCGCTCGTCTGGGCGACAAGGGGGAGGAACGCCTTTGGCCGGATCAGTCGTCGAGTGGCGTCCTGCCATCGCAGCAGCGCCTCGACGGCCACGACGTCACCGGTCTGGAGCGAGAAGCGCGGCTGGTAGAGGAGCGAGAACTGCCCGAGGCCGAGTGCGTCCACAACCTGTGCCTCGACATCGGCCATCGTATGACCGAGCTGACCCCGCGAATCCTGGAGGCACAGCCGCCGGGCGAGGGGGTCGCGGTCAGCCAGGTCTCGGCGCCGCTGGATGCGGGGGTCGTGCTCGAGATCGATTGCCATGTGCCCACGGTCGTCACCGCACCAGCGCTGCTTGAGCCCGGCCGCCCCGATCGGTCCGTATGGCTCAGCCGAATGGGCCGGGCGGCCCATCGGTCAACGATCCCGGGCCGCTCGATCGAGGATCGCTGGGCAGAGTGCCCAGGAATCGGGACGAAACGATCAAGCCGCGTGCGGGACCTACCGACACTTTGGGGTGCCGATCCTCATGGTGACCGCCCTCAGCGCGATCGCCTTGCTGTTCACACGCTGGACCCGGGAGGTGCGCGCCCACCACCGCCGGATCGACCACCTGGAGTGGCGCATCCACGTGAACGGGATCCGCGGCAAGTCCACCGTGGCGAGGAACGTGGCCGGGATGCTCCGGGAGGCCGGCTACGTCACGATCGGCAAGTCGACCGGCACTGAGGCGGCCGTGATCAACCGGCATGGCGTCGACGAGCCGATCGTCCGCAGGGGACCTCCGACGATCCTCGAGCAGATCGAGGTCACGCGCCAGTACGTGACCGAGGACGTCGATGCCCTCGTGATCGAGTGCATGGCACTCAAGCCCGAGTACCAGGAGGTGAGCGAGCGGGTGATCGTCCGCTCGAACATCGGGATCCTCACGAACGTCCGCGAAGATCACCAGGACGTCATGGGCGAGACCCTGCCGGAGATCGCCCGGTCGCTCCTGTCGACCTGCCCGCGAGGCGGGCTCCTCGTGACGGCGGAGCAAGATCTCAGCCTCCAGGAGATCATCCGCGAGGTCGCCAAGTCGCGAGGCACCGAGGTGCTCGTGGCCGATCCCGCGTCGGTCACCGACGAAGAGATGGCTCGGTTCGACTACATCGCGTTCAAGGACAACGTCGCGATCGCCCTCGCGATCGCGGATCGGATCGGCATCCCGCGACGGGTCGCAATGGACGGCATCGTGCGCGCCGAGCCAGACCCCGGGGTGCTGCGCGTCAAGGAGCTCCTCATCGGGGGAAAGCGGGTGACCTGGGCCAACCTGTTCGCGGTGAACGACCGCGAGTCGATGGTCGTCGCGATGGAGCGGCTCGCGCCCTACATCAACCCCGAGACCGTCACGATCGGGATCCTGAACAACCGCAGCGACCGCGAGCGGCGGGCGCTCCAGTTCGCCGATGTCGCCGTCAGGGACCTGAGCTTCGATCGTCTCGTGACCTTCGGTGCGCACGAGGGCGTCGTGACGGACCGGCTGGTCGCCAACGGCGTGGACCGCTCCGCGATCCTGAACCTCGGCGACGACCACCGCCCGACCTTGGAGGAGATCGTCGATCGCATGATCGTCCGGCAGCCGGGGCACCACCTGTTCGTCGTCGGCTTCGTCAACATCCACACACCTCAGGCCGAGCGCCTCCTCGAGTACTTCGAGCACGAGGCGCCGGTGTGGGCGGGCGCGCCGCCCCCTCTCCTCGTCTGATGCGCGACTACCTCTTCCCGATCGAGGTCGTCCGCTTCGCCTTCGTCGCGGGTGTCGTCGTCTCCATGTTCCTCTACGAGCGGCGCCACCTGACCACGGGGTCCATCGTCGTGCCCGGCTACGTGGCGGTGTTCCTGCTGCTGCCGTCCGCGATCTTCGCCACGATGCTGAACGCGGCGTTGACCTACGTCCTCGTGAACAAGGTGCTGATGCGCTGGTTCCTGCTCTACGGGCGTACGAAGTTCACCATCCTCGCGGCCATCTCGATCTCGGTGCAGACGTTGATGCTCGAGCTGTCACCCTCGGGACCGTGGCTCTGGGAGCGGGACGTGCCGTTGTTCGTCGGCGTGGGCTACGTCGTCCCTGCCTTGATCGCGCACGACATGGCCCGGCAGGGCATCGTGAAGACGGCCAAGTCGGTGCTGCTCGCTTCCGGGCTCGTCGCCGGGCCCATCCTGCTCGCCGTCGTGCTTCGCCTCCCCGAGGTCACGGAGCTCGCGCCGTCCCGGCCCCTCTCCCACGCACACCTGCCAGCGAGCTGGATCCCGCTCGCGATCCTGCTCTCGGCTGTGGCGGCGTGGGGGGTGGCCCACAACCACGGCCTGCGCTCCGGCGGCTTCGTCGGGTCGGCTCTGGTGGCCGTCTTCGCGGTCAACCCTTGGCAGGTGCTCGCGATCATCGGCGTCGCCGTCGTCGCCCACCAGCTCGTCACGAGGGTGCTGATGACCCGGCTGATCCTCTTCGGGCGGCGGAAGTTCGCCTCGATGCTGATGCTCTCGTCCGCGATCGTCTGGGTCACGGTGTGGGCCGGGCAGCACCTCTTCCCGGTCGGCCTCCAGGAGCACCTCGGCGTCAGCTCGCTCGCGCTGACGCCGCTCTTCCTCCCCGGGCTGCTGGCAAACGACATGCAGCGCTCGAGCATCCGTCGGGTGCTCATCGGGGTCGCGCTTGCGTCAACCTTCGTGCTGACCATGACCCTCACGATCCGGACCATCGCGATGCGCCAGCCACAGGTCATCCCGCTGACGGTCGTCGCCGTCATCACGACCGCGTTGATCCTCGGACCGCAGCTCTACGCCGCGTGCAGGGCCGTCCTCGGCGCCCACCTTGCTCTGTCGGCGCGCATCGTGGGATGGCTCCGGCCCGAGCTCGAGCCGCTCGCCGGCGCGACCCCGCACGCCCTCGTGGCACCGATCCAGTGGCCGGCTGCGCCCCACACCACGACCGTCCACACCGCCCGACCGCAGGGTCTGCGAGATCCCGCGCCGCGAGCGGCCGAGTCCGACGCATGGCTGGCCGGGCGGCGACGGGCTGAGGGGCTGACCGGGGTCGCCCCGGAGCACCTGGCCTGGCCGTCGGGCTACCAGCCCCGTCATCTCGCACCAACCCCCAGCCAACGCCCCAGCTCGGACGAGCGCAGGGGCATCGGCGCGTCCCCACCGTCTTCGCGGAGCTGATCCTCACCGCACGGCGCGAGCGCGCGCGACCTCGAAGCACGCCAGCGCGGCCGCGGCGGCCACGTTCAGCGACCCCAGCGACCCGCCGAGGGGGATGCTGACGATCTCGTCGCAGCGCTGGCGCACGAGGCGCGAGAGGCCAGCGCCCTCGGCGCCGAGCACGAGCACGATGGGCCCGTCGGCCGCCGGGAGCTCCCAGAGGCCGGTGGACCCGCCGCCGTCCAGCCCGACCACCCACACGCCGTGCTTCGAGAGCTGCTGGAGCGCAGTCGGAAGCCCACCGACGACCGCGAACCGCAGGTGCTCGACCGCGCCGGCGGCCGCCTTGGTGACCGTCGGCGTGACGTGGACGGCGCGATGGCGGGGCAGGACGACACCCGTGGCTCCGGCACACTCGGCGGAGCGCAGGAGGGCGCCGAGGTTGCCCGGGTCGGTGACCCCGTCGACGGCCACGAGGAACGGAGGCGGGTCGCCGCGTCGGGCTGTGGCGAGGTCGTCGAGGAGGGCCTCCTCGAGGGGCGCCGCCTTGGCCAGCACGCCCTGCGGCGCCTCGCACCGGGCCTCCGCGAAGAACTTGCCTCGGCTCACCTGGCGCACCGGCACCCGCTCGGCCCCTGCGAGCTCGACGATGTCGTCGAGGACGTCGGCCTGGTCCTGCTCGGCCAGGAGCCAGACCTCACGGACCTTGCGTCGCCCGGCGAGGAACAGCTCGCGCACCGCCTGCCGGCCCTCCACCTGCTCACCGCCGAGCCCGTGTCGAGGAGCGGAGCTCGCGCGCCCTCCGCCGCCGGCGGAGCCCTGCTTCCCCCTCGGCGCGCCGGCCGCCGGGCGCCCGCGCCCAGGAACCCGGCCGGGCGTGGCCGACCGCCGCGTCGGCGCCGTCGGCAGGGCGCCGCGCTTCGTCCCCTTGCGCGGCGGCTTGGCCATCAGGCCCCCGAGCTCACGAGCGCCACCGCGAAGCAGGCGATGCCCTCCCGCCGCCCGAGGGCGCCCAGCCCCTCGGCGCGCTTGCCCTTGACGGTGACGGGGGCGCCGACGACCTCCGAGAGCCGGCGCTGCACCTCGTCGCGGTGCTGCGCGAGCCGGGGTGCCTCGAGCACGACGGTGCAGTCGACGTTGCCCGGCTCCCATCCCGCCGCGCGGACATCGGCCACTGCTCGACGAAGCAGCTCGAGGCTGTCGGCATCCGCGAAGGCCGCGTCCGTGTCAGGGAAGTGCTGGCCGATGTCGCCCAGCCCCGCCGCCCCGAGGAGCGCGTCGGTGACGGCATGGGCGATGGCGTCGGCATCGCTGTGCCCGGCGAGGCCCCGCTCCCCCTCGAACACGACACCGCCCAGCACGAGCGGCCGGGCGAGGTCGTCGCTGAAGGGGTGGACGTCGAAGCCCTGCCCCACGCGGACGGTCAGGGGCACAGGAGCTCCGCCACCCGCAGGTCGTGCGGCGTCGTGATCTTGATGTTGATCGCGTCACCCTCCACGACCACCACCCTGCCACCTGCCGCCTCGACGAGGGACGCATCGTCGGTCCCCTCCGGCGCGCTCTCGTGCGCGGCGCGGAGGGCAGCGGCGCGGAACCCCTGCGGCGTCTGCACCACGACGAACCGTGTCCGGTCGACCGTCGTACCGCCGACCTCGCGGAGCGTGTCGGACACAGGGATCGCCGGCACCGCGGCGTCGGCACCGGCCGCCACCGCCGCGAGCACCCGCTCCCACACCTCCGGCACGGGCACCGGGCGGGCGGCGTCGTGCACGACGATGGTGGCGACATCGGCAGGCACGGCCGCCAGCCCCGCGCGGACCGACGCGGATCGCGTGTCGCCCCCCGCGACCACGACGTCGGCGGGCGGCTCGGCCTCGCCCACCGCATCGGACGGGACCACGAGGACGACGCCGTCGACGTGGGGCGCGGCGGCTTGGAGCGCCCAGTCGAGCACCCGCTGCGGGCCCAGACGCAGGTACTGCTTGCGCTCGCCGAAGCGCTCGCCCCGGCCGCCCGCCACGACGATCGCCCAGGTGGCCATGATCGGGACGTTACCGCCCGTGAAATCCGTCACTAGGCTCGACCTGGTGGTGGACCGAGCGCTGATCCGAGGCACCGAGCTGTTCGCCGAGCTCGACGAGGCTGCGCTCGATCTCGTGGTCGCCGCCGTCGTGCCGCTCGATCTCCGCCGCGGTGACGTGCTGTTCACCGAGGGCGCCACCCCGGAGCACCTCTACATCGTGGAGGACGGCCGGATCGCGCTGACGAGTCGATCGGACGACGGGCGCGAGTCCGTGTTCGCTCTCATGGAGCGGGGCGAGCTGTTCGGCGAGATGGGGCTGCTCGACGGCTTGGGGCGCTCCGCCGAGGCGCGGGCCCTCGAGCCGTCCCAGGTGATGGAGATCCCCTACGCGCCCGTCCGCACCGTGTTCGAGCAACAGCCCGAGCTGCTGTGGGGCGTCGTCGCGCTGCTCTCGGGGCGGCTGCGCAGCATGGACGAGGCCCTCGCCGACTCCGTGTTCCTCGACGTCACGGGACGGACCGCCAAGCGCCTGCTCGAGCTCGGCGGTGAGGACGACGAGTTCGTCCTGCCGGTCACGCAGGAAGAGCTGGCGGGGATGGTCGGAGCCTCCCGCGAGCGGGTCAACAAGGCCATCGCCAGCTTCGTCCGCCTCGGCTGGATCGACCAGGCCGACCGCCGCTACGTCATCCTCGACCGCGAGCAGCTCACTCGCCGCGCGCGGTAGCTCCCCACCCGATCTGTGGACGCTCACGCTCGGCATGCGGACGTATCCGTCCACAGATCGGGAGCGCCGTCCGCCGCGCGCGGTGGTCAGCTGCTCAGGAAGGCGATCGCGCGCTGCCAGGCATCGGCGGCGTCCGCCGCGCGGTGGGCCGGGCGACTGGCATCGTGCACGAAGCCGTGGTCGGCGCCCTCGTAGCGGACGACCGTGACACCAGCGGCCTCGGCGGCCGCGATGTCGTCCGGGGGCGTCCACTGGTCGACTGTGCCCACGATCGCCATTGCCGGGCACGCGCCCGGGGCCTGCACGGCGTCGAGCGGCTCGACCGTTCCGTCGCCCTTCCAGTGGTCGGGCACCTTGAGCATCCCGTAGAACGCGACGGCCCGGTGGAAGCGCCCGGTGCCGACCGCCTTGAGCGTGAACATGCCGCCCATGCAGAAACCGGTAACACCGACGGGCTCGATGTCGAGCTGGTCAGCCGCCGCCACCGCGTCGGCGAGGAACGCCTGGTCATCGATCGTGGCGACCATCCCGAGGCGGTCCTCGAGCGGCAGGTCCTCCCGGCCCGGCCACGGCTCGATCACCGCGACCGCCCAGCGCTGCTCGTCGGCGAGGCGCCGCGCGTGGTCGTCGAACAGCGGCCGCAACCCCATGATGTCGGGAATCAGCACCAGCCCTCGGCCCGGCGACGACCCGTCTGCGGGCCGAGCCACCTCGACCGGCGTCCCGGAAGCAAGCGTCGTGCGCATGCTTTGCTGTCTACCGCGCAAGAGCGCGTGCCGCCCGGCGCAGCCGCTGGGGGTGCGGGGGATCTCCCCCGCAGATGCGCCGCAGGTGGCTCCGCCGCCGAGGACGCTGAGCGCGCCGAAGGCGCACCGAGTGGGTGGCTCGACCCCGACGCTCGACGTCGGGGTCGAGCCTCACGAGTAGCGGTCGAGGATGCTGGACTCGGCCAGGCGGGACAGGCCCTCCTTGATGGCCCGGGCCCTCGTCTCGCCGACGCCGGACACGTCGTCGAGGTCGTCGATGGTCGCCCGCATGATCTTCTGGAGGCTCTCGAACCGCGTCACGATGCGTTCGATGATCGGCTCGGGCAGGCGCGGGATCTTGTGGAGCAGCCGGAAGCCGCGCGGCTGCAGGCTCTCCTCCAGGTCGAGGTGCTTCTCGGGCAGGTGGAGACCAGCGCCGACCGCCTTGAGGTCGAGCAGGTCGTCGGTGCTGAGATCGGCCAGCGCCGCGAGCGCCTCGTCGACGTGCCAGTCGGACTCCTCGTAGAAGTAGTCCTTGATCACGAGGCGACGATCGGCCTCGACGCCGCCCATGAGCTCCTCGAGCTGGAGCTGCACCAGCCGGCCTTCGACCCCGAGCTCGATGATCCCGAGCTCGATCTCCTCGGCGACTCGTCGCACCATCTCGGTGCGTTGGAGCACGGTTACAACGTCGCGCACGGTCACCAGGTCCGCGACCTCCACGGTGGACAGGGCCCCGGTGACCTCGTCGAGGCGGTTCCGGTAGCGCTCGAGCGTCTGGATGGCCTGGTTGGCGCGCGTGAGCAGGCGAGGGATCGGCTCGAGGGTGTGCTTCTGATCGCGTGCGTACACCGCGACGATGGCCATGTCCTCCGAGATGGAGATGATCGGGACGTCGATCGACCGCGCGACCCGCTCCGCCGTGCGGTGCCGCGTGCCGGTCTCTGAGGTGGGCACGTTCGGGTTGGGCACGAGGTGCACGTTCGCCCGCGCGATGCGACTGGCGTCGGTGGCGAGGATGATCGCGCCGTCCATCTTGGCGAGCTCCGAGAGCCGCTGCGGGCTGAACGCGGCGTCGAGCAGGAAGCCGCCGGAGCAGATGTTGAGCACCTCGGGCCCGTCCCCCACCACGACGAGGCCGCCCATCTTGGCCTGGAGGATCCGATCGAGTCCGTCACGCAGCTGCGTGCCGGGCGCCACCACCCCCAGGGCTGAGAGGAGCTCGGCGCTGCGGCGGGGGGCCATCGCCTGATGTTACCGGGCGTCTCTCCCGCGACCCCGGGGCTGTCCTACGAGGCGCGGCGCTGACGCAGCTCGTCCGTGGAGGCGTCGACCGCCTCCTGGAGCGTGGCCACGCGGATCACGTCGATGCCGGGCAGGCTCAGCGGGGCGCTGGCCGGCACCAACGCCCGACGGAAGCCGAGCCTCGCCGCCTCGGCCAGCCGCCGCGCGGTCTGGTGCACCTGCCGCAGCTCACCGCCGAGGCCGACCTCGCCGCACGCGACGAGGTCGTCGGGCACGGCGAGCCCGTAGCGGGCGGACGCCAGCGCGAGCGCGAGCGCGAGGTCGGCACCCGGTTCGAGGGTCTTCACCCCGCCGGCGACCACCGTGTGCACGTCGGAATCGGCGAACGGCATCTTCAGGTGCTGCTGGAGCACCGCGATGACGAGCGCCAAGCGGCCACTGTCGAGTCCCTGCGCCGAACGCCGCGGGGTGGGGATGGCAGACCGACCGACGAGCGCTTGGATCTCGACGAGCAGCGGGCGATGGCCGTCGAGCACCGGGGCCACGACCGAACCAGGCGTGCCGGGCCGGCGATCAGCGAGGAAGAGGGCCGACGGGTCGGGCACCCCCGCGAGACCGCAGTCGGTCATCTCGAACAGGCCTAGCTCGTCGGTGGAGCCGAAGCGGTGCTTCACCGCCCGCAGCAGCCGCAGCGCGTGGTGGCGCTCGCCCTCGAAGGAGAGCACGGTGTCGACGAGGTGCTCGAGCACGCGCGGGCCGGCCAGGGCGCCGTCCTTGGTGACGTGCCCGACGAGCACCGACGACATCGCCCGTTCCTTCGAGGTGCGCACGAGGCGGTGCGCGCACTCGCGCACCTGCGCGACGGACCCGGGCGCCGACGACAGGGTCGGCTCGAACACCGTCTGGATCGAGTCGATCGCCACCACGTCGGGCGCGACCGACTCGATGTGGGCCAGGACGTGCGGGAGGGCCGTGTCCGACACGAGCCAGAGGTTGGGCGGCAGCGCGCCCAGCCGTTCGGCCCGGAGGCGCACCTGCTGCGCCGACTCCTCAGCGGTGACGTAGAGGCAACGCTGCCCCGCCTTGGCCAGCCCGGCGAGCGCCTGCAGCAGCAACGTGGACTTGCCGATGCCGGGCTCGCCCCCGAGCACGGTGACCGACCCCGGGACGAACCCACCCTGCAGGACGCGGTCGAGCTCACCGAGGTGAGTGGGCGCAGGCGCCCATGCGAGGGTGTCGACCTCCGCGATCGGCAGGGGCACGGCGGCGACCGGGCCGATGGTCTCTGCGACCGGAGCGGCCACGAGCGCGACCTCCTCGACGAGGGTGTTCCAGGCCTCACACCCTCCGCAGCGGCCGGTCCACTTGGGCTCGGCCGCCCCGCACTCGCTGCACCGGTAGATCGTCCTCGGTCGTGCCATGCCGCGAACCTACGTCGTGGGGTGTGACAGCACGAACATCTGTTCGCTACCGGTCCGCCCTACGGTTCGGCGCGTGGCGCCGCGCACGGACTGGAACCCGATCCTGCGGGTCGAGCTGACCAAGCCCTACTGGCCCGAGCTGCAGCAGTTCGTGGCCGGCGAACGCGCACGACACACCGTCTACCCGCCGCACGACGAGGTGTTCGCGGCCCTCCACCTGACGCCGTACCAGGACGTCAAGGTGCTGATCCTCGGCCAGGACCCGTACCACGGCGCGGGGCAGGCCCACGGGCTGTGCTTCTCGGTGCGGCACGGCGTTCCGGCGCCACCCTCGCTGCAGAACATCCTCCGCGAGCTCTACGACGACCTCGGCATCGACCCGCCCGACCACGGCTGTCTCGACGCCTGGGCCCGGCAGGGCGTGCTCCTGCTCAACGCAACCCTGACCGTGCGCGCTCGCCAGGCGGCCTCGCACCAAGGCAAGGGGTGGGAGACCTTCACCGACGCGGTGATCGGCGCGGTGAACGACAAGCCGGAGCGCGTCGTCTTCATCCTCTGGGGCGCGTCGGCGCGCAGGAAGAAGGCGCTGATCGACACCGACCGCCACGTGATCATCGAGTCAGCGCACCCATCGCCGCTCTCGGCCCACAACGGGTTCCTCGGGAGCCGGCCGTTCTCGCGCGCCAACGAGGCCCTCGTCGAGGCGGGTCGAGAGTCCGTCGACTGGCGCATCCCGCCCCGCTGACCCGTTCTGTGGACGCTTTCGACCGGCATGCGGTCGTGAGCGTCCACAGATCCGGCGACGTAGGGTCCGCACCCATGCGTGCTGTGGTGCTGAACGGGGAGCGGGACGTCACCGTGGAGGACGTGCCCGACGCAGGGGTACCAGGCCCGGACGGGCTGCTGCTGCGGGTGGACCGCACGGCGATCTGCGGCAGCGACCTGCACCTGTACCACGGGCCGATGACGATCCCCGGGGTGCACCTCGGCCACGAGTTCGTGGGCACCGTGGAAGCGGTCGGCGGCGACGTGACCACGGTCGGCAAGGGCGACCGCGTGCTGGTCTCCGGCGTGGTGGGCTGCGGCCGCTGCCCGGCGTGCCAGGCGGGCGACGTCGTCGTCTGCGGCAACGCCGGCACCAAGGTGTTCGGCACCTCGCTCGAGCTGCACGGCGGCCAGGCCGAGGCGGTGGCGGTGCCGGCGGCTGACTCGTCCGTCGTGAGGATCCCCGAGGGCATCACCGACGAGCAGGCCGTGCTCCTCACAGACATCCTCCCCACGGGCTACCTCGGCGCGAAGCGAGCGGACATCACGCCGGGTGACACGGTCGTCGTGATCGGCCTCGGGCCGGTCGGCGTGTTCGCCCTGCAGTGCGCGCAGCTCTACGGGCCCGCGCGGATCCTCGCGGTCGACCTGGTGCCCGACCGCCTCGCCCGCGCCGAGCAGCTCGGCGCCGAGCCCATCGATGCCACCGGTGGCGACGCGGTGGCCAAGGTCTACGAGGCCACCGGCGGCCGAGGGGCCGAGGCCGTCATCGAGGCGGTGGGGGCCGACCAGACCATCAACGACGCCGTCCTGTGCGCCGCCCCCGGCGGCACGATCTCCGTCATCGGGGTGAACCTGAACCTCGCGTTCCCGTTCCCGATGCCGGTCGCGCTGATGAAGCGGCTGACGTTCCGGGTGACCCTCGCGTCGATCCCCACCACGTGGCCGGCCCTGTTCCCGCTCGTGCAGAGCGGCAAGCTCCATCCGGAGGACGTGTTCACGCACCGCCTCGGCCTGTCGGACGCTCCCGAGGCGTATCGGATCTTCGAGGCCCGCGAGGACGGCGTGCTGAAGGTCCTCCTCGACCCGACTGGCTGAAAGGGACTCGATGGGCGACCTGAGCACACTCGCAGCGATCGTCGGCGACGGGCAGCTGCTCACCGGCGACGAGATCGGCGACGACTACACCCACGACGAGGCGCTGACCGCGACGCCTCAACGGCCGATGGCCGTCGTGCGCCCGTCGAACACGGACCAGGTCGCGGCCATCCTGGCCTGGGCGACCCAACGCGGAGTGCCAGTGACCGCCCGGGGCTCGGGCACCGGGCTGTCCGGTGCCTGCATCCCCCGCGCGGACGGCGTGCTCGTCTCCTTCGAGCGCATGGCGGAGATCCTCGAGATCGACACCGCCAACCACGTCGCCATCGTGCAGCCTGGGGTCACGCTCCACGGGCTCGACGAGGCCCTCAAGCCGCACGGCCTCGTGTACCCGGTGTTCCCTGGCGAGAGCTCGGCGAGCCTGGGCGGCAACGTGGCCACCAACGCCGGCGGCATGCGGGCCGTCCGCTACGGCGTCACCCGCCACCAGGTGCTGGGCCTCACCGCGGTGCTCGGCACGGGCGAGGTGCTGCGCACCGGCGGGCGCTTCGTGAAGGCGACCTCTGGCTACGACCTCACGCAGCTGATCATCGGCTCGGAGGGCACGTTGGCGCTCGCGACGGAGGCCACGCTGCGGCTCCACCCGCGCCTCACCCATGGCAGCACGATCCTCATCCCCTTCACCACCGTCGACGACGTGGCCGCCTCGATCCCGGTGATCGTCGGCTCTGGCCTCATGCCGACGATCCTCGAGTACATCGACTTCATGACGATGGCCGCCATGACGAGGAGCGCCAACCTCGAGCTCGGGGTGCCGGAGGAGGTCAAGGAGAAGACCCTCGCCTACCTGGTGGTGGTGCTGGAGAACCGCAACGACGAGCGGGTGGAGGAGGACACCGCGGAGCTGGCGGACCTGGTGACGGGATTCGGGGCCCTCGACGTCTACGTGCTCCCACGGGGTTCCGGCGCCGCGCTCATCGAGGCGCGCGAGAAGGCCTTCTGGAACGCGAAGGCCAGCGGCGCGAACGACCTCATCGACCTCGTGGTGCCGCGAGCGTCCATCCCGACCTACCTCGCGCGGGTGCAGGAGATCGCGAAGGCCACCGGGTCGCTGATCGTCGGGTGCGGCCACGCGGGCGATGGCAACGTGCACTTCTCCGTGTTCCAGGGCGATCCGGCTGTGCTCACGCAGGTGATGGGCAGCGTGCTCGCGGCTGGGGTCGAGCTCGGCGGCGCGGTGTCCGGGGAGCACGGCATCGGCACCGAGAAGAAGAAGTACCTCGCCGCCGTGGAGGACCCCGCCAAGCTCGACCTCATGCGCCGCATCAAGGCGGCGTTCGACCCCGCCGGGATCCTCAACCCCGGTGCCATCTTCGACTGACGGTGAGGATCCCGCCATGAACGGCGCTCAGGCCCTGATCCGCACCCTGGTCGGCGCCGGTGTCGACGTCTGCTTCATGAACCCCGGCACGTCCGAGATGCACTTCGTGGCGGCGCTCGACGACGTCCCCGACATGCGTGGCGTGCTGGCCCTGTTCGAGGGCGTGGCCACCGGCGCCGCCGACGGCTACGCCCGCATCGCCGATCGCCCGGCCGCCGTGCTGCTCCACCTCGGGCCCGGCCTCGGCAACGGCCTGGCCAACCTGCACAACGCGCGCAAGGGCTTCACGCCGGTCGTGAACATCGTGGGCGACCACGCGACCTATCACAAGCAGTACAACGCCCAGCTCGAGTCGGACATCGAGACCGTGGCGCGCAACGTGTCCTCGTGGATCCGGACGTCGAGCAGCGCCGAGGCCCTTTCGCTGGATGCCGCCGACGCCGTCGCCGCGGCCTGCGGCCCGCCGGGGCAGGTGGCGACCCTCGTGCTGCCCGCCGACGTGAGCTGGTCCGAGGGGGCCGAGACCGCGGCGCCGAGGGCGCCCAGCCCGGCCACGCCGCTGGACGCAGACCTTGTGTCCACCCTGGCCGGCATCCTCCGCGGCGACGAGCCCGCCGCGCTGTTCGTCGGCGGCCGGGCGTGCCGCGCGGACGCGCTCGTCGACGCGAGCCGCATCGCCAACACCACAGGCGCGAAGCTCCTCGCCGAGACGTTCCCGGCTCGCCTCGAGCGAGGCGCCGGGCGCGTGCCCGTCGACCGTCTCGCCTACCTCGCCGAGTTCGCCTCCATGCAGCTCGACGGCCTCCGGCACCTGATCCTGGTGGACACGAAGGCCCCGGTGTCGTTCTTCGCCTACCCCGGCAAGGCGAGCGACCTCGTCCCCGACGGCTGCACCGTGCACGTCCTCGCCGGCCCCGATGGTGATCCGGCCGCGGCCCTCGCCGCGCTGGCAGACGCCGTCAACGCACCTGCTGACGCCGCCACGATCCAGCCCGCGGCTCGCCCGCTCCTGCCCACCGGTCCCCTCACCGCCGACGGGGTCTGCCAGGCGATCGGCGCGCTCCTGCCGCCGGGAGCCATCGTCTCCGACGAGGGGAACACCTCCGGGCTCTTCGCCGCCGGCCACACCGCCGGCGCGCCAGCCCACGACTGGCTGTGCCTCACCGGGGGAGCCATCGGGCAGGGCCTCCCGGTGGCACTCGGCGCCGCGGTGGCCGCCCCCGACCGCCGCGTGATCGCCCTCCAGGCCGACGGCTCGGCCATGTACACCCTGCAGGCCTGGTGGACGATGGCCCGCGAGGACCTCGACGTCACGACGGTCATCTTCAACAACTCGTCATACGCGGTGCTCAACATGGAGCTCGACCGCGTCGGCGCGGCGGCTGGCGGCGAGCGGGCAAAGGCGATGCTCGACCTGCACCGCCCCGACCTCGACTTCGTGGCGCTCGCGACGGGCATGGGCGTCACCGCCAGCCGCGCCGAGACCTGCGAGGCCTTCATCGAGCAGCTCGCCGCGGCGCTGGCCACCCCGGGACCCACCGTGATCGAAGCCGTCGTCCCGTCCATCCTCTGACCGGCTTCCGTGTGCGCCGGCGACCGACATCCGGTGCTCAACGCTCTGAGAACCAGTGGACGAGCCCGGACGGCCCGATCGCGCAGGGAGTACGGTCCGGACGATGACGGACGTGCTGAGCGGGGTGCTGGACGAGGCAGGCGGACAGCTCGAGGACGCCATCGACCTGCGGCGGCGCATCCACCAGGCACCCGAGCTCGGGCTCGAGCTGCCGGGCACGCAGGCGATGGTGCTCGAGGCGCTCGACGGCCTGCCCCTCACGGTCACCACGGGCCGCACGTCATCATCGGTCGTCGCCGTGCTCGACGGCGACGAGCCCGGCCCCACCATCCTGTTGCGGGGCGACATGGACGCCCTGCCGATGCACGAGGACACGGGATTGGACTTCGCGAGCCGTGACGACGGTGCCATGCATGCATGTGGTCACGACACCCACGTCGCGATGCTCGCCGCGACGGCGCGGCTCCTCGCGGGACGACGCGGATCGCTGCGAGGCAGGGTCGCCTTCATGTTCCAGCCAGGCGAGGAGGGGCACCACGGTGCCCGGTTCATGCTGGAGGACGGCCTGCTCGCCACCGCGGCCGACGGAGCCGAGCCCGTGTCGATGGCCTTCGCGATCCACCAGTCCCCCACCATCCCGTCGGGGATGATCGCGACCAAGGGCCGGGCGCTCCTGGCGTCCGCCGACGAGCTCCAGATCACGGTTCGGGGCAAGGGCGGTCACGCCTCGATGCCTCACCACGCCGCGGACCCCATCCCCATCGCTTGCGAGATCGTGACCGCCCTGCAGGCGATGGTCACCCGCCGAGTCGATGCCTTCGATCCGGCGGTGGTGACGGTGGCGAAGATCCGGGCCGGTTCCACCACCAACGTGATCCCGGAGACGGCGACGCTCTGGGGCACCATACGGACGGTGTCCGAGAGCACCCGCGCTGCGGTGATGGCGGACCTCGAGCGGCTGGCCAACGGCATCGCGTCCGCCCACGGTGCCGCCGCCGAGGTCGAGCTCACCCACGGCTACCCCGTGACGGTGAACGACGACGACGCCGCGGCGTTCTGCCTGGAGACGGCGGCCCTCCTCCTCGGCGACGGGGCGGCGCTCGAGATGCCGACGCCCGTCATGGGCGCCGAGGACTGGAGCTACGTGCTCCAGGAGGTGCCGGGCTCCATGGCCTTCCTCGGCACTCGTCCCCAGGGGGTGGCGGCGCATGACGTGGCGCCGAACCACTCCAACCGGATGGTGCTGGACGAGGCCGCCATGGCCGCCGGCATCGCGGTGTACACCGGGGTGGCCCTGCGCTGGCTCGCCGGCCCCCGCTGACCCGGCGATGACGGTCGGAGCCGCGGGCCTCGTCTAGCGTCGCGCCGTGCCGACCGCGCCTGCTCCGACACCTCACGCCACCGTCGGCACGTTCGTCGGCGTCTTCCTCGTCACGCTCTCGACCCTCATGCTCGAGATCTCGCTGACGCGGATCTTCAGCGTGACGATGTGGTACCACTTCGCCTTCGTCGCCATCTCCGTCGCCTTGTTCGGTCTGACGGCCGGCGCGCTGATCGTGCACCTGCGGCCGGAGCAGTTCGCCCCGGAGCGCGTCCAGCAGCAGCTGTGGCGCGCGGCGCTCGCGTTCAGCGTGGCCATGGCCCTGTGCTTCGCGATCCAGCTCCAGATCCCGTTCACGCCGCACTTCACGCTGGCCGGGCTCGCATCCATCGTGGCCACGTGCGTCGTGATCTCGGTGCCGTTCGTCTGCAGCGGCATCGTGGTCTGCCTCGTCCTCACGCGCTTCCCCAACCACGTGAACCGGCTCTACGCGGCCGATCTCGTCGGCGCCGGGCTCGGCTGCATCGCGCTCCTCGCCCTCTTCTCCTGGTTCGACGGCCCCAGCCTCGTGATGCTGATCGCGGCCGTGGCTGCCGCTGGTGCGCTCGCCTTCGCCATCGGTGCGGGCCACCGGGCCGGCATCGCCGCCGCCGGCCTCTGCGTCGTGATCCTCGGCGGGTTCGCCTTCGTGAACGCCGGGCTGCAGAAGGACGGCGACGGGTGGCTCCGGATCGTCTGGGTGAAGGAGCAGCGCGACGCGCACCACGACCTCGAACGCTGGAACGCGTTCTCGCGCGTGACCGTCGACGGCGACCGCACGGACCCCTCCGTGCAGAACCTCAGCATCGTGATCGACAGCACGGCGGGCACCCGGGTGGAGCGCTTCGACGGCGACCTCACGACCACCGACCACCTTCGGGGCGACATCCAGAACCTCGCCCACCACGTCCGACCTGACGGCGACGTCTTCGTCATCGGCGTCGGCGGTGGTGTCGACGTGCTGTCCGCGCTCGAGTTCGAGCAGAAGTCCGTCACCGGGGTGGAGATCAACTCCGACATCGTCGATCTCGTCACCGGCGAGCTGGGCGACTTCGGCGGGCACCTGGACCGCGATCCGAAGGTGGACATCGTCAACGACGAGGCGCGCAGCTACCTCGCGCGCACGGACGCCCGCTACGACCTGATCCAGATCTCACTGATCGACACCTGGGCGGCCACCGGTGCCGGCGCCTTCGCGCTGACCGAGAACTCGCTCTACACGGTGGACGGTTGGAGCCTGTTCTTCGACCGGCTCCAACCCAACGGCATCCTGACCGTGACGCGCTACTTCCGCACGGAGACCGCGGACGGCAAGTCCACCCAGCCGTTCGAGACCTACCGGACGGTGGCCCTCGCGGCGGAGACGCTCACGAAGCGAGGCGTCACGACGCCCCGCGACCACATCGCCATCTACCGCGTGCCCACCGGCTACGGGGTCGACCTCGCGAGCGTCCTCGTGAGCCCCGACCCCCTCACGCCGGCCGACCTCGCCGAGCTCGACGCGCAGGCCGCCGCCAACGGCTTCGAACCCGTGCTGACGCCGGAGATCGCGAACGACCCCGTCATCGAAGCCCTCGTTGCCCCCGGCGGTCCCGGCCCCGCGCTCGACCGCGTCTCCGCCGACATCTCGCCACCCACGGACAACCGGCCCTTCTTCTTCCAGATGGCGGACTTCGACACCTTTCGCGAGGGCGACATCTGGCGGGACGACTTCATCACCCGGCCCGTGCTGGTGCTGGCCATGCTCGCCGTGACCGTGCTCGGGCTCGCCGCCGTGTGCATCGCCCTCCCCCTGGTCCTCGGGCGACGCCGGCCGCAGGAACCGGCCGACCGGCGCCGCGCGAGGCCGTTCTTCACCTACTTCGGTGGCATCGGCTTCGGCTTCCTGCTCCTGGAGGTGGCTCAGCTGCAGCGCCTCAGCAGCTTCCTCGGCCACCCCACCTACGGGCTGGCCGTCGTGCTCTTCTCGATCCTCGTGTTCAGCGGCATCGGCAGCCTGCTCACCGAGCGGATCCTGCGCACGGACTCGCGGGCCAGCCGACTGTTCCCGCTGGTGGCGCTGATCGCGGTGGTGACGGTCAGCGGCTTGAGCACCGTTCCCGTCCTGCACACCTTCGACGGCGCCACCACACCGATGCGCGTCGCTGTGGCCGTGGCCCTGCTCGCGCCGATGGCGACGTTGATGGGGATGCCGTTCGCCATCGGGATGCGGATGGCCGTCGCCACGCCGAGCGTGCCGACGGCCTACCTGTGGGGGGTCAACGGGGCCACGTCCGTGTCCGCATCGGTGCTGGGCGTGGCGATCGCCCTGTTCGCTGGCATCTCGACGGCCTTCTGGTGCGGCGCGGCTGCCTACCTCGTCGCCCTCGCATCGATGGTCATCATCACGCGCGTCCCGGAGGTGTCCCCGACGCCGGCGGATGACCTCGCGCCGGACATCGACCTCAGGGAGCTCGACCCAGCACGGTGAGCCGGGTCAGCTCTCGGTGGGGCCCGTCTCGGCGAGCTCCATCGGCGGCGGCTCGAAGCCCTCGATCGCCTTGAAGGTCAGGGCCAGCTCGCCCGTCTCGGGATCGGGCTCCGCATCGACGACGATGATCTCCCCCGCGCGGAACTCCTTGTAGAGGAGCTTCTCCGACAGGGCGTCCTCGATGAGGCGCTGGATGGCCCGGCGGAGCGGCCGTGCGCCCATCGTGGGGTCGTAGCCCTTCTCGGCCACGAGCTTCTTGGCCGCCGGTGTGAGCTCGATCCCGATCCCTTGACCCTCGAGCTGCTTCTGGGTGCGCGCGATCAGCAGGTCGACGATCTGGGTGACCTCGGCCTGGCTGAGCTCGTGGAAGACGATCGTCTCGTCGATGCGGTTGAGGAACTCAGGCCGGAAGTGCTGCTTGAGCGCGTCGTTGACCTTCTCCTTCATCCGCTCGTAGGTGATCGCCTCATCCGCCCTGCCGAAGCCGAGGTTGGCCTTGCGCAGATCAGCGGTGCCGAGGTTGGACGTCATGATCAGCACCGTGTTGCGGAAGTCGACGGAGCGGCCCTGCGCATCGGTGAGGCGGCCCTCCTCCAGGATCTGGAGGAGCGTGTTGAAGACGTCTGGGTGGGCCTTCTCGATCTCGTCGAACAGGACGACGGAGAACGGCTTGCGGCGGACTGCCTCCGTGAGCTGGCCGCCCTCCTCGTAGCCGACGTACCCGGGGGGCGAGCCCACCAGGCGGCTAACGGTGTGCTTCTCCATGTACTCGGACATGTCGAGGCTGATCATCGCCGACTCGTCGCCGAAGAGGAACTCGGCGAGCGTCTTCGCGAGCTCCGTCTTCCCGACGCCGGACGGGCCGAGGAAGATGAACGAGCCGCTCGGGCGCTTCGGGTCCTTGAGGCCGGCGCGCGTGCGGCGCACGGCCTGTGACACGGCGCGGATGGAGTCCTCCTGGCCGATGACCCGCTTGTGGAGGTCGTCCTCCATGTGGAGGAGCTTCTGCGTCTCCTCCTCCGTGAGCTTGTACACCGGGATGCCCGTCCACATCGAGAGGACCTCGGCGATGGCCTCCTCATCGACCTCGTCGAACAGGTCGACACCGGAGTCCTTGATCTCGCGCTCCTTGCCCTCCTTGGCGGCGAGGAGCTCCTTCTCCTTGTCGCGGAGGCGGCCGGCCTCCTCGAAGTTCTGACCCTCGACGGCCTTCTTCTTCGCTTCGACGACCGTGGACAGCTCGGACTCGATCTCCTTGTAGTCCGCCGGGGTCTCCATGCGCTTGATGCGCAGGCGGGAGCCGGCCTCGTCGATGAGGTCGATGGCCTTGTCGGGCAGGAAGCGATCGGCGATGTAGCGGTCGGCGAGGTTGGCCGAGGCGACCAGCGCCTGGTCCGTGATCGTGACCCGGTGGTGGGCCTCGTAGCGGTCGCGCAGACCCTTCAGGATCTCGATCGTGTGGGCAACGGTGGGCTCCTCGACGACGATCTTCTGGAACCGCCGCTCGAGGGCGGCGTCCTTCTCGAGGTGCTTGCGGTACTCGTCGAGCGTGGTGGCGCCGATCGTCTGCAGCTCGCCGCGGGCGAGCATCGGCTTCAGGATCGACGCGGCATCGATGGCGCCCTCGGCGGCCCCCGCCCCGACGAGGGTGTGGAGCTCGTCGATGAACAGGATGATGTCGCCGCGGGTGCGGATCTCCTTGAGCACCTTCTTGAGGCGCTCCTCGAAGTCACCGCGGTAGCGGGACCCCGCGACCAGCGCGCCGAGGTCGAGGGTGTAGAGCTGCTTGCCCTTGAGGGTCTCCGGGACGTCGTTGGCGACGATCTTCTGCGCGAGGCCCTCGACGACCGCCGTCTTTCCGACGCCGGGCTCACCGACCAGCACCGGGTTGTTCTTCTGGCGGCGCGACAGGACCTGCATCACGCGCTCGATCTCCTTGGCGCGCCCGATGACCGGGTCGAGCTTCTTCTCGCGCGCCTGCTGCGTGAGGTTGCGACCGAACTGGTCGAGGACGAGCGAGCCGGAGGCGGCCTCCTGGCCCTGGCTCCCTCCGGGGCCCGCGGTCTGACCGGCCTTCTCGGACGAGCCACCGGGACCCTGGTAGCCGGAGAGGAGCTGAATGACCTGCTGGCGCACGCGGGAGAGGTCGGCGCCGAGCTTCACGAGCACCTGGGCCGCGACGCCTTCGCCCTCGCGGATGAGGCCGAGGAGGATGTGCTCGGTGCCGATGTAGTTGTGGCCGAGCTGCAGGGCCTCGCGCAGCGACAGCTCGAGGACCTTCTTCGCCCGAGGGGTGAACGGGATGTGGCCCGATGGCGACGAGCCACCCTGACCGATGATCTCCTCGACCTGGCTGCGCACGGCCTCGAGCGAGATGCCGAGCGACTCGAGGGCCTTGGCGGCGACGCCCTCGCCCTCGTGGATCAGCCCGAGCAGGATGTGCTCCGTGCCGATGTAGTTGTGGTTGAGGAGCCGAGCTTCCTCCTGGGCCAGCACGACGACCCGTCGGGCTCGGTCGGTGAACCGTTCGAACAAGGTGAGCCTCCCGCCCCTAACTGGGGGATCCGTGGGTCGAGTGTATCCCTGGCCCCTGGCATACCACCGCGGGGGCGCCGAGCGCGTCGTGCCCTCCCTATCGGCTTCCGCGGGCTCCAGCGTGAGCCTTCTGGCCCGTTTTCTCGCTCGCGGAGGCCCTCGCCTACCGTTGGCTCGTGGCCGCCGACAGCCCGCTCTTGCAGCTGCCCGGGATGCTGGGGTTCCGCGCCCGGGTGGATCGGGCGCTCGACGACGCCACCAGGGCGGAGGACGAGCTGATGGCCCAGATGGGCGGCCACCTGATCAGCGCCGGTGGCAAGCGCGCTCGCCCGCTGTTCACGGTCGCCGCCGCGGCGGCGCTGGCGCCCGACGCCGACCGGATCGCCGAAGCGGTCACCGAGGACGTCGTGCTCGGCGGCGTGTCCGTCGAGCTCGTGCAGGTGGGCTCGCTCTGCCACGACGACGTCATCGACGAGGCCGAGACCCGCCGAGGAGTTGACAGCGTCAACGCCCGCTGGGGCAACCTCAAGGCGATCCTTGCCGGCGACTTCCTCCTCGCGAAGGCATCGGAGATCGCCGCGTCGCTCGGCACCGAGGTGGCTGGACTGCTGGCGGCGACGATCGGGCGGCTCTGCGCTGGTGAGGTCAACGAGCTCCGCCACGCGTACGACGTGACGCGCACCGAGGCGTCGTACCTGAAGGCCATCGAGGGGAAGACGGCGGCGTTGTTCGCCACGGCCTGCCGCGTCGGCGGGATCGTGGGCGATCTGCCCCGTCCCACCATCGACCTGCTCACGGAGTTCGGGCGGCGCTACGGCATGGCGTTCCAGATCATCGACGACGTGCTCGACGTCGTCGCGACGGACGCCCAGCTGGGCAAGCCCGCGGGCCACGACATCGTCGAGGGCATCTACAACCTCCCCGTTCTCTATGCGCTCGAGGAGGTCGGCCCGGACCTCTCGGTGCTCCTCGGCGGACCGATCGTCGGGGACGACCTCGACAGCGCTCGGCGGCTCGTCCGGGGGTCGACCGGCGTGACCCGTGCGATCGACCTGGCCCGCTTGTTCATCGACGACGCGGTGCAGGCGGTGGCCCCGTTGGGCGCCACCCCGTCGGCCGTGGCGCTCGCCGGCAGCGCCGAGCACCTCCTGGTCGACGTCGAGGCCGTGCTGGCCGCCTGAACCGAGCGGAACCACGGATCGCTCGGAAGGCCCTCCGTCTACAGTCGCGGGGCGATGGCACCGACCCGCGAGACCACGCGACGTGCCGGCGATGAGCCGTTGGTGGGGCGCGTCGCAGAGCTGGCGGTGATCGAGCGGTGGCTCGACCTCGCGGCCGATGGCACGCCGAGGATCGGCATCGTCCGGGGCGCCCCTGGTGTCGGCAAGTCCCGTCTCGAGCGGGCGGCCGCGGACCTGGCCCTGGCGCGCGGCTTCCGAGTGCTGCGCGCGACCGGCTTCGAGGGGACTCCACCTCTGCTCGCCGTGCTCACCGCACTGGCGCCGCTCGTCTCCCAAGCCCGGCACGGGCGGCGCGACGACATCTCGACCGAGGATCTCGATGCCCTCGCGGCCCTGGTGCGAAGCGACGCCGGCCCCGATCACACGGCCATGGGCCAACAGGCCAGCGATGACGCTCACCGATACCTCGCGGCGACCCGCCTCCTCCTCGGCGCCAGCCGCACGCGACCCATCCTCCTGGCCATCGACGACGCCCATGCCCTCGACGAGGCCAGTGCCGCGCTCATCGCCCACGTCGCCGCCGTGGCGGCGCACGAGGCAGAGACGATCCCGGTGCCGTTGCTCACCCTGCTGTCGGTACGTCCGGGCGCTGGCTCGGCTCACGTGCGGCGCGCGCTCGACCGGATGCGAGACGAGCCCAGCGCGGTCGAGCTCGTCCTCGACGGGCTCGACGAAGTGGGGCTGAACGAGCTGCTGATGTCCTTCGGTCCGGCGGCCCCGTCTCGTCCCTTGCTCCGGCTGGTGCGCACGCGCACCGAAGGCAATCCGCTGTACGCGCGCCTGATGTGGTCGCACCTCCTCGACACCGGGGCCGCCGCCGACAAGGGCAACCGAGTGGTGCTCGTCGACCCGAGCGACACGCAGGCGTCCCGGCTCGGGCTCGACGATGTCATCGATACGAGGCTCGCAGCGCTCGATGACGAGTGCCGCGACATCCTGGCCGTGGCTTCTGTCCTCGGCGCCCGGGGGGACGTTGCGACGCTCGCCGAGGCCACTGGTCGACTGCAGGAGCAGGTGGAGGACATCCTGCTGGCGGCGGAATCGGCCGGCGTGTGCCGCGTCGAGGGTCTCCGCTACGCCTTCGATCACCCACTCCTCGTCGCCGCGCTGACGCGCACGATGAAGCCACGGCAGCGGTGCCTTCTCCACGTCCGGTTGGCGGACGCGCTCGCCAAGCAGCCCATCCCGCCCGCCCTTGACATCGCCAGCCACCTCCGCGATGCCGGCTCGATGGCGCCAATCGACGCGCGTCGCCGATGGGGCGCCGAAGCGGCCGAGCGCGCCATGGAGCTCGGGGCATGGGGAGATGCGGTGGCGGCGTTCGCCCTCGCGCTCGACGACGACGCGGCTGATGGGCTCTCCCCGGAGCGGCTGTTGTCGCTGGGTGCCGGAGCGGTCCGGGCGAGCGCCGCCGACCACGACCTGGAGAGCTGCGAGCGGTTCGCCCGGCCGGCCATCGATCTGGCCCGCCAGCTCGGGGATCTGGACACGTGGTGCGAGGTCATCTCCGATCTCGGACACGCCCGCGTCCGGGTGGTGGGCGGCGGGGAGGCCATGCGCGTGGCCGACCTCGAGGAGCTCCTGGCGGTCGTGGGTGACGACGGGCTCACGTTGCGAGCCCGGGTGACCGCACTGCTCGCCGAGGCCTGCTTCGCGGCGTTCGACTTCGAGCGCGGCCTCGGCTACGCCCGCGAGGCCAGCCGGCTCGCCCATGTCGCCGACGACGATGAGGTGCTCGCCTTCGTGCTGTTCGTGCTGGGCCTCCAGCATCAGGGTCGCTTCGAGCTGGAGGAGTCCGAGCGGTGCTTCTCGGACAGCGTCGAGCACGCCCGCGCCAAGGGCTTCGCCGGCGGAGCATGGTCCCGGGGCCGGATTCCGAGTGCGCAGTGGTTGCGCGGCGAGCTCGATGCGGCATCAGCGTCCGCGCAACGGGCCGAGGCGGACGCCGCCGCAACCCTCGGGTGGGCGGAGATGTCACTGATCGCAGCGTGGCGGGCAAACATCGATGGCGCCGCCGGCCGTTTCGGCGAGGCGGAGAAGGCGGCGGAGCGGGCGCTCGTCCTCCAGCGACGTTGCGACTACGCCTTCACCTCGATCGTGGCCCAACCGGTGCTGGCGATCGCCCGGGCGATGCGCGGCAACCTCGACGGCGCGCGGCGCGGGCTGGCGGGATGGCGGGAGGTGCGGCCCAGCCGCTGGATCGACCAGCTCGAGGTCCTGCTGCTGGCCCTCGCGGGCGAGGCTGACGAGGTCCGCAGTGCACTGGAGCGGAACCCGTGGCGAGTGATCTCCGTGGAGGAGGTCGACCTGCGCCGGGCCGCGTCGCTGTGCGCGCAGGTGGAAGTCGGCTCGATCATCGGTGACCGCGAGATGCTCTCGGCCGCCAGAACGCCGTTGGAGCGCCTCCACGCGCGCGGCGTGCGGTTCGTCCCCGGGAGCCTTTCGTTGGTCACCCGTCTGTGCGCGGTCGTAGCGTCGTTCGACGGCGACCACCCCGCCGCCGTCCAGTGGCTGGGCGCGGCCCGGACCGACGCCCTCCGAGCGGGCGCGGCGGGCGAGCTGGCACGCTGCGACCTCGACGAGGTGGACCTGGCGCGCCGGGACGGAACCGACCACCCCGATCGCGATCACCTGCTCGTCACGGCATCGAGCGCGTTCGACAGGCTAGGGATGCTGCCCTTCCTGCGACGCACAGAGCAGGTCCTCGACGCGACGGGCGCCGCCCATGTCCATCGCACCCTGAAGGTCGTGCTGTTCACCGATCTCGTCGGCTCGACGTCTCTGAACGCCGCATCCGGCGACGACCGGTACCTTCAGCTCCTCCGTGCCCACGACCGCGTGATCAGGGCATCGCTCGTGCGACACGACGGTGTGGAGTTCAAGCACACTGGCGACGGCATGGCCGCGTGGTTCGCATCGCCTCGCCAGGGCGTTCGCTGTGCGCTCGACCTCCAGGACACGCTCGCCGGGGCGCTGCGCGCGGAGTCCGGGCTGGAGGTGCGCCTGCGGTGCGGGCTGGCCGCCGGGGAGCCGATCGAGGATCGCGGCGACCTGTTCGGGCTCACGGTGGCCCGCGCCGCCCGCATCTGCGCCCTTGCCGACGAGGGCGCCGTGCTGGTCTCGGCCGAGATCCCTCCGATGATCACCGACGACACGATCACCTTCGTCGACCACGGCGCGATGCCACTGCGCGGGATCCCCGGAGCCACCCATCTGCTGTCGGCCCACCCGGTCGTCCGCTGACGAGGTCACCCACTCCCGAGGGTCGTGACCCGCGCCCCGTGACGGGCGCGGCTACCCGGAGTACGGTGGCGGTTGCTCAGATCTGGCCACCGGGGATGGCGCGGCGCTGCATGTGCCACCGCTTCAGGCCCGATCGAGCGCGTCACCGCTAACAGGGAGATCCAGCATGCCGATGCCGTACACGCTCACCCGCGGCCCCCTCCTGACGCTGCTCGAGAACGCTCTGAACCCGGAGACGTTGCAACGACCGGAGCGCGACGCCGTGCTGGCCTCCCTGCGCAACGGCACGCCGCTGGCCAACATCCCCTGGGTCACGTCAGCCGCGGTGCAGGGCATCGCCATCCCTCGAGCGCCCCTCGACATCCGGCTCGGGGAAGACTGGCTCGGGCTCAACGACCCGCCAGGCCAGGGGACCACCGGGTACTGGGTCGGCTACAAGGGTGACGTCGACGCCGTGCTTCGCGAGGGGATCATCCGTGCCATCGAGGTATCGCTCGGGCTCGAGCACGGCGAGATGCCCAACGCCGCCACCCGCTTCTGGCCGGTGGACGTCCAGTGGAAGTGCCCCAACCCATACTTCGAGGTCTGGGTCACATGGCGGGGTCATCAGCAGGACGCGGGCCAAGTCACGTTGTTGATCGCCACCCCGCCCGACAAGGTGAACCGCCTGCTCACCGAACCCCGGCTCCCACCCGCGCCGCCCACGGGTGTCACCCCCGTGACGACCCCGCTGGTCGCGCCGACGAACGCCGGTGAGATCCAGGGGATGTGGCTGGTGACGCACGAGCGTCACGTCCCCCTCGTACGCAACCTCCGAGTGGACACGGAGGTCGAGGGTGCGGCGGAGGTAGTCGACGTGATCGTCGGCGACGGCGGCCCCCTGCTGCTACTGGACCCGAACATCTGGGACATCCCGATGCCCTCGACCTGCTGGGAGGACGTCGGCGACGTCGTCGTGGTCGCTCCCCCGCCCTACGCCGGCGGCGCCGTGCCGGCGCGCACGAACGCGCCCTCGCCGTGATCTGCCTGAGGCGACCAGGGCAAATGCCCACCCAAGGAGGACGCCATGCCGGTTCCTGACGATCCCGACGCGCTCTTTGAGCTCATCGAGGCCGACGTGAGGAGCGCCTTCGGGGGCGCGTTCCCCGACGGTGAGCTCGACATCCCATCGCCGTTCGCCGATCTCCTTCCGATCGGCAGCGGCGATGTCACCGCGGTGCCGTGGCGGTGGACGGGCACGCACACCGGAACCTTCCACGAGGTACGCCCCACCGGTCTTCCGGTCCAGATCACCGGCACCACCTTCCTCGTCGATGCTCCCGGTGGGCACCAGTTCGTTCGCATGGTCGACTGGCACACCCTCTATCGCCAGCTCGGACTGCTGATGGTGTGTCGGCGCCCGCAGACGCCGGGCACCGTTGACGCCGATGACGCCGACAGGCCGGAGATCTTCGCCTGACCGCGGCGCGCCGGCCGCGTCCCAAAGTCAGCCGGGCAGGGCCGTGGGCAGTCGGCGCGCCGCTGCGATGCCGAGCAGGGCCACAGCCAAGGTGATCGGGAAGGCCAGGCCGAGCGCGGTGCTCGTCGCCCAGCCCCGGGTCTCGCCGAGGGCCACGATGGCCCCACCGAGCCCGGCGCCGAGCGAGGTGCCGAGCACGTCGGAGAGCTGGAGGCTGCTGGCGGCGACCCCCTGCCGAGCGGGCTCCGCGAGCCCCAGCACGGTCACGGACAGCGGTGAGTAGGCAAGACCGATGCCGAAGCCGGCCACCGACCACGATGCCACCGAGGGCACGAGGGGAAGCGTCCCCAAGGCGCCGACCATGCCGGCGATGCCGACGGCGACGAACGCGAACCCGGTCATGACCACCCGGCGAGGTCCAGCGGTGAGCACCCAGCGTTGCTGCACCCAGGCGCCCGCGGTCCAGAAGATCGTGCAGCCCGTGAGCGCAACACCGGCGACCCACGTGGGCTGGTCGCGGACGTCCTGGAACGTGAGCGACACGTAGGCGTCCGCACCGAAGAACGCGAACGTCAGGATCCCCCGGACGAGCACTGCCGCTGGGAGACCTGGCGCGAGTCGGATCGTCCCCTCCGGTACGAGAGCCAGGAACGCCCACATCGCGATGGGGGTCGCCGCGAGGAGCAGCGGCACGCCGATCCACAGCGGCGGACCGCTGATCGACACAAGGACCGCGCCGACTGCCATGGTGAGCACGACGGCCCGGCCGGCGCGCGCCTCGTCGGCGTCCGTCCTCGCTCCGTCGACCGGGGGCACCGAGCGCGTGAGCGCCGGGAACGTGATGACGGCGGCCAGCACGACGAGCGGCAGCAGCGCGAGGAAGACCGCGCGCCAGGTGGCGGCCTGCTCGATCGCACTGCTGGCCGCCGGGCCGATCAGCCCGGGGATCACCCAGGCCGACGAGAACACCGCGAAGACGCGCGGCCGGATCGACGGCGGGTAGGCCCGCCCGACGCTCGCGTACGCGATGGCCGGGATGGCACCGGCCCCGACGCCCTGGAGGATCCGGGCCGCGACGAGCACTCCCATCGACGGCGCCAGCCCACCGATGCAGAGCCCCGCCGCGAACAGGCCGAGGCCGATCAGGTAGGGCACGGCCGTCCCCTGCCGGTCGGCCGCCTGGCCGGCGAGGACGATGCCCAGCAGGCTCCCGAGGAAGAACCCGCTGAACACCCAGCCGTAGAGCCCGAGCCCCCCGAGGTCCTCGGCCACCACGGGCATGACGGTGGAGATGGCCAGCGACTCGAACGCCACGAGCGTGATGGTGAACACCAGCCCGAGCGTGAGCCGCCGACGATGTGGGGCCCACACCCCATCCGACGGAGCGACGGCCGGCGCCTCGGGCGCGAGCGGCTCATCGAGGGTCATGGACTGCATGGTGCCACCGTACGGATCGGGCCCCGACGGATCATCGGGCGCGCGGCCCGTCTCCGCTCGGTCGCTGGTCCTAGGCCCGGCGCTACTCCTGCTCCGGTCGGAGCGTGGGGAAGAGGATCACGTCGCGGATGCTCTGCGTGTCCGTGAGGAGCATGACGAGCCGGTCCATCCCGATCCCGAGCCCTGCGGTCGGCGGCATCCCGTACTCGAGGGCCCGCAGGTAGTCCTCGTCCACCACCATGGCCTCGTCGTCGCCCGCGGCGCGCTGGCGGGCCTGGACCTCGAACCGCGCGCGTTGTTCGTCGGGGTCGATCAGCTCGGAGAACGCATTGCACAGCTCCCGGCCGGCGACGATCCCCTCGAAGCGCTCGACCATGTCGGGCAGCTCGCGGTGGTCGCGCGCGAGCGGCGAGACCTCCTTCGGGTAGTCGATCACGAAGACCGGCCCCCAGAGCTCCGCCTCGGTCGTCTTCTCGTAGATCTCGAGGACGAGCTTGCCGGGGCCGTACTCGTTCTTGACCTCGACGCCGTGCTCCGTCGCGATCCGCCGGAGGTCGTCGATCGACATGCGGACGTCGACGTGCACGCCGGCGTGCTCCTCGACGAGCTCGGTGAGGCTCGCGCGCCGCCACGGGGGCGTGAGGTCGAGCTCACGACCGCCGTAGGAGAGCACGGTCGTGCCGTGGAGCTCGGTCGACAGGTGGGCGACGAGCTCCTCGGTGAGGGTCATCACGTCCGAGTAGTCGCCGTAGGCCTGGTAGAGCTCCAGCATCGTGAACTCGGGGTTGTGCCGCGTCGACAAGCCCTCGTTGCGGAACACGCGCGCCATCTCGAACACCCGCTCGAGGCCGCCGACCGTGAGGCGCTTCAGGTAGAGCTCCGGCGCGATCCGCAGGAAGAGCTCCATGTCGAGCGCGTTGTGGTGCGTCGTGAAAGGCTTCGCCAGGGCACCACCGGGGATCGGGTGGAACACCGGCGTCTCCACCTCGATGAACGCGCGCTCCTCGAGCCACCGGCGGGTGAGGCTCATGATGCGACTGCGCTGCAGGAACGTGTGGCGCGTCTCGGGGTTGGCCCAGAGGTCGGCGTAGCGCTGCCGGTACCGCGTGTCGACGTCGCTGATGCCGTGGAACTTGTCCCCGAAGCTGCGGCGCGTCTCGGCAAGCATCACCCATGACGACAACTTGACGGACAGCTCGCCGCGCTTCGTCTTCACGACCTCCCCGGTGGCGCCCACCCAGTCGCCCAGGCTGATCGCGCCGAAGCCCTCGAAGGCCTGGGTCGAGGCCGCCAGCGCGAAGAGCTGCACCTCGTCGCCGCTCCCGTCGCGGAGCGTGGCGAAGGCGAGCTTGCCCTGGGCCCGGTGCAGCATCACGCGACCGGCGACGCGCACTTCGACACCCGTCTCCTCGCCCGGCGCGAGCGCGTCGTGCTGGGCGCGGAGCTCGGCCGTGGTGATCGTGGGGTCGAACCGGTACGGGGTCGCCATCACTCGGCGTTCTTCTCGAAGATGAGGCGCAGGCCGTGCAGGGTGAGCCACGGCTCCACGTGGCTGATCGCGCTCGACAGCGGTCCGATGAGGCCGGACAAGCCGCCGGTCGCCACGACGGTGGCCTCGGCGTCGAGCTCGGCGCGGATCCGCTCGCACATGCCGTCGACGAGCGACGTGTAGCCGTAGATGGCCCCCGACTGCATCGACTCCACGGTGCTGCGGCCGATCACGTTCCGCGGCTCGACCAGCTCGACGCGTCGCAGCGCAGCAGCGCGGGTGAAGAGGGCGTCGAGGCTGATGTCGATGCCCGGGAAGATGGCGCCACCGAGGTACTCGCCCTGGGCCGAGATGGCCTCGAACGTCGTGGCCGTGCCGAAGTCGACGACGATCGTGGGGCCACCGAAGAGGTCGTACGCAGCCACCGCATCCGCGATGCGGTCGGCGCCAACCTCTTTGGGGTTGTCGTAGAGGATCGGCAACCCCGTGCGGATGCCTGGCTCCACCACCAAGGCGGCGAAGCCGAAGTACCGCTCGGACATGCGGCGCAGCGACCCCGTCACCCGCGGCACGGAGGAGCACACGGCGATGCCGTCGATGTCGTTGTCCACCCACGTGGACCCGTGGAACCCGAGGAACTCCTGGAGCACGAGCGCGTGCTCGTCGGCCGTCCGCTCGACGTTCGTGGCGATCCGCCAGTGGTCGATCAGGCTGGTGTCGGCCAGGCGCCGGTCGACGTTCGCATCCACCGGCTCGAGGTCGTAGAGCCCGACCACGGTCTGGGTGTTGCCGACGTCGAGGGCGAGGAGCACGGCGTCAGACGCTACGAGGCTTCCAGGCGAGGGGTCGAACCGGTACCCACATCACACGGGCACGACCTCGACGTGACGGCCGAGCGTGGCGACGAGATGGGCGAGGTCGCCGGGGTCGGACGTGTGGATCACGTCGCCGTCGAAGGCAAGGAGCGCGACCGCCGCGTCGATGACGTCGGCCGTGCCGGTAGCCGCCAGCAGCGCTCCCGCTCGTCGCCCGGCGCGATCGTCGAGCGGCTCCACCCGCACCCCGCGCAGCGCGACGGCGAGGCGGGCCTGGCGAGCGCCGTCACGCCACACCTGCCCGACGACGCCACCGTGCGTGCGCGGTGGATCCTGCGCCGCCAGCGCGGCCTTCCAGCGCCCCCACGCACCGCGGTCCGATCGCTCGAGAGCGAGGAGTGCCCCTGCGTCGTAGACTTCGGTCACCCGAGGATCCGCCCGCCCCGGACGACGATCGCCCGCTCCGCGTCGGCGCGGCGGACGGCATCCATCTCCTCCTGGGTGATGACGCCGTGCTCCGCCTCATAGTCCGCAAGCGCGTCAGCCATGGCACGCAGTCGCTTCAGGTGGCCGACGCGCTCCGCGATCGCCTCGGACACCCACGCGCTGACCGACGGCGACTCGCCCCGCTCGACCGCGTCCTGGGCGGCGTCGACGAGCGCTCGATCCAAGGACACGGTGGTTCGCACCTTGTCGCTCATACGATCATCATACTCCACGCGCACAATGCGCGATCAGCGGATGTCGAGACCGATGTCGAGCGCGGGGGCCGACTGCGTGATCTGGCTGGAGCTGAGGAGGTCGACGCCGCTCGCGCTGTACGCCGCTGCGGTCTCGATGGTGATCCCACCGCTGCACTCGAGGAGCGGTCGTCGCCCGCCGCGGGCGCCGGTCCAGTCGTCGACGAGGGCGACGGCAGCCTTGGCCTCCTCGGGCGTCATGTTGTCGAGCAGCACCGCATCGGCACCGGCTTCGATCGCCTGCGCGACCTCGCTCAGATCGGTGGCTTCCACGTGGACGAGCCGCCCCGGCCAGGTCGCCTTCGCCGACGCAACGGCTTCGGCGATGCCGAGCACCGCGAGGTGGTTGTCCTTGAACATCACCCAGTCCGACAGGTTGCCGCGGTGGTTGACGCCGCCGCCGGCCCGCACCGCCGCCTTCTGCAGGGTGCGCAGGCCGGGGGTCGTCTTGCGCGTGTCCCAGATGCGAGCCGAGCCGCCTGACGACGCCGCGTCCGCGAAGTGCGTGGTGGTGGTGGCGATGCCGGACAGGTGGCACAGGAAGTTCAGGGCCGTCCGCTCACCCGTGAGGATCGAAGCCATCGGTCCGCTGACGGTCCCGATGACCGTCTCCGCGGCGACGTCATCGCCGTCGGCCGCGGCCCAGGTGACCTCCACGGCGGGATCGAGCTGGGCGAAGGTCTCGGTGGCGCACAGGGTGCCCGCCAGCACGCCGTTCCGGCGGGGCACGAAGTCCGCCACGGTCGTCACACCCTCTGGTAGCAGCGCCGACGTCAGATCTCCCAGCGGGGTCAGGTCCTCAGCCAGCGCCCGCGCCACCGCCGAGCGCACCGCATGGAGGAAGGGATCAGCCACAGCCACGTCGCTAGCCTGCCAGGTCCCACCTTCTGTGGACGCCTACGTCCGGTCGCCGAGCGTGAGCGTCCACAGAACCGGAGTCTGATCTGGGAGGATCCGGATGGAGCACGACCTTGAGGCCATGCGTGCCGAGCTGCGCGAGCTGCGGGCCTTGGTCACCGCGCTGCGCGAGCATCCCGAGCGTGACGAGAGGCCACCTGAGACGACGCCCGGGGACCGCACCGTCTCACGCCGACGTCTCCTGACCGCGCTGGCTGGCGTCGGAGCCGCCGGGGCAGCCGGCGTGGCCAACGCGTCGCCGGCCGCAGCCGCCGATGGCGACCCCATCGTCATGGGACAAGACAACCTCTCCACGGCCAAGACCTTGCTGAGCAACGCCGACTCACCCGGGCAGGGCATCCCCGACTTCCCAACCTTGGGGAACCCGGGGAGCGCGCTGCTCCGCCTCGAGGACGTCCGTCTGGACAACGCTCTCGTCGCGCTCGGCACGAGCACCGCGATCGCCGCCGGAGGGTTCGAGGGCATGAGGGTCTGGGGAGACGCGCAAGGACTCGTCGTCGGATCCGACGGCATCGCGGCTTTCGGCGCAGTCGCGGAAGGCGACGCTACGGCCGCGGTGGTCTACAGCGAGAACGCCCAGGCGATCTGGGCCTCGTCCGACATCGGGATTCAGCTGGTGCTCGCGCCCAGTGCCATCGACGGACCAGGGGGTGCCGTACTCCCCGGCACGACGAAGTGGGCCGAGGCGGGCTCCATCTCAGTCGACCAGAACAAGGATGTCTGGCTGTGCACCGAGGGGGGCGCCGAACCGGTGTGGACCAGGCTGCTGCGTGAGGACACCGCAGTCGGGCGGACTGTGGCGATCACGCCGATCCGGGCCATCGACACCCGCTTCGCCGGTGGGCGGCCCGCCGGCTCACCGGTCATCCCCGGCCAGAAGGCCGGGCCACTCA
>Ga0247727_10000214_pt1 | contig 136159 bp, 145 predicted proteins | sample WisWelCaveWW1625_FD_202498 | JGI IMG/M metagenome (GOLD analysis project Ga0247727, IMG submission 202498) | Biofilm microbial communities from Wishing Well Cave, Virginia, United States - WW16-25 | ecosystem: Environmental > Aquatic > Deep subsurface > Groundwater > Cave microbial mat... | reverse complement strand
ACCACGGTGGCGCCGGTGCGCTTGGCCGTCGACACGATCTCCTTGGCCGAGAGATCGAGCGTGCGGTGATCAAAGGCTTTCAGCCTGATCCGGATATTTTGCTGCATCATCGCTAGAGCTTCCCGAACTAATTCACGCGCCGGACGCACAACACGACGGCGCGCCTCTCAAAGCGCGCGCCGCCAATAATTGCGCCATTCAAACCAGACGATTGACGTGAGGCTTCGCAAAAAACGCTGCTAGAACAGGGCCATCAACCCCGAGCGCCGAACCTTGAAACAGCCCTAAAGCCCGAGGTCGTCGCCGCGTTCGTGCGAACCGCGTCTAAGCTTAGAGCTTACGGCCGGCTCGAAGCGCCGTGAGATACAGGCGCCGCCAGGGGGCGTCAAGGCAAGTTTGGGGGCGGTTTCAGCCGCCTACGCGGACATCACCTGAACCGAGCACTTCCTTGCGGATATTGCCGGTCACGGCGCGGGCATTGACGCTCCCGGAACCCGCGATCTCGGCTTCGATGTCACCTACCTCGCCCGCGATATCTACCCCGCCCGAGCCCACAATCGACACCTCCAATCGCTGCACCGAAGCGGCGATATCTACTTGCCCCGAGCCAGCCAGGTCTATCTTGGCCATGGTGACGGCGCCGCCTTGGATGCTGACGTTGCCGGAGCCAGCGCCATCGGCCGTGAGCGGACCGTTGAGGCTGGTGATCGTCACCGTGCCGGAACCGGCGATGTCAATATCGGCGCCGTCGGTCACGCTGGCGATGACGACATCGCCGGAACCTGCAACGTCGGCGTTGAGACTCTGCGCCGCGCCGGCGCGGATTTGCCCCGAGCCCGCCACATCCAGATCGAGAACGCCCGCAACATCGGCTAGCGTGGCGCTGCCGCAGCCGCTGAAATCGAAGTCCAGCGCTTGGCTCGGCCCAATCTCGGTGGTGCTGCCCTCGCCCAGGCTCATCACCAGTGCGCGCGGCGCGCGAATACTGATCCGGGGCAAATCGGTTCCGGCGATATCGCCATAGCCCTTGAGATCTACCCCGCCTTCCGACAGGCAATTATCGATGCGCCCGCGCAGCTGGCCGTCGATGACGACGTGGCCATCGTCGGTGGTGATTGTCGGCATCGGCGTGCGGCCGGGATTGTCGATCTCGATCAGGAAATCCTGGCGATCCTCAGGCGTGATCACGATGCGCGCGGCGGTGTGCTTGACCCGCAGCTCATCGCCTTGAAAAACCTGGGTTTCCATGCGCCCTGGCGCGGTCGCCACAACAGGGGCCATGGTAAAGCCGCCTTCGTCGCCATCGAACTCGAAATTGAAATGCCCGCCGCCAAACATGGCGCCAATTCCAAAAATAATCGCGAACGTCACCGCCGCGACAAACACAAAGCGTTCCATCCACGCACTCCCTCGCGCCCAGCGGGGCGCTCCTCGGTTAAGGATGCGGGCAGAGGCGGGTTTGGATGCGGAATGCGGCGTGGTGCACCGGCCAACACTGTGATTTGTCCTCCCCCGATAGGGGGTGGCGCGCGCTTCAACGCGCGACGGAGGGGAAACGCCGTGGATTGCAAGCACGGCGTCACCCCCTCAGTCACGCTGGCGCGTGACAGCTCCCCCAATTGGGGGAGCACGGGGCCTGTCTAAACAAGAACGATTTAATCAAGCCTATTCGATAATCTTCGACACCACGCCGGCGCCCACGGTTCTGCCGCCTTCGCGGATGGCGAAGCGCAGGCCCTGGTCCATGGCGATCGGCGTGATGAGAGCCACCGTCATTTTCACATTGTCGCCCGGCATCACCATTTCGGTGCCGGCCGGCAGTTCGACAATCCCGGTCACGTCCGTGGTGCGGAAATAGAATTGCGGACGGTAATTGGTGAAGAACGGGGTGTGGCGCCCGCCTTCTTCCTTGTTGAGGATGTAGGCTTCTGCCTCGAACTTCTTGTGCGGGGTGATCGAGCCGGGCTTGGCCAGCACCTGGCCGCGCTCGACCCCATCGCGCTCGATGCCACGCAGCAGCGCGCCGATGTTATCCCCAGCCTGGCCCTGGTCGAGCAGCTTGCGGAACATCTCGACCCCGGTGCACACCGTTTTCACGGTGTCGCGCAGGCCGATAATCTCGACTTCCTCGCCAACCTTGATGACACCCTTCTCGACCCGGCCGGTCACCACCGTGCCGCGGCCCGAGATCGAGAACACGTCTTCGACCGGCATCAAGAATGGCTGGTCGAGCGGACGGGCCGGCTGGGGAATGTAGCTATCGACCGCCGCCATCAAGGCGGTGATCGCTTGTTCGCCGATTTCGGGGCTCTTGCCTTCCATCGCCGCTGTCGCCGAGCCACGCACGATCGGGATTTCCTCGCCCGGGAATTGGTTGTTCGACAAAAGCTCGCGCACTTCCATTTCGACTAGTTCGATCAGTTCCGAATCGTCAACCAGATCGACCTTGTTCAGAAACACCACCATCGCTGGCACGCCGACCTGGCGGGCCAGCAACACGTGCTCGCGCGTTTGCGGCATCGGACCGTCGGCGGCGGAAACCACCAGGATCGCGCCGTCCATCTGGGCAGCGCCGGTGATCATGTTCTTCACATAATCGGCGTGGCCTGGGCAATCGACGTGGGCGTAATGGCGATTGTCGGTCTCATACTCGACGTGAGCGGTGTTGATGGTGATGCCGCGCGCCTTCTCCTCGGGGGCGGCGTCGATATCGGCATAGGATTTCGCCGTGGCCTGGCCCTTCTTGGCCAGCACCATGGTGATTGCCGCTGTCAGCGTGGTTTTGCCGTGGTCGACATGGCCGATGGTGCCGATATTGCAGTGCGGCTTTGTCCGCTGAAACTTTTCCTTGGCCATGATGTGGTCCTTGTCTCTCCGGCGACCCAAAAATAGGTGGGAGCGCTTTGGCCTGGACCAAAGCGCGCATAAGGTGCGCGTCTTTAGCTGGCGCTGGGCGCCAGTCAAGCCCGGATCGGACTTGCCTAGTCAAGCCTACAGGCTAGAACCACCTCCGCGACGGTCGTCCCCAAGACAGGGTTTGGGGGACGTGAAGAGGGAACGCGGTGCGGAGCGATGCTCCAACGCCGCGGCTGTGCCCGCAACTGTAAACGGCGAGCGTTCCGCCAAGACGCCACTGCCCCGGACGTGACCGGGGATGGGAAGGCGGCGGACCGCAAAGACCCGTGAGCCAGGAGACCTGCCGTCGCGGTCGCTCGTTCCTCGGCCGGGTCCAGCCGAACGAACCGGACGTCTCCGCAGCAGCGACGCGGGCGGCCCCGCGCATTCGCGCCCCGCCTCCGCTGCTTTGGCGCGCCCTCAGGGGTCGCGGCGCGCCGCATTTGGGGACGCACCATGCGCCACACACTCAAAGCCGCCATATTGGCGTTGACATCGCTCGCCATCCTTCCCGCGCACGCCGAAGAGGAGATCGTCGTTACCGCCACCCGCTCGCCAACACCGGCGGCGACGCTGCCGGCGCGGGTTGAGGTCATCGGCCGCGCCGACATCGAAGCGCAAAGCATGACGACGCTCGCCGAGGCTATCGGGCCGCAGGCGGTGCAAGCCGGCGGCGCGGGCCAGCAGACCTCGGTGTTCCTGCGCGGGGCCAATTCCAAGCACGCGCTGGCGCTCTTTGACGGCGTGCGCCTTAACGACGCGGCGAGTCCTAATGGTCAATACGATTTTGGCCAAGACACATTAGGCGCGCTCGATCGCGTCGAAGTGCTGCGCGGACCGGCTTCGGCGGTTTACGGCTCGGACGCTATCGGCGGGGTGGTGAACATGCTGCCGCGCCGCGGCGGCGCTGCCGCGTTCGCGCCGTTCGCGGAGGCCTCCGCTGGCTCATTCGAGACGCGCCGGGCGCTCGTGGGCGTGGCTGGGTCGGCGGGCGGTATTGACTACGGAATCAGCGGCGAAGTGTTCGAAACCGATGGCCACGATCTCGTGCCCGCGCGCATGGCGACCCATTTCGGCCACCGCGACGCAACCCGCCTCTCGACCCTCACGGCGAGCCTTCGCCACCAGAGCGGCGCATTCGCCTGGGACATCCTATTGCGGGTGCGCGAAAGCGAAACCGAGTTCGACACCTTCTCCAGCGGACAGTTCCTGGATTTGCGCGCCGACGATTCCGATCTCGAAAACACCGGCGCCCAAAGGCTGTGGCGCCTTGGCGCGGAGATGGACGCGGGCGCCGCGCTGACGCTGCGCCTTGCCGGCGGCCAAGTGCTGAGCGCGCGCGCCGAGACCGATGGCGGCGGCGAAACCAGTTCGGCCGATTCCACCCGCGATTTCGCCGATATTTCTGGACGCTATCGATTTGAAGCGGGCAGCTTGAACGCCGGGCTCAGCTTTGAGCGCAACTACATCGCCACGCGCACGCAATTTGCTTCCCCGCTGGCAATAGCGGAAACTCAGGCTGCGGCCTACCTGCTCGCTCAATTCCAGCTTGGGCGGCGCATCATCGCCACCGGATCGTTGCGCATCGACGATTACGAAAGCTTCGGCGCGCATACGACATACGCCATCGGCGCTGTCGCCGATCTCGCACCGCTACGTCTGTTCACCTCCATCGGCGCGGCGTTCAAGGCGCCTTCGCTTAGCGAACGCTTCGAGACCAGCTCCTTCAATCTGGGCAATCGCGACTTGCGTCCCGAGCAATCCCAATCCTGGGAAACCGGCGCTGATTGGTCGGCGTCGGAAACCGTGAGTCTCGGGGCGTCATATTACCAAACCAGTATTATGGACCTGATTGAGTACGACTTTCTTCAACTCAAGAATTTGAATGTGGGCGAAGCCATAATCGATGGCGCGGAAATCTATGCACAAGCGGCGGTTGCGCCAGGGACCTCGCTGCGCGCTAGTTACACATGGACCGACGCGCGCGACGCCGCCACTGGCGACCCACTTGCACGCCGCCCCGCGCATGCGTGGCGCCTAGATGCGCGGGTGAGGCCGTACGAACGCCTGGCGCTGGCTTTGTCTTGGAGCTACGTCGGCGCGCGCACCGATGTCATCTATGCCAATTCCGGCGCCTTCGAGAGCGGAGCTGGCCGGGCCGAGGCGTTCAATGTAGGCGCGCTGTCGGCTAGCTTTGATTTGACCGACCGGGCTCAGGCCTTCGCCCGTATCGACAACATCACCGACGCGACATACGAACAACCCGCCGCGTTCGCTGGCGCTCCGCGCGGCGGTTCAATTGGCATACGGACGAGGTTCTGATGGTGAACGCTCATGGCGCCGGCGCGGCATTGAGATCGAGATCATCGCCAGTGATGCGCTCACGCACCGGGTCGTAACAAAGCGAGCGGAGCTCACCGTTACGGGCCATCCCCGCTGGGATTTGAGTTCGGCTGAACCATTGCCGACTGACAGACACCGTTCCATCGGCGACCACGCCGATTGGCGCCCAGCTCTCGGCGATGTGGGCGCGCGCGCCTTCGGTGCGCGCCCAAGCGGGCCAAGCGTCGGCGACATGTGTGAAGCGCACACGCAAGCTGCCGCACGCGAAAGCCCCCCATTCCAAGCTGGCAATCTCGACCAGCCGGCGTTGTCCCGGCGCGCAAAACGCTGGCCGCTCGCCGCCATAGGGCGAGCCTCGCATAAACCTCCTGCCCTCGTTGGTGAGAGTGAATTCGACAGCGCCCGCGCCGATGTCGCCTCGTTCGCGCCGGTTGAGAAAGCCGAGATCGACGAATTCTTGCATGCGTTGCGTGCTGGCGGCGGTGACCTCCGCGCCCCAATCGCGCGCCATCCGGTCGAACCGCACCAGGAACACGTCGCGCTGATCGTCGCCCTCGATCCAGAGCGTGGGCCAGGCCAGACAAATAGTCTCCCGTGCAACCATATTCTGAACGATTTCGGTCACCTCTTCGCGGGAGACACCCTGCTCGACGCGCTCAATGACCATTTCGGCGGCGCCGCTGCGGATGTCGCGGGGCGCGCGAAATGGGTTCGGCGTGGGCAGCAGCGAGGCACAGGCGCCCGCCGCCATCACCACCAAGGCGCCGGCCACCCATAAAATCGCCCTTGCCGACGACATTACCGCTTCCCCATCAAAGGCTTCCGAAGCGGCCATTATGGGGTCAGCTGGCCAGACGGCAACCCCGCATCAATCGCACCCTTCCCGGCGGCCCTGGAAGATGAGCTGCTCGGCCCCGCCGCCGAGAATTACGATGCGCAGCCGGTCGCCGTGGCGGTCGATGAACACTCGCCCGCCGTCGAGAGAGCCGCCCTCGCCTTGCGCCACTTGCCAGCAATGCGTCGCGGCGGCGCCCTCGGCATTGAGTTCGCATAGGGTCCAACCTTCGCCGCTGGATTCGAGCGAAAATCGGGCCCTGCGGTCCGCGCCAGTTTGGCCATATTCGGTGCGCGTGCCCCGCAACGCGCCCGTATGGGCGGGATCGGGCAGCCAACGCATAGACATCGCGCCGACACCGCGGTTGATCCAGCAGCCGGCCACTTGCACCGGCGGCGCCGGCGGCGGGTTGGTCGCGCAGGCTGCGAGCAGCAGAGAGGCGAAAAACAATCTCATAGCGCGGGCAACTCCCCTGTGTTTTCCAGTTCGACCGGTCCAGTCATCAATACCCGGTCGTCGCCCGCACGCCACTCAATCTCAAGTGATCCGCCATCCACCAGGATCTCAGCCTTGCGCGCGGCGTGGCCTTGGCGGTGGGCCGCGACCAAGGCCGCGCAGGCGCCGGTGCCGCAGGCCTTGGTCAACCCCGCGCCGCGCTCCCACACCCGCAAACGAATTTGCTCGGGCGAACGAATTTCAGCGAAGCCGACATTGACCTGCTCGGGGAACAGCGGATCGCGTTCAATCTTCGGACCCAGCGTTTCGATCACGACCGATCTCACCTCGTCCACGAAGAACACCACGTGCGGATTGCCCATGTTGACAGCGCCCGGCGCCTCAAGATCGCCAGCGGAAAAGTCCAAGCGCGCCGTATCCATGGCCCGCGCCAACGGGATTTCCTCCCAACCCAGCAGCGGCGAACCCATATCGACGGTGATGATCTTGTCGCCCGAGCGCTCTGCATACAACATGCCAGCCGGCGTCTCGATGCGGCGCGAGGCTGCACCGCCTTCCTCCATCAGCAACCACGCCACGCAGCGCGCGGCGTTGCCGCAAGCATCGCTCTCACCGCCGTCGGCGTTCCAGATGCGCATGTAGCCGTCACCGCGGATCGAGCGTTCAAGCGCGATGACCTGGTCACAGCCCAATCCGGTCTCACGGTCGGCTATCGCGCGCGCCCGCGCTGGCGACAAAGCCACCGAGCCGCGCGCGCGCGCGTCAAAAATCACGAAATCGTTGCCGCAGCCGTTCATCTTGAAATAGCGCATCGCTATCAATCTAAGTGGGTTTGGGCCTTCCTTCCAGCAGCTGCTTCTGCTTGTTTGCCCGGCCTTATGAGGAACGCCGCATGCGCTTGCCGCTATTCGCCGCCGCCGGCCTCTTGGCCCTTGTTCTCGGTTCGTGCAGCACCATGACTAATATATTCGCCCCGGACGAGGACGATCCTTTTCTTTGGCTCGAAGAGGTCGAAGGCGAGCGGGCCCTGGCTTGGGTGCGTGAGCAAAACGCGCGCTCCCTGGCCGCGCTCGAAGGCGATTCCCGCTATGCGCGATTACACGCCGACGCCCTGGCCTTGGCCAACAACCGTGACCGGCTGCCGCTCGGGGGCGTGCAAGAGGGATATTATTATAATTTCTGGCAGGACGAGGCGCACGTGCGCGGCGTTTGGCGGCGCTCACCGCTCGGCGCCTATGGCGCCGGCCAACCGCGATGGGAAACGCTGCTCGACATCGATGCGCTGGCCGCCGCCGAAAACGCGAACTGGGTTTACAAGGGCGCGGATTGCCTCGAGGGCACGGCGCGCTGCATGATTTCGCTCTCCGACGGCGGCAAGGACGCCTCCACTTGGCGCGAATACGACATCGCCCGGCGCGCTTTTGTGTCCGGCGGCTTCGTGGTTCCCGAGGCAAAATCTTCCGTCGCCTGGCTCGACGCCGACACCTTGCTGGTGGGCACGGATTGGGGCCCGGGCACGCTGACCGAGAGCGGCTATGCGTTTGTCCTGAAGCGCTGGGCGCGCGGCGCGCCGCTGGCCAGCGCAAGCGAGGTCATGCGCGGCCAAGCAACTGACGTTGGCGTGTTCGCAGGCGTGCTGGGAGACGTCGATGGACGCCGCTTGCCGATCGCGACCGAAGCCGACACGTTCTTTGAATCGACACATTGGCGGCTCGACGGGCCAGCGCCGCAACGCTTCAATCTGCCGCCACAATCGACGATACACGGCCTGCACAAAGGCCATTTGATAGTCACGCTCGAACAGAATTGGACGCCGCAAGGCGCTGCGCCAGCCGGAAACAACACCTTCACCAGCGGCTCGCTCATCGCTATCGAGCTCGCCTCCGCAAGCGGACCTTCGCCCAATTTGTCGGCGCTGCACGCCCCCAATGCGCGCCAATCCATCGAACAAGTGGCGATCTCCCGCGACGCGGTGCTGGTTGCCGGTTACGAAAACGTGCGCGGGCGCATGCTGCGCTTTGCTTACGATGGCCGCTCGTGGGTCGAGAGCCAGATCAATCTGCCGCAATACGGCTCGGTCGCGTTTGCTGGAGCCTCGCCCACCGAAGCCGCCGCGTTCGCGGTGTATGAGGATTATCTTACTCCTGACACTCTCTACGCGCTCGGCGAACGCGCCACCCGCGCGCGCGCCATCCGCGCACTGCCTGCGCAATTCGATGCTTCGCGCTTCGTGTCAGAGCAATTTGAAGCGACTAGCCGGGACGGAGCCCACGTGCCCTATTTTGTGCTGCGCCCGCGCGACATGGAATACAGCGGCCAAAACCCGACTTTGCTTTGGGCCTACGGCGGCTTTCAAGTTTCCTATCCGCCGAGCTATAGCCCTTATGTTGGCAAGCTGTGGCTTGAGCGCGGCGGCGTTTATGTGCTTGCCAACATTCGCGGCGGCGGCGAGTTTGGACCCGCCTGGCACCAAGCCGGCCTGCGCACCAATCGGCAAGTGATCTACGATGATTTCTACGCGGTGGAGCAGGACTTAATCGCGCGAAACATCACCTCGCCGCGCCGGCTCGGCATCATGGGCGGCTCCAATGGCGGTTTGCTGATGGGGGTGATGCTCAACCAACACCCGGAAATGGTGAATGCGGCAGTTGTACAAGTGCCGCTGCTCGACATGCTGCGCTTCGACCAATTGCTCGCCGGCGCCTCCTGGGTGGACGAATACGGTTCGCCCGCCAACGCGCGCGAGCGGCGCTTCCTGCGGCGCATTTCGCCTTATCAGAACCTGCGCGCGCGCGCGGATTTTCCGCTGCCGTTCGTGCTCACCTCAACCAAGGACGACCGCGTCCATCCCGGCCACGCCCGCAAGTATGTGGCGCGGATGGCTGAACTCGGCATGCCGGTGCTGTATTACGAAAACATCGACGGCGGCCACGCCGCGGCGGCCAACCTCAACGAAACCGCGCGGCGGCGGGCGCTGGAATATACCTATCTGATGCAGCGGCTGATGGATTGAGGGCCGGCGCAAAATGCATCGCCGTCACCGCGCACGCCTCCCAACCGACAGGAATTCGCCGGAAGCGGTCGGTCGCTCGACGCTATTGCCGCCTCCGACGAAGCCAGTACGCCGCCCCTGAAAGCCACGCGCTTGACGTCACGGCGCTTCGCGCGGACCGTCAAATCAAACGCGGTCCCAACGCCACCGGTCAGCCAGGCGGCCGATCACAAGATCAACGACTTCATAACCGTCCCGCGCTCGCGCCCAGGGTGACGAGAAGCTCGTCCAGTTGCTCGAACTGCTCGGGCATCGCATCCGCCGCCCCGGTGCCGGCAGCGTCGAGAGCTTCCTTCGAGGGATAGAGCTCGTGCATGACCAGCAGCGTCTTGCCACCTTTTTCCTCGAAGGTCACCGTGGTGACGGGCCCACCCTCACCACCTTCGTCATTGGTCCAGACGAGCCGCGAGTCAGGTGTCACTTCGATGTACTTGCCGAAGAATGCCATGGAGTTTGAGGCATCCTGTCCGAACTCGAGACGGTATTTGCCCCCGGTACGAACATCCATCTCGCAGGAAAGCAGGGGCACGCCCATCGACTTCGGCGCCCACCACCGCATGAACAGCTCGGGCTTGGTCCACGCCTCGAACACGATGCGCGCCGGGCCGTCGAAGGTTCGCGTCACGACGAGCTCGCGCTCGGACTTGCGTTCCACCGTCGTGCGGTTCTTCATGGGGGTGGGCTCACTTTCTCTTTTTGCGTCCATCGACCTTCTCCTTCCGTTTCAATTCCTCGACAATCTTGTCCAGCTCGTCGAAGCGTGCGCTCCAAAGCTGGTGGTACCTCTCGATCCAGGCCGCCTCTTCCTCCAGCCGGCGCAGGCCGAGCGTGCAGGTCCGCACGCGCCCGACCTTCTCCGTGGTGATGATCCGCGCCTGCTCCAAGACGCCGACGTGCTTCTTCATGCCCGTGAGGGTCATGTGGAACTTCTCGGCAAGTTCCGTGATCGAAGCGTCTGCACGTCCGAGCTGCTCCAGAACGCCGCGTCGGGTGGCGTCCGACAGCGCGGCGAACGAGGCATCGAGGCGGGCCTGAGCATACTGAACCATGTGGTTTAGTATGTGACACACGGATTGGCGCCATGCAAGGGGAGGCCGAGCGCGCTCTGCGTTGCCGGTCGCCTTCACTCCAAAATCGACCCCAACTCGATGCAGATTCGATCGACTCGGCGATCCCCAGGCCCGTAGCTTCGCGAAACGTCAGCGATGAACCACGCCTCGATGGACCGCTAGCCTGGACCGCCGGCGCCCTCGCCGGCTCTTGTTCGTGCGTGATCCAAAAATGCCGGCGAGGGCGCCGGCGGTCCATATCCGCGTTAGCGCCGGCCTATCGTCCAATCTCGGTGTCGCCCGCGTCTTCCAGAGGCGGCGGCGCGGCATCCTCAATCAAGGCGCGGGCCGGGCCCAATTCTTTCTCCCACTTGGCGACAACCGCGGTGGCGATCGAATTGCCCACCACGTTGGTGGCGCTGCGGCCCATGTCGAGGAATTGATCGACGCCCAGGATCAACAACAGGCCGGCTTCGGGCATGTTGAATTGCGCCAAGGTGGCGGCGATGACCACGAGCGAGGCGCGCGGCACCCCGGCCATGCCCTTCGATGTGACCATCAGCAGGAGCAGCATCGTCACCTGCTGCACGATACTGAGTTCGATGCCGTAAACCTGGGCGATAAAGATCACCGCGAAAGTGCAATACATCATCGAACCGTCGAGATTGAACGAATAGCCGAGCGGCAGCACGAAACCGGCGATGCGGCGCGAAATTCCGAATTTCTGCAGCGCCTCGAACGTGCGCGGGTAGGCCGCTTCCGAACTCGCGGTCGAGAACGCCAGCAGGATCGGCTCGCGGATCATGCCGAGCAGCGAAAACGTGCGCGGCCCCACCAACAACAAGCCCGCCAGCGTCAGCACCGCCCAAAGGATGAGCAGAGCGAGATAAAAGCCGCCGATGAATTTGCCGTAGGTCCACAGGATGTCGAGCCCGTGCTGCGTCACCGTCGCCGCGATCGCCGCGAACACCGCGAACGGCGCGAAATTCATCACGTAGCCGGTCAGGCGCAACATCACGTGCGACACGCGCTCGGCCAAATCGGTAACCGGCTTGCCTTGCTCGCCAAGCGCGGCCAGCGCTACCCCGAAGAAGAGCGAGAATACCACGATCTGCAGCAGCGAATTGGTCGCCATGGCGTCGAAGATCGAGGTGGGAACCAAGTGAATGATGAAGTCACGCAGATTGAGCGCCGATGCTTGCGGCGCCGCCACATCGCTGGGGATCGGCAGCGCAAGGCCGATTCCCGGCTGCAGCACGTGCACAACCGCAAGTCCCAGGCACAGCGACAGCAGCGACGCGGTGACAAACCACAAAAGCGTGCGCACGCCCACGCGCCCAAGCGAGCCAGTGCCGCCCATGTGCGCGATGCCGACGACCAGCGTCGAGAGCACCAAGGGCGCGATGATCATCTTGATCAATCGCAGAAAGATATCGGTGACCAATTTGAAATTGGCCGAGAGCTCCGGCCAATCCTCCGCCGGCAGCTGCCGGTGCAGATAATAGCCGGCGGCGACGCCGAGGATCATGGCGAGGAGAACGAAGAGGGTCAGATGACGTTGCATGCGCCCCGCTTAGCGGGGCTTTGGCCAAGACAACAGTGCAAATCGTCGGGCATCGGCCGGCGGCGCGCCGCGGACTTGATTTTGAGCTTCTATCCAGGGACAAAGCGGCCGGAGGGTGAGTTGATGAACGTGCTTCGCGCCGCGATCGGCATTTGCGGCTTGGCTTTGTTGGGGTTGGTGCTGTGGGCGGGGTTCGCGCTGCGGGATTTGCACGGCGGTTTCCTCGACCAGCTTGGCGTCGTCACCATATTGCCCTGGGGCATTGCCGCGCTGGCGGATCTTTATGTCGGTTTGGTGCTGTTCGCGACCTTGGTGTTCCTCACCGAGCGCTCATGGCTAGTGGCCGCGCTTTGGGCGGTTCCGGTGTTCGTGCTCGGAAATATCTGGGCCGCGCTTTGGTTCGTCATCCGCTTGCCGCAGCTGGCTAAACAATTGTCTAAGCCCGATTGGCCGGGCTCTTAGAAGAGTTCGCGCAACACACCAAGCAGACGCGCCTCGGCCTCGCGCGGCGAGCCTGCACGCCATGCCACACCGATCAAGCGCCCCACGATTGGCTTGGCGAACGGGCGGATGGCGACCCGCGCGCCCGCGGCGACGCCGGCTTCCGCCGGAAGCGCAACCCCAGACGAAAAGCACGCCGGAAGTGCGCCGCGCGCGCGCGCTCCTCACGTCGAGGTAGGATTGGCCCAGCATGGCGTCGAACCCGGTCGAGAGCATGACGGCCAAAAAACCAGCTAGACCCCGCCGCGAAGGAGTCCGGCACGAACGACGCGCCCGGTGCGAACAGCGTTCCCTCGGCCATGCGCCAGCGTAGGCTCGACACGTGCGCGCGCGCCGCGTCCAAGGTTGCCGAATCCTCAAACTTGATCACGGGCGCATCGTACCCGCCCTCAATACATTCGTGCTGCTTGCGTTTGCATTAAGCTCTAACAAATTTAGTCTCTGTTTACCTTCACACCACAACCAATTGTAGGGTATGGGCCGCTTATGAGCGATTTCGACGCTGTCGTCGTCGGCGCGGGCGCGATCGGGTTAGCCGTCGCCTACGCGCTGGCGCGGCGCGGGCAAAGCGTCGTCGTGCTTGAACGCGAAGAGCACATAGGCACGGGTGTATCCTCGCGCAATTCCGAAGTCATTCATGCCGGCCTGCATTATCCGACCGGCTCGCTCAAAGCCCGGCTCTGCATCGAAGGCCGGCGCGCGCTCTACGCCTTTCTGGCGGCGCACAGCGTCGCCTACCGGAAATGCGGCAAACTCATTGTCGCCACCGGCGAGAGCGAAATCCCCGCGCTCGAACTGCTTGCGCGGCAGAGTGAAGTCAATTGCGTCGAAGGCGTTCGTTGGCTGAGCGGGGCGGATGCGTGCGCGCTGGAGCCAGGGCTCAACGCCGTTTCCGCGCTTGAGTGCGCCGAGAGCGGAGTGATGGACGCGCACGGCTGCATGGCTGCGCTCGAAGGCGAGATCGAAAGCCATGGCGGCGCGATTGCGCTGGGCGCACCATTCCTGGGCGCCGCGCCAAACGCAGAAGGCTTTGCGGCGCGCGTCGGCGGCGAAACACCCGTCACGATTAACGCGCGACAACTCATCATCGCCGCAGGCCTCGGCGCGCAAGATTGCGCCCGCGCTATCGAAGGCTATCCGCGCGAACACGTCCCGGCGCTGCATCTGGGCAAAGGTAATTATTTCACGCTGAACGGGATCAAGGCGCCGTTCCAGCGCCTCATCTACCCCCCGCCGATCCCCGGCGCGCTCGGCACCCATTATCGCCGCGACCTCGGCGGCATCGCCCGCTTCGGCCCCGACCTCGAATGGGTCGATGCAGAGGATTACCGCATCGATCCCGCGCGTGCGGCAAGCTTCTACGAAACCATCCGCCGTTTCTGGCCGGGACTGCCCGACGGCGCTCTCGCCCCCGACTATGCCGGCATCCGCCCCAAAATTCATGGTCCGGGGGAAGCACAGCCGGACTTCGTGATCGATGATGCGCGCGCGCACGGCGTACCCGGCCTCATCTGCCTGTTCGGCATCGAAAGCCCAGGGCTGACATCGTCGCTAGCGATTGGCGAGGAGGTGGCGGCGCGTCTGGCGGAATAACCGCGCAATGCGTCCGGTCCGGCAGCACAGGGCAACAGGGGATCTCCCATCCATTGTTTCGCGCCGGTGACGTCGGTGTGCGGATGAGTGAACGATGGCGGCGTCTGGTCGATCGAGAGACCAACGAGATCTTGGCGGAGCAGGCGTCGTTCTGGCTTTCATCTGTCGATCGGTTCGCAAGTAGAGTGGCCGCGTTCCCGATCGGCCTCAACCAATGCGACGGCGCTGAACGCGGTCGACCGACTGCAAGCTACGCCCTCCGCCCATTTGCGGCGCCCATGCTGGAATAGTCCTGCATTCGCGTGCTTGCGCTCAGCAATCGGGCTCACACGCCAACGAGTGCGATTAGACGATCAATGGCAGCTCCCGGCGATCTCCGGCCTTCGTGTGTGCAGCAGGCCAAACGGCAGTTCTGGAGCGACTGTGCCGACCGTAGGATTGTGGCGATCCGGCTCGGTTTGGCCCTTTCACGCCATTCGACGAGCGCTTTCCTCTCCTGTGCGTCATTTCCCGCGCCGAGCAGGACTTGTTCCCGTCCAGCGCTTAAAGGCGCGCGAGAAGGCGGCGGGATCGGAGAAGCCGACGAGGTAGGCGGTTTCGTTCACGGACACCTTCTTGCCGCTCAGAAAATGCAGCGCCAATTTGTGCCGCAGCTCGTCGCCATGCTGACCATGTCCGGCATCGCCGCGCCGGTCGCAGTCTTGATGGGCGATAGGGTCAATGTCCTGGCGGGATTGTTTACCCTTTATCTGCTGGTCACTGGTTGGGCGACGGTCCGGCGCAAGGCGGGCGGCATCGGACGCTTCGAGGTGGGCGCGTTCGTCGCCGCACTGGGACTCTCAGCGGCGGCGCTGACATTGGGCTTGCTGGCGATGAATAGCCCGACCGGCACGCTCGAAGGCGCACCGGCGCCGGCGTTCTTCATCTTCGGCACCATCGCACCGCTCGCCGCTGCGTTCGACCTCAAAGTGATCCTGCGCCGCGGCATTTCCGGCACGCAGCGCATAGCGCGGCATCTGTGGCGGATGTGCTTTGCGCTCTTCGTTGCCTCCGGTTCGCTTTTCCTCGGACAGCAGCAAGTTTTCCCTGACTCAGTTCGCGGCACGCCGATTCTTTTCGTGCTGGCGCTTGCGCCCCTGGCGATGCTGCTGTTCTGGCTGCTTTGGGTTCGCTTCATGGACACGCTCAAACGCGATGCGACCGCGTCGGCGGGCGCTTACGGGGCGCTGCCAAACCCACCCATTTGCGTGCGTTCCAGATTCACCGAAATCGAAAGACCGTGTTTGATTTCAAGGATACGCCGCAGCCGCGCCATGCGGGTTGCGGGCATCGCGCATGCCCCTGACAGCCTTTCATTGCCCGTCAGCGAGGGGCGTGGGGACGATCATCGCGGTCTCACTTGGACAAGCCGCGTCGGGCACGGCCTCGAATGATCAGCGACGGGTCCGCCTGAGCGCGCTGGCGCGCGAACCCCACGCGCGCGCGGTGCTGGACAGCCAGGATCGGCTTCGCCAGATTTCTTAAAGAGCGTGTTTGCCGACCTGCAATCGCTCCCGGCCTTCGTGGCGTGCACCCTATCCGAACCGCGTACCGCTACCTCGGCCACGGGCATCGTCGGTACACGGTGTACCGGTGCTGAACCAGCGTGGAAGCGCGCGCGCTCGATCAAGAAGCCCGATGGAGCGGAACCATTTGTGGGTAGGAAACCGGGTAGGAGTTTAACGGCTTCAAAAGTGCGCTAATTTTTCTTTTAAGTTCCGGGTATTATGAAGATGAGCTGGCGCGCCCAGCAGGACTCGAACCTGCAACCGCCCGCTTAGAAGGCGGGTGCTCTATCCAGTTGAGCTATGGGCGCGGGAAGACGCGAATAGCGAATAGGGAATAGTCAAGCAGTCGAAAAGCCCCAACTCCCTATTCGCTATTCGCTACTCCGTTCAATGCGACCAGGGTTCGCGGCGGCGGAAGGCAAAATTATCGGAATAGGCTCTGGGGATGCGCTTGGCTTCGCGCGGATCGATCACTTGGTGAGGAATAGCGTGGGCGCGGGCAAAGGCGATCGCGGCCTCCTTGCTGTCGAACGACATCCGCACCTGGCCGGCGGCGTCGGGCGAAGAGGTCCAGCCCATCAGCGCGTCGGGACGGCCGGCCGAGCTCGGCTCGAATTCCAGCCGCCACTTGCGGGCCTGCGCCTTGCCCGATTGCATCGCGGTTTTCGCGGGACGGTAGATTTTCGCCAGCATGGAGGCTGGCTACACGGATAGGCGGCAAATGAAAAGGGCGGCCACGAGGCCGCCCCCTTCCGCACCATCGAAGGGCGAACTCAGTTCAGCGCATCCTTGAGCGCCTTGCCGGCTCGGAAACGCGCGCGTCGGCCTGCTGGCACCACCACTTCCTCGCCGGTTTGAGGATTGCGCGCCTTGCGCTCGGCGCTGTGGGACGCGACGAACACGCCAAACGAGGGCAATCGCACTTCGTCGCCCTTCTTCAGCGCTTGGGTGATCGCCTCGAACACTGCGTTGACCGCCTCCTCCGCCTTCAACTTTGAATCGCTCATGCGCTCGGCGACGTCGGCGACCAATTCTGCTTTGTTCATAGTTCAAACCCCCTGGCGATCTCTCGAAAGCTTCGACGCACGCTAGGCAATCCCGTTCTGGGCTGCCTTCCGCGCCTATGGCGCGGGAGCTAGGGGCAATTCGGGGCGCCGCGCAAGCCTCATCCGACACGGAAAATCAGTGCGGACGCGCACCCTCGCGGCCATCGGCGGCGCCGCTAGCGCGCTGATCCTCGGCGAGCGAATCCTCGTCGGTCCATTCGATCGGCGTCAGCGGACGGGTCAGCGCCTTGGCCAGCACTTCATCGACGGTCGATACCGGCACGATCTCAAGCCCCGATTTTACGTTGTCGGGGATCTCGGCGAGATCCTTTTCGTTCTCCTTCGGGATCAGCACCGTGCGTACGCCCCCGCGCAGCGCCGCGAGCAGTTTTTCCTTCAAGCCGCCGATGGGCAGAACCCGCCCGCGCAGGGTGATTTCCCCGGTCATGGCCAGATCCTTGCGGATCGGCACGCCGGTGAGCACCGAGACGATCGCCGTCGCCATCGCCACGCCCGCGGATGGGCCGTCCTTCGGCGTCGCCCCCTCGGGCACGTGGACGTGGATATCCCGGGCGCGGAACAGCGGCGGCTTTATCCCGAACTGGACCGAGCGCGCGCGCACATAGGAATTGGCGGCCGAAATCGATTCCTTCATTACGTCCTTCAGATTGCCGGTGACGGTCATCGCGCCCTTGCCCGGCATCTGCACCGCTTCGATGGTCAAAAGATCGCCGCCCGCTTCAGTCCAGGCAAGGCCGGTAACAATGCCGATCTGATCTTCCTTGTCGGTTTCGCCGAAGCTGTATTTCCACACGCCGGCATAATCGGACAAGTTCTTGACCGAGATTTCAACCTTGGCTTTTTTCTTTTGTTCGATTTCACGCACGGCCTTGCGCGCCAGATTGCCGATCTCGCGTTCGAGCGAACGCACGCCGGCCTCACGCGTGTAGCGCCTAATAATGTCACGCAACGCGTCTTCCGAGAGGCTGAACTCGTTCTTCTTCAGGCCATTGTTTTCGTATTGCTTGGCCAGCAAGTGCCGCTTGGCGATTTCGAGCTTTTCGTCCTCGGTGTAGCCGGGGATGCGGATAATCTCCATGCGGTCAAGCAGGGCTTGCGGCATGTTGAGGCTGTTGGCGGTAGTGATAAACAGCACGTCCGAGAGGTCGTAATCCACTTCGAGATAATGATCGTTGAAGGTGGAGTTTTGTTCGGGATCGAGCACTTCGAGCAAAGCCGCCGAAGGGTCGCCGCGATAATCGGCGCCCAGTTTGTCGATCTCGTCCAGCAAGAACAGCGGATTTGACGATTTCGCCTTCTTCATCGACTGAATGACGCGCCCCGGCATCGAGCCGATATAAGTGCGTCTGTGTCCGCGAACTTCGGCCTCGTCGCGCACGCCGCCAAGCGACATACGCACGAAATCGCGCCCGGTCGCGCGCGCAATGGACTTGCCGAGAGAGGTTTTGCCGACGCCGGGCGGCCCGACCAGACACAGGATCGGTCCGCGCAACTTGTTGGTGCGCGCCTGCACCGCGAGATATTCAAGGATCCGATCCTTGACCTTGTCGAGGCCATAGTGGTCCTCGTCGAGTACGATCTGAGCGGCGTCGATGTCTTTCTTGATCTTCTTCTTGACGCCCCAGGGCAGTGACAAAATCCAGTCGAGATAATTGCGCACCACCGTGGATTCCGCCGACATCGGGCTCATCTGGCGCAGCTTTTTCAATTCGGCCTCGGCCTTGGTCTTGGCTTCCTTCGACAGCTTGGCGCTCTTGATGCGCACGTCCAGCTCGGCGATGTCATCGCGGCCTTCGTCGCCGTCGCCCAACTCGCGCTGGATCGCCTTCATCTGTTCATTGAGGTAATATTCGCGCTGCGTCTTTTCCATTTGCCGCTTTACCCGATTGCGAATTTTCCGTTCGACCTGTAGCATGCCAATCTCGCCTTCGATCAGGGCGAGGATGCGCTCCAGACGCCGGGGTACGTCGGCCTGTTCGAGCAGCGCTTGTTTGTCGGGAATTTTAACGCCGAGGTGCGCCGCGACGGAATCGGCGAGCCGCGACGGTTCGGCGATCTGGCTGATCGCCTGGTGCACTTCCGGCGGCGCCTTACGCGACAATTTCACGTAATTGTCCCATTGATCGATGACCGCGCGCGCGATCGCCCGCGCTTCCGGGGTGTCGGTATCGACTTCGTCGACCATTTCGACTTCTGCTTCGAAAAATTCGGCATTCTCGGTAAAGCTGGTGATGCGCGCGCGATGGCTGCCTTCGACCAGCACGCGCACGGTGCCGTCGGGAAGCTTCAACAGCTGCACCACATTGGCCACCGTGCCGATCGTATAAATACGGTCGGTCGAAGGCTCGTCCTCGGACGCATCCATCTGCGCGGCAAGCAGAATCTGCTTGTCCTTGCGCATCACCTCGTCAAGCGCGCGCACGGATTTGGCGCGGCCGACAAACAACGGCGCGGCCATCTTCGGATAGACCACGATGTCGCGCAGCGGCAGCACGGGAAGGACGCGTTTCTCGGCCATGACGGCTCCTTCAGAGACATTCGCGACTTGGGAAAAGCCCACTACGCTTCCGTTAACTCGCGGAATGTGGATGTGTTCGCACCTTGCTTCAAGGCCGGGCGCGGACGTTTATGCGGACAGCTCTGGATGTTCCGCTTGCGGAGAGCGCGGGACGGAAATCACCGCTGCCCGGCCGATTTCCGCGAAGCGAGAGTGGGCCCATGGCGCAGCTTGGCGCTGCAAGCAATGGTTTGTCGGATCGGTGGACCCCGGCCTGCGACTTGGTCGCCTCCTGGGAACGGGTTGAGGCCAGTTAGATTTACCCGACTGATTCCGTGCCGTTGCGGCGCTCGGAATAAATTTGCAGCGGCTTGGCCCGGCCTTCGACCACGTCGGCGGAAACCACCACCTCTTCAACCCCACGCATCGAGGGCAGTTCGAACATGGTGTCGAGCAGAATGCTTTCCAGAATCGAACGTAATCCCCGCGCCCCGGTCTTGCGGCCGATGGCCTTGCGCGAAATTGCCTTCAACGCATCGTCCGGAAACGAAAGCCGCACGTTCTCCATCTCGAACATACGCTGGTACTGCTTCACAAGGGCATTCTTCGGCTCGGTTAGGATGGTGACCAGCGCGGGTTCATCGAGATCCTCGAGCGTCGCCAGCACCGGCAGACGGCCGACGAATTCCGGGATCAGGCCGAATTTCAACAAATCGTCGGGCTCGACTTCACGCAAGATGTCGCCGGCGCGGCGATCTTCCGGCGCGCGCACCTCGGCGGCAAAGCCAATCGAGGAGCCGCGTCCGCGGGCGCTGATTATTTTTTCAAGGCCCGCGAATGCGCCGCCGCAAATGAACAAGATATTGGTTGTATCGACCTGCAGGAATTCCTGTTGCGGGTGCTTGCGTCCGCCTTGGGGGGGGACCGAGGCCACGGTGCCTTCCATGATCTTGAGCAGTGCTTGCTGCACGCCCTCGCCCGACACATCGCGGGTGATGGAGGGATTGTCGCTCTTGCGCGAAATCTTATCGACTTCGTCGATGTAGACGATGCCGCGTTGGGCGCGCTCGACGTTGTAATCGGCCGATTGCAGCAATTTCAGAATGATGTTTTCGACATCCTCGCCGACATAACCCGCTTCGGTGAGCGTTGTCGCGTCGGCCATGGTGAACGGCACATCGATGATGCGCGCCAAAGTTTGCGCCAGCAGTGTCTTGCCGCAGCCGGTGGGGCCGATCAGCAGAATGTTGGATTTCGCCAGCTCGACATCGCCGTTCTTGGCGGCGTGGTTAAGGCGCTTGTAGTGATTGTGCACCGCCACCGAGAGCACGCGCTTGGCATGTTCTTGGCCGACCACGTAATCGTCGAGAACGACCTTGATCTCTTTCGGGCTCGGCACGCCTTCCTTGGACTTGACCAAGGAAGTTTTGTGCTCCTCCCGGATGATGTCCATGCAGAGCTCGACGCATTCATCGCAGATGAACACAGTCGGTCCGGCGATGAGCTTGCGCACCTCGTGCTGGCTCTTGCCGCAGAACGAGCAATAGAGAGTGTTCTTGGACTCTCCGCTGGTCGTGCCCTTACTCATGCGCGATCCTTTGCGGGGTAGCGATTAACCAATGGTTACACAGGGAAAAAGGCGGCCTCGTGACCCCTTGCCCTCCCGCTGCTACATATGGTTGACCACCATCCCTTTCAAAAACGTTCACCGCCCGACCGCCCAAATCTGTCCAATTCGACCATAGCTAGGATGGGGCCGCAAGCTTATGGGGTTAGGAACGCCCTCAAACTCGGGCTAAGCACCTCCCGGGACGCCTTGGCTAAGCCCAAACGGGGCATCGGTCCGCGCGTAACATCGGCTTAAACCTGCCCCTCGGTCAGTTCGCGGCGCTCGAACACCCGATCGACGATCCCCCAGGATTTGGCCTCCTCGGCGGTCATGAAAAAATCCCGGTCAAGCGTCTTTTCCACCCGTTCGTAGGATTGGCCGGTGTGTTTGACGTAAATGTCGTTCAGGCGCTTCTTGGTAGCTAGGATGTCCTCGGCGTGGCGCTCGATATCCGAGGCGGGACCACGGTAGCCGCCCGATGGCTGGTGCAGCATCACTCGCGCGTTGGGCAGGCAAATGCGCAGGCCTTTCTCGCCAGCCGCCAGCAGCAATGATCCCATCGAGGCGGCCAGGCCCATGCACACCGTCGAGCACGGACTGCGGATGTATTGCATGGTGTCGTAGACCGCCAGCCCAGCGGTCACGTAGCCGCCTGGGCTGTTGATATACATAGCGATTTCGCGCTTTGGGTTTTCCGATTCCAGGAACAGAAGCTGCGCTGTGATGATCGCCGCGGTCTGATCGTCAATGCCCCCGGTGACGAAGATAATCCGCTCCTTCAGCAGCCGAGAAAAAATGTCGTACCTGTCATAGCCGCGGCTGGTCTGCTCTTGGACGCTCGGGATAATGATGCCCCGCAGTCGTTCTACCGGATCTTGCATGCATCATCCTCGTGCGGGGGCGCGAAGCCGGCCCACCCAGTACCAATTAGCGCGAAGCCCGACTCAGCGCGCCTGCGGGCCACATATTTGACGCTTGCCCGCCGCCCGCAAGCCCCGGCCGCCGCAATCAGCTTGTGGCTGGCGCGCCGGGCGCGTCGTCGTCGGCAAATAGGACTTCGCGGCTCACGGTCTCGTTGCTGACGGTGACCAGTTCGAGCACGTAATCTACGACTTTCTCTTCATATATGGGCGCCCGCACCTGGGCTACCAGCGCCGGAGTGCGCTGGTACATCTCGAAAATCTGTTTTTCCTTGCCGGGGAAATTGCGCGCCTGCGCGACGATCGCCTGTTTCACTTCCTCGTTGCTGACATCCAATTGTTTGTGACGCCGGCCGATTTCAGCCAGCACCAGACCCAGGCGCACGCGGCGCTCGGATATGGCGCGGTATTCGGCCTTGAGTTCGTCCTCGCTTTTACCGGTGTCGCTGGGGTCGAGGCGGCCTTCGGCCTTGTCGGCCTCGATCTGCCGCCAAATCTGGTTGAATTCGGCCTCCACCATGCGCGGCGGCAATGCGAAGGAATGGCTGGCGTCGAGCTTGTCGAACAGCGCGCGCTTGGCCTTGGCGCGCGATTGCTGGGCGTGCTCGTTCTCAAGCCGCCGCCGCAGCGCTTCCTTGAGCGCAGCGAGGCTATCGAAGCCCAGCTCGCTCGCCCAAGCATCGTCGGGCTCGCCCTGCTTGGGGCCGCGTACGGCCTTCACCTTGGTCTCGAACGCCGCCGCCTTGCCCTTCAGCGCTTCCACCGCATAGTCGTCAGGAAAACTCACGTTTAGGGTTGGCGCGTCGCCGGCCTTGGCGCCAATGAGTTGTTCCTCGAAGCCGGGAATAAATTGCTTCGAGCCGATGACGACCTGGGCGTCTTGCGCGGCGCCTCCGTCGAACGCTTCTCCGTCGATGCGGCCAACAAAATCGACTACCACCGCATCACCTTCGGCGGCAGCGCCGGTCTTGTCCTCGAATCCGCGATGGGCACGCACCATTTCCGCCAGCGCATCGGCGGCCTGCTCATCCGAAACCGCCGTGACCGGGCGGGTAATGGCGATGGTCTTGAGTTCCACCGGCTCGAAATCCGGCATCAGTTCAAGCGACAGCTCGAACCGCAGGTCGGCATGCCCGGCGGCGACCTGGGCAAGGTCGCTCTTCAGGTCGAGAACCGGTTCCCCGGCTGGGCGGGCATTGGCCTTTTCCAACGTTCGCTTGGTCGAATTCTGCACCGTCTCGTTGATGATATCCTGCATCATCGAGGGGCCGTAGAGCTTGCGGATGTGGCTGGCCGGCACCTTGCCCGGACGAAACCCATTGATGCGCATGCGCGGACGCACTTCCTCGATTTTGGCCTTCAGTTTCTGTTCGAGATCAGCGGCCGGCACGGTCACGTCATAGACGCGCAAAAGACCCTCGGAACGGCGCTCGGTGAGCTGCATCAATCAGGCTTTCGGCGCCGAAATCCCTTGCCGCCGGCGCTCTTTCACGGAAGGCGCGGCTTATGGCACGCACAACCTGGGCTGTCCACGCGGGGCCCGCGCGTGGTATCATGGACGCCATGAGGACCCTCGCCGCCCACCCCCGCATCGCCGGATCAAGTCCGGGGGAAGGCTGGTGCGGACGGCGGGAGTCGAACCCGCAAGCCTTGCGGCGCTAGGACCTAAACCTAGTGCGTCTGCCAGTTCCGCCACGTCCGCCTGCGGGTTCGTGTAAGGGGCAGTTGGACCGGCGTCCATGGCCCCGCTTTCGACACCCTTAGATACTTCATCGGCCCGAAAATCCCCGTCCAGTGGTATTTTACCTGGCGCACTCCCTTAGGTTGCACTACGCTGCCGGCGTGCTCGCCCCCCTCCTCCTAGCCGCCGGCCTGGTTCTGACGCAGCCCGTGGTGATCGACGGCGACACGCTGCGCGACGGCGAGGAGCGCTACCGGGTGGAAAACATCGATGCGCCCGAGCGCGGCCAGCGTGCGGAGTGCTTAGAGGAACGGGCGCTGGCGGAGGCCGCGCGCGCCTATGTCGGTGCCTGGATTGCCGCCGCCGTCCAAGTGGAGGTCGAGCCCAGTGGCCGCCGGGACCGCTACGGGCGCGTGGTCGCACGCGTCTCCATCGACGGTGTTGACTTGGGCGAGCGGCTCATGGCGCGCGGCCTCGCCCAGCCCTGGCGCGGCCGCAAGGCAAATTTCTGCGCCGGCGTCTTTTCAGTCCCAGCCGTTCGATGACACTTCCGCGGCGACTTCGTTGGTCGGGCGCGCGATTAGGCCCCCTTGCGTAACACGCACTTTGTAGCTCGCGCCGTCCGCCATCGTCATGTAGGCGCCGGAACCGTGGAGGGTGTCCACTAGCGGCGCATAACGGCTATATTCGCGAGCCATCGGCCACAAGTCGATGCCACTTTGACGGGTCGGGCGAATGTCATAGGCGCTGCGCTCGGCGGTTAGCTCCTGTTGTGTGTCCGTGTAGCGGCCGGAGAAGCGGTCGAGCCGGTATTGGGCGTTGAGGCCTAGCACGTTGGCCCAAGGCTTCCACTTCAGAACACGCGCCTCAATGCGCCATTCGTCACCGTGAACTTCGAATGGCGGATGAGTGACGCCTTCAGGGTTCTGCTCGCTCGGCGGCTCGACGACAATGGCTTCGAACAATTGCGGGCCTTTTTGGCGCAGTTCGATGGTCGCCACGTCTTGTTCCCAGGTGAGCTGATGGTAGGTCTGAACATTGAGCCCCAAAAGCCCGCCAATCGCGGCAATCCCGAGAAACGTCGCCCCGCCCAGCACGCCGCGTCCGCCCTTGAAGGGCCGACCGCGGAACATCCAGCCAAGCCCCGAGAGCACAATCGCCAAGCCCACGACGGCAACCACGCCGGGGATGATCCACCACCACCAAACCATTTGTCCGATCCCCTCTGGAACGAGTGTCCGCTCAACCCCTAGCCCAAAACCTGGCCCCAAAACAGACCCGATTAGCCGATGTCGTGGCCGCGCAGGGGGTGCGGCGCTAAATCATTGAGAATTACCGGTAAAAGGCCGGGCAGATCCTCCGCAATCAGCCCCGGGCCGGCGGCTGCGCCAAGCTTGCCGTGTAGCCAAACCGCGGCAGCCGTGGCCTCGAAACTGGCCATACCCTGGGCGATCAGCCCCGCGATCAGCCCGGCAAGCACATCGCCTGAACCTGCGGTGGCTAGGAATGGCGTGCCCGTGATGTTGACTATGGCGCGCCCGTCCGGCGCGGCGATCACGGTGTCGGGCCCTTTCAGCAGCACAATGCAGCCAGCGTGCGAGGCCGCCGCGCGCGCCGCTTCAATTTTGTTTATCGCGGCCTCGATCAGACCGGGAAACGCGCGTTTGAATTCGCCCACGTGAGGCGTCAGCACGTCGCGCGCAGCGAGCTTGGAATTCATCGGCGCGCGCAAGGTAATCGCGTCGGCGTCGAGCACCAGCGGGCAACGTTGCCGCGTTTGAAGCGCTGCGTCGAGCCGCGCGGCGTGTTCCGGCGCGAGCCCGAACGCGGGCCCGATGAGCATGCATTGCGCGCTCCGCGCCGCTTCGCAATAGGCTTCCGGCGTCTCGGATTCGCGCAGCATGATGGCAGTGAGTTGCGCCGCGTTTTCGGCCGTCGCGTCGGGCGGGCTTAATATCGTGACGAGACCCGCGCCCACACGCAGCGCCGCGCGCGCCGCAAGCCGCGCCGCGCCCGTGCGCGCATGACCCCCGCTCGCCACCATTACCTGTCCGCGCGCGTGCTTGTGGGTGTCGAAAGCGGGCCAGGGAAAGTCCCACAGCGCCGGCGTGTTTTCCCAAAGCGCAAGGTTCCGCGCCGCGACCACGCTTTCGGGAGCGCCTATTTCGGCGACCAGGACTTCACCGCAAAACCCACGCCCCGGCATCAGCACGTGCGCGGGCTTCTTGCGTACGAAAGTGACGGTAAGACCAGCGTGGAAGCACAAATCGCCAAACGGCTTGCCGGTATCGCCCACAAGCCCGCTGGGCACATCGAGTGCTACGACGCGCTCGGGAAAAACCGCCAAATCCCGGGCCAGACGTGCGCTTTCGCCCTCCAGCGGGCGTGACAATCCCGCGCCAAACAGCGCGTCCACGAACAGTTCCGCGTTGTTCTTTCCAGCGCCGATCGGATGTGTCTCCCCGGCCCACGCGCTTGCTCCATCCGCGGCGTCTCCCCGCAACTGTTCGGGCGAAACCAAGGTTTCCACCCACACCGGCCAGCCGGCCGCTTGCAACATGCGGGCAGCGACCCAACCGTCTCCGCCATTATTACCCGGACCGCACAACACCGCCGTCGGGCGCGGGGTGAAGCGCTCCGCGATGGCCTCGGCCACGGCGCGGCCGGCATTTTCCATCAGCGTCCGCGTCGGCACGCCGGCGGCGGCGCAACCCGCATCGATCCCGCGCATTTGCGCAACGGTGATAATTTCGCCGCTCACCGCACCTCCCCTTGGCTCATCTCGGCGCCTAAGCGCAGCAGGCGCAATGCGCCATTGTTCAGCTCAAGCGCGGTGATGGAGGCGAAGTCGGGCCTGCAGACTATGGTCTGATCACGCCCGAGCGCCGCGCCGACAATCGCATTGATGGCGATGAAATGGGTGAAGACGGCGCTATCGGCCTCGACCTCGCACATAGCGGCCAGCACATCGTCGCGCCAGGCGCGCACTACCGAGTCGAGCGAGATCCATGAGCGCGGCCCGTCGCCATCGCGCCATGGGAAATTCTCCATCAGCCACGCTCGCCGATCCTCGACCACAGCTGGTGTCGCAACTTCGCTCACGCGCGACTCCACGCCTAGCCGCGCCTGCGAAAGACCGACATAGGGCGCGGCTGTCTGCCGGCAGCGGCGCATCGGCGAGGACAAGACCTGCAAGCGGCCTTTGTTCGCCAACACCGAGGCCGCCGCTTCCGCCTGGGCGAGGCCGCGATCGGAAAGCGCCGGATCGGTGTCCGCGCCACCCCAATCCTTTCGGGGCTCGCCATGTCGGATAAGGAACAATCTGGTCACGCGGTCAGTTTAGGCGCGACGCCAGCGCTGGCCAGCCGTTTCAACGGGCGCCGGCGCCCGCCAAGCAGGCGCCCTAGGCGGGGACAGGCCAATAGCGCCGGTTGGCTCTTTGCGACTCGCCGCCCACCGGTCCATTACAGTCGCCAGCACGCCCGTGGGAGCGCCTGAAAATGAAGAAAATCGAAGCTATTATCAAACCCTTCAAACTCGACGACGTCAAAGAGGCGCTCCAGGAAATTGGCTTGCAAGGCATGACGGTGATCGAAGCCAAGGGCTTTGGCCGCCAGAAGGGCCACACCGAGCTCTATCGCGGCGCCGAATACGTGGTCGATTTCTTGCCCAAGTTGAAAATCGAAGTCGTTGTCAGCGACGACCAGGTGGACGCGGCCCTTGAAGCCATCCAGCGCGCCGCCAAAACCGGCAAGATCGGCGACGGAAAGATTTTTGTGATCAATGTCGAAAGCGTGGTGCGAATCCGCACTGGCGAAACCGGCGCGGCGGCGGTTTGATCGCACCGCGCGAGCGATTCTCTTGGCGTCCATCAATGGAGAACCAGATGTCCGATGAAATCATGAAGCTGATCAAGGACAAGGAGGTCCATTACGTCGATCTCCGCTTCACCGACCTGCGCGGCAAGATGCAGCACGTCACCTTCGATGTCGGCATGATCAACCCAGACATCTTCGCCGAAGGGCTGATGTTCGACGGCTCCTCGATCGCGGGCTGGAAGGCGATCAACGAGAGTGACATGGTGATGCGGCCCGATTCCACTCTCGCCCACATCGATCCGTTTTACCAACAAACCACGCTGGCGCTGTTTTGCGACATTCTCGAACCCGGCACGCTGCAACCCTATTCGCGCTGCCCGCGCTCGATCGCCAAGAAAGCCGAAGCCTATGTGAAATCTTCCGGCGCGGGCGACGTCGCCTATTTTGGTCCGGAAGCCGAGTTTTTCGTTTTCGACGACGTGCGCTGGTCCACTGATCCGTGGAACACCGGCTATTCGTTCGATTCAAGCGAATTGCCGGTCAACACCAACAAGCCCTACGAAGGCGGTAATCTGGGCCATCGCCCAGGCCCGAAGGGCGGCTATTTCCCGGTGCCGCCGATCGATTCCTTGCAGGACATCCGCGGCGAAATGCTGGCCGTGATGGGCCAGATTGGCTTGCAGCCTGAAAAGCACCACCACGAAGTCGCGCCCGCGCAGCACGAACTTGGGCTCAAGTACAACACGCTGACGCGCATGGCCGATTCGATGAATCTATACAAATACATCGTCCACCAAGTGGCCGCGACCTATGGCAAGTCGGCCACCTTCATGCCGAAACCCTTTTTCAAGGACAATGGCTCTGGCATGCACGTGCACCAGTCGATCTGGAAGAAGGGCGCGAACCTGTTCGCCGGCGACCGCTACGCCGATCTCTCGGAGACCTGCCTTTTCTATATTGGCGGCATTATAAAGCACGCCAGGGCCATCAACGCATTCGCCAATTCCACCACCAATTCCTACAAGCGCCTAGTCCCAGGCTACGAAGCGCCGGTGCTGCTTGCATATTCGGCGCGAAACCGTTCGGCCTCCTGCCGCATCCCGCACGGCGCGGGCGCAGGCGCCAAGCGCGTCGAGGTGCGCTTCCCCGATCCCGCCGGCAATATGTATTTGACTTTCACCGCGCTGCTGATGGCGGGCCTCGACGGCATCGAGAAGAAAATCCATCCCGGCGATCCGCTCGACAAGAACCTCTACGATCTGCCGCCGGAAGAGCTGAAGGACGTGCCTACCGTGTGCGCCAGCTTGCGCGAAGCGCTGACGCGCCTCGATTCCGACCGAGACTTTATGACGAAGGGCGGCGTCATGGGCGACGATTTGATCGACGCTTACATCGACTTGAAAAAAGAAGAACTCGACCGCATCGAAACCCACCCCCACCCCGTGGAGTTCGACATGTATTACAAGGCGTAGGTACGGACCGCCGGCTTCCAGCCGGTAGAACAAAAGAGCCGGACGAAAGCCGGCGATCCGCGAAGAATCCCCCTTGCGAAATTCGCCTTTGCGGCAGCAAGCTGTGGGCTTGGTTTCGACAGGAGCAAATCCATGGCCGCTTCCCCGACCGCGAAGAAAGCCGCAAAGAAAACCGCACCTAAAATGCCGACCAAGCGCGGCAAGCTCAGCGCCAAGGAACATTCGCCGCTGGCGCCCTACCTCAAAGTCAAAGGCGCCAAGGCGGCGATCGAGTTCTACAAGAAGGCGTTCGCCGCCAAGGTCCGTATGCTGATGGACGCCGACGATAAAAAACGCGTCATGCACGCAACACTGTATATCAATGGCGGCGAACTGATGCTGTCGGACGAATTCGCCGAGTTTGGCGATCCCGCCACCGTGCCCCCGCCCAATGTGAAAACCTCAACGGTTTCGATCCATCTGCAGGTGGACGATTCCGACAAATGGTGGGCGCGCGCGTTGCAGGCCGGCGCCAAAGTGGTGATGCCGCTGGCCGACCAATTCTGGGGCGACCGTTTCGGCATGGTCCGCGACCCGTTTGGGCACGTCTGGTCGATCGCCTCGCCGATCAGGAAAAAGAAGAAAACATAAATCCATCGGCTCATATCAACGGCCCGAAGCGCTGACTCACGCGTTAGCACCACCTATCCCCGGGACGATGCGTCAGCGTCGGGCCCGGGGCCCATAGACACAGGGTTGAGTTCATGGGCCCCGGACTTCGCGTGCCGCGAATCCGGGGATGGGTGGGTCATTGTTTGAAGGCCGCTGGGTGTCAGCTGTGGATCGGCGCACGCCGTTCGTCCTCCGACACGGGGGAGAAGGGCCTTACCCTTTCAACCTAGCCGTCACCTGCTTGCGGAACGCCTCGCCGTAGGGCGGGCGCAGCAGGGCCAGGATTTCGCTGCCGATTTGGCGGTACACGGCCTTTTCGTGCGAAAACTCGGTAAAGCCGCGATGGCCGTGATAAGCGCCGGTGCCGGAGGGACCAATGCCGCCGAACGGCAAATCGTCCATCGAAAAATGGAAGATCACGTCGTTGATGGTGACGCCGCCCGAATGCGTGCGCGCCAGCAGCGCCTCGCTCTCGGCCGCGTCGTCGCCGAAATAATAAAGCGAGAGCGGCCTGGCGCGCGCGTTGATGTCGGCGATGGTCTCTGCAAAGGCATTGTACCCGCGAACCGGCAGCACCGGGCCAAAAATTTCCTCCTGCATCACGCCCATATCGTCGGTGGCGCCGAGGATGAGCGTGGGTGGGATTTTGCGGTGTTCTTGTTGTGAAAAATCCTCGTTGCCGGGATTGAGTTCGATCACATCGGCGCCTTTTGATTTGGCGTCGGCGATGAGCGCGCGCACGCGGTCATAATGGCGCTGATTGATCATGGCGGTGTAATCGCCATTGTCCTTGATGGCAGGGTACATTTTCGTCACCGCCGCGCGCGCGGCGGTGACGAAACCGTCCACGCTTTCAGCTGGCGCCAACACGTAATCCGGGGCCAAGCATACTTGTCCCGCATTCATGACTTTTCCGGCCATGATGCGCGCGGCCGCTTTGGCCATATCGGCGCCGCGGCCGATGATGACGGGAGATTTGCCGCCGAGTTCGAGCGTCACCGGGGTTAAATTCTCCGCCGCGGCGCGCATGACCTGACGGCCCACCGAGGTGGCGCCTGTGAAGATGAGATGGTCGAAGGCCAATCCCGCGAACGCCGCGCCCACGTCCGGCCCGCCTAGCACCACGGCAAGCTCGTCCTCGTCGAAGTACAGATCAAACAATTGCGCCAGCAGCGCGGAGGTGGCCGGGGTGAATTCCGACGGCTTCAGCATCACGCTATTACCCGCCGCGAAAGCGCCGGCGATGGCGTCCAACGCCAATTGCACGGGAAAGTTCCACGGCGTCATCACGCCGACCACGCCCTTCGGCTGAAAGCGCACTTCCGCCAGCGCGCCGAGCACACTAAGCGCCGCCGGCGATACCTTGCGCGAGCGTGGCTTCATCCAAGCATCGAGATTGGCGCGCGCGTATTTGAGCGGACCGATGGCGCCGGCGATATCGGTGAGCCGCGTCATATCGGCCGAGCGCACGCCAAAATCGGCCTGGATCGCGGCCACCAACTCGTTCTGCTGGGTTAACAACAAATCGATGCAGCGCGTCAGCCTGTCCTTGCGCAGCTGCGCATCGGGCGGGCCGCGGCGAAGCTGAGCGCGCTTTTGGACGTCGAGCAGCACCTGCATCCGCGCTTTGGCCGCCTCGATGGCGAGATTAACCGATGTGTCCACGAAGCGCCTCCAACAGAAATTGCGCGCGAGCATAAACCCCCGCCCCTAGCGTCAGCGCAATCGGTGTTTGCGAGCAACGCTCAAGAAAATTTACCATTCGTCCATTTTCCCCCTCCAAACCTTACCGAGACCGCAGATTCGGGAGAGCTGGTGAGCGAACAAGACACCCTCCTGCAGGGACCCAGCGGGTCCGCCACGGCCCAGGAGACGCTGGAGCTCATGCGCGGCCACGGCGTGGTGCCGACCGGGGCCAATTACGAGCTGTGGCTGGATTACAAGCTTGGATGCAACCCGCAACTCAAGACGGCGATCGACGCCAGAATCGCATCCGGCGAGGGCTTCGCGCCCGAGATCAGCGCCGAATTGCACGCAGCCTTTTTTTCGAGCGCCGACCCATCCGCGCAAATCGTCGCCGCTGGCGAACGCCTTGCCCGCGACCTGGGTCAAGTCATCGCGTTTTTGCAACAAACCGAGGAAAAGAGCGGTGATTACGGGCGCAAGCTGGAAAGCGCCGCTACCGACCTCAACCGCGGGCTGGCGCCCGAGCAAATCCGCCAGCTTGTCTCCAGTCTGGCCGCCGCCACGCTCGACATGGCTAACCACAACCAGCTCCTCACCACCGAGCTGAATAATTCCACCCGCGAACTCGACACCCTGCGCACGACGCTGGATTCAGTGCGGGTGGAATCACTTACCGACGGTCTAACCGGGCTGGCCAACCGGCGCATGTTCGACGAGACGCTGCGCATGCGCATGGAAGAGGCGCGTGCGCAGCGCGGCGCGCTCTGCTTGATGCTGTGTGACATCGATCACTTCAAGCGCTTCAACGACACCTGGGGCCACCATACCGGCGACCAAATCCTGCGCTTCCTGGCTAGCGCCATGCAGGCCCATGTCCGCCACGACTTCCTCATCGCGCGCTATGGCGGCGAGGAATTCGCCATCGTGATGCCGCGCTTGTCAGTGCAGCAGGCCGCGCTGGTCGCCGAGGCCTTGCGCGGCGCCATTCAAGCCAAGCGCCTGCGCCGACGTTCCACCAACGAGGATCTGGGACAGGTCACCGTCTCGATGGGGATCGCACGCCTGCAGCCCGGCGACACACCGCAAGGGCTGATCGAGCGCGCCGACGCGTGCCTCTACGCCTCCAAGCGCAACGGCCGCAACCAAGTGACGACGGACGCCGCGCCCGTACTCTACGTTGCTTAACCTGGTGCGTTGTTAACCAAGCCCACGGCAAGGCTTCTCTAACTTCACCCTGTTAGCCTGCGTCGCATGCAAGAGCTCGCCTCGATCGCCGAAATGATCCGCATTTGGCTGGAAGGCGGCACTTGGGCCGACATCCAGGCGACGCGCGGATTCCATGCGCTGGTGGCGAGCGCCGCCTGGCTCATTCCCTCTACCATTATCATGCTGGGCATCGGCATGACTGAGTGGCATGAAACCCCGCTCGGCGTCTGGATGGGGGCGCGGCGCCCCCACGCCAACAATTGGACCGAACGCGCTCGCGACCTCGACAAGGACGGACTGCCGGATTTCTGAACCTTAACGCTTCGGTTTGGACTTCGCCTTGACTTTCGCCACACCCAGCGCCTTGCGGCCCCAGGCTGCGGCCAGATCCGGGTCGTCAAGCGCGGCCTCGGGCAAACGCCAATAACCCATCTCAACTTGCTCGCCCGCGCGCAGCCCCGTCCCCGGCGTCCACACGAACGGCCCGCTGCCCTCGGCCTTGAGTTCAGCCTTCAGCGCATCGTCCACCTTCAAGTGAATCACATCGTCGGCAAGCAAGCCGAACATCAATCCATCGGCGTACACACCGGCGCCGCCGAACATGCGCTTGACTTGCACCGGCCCGAGCCCCGCGAATAATTCGCGCACGAAATCGTGGAAGCTGCCGGCGGCCATCGCTTAGACCAACCGCCACAAGTATCGACTCACGCCGCGCTCACCCATCCCCGGGGCGCCGTGCAAGGGCGATCTCGGGGCCCATAAACACAAACGTTCGTGTTTATGGGCCCCGGACTGCGCGTTTCGCGCATCCGGGGATGGGTGGGTCAACACTCTCAGTTTTTGGGTATCACGCTTCCGCCTTCGCCGCCACGATGGTGACGCTCTCGCCGCAGCCACATGCATCTGTCTGATTGGGGTTGCGGAATACGAAGCGGGAGGCGAGCCGGCCGGCTTCGTAATCGATCTGCGAGCCAAGCAGGAACATGATGGCTTCGGCTTGCACCAAGATGCGCACGTCCTTGTCCTCGACCAATTCGTCGAACGGCGCGGGCGCCTCGGCATAATCGAGTTTGTATTCCATGCCGGCGCAACCGCCGTTGACCACGCCGACGCGCAGATAGGGCTTTTCGCCCGCAGCCATGATCTCGCGCACGCGCGTCGCGGCTGCGTCCGTTAGCGTAACAATCTTCGGTCTCGGCCTGCTCATCTTCTCACAACATGTTCAATTCGAGTTTGGCTTCATCGCTCATCCGCGCCGGCGTCCAGGGCGGCTCGAACACCAGATTCACGTTCGCGCTCTTTACGCCTTCGACCTTGCGCGCCGCGTCCTCAACCCAGCCCGGCATCTCGCCCGCCACCGGGCATCCCGGCGCGGTCAATGTCATCTCGACATCGACATGGCCTTGCTCGTTGATATCGACTCTATAGATGAGCCCCAGTTCGTAAATATCAACCGGGATTTCCGGATCGAACACGGTCTTGAACGACGCCACCAGATCATCGGTGATGCGGTCAAGTTCGGCCTGCGGCAGCGCGGCGGGCGGCGGGGATGTGAGCGTGTCCATCATTGTAAGAACCCGTAAGTGATCACCCACCCATCTCCGGATGCGCGGCACGCGCAGTCCGGGGCCGCTAAGCACAGACGATTGTGTGTATGGGCCCCGGGCCCGCCGCCTCGCGACGTCCCGGGGATGGGTGAATGTAAGTGAATCAGCATTTGTGACCCGAATTCTGTTCTGGTTCCAAACGTCGCAGGATTCGATCCAAGCACGCCAATACTAGCTCGAACGAGCGCGTTTGAGCATCAAGGTCCGCCTTGATCGCCTCGATCTCGCTAAGGATCCGCGCTTCCATCGCGCGTTCGGCTGTTGAATCCATACCCGTCACGAAAGCAGTTTCCGCGCCTTGTGCAGTGCTTCGATGAACATATCGACCTCTTGCAGCCGATTATAGCACGCAAAACTCGCCCGCGCAGTGGCGATGACGCCGAGGCGCTGCATCAAGGGCTGGGCGCAATGGTGGCCGGCGCGCACGGCGACACCCTGCCGATCTAGGATTTGCGCCACGTCGTGGGGATGAGCACCGTCCACCGAGAAGGCGATGATCGCGCCCTTGTCAGGCGCCTGCCCGTGCAGCTTGACCCAATTGAGGCTGCGCAGCCCCTCCATGGCGCGGTCACGCAGCGCCGCCTCATGCGCCTCAATGGCGAGGCGATCATTGGCTTCAAGCCAGTCAATCGCGGCTTTCAGCCCGATAGCTTCGAGAATAGGAGGCGTGCCCGCTTCGAAGCGGTGGGGTGGATCATTGTAGCTGACGCGCTCGCGTTCGACCGTGTCGATCATCTCACCGCCACCCTCGAAGGGCGTTAATGCCGCCAGGCGCGCGGTCTTGCCGTAGAGTACGCCAATACCGGTGGGCCCGTAGAGCTTGTGGCCGGTCATCACATAAAAATCGACGCCGAGCGCGGCGACATCGATACGGCCATGCACGGCGGCTTGGCAGCCGTCGAGCAGAACCGGCGCGCCCTTGGCGTGAGCAATACGCACGATCTCCGCCGCCGGCGTCTTGGCGCCCAGAACGTTCGACAGGTGGGTGAGCGCCAGCATTTTAGTGCGCGGGCCGATCAGCGCATCAAGCAGCGCCAAATCAATGGCGCCGTCGTCATCGACATCGAACCATTTCAGCACAGCGCCTTTTCGTTCGCGCAGGAAATGCCAAGGCACGATGTTTGAATGATGCTCCATCACCGAAAGCACGATTTCATCGCCGGCTTTGATGTCGAGCCCGCCGGCGACGATGTTGATCGCCTGCGTGCCGCTCTTGGTGAACACGATGTTTTCGGGCGACGGCGCATTGATGAAACGCGCGACCGTGGCGCGCGCGCTTTCAAAAGCTTCCGTGGTTTCGTTAGCGAGCGCGTGCAAACCGCGATGCACGTTGGCGTAAGACCCGCGCATGGCCCCCGCCATCGCCGCGATCACCGCTTCAGGCTTCTGCGCGCTGGCGGCATTGTCGAGATAGACCAAGGATCGCCCATGCACCTGGCGCGACAGGATCGGAAATTGCGCGCGAATGGCTTCCGCTTCGAAGCTCATGACGCTCGCTCCGTTGCATCTTGGACCGCCAGCGCCCCCGCCGGCGAGACGCCGGCGGTCCAAGTATTTGGCGCGCCTCGCAACCACGCACCAATCCGGCCCAGGATTTCCGCACGTGTTTCGTCTGGCGCCCATTCGGGGACCGCATCCACCAAAAACGCCTCGATCAACAACGCCCGCGCGTCCGCTTCCAGCACGCCGCGCGAGCGCATGTAGAACAAAGCACTTTCGTCCAAACCGCCCGCCGTGTTGCCATGCGCACATTGCACGTCATCAGCGTGGATCATCAATTCAGGCTTGGCGAAAATCTCGGCGCCTTCCTCCAACAACAGGCCGTGGTGATATTGCCGCGCGTCGGTCTTTTGCGCGCCCGGCGCCACCAGTATCTTGCCTTGAAACACGCCGCGCCCGCGCGTCCGCGCGACCCCCTTGATCAATTGGCGCGTGGTCCCGCCGGGCGCCTTGTGCACGATACTGGAAGTGAGGTCCGCGTGGCGGCCGGGACCAGCCATGTAAACGCCATTCAATTCAACGCCCGCGCCTTCACCCTCGATTTCCACCTTCGTTTCCATGCGCGCGAGCTTTGCGCCTTCGGCCATGATGAATTGCTGAAACTGGGCGCCCGCGCCGACGCGCACATGCGCCGCGTCGAGAATAATTCCGCTTTCGGCGTCACTTTGAACGACGATACGGCAAAGTCGCGCACCGGGCGCCAAATCCACTTCAAGCAAGCGCGGCTCAAGATTGGCGTAAGTGGGGCGATCGACGCGGACCAGCGCTTCGCCCGCCGCCAAGCGCAGCTCCTCCACCCGGCCACACTGAGCGGCAAGCGCGCCGATAACGCCGCCGCACGCGAACGCCGATGTCACATGCGGGTCGGCGCGGTCGCGTCGCAACACAAACTGCACGCGCTCGTCCATCGCGCGTGCGAGGTCGGAATATTTCCACGCCTCGTTGCGGCGTGTGGGCAGGTCGACCAGCTGGATCACGCCGCCCTCAGGTATTTGTCGTAGCCTTCTCGCTCCAATTCTAGCGCAAGTTCCGGCCCGCCGCTGGCGGCTATCTGACCGCGCGCCAGCACGTGAACGCGATCGGGTTTGATGTAATCCAACAGCCGCTGATAATGGGTGATCACCAGCATGGCGCGGTTTGGCCCCCGCAGCGCATTGACGTTCTCAGCGACGATTTTCAGCGCATCGATATCGAGCCCGGAATCGGTTTCGTCCAAAATTGCAAAGCGCGGCTCGAGCACCGCCATTTGCAGCGCCTCGAAGCGTTTTTTCTCGCCGCCGGAAAAACCGACATTGAGCGGCCGTTTCAGCATCTCGGCATCGATCTTCAGCGCTGCGGCCTTGGCCCGCAGCAGTTTCAGGATTTCCGGCGCTGACATCGGCTCAAGCCCGCGCGCTTTACACTGGGCATTGAGCGCCGCTTTTAGAAACGCGATGGCCGAGAGGCCTGGGATTTCGACGGGGTATTGAAACGAGAGGAACAGGCCCTTTGCCGCGCGCTGCTCCGGCGAGAGCGCGAGCAAATCAGCGCCGTCGAGCGCGGCCTCGCCTTGCGTCACCTCATAGCCATCGCGCCCGGAGAGCGCATAGGCGAGCGTGGATTTTCCCGAACCGTTCGGACCCATCAGCGCGTGCGTCTCGCCGGCGGGCACTGATAGCGTCAGGCCCTTGATAATTTCGGCGCCGCCGGCGGCGACATGGAGGTTGGAAACATCAAACATGCGGCTTTGCCTCCCCGTAATCCGCAACGGTTCGGTTGGGATCGCCCTTGGCGCGGGCGACGGTGATAAACCAGCCCGCGCCGACGAGCGCCGCAACCACGAAAACAATCGTCCCCTGCACGAGATAGCCGCCCGCCCCCATCCAGGCGAAGGCCAGCCCGCCAATGCTCAATACCGCGACATAAACAGCGCTCGCTGCAAACCCCTTCCAATGCACCGGCGCCATCGACTTGCGCCGATCGCCGACCGGAAAACGGCGCGCGAACCAGTATTCGGTCATGGAGCAATCATTCCTCCGGCTTCACGTGGGTTAAATCTTGCCGCGCGTCGTAGAGAGCGACGACCCGCACGAGTTGGTCCTCCACTTTGTAGACCACGATCTTGTGCCAGCGGGTTAGGCTCAGCTCTCGGAGCCCTGGCCAGCGCGAGGCTCGTGCAATAAAAGGATGCGTCGCGAGCCGCCTGGCAGCTGCTAGTGGTCCGATTCCAACATTCGCATCCCGTTTCGGCCCGCTCTGTTGCGAATGTTGGAATCATAGGGACCACTAGCAAGTATAGGTTTCTAGTGGAGTTTATGGATTTGACATTCGCTACCAGCTTGCCGCTTACACCGGATGCGAATGTCAAATCCACTCCACTAGCACGGCTTTCGCCGCACGCTCTGCGGCGCGCGGATTCTCGACAATGAGGTAGTCGATGTATGCGTTGAATTGCCGGCGGGCGGGCGTGGACCATTCGACCGTCCTCATCGACCGAACTTGGCGCACATGTCGGCGAACACCGTTTCGTGCGACACCACATCGCCGCGCTCGATGGCGGCCAGACCCTCTTCAATTGCGGCAATCTGTTCCGGTGTAAACGGAGGTTGATCCGCACCGATGAGCGCCGTTTCCGCCAACACTTCCAAGGCCGTGGCTATGACTGGCCCTGCCTTCTCCTGCATCTGTGCCGCTAGCACTTCAAGCAAGCGGGCATGCTTTTCATCGAGGTCAATCGTCACACTGCTCATTCTCCGCTCCATCGATTCAACCTTGCCGTCTTCCAAGAAAACGCGCCGCCCACCGTCGTGCCGTTCGCGGTCACTGGCCCCATCACCTTGTGTCGGGAGTAATTCGCCCATACTAATTCATCAAGCATCGCGAGATCCGTATTGGCGCTCATCCCACGCTCCCTTCCAAACTCACTTCCACCAGCTTCTGCGCCTCCACCGCGAATTCCATGGGCAGTTTCTGCAGCACTTCGCGCACGAAGCCGTTGACCAGAAGCGCCACTGCTTCCTCCTCCGGGACGCCGCGCGAGCGGAGGTAGAAGAGCTGATCGTCGGAAAGCCTGGTGGTGGTGGCTTCGTGTTCGAATTGCGCGTGCGGGGTGCGGGTTTCGACGTAGGGCACGGTGTGGGCCGAGCATTTGTCGCCGATCAGCAATGAATCGCATTGGGTGTGATTGCGCGCGCCTTTGGCCTTTGCGTGCGCGGAAACGAGGCCGCGATAGGCGTTGGAGGAGCGCCCCGCGGAGATGCCTTTGGAGAGGATGCGCGAGCGCGTGTTCTTGCCCAGATGCACCATCTTGGTTCCGGTGTCCGCTTGTTGGCGCCCGTTGGTGACGGCGATGGAGAAAAACTCGCCGACGCTGTCGTCGCCGCGCAGGATGCAGCTCGGGTATTTCCAAGTGATGGCCGAGCCAGTTTCTACTTGTGTCCACGATATCTTGGACCGCTTTCCACGGCAGTCTCCACGTTTTGTCACGAAATTGTAGATCCCGCCTTTCCCGTCTGAATCGCCCGGCCACCAATTCTGCACCGTGGAATATTTGATCTCCGCGTCGTCAAGCGCGACAAGTTCGACGACCGCGGCGTGCAGCTGGTTTTCATCGCGCATCGGCGCGGTGCAGCCCTCGAGGTAGGAAACGTACGCGCCCTTGTCGGCAATGATCAAAGTGCGTTCGAACTGGCCCGTGCCTTGCGCGTTCATGCGGAAATAAGTGCTGAGCTCCATCGGGCAGCGCACACCCGGCGGCACGTACACGAACGAGCCGTCGGAGAAGACCGCGCTGTTGAGCGTGGCGAAGAAATTGTCGCTCGTCGGCACAACCGAACCCAAATATTGGCGCACAAGCTCCCCATGCTCGCGCAGCGCTTCGCTCATCGAGCAGAAAATCACGCCCGCCTTGGCCAATTCCGCCTTGAAGGTGGTGACGACGCTGACGCTGTCGAACACCGCGTCCACCGCCACGCGCGGGGCGCCTTCGACGCCGAGCAAAACCTCGGCTTCTTTCAGCGGAATGCCGAGCTTCTTATAGGTTGCGAGAATTTCCGGATCGACATCGTCGAGGCTCTTGTATTTCGCGCCTTGCTTCGGCGCGGCGTAATAGCGCGCGGCCTGATAGTCGATCGGCGGGTAATGAACCAGCGCCCAAGTCGGCTCTTCCAGGGTGAGCCAACGCTTAAACGCTTCGAGGCGCCAATCGAGCATCCAGGCGGGCTCATCCTTCTTAGCCGAGATGAAACGCACGATATCCGCGTTGAGCCCCGCCGGGGCGAATTCCTGCTCAAGCTCGGTGACGAAGCCGTGCTTATATTTCTCCGCCTCCAGCGAGCGCGCAACGTCGATGGTTTCCTTGACCGCCGCCATCACGCCGCTCCCGCAAGCGCGCGGCGTGCGGTGATTTTCATCAGCGCGGCGAGCACGGCGTCAACGTCACTCTCGCGTGATTCATGGCCCAAGCTCACGCGCAGCGCGCCCTTGGCGAGGCTCGGCGCGACCCCTATCGCCGCCAGCACCCGGCTGGAGCGCACCTTGCCAGATGAGCACGCCGCGCCTGAAGAAATAGCCACGCCCTCTAAGTCCATGGCGATGATTGCGGTTTCAGCTGAAATGCCGGGAATCGCGAAATTCGAAGTGTTGGGTAATCGGACCGCCGGCATTCCGAAGATCACCGCGTCCTCCGGCAATCCCGATTCAAAGCGGTCGCGGTGCGCGGCAAGGCGCGTTGCTTCTGGCGCACGATCACGCACCGCCATGTCCGCGGCCACGCCGAAGCCTGCTAGCGCCGGGCCGTTCTCCGTGCCGGGTCTGCGCCCGCGTTCTTGGCCGCCGCCGAAGCGCGGCGTCGCGAACGGCGCACCGGGCGCGAGCGCCAGCGCGCCAGCGCCAGGAGGCCCGCCAATCTTGTGGCTGGAGACGACAAGGTAACTCGCGTCCAAATCGGCGATGCTGACTGCGATGCGGCCAAACGCTTGGGCTGCGTCCACCAGCAGCAGCGCGCCGTGTTCACGGCAGAGCGCGGCAATCATCGCAATCGGTTGAACTATTCCGGTTTCGTTGTTGGCGAGTTGAACCGCCAGCAGTGCTGGTTTCGCCGCCGCCGCCAGCAACGCCGAAAGCGCAGCTAAATCCACGATTCCATTGCCGTCCACCGGGGCGATGCGCTCGCACTTCATCGCGCGCATGGCATGCTCATACACCGCGTCGTGCTCGACCGCGGAGACAATCAACGAAGCAGCGCCCGCGCTGGCCATCGCCAAGTGCAAGGCTTCGGTCGCGCTGGAAGTGAACACGACGTTTTCCGCGCGCGCGTCGAGCGCGGCGGCAAGCTTTTCGCGCGCGTCCTCAATCAAAGCATGCGCCCGCCGCCCGTGACTGTGAACAGACGATGGATTTCCGCCCGCCGCCAGCGCGCGCGACATCGCCACCGCAGCTTCCGCACGAACGGGCGCGCCGGCATTGTAGTCGCAATAGATGAGCGTGCGCGTCATGGCCCTATTCCGCCGCCACCCGCGCCGCCGCGCCATCGAAGCGTTGCTCCAGCACATCGGCGAGCGTGACCGAGGCCAAGAAAGACTGGATGCGATCACCCATTTCCGCCCACAGGCCGTGAGCGATACAGCGCCCCTTGCGGCCGATGCAGCTCTTGGGCGAACCTTCCTCGCAGCGAGTTGCCTTGATGGGCTCGTCTACGGCGGCGATGATTTCGGCCACGGTGGTGAGATGGCTTGGCCGCGACAGCCGGTAACCCCCGCCTGGCCCCCGCACCCCAGCGACCAAACCGGCGCGGCGCATGCGCGCGAACAATTGTTCGAGGTAGGAGAGCGAGATTTTTTGCCGGCGCGCCACTTCCTGCAGCGGCACCGCCCGTTCGGCGCCGCCGTGCCGCGCCAAATCCGCCATTGCCATCACCGCGTAGCGGCCCTTCGAGGTCAAACGCATGCCGAAACCCTGTCCGCGCCCTCGCACGGCGCCAATTTCTTGTGCTAGAAGCCGCCCCCTTCGGGGCGTTACTCATGCCTCAGGTAGGATACCTGAGTGTTTTAGTCAAGAATTGCCGTCTCCCCGGCGGCCCGGGATCGCATGCATGCCAGAAGTGATTTTTCCGGGCGCCGCCGGGCGGGTGGAGGGGCGCTATTCCGAGCCGCCGAAAGAGGGCGCGCCGATCGCGCTGATCCTGCACAGCCACCCCAAGGCGGGCGGCTCGATGCAGGATCGGGTGACGGTTCAGCTGTACAAATTGTTCGTCGATAACGGCTTTGGCGTGCTCCGGTTCAATTTCCGCGGCATCGGCCGCAGCCAGGGCGTTTTCGACAACGGCATGGGCGAGTTGTCCGACGCCGCTTCCGCTCTCGACTACATGCAGAGCATGAACCCCAACGCCGAACAATGTTGGGTGGGCGGTTATTCGTTCGGCGCCTGGATTGGCTTGCAATTGCTGATGCGCCGGCCGGAAATTGACGGCTTCATCGCGGTATCGCCGCCCGCCAACCATTACGATTTGTCGTTTCTTGCGCCTTGCCCGGCTTCCGGCGTCATTATTTATGGCACCCGCGACAGCGTCACCACCGCCTCCGACATGGAGCGCGTCATCAGCCGCATCCGCACTCAGAAAAACATCAAGGTCGATGCCCAACCGGTCGAAGGCGCGGACCATTTCTTCCGCGGGCGCGATCCCGGCGAGGACCATTTGGCTGAAGTCGATAAACACGCGCGCGCTTATCTGGAACGCCGCCTCGCCGCCCCGCCAAGGCCGCCAACACCAACCAAGCGCTAGGGGCGTTCTTACCAAATTGAATCACGCCATCACCCATCATCGGATTGCGCTAAGCGCAAGTCCGGGACCAATAAACACAGACGGTTGAGTTTGTGGGCCCCGGCCCGCCGCTGGCGCGGCGTCCCGGGGATGGGTGGTGTTTCAATCTGAAAGGAAAGAGCGCTAGGGTTTTCTGACTGACCGAACTCACCGCTCTAAGTGACGCGAATCAGTCGGCGCTAATCGTTGCGCAGGAACGCCGGTTTTGGGCCAGTTGAAAAGCCTTCGGGGCCGGCGAGATCGGGTTCGCGCGGGCCACGCTCGGGGCGCTGTGCTTGCCGTTGCTGCTCGGGGCGCTGTTCTTGGCGTTGTTCCGAGCGCTGCTCCGGGCGGTCGCCGCGTTGTTCGGAAAACTCCGCGCCGCCGGCTTCCGCGTCTTCACCCTCGCCGCCCGGACGGAAGCGGTTGCGTCGGCCGCGACGGCGGCTGTTGTCACGGTCAAACTGCTGTTGCGGCTGTTGGCCTTGCGGAAACTCGACGTCGGGCTGATCGCCCTGCTCGCGTCCGGCAGCCTCGCTCTCGCCGCCTTCGTTGTCCGGCTCGCCTTCCTCGTCGCGGCCGAATTCCTGGTCGCCGCTGCTGAAGCGATCGTTCTGCGGGGCTGGCGTTGCCGGCTGCATGGAGCGCAATAGGCGGAAATAATGGTCAGCGTGCTGGAGGTAATTTTCGCCCAGCACACGGTCGCCGGCGGATGTCGCGTCACGCGCCAGTTGCAGGTATCGCTCATGGATGTGCGCCGCCGGCCCGCGCACCTTTACCTCCGGGCCGTTGCTTTCCATCGCCCGGTTGGGCTGATTATGCTGGTATTGATTGTTATGGTGATGGGGACCACCGCCCGGCTTGCGGCCACGGCCTCGCTGACGCTTCATTGAATATCCACCATGCATTGCCGTAGTCCATAAAGGGGCCTGGCGGCGCCCGCCGCCGCTGTCCCGGGTATCATCAACAAACAATCTCGCCCGCTCAGGGCCCTGCAAGCCAGCGACTTGCCGCTGTGTTGGTGTGCCGCGTTGGTGTCCTGGCCTCTTGCTGAGGAAGCTGTGGCGGCTTTCGCCTGCCTGAGATATCGCCGCTGGTTCAGCCCCTCGAACCCATCCGGCCATCGATTCCGAGGAGCAGACTAGCGCCTCACGGGCTTTGCACCAAGAGGTTTTTCATCGCCTCGGCTAAACCCCCAGACCACCCGGGCAATGCCGGCCAAATCCAGCTTGGGTTCCGCGGTGGATAAACCTGCTTGCGAGGCCAGCGCCCTCACTGCCTCGGCCTGATTTCGGCCCACTTCGAACGCGAACGCTCCGCCCGGCTTTAGCAGGCGCGGCAAGTCGGCGATGATGGCGCGATAGGCGCCAAGGCCATCGCTCCCGCCATCGAGTGCGAGCCTTGGTTCGAAGCGCGCGATTTCGGGCTCGAGCAAATCGATCTCGGCGCTGGCTATGTAGGGTGGGTTGGCGACGACAAGGTCGAAACCGCCATCGACACCTAGCGCCCAATCGCCTTGCCGCAGCTGTGCGCGGCGGCCCAGGCCCAACGCTTCGGCGTTCGCCCGCGCGACTTCAAGCGCCGGCTGGCTCGCATCCACGCCAATTCCATTCGCCAGGGGCCGCTCGCGCAACAGCGCCAACAGAACCGCCCCGGCGCCAACACCTAAATCAAGCACACGCACGGGCGTATCCGGCGGCAGCAATTTAAGCGCCGTTTCGACCAGCAATTCGGTTTCCGGTCGCGGGATCAGCACAGCTGGGCTAACCGCGAGGTCGAGCGCCCAGAACGCTTTGCGCCCCAAAATATAGGCCATGGGCTCGCGCGCCTCGCGCCGCCGCGCCAGCGCGTCGATGGCTACGATTTGCACCTCGCTCACGGGGCGGCGCGGGTCGGTGATAATGTCGAGCCGCGCCACGCCCGCGCCCGCTTCCACCAGCAAGCGCGCGTCGGCGACGGGTGATTCAACACCCGCGGCCTGCAAGCGCTGGCGAAGCTCGCTCCAGAGCGAAACCAGAGTCGCAGCATGGACCGCCGGCGTCCCCGCCGGCAGCGCGCGGTCGGCCGGCGAGGACGCCGGCGGTCCATGAAGCCCGCTCATTTCTCCTCCAACGCGGCCAGCTTGCGGGCTTGGTCTTCCGCCGCCAGCGCGTCCAGGATAGGGTCGAGCCCGCCGCCGTCGATCACTTCCGGCAGATTGTAGACGGTAAGGTTGATGCGGTGGTCGGTGACGCGGCCTTGGGGAAAATTGTAGGTGCGGATGCGTTCGCTGCGATCGCCGGAGCCGACCTGGCCCTTGCGTTCGGCGGCGCGGGCGACGGCCTGGCGTTCGCGTTCGGAATCGTAAAGCTTGGCGCGCAGCACTTTCATGGCGTTGGCGCGGTTCTGGTGCTGTGACTTTTCCTGGGCGACGACAACGATGCCGCTGGGCAGGTGGGTGATGCGAACGGCGCTGTCGGTCTTGTTGACGTGCTGGCCCCCGGCGCCGGAAGCGCGCATGGTGTCGATGCGGATGTCCTTGTCGTCGATGACGATGTCCAACTCGCCTTCCGGCTGCGGCAACACAGCAACGGTAGCCGCCGAGGTGTGAATGCGCCCGCCAGCTTCGGTTTCCGGCACGCGTTGTACGCGGTGCACGCCGCTTTCGAATCTGAGCCGCCCGAACACGCCGGCCCCCGACACGCTGGCGATAGCCTCCTTCACCCCGCCGAGCCCGGTTTCCGAAATGCTTTCCAATTCGAAGCGCCAACGCCGCGCGCCGGCATAGCGCTGATACATGCGCAGCAGATCGCCAGCGAACAAAGCCGCCTCATCGCCGCCGGTTCCCGCGCGGATTTCCAGTATGGCGGAGGCGTTTTCGTCTTTGTCCCTGGGCGCAAGCAGGGCCAGCGCGGCTTGCTCAAGCGCCGACAAATGCGATTTCGCCAGATCGAGTTCGCCGCGCGCGAGCGCGGCCATTTCCACGTCGCCGTCCTTAGCCATGGTTTCGAGGCTGGCTACCTCCGCGCGCGCGGATCGATAGGCGCCGATCGCCTCCGCCATCGGCTTCAGTTCGGCGTGTTCTTGGCCCAGCTTGACGATTTCGGCGCCGTCGGCGGCGACCGCAAGGCGCGCCTCGATCCGCTCGAACCGATCGATCGCCTGGGTGAGGCGGCGCTCCAGACGTGAAAGGTCAGACATGAATTCACATCAATTCGTTGAAAATCTCGGGCTGCACTTCCGAAATCTGCGGAGCGTCGAAATCGATGATGTCGCCGGGACGACGCGCATAAGGCACGATGACCTCGACCGCGCGGCCGTTGGCGGCCTCGATGTGGAAGCAGAGCGCGTTGGCGTCGTCGCTGCGCGCCCGCCCGTCGAACACCAAACCAGCCGCGATCAGGCCGTTGTCGTGCTCGTCAGCGCGAAACCCCGCGATCAGTCCGGAAATGTGGTCGGCGGGCGCCGATTTATCAATCGGCAGATCGACATTGGTGTGAATCTGTTCGCCAGTCTTGCGAATGCCGGCGCCGAAGGGCGCGAACGAGCCGCCTTCGCGCAGCGCGCGGTGGGCGGCGTCGAACAGGTATTGGTAGGTGTCCTGCAGGTGACGCTGCAGCAGCATGGGATGGGCCTCTCCGACCCGGATATGCGCGATCAGAGCTGGCTTGTCGACCGCTCGGGCGGGGGTGGTGGCGCGCCGGCTTGGTTTGTGGCGAAGCGCGGCCCATCGTGCTAATCTGCCCCTATGGCCGACACCCTCGCCCACCCCGATGCGGAACCCGCCGAGGACCGCCTCCGCTTCACCGCCTCCGACGTGGGCCGCATGCTGGACGCCGGCATCCTGGACGATGAGCGCCGCTACGAGGTGATCGACGGGGAAATTATCGAGATGATGACGCATAATCCGCCCCACACCCGGGTAAAGAGATGGCTCCTGAACGAACTGAGCGTGCAGCTCGGCCGTTCCTACTGGGTCGATAGCGAGCCCAGCTTCTACCTAGAGCCAGACGGCGATTACGTGCTCCCCGACATCATCGTTTACCCCCGCAATCTCGAAGGCCACCTGGTGCGCGGCGCCGATGCGCTGCTGGTGATCGAGGTGGCCGACAAATCGCTGAAGAAAGATCGCGGCCGCAAGGCTCGCCTCTACGCCCGCCACGGCGTGCGCGATTATTGGGTGGTGAACGCGGTGACGCTCGCCACGCACCGCTACGGCGCGCCGGAAGGCGGGCGCTATGGGTCGGAAACCGAGCACGCGCCGACGGAGACGCTTGCGCCGCTGCTGCTGCCGGGCGTGGGGCTGCGGCTGGGGGATGTGGGGTGAAGGGGCGCTCCGGCGAATCGCCACCCTCTCCCTGCCCCCTAGCTTGGTCTGAAGAAATTGCGCGCGGGAAACACCGGCCGGACTCCCTCGCCCTCCTTTGGGGAGGGAGAGGGTGGGGTGAGGGTGGAGCGCCGGCGGCGTGTGATTTGCGTTTGCTAAGCGTTCTGAAAGTTCCGCGCCGCCCCCTCACCCTGCCCTCTCCCCCCTCTCGGGGGGCGAGGGTTCAGTACAACATGGATTGTTTGTGTTCGCACCCCACCGCACGGCTCTGGTCATAAGCCAACGCGGCCGCCACATCCTCGCGCGTGATGGTTGGATAGGCGGCCAGCCGCGTGTCGGTATCGGTTCCCGCCGCCAGCTTGCGCAAGATCAAATCCACCCCGATCCGCGTGCCGGCGATGCGGGGCTTGCCGACCACGGTGTCGATGGCGATGCGCGGATGGTTTGGGACTTGCGGCGTGGGGCGAGGTTAGCGCGGGGTGCGCTGGGCGTCCACTTCGGCGTCAAGTTGCCAGCGCCTATTTTGACTTTTGAAGCACCTGCTGATCCGCTGCTTTGTTTGCTTTTTCTGCACCGTTGGCGATGATCCCCGTTGCCAAGAATACCTCCAATCCTTTCTCGACTTGGGTAACAGCCTTCTTTGCCGCGACTAGGTGCACTTCGACACAAATCTTCGTCGGCGTCACATGTCGACGAAATGGCAAGCGGCGATTGAAGAATTCATCTCGAAGCTGGGGACGCTCTTTGAACGTCTCCGGTGCAAGATACAGGCTGACTTCCTGCCCCGGCGCTAAATCGAAAGGAGGGCTGGGCGATGCGATCATTGAAACGGGCCGGTCGAATTTCTGCATGGCGTACTGGAACTTGATCCACTTGGGGCCGAACTGGGACCAGCCCGTTCGCCAGCCAACAGTCGAAACACGCACCGGCCTCAGTCCGTGGTTTGTGATCAAAATCGATATTACATGTTCAAATGGAGAACCATCGCCAGCGAATGTAATTCGCAGTCCCGCGCGAACCTTGATGTATGCGCGCCGCTCGGATTGCGCAAGCCATAGAGAAACCAGCACGGCCGCAAGAGTCGCAATAGCGCCTGCGACTTGTCCGAGCGCCGCCACCTTCGTCCACCAAAGTGATTCGTCCATGACCAATCATGAGGTGCAACGCGGCGCGAACCAATAGCGCGCCGAAGCCGGCTCGCCAGCTCGCGCCAAGGACTAATCGCTGAAAACTGCGCTCTTGAATTGAGCGCATCTTTATGGATTCCAGCCCCGTGGCATTGGGCCAAACTTAACCATCCCTAATCTCCTTCGCCCGCGCCTCCACCAGCGCCACGATATGCTCCACCATCGCCTGGTTCTCCAGCTTGTGATCCTGCTTTCCCGCCACGTACACCATGCCCGCGCCTTTGCCGCCGCCGGTGAAACCCAAGTCCGTCATCAGGGCTTCGCCGGGGCCGTTGACGACGCAGCCGATGATCGAGAGCGTGATCGGTTCGGCGATGTGGGCTAGGCGGCGCTCCAATTCGTCGACGGTGGCGATGACGTCAAAGCCCTGCCGCGCGCAGGAGGGGCAGGCGATGATGGTGACGCCGCGTTGGCGCAGGCCCATGCTCTTCAGCAAATCGTTGCCGACCTTGATCTCCTCCACTGGATCGGCAGCGAGCGAGACGCGGATGGTGTCGCCGATGCCGGCCCAGAGCAGCGAGCCCATGCCGATAGCCGATTTCACCGTGCCGGAGCGCAGCGCGCCCGCTTCGGTGACGCCCAGATGCAAGGGCGCGTCGGTCGCTTCGGCCAGCGCCTGATAAGCGGCGGCGGTCAAGAACACGTCCGAGGCTTTGACGCTGATTTTGTATTCGCGAAAATCGTGCTCTTCGAGCAAAGCGGCGTGGAAGAGCGCGCTTTCCACCATCGCTTGCGGGCACGGCTCGCCGTATTTCTCCAGCAGATGGTTTTCCAGCGAGCCGGCGTTGACGCCGATGCGAATGGCGCAGCCGTGGTCTTTCGCCGCCTGCACGACCTCTTTCACCCGCGCCGCCGAGCCGATGTTTCCGGGGTTGATCCGCAAGCAGGCCGCGCCCGCGACAGCTGCTTCGATGGCGCGGCGGTAGTGGAAATGGATATCCGCCACCAGGGGAATTTTCGCGGCGCGGGCGATGGTGGCGAAGGCGGCGGTGGAATCTTCGTCGGGGCATGAGACGCGGATCAGATCGGCGCCGGCCTCTTCCAAGCGTCGGATTTGATCGATCGTCGCGGCCGCGTCGGCAGTCGGCGTGTTGGTCATCGATTGGACGGTAATAGGTGCGTCCCCGCCCACTTCGACCGACCCGACGCGGATCTTTCGCGACCGCCGGCGCTCGATCCGCCGCCATGGGCGGAGCTGGTGGAGATCGGCTGCCGCGCCGGCCATCGGCGATCATCCTCTCGAAGTGGAGTATAGCGTTTAAGAGCGCGACGCCAACTCAGCCTGGGTCAGCGGCTCGACGCCGTCGATCGCGCGTCCGAGCACTGGCATGCCCGCCGTGCCCAAGAGGCCCGCCGAGGCGCCGTCGATGTACAGCTCGAAGGCGCCCCCGTCACGAGCATGCAGGGTCCAGCCTGGGCTGGGATCGGGCCGATAGACATCGCCGGCCCGTAGCGTGCGAGAGAGGAACACCGTGCCGTCCGGTCCGCGCGCCTCGAGCCAAGCATCTGACATTGCGCGAATTTCGACAACACGGGTGGCCAGCGTCACGATTGCCGGCGACGCAATCACGCCAGGCGCTTGAGCGACGGTGGAGGTTTCTGCCGTTGGCTCGGCGCCACCGCCGCGTTCCAACATGCGCCAGCCGAAAAAGCCGGCGGCAATCAAAACCAGGGCGGCGGCGGCCATCCACGGGCGCTCACGGCCGGGTCGGGATGCCGGATCGCGCATCTGCTTTTGGCCGTCTTCGCGGGTCAGCGCGCTTTCGTCCTGGAACTGATCGACGATGGCCTTTTCGTCGATGCCGAGCGCCCGGACATAGGAGCGCAAAAAGGCCAACGCATACGCCTTGCCGGGCAACAATTTGATATTCATGTCCTCGAGCGCTTCGAGGAACTCACGGCGCACGCGGATGCGGTCGGACACCTCGTCGAGGCTCAAACCGAGCTGGCGGCGCGCCTCGGCGAGCTTGCGCCCCGCGTTCCATGCCGGATCCAACGCCGGCACAGCGACCGCCGGGTCGGCGCGATGCACGCGCGCTTCGCCAGCATCGAGATCAGGCAGCGGATCGGTTGTATTTGGTTGCAGCATCGGCGTGTCGGCCACTCCTCGGAGACCATACCGGGACAAAATCAAATTTTTAGCCACGAAAGAAGCTTAACCGCGAATCGGCAAAGGCTCAACGCCACATGGGCGCGAGTTTACAATGCACAATCCTGGGCGCGGGCGAAAGCTGTGAGTTCAGTGCGGATCGAGGCTTGGTCGGAGCGCAGCAGCTGCTCCAGCGCTTCGGCCGCTAGGTGCGCGTCGAGCGAGCGCAGCAAGTGTTTGACCGGTCCCACGCCAGCGGCAGGCATCGAGAGCCGGCGGAACCCCAGCGCAATGAACGCCAGCGCCTCCAGCGGCCGGCCAGCCGCCTCGCCGCATATCGATACTGGAATACCGGCAGCTTCGGAATCCTCGCGAATTCGTTTCAAGAACCGTAACGCCGGGGGACTGAGGATATCGTAGCGGTCGGCGACGCGCGCGTTGCCGCGATCGGCGGCAAAGAAGTACTGCATGAGGTCGTTGGTGCCGATTGAGATGAAGTCCGCCCGGCCTTTCAAATTGGGAATCGACCAGGCCAAAGCCGGGGCTTCCACCATAACGCCGATTTCAACCTGCGAAGGCGGCGATTGCCCGTGGCGGCGCCGCCAAGCCAATTCGTGATCGGCCAGTGCACGGGCGGCGTCGAACTCGGCCACCGTGGTGACGAGCGGAAACATTATTCGTAACCGCCGCCCCGCGCCCGCTCTAATAAGCGCGCGCAATTGATAGCGCAGCAACGCCGGCCGATCGAGCCCGATACGCACCGCCCGCCACCCCAGGGCCGGGTTCTCCTCACGCTCGGCGGCGACATAAGGCAGCACTTTGTCGCCGCCCAGGTCGAGCGTGCGGAAGGTGACCGGCCGCTTGCCCGCCGCATCCAACACGTCGCGGTAGAGGATAGTTTGGCTTTCGAGCCGCGGCAGCTGCTCGGCGACCATGAATTGAAACTCGGTGCGGAACAGGCCAATGCCCTCCGCGCCCACCTCATCGAGATGGTGCACGTCAAGGGCAAGGCCCGCATTGAGCAACAACGCCACCCGCTCGCCGTCCTTGGTCACGGCGGGAACGTCCTTGAGCCGCGCGAATTCGGCGACGCGGGCCGAGCGCAACTGGATGCGCTGCCGGTAAGCGGAGACAACCTGCCGCTCGGGCCGCAGCCGCACTTCGCCGCGTTCGCCGTCGAGCACGATCGCATCGCCGGCCTCCACCCGCGACAGCAGGCCCGGCAGCATGCCCACCATCGGAACGCCGAGCGCGCGGGCGACGATAGCGGCGTGGGCGGTGGCCCCGCCCTCTTCCAACGCCACCCCCTTCAACCGGTCCGCGCCATAATCCAACAATTCCGCCGGCCCCAGTTCGCGGGCAATCAGAATGGCGTCGGGCGGCATTGGCTGGGACGAGGCGCCGTCCACACCGGCAAGCGCGCGCAGCAGCCGGTTGTCGAGATCTTCAAGATCTTGCAGGCGCTCACGCAGATAGGGGTCGCGCGCCGCGTTGAGTTTGGCGCGATGTTCGCCGCGTACGCGCTCAACCGCCGCATCGGCTGACAGGCCCGCGCGCACGCCATGTTTGAGCTTGGTTTTCCAACTCGGGTCGGCGGCGAGCAACAAGAAGGTTTCAAGCACCTCGCGCGATACACCCGAAATGCGCCCGGCATCGAGCATCTCCGCCAAAGCCCCGCGCACCTGCGCCAGCGCCGCGTCGAGCCGTTCTTCCTCCTTGGCCGGATCATCGGCGATCACGCGCCCAAGCGGGGCGTGCGGCTCGTGCAGCACTGCCGTTCCAATCACAATTCCTTCGGAAAAAGCTTTGCCCAGCAACAATTCCGGTCGGCTCGGGCGCGCCTCCACTTCGGCCAAACCGGAGAGATCGCCGAACGCGCCGGACGCGACCATTTCGGCCAGCACCATGGCGATGGTCTGCAACGCCTCGACTTCGTCGTCGCTGTACAGCCGCTGCACACGGTTTTGCACCACCAGCACGCCGAAAGTTCGCTCGGAGCGCACGATCGGCACGCCGAGGAAGGATTTGTACGGGTCCTCACCGGTCTCCGGACGGTAGGAAAAGCGTTGGTGATGAGGCGCATCGGCGATATTCAGCGGTTGGGCGGTCTCGGCCACCAGGCCGACCAGGCCTTCGCCGCGTTTCATGCGGGTGCGGTGAACGGCCTCGAGCTTTAGGCCCTCGGTAGCGAACAATTCATGGAACGGCCCTCGCGTCAGATAAATCGAGCAGACGTCGGCCACCATGGTCGAGGCGACCATGGCGACGAGGCGGTCCAAGCGCTCCTGCGCCGAACCGCTGGCCTCCATGATTTCCCGCAGCTTGCGCAGGAGAATCCGAGACCCGCCAATATTCGCGGGGCCTGCCATCGGGTCCCACATTCCTCCCCAAAAATTAGACCGCGTCCAACCCATAGGCGGTGTGTAGAGCCCGCACCGCAAGCTCGGTGTAGCTGGCGTCTATCAAAACCGAAATCTTGATCTCGGAAGTGGCAATCGCCTCGATATTGATGCCCTTTTGGGCAAGTGCGGCGAACATCGTCCGCGCCACGCCCACCTGACTTTTCATGCCGATGCCGATTACCGATACCTTAGCCACATCGCGGCGGATGTGGGTTTCCTCGATGCCAATCCTGTCGCGCGCGGCTTCGATGATTTCGGCGGCGCGCGCGGCCTCGCGATCTGGACAAGTGAACACAATGTTCTGGCGCCCTTGTTGGCGGGCTTCGCTCTGGACGATCATGTCCACATTGATGTTGGAATCGGCCAATAGGCCAAAAATCTCGGCGGCGACGCCGGGGTGATCCTCCACGCCAAGCATCGTGACTTTCGCCTCGTCGCGCGAATAGGCGACGCCGGAAACGACCTGCTTTTCCACAATCTCATCCTCGCCACAGACGATAGTGCCCGGATTGGGCGCGCCCGGCTCCACAAAACTCGACAGCACCCGCACCGCAACACGGTGGGCGAACGCCAGCTCAACCGAGCGCGTCTGCAGCACCTTGGCGCCGAGCGAGGCCATTTCCAGCATTTCCTCGTAAGAGATTTTGTCCAGCCGGCGCGCCTTGGCGACGATGCGCGGATCGGTGGTGTAGACGCCATCGATGTCGGTGTAGATATCGCAGCGCTCGGCTTTGAGCGCGGCCGCCAGCGCCACCGCGGAAGTATCCGAACCGCCGCGGCCGAGCGTGGTGATGCGGTTTTCGTCGGTCACGCCCTGGAATCCCGGCACCACCGCGACCACGCCGCTATCTAGCGACAGGCCGATCTCGCGATCGACAATTTCGCTGATGCGGGCCTTGCCATGGGCGCCGTCGGTGCGGAAAGGGATTTGCCAGTTCTGCCAGGAGCGCGCTGGAACCCCCAAAGCCCGCAGCGCCAACGCCAACAGGCCAGTGGTCACTTGTTCGCCCGAGGAGACGACGACATCGTATTCATCGTCGAAGTCGGCGCCCGAGGCGCCATTGCCGCGCTCGCCGGCGGCGGCGCGCGCCAGCTTGACCAGCCGGTCGGTCTCGCCCGCCATCGCCGACACCACCACCGCCAGCCCGCGCCCGGGCTGGCGCTCGGCCGCGACAATGCGCGCCACGCGGGCGATGCGCTCCACATCGCCCACCGACGTGCCGCCAAATTTCATCACCAGACACGCCATTGCGGCGGCGCATTAGCATGGCCCGCCGCGACGCGATACCGGCTTGACCCAGGCCGTTTCTAAACCGATCTGAAAGCCATGGCCGCATCCACACTCGACCCCGCCGAGATCGCCAAATTCAGTGCGCTGGCGGCGGAATGGTGGAATCCCAAAGGCCCCTTTGGCGCGCTGCACCGGATCAATCCCGTGCGGCTAGGGTTCATCCGTGACCTAACCCTTAAGCATTTCGCGACCCCAGCGCGCCGCCCGCTTGCTGGCCTCAACGTGCTCGACGTCGGCTGCGGCGGCGGGCTTGCGGCGGCGCCGTTGGCGCGGATGGGCGCAAGCGTCGTGGGCGTGGACGCCTCCGAGGAAGCAATTGGCGCGGCGCGCGCGTACGCTGCGCAGGCCGGCCTCGAGATCGATTTCCGCTGCGCTACGGCCGAAGCGGTGGCGGAAACAGGCGCGCGGTTCGACTTGGTGGCCGCGCTCGAAATCGTTGAACACGTGGCCGATGTGGGCGTCTTTTTGGGCGCGGCGTCGGCGCTGGTGAAGCCGGGAGGCCTCCTCGTCTTGTCCACCATCAACCGCACCCCGAAAGCGCGCGCGCTGGCCATTGTCGGGGCCGAGCGCATTCTCAAATGGGCGCCGGAAGGCGCGCACGATTACGACAAGCTGGTGAAGCCCGAGGAAGTCCGCGCCGGCGCGGTGGCGCTCCACTGGGACGAGCCGGTCGGGATCAGCTATGAGCCGCTTGGGCGCGGCTGGGCGCTTTCACGCGACTTATCAGTCAATTATTTGATGGCCGGTCGGAAGCCAGCCGGGACTCAATCACGCGGGTGACGCGCAATTCGTGGCTGTAGGCGCCCAAATGCCCGTATTGGCCGGGCGCGCTCAGCTTGCCTTCGACGATCACATGCACTCGGCCCCAGGGTGAGCCGGTCTGAGCAAGCGGTGCTGTCAATGCGGACCAAGTGTCGCCCTCCGAGGCAAGCCAGTGCGGCCCTTGACCCGCATCGGTCACGAACGCGCTGGTTTCGAAATGAAAATCCCAGATGCCGGAATAAGTTCGCGGCCCCGCCGCGTCAGTGCTGGCGCAAGCGGTGAGGGCGAACAAGCCGGCGAGGAAGGCGCGTCGCATGCTCCGCCAATGCCCGCGCCGCGCGGCAAAAACATGGCGGAGCGTTTAAGCAGCTTGAGCTTGAAAATGCCCGTCTGCGCCGAGCCCTCGACGAGATCGGCGCGGCCACCTAAGCGCGATGTTCCACGCCAGCCAGCGGCCTGCCTTTAGCTCGCCGCGCCCACCATCGCCGGGCCTCACGCCCCCGAGCGCATCAGGATTTGCGTTTCGATGCGTGTGTCCGTATCCAAGGCCACTATAGGGTCCGCGCATCCACGACCGCGCGCCGGGGCAAAGCAATTTGTCCGACCGGCCAAAAGCGGCGCTGCCCTCCATTGCCGGAGCGTAGATGAAAACCAGAGCCGCCATCGCGTTCGAAGCCAAGAAACCGTTGCAAATCGTGGACCTCGACCTCGATGGGCCCCGGGCGGGCGAGGTGCTGGTCGAGATCAAGGCGACGGGCATCTGCCATACCGACGCCTACACGCTCGACGGACTCGACAGCGAAGGCATCTTCCCCTCGATCCTCGGCCACGAAGGGGCCGGCATTGTCCGCGAAGTCGGCGCGGGCGTGACCAGCGTGGCCGTCGGCGATCACGTCATTCCGCTTTACACGCCGGAGTGCCGGCAGTGCAAAAGCTGCCTGTCGCGCAAAACCAATCTCTGCACCGCCATCCGCGCCACCCAAGGCAAGGGGCTGATGCCGGACGGCTCCTCGCGCTTCTCGTACAAGGGCGCGTGGATCGCGCATTACATGGGCTGCTCGACGTTCTCGAATTTTACCGTGCTGCCGGAAATCGCGCTGGCGAAAATCCGCAAGGACGCCCCGTTCGACAAGGCCTGCTATGTCGGTTGCGGCGTGACGACGGGGGTCGGCGCGGTGACCAATACCGCCAAGGTCGAGCCCGGCGCCAATGTGATCGTCTTCGGCCTAGGCGGCATTGGCCTCAACGTGATCCAAGGCGCCAAACTGGTCGGCGCGAACATGATTATCGGCGTCGATATCAATCCCGCGCGGGAGGATTGGGGCCGCAAATTCGGCATGACGCACTTTGTTGATCCGAAAAACGTGAGCGGCGATCTGGTCGCCCATCTGGTCGAACTCACCGGCGGCGGCGCCGATTACACGTTCGACTGCACCGGCAACACGCAAGTGATGCGCCAAGCCCTGGAAGCTTGCCATCGCGGCTGGGGCGAAAGCATCATCATTGGCGTTGCCGAGGCTGGCAAGGAAATCGCCACGCGGCCATTTCAGCTGGTGACCGGCCGGGTCTGGAAGGGGACTGCGTTTGGCGGCGCGCGTGGGCGCACCGATGTGCCGCGCATCGTCGATTGGTACATGGACGGCAAAATCCAGATCGACCCAATGATCACCCACACCATGCCGCTGGAGCGTATCAACGAGGCGTTCGATTTGATGCATCGGGGCGAGAGCATCAGGAGTGTAGTGGTGTATTGAGCGAGACGTTCACCTCTCCCCCTTCCGGGGGAGAGGTCGCCCCGGATTTATCCGGGGCGGGTGAGGGGCCGGCGCCGCGCCGTCAGATCTCGCGCGGCCCCTCATCCGGCCCTTCGGGCCACCTTCTCCCCCGGAAGGGGGAGAAGGGACACCAAGCCAACTAAAGGAGGAAGCCCATGCCTATTTCCATCCATCCTAGCGTCGATAGCGGCGTCAAGCCGGGCTCGGCGAGCTTCAACGGCGGTACGCTCAGCTGCAAATGCGGCGCCGACAAAGTCAGCGTGCGAATCGGCGCGCAGAGCGCGCACAATCACGTGTGCGGCTGCACCAAGTGCTGGAAGCCGCAAGGGGCGCTCTTCTCCATGGTGGCGGTGGTGCCGCGCGACAAGCTTGAGGTCACGGCCAATGCCGGCAAGCTTAAGATCGTGGACGAGAGCGCCGCCATCCAGCGCCACGCCTGCACCGCCTGCGGCGTGCACATGTATGGCCGCATCGAGAAGAAGGGCCATCCGTTCCACGGGCTTGACTTCGTGCACACCGAACTCTCCAGCGATGCCGGCTGGTCGGCGCCCGAATTCGCCGCGTTCGTGTCCTCGATCATCGAGGCTGGCGCGAATCCGGCGCAAATGGGTGCGGTGCGCGCGCGCTTGAAGGAGCTGGGGCTTGAGCCCTACGACGCGCTCTCCCCGCCCTTGATGGACGCCATCGCCACCCACGTGGCGAAAGCCAAGGGCGTACTGAAGAGCTAGGCGATGGCGCGAGGGCGCCAATCAATTCAGGCCGGCGGCTTCATCCAAGCGCAGCATCAGGTTCAGATTCTGCACCGCCGCGCCCGAGGCGCCTTTGCCGAGATTGTCCAGCAGCGCCACCAGCCGGGCTTCGTCGTCGTGGCCGAAGACGAAAAGCTTCATGCGATCGGCGCCGTTCAAGCCCTCGGGGCCGAGCGTCTTCAGCGCCGCTGCTTCCTCCAAGGACGCGACCTCAATGAAGCGTTCGCCCGCATAAGCGCTGGCGAGCGCGCTGTGTACATTGGCGAGCTTGGGCCGCGCCGGCAGCGCCGAGAGCGGCAGTGGAACCTCGACGATCATGCCTTTGTAGTAGCGCCCGACACTAGGCGCGAAGATCGGCGCGCGCGCGAGCCCAGCGTGGTGTCGCATTTCCGGCGTGTGCTTGTGGTTCTGCGCCAACCCATAGATGCGAAACGGAACCCGCGTGAACGCGGGCGATGCTTCCTGCTCAAATTCCGCGATCATCGCCTTGCCGCCGCCGGAATAGCCCGACACCGCGTTGACGCTTAGCGGCCAGTCACGCGGAATAAGTCCAGCCGCCACCAAGGGCCGCACTAGCGCGATAAAGCCGGTGGCATAGCAGCCCGGATTGGAGACGCGTTTGGCCCCGGCGATCGCCCCGCGTTGACCGGGCGCCATTTCCGCAAAACCGTAAACCCAGTCCGGCGCCGTGCGATGGGCTGTGGAGGCGTCAATCACTTTGACGCTCGGATTTTCGATCAGCGCCATAGCTTCGCGCGCCGCGTCATCGGGCAGGCAAAGGATCACCGCATCGGCGCCGTTGAGCAATTGGCGCCGCGCCGCAATGTCCTTGCGCCGGTCGGGATCGACTGAAGCCAGTTCAAGGTCGGCCCGACTCAATAGCCGCTCGCGGATTTGCAAACCGGTCGTTCCGGCCTCGCCGTCGAGAAAAACCTTGAAAACCATGAGACTTAACGGATTACCTCGACGCGGCGCGCGGACTTCGCTATGCGCCGAAACGTGGAAAATAGGGAGAGGGCAACATGCTCGCGAGTTTGCTGAATTTTGACAAGTTTGTCGCGCCGAGTTTGATCCGCATCGTTTACTGGATCGGCATTGTTGGAATCGTGCTTGGAACTCTGGCCGGCATCGCCGGCACCAGCATGATGGGCGGTTACGGCGGCGGCGGTGGTTTTAGCATTGGCGGGGCGTTGCTCGCCTTGATCGGAGGTGTTGCCGGATTTCTGATCTGGCGCGTGGCCTGCGAAGTCTGGATCGTAATCTTCTCGATCAACGACCGCCTCGGCCAATTGGTGGAGCGCGGCAAGGTCTGAGCTGTTCTGCCCCCTCGATGGGGGAGGCGCCGCGAAGCGGCCGGAGGGGGTGCGTGCGCAGATGTTGAAGACGAAGCCGCCAGAGGCTGTGCCGGAGATTTTCGTGGGGCTCACCCCCTCAGTCGCGCTTCGTGCGACAGCTCCCCCATCGAGGGGGAGCGGGGCGCTTGGTCCTTTTTGCACGCGCGAGCCGTCGTACCGCCAGGCGGCTTAGCGCTTCGAGAATTGGAAGCTTCTGCGGGCCTTCTTCTTGCCGTATTTCTTGCGCTCAACCACGCGGCTGTCGCGGGTGAGAAAGCCGGCGTGCTTCAGCGTTGGGCGCAAACCCGGCTCGTAATCCGACAGCGCTTTTGAAATGCCGTGACGCACCGCTCCGGCTTGCCCAGAAAGGCCCGAGCCGACCACCGTGCAGATGACGTCGAACTGGCCCTCGCGGTTGGTGATGCGGAACGGCTGGTTGATCATCATGCGCAGCACTGGGCGCGCGAAATAGGCGTCGCTTTCCTTGCCGTTGACAGTGATTTTGCCTTTGCCGGGTTTCACCCAAACGCGCGCGATGGCGTTTTTTCGTTTGCCAGTGGCGTACGAACGGCCGAATTTATCGACCTTGCGCTCATACACTGGGGCTTCGTTCTGCGCGAGGCGCGGCGCGCCAGTAATCTCGCCCAGGGATTCAAAGCCTTGCTGAATATCGCTCATCCGACCCTCGAATTCTTGCGGTTTTGCGATTTGAAATCGACGGTGATGGGTTTTTGCGCGGCGTGGGGATGCTCTGATCCCGCGTACACGCGGAGCTTTGCAAGTTGGCCGCGCGCGAGCGGGCTTTCTTTCGGCATCATCCGCTCGATGGCTTTTTCCAGCACGCGCTCGGGGTGCTTGCCGAGCAGCACCTTGCCGGCGACGCGTTCCTTGATGCCGCCCGGATAGCCGGTGTGGCGATAATAGATCTTGTCGGTGAGCTTCTTGCCGGTCAGCGCCACCTTCTTGGCGTTGATGATGACGACGAAGTCGCCAGTATCGACATGGGGGGTGAAATCCGGCCGGTGTTTGCCGCGAAGCCGGCGAGCGATGAAAGAAGCGAGCCGGCCAACCACTACGCCTTCGGCGTCCACCACGATCCAGCCGTGGGTGATCTCCGAGGCTTTGGCCGAGCGCGTCGATTGCGTGCGCATGATAAAGTCCTGACGAAATGAAGGCGCGCGTTTAGAGGGGCGCCGCTCCGGCGTCAAGAGAGTCGATAAATTGATTTGTTTTCCGTGAGTTAAAGTAATGGTATTATGTTACCGCCGGCCTGATGCGCGCGCCGTCGCCACCGTGCCCAGCCAAACCAAGGCGGCCACGAATTGGTGCGTCAGGGCCCAGGGCGCCATGGCCGCGGTCATCACCGTCCCCACGCCGAGGCCGGCTTGAATCAGCGCAAGGGCGCCAAGCCGAAGCGCTAGGCGCTTGGCCAAGCCCTCGCCCCGCCACGCGGCCAGCGCCGCCAAAGCCAGGGCCGACAGCGCCACCAAATACCCAAGCGAACGATGCAACAGATGTTGGGTGGCGTGGTCCTCGGTGAAATTGCGCCAAAGCGGTTCGAGCGCGAAGGCCGAACTTGGCAGCCATTCATGCCCGATCGTCGGCCAATCGGCGTAAGCCCGCCCGCCATCGGCGCCGGCCAGCAACGCGCCGAAAATCACTTGACAGAAAATCAGCCCAAGCAGGGCAAACGGAATCCATGTCGGCGCGCCGAGTTTGGATCTTGTACGCGGCCACCCCAACGCATCGAGCGCCAGCCAAAGCGCATAGGCCAAGATCACGAACGCAAGTCCAAGATGGATCGCGAGCCGCGCCGGGCTCACGTCAAGTGCGCTGAACAAGCCACTAGCAACCATCCACCAGCCCACCCCGCCTTGCAGAGCGCCGAGCGCGAACAGACCCAAAGCCTGCGCTAAACGCCCGCGCAGCCGTCCCGCCGCTAAGAAAAACAAGAACGGCAGCGCGAATACCACGCCAGTCAGCTTGCCTAAAAACCGATGGCTCCATTCCCACCAATAAATCGATTGGAATTCACCCAGGTCCATATCCCGGTTTTGCACTTGATACTCGGCGGTGCGCTGGTAGAGCGCGAATTCCTCGGCCCAGCGCGCGGAGGTCAGCGGCGGCGTCAGCCCCTTGGCCAAATCCCACTCGGTGATCGACAGGCCGCTATCAGTCAGCCGCGTAGCGCCTCCGACCAGCACCATCGCCAGCACACAGGCGCAAACGCAAAGCAGCCACGCCCCCACCCCAGCATCGCGTGGGTCTCGCGAGCCCCGACTTGTCGTTGTCATGGCCGTCCCCATAGAACGGCACTCATTGCAGCCGCAAGCCAGTGCGGCTAAGACGGCGCTCCCCCAAGCTGGGGACCGGTTCGGAGCGTGGCGCAGCCCGGTTAGCGCACCAGTCTGGGGGACTGGGGGTCGAGAGTTCGAATCTCTCCGCTCCGACCAATAAACGCCTTTCAACGCTTCTTGGCGCCCCCGCCGCCGGCGGCTGTCATGATAACGCGCTTCACGAAGAAGAAGATGCCGATCACAAGTAGAAAACCAACGCAGAGCACGCCCGTGCGCGCCCAGAACGCGGCTTCCATGATCGGCGGCAACACCAATTGCCCTTGCCCGGCCAGTACCGGCGCGAAATGCTCGATCGCGACATAGATCAAGGTGGCTATGATAGCGGCGGGGATCCATTGCCCCCACGAGCGCAGGAACAGCGTGGCGGCGAGCGCGATGAGCAGCCCTTTGGGGTCGTTGATATGCGCAAAGCCGGCGCGCAGCACTTCGAGCGCTTGGTCCAAAAAGGCCTGCATGATGTCCCCCGCGATATGACAGCTGGTGTGAATGTTAGTGGCGGACGTTCGGGGCGTCCAGCTTCTTAACTCCCCGCCCCGAAACGCTCGGCCCACGCCGCGACGTCGCCGTCCTCGATCTTCTTGAACAATACGTTCGGCGGCGTGATCGCAAGCCCGCGCGGGAGCGCGTCGAGCAGCGTCTTATCCGAGGCCAGCGGCCAATTGCGATTCTTCTCCGGTACGTTCATCGCGTCGAGCACAGTTTTCGCCGCATCTGGAATGAACGGCTGCGCCAGAATCGCGAAGAGCACGACAAGGTTCAGCCCGGTGCGTACGCCAACAGCCGCTGCGTCGCGGTCGGTTTTTAACGCTGTCCACGGTGCGGCCAGTTGCAGGTATTCGTTGCCGGCCACCCAGATCGCGCGCAGCTCGGCGGCGGCTTTGCGGAATTCCATTTGCTCGTGACATTGAGTCAACGCGGTCAGCCGCTCGCCGAATTCCGCCGCCAGCTTGGCTTCATGCGCGCCCGGCTCGCCGCCACCTGGCACTTGGCCGTCAAACTTCGAGGCGCAATAACGTGTAATCCGATTGACGAAATTGCCGAACACGTTGGCGAGATCGGAATTGATGCTGTGCTGGAATTGTTCGAGCGTGAACGCCGCGTCCGAACTCTCGGGGGCGTTGGCCATCAAATACCAGCGCCAATAATCGCTCGGCAGCAATTCCAGCGCCTGATCCATGAAGATGCCGCGCTTCTCCGATGTGCTGAATTTGCCGCCGTACCAGGTCACCCAATTGAACGCCTTCAAGCGGTCCACCAGTTTCCACGGCTCGCCCGAGCCCATAATCGTCACTGGGAAACTCACGGTGTGGAAGGCGACGTTGTCCTTGCCCATGAATTCGACGTAGGTGACGTCGCTCGCGCCCTTGTCGGTGCGCCACCAGCGCTGCCAATTCGCGCCGGTAGCTTCGCTCCACTCGACACTAGCGCCGATATATTCGATCGGCGCATCGAACCAGACGTAGAACACTTTGTTCTCGAAGCCCGGCCGCGGCGCGCCGGCCTTGGTCACCTTCACGCCCCAAGCTAGGTCGCGCGTGATCGCCCGGTCGATCAAGCCCTCGGCCAGCCATTTGTAGGCGATCGAACGCGCCAGCGCCGGCCATGCTTCGGCCTGATCGACCCAGGCGCGCACAAGATCCTGCATTTTCGGCTGCAATAGAAAAAGATGCGCGGTGTCGCGCACCTCGATGTTGAACGAGCCGGAAATCTTGGATCGCGGTTTGATCAGGTCGGTGGGTTCAAGCAAGCGTTGGCAGCTGTCGCATTGGTCCCCGCGCGCGCGCTCGAAGCCGCAATGTGGGCATGTGCCTTCGACATAGCGATCGGGTAGGAAGCGCTTGTCGTCGATGGAATAAATTTGCTTGGAAACGCGCTCCTCGATCAAGCCATTCCTTTCCAGCGCCTCGCAGAAAGCTTGCGTGAGTTTGTGGTTCGGCGGATTGGATGAACGGCCGAAATGGTCAAACGATAGCCGAAAGCCGTCGCAGGCGTGCTTCTGAATCTTGTATTGCGCATCGCAATAGGCGCGCACGTCCTGGCCGGCTTCGGCGGCGGCAAGTTCGGCCGGCGTGCCGTGCTCGTCAGTCGCGCAGATGTAGAGCACTTCGTGGCCCTGCAGGCGGCGAAAGCGCGCATGCACATCCGCCGGCAACATCGAGCCGGCCAAATTGCCGAGATGCTTGATGCCGTTAATGTAGGGAAGCGCGGAGGTGATCAGAAAGCGGGCCATGCGGCGTGGATGTAATGTGCCAACTGGCCACAGGGCAAGCGCAGACGGTTAAGGACACTCTGAACAAGTCATGGATTCACGGCGTTCGCGAAACAGTATAAACTTGCCTTTTCGGTAGCCGGAACAAGGACAAGGCCCGCGACCCCGACATGCATCAGACCAAGATAAGGCAAGCAATGGTATTTCGGCCAAAGATCTTTTTGACCAAAGGCCCATATCGGCGTCGATAGCAAAAGCAAGATCATCCACGCGGTGGCAGCGACGGCGGCGAATGTCGCCGACAGCGCCATGCTCGGCGATTTGCTACATGGGGATGAGACCCGCGTGTGGGGCGATCAAGCCTATCGCGGCCAGCGCGACGTGATCAAACAGCACGCGCCAAAGGCCAAGGGTTTCACCAATAAACGGTATCGCCAGAGCGGCGTTGTGGACGAAGCCGAGCGCGCCAAGAACCGCACCAAGTCGAAAGTGCGGGCCAAGGGCGAGCACCCCTTCGCCATCCTCAAGTGCGTGTTCGGTTCGTGAGGACGCGCTATCGCGGGCTCGAGAAAAACGCGTTTGATCCATGGACGCCTTTGCTCGGCGATCTTTGCAAAAACGCTTGCGCCATAAAACCTGCAAAGGCGAGTGCGCCGACCCCGAACACGATATCGCCGGGCACGCGCGCCCAAACTAAGCCCTGCATGATCGGGCTGTGCAGAAACTCGGCTGAGCGTGCATAAGCATAGTCGTGCTCGAAGCTTGCGTACGCTTGCCACAACCCCGCAGGCAGCAGCGAGAGTAGGGGCGCCATGTTGACTGTCGCTGTCAGAGCGTTTGCACTGACACGACGCGATAAGTATGGGCGCCTTCATCCTCTTCAATGGTTACGTATTCACCCGGCGAGAAACGGTGTTCGCCTAAGCGATAACCAGGGTCATCGTCCTCCACGCCGGAATCGAATTCGTAATGAAAGGCCCACGAGCCCCCCGGGCGCCGGCGCAAATATCCCTCCTGATTATTCTGGCCCTCGCGAAAACGCACGACGCGGCAGGCGTCCTTGTGCGCACGCGCAGCATCGACATTGAGGCGTCCCTCCCGGTCGAGCGGCGCCGTAAGCAGATATCCGGTGAGCGCATCGCCTTGCGGGTGCTGCGGCTCGCGGGCGAGTTGCAAGCGAATGCGGCGAAAGGACATGGGCAGGACTGGGGCCTTGAGGGCGCTCATTCCGGTTCTCCTTGGCGTTAAATTCTCGCGATCCTCAGATCACGTTTTCCGCGCGGCATGCGCGACAATCAGAGCGCCCAATGGGATCACAGCGCCAATCGCCATTGCCATCGCGACACCCCACAAGATCAGGAGTTTTCGCCAAGCAATGCGCAAGCGTCAGATGAATGCCCCACAGCGATTCATTCCAATCCAAGACGGGATGCTGGATTTCCCGGCGCAGAAGCTGGGTCATATCCGCGATGCGCGCGCCGGTGCTGTCCATCCGCAATCCTCCTTTGCCTGGGCGACCCAGGGACGCCTTGGCGTAGTCTCGACATCCTTTGCGTTCCTACGCTAGCGGGTGGGGAGGTGGGGAACGCGGGGTCCTCTCAGGATGCAACCACGCCAAGGCGTCACCTCTGCCGACCGTCTCGCGACGGCCCATGCAAATTGGGCCGGGCGAGCAGGCGCACTTTAGATTCAGCTCAACTCGAAGAGGATTTTTTGGCGCAGGCGGCACTTTGCGCGAAATCAAGGCGATGCAGGCGTTCCCGCGCAACCGTATTGGAGCGTCGCGCAAAATGCGCCTGGGAGGCCGTCATGTCAGATTTCTTCGCGTCCAATCTAGCGCCGAGCGCCGCTGGTTCAAACCTTGGGTTCGACTGGGCCGGTATTGGCCAGCCCAAACCGCATGCCAACGGCGCGGCTTGGTCAGTCCCAGAAGCTTTCCTCGCCATTTTGTTCTCGGCCGCCGCCAGCGACGGCGATTTGGCGCAAGTGGAGAACGAGGAACTCATCGCCCTGACCCATCGCTTGCCCGCGCTCAAAGGACTTGGCCCCGAAGCGGTGAATTCGATTGGGACCGCTGTGCTCGCGCGTTTGGCGGCGGGCGGGGAAACCGCCCTCGCGGAAGCCTGTGCGGCGCTGCCCCGCGATATGCGGCCAAGCGCTTTTGCGCACGCGCTCGACCTTGTTTCGTGCGACGGCGACTTGCTCCGTGACGAAGCCGATTTTCTGGACGCTTGTGGCGGCGCTTGGCTTGAACCCAAGCCTCGTGGAACGGATCGCCGAAATCATCTTGCTGAAAAACCGGTGCTGACACGAGGCGCAAATCGAGAGTGAACGCGATAACACGGATCATGTTGACCCTCGCCATGGCGCTTGTTCTTGCCAGCTGCGTGGCGCGCCCCGACGTAACACGAACAGAAGCCCTCGCCAGCGATGGGCGCGATATCGCTGAAGCACAGTGCGCGGGGTGTCACGCAGTGGGCGTTTATGGCGAGAGCCCCAACCCGGTCGCGCCGCAATTCCGCACCCTGCTGTCGCGCTACCACGCCGATGTATTGCAGGAAGAATTAATCGCCGGCATCAAGATCGCCCATCCGATGCCGGAGTTTCAGTTCAATCCGCAGGGTGCCGAGGCGCTGATTATCTATCTACAAGCGATCCAACAGGATCCGCCTCCAGGCCCAGACTCGAACTGAGCGGGCGCCAACACTCGTCTAGCGACTTGTGACAGTCCGCAGCCGCCTCCCCAGCCCAAAATTGTTGTGTTTTTACCACTTGTGTAGCACTCGCCACCAAACTTCGCCTGCCCGAGCAGCTGCTTGCCCGTCGATTTTTTTGCTGCCGCAGAGTGCGCAGTTGTTACCCTACAACGATCTCGTGCATCGCTGGCTGCCCCGCCTCGAAACCGGCTTTGATCCCGTCACTGAGCAATTCGATGAGCGCCGGCTAATGAATCGCGCGTCGTGGCCCTGCTTGCGGCATCTGCATGGTTCCGTGCATTTCGATATGCGCCATGCTGGCAGCGGGCCCGATTTGTACGAAATTCACTGGTAAGCCGATCTCACGGCGTCCTTAAATCAGAATGCGCAGGGTCGAGGCCCGAGGCAGACTTCGGAGGGCGCGGAGATTCCCACCTCGTCGATCATTGCAGGATACGGAAAGACGCTTCAAATGCTGCGCCGACCGTTTCGCGCCTACTATTCCGAACTCGACTGCTTGGTGACGGAATCTGACGCGCTTCTGTGTTTGGGCTACGGTTTCGCCGACACCCATCTCAACGAGGCTTGGAAACCTATCGAGACTCACGCCGCCGGCCGGGTGGCGATTGTGGATTATTGCGGTCACCCTGGCGTCATTGGTGATCTCATGAACAAGTTCGAACCCGAACGCTCGACCGATTCAGACAGGCCCCTGACGATCTGGTACAGATTGTCCAGCCAAACCGCCGTCGCAAACAACGACTTAGGGATGAAAAGTGAGGTTTGCGGGACGAAATTTGAACACAAGCAGGTCCTTGGAGGCACGAACTCGATTATTTTAGCCCTAATTCGCGGCTCCATACCCGACGGCGTGTCAGGCTGACTGACGGCGCCGCAGGGTCTGCGTCAATCGTGAGCACGAGCTTTGGCTGGGGCGGTTCGACTGTGATTCAAGACGACACGAACCGAATGCGGCGACTGCTATGGCGTCGCCACTTCGACGACCAATCGTTTGAGTATTGCGAAGTCCGCAAGGGCGTTGGCGGGATCGAGATCGCCGGGCGCATCATTGCAGCGCATGAGGGCCAGCCCGTCTGGGCTTCCTACCAACTCGAATGCTCGTTCGATCTCGCAACACCGCAGCGCATTCGTGTTGAACGCCTGCTTGGAAACGACGCCGCGAGCCTGGATTTACAAGCCATGGACGGGAAGCGCTGGCGACTCAATGGCGCCCCGGCGCCGGCGCTCGACGGGTGTTCGGACTTTGATCTCGAATGGTCGCCCGTCACAAATGTGTTTCCGATCCGCCGCCTTAACGCAGTCCCTGGGGCGCAAGAGCAGGTCTCAGCGATTTGGCTGCGGATGCCCGCTCTAACAGTTGAGGTCTCAAACCAGCGCTACACGTGCCTGGATGCAACGCGCTATCTCTATGAGAGCTTGGAGAGCGGTTTTTCCGCGACCTTGGACATAGACGACCTCGGCCTGCCGATTTCCTATGGGCGGATTTGGATGCGAATTGCAGATTGGGCGGAATGCACATGAAATGCGCCGCAGCCATCTTGGGAGTAGCGTTGATGACAGCAGGTTGCGCGCCTATCGAACGACACGCTCAATTCGCCGACGCGCTGATCTCGCAAGCGCGCGCGCCCGACATCACGGAGGAAGAAGATATCTACGCAAAGCTGCTCGGCGTGTGGGACGTTCGAGTAGTTGACCGAACAGACGACGGCGCCCCGCTTGAGGGCAGCGGCGAGTGGCTTTTCGAGCGGACGCTCGAAGGCAGGGCCGTTCAAGATGTTTGGATTTCGCCCCCACGTCCTCGCACGGCCCCATTCGCCGGGCCCAATCGTTACGGCACGAGCATCAGAACATTTGACCCAGCCACGCGACACTGGCGCGTGGTTTGGCTTAATCCCGTGTCCGGCGCCTTTGATGTTCTCATGGCGCGCACAGAGGCCGGGGCGATCATTCAAGAGGGCGTGAGGCCGGATGGTCAGCCGATTCGCTGGAGTTTCCTTGAGATTACCGAGGAGGCATTTCACTGGGTTGGAGAAGCCCAACAAGGCGATGGGAAGTGGATCGTCGAGGCCGAATTCTTCGGGCGCCGGCGCCGATGACCATCACACGCGCCACCGCGACCGTCGCTCAATTTGGTCGCGCTGGTTCACATCGCCTGCGCGAGGACTTGGCGATGCAATATGGCATGGCCGTGCAAGCGAAAGCTGGCGCTACAAGTGAGCACACGTAGTCGATATGATCGCTAAGGACGGCCGTTCGGACTCGCCGCGGTCAGCGCAACCCAAGCAGCGAACGCCTCCAGAAACTCCTTGAGCTGGATGCTGGTCGCCTCATCGATGAGGCGCCGGTCCTTGTCAAACAGCGTCGAAGCGCCTCGCACGTGAATTTGCGGCGTCGACATGACCAAGGCTCCACAGGCGGCAAGGGTTTGGCGAAGTGCCGCCTGGGCGAGGCGCGTGCCCCATGAGCCAGTGGTCACGCCCATAAGCGCGAGCGCCTTGCGTTCGAGCACGGCAGGCTCAATTCGTGACAGCCAGTCGATCATGTTTTTCGCCACGCCGGGCATGGATTGGTTGTATTCGGGGGTGGCGATGATCACGGCGTCGGAACGCGCCACCGCCGCCGCCAGGCGGGCAACACCGTCGGGGACGCCTGCCAGCTCCACATCCTCGTTGTAGAGCGGAACCACAGCGAGATCGGCGTCGAGCACAATCGACATCCCCGGACCCGCGCAATCGGCGGCGGCGATCAGGAGGCGCCGATTATAGGAGTTGTGGCGTAGACTAGCTGCTATCCCCAGAACATGCAGCTTCCCTCGACGGGACATTCCTGTCGCGGCGGTGCGGTCAGACCATTGCATGGACGACGATCCCTCCGGCAGACGCCGCCAACAGCGCGCCCATTGCGCGATCAAACCACAATTTGCCGTGTGGACGGGTGAGCAGCGGTGAAGCAATCCATCCCGCACCAACCCAAACCGTCAGACAGAGGCCAGCCACGAATGCGAGCAGTGCCGCCAATGCGCCCAACTCCCATCCCGGAAGCGCCGCCGCCAACGTCGTCACCAGAACCCAGCCCTTCGGATTGAGTAGCTGAAACGCCGCGACACCAAGGATGCCCCTGGGCAGGGGTGACGTGCGTTCTGTTTCATCGCCACCCATGATTAAGCCTGCGCTCAGCCAAAGGAGGTAAGTCCCGCCCACGACCGCCAGCGCAATACGCAACCCCGGAAAGAAATGAACGGCGGCGGTGAGACCGCCCCATGCCAAGGCCAACTGCAGGATTGAGCCCACGATTACTCCCGCGATGCCTGCGCTAGCGTTCACCCAGTCACGCCGCATGCCGGCCTCCAGCACGATGTAGTTGTTCGGCCCAGGCGTGATGGCCGCGACGAACAGCACCCCAATGGCTGCATAGATCGGTGTCATCGGTCACCAGTAGGGCGACGCTCGCCAAGCGTCTGTTGCCTTAGTCGTGACGGATGGTCTAGATATTAGACCATGCGAAATTTGCCTCTAGCCGCCCTTCGCGCCTTTGCCGTTGCTTACGAAGTCGGCGGCGTGCGTCGCGCCGCTAGCAGCCTAGGCGTGGCGCATTCCGCAGTGAGCCGGCACCTGCGCGAGTTGGAGGCCTGGCTCGGAGTTGCGCTGATCGAACCGCGTCGCGGCGCGGCCAGGCTCGCGTTCACTCCAAACGGCGAGGCGCTTGGGAAGGCCGCGTTGTCCGGTCTTTCCGAACTCGCGCACGCAGTTGAAGCGACACGCGAAGGGCGGCGCGCAAACGGCGTCGTCATAGCGACGACAGCGTCGATCGCTGCGCGGTGGTTGATCCCGCGTCTGACCACCCTCCGGCAGTCGCATCCCTGGATAGAAGTTTCTGTGATAACGCAGCAAGCCACGCTGGATCCGGCTCGACAAGGGGCCGACATGGCGCTGCGGATGGGTAGCGAGCCTTCAGTAGAAGGCAAGAGTGAGCTGCTCATGGACGACGCGCTCTATCCGGTCGCAAGCCCGGAGTATTGGCGGGGTCTTCGCGTGGCCAACGCCAAGCGCGCGATCGCCAGCGCCCGCCTGCTGCATGATCGAGATCCAAGCTCCGCGTGGGAGCGATGGTTCAGGCCCTTTCCCGCAACGGGAGTAAATCTGCGCGCCGGACCGCGCTTTACATCATCGGATCTCGTGCTTCGCGCAGCTGCAGTGGGGCTAGGCCTGGCGCTCGCGCGCGATCGCCTTGCCGCCAGCGACATCGCGGCAGGTGTGCTCATCCGGCCATTTGGCGCATGCGAAGTCAAACTTGCGCGCGCTTACTGGCTTGTCCTTCCCAGTGCGGGCTTGGCGAGCGCCGCACAGGAAACTGTCGCCCAGTGGCTACGGGAGCAGACTTGATGGCGCCGGCAGAACGTGTTCAGCGCGGGATGAGTTGCTCTAATCGAGGGATGAAATTCTCGGATTGACTCATCACGGAGCCTTCAACTTAAAATATGCTGCGCAGCCTGAACGCGAACTGAGGAGGTCCTTCATGGCAACGACATTCCCAACTCTCTTGCATAGCGCCGTGGCGCTTTTGAGCGGTTTGGTGCTGATTGTCGCTTTGTCCATTGGCACAGACCAGGTGTTTCATGCCCTCGGCGTTTACCCGCCCTGGGATGAGCCCATGCGCGACCCATGGCTTAATTTGTTAGCGCTGAGCTATCGATGCCTTTATGGCGTTGCGGGCAGCTACGTGGCTGCAGCCTTGGCGCCGCGCGCGCTCATGGGCCACGCATTGGCCTTAGGCGCGGTGGGTTTTGTCTTGAGTCTCTTTGGGCTCTTCGCAGCGTTGCAGCTTGACCTTGGACCAGTTTGGTACCCGGCGGCCCTTGTGCTTTCCACGCTGCCTTGCGCTTGGCTCGGCGGCGCGTTGCGAAGTAGGCGCGGTCAACACCGAGCGCGCGGGCGTGAAAATGGCGTCTGACTACCCCCCGAAGGATGGACACAAACTGACGAGTCCGGCCGCCCAAATTGCGACGTTGAGCGCCACCATTGAAAAGCATATAGCGCCTCTCGCGCTACCCACATTCGGATTTTTTGCCGTCCCCGTAATTTTGTGGACGTTCGCTGGTGCGCTCGATCGCTTGAGGCGCGATGAGGGGGTCGATCTCATCGCCCTCGCCATAGGCTACGCCTTTGGTTTTCTCCCCTGGCTTGCGCTGTCACCTGCGGTTTTTCTTGTCAGCCGCATGAGCGCGCTGGCGAGAAAGACAGCGTTCCAGATTGCGATTGAGATCGCGGCCTTGGTTGTTTTGTGCGCCGCAATCATACTTGCCTACATCTACGTTGTTTATGCGCCGGCGTTGGGACTTGAAGGGGGAGAACTGCTTCGACGTGTGCAGGTCATGCAATGGACTTTCGATTTCTTCGTTTTCGGTCTTTGCTTTCTTGCTGGGCGCGCCGATGGGGAACGCACCCTCAAGGAAAGCGTCGCACGCGAGCGCACGGAACTTGCTGTACGCCTCATGTGCCTCGAACAGGAAAGGGCGACGCTCGAAGCCAATGAACTCAGGAGCCGGTTCAGCTCTCACTTCATGCTCAACGCTTTCAATAATGTGCTTGGCCTTGTGCGCGCGGGCAAAGGTATCGATGCCGAGCGCGCCGTATTGGCGCTGAGTGAGATTCTAAAGCGTGTGGCGCGCGCTGGCAGGTCATCACAATCTACCTTGGAAGAGGAATTGGAGTTTTTGAACTCCTATTTGACGTTCCAGCGAATCCGATATCCTCAAATTGACGTGGATATCGAAGTGCCAGAGGACGTGCGCGCCGCAACCGTTCCAGCGTTCTTGCTGCAGCCCCTTATCGAAAATGCCTTCAAACATGGGCTGGCGCCAGGGGGCCTCCTTGGCGCGATACTGCGTATTTGGCGCGACGGCAACCGCGTTCGTCTCACATTCGCCAATTCCCTGCCCGCTTCCAAGTCAGAGGCTGGCGCCGATGGTGAAGGCATTGCTCTGACCCGCGCGCGCCTTAAACTTTGCTATGGCGCTGATGGCAGCCTGTCGCGCGCCATTGAAGGGGCAGAGCACGTTGTTAGGCTCGACCTCCCTTGGAAACCTCAGACGCCATGATCGTACACGCCGCTGTCCTCGACGATGAACACATTATCGCCGCCGACCTCGCCGCTCAGCTTGGCCGCCGCCCAGGCTGGGAGGTCGTCGGTGCGTACCTTGAGGCTGCTGCGTTGGAACAATGCGTCGCCGACAATCCAATTGACGTCTGCTTCTTGGATATCGAAGTTCCCGGCACAGATGGTCTTTCGCTGGCGCGTCACCTCAAGGAGTTGCGTCCAGGTCTGCAGGTCGTTTTCGTGACAGCCTACCATCAATACGCAGCCTGTGCGTTTCGCCTCGAAGCCATCGACTACCTTGTGAAACCCGCGACACCTGAAGCGCTTGGCGAGGCCTGCAGGCGTGTGGAAGAGCGCATCGGAGTGGCCTGCCCTGAGCGCTTCGCAGTCTTGTCCGCCGGCCGTATCGACTACGTTGCGGTGAAGGATGTCATCGCGGCGAGGGCCGCTGGCAATTACGTGGCGCTCATCACCAAATCAAGCGAGCATCTCCACAGAATCACGCTTGCCGAACTCGCCGACAAATTGGTGACGCTGGGTTTTATGAGGACCCATCGCTCCCATCTCGTGCGTCCCACAGAGATCGTCTCAGCCAAAATCCGCGGCGATGGCATCCTGGAGGTAAAGCTTTCAAACGGGGCGGTTGCTCCCGTGAGCGAAACTTACCGCGAGCACGTTGCGGGCGTGATCGAGACGTCCCTGGTACGACGACGTTGACGATTATCTAAGCGTTGGAATCCATCGCGCGAGTGTGCGCCCAATGGCGTCAGGCGATACTTCTTGTACCCAGTGAGGGCCGAAAACGACGATTTCAGTCTGATTCTGAAAGCCTCTGACAAATGCCAGTGCTTCGGGGCGTGCGAGTATCCCTCCGGGGTCGGCGCGGACGAACAACTTCGGTATGGCCGCGTCGCCCGCCATCCAGTCAGAGTACCGGCGCACGATCGCGTATGTCTCCGCGGGCTCACCGCCTAACGGCAAGTCACGGGGCCACGAGAGGGTAGGACGCCTCCCCTCCCCAGGAACGAGGAACGGCCGTCGATATTCAACAGCGTCCTCGGCAGTCAAGTAGAGGTCCAATCCGGCTATCAGACCCTCAACGAATCCGTTTTCCACCAAGATGAGCTGCTCGCCCTGTGGCGACCGTAAGATGGCGAATGGCGATCCGGCCGGCGGCGCTGGCGTCGGCGCCCCAGGCGGTTCAATGATCGCCTCCATGTACGCGATGCCTCTAACCCGCGTTGAATTCAGCTCCGCCCAGGTAAGACCCAGCGCAGATCCCCAATCGTGTATGACCAACGTCACCTCATTGCCGAGATCAAGTTCGTCGAAGAGCGCGAAGAGATAATGTTGGTGCTCGCGGAGCGAATACCTTCCGGGACCGCTGTTTGTTAATTTGTCTGAGTCCCCCATGCCAATGAGGTCGGGCGCAATGCAACGTCCCAAATGCTGCACGTAAGGAATGATGTTGCGCCACAGGTACGACGACGTGGGATTTCCGTGCAGGAAGACAATCGGGCGCCCTTGACCCACCTCGTAATACGCCATCTGCATGCCATGGACGCGCAGCCTCCCCTTGCGCTGACTCCAACCGAGCGCGTGAGGCTGCGCCTGCGCCACTCCTGGCGCCAATGCGGCCGAACTCACTGCAGTCGCTATTAGGTCGCGCCGGCTAATTCTGGTCATAGGGCATCTCCAACCTCCATTTGGCAATGAGCAGCTTCGAACAGTTGCGCCCGGCTCGTTCGTGACATTGCCCCTCCCCGGTCGGCGCTAACCGATCGAGGCGTGCACCCGAAAGTCCCGCAACCCGCCGGTTAATCCTACTCGCCTTTGCGCCTGCGACGCGCGCAGTTCGCCCCTTATTTCCGGACATTGGTCACTTCAGCCCGTTTCGAGTTTGGCCCCATCTTAACGACACGGCGCCCATGTCCCATAAGTCTCGAACGGGCGTTGACGCTAGCAAGGTTCAAGCATTGCGGGGGGAGGCTATGGTCGGCAGCGGAGCGGGTGCGCAGAGCGTGCAGCGTTTGGTGATTGCAGCGATATTGGCTGGATTGGCCGGCGGACTCCTCGACATTGTGGGCGCAATAATCGTTTATGGCCCAATTCTGCAAACGCCAATTACGCCAGAACGCATCCTCCAATCTGTCGCAAGCGGCCTGCTCGGCCGCGATGCTTTCAATGGTGGACTTGGGACCGCCTCCCTCGGCCTCGCGGCACACTTGGTGATTTCGTTTGTAGCTGCCGGCATTTATGTGCTCGCCAGCACCCGCCTACTCATTCTTGTAAGCCGCCCCGTACTGAGCGGGATCGCGTTCGGCGTTGCCGTTTATTTCTTCATGACACAGGTCGTCGTTCCGCTGTCCGCAGCTCCAACGCGGCCACTGCCCGCGCTCGAACAATTCCTGATCGCCCTCGGCCTTAACGTCTTTCTGTTCGGCCTGCCCATCGCAATTATCGCACGCCTCTGTCTTGGCGAAGCGCGGCGATGATCTCAAGGGCGCCGCCAATTATGCGTGGGAGCTTGGAAGTTTATCGCAACGCCGCATCGAAGGAGTCGAAGAGATGGTTCGAATAATAATCTCAGTGATCGCAACGCTTCTGCTTGCAACCGCCTGTGCTCACGCCGCTCCAGTAGCACCCACGTCAAGCGCGCCCGCTGCGCATATTGAGGGCCTCTTGGCGCCGCACGTCGCCGACGACTACGCCCAAGATCTCCACCTTTTTGGCCAGTTCGCCGGCAATTGGAACATTAGATCGGAACGATACACACGGGACGGAACCACACTGCGCAGCCAAGGCGGCATTCACATCGGTTGGATATTGTATGGCACGGCGCTGCAGGATGTGTGGGAAGGTAACCTCGACGACGCCACTCCGGGCGCGCGACCACAGGGCTTTGGCACCACTATTCGATACTTCGACCGGCAAATCGGCGCCTGGCGGGTGGTCTGGGTGGCGCCGACAGCCAATGTCATCCAGGAATTTTCCGTCCGACAAGTCGGCTCCGAGATTTGGATGGAAGCGGCCACGCCAGAAGGGTTCATGGTGAAGTGGATTTGGTCCGACATGACTACCACTTCGTTCAACTGGCGCTCCGAGGAATCGCGAGATGGCGGCGTCACCTGGTTCACCGATGAGCGGACTTGGGCGACGAGACGAGACTGAAGTTAGGCGTCCGCGCTGGAGGTGCTTGTTATGGGGTTTGCGAAGACAATAGCTATGGCGCTCTTGGGTGTTGCCGCCGTTGGCTGCGCGACGATCTCGCATGCGCCCGCCACGCAACCGCCTGATTTCCGTGGCTGGACCCAACAAATGCTGGACGCTGTCGCCGTCGGCGATGTCGCGGTCTGGCGCACTTATATCGATGCCTCAGCGCTTCACGTTGATGAAACCGGCACACCCCGGACGCGCGAGGAATTGCTGGCGGAACTGCACCCGCTTCCCCCTGGCCTTGTCGGGCGCTTGCGGGTCACGTCGATACGTATCGAGATGGGCGATGGATTTGCCGTTGTCACGCACGAAGACCATGAAGAACTCAGTTATTTTGGCCAACCCCTCACTGGGCGCTATCGCACCACAGACACGTGGCGTCAAACCCGTGATGGCTGGAAGATCATCGCGACCCAGGTGCTTGCGCTGCCCGACGATCCCCCTGTGATGCATGGCGTCCTAGCAGAGGGCTGCCCTTACCAGGGTGAGTACAGGCTAGGCGATGCACGGCGATTGACGATCAGATGTTCGGAAGCCGGCTTGGTCTCCGAGCGCCAAGACAGACCCCCGGCCACATATCAGGCGGAAGTCCGAGATGTCTTCTTCTTGCCAGGGCAACCGCGAACACGACGCATCTTCCTGCGCGATGAGACCGGCGCGGTCACCGCCTTTGTGGATCGCCGCGAGGGCCATGACGTTCGTTGGGAACGCCAATGAGGCAAGAAGGCGGGACGTTTTTTGCCTCGCCGGTCATATGCGCGAAAGATGCTTGACGACGGGTTCGATCTTGTGGCCGCAGGGGTCACGTCACCACTTCAAGGGAGGACCACGTGCCACATTCGATCGGCATGCGGCGCAAGCCCTTCGATTAAGCTCGCTCAGCCGCCTTCTTCTGTCTCAAATAGGCTCCGCCCAGCAGACCTAGCAGCAGGCCCGCTAGAACTCCGCCAACTCCGATGAGGGCGTCGGAGACAGGATCGGCGCATACTGGCAGTGGAGTCCCTGTCATGCGCTGCGCCTGGAGATCGCTTGCGACTTCAGCCGCCATCTCGGGCCCTGCGATCCTCGACAGCAGCGCCAACGCGCCTTGATAGGAGACCAGCCCTCCGTTGGACGTAAGGAACCGCCCATCGATGACATAGTTTTGGTCACGTTGAACCTGGACCCTGGGGTAGTCATGCTGAAACGCGGCCTCGCCCCCGGCCCAGGTTGTCGCTCGTCTACCATCGAGCAACCCTGCCTCCGCTAAGATCCTGGCGCCGGAGCAATTGCTAACGATCCATGTAGCATTTTGCGCATTGCGCCGCACAAATTCGATTAGCGCGCGGTTTCGCACGAGCGGGGTCATGGAATAGGAGCTAGGCACAATGAGCACGTCGAAGTCGCCAGCTTGCGACAGCACCACATCGGCGCGCATGCGAAGGCCTTCTTCGGTCACGATGTCGACATCGGCGTCGGCCGACACCGTCGTCACCTCGAATTCAGTCAACCACGCCTTACGCGCCGCGGCGCCAAACACTTCAAGCGGTGCGGTCACGTCGCTGGTGAGAACGCCGTCAAAAACAACCACCCCGACACGCCATGTGCGAGCTTGCACAGGTGTCGAAAGTGCAGCGAGCGCGATAACTGCCAACAGAACGCACGACAAACACCTCCGCCGCATGCTCATAACGCACCGAGGGCTAACGGTGCTTGTCCGTTCGCGCGACACCACGTAAGATATTGCAGCCTAAGCTTGCTCGTGTCTGTATAGCTGGCGATCTCGCTGTTAGCGTCTAGGTACTCCACTCGCCCATTCATAGTGATCTGAACCACGCAGGCCTCATCGCCTACGCAACGCCAGGAATCGACGTTTCCCGCCGGCTCGTAGACGTAGGCGCCTGGGCCTGCCACAGGCCCGCCATCCCCGAGTTCGCGTCGCCCCGATACATTAAACGCATGAACCGCGCCCGTGTGCCTATGTAGCGCGATTGAAGCGCCGGGATCGACTTTCAGCTGAAGCGTCCGATCTTCACCGTCAAAGCGCAAGGGCCGAACCCAAACGCCAGGTTCCAGCGGCATCCATTCAATGGATGCAGTGTCGATCGGCGAGGATGTGCTATTCATGTCTGGTTCCAGTCATTAGCTCGATGTCAAGATACTTGGAATCACTTGAACATCAAGGCATTTAATGCGCAAGCCCCCCAAGACTCCCATTCCTGCCGATCACGCGAGCACCATCCATGCCCAATGGAACCGCGAGATGCCCGACATTGACCTCGACGGCGCGCGCGTTCTGGCGCGCGCCGGCCGCATTACGCTCGTGGCTCGGCGTGAGATCGACGCGGTTTTTTCTCGTCACGGAATCGACGCTGGCGAGTTCTATGTCTTGTCAGCGTTGCGGCGCGCTGGCCCGCCATTCACAATGAGGCCCACCGAAATCTACCGATCGCTAATGATCTCATCCGGCGGTCTTACCGATCGGCTGCGGCGCCTAGAGGACGCGGGCCTCGTGCGGAGGCGCGCTTCCGGAGACGACAAGCGCAGCCTGCTGGTGGGATTAACTGAAAAGGGGCGAAGGTGTGTAGAGGCGGCGTTTCGGGAGGATATGGCGCTGGAAAATACGATTGTCTCAGCGCTAGATGCGGAGGAGCGGGCGACACTTGCGCAATTATTGCAGAAGCTCGCCGCGAGCATCGGCGCCTGAAGCGCGGTGTAGCATGAGGAGGTCCGCGGCCATTGTGAGACGGCGATTGTTCTCGGCAGTCTCGTGGGCACTCGGGTCACTCAATCCCTGCGCTCAGGAAATCGCGTTGCTGCTTGTACGGGTGTGGTTTGAATGCGCAGGCGCTCCTTCTCACGACGATCCCGTCGCCAGCGCCAACGCCCGATTGGCAAAAGCGAGTTTCTGAGTTCGAGGCTTCGGTTCTCAAGGGATTCGCCAAAGTTCGCCTAACGCAACGCGGCGCCCGGCGTTTGTCCGAAATGAGCGCAGCCTCGGCTGAGGCGCTTCGGTGCGTCAGCCAAGTGCAGGGCAAGGCATTTATTGAAGCCACTGTTCCGATCGAAAGTGTCGATCACGCCGTCGCACAGTTCCTACGCCTGGGGGATGACATAGAAGTACTTTCGCCGCAGCCATTGCGAAGTAACCTCGCGGACGTGGGCGCGCGGCTGATCGCTCTGGATGCGAAACCGTGATCGGTAAGATAAGGGCCATCGATTGCCCCAAAGACGCCAAATTACCAGTGGCAATGACGCCTCAAACTTGACGCGTGCGTGACGGATTACGAGCAGCCATCTCTGACCCTCATCTGCCATCCAACATCAAGAGGGATTCGTTGCCACGAGATCACGTACCCCTTCCCCAGCGTCTGGTTCGTGCCGCCGCGGCATAAGCGTTTGCGCGGTGTTCCCGTCATACCGGGCGTGGCTCAAGTCGCGAACGCGAGGCTGGAGAACGTGGTCTCAAACTCGGCGACGGCGTGACGCCGCAAGGGCACCGACCAGACCACGTTGAGCAGCCACGCGCCGGCGCGTGGAATGGTGAAGCGCGCGAGTCCGTCCCGATCCGTGGCGACAGTCTGCAGCGGCTGCTGATCGTGGTTGAGGTCCGTGAGTTTCACGGTCGCGCCGGGAAGCGGGAGGCCGTAAAAATAGATCCGTGCGGCCAGCGCGCCCGAGCCAACGGGAATGCCCTCAGGCACGATCTCGAGCACGAGGCCGTAACGTTGCGCGGCGGCGGCCTGGTCCACCGGCGCCGCGCCCACGCGCAGAATGGTCTTGGTGCAACGGCTGTAAATTTCAGAAACATCCGCCTGCATGCGTCCGCTGCGCTGACGCTGGTCAAGCGCAAGCGTGAGGCCCTCGGCGCGAGCGTAATCGTTGTAGCGTGGCGCGGGCAAGTGGCTCTGCGCGTTGTTGTCGGTGGCGAGCACGAGCACGTGAGCGCCGGGCGTTGCGAATCCTGCGCGCACGGCAAGCGAGCCGTCCGCGTCGCGGAGGGCGTCCATCAGTTCGGTTCGTGCGCCGTCCGGCGCGAACGCCTCAAAGCGCACTATGCGTTGCAACGAAATGGGCGAGCGCTGACGATCGGGGCCGTGACCCACTTCGAGCGAGAACGAGACCGCAGCGTGCGGCACGGGCGTGAAGGCTTCTGGCTGCAGCCAGAAATCATGCGCGTCCGCGCGCCGCGCGCCGAGGCACAAAGCCGCGGCCAGCAGCAACCACAATATGCGATGAGCGCGCGTCATGGGCTTTACTCCAGGTGATCGGCGAGCACCGCGCCGCCATTTTGCGTCGCCAGCAGCAAGAGCACGCCAGTGGCGAGGAGCCCGCTCGCAACGATCTGGCGCGCGTGATCAGTGCGCAACGCGGCGCTCGCGATCAGCGGCACGGTTATGTGCGAGAGCGACGCCGCATCCGCGGCGGGCGCGGCAAATCCAGCGGCAACCACCGCCGTGGAGCCGATCACCGTCGCAGCGTGCGCTGAGGCCCAGGTCGTGACCGCGAGGGCGATGATGAGGGCGCATTGCAGCGCGATCCATTCCGCGGCGTGCAACGCGCCCGCGACGAGCGCGCAGACGTCGAACAGCGCCACTGCGGCGATCCGCGTGCGCCAACGCGATGTGCGCGCCATGCGCGCGGCCTGCCGCGATTGAGAGCTAGTATGCATCGCCTTGTCGCGCTGCCGCCGCGAACGGGAACGCGCTGTCCGAGGCGCCGCCTTCGTCCCTATGCACGCCGTCATCGACGCTCGCTGTTCGGCCATCGACGAGCAGCGAACGATAGACATTCACGCTATCATAGGTCGGCGCGCGTCCGCCGCAATCGACTGCCAGCGCGCCTTCGCCTCCGAGCGCGACGCGCTCCACCGCGAAAAGCGTCGTGCAGACGCGTGCGGCGCTGTTGACCCATAGCCGATCGTCCGCGAGCAGCGCCGCGAGCGTTTCGTAGCGGTGTGCATCCGCAATCGCGCGGTCGGCGAGCCATTGATTGCCGCAGCCGTCAAAGCCGTCATAAAACGCAAGACCTTCGGCGATGAGCGGGGCAAAACGCGCCGAGCGCTGCGGGATAGTCCCGTTCCAATCCTCTTTCATCCGGTCGCGCACCGCGGCGGAGGCAAGTGTGCCGAGCAAAGCGTTGCCGGTGAGCGGCCGGCCGGCGCGATCGACCTGCGCGCGGCCCTGCTCGGTCGAGGCCCACACGGCGAGAAGCGGTCCCCCGCGCGCCGCTGTGAGCAGGTCGAGGCTGACGGCGATCACCGAAGGCGTCCAGCCGGCCAGGAAGTCGCGGCCTGGCGCGCCATCCGTGTGACGCCATGCGTCGAGCAAGGCGCCGCTGGTAGTAGCCGGTAGCGCCGGGCAACCCGCTCCGTCGGCCTGTAGCCCGCCTTCGATCGCGTCCATCGCGATTTGATAGGCCGCGCGCGTGCCGCGCACATTGTTGAAGAACGGATCGTTGCGCATGCCCGCAAACACCCGAAACGAGCGACGCCGGCTCGCAAGGCCCGCTTCGTCGCGCGCATCGCCAATCGCGTGATCGCCGCTCGACAGGCGGCAATCGGTTTCCGCCGGACTTGGAAAGCGGCAGGTCAGCGCAAGGCGCGCCCGCGTTTGGCCGAAACGGGGCCCGCTTTCGAAGTGGAATACGTAGCGCGCGGTGTCGGAAAAGCTGTGGCCCACAATGCTCATCAACACATTGAGATGGGCGCCGTCCGGCGCCATCCAGGCGTAGAGATCGCCGATGTCGATGCGCGGATCGGCGATCACCGCCGGAGAGTCGAGGTGATCTGAAGCTTCCGCCGCGCCCGACGCCAGCGCCCAGGCGAGCCCCGCCGCTGCGGCGCGCAAAATCCGTGACATCGCCATCTTCATGCTTCCCTTCACGCAAATTCGCGCCCGTCGCCGCGAAACCGCAGCGGCCTGAATGCCGTTTGTCTGTATCGAGAGAGTGGTGGATCTATTTTCCCTTGGCGGACACCTCGGCCTCTTTGAGGCGCCTGGCGCAATCCTCGCAGCACACTTCCACCGTGCGCCCGCCGATCTTGACCTTGATCGGCTTGCCTTCGAGGTCGCAATCGCATGCCGCGCACGTGTTCTTTTTCATGGCCTGATCCCTTGCTGTATGGGCCCACTATGCCGCGCCGGGCCGGGCTGCGCTTTCGGAATCTTTAGCCTGTTGGCTTGCGAATGCTGACCCGAAATGCGCTGGGTGAGCGCCCGAAATGCTGGCTGAACGCGGCGGTGAAATGGCTGTGGCTGGAGAAGCCCAGGTCGAGCGCGAGCGTCGTCAGATCCTCACAGCCGCCGATGAGTTCAAGCGCGCGCGAGAGGCGCTGGCGCAGCTGGTGGCGATAAAGCGGCACGCCCTCGACCTCGCGGAACACCTGCGTGAGATAGACCGGCGACCCCCCGACTTCAGCTGCGATGTCGGCAAGCGTCCAGCGCCGCCCGAGATCGCTCGCGAGCACCACCTTGATGCGCTCCACCAGCCGCCGCTGGCTCGCCGTGGCGCTGCTGAGGTGGGACGTCTTGGGGCCCACGGCGCGGTGCGCCAACGTGAGCGCAAGGCTTTCGGCCTCCAGCGTCTCGGCCGCGCCCTCGACCAGACTGTGGCGCAACAACGCCGCCATCGCTTGTGCCCGCGAATCGATTCGCAGCGCGTGCTGCGCGAAGCGTATGTCGAGGCCGCCGCAAACCGCGTCGGCGCGCGCGATCTCCCACAGCAGCGCGGGATCGATGGTGACGGTGAGGCTGGCGTGCGCGCCCGGCGCGACGTGATGGGCGCGCCCGCTTTCACCGGCATTGCCGAGCAGCACCACGCCAGGCTCGGCCACCACGGTCTCGCCGCGGGCATGCCAGTGATAGGCGCCGCGATAGGGAAAGATGAGGTGCGGCGCGGCGCGCGCGCTCTCTTCGCCGTCCTGCGGGCCCTCGCCCGCGCACGCCGTATCCTCGACGCGCACAGCGCTGGTCTGCAAGAGGGTCTGCGGGGCTGGCGGGCGATGCATGAAGCTAAATATCCTGACAGCGCCCCTCATGCACCTGTGCAACATCCGGCTTCCGGGAAGCCGGGAGGGTTGTGGTCATGGACGTCGTTTTGAACAGGCGGTCCTTATTGTGCGCGGGCGGGACGGCGGCGCTGACCGCTGGGTGCGGCGCGGAAACAAACGGCGCCGCGCTGGGGGCTGTGCGGCGCGTGCACACGGCGTTCGGCGACATCGCCTATCGCGCTATGGGTACGGGACCAGCGACGCTGCTGCTGCACGGCTTTCCGCTCAGCTCGTACCAATGGCGCGACGTGATGGCGCTCCTTGCCACCGTGCGGGCTTGCCTTGCGCCCGATTTCATGGGGCTCGGCGAAACCGAGGTCAGCGAAACCCAATCGCTTGCGCCCGCCGATCAGGTGGCCATGCTGGCCGCCTTTCTGGACACGCAAGGGGTCGCAAGCGTCGACATCATCGCCAACGATAACGGCACGGCGGTCGCGCAATTGTTCGCCGTGCACTGGCCCGAACGCGTCCGCTCGCTGTTGCTCACCAATGGCGATTGCGAACAGGATTGTCCGCCCGCGGCGTTGGCGCCGGTGTTTGCGCTCGCGCGCGAGCAACGCTATGCGCAGGAATGGCTGGTTCCCTGGTCCATGGACTATGCGCTGGCGCGTTCTGAAATCGGGCTTGGCGGCATGTGCTATAGCCAGCCCGCGCATCCCACGGACGAAGCGATCCGCGCCTATCTCGCGCCGCTCGTGAAAACGCCAGCCCGGCTTGCGCGCACCAACCGCTTCGCGGTTGCGCTGCAAGGCAATGCGTTGGCGGGCGTCGAACCGCGCCTGCGCGCGCTGCGCGCGCCAGTGCGAGTCGTCTGGGGCGAGGCCGATACGATCTTCTCGCGCACCACGCCCGACTATTTCGCCGGTTTGTTCCCAAATGCACGTGGGGTGCGTCGCTTACCCTCCGCCAAGCTGTTCTTCCCCGAAGAATATCCCGACGTGATCGCCCAAGAGGCGCGCGCGCTCTGGCAAGGCGGCACGCCGGCCTAGAGTGCGCGCGCCTCCTTTCACCTCAGAAGAACGCTATCGTCCTGAACTCCACGCTCTCTCTCGCTGGCGCGCTCTTTGGCGTTAACGGGTTGTCGAAGGCCGTATGAGGCGTCAGCCTGGCCACATCTTTGCGCGTATCGAAACACTTGATCAGCACGACTTCATCCAACTGCATTTCCGGAAAATAGAACCAACGATGTAAGGGAGAATAGCTCAACGCAAATATCTCTCCTCGCCTATCGGGATAGACTATGTCTGTGGCGACATAATCATGATCGGCTGCGCTGCGTGCGTCGCACAATGCCAGGGGCCAATCGCTCGCGGGCCAGCGGATAGGCCGCCAAACATTGATAAATGCAAACCGACGCTTCACAAGAGCTTGCACGTCCTGGCCCGTGAGCGTCTCGAGACGATCCAACGCAGATCTCTCCGTGTAATCTCCGTGCACGCGCGTCGAAGGCTGACGTATTGCGTCCGGAGCTCTGCGCCTGATGGTGTGATCGAACACCAAGACGCGCTTGGCGCCCGTCGCTCCCACCACGATATCGGCTGCCTCACTGAAGCCAACGTCACCCGCCTCGGCGTCGGTGTGAAGAGCGGCGGCGGTCTTGTGCTTCAAGAGCTGAAAGCCATAATCGTCCAATAATGGCGCGCGTTGTAGGTCGCGGGCGTTGCTGATCTTTACCCTATGGGGCGAGTAAGTTGCATTTGTTTGCGATCCCCCTCCCGGTGCGGATCCGAACGCTACATAGGGTTTTACGTTCATACTTTCTATGTACAGCAACGTTCCTTCGACTGCCCCAATTTCATCTTCCTTTATCTTGCACTGCGCCATCGCACTCACCTCGCCGCATTCGCAGGAACGCTACCTCGAAGGAAACTCGAGTCGAGTGAGTGATTGTAACATTGGTTGTGAGCGGGATTCACAACCGGCGCGCTTTGCGTTAGGATATCGACACCTGCCTCCGGAGAAAGACACACTCGTCACTCGGTCTCCACTTTTCGTCCCAGCGCTGATTAGTCGTACTTCCCCAACCTCCGCGCCCCGGCTTGAATGCCTCCCAGCGCTGCGGCCATCGCGCGCTGACATGGCTAGCTTATCCTTCGAAACTTCCGAACGGTACTGAGGCTCGGCTCAATGCGGTGGCGTTATTAGACTACTGGGGCGTCTTCCTGTCTTGGCCGCCCTCAAGAACTTGCAGAGGACCTCGTAGATATGACTACCGCCCAGATGCCTTCAATCTCCCTCGCCGGCGTCGTGATGCGAGCGGTTGCCACCACAGCTGAGGCGAGTGCGCTGAACGCGCAGACCGAGTTCACGTTCGATCAAATCGGCGACATCTTCTCCGCGCGCTATCGCGGAGGCCCGATTGTTGACGGCTATCTCATCGGCAAGATTTTGCCAGGCGACTTGATTGGGTTTCGTTACGTGCAAGCGGACAAGGATGGACGTTTGGACGCAGGCGTTTCCACTGGAGTGATCTCGCGATTGCCCGACGGTCGTCTCCGCTTGACCGAAGACTTCCAATGGACCACACGGCCTGGAAGCGGACAGAATATCTTTGAGGAAGCGGTGCACGGCCAGTTAGCGACTAGCCGGGACCGCCTGGCTGCAGATCACGCAACGCGCGCATGCTAGCTTCCAACCATCCGGAGGCGCGCCCCGCCACATTCACACTTGCTGGCATCCGAACTGGCTTTCTTGCTGCACAAGCGCCCGCAGCTGGCGTCCTTGCATACGGCGTTGCATTCGGCGCGTTGGCAAGCGAGGCCAACCTCTCACTTCTGGAGGCGACACTCATGAGCGCCTTCATCAATTCCGGGTCCGCGCAATTGGCGGTGCTGCAGTCGTGGTCAGCCACATCCGTTCTTGCGCCTGCGGTGTTGGTCGTGATTATCGCAAACGCTCGCTATCTACTCTATGGCGCTGCGCTCCGGCCATGGCTCGCGTCGCTCCCGCCCCTGAAATCGTATGGAACGCTCTTCTTCGTGGGCGACGCTCAGTGGGCGCTTTCCATGCTGCGCTTCGCGCAAGGCCAGCTAGATGCGGGCTTTGTCTTGGGCTCCGGATTAGCAATGTACCTGCCATGGGTCGCCGGCGCGCTCATCGGGTCTGGCATCACCGACCTCATCGGGAACGTTCAGCTGCTTGCGTTGGATTTCCTCTTGATCGGATTTGCAACAACCATGGCGCTTAGCGCATGGAAGCGAACATTGCTGTTGCCCGCGCTCGCAGCCTTGCTGGCGGCGCTCATCTGCAACCGGGTGGCGCCCGGAGGTTGGACCATAGCGGCGTCAGGCATGGCAGGTGGGTTGACCGCGTTTGTTTGTGCGAGTTCGTCCCGTGCAGCCTGACTTTCCCATCGCCTTATTGACCCTGGGCGCCGCAGCTTTTGCATGCCGCGCGGGCGGCTTCTTCCTCATGCGCTATATTCACGTCTCGCCAGCTCTCGACGCCGCGCTCAGGGCGACGCCCCTTGCTGTGATGCTTGGGATAATTGCGCCCGTCGTGGCCACGGGCCGCGTCGCCGACATCGCGGGGATTGTTGTGGCGGCGGCGGCAGTGAAGCTCGGCGTCAATGATATCCTGGCCGTATTCATCGGCGTTGCGGTGGTCGCGATCGCGCGCGCATTAGGGGGATGACATGCAGCGCGGCAAAGTTATCCTGCTTCTTTGGTTCGACGCCGACCTCAATGAGGTCGTGCACTACTACATCTCGGTCTTTCCAAAGGCTAGGATTGACCGTCGCGGGACCGGACGCCCTCGCGTTAAATGAACGCTGGGCGTCCGTGAATTTGGCTACTTTCATCGCTATTCGCTCCTCCCAGCCCGGAAGAACGGAAGCAGAAAACTCTAACCAAATTCGATCCGGTTCTCGGGGGCACGTCAGCGTCTGGATCGAGGCGATCTCGGCGCGCACGTCGGTGGTCATATCTTCGTACATCGCGCGCGCGAACACGGCTCGATCTTTTCCTGGCTTTCTGGCGCCGCGCCGGCTGGCTGAAAAAGCGCTGACCGCGGTGATCCAGGAAGCCTAGGTGCAAGGCGTCTCGACCCGCTCGGTGGACGATCGCGTCGTCTCCGCTTTTATCGCCGCCGCCTTCGGCCAGGACGATGCCGAAGCGGCGCGCCCAGTGGCGCCAAGTCGCCGATCAGCTCAAACCCAACCTGCCGAAACTCTCGGCGCTGATGCTCAATTCCGAGGCCGACGTGCTCGCCTACATTAGCTTCCCCAAAGAGCACCGCGTGAAGCTGCACTCCACCAATCCGCTGGAACGCGTCAACGTCGAAGTCAAGCGGCGCACCGAAGTCGTGGGCAGCTTCACGAACGAGGATGCGATCACCCGGCTCGTCGGCGCCATCCTATTGGAACAGAACGATGAATGGGCGGCGCGCCCGCTACATGTCGCTGGAAACCATCGCCCCGTTGAGCGATAATCCCCTCGTCACCCTACCGGCCGTGCCGGCCTGACCTCTGGCCCGGCCCGCCGGCGATCACGATGCCCTAGCGGCTCGTACACACCTGTTGGGACACGACCTAACTCCGCTTGCTAGGGGCACCGCGCGCGGGTAAGCGGAGGCCGCTGGAGACGTGGCCGAGTGGCTTAAGGCGGCGCCTTGCTAAGGCGTTGTACTCTAACCGGGTACCCAGGGTTCGAATCCCTGCGTCTCCGCCAGCAATGGCGTTAACATATTATTTTTTCACGAATTAACGCTGAACACCCAATGTCACCCCACATTTAAGTCCTCAGCCGCTAAACGTCGCATCGCTTGGGCGGTGACGGCCATCTAGCTTGGGCGGAATTGGCAAGCTCAAGGTAAGCGCCGCCCGCATGTCTCAAACGGGGCAGGAAGAGACGTGGCCGGGCGAGCGGGCGGAAGCATTCCGCCAACACCGCTATTGAAGGTGTAATCGGGTTGGTAATCGGGTTGGTATATGAGTTGGCAATGGGCCCCCGCCCACGCACTTTTGGCGCGCTAACCCGCGCGCAACGGCAGTGAGCCCACGCTCAATGGCTTCAGGCGACACCCACGACGGCGAAACTCGTCTCCTAGTGCGAGAGGTCCTGCGGAAACAGGCGCTCTCCCCCGCGCCGCGGTGCGCCGGACTCGCCGTCCACGCGTCGGACGCATCAGCGCGCGTAGCGCCAAATAGGTGTTGCTAAAAGCAGTGGACTGTAAGCGCGCCCCAGGATGAAGCACGTGACCACGAACCTGCTGCGAGGCTCTCAGCGGTCAAGTCGATGTCCATGGATCGCCTTCGAGCACTTGCTGCTCGAGTTCGGGGCGTTCGCGGGGTCGCCACCAACTGGCGCGATGGCGCACGCGATATCTGATCGGGCCGCCATCAAGGCTACCGCTTCGAGCAAGTGGCCGGGGAACGCAAACGAACTCGGACTCGATGAAATCGTGCGTTAGGGTCAGCGTGGCATAGCCATGCCCCGCCATGTCGACAAAGGAGAGGTGAGGGGCGTTGTCTGGGTTGGTTTCGGCGCGCGCGGCGGTCAGATCGCCCGTGCGCGCATAGGTGAGACAAGCGCGCACGCCGCGTCGATACGCCATGTTGGCTGCGGCCTGCGGGCCTTCTGGCGTATCGAAAAGATAGAGCGCCCGAGCTGGATCGCTTGCATTGACCCTGTGCTCAAGCACCTCGACCAGTCCCGGCGCCGAGACTGAGCCCGTAATAAAAGCGACGCCCACGGGCTCGAACGAGGCGGGAGGGAGTGCCTTGCCGGCGAGGCCTGCCCAAAAACTGTGGCGATCCCCCGATGCGACCGCGAAACCCGAAATGCGGGAGTCGCGGACGAAATCGTAAATCTGCGCCCGTTCGATGAAAGCGCTGCTCCAATCACCACCGCCCATGCACGCATAGCCGGCTCCTGGCCAGCGAACGGGGTAGTCCTCCGGCAGATTCTGTAGATCAGCGCGAAGGTCGAGAATGCCCTTGGAGTTTCCCCAGATCTTCCAACGTGCGCTTGAGGTTTTGAGCTCATTGAGGAACCAGGCCTTCTGCGTTCGCCCCAGGATGGTTTGAGGCGGTTGGTCTTTTCTGAAGTTTGGTACGGTGGTTGCGCCAAAGTGAATTGCGTCGGGCGGAGCGCCGTCATTGTAGGCGCGTCCCCCGTCGAGGATTTGCATCGCGTCTTCGGGAGTGAAATAGCGAAAGGCGCGATCAGCGAGACTGGCCGCGCGGGGATCATCGGTGGGGTCCGCCGAGCGATAGCTGTGATTGTCGGTGATGATCAGATCGAGATTGGCGCCCCAACGAAGTGTGCGATAGGCGCGAAGGCTCTCGGTTGCGGCAAGATTGTTCGCCTCCTGACCGAGTCCGTCATCATCGAATTGACTGATCCGCGTATCGACCACGCTCGGCGCGTTGAAGCGATCCACGGATGTGTTGGAAGGTTGGACGACGCGTGCCGGCTGATACTCAAACCAGGCTTGGTTGGCGAAGACTTTGCGCGTTTGCGCCCAGACCAATTCATCCCCAAACTTCTCAATCGATTGGAAGCCGCGCCACGAGAATTCATGATTGTCCCAAATGCACACAAACGGCCACCGGGCGCGTGCGTCCTGCAAATCCGGGTCATGGAGGTAGTCCCGATAAACGGCGCGGTAGTCGGCAAGCGACGCCGGGACATGGAAGTCCTCGATTTTGCGTCCTTCGGGATAACGGAAGGAACTTCGCAGAACGCGGTCGTACATGCCTTGAGGGCGATCTTCCGGATACCAGACTATCTCGTAAATGAAGTCGCCAAGGTGCAGGACGAAACCAAGCCTGTCCTCGGGCTGTGCGCTCTCGTCTTCGAAGATCATCCGGCGATACGCGTTTTGCGCGCCTTGATGGATGTTCTGGCAGCTTACAAAGGCGAACCGAACCGGGCGGCGATCATTTGCGCGCGGAGCGGTGAGGGTGCGACCTATTCTGCTGCCTTTGCCGGTCTCGTCCGTGAAGCGATACCAATATTCGCGTCCCGGCCTGAGCCCGCCGACCAAGACACGGCAAGTCCAGTCGGCGTCCGGCCGAGCTTCGACCACCGAGGTGGCGACAACTTCGTTGAAGTCATGATCGTGGGCCACTTCCAGTGTGAGGGAACACACCTCTGGGCAAGGCCGGCGGGTCCATAGAATGACGGAATTGTGCGTGGGGTCCCCTGACGCGACACCCTCTGGGAAGGCCGTTCGATCTTCGGACCATGCCATGCGCGAGGGTGATGCATGCGCGCTTCCCCAGGCTAGGCCCGCGCCCATCGCTGAAGCGAGCGCCAACAGATCGCGTCGTGTGAGTGAGGTCATGGCGATAGGCCTAGCTAGGTTTATTGCGTGAGAGCGCCGAGCTCACCAGCGCGATAGGCAGCCCGAAGAGGAAGACATTGAGGCTGAGCGCGATGAGAAAGAGGCTCACAGTCGAAGGCGGACGCGTGGCCGCGTGGGACAGGGGCACAACGATCTGAGTCATGAAGAAATAAACCGCGCAACCAAACAAAAGACCGCAAATGATGGGGCGCAGGTTCAAGATCGGCAGGCGCATGCTCGCCAGCACGTAGACGGCGGCCGCGACGAAGGAAATGCCCATGTGAGCGGCAAGGCCAATAAGCGCCGTGGTAAGCCCGCCGCTGAACGCAGCGCGACCGAGCAAGCCGCTCGCAACCACTTGCAGCACTGTCTCTGGCGCGGCGCCCATTCGCAGGACCGGCCCGTAGACGACCATCGCGCCAATGATGTCGAGAGCGCCGCCTAAGAGGCCCGCGAGTGTTATGCAAGCAAGAACACGATTGAACGAGAGTGGGGGTGTTGTCGATGCATCCTGAACCATGCGTCGCTCCCGATTAGGTGAGGGATTGAAATGATATTGTCGCACGTGATGTCGAGAGGCGCGCCGAGGGCTGGGATGGCGCGCGTTGCCTCAGTTTGGCGGAAACTGTGATCGTATCCGTACAGGCGCGAAAACAGGAGCACTGGCACAAGAAAAAGGGATGAAGGCTCGAGTTGGAGGGACCAATCGGCGCCCATCAGTTTCTTGCACCGCTCGGCGGCGATTGCGCCGTAGGAACCAACTTTAGAGTCGCTCTACTACTAGCGCCTCGGCCGCGCCAGCGAGTCCGCGACGACCCAGGCGGCGCCGGTCAGGGCGAGCGTGATGGCGCCTTCGGCCCAGTTCCAATGGCTGGAGGGATAGGCCAGGACCATTGGCAAGTGCACCAGCGGAGTGAAGGACGCGAACATGGCGGTCAGCAGGATCGCGGCGAGGCGGGCCTGCACGCCCGTCAGGATCGCAACGCCCGCCGCGATGTCGCCAAGTCCGGTCGCATATGCCCAGAACTCCTGCGAAGGCGGCAGCCAATTGGGAACCAGTGGGGCGGTGAGGTTCATATAGAAAAAATGTGCTCCGCCGAATAATAGCGCGCAAACCCCGAAAGCCAGTCGGCCCACGCGCGTGAGGCGCGCGGCCAGGACCGTATCGATCTTGGCGTTGGCTGCGTAGACAATCAGCCCGGCCGCCGCGATCGCGACCTGCGCGGCGACCCCGCTGTAGGCAACGTACTCGGCGTAATGGCGGAGCACGACGGGGCCGTTCATCACGATGACGACAATGAGCGCGTAGTAAGCGGTGAGCGCCGCGGCGCCCCAGGCCGCGGTCCGACGCAACGCGATGGCTGCGCCCGCGACGAGCATGAACGCGGCGGCGACATAGATCAGGGCAGCGCGGCCGGGAAAGTTCTGCGGCACCGGTTGCCCCGGGTCGAAAGCCTCCCACGCCAAACTGACCATGCCCAACGTCATCACGCCCAGGCCGTAGACGCGCCAACCGAAGACCATTGTCGCTTTTTCTGCGGTCATAGATTTTCACCTTCGCTTGCGCTTAAGGTAAACTCAGCAGCGCCGCGCGGGCGCCGGGCGCGAGCACATCATCGTCCGCATTGCCGTCGAGACCGGCATACAGATAAATCGCCTGAATGAACGCCTTCACGTTGTGCACACGCGCAATGTCGGAATTGCGCGAAAACGCGTCGTCCCACAATGCGAGCGGGGCGGGCGCGGAAACGTGGACGAGCCAAGCTGTCCACTCCGCTTCGCTGAAAACGTTGCGCTGCGCCATGAAGACGATGGGCGCCGCCAAGCGTTCGCTTTCGCCGTAAACGTAGAAATGGCCTGGCGCTGAAATCTGCGCGGCCACCGCATCGCGGATGCGCGTGAGTTCCGGTTTGCCGAAAGCGGGATTAAGTGCGAGTTGCAACATGAGGTCGCCCCCATGCGCGACGCCGTGGCGCCAACCTTTCCGGTCGTCGTATCCGCGATAGTCGCGTATATGAGTGAGGTAAGCGATCGAAGCGTCGAGCAACGAGGCGCGCCGCGCTGGCGTGAGCCACGGCCGCACGCGATCGGTGCGCGCAAATTCCGCCAGCACAAGCGCCGCGAACGGGCGCTCGACGCCATCGCCTTCCGGCGCCGTCAGCCGCGCTTGCAGATTGTCGCCGATGGCGAGGAGCGTATCGTTACTGAGCGCCCCAGCACGCATCCAGTGCTGCAGCGCTTCGTAGGGGACGTCCCGCAGCGGCGGATCGGGTGACGCCACACATGCTATCATCGATCTTGCCAACGCGTTACGCGCGGCGTCGTCGGCGATCGACCAACCGGCGGCTTTGAGCGCTTCGAGCTGCGCGCGATCGTAACCGGCCGGCGGACAAATTGCGTGCGCTGGCTGTGATGCTGTTGCGCAGGCGGCGCCCAGCAAGGCGACGACGAGGCTGATACGTTTCATGCGGGTATTATCGTGCGCGGCCGGTGTGGGCGCAAAAGGTTTGCGACGAAGAGCGGCTTGTTTACGTCTACCTGAAAGTAGAGGGGCGTGGGTCGAGTTGGGTAGTGAGTTCTTGCTGCCGGCGCCGGCTCGAGTTGGCGTTACCCCCCAGCAAAGGCCATGTCCAATGCAGCAATATTGAGCTTTTCCATCTCCAGCATCGCACGCATGACGCGCTCTGCCCTTTGCCGATCGCTGTCGCTGAGATAGCGTCCGAGAGCGCTGGGAACGATTTGCCAGGAGAGGCCGAACCTATCTTTGAGCCAACCGCAGCGCCCTTCTGCTCCTCCGTCTCCGCTCAGTCTGGACCAATAATAGTCGATTTCTTCTTGTGTTTCGCAGCTCACAAAGAACGAAATAGCTTCTGTGAACCGGTACATCGGCCCCCCGTTCAGCGCCATGAAATGCTGACCTTCTAGGACGAAGCTCGCCGATGTTGGGGTTACACTGTCAATGCGGGCGTTCGGGAAAACCGACGCATAGAATTCCACAACCCCTTCAAGGGGGATGTCGAACCATAGGAATGGCGTGACCTTGTGCATCTGCGGGTTACCAGTTCAGCGCGCGAACGGTTGCAATTACTGCAACACCGATGAATACCGCGACGATTTCGTTCGCGCCACATTTCACAGCTATTGCAATTGAAAATCCTCAGTCAGTCGCAGCATGGGACATGCGTAAGCGCCCCGCAACTCCTCGCTGCCAAAACAGGCAAGTCGAGATCGGATTTTGGGATGAATCCACCCTTTGAAGTGACGAACTGTCAACTCCGCGCACCCCGTGCGGCCGTGTTTCACGCTGACTAACACCGTTCCGCGCCATCGTCATCGGGGCAGACATGTACGGAAGCATCAGTGCCGTTGGCCCGCGTTTTGCCCAAGCCTGCCAATCAGTTTGCACTTTGCGCCAGGCGCGGCTCATCACGTCCTTGCCGACCGCGCCCTTGAACGGCGCCCCGAGCGGGCGTTTGACGCGCTGCGTATTGGTCCCGGTCAAATAGGCCCCGGCGATCAGCGCATCGACTTGGCGCGTCCGGCGTTGATAGGATTGCAGCGATTTGCTTTTCCATTTGCGTGTGGCGCCGTCGCCGTTGTCCAGAGGTCAGGCCGGCATGGCCGGTAGGCCCCCTCGGGGCTTATCCCCAGCTCCTAAACCACGCTACGGGACGTGACCCGGAGTTATGGGGTCCAAAACTGGTTAACTGGCGCCGGCCTTGCGCGAACGGCTCGGATGATTTTAGTCCGAGGGCGAATTGACCATGCCGCAGCCTGCCAGGAAGCGTGCCGTCGCCGTTTTGGCGCCGTCGCCGGCCCTGCCTGAACCGAGCCCGGATGCGCGCGAGGCGGCCCGATTGGCCGAACTTGCGGGCGCGTTCGCTTTGTTTGGGCTGGCCATCGCGCAGCGTGAGCCAGACGGCGCTTTCGAGCCCGCCGACCTCGCCTACCGCACCCCGCACATCCCGCGCCCAGAGCCTGGTTGGAAAACCGCACACACCTTTCCGGGAAGCGGTCCGGCGCCGGCCAACGATTGCGCGCCAAGTCAGCGTCCCGCCTTCCCGGAAATTAAGCATCGCGGCGCGCGCATCGACCCAGGCTTGGCCATCGGGTTTATCGGGATCGTCGACTGGATCGTGGTCGGCCTCGCCGCTGAATTCGCCGCGCGTTGGGGCGCTGGCGCTGGACTAGCGGCATTACCGCTTGGGCAGGCCACCGCCTTCGCGGTGTCGGCCGCCGCGCTGAAAGCCGGGCTCTGGATCACCGAAGCCTATCGCGTCTCGCCTGGCCGGCTGCGCCCTGAACACGGCATCGGCGGATTGGCGTTGGGCGCGATTGTGGGCGTGCTGATCGCTAGCGTGCTGGCGCCCGACGCGCGCGCGGCGGCCGCGCTCGCGGCCACACTGCCGATCGCGGCGATGCTGCTGGCTGGCCTGCACGCCGCGCTTGCGCTGTGGATCGCCGCCGCCCACCGCTCTGGGCGCTTTGCGGAAAATATTGTGCTGGTCGGCGCCAATGACGCGGCCGCGCGGCTTGCCGCGCGCGCCGTGCGCTCCGGGGACGCACGCATTCTCGCCATCGTCGATGACCGCCTCGAACGCGCGCCGAGTTATATCGGCGCTGTCCCCGTGCCCGGCGCACTCGACGATCTGTTGGCCTGGAATGGCCTGCCGCACATCGACCGCCTCATTATCACCGTGACGCAAAAGGCCGAGCCACGCGTCCGCGCCATCATCGAGCGCTTGGCCGCGCTGCCCAACCGCGTCGATCTAGTGCTCGACTTTGAAATCGCGGGCGTGCGCGGCCGCCGCGTCGAATCATTCACCGGCGGCGGCGTCGCTTTTGTCTCGGGGCGGTGTCACAGCTCTCGCCGCGCATTGCTCAAACGGTCGCAGGATATGATCGTCGGCGGCGCGCTGCTGACGCTTTTCGCCGCGCCGATGCTCGCCATCGCGCTAGCGGTCAAGCTTGGCGGGAAAGGTCCGGTGCTTTACCGGCAAGCCCGCCACGGGCTCAACAATCGCGTGTTCGCGCTGTTGAAATTCCGCACCATGGCCCACGCGCCAAACGCGCTCTGGCGTCCAGCCAGGGAGAACGATCCGCGCGCCACCCGCCTCGGCGGTTTCTTGCGCCGCACCGGCCTCGATGAGCTGCCGATGTTGTTCAATGTGCTCAATGGCGAGATGAGCCTCGTCGGTCCCCACCCGCACGCGATCGCCCTGAAGGCGGCCAACCGCGCCCTGCCTCAGATCGTCGCCGACTACGCCCATCGCCACCGGGTCAAACCCGGTCTTACCGGTTGGGCGCAAGTGAACGGCGCGCGCGGGCCGCTGAAAACCCACGCTGCCGTGCGCGCGCGCCTGCGGCTCGATCTCGACTACGCAGCGAAGGCTTCGCTCTGGTTTGATCTGCAGATCCTGCTGCGCGCCGCTCTGCTTGCGCTACCGAGCAAGCGCGCGGCGCCCTAGAGCCGTTCCCGTTTCGAATCGGGAACGGCTCTAGATTCCCTGCTTGGTCGCGCTTCCTGGGTTTGGAAAACGGGGTCGCAACCGATGCAAATGCGCTCGACGGTGGCCGTGTATCTCATCGTCCTACGACTCACGGTGGCGGGGGTTTATGTTTCGTGACCGAACGATTGCAGAGTACGCGCCATTTGGAGTAACCACGATGCAAACTATTATCGCAGAGAATTTTTAGGCTTGGACTGTCGCGGTTGATGGCCAGACTAGCGGACAACTCCATGATTCATTCCACGCGACAATGAACGCCACAAAACAAATGACCGATGCCTTCGAGCGAGAGGGTCACTCTGGGGCGGTCTATTCGAAAAAAAAGGAGCGGGCCCGCTTAAGTCACTGCTTTGGGAGTTCGGCCACCCTGTCGGGTCGTCTCCACACGTCGGCGACCGCGTAGGGCGTTGACTAGTTTGCCTGCATGGGGCTTGGAGGCCTCGCCCGGAATCGAACCGGGGTGCGCGGATTTGCAGTCCGCTGCGTAACCACTCCGCCACGAGGCCTTAGCGTTTGATTTAGTTCACTTCGCTCGGAACCGCGAGCCCCAGGCGGCGATGATCCACGCCCGGCGCGGGCCAGGAAGAGCGCGACCATCAGATAGCACGCGCCGCCTGCTTGGCAATGGGCGATCTTGCGCGCACGGAGCGCTCCCAACACCCAAGCGCGGCGTCAGCGGCGTGGGTTGTAGCGGTCGCGCAGGCGGGTTTGGCGGGACACCAGCGTCTGCTCGCGGCCCTCGATGAACACCGCCGCCGGTGCGCTCATGACTTCGAGAGGGTCGCCGTCCCAAATCACCACATCGGCCAGATAGCCCCGCTCCAACCGGCCCAATTGACCGCCGACGCCAAAAATCTCCGCCGGCCCCCGCGTCACGCCCGCGAAGGCGGCATCCCACGGCAGCCCATTGGCGACAGCGTTGCCAGCCAGTTGCAGCGCCAGACGCGCCTGGTGCGCATCGACCGTGCCAGGCGCGGGCGCCATCGCAATGCGCACGCCGGCGCGGTTGAGCAGCGCGGCGTTGTCCAGCCGCGCCGAGAGCCGCTCGAAGCGGTCGGGCAAGTTCGAAAGCGGATCGAGTATCACGGGCACGTCGGCGCGCGCCAATTCCTCGGCCACCTGCCAGGCTTCCGCGCCGCCATGAATGGCAATGCGCAGGCTCGGATTGTCGCGTTTGAACGAGATCACGCGGCGGATGTCGGCGGCGCTTTCGACATGGACCAGAAACAAACCCTGCCCACGCGCGAACGGCTGCAACGCGGCAGCGTCCAGTTCGTTCAGAACCGCCCCGCCCTGCCCGCTGCGATAGCGCGCCGGATACTCGCGCGCGTCGCGCAGCGCCGCCTCGAACACCGGCCATAGCGCCGCACGCGAACCTCCGGTGCGGGTAGCGCCGGTTTCGCCGAGTTCCACTACCATGAATGCGCTGGGGCCAAACACGCTGTCGGGTGTGCCACCCAGCGAGACGAGCGCGCCACGCCCGCCGAACATGCCGGCCGTCTGGGCCGGTGCAATGGCGGCGCGCGTGACGCCTTCCATGCGGGTAACGGCGACGGCGGTAACGTTGGGGTTGAAGGCGCGGCCCGCGTCGGCGGCGGCGGCGACCAGCTCGCCGGCGACATTGGCGTCGTTGGGCGCGCCGGAGCCGGAGATTTCGCTGAGGCCGATTTCGCTCATAGCGGCGAAGGCGCCCGGGGTGACATACCGCCCGCCTGCCTCAACTACACGCGCCCCAGGCGGAGCTGCGATGTCAGCGCCCACCGCCGCGACGCGGCCATCGACGATCAGCACGTCACCATTTGCGACAATGCCGGCCGAGCCGTTGGTGACGATGCGGCCGTCGCGGATCAGCAAGGCATCCGCCGCCGCCGGCGCGGCGGGGGCCACGCTCAGCAGCAGCGCCAATAAGAGCCTCATTGCGCACCCTCCCGATAGGTCTGGCCCAGTTCAAAATCGGATGCGGGTTCGCCGGCCCGCCCGCGTTCATAAATCAAGGCGCCGTCCATGAAAACGCGTTCCGCGACCGCGTAGCTCGAGAGTGGGTCAGCGGACCACATTACGACATCGGCGCGCCGGCCCACCGCAAGCGTGCCGGTCTCCTGCTCGATGCCGAGCGCGCGGGCTGGATTTCGCGACAGCCAGGTCCACGCTTGCGCCCGCGTAATGGCGAGGCCGGCGCGGCGGCCATCGGCAAGCGCCTTGGCCGCCTCTTGGTTCAAACGTTGGATCCCGACCTCGCTATCGGAGTGGACGATGGCGCAGGCGCCGCCGGCATGAACAAACGGGATGTTCTCGCGGATGCCGTCATAAGCCTCGATCTTGAAACCCCACCAATCCGCCCACATCGCCGCGCAGATATTCTCGCGCGCCAGCAAATCAGGAATTTTGTAGGCCTCGACAGCGTGATGGAACGCGGCGATTTCAAAGTCGAATTCGTGCGCGATCTCGATGGCGTTGGCCATTTCATCGGCGCGGTAGCAATGCCATTGCAGCAAGATCTCGCCGTTAAGCACGCCGGCGAGCGTTTCCAGTTCGAGATTGCGGTCGGGCGGATCGCCTTCGCCGCTTTCCCGGTGCTCACGGACGCGGCGATTGTATTCTTGCGCCTCGGCGAAGGCTTGGCGATAACCGGCGACATTGCCCATGCCCGTGGCAGGCGAGGAATCCCGTTCGCCGTACACACGAGAAGGATTCTCCCCGCACGCCATTTTCAGGCTCTGCGGCGCGCCAGGGAATTTCATCTCTTGCACTGTGCGGGCGCCAAGCACCGGGCGCAGCGTCGTCCCGCGCCCGCCGAACAGGTTGCCGGAACCGGGAAGCACATGCAGAGTGGTGATGCCGCCCGCGACGGCGCGGCCAAAGCCAGGATCCATCGGCCACACCGAATGCTCGGCCCACACTTCGGCGGTATTGGGCTGGGTGAGTTCGTTGCCGTCGGAGGTCGCGTCGATACCTGGCGACGGATAAACGCCCAGGTGCGAGTGCGCGTCGATAATGCCAGGGGTTACAAACTTGCCGCTTCCATCGATGATATTTGCGCCGTCCGGCGCTGTCAGGTTTGGACCCACGGCAACAATGCGCCCATCCCGCATCAGCACATCGGCGTTCGCGAATTCCACGCCCGCGCCGTCGAACACCGTGGCCCCGCGGATCAGCGTCGGAACCGAGGCTTGCGGCGCGTAGGTGGAGGCGAACGCGGTCGTATTGGCCGCGCTGTCGCTTTCGCCTGGCGCGGTCGCGCAGGCGGCGAGCCCCAAGGCCGCGGTCAACGCCACGACTGAGTGTCTCAAAGGCATAAGGAAGCTCCCTCGATTCATTCTGAAGGGGTTTGGCGCGGCCCGACAAGCCTATGCACGCCTTTTGGGAGAAATCCGCGACCAAACGGCGGAAAAATCAGACCACCCGCTCTACACCCCGAGCCGCCTTGAGCGCGGCGCGCGCGGCGGGCGTGGCCGCGACCTGTGTGTTTGCCTTCAATTCTATTTCACGGCCGTCCTCAAGCTTGAGCACCAGCCGCACGGCGCGCGACTCGCCAGCGGCGGCCTTCGGTAGCGCCGCTAGCGTTTGCGCCAAGAAATCCAGCGGGGCGCCTTCCTTGACAATGATGCGCAGATCCTCGCCTGTTCGCGCCTCGGCTGCTTCCACGGGCTCGAAGGTGTCGCCGGCAAGCTTCAAATCGCCGTCGCGCCACCGCACGCGCCCGCGGAATACGAAAGCCTTGCCCACTTCAAGCGTCGCGCGCGCCGGCTCGACGTGTTCGGGCATGACCATCGCCTCGAAATCGCCGGTCGGATCGGACATGGCGACATAGGCGAGGGTCCCGCCGGACATCGCCGGGCGGTACTGAATGCGACGCACCACACCGGCCATCAGATAAGAGCGCGGCTCGGTTTCACCCTCCTCAACAATGTCGGCGAAGGTGGCGTAGCGTTCGCCGGCGCCAACAAAGAAATCCGACAATGGATGCCCCGAGAGATAGAATCCAACGCTTTCGCGCTCGGCATCGAGCCGATCTTGCGCCGACCATGCAGCCGCCTTGGGAAAGGCCGGGCGCGCGCCCGGCTCTTCAGCGCCAAACAAACTCGTTTGCGCGCTCGCGCGCTCCTCGGCGACACGCTGAGCGTACGTCGCGACTGTCTCGCACCCCGCCAGAGCGCGCGCACGATCCGGTTCGATGGAATCGAACGCGCCCGCTTTGGCGAGATTTTCAAGCTGGCGCCGATTGACAGATTTCGCATCTATGCGCTCGGCAAAATCATAAAGCGCCTTGAACGGTCCGCGCGCCTTGCGCTCGGCCACAAGCGTCTCCATCGCCGCCAACCCGACGTTGCGGACCGCACCCAGCGCATAGCGAATGGCAAGTCCCGCTTCAGTCGTCACAACGCTGAAATCGGCTTCGGATTTGTTCAAGTCCGGCGCCAGCACCGACACACCGACCCGCCGCGAATCCTGGTGAAAACTCGCGAGTTTGTCGGAATTCGACAGATCCAGGCTCATCGAAGCGGCGATGAAATCCACCGCAAAATGCGCCTTGAGATAGGCTGTCTGATAGGCGACCACGGCGTAGGCGGCCGCGTGCGACTTATTGAACCCGTAGCCCGCGAACTCTTCCACCAAGTCGAAAATGTGCGCCGCGAGCCCCTCGCCGATGCCGCGCTGTTTGGCGCCGTCGATGAAGCGTGATTTTTGCTTGGCCATCTCGGCGGGCTGTTTCTTGCCCATGGCGCGGCGCAATAGATCGGCCTCTCCAAGGCTGTAGCCCGAAAGCACTTGGGCGATTTGCATCACCTGTTCCTGATAGACGATGACACCGTAGGTCTCCTCCAAAATCGGTTTCAGCGTGGGATGCAGATAATCCGCGACTTCGCGGCCATGTTTGACATTGGCGAAGCGGTCTATGTTTTTCATTGGCCCGGGCCGATAGAGCGAGATGAGCGCAATCACGTCCTCGAGCGAGGTCGGTTTCACTTTGCGCAGGGTGTCTCGCATGCCCTGGCCTTCGAGCTGGAACACACCAAAGGTGAGGCCGGACTGCATCAGTTCATAGGTTTTCACGTCGTCGTATACAGTGTCGTCGAGATCGATTTCGATGTTGCGTTGCTTCAAGAATTTCACCGCCCGGTCAATTACAGTAAGCGTTTTCAAACCAAGGAAATCGAACTTCACGAGCCCCGCCGCCTCGACCCATTTCATACTGAACTGGGTGGCAGGCAAATAGGCCCGCGGATCGCGGTAGAGCGCGACCAATTCAATCAGCGGCCGATCGCCGATGACGACGCCCGCGGCGTGTGTGGAGGCGTTGCGGTACAGGCCCTCGAGCTGCAGCGCAGTATCGATCAGCGCGCGAACTTCCGCCTCCTGTCCGCGCGCCTGTTTCAGTTTAGGCTCGATCTCCAAGGCCTCGGCGAGCGTCACTGGGTTGGCGGGATTTGCCGGCACGAGCTTTGCCAGCTTGTCCACCTGCCCGAACGGCAATTGCATCACCCGCCCGACGTCGCGCAGCACCGCCCGGGCCTGCAGCGTGCCGAAGGTGATGATGTGCGCGACGCGGTCTTCGCCGTATTTATTCTTGACGTAATCGATGACCTCGCCGCGGCGCTCCTGACAGAAATCGATGTCGAAGTCCGGCATCGACACGCGTTCCGGATTAAGGAACCGCTCGAACAAGAGCCCCCAGCGCAACGGGTCCAAATCAGTGATGGTCAATACCCATGCGACCACCGAGCCCGCGCCCGAACCGCGCCCAGGCCCCACGGGAATACCCCGCGCCTTCGCCCATTTGATAAAGTCCGAAACGATGAGAAAATAGCCTGGAAACTCCATCTGAGTGATGATTTCGAGTTCGTAGGCGAGACGTTTTTCGTACTCCTCTTCTGGCGCGGCGCGGCGCCCGCCCAGCGCCTTGAGCCGGGTCTTTAGGCCGGCTTTGGCTTGCGCCTTCAATTCCGCGGATTCGTCGCGGCCTTTCTTGGTGTCGAATTGCGGTAGGATCGGTTTGCGCGGTTCAACACGAAAGGCGCAGCGCCGCGCTGCCTCCGCGGTGTTCGCGATCGCTTCCGGCAGATCGGAAAACAGCGCCTCCATTGCAGCGGCGCTCTTGAAATAATGCTCCTCGCTCACGCGCGGGCGGTCCTCCTCGCCAAGGTAAGAGGACGTGGCGATGCACATCAGCGCGTCGTGGGCGCCGTGGTCGGCGCGCGCGGCGAAGCGGATATCGTTGGCCGCAACCAGCGGCAGCCCCAAGGCGTACGCGAATTCGACCAGAGCGCCCTCGGTGTCGGCTTCGATACGCTCATTGTGACGGTGGAGTTCGACATAGAGCCGTCGGTCGAACACTGCGGCAAGACCTTTCAGCGCGGCTTCGGCCAGCTCTTGCTTGCCTTCGGCCAAGAGCGCCGCCAGCAGGCCGTCCCCACCGCCGGTGAGCGCGATCAGGCCTTCGTTGTTGGCCATGACCCGACCCAGCAGCACGTGCGGATCGTCGTGCGAATCGGCTTCAAGGTAAGCCGCGCTCGAGAGCCGCATCAGATTGGCGTAACCGGTGCTGTTTTGCGCATAGAGCGCAAGCGTCCCGGCAATGCCGCCCTCGCCCCTCACCTGGAGCGCGAGCCCTACCAGCGGCTGCACGCCGGCTTCGGCGGCCGCTTCCGAGAATTCCAGCGCACCGCACAAGTTGAAATCGGCAAGTCCAAGCGCCGGCATGCCTTGCTTCGCGGCAAGCTTGACCAGGTCCTTTATGTGAATGGCGCTTTGCAGCAACGAATAAGCCGAACGCGCTCGGAGGTGGATAAAGGGCTGGGCCATGCGAATCTCGACCGCAAACCTACCACACCGTCATTCCGGAAGCGCGAAGCGCTATCCGGAACCCAGGGGCCTCACACACTGCTTCTTATCCCCTGGGTTCCGGGTCTCGCTCCGCGAGCCCGGAATGACGGTAGTTCTTCCCCCGGTTTTCGCTTAGCGCGCTTCCCAAAAAAGTGTGCGCGGTTTTTCGTCAGGCAGCGCGACCAAGCAGGGAATCTAGCTCCGCCGCACCAGTTTGCCGTGATCGAGCGCCATCACCCGATCCATGTATTTGGCGAGTTCCATGTTGTGGGTGGCGATCAGCGCGGCCGCGCCCTCCTTGCGTACGAGGTCCGAAAGCGCCGCGAACACAAATTTGGAGGTGTCGTGGTCGAGATTGCCGGTGGGTTCGTCGGCCAGGATCAGCACCGGATTGTTGACCATGGCGCGGGCAATGGCGACGCGCTGTTGCTCGCCGCCGGAGAGTTGCGCCGGCTGGTGATGAATTCGGCTGGCGAGACCCAGGACGCCAAGCAGCCGCCCCGCTTCCGTCAGCGCTTCTTTCCTTGCTCGCCCCGCGATCAAAGCTGGCAGCGCCACATTGTGCAGCGCGTCGAATTCAGGCAGCAGATGGTGGAATTGATAGACAAAGCCAATGCGGTTGCGCCGAATTTCGGTTCGGGCATCGTCGCCAAGCGACCAGCCGGATGCGCCGGCTATGCGCACCTCGCCGCCGCTCGGCCGCTCCAACATGCCAGCCGCGTGCAAAAGCGAGGATTTCCCCGAGCCCGACGGGCCGATGAGGCCAACGATTTCGCCTGGCGCGATAACGAGATCGACGCCGTCGAGCACAATGAGCTCGCTCTCGCCTGATTTATAGCGGCGCGTAACGCCGGCAAGGCTCAGCACCGGCGCGGCTGCAGGACTATTCATAACGCAACGCCTCCACGGGATCGAAGCGCGCGGCCCATGCCGAAGTCACCAGTGTCGAGGCGAACGTCACCACAATTGTGAAGAATGCGATCATCGCCACTTCGCCCCATTCGACGCGCGCCGGCAGGGTCTCAAGTGAATAAACGGTGCCGGGGAAAATGTCGAAACCGATTGCGGTCGAAAGAAAATTCTGAATCGGCTCAATGTAAATGCAAAAGCCAATCCCCAAGACGAGACCGAGTGAGAGCCCAATCACACCAAGACTTGCGCTGGCCATGAAGAACACACGCATAATCGCGCCCTTGGCAGCGCCCATGGTGCGCAGAATCGCGATGTCGCGGCTCTTGTTCTTCACCAGCATGATCAGCCCGGTCACGATGTTGAGCGCCGCCAGGCCAACCACAAACAACAAGATAAGGCGCATCACGTTGCGCTCCACCACGAGCGCGTCGGCGAGTCCTTGGCTTTTGGCCCGCCAATCATAAAGCGTGACCTCCGGGCCAAGCCGGGAGCGCAATTCCAGCATCGTCGGCACGGTGCGGTCGGGGTTGTGAATGCGGATTTCCAATTCGTCGGCGCCGTCGCCACGGGTAAACAGAATCTGGGCCTGTTCAAGCGGCATGTAGATCAAAGCAGAATCGAACTCCGCCATGCCGACACTAAACACGCCCCCTATCAGGAACGATTTGCGCCGCGGCGTCAGCCCAAACGGGGTCGCCGCCCCTTGCGGCGACAGCACCGAAATAGCCATCCCCTCAACGACGCCGAGCGAGGCCGCCAAGCGGTCGCCCAGCAAGATCGTGGGTGACTCGATCCCCTCGAACCCATCGAGCCCGCCGCCAGGACGGATACTGTCGGCGACGATGGGCAGTCGCTGCAGCTCGGCGCGCGGAATGCCGCGCACGATCACGCCCGCCGCCATTCCGTCCGAAGTGGCCAGCGCCTGCGCATTGATGATCGGCGTCACGTGCAGGATTCCGGGGGTTTCGCCGATGAGTTGGGCCAATCTTTCAATTTCCGAGCCCGGCATGGCGCGGGTGTCCACATAGACATGGCCGTTCACCCCCAGGATGCGAGAGAGCAGCGTCTCCCGAAAGCCATTCATCACCGACATGGTGACGATAAGGACAAACACGGCGAGCGTAATCGCCAGCACGGAGATGACCGAGATCAGCGCGATGCCGCCGTGCTGACGCTTGGCGCGCAGATACCGCCCCGCAAGCATGCGCTCGAACAGGCCGAAGGGTTGCGAGCGCGAGGCCATCAATACGCCCTCGCAATCAAAATTTCTTCCACGCCGGGCGCGCCGGTGAAGATGCACTTTCCGAAAGCAGCCGGCTGGCCGCGCGGGGCGTTGCGGATGGTGAGTTTCAGCGCCTTTAAACGATTGCCTACTGCCTCAAGCGCGGCGCCGCTCGGGCGCGACCATGCCACGCGCGCCCAGCCCTTGAACTCGCCTTCGTTGTCTTCGGTTCCGAAGTAGTTCTCGAGCTCGGCGAAGGTGGTGAAGTCGGCGCGGATATTGCCGTCCAGGCGCGCCTTGGCTTCGGCAAACAATTCCTTTTGCGTCTGCTCCAGGAGCATTGCCGCCTGGCCGATGAAATCCGCGCGCGCGAGCGAATGTGATTTGATCCTGTCACCTTGGCGCAATTCATTGCGCCGGATGTAGGTCACCTGACCATTGGCCGCGTCACGCGGGCCGAGTTCGCAAATGACCGGCGCGCCCCGGCGCACCCAGTCCCAACGTTTGTCGGCGGGCCTAGCATCCTTGAGATCGACATCGGCGCGCAGCGGCGCACTGAAGGCTCGCTCCGCTTTCAACTCGTTGGCAAGGCCCGCGCAATATGCCCTTAGCTCGCCATCCTCGGGCTTGCCGCGCAACATCGGCACGATGACGATTTGCTTTGGCGCCATCGCAGGCGGCGTACGCAGGCCGTCGTCGTCGCCGTGGGTCATGATCACGCCGCCAACAAGCCGTGTGGAAACGCCCCAGCTGGTGGTGTGCGCGAGCGCGACGTTTCCCTCCTTGTCCTGGTAGCGGATGTCCTGCGCTTCCGAGAAGTGCGTGCCTAGATAATGCGAGGTGCCCGCTTGCAGCGCTTTGCCGTCCTGCATCATGGCTTCTATGGAATAGGTGGCGACCGCGCCTGGAAAGCGCTCATTCTCCGGCTTTTCGCCGGCGATCACCGGCATGGCCAGGAAATCCTCCGAGAAGCTCTTGTACATGTCGAGAATGTACAGCGTTTCCTCCATCGCGCCGGCTGTATCGGCGTGGGCGGTGTGGCCTTCTTGCCAGAGGAATTCCGCCGTGCGCAGGAACATGCGCGTGCGCATTTCCCAACGCATAATGTTGGCCCATTGGTTCAGCTTCAGCGGCAAATCGCGGTAGGATTTGATCCAACGGCTAAACGCATCGCCGATGATGGTCTCCGAGGTCGGGCGAATAATGAGCGGCTCGGCCAGCTCGGCTTCTGGATCGGGCTTAAGCATGCCATCCACCGCCTTCAGGCGATGGTGGGTCACCACCGCCATTTCCTTGGCGAAGCCTTCGACGTGCTCGGCTTCCTTGGCGATGAAACTCAAGGGGATTAGCAGCGGAAAATAATAATTCTCGTGCCCGCTGGCTTTGATGCGGGCATCCAATTCGCCGACGATGCGCTCCCAAATGCCCATGCCCCAGGGCTTGATAATCATGCAGCCGCGCGTGGGCGAAAGCTCCGCGAGGTTAGCCTCGCGGACTACCGCCTGATACCATTCTGGAAAATCCTCGGCGCGCGTAACGTTCAGCGCATGCATGGGGCGGGTTCCTTGAGGTGGTTTGGGCCTGGATAGACTGAGACGCGGCGCCGGGCAACGCGGCGGGTTAGCTCCGCATGGCGAACAGATCGACCGAGATCGCCCAAGCCACAAACAGCCACAAAGCCGCCGCGATTACCGCCGCCAGCAAGGCTTTCAACCCCAAGCGATGCGCCTTGGGCGCGCCGCGCTCAACGCCAGGGGGAGCTGCCTCGTCTGCCTCATAAAAACTCTGGGCGCCGATCGGCAACATGGCGAAAAACGCGAGCCACCAGAGGATGATGTAAACGGCGATGCCGAGGAACAAATTCATGCGACCGCGCCTTTCGGCGTTTCCATCAATTCGACCAGCACCCCGTTGGAGTTCTTGGGGTGCACAAAAACGACCAAAGTGCCGTGCGCGCCGATACGCGGTTCGCCCAACACTGTCGCGCCCTTGGCGACCATCGCATCGCGGGCCGAATAGATGTTCTCAACCTCGAAGCAGACATGGTGCTGGCCGCCGTTTGGGTTCCGCTCGAGAAATTTTGCGATGGGTGAACTCTCGCCCAGCGGCTCAAGCAGCTCGATCTGGCTGTTGGGCAAATTGACGAACGCAAACTTCACGCCCTGCGCGGGGAGTTCTCGCGTTTGCGTGATGGCGTCCACCGCCACCCCGTAGAGACCGCGGTAGGTCGCTTTCGCCGCTTCGATGGAGGCGACCGCGACGCCGACATGGTTCAAACGACCGATCATCTCTTCATCTCGCTTGCACGCCCGGCATCGCCGCAGCAGCTTAAATCCGCAACACGCTCACATCGACCAGCGGGCGCTTGCGCCAGAGTTTTTCCGCCGCCTTGCGCACCGCGCGCATGACAGAAGCTTCGACCGCTTCATCTTCCTCGCGCTCGGCGTGACTGAGCCTTGCAAATGCCGACGCGGCGATGCGTTCCAGCTCCTCCAGCGCCAAATCCATCTCCTCTTCGTCCTTCATGGAAAGGCCGCGCGCGGAGACGTTTGGACCGGAAATGATAACATTCTTGCCGTTCACCGCCATCGCCACATTCACCGCGCCCTCGGCCCCAAGCCTCAGCCGGTCACGCAGAGCCTCATCTTCGGCCTCGATGATGGAACTTCCATCCACGTAGAGCCGCCCCGACGGAACTTCGTCGATCAACGCCACCGGCCCTGGCGCGAGGCGGATCAGATCGCCATTCTTCGGCGCGATGGCCTCGGGAACCTGAAGCGCCTGCGCTAGCTTGACGTGCTCAAGAATATGACGCCGTTCGCCATGCACCGGCACGGCGATGCGGGGGCGGGCCCATCGATACATTTGGCTAAGCTCGTCGCGCGCCGGGTGGCCAGACACATGCACGGGATGGTCGTCGGCGGTGATCAGTTCAACGCCGCGCTCTAGGAACGCATTGTAAAGCCCGTGGATGGCGCTCTCATTGCCGGGAATGACGCGCGAGGAAAAGATCACCGTATCGCCCTGTTCCAGCTTCACCTGGCGATTTTCGCGGCGCGCAATCTTCGCTAGCGCCGCGCGCGGCTCGCCTTGACTGCCGGTGCAAAGATAAAGCACGCGGGCCGGATCCATGCCGGCGGCTTCGCTTTCGTCGATGACGTTCGGCGCATCCAGAAGCAAGCCGACACTCTTCGCCGCGCCGACGATACGATGCATCGAGCGTCCCACCAGACACGGCGTGCGCCCGCATGCGCGCGCCGCATGCAGCGTGGTTTCCACGCGCGCGACGTTCGAGGCGAACGCGGTCACCGCCACGCGGCCCTTGCAGCCAGCAATGATCTGAGTGAGTTTGACCCGCACGTCGGCTTCCGAGCCAGATGCGCCCTCCACAAAGACGTTGGTGGAATCGCACACCATGGCCAGCACGCCTTCGTCGGCCATCGCCCGCAGTGTCGCCTCATCGGTAGTTTCCCCGATCAACGGGTCGGGATCGATCTTCCAATCGCCGGTGTGCCACACCATCCCCAGCGGCGTACGGATGGCGAGCCCGTTGGGCTCGGGGATCGAATGGGTCAAGGTAATGTATTCGATGTCGAAGGGGCCAAGCGTGAGTTTGCCCCGGAGCGGAATGACAATGAGCGGAACTTTTTCCAGGAGGTTTCGTTCCTTAAGTTTCTCGCGCACTAAAGCCGCCGTGAACGGCGTCGCGTAGACCGGGGCCGGCAGCCGCGGCCACAGCCAGGCCAACGCGCCGATATGGTCCTCGTGCGCGTGCGTCAGCACGATGCCAAGGATATTGTCGCGTTCGCCTTCGAGATAGCTTGGGTCAGGCAAGATCAAATCCACGCCCGGCGTCAGTTCCTCGCGCCCGAAAGTTACGCCGACATCGACGATGATCCATTTGCGCGCATCCGGCGGTCCGTAGCCGTAGGCGTTCAAATTCATCCCGATCTCGCCCGAACCACCGAGCGGCAGGAACACGAGTTCGTCTTGCTGCGTTTTTTTCAAAGCACGCCGCCGTTTCGCTTGAATATTTCAAGTAGCCCGCGCGAGGTGAGGTCTTGGTCGAAATGATCGATGCTGGGAAAGGCGCCTTCGAAAATGGAGGCGACGCCGCCGGTGGCGATGGTTTTCATCGGCCTGCCGTACTCCGTGCGAATGCGCCGGCATAGCCCCTCAATCATCTCAATCGAGCCAAAATAGATACCCGATTGCATCGCGCTCACGGTGTCGCGTCCGATAACCAGGCCGGGATCGCGTATTTCAACGCGCGGCAACCGCGCGGCGGCGTCGTGCAACGCCTGCAGCGAGAGATTGATGCCGGGCAGGATAATGCCGCCCTCGAAGGCGCCATCGGCGCCAACAATGTCGAACGTAGTGGCGGTGCCGCTGTCGATAACGATGCATGGTCCGCCATATCCTACGAACGCGCCCACCGCGTTCACCAGCCGATCAGCGCCAGCTTCGCTCGGCTTGTCGATACGCACTTCGATGCCGAGTTTGATCCCCGGCTCGCCCACCACCAGCGGATCGGCGCCGATATAGCGGCGCGAGAGATTGCGCAGATTGAACAGCGCTTGCGGCACTACGGTCGATATGATGCACGCCTTGATATCGCTGAAGCCGAACCCCGCCAGCGCCATGCTCTGCGCCAACCACGGCGCATATTCATCGGCGGTGCGGCTTGAATCCGTGGACGCCCGCCATTGCGCGCGCCAGGCAGCGCCGTCATGCACCGCGAATTTTGCGTTGGTATTGCCGACATCGATGGCGAGGAGCATGGGATTAGGCCGCGTTGGAGAAAAAAACATCGCCCGCCGCGATCAGGCGGCGGCCGCAAGCAGTGTCAAGTTCAAGTTCACCGCGCGGCGACAGACCGGCGATGCGCCCTTCGATCTCCCGATCGCCCTGCGTTACACGTGCCTCCTGGCCCAGTCCGTGCGCCCGCGCGAGCCAAGCTTGGCGCAACGGCCCAAAACCCTCTGTCGTCAATCGCGCCGCCCACGCTTCCAATCGCACGCGCAAACTCTCGAAAAATTCCACCGGACTGGGTGTCGCCGCATCCGGCGGCCACACCATACGCAAGCTCGACGTGGGCTGATCGAGCTGCGCCGGCGCGGCGGCAAGGTTTACGCCGAACGCAAGCGCGACCCACACCGCTCCCCCGCTTAGCGCGCCGCTATCGATGAGAATACCTCCCGCCTTGGCCCCATCGATCATCACGTCGTTGGGCCACTTGAGCCCCACGCGCCCCGCCCCGCCCATTGACTCGATGGTTTCAGCGATAGCAATACCGGCGGCAAATCCCAACAGCGCGATCTCAGCTGGTGCGCTAGTGGTTGCGAACAGATAGGTTGCAAGCAGATTGCCGTCGCCAGAAGTCCAGGCTCGCCCACGCCGACCCCGACCAGCACTTTGTCGCCGCGCAATCAACCACACCGGATCCAATTCGCCACGTTCGACGCGGCGGCGCGCCTCCAGCATGGTGGAGTCGATTTCCTCGAACATCTCGATCGGCGCGTGGCCGTCGATCATGGCGTACGCTTCCTCAAAAACTCATCCGCACGGCGGTTTCGGCCCATTCTTGCAACACGCCAAGCGCCAACACCAGGACGGGGAAGCTCAGCCCGGCCGCCAAGACCGCCGTCAGCGCGATCGCGCCGGAAGCGGATTGAAGTTCAGGCGCCGGCGCACTGAACCAGATTGAGGCCAGCAAGCGCAAATAATAGGCCGCCGCCACCACCGCCGCCAGGCCGCCCACAATTGCGAGCCATACAAGACCGGCGTCAATAGCGGCGCGGAACACAACCAGTTTGCCGATGAAGCCCGCGAACGGCGGCACGCCGGCGATCGAAAACAAGAGCATCGTGAACAGGCCCGCCATCCAAGCGCGCCGCTGCGCCAGCCCCGCGAGATCGGCCACCGTCTCGGCCGGGGCGCCGTCGCGTCGCATGGCAAGGATGAGAGCGAAAATGCCGATGTTCGCGGGCAGGTAGAGCGCCATGTAGATGAGCGCCGAGACCGGCCCCTGTTCCGGCCCGCTGGCCAAGCCCATCAACACGAAACCCATATTGCCTATGGAGGAATAGGCCATCAGGCGCTTGAGGTTGGTTTGCAGCAACGCTGCAAGCGAACCCCACACCATGGAAATCGCCGCAAGCGCCATAACGACTTGGCGCCATTGGTCTTCCAGACCGGCGAACGGCTCATAGAGCACCCGCGCCATCAATGCCGTTGCGGCCACTTTCGGCGCGGCGGCGAAAAACGCCGTTACCGGCGTGGGAGCGCCCTCGTAGACGTCAGGCGTCCACATGTGAAACGGCGCAGCCGACATCTTGAAACCGAGCGCGCAGAGCATCAGCACCAGGCCGAACATCAGCCCTACCCCGCCCGCGCCCTCGCCGATCGCCGCCGCGATGGCGTCGAACCGCACCGAACCGGTAAAGCCGTAGACAAAAGACGACCCGAACAGCAGCAATCCCGACGATATTGCGCTCAGCACGAAATATTTGAGGCCGGCCTCCGAGGAATTGGAATCGTCGCGCCGCCACGCCGCCAGCACATAGGCCGACAGGCTCTGCAGCTCGACCCCCAAATAGAGCGAGATGAGGTCCTGCGACGACACCATCACGAACATGCCAAGCACGGCGAGCGCGATTAGCACCGGAAACTCGAAACGCCGGTCACCGGTCCGCATGAAATGGTCCGCGCCAAGCGCGAGCGTGGCCGCCGCGGAGAAGGCAATCAGCGCCTTCGCGAACACGCCGACGCCATCGATCACCATTGCGCCTTGAAAAATGTCCACTGGGGCCACCGGTGCGTAGCCGATCGCCAGCACGCCGGCGCCGCCGAGCGCCGCCACGCCAAGCGTGGAAAGCCAGCCGAAGGCGCGTTCGCTGCTCCAAGCGCCGAGGATAATCGCGATCAGCGCGAACGCCGCCAATAACAGCTCCGGGCGCGCATGCGGCAGGCTGGCTGCGAGGTCCCGCATCGGAGCGATCATGGCGCGGCGCCCGTATAGGCCGCGGCGATGGCTTCGGCGGAGGAATTGGTGAAGTCGAACACGAAAGCCGGCGCGAAGCCCATAATCAAAGTCGCGATCACAAGCGGCGCAAACGTGAGCCACTCGCGTCCGTTCAAATCGGCTATGCCCGTGAGCTTTGCGTTCTCAATGTTGCCGAGCGCGACCTTGCGGTAGAGCGTGAGCGCGTAAGCCGCCGAGAGGACGACCCCGAGGGCCGCGCCCGCCGCGGCCCAGGCGTTGATCTGAAACGCGCCCAGCATGGTGAGTATCTCGCCGGGAAAGCCGCTGGTGCCCGGTAGGCCGACATTGCCCAGCGTGAACAGCATGAACACCGCCGCATAGACCGGCATCCGGTTCACCAGCCCGCCATAGAAGGCGATCTCGTGCGTGTGCATGCGGTCATAGACGACGCCGACACAGAGAAACAAAGCGCCGGAAATGATTCCATGGGAGAGCATCTGGAAGATCGCGCCCTGGATGCCCTGCATCGTGCCCGAGAAAATACCGAGCGTAACAAAGCCCATATGCGCCACCGACGAATAGGCGATAAGTTTTTTCATGTCGAGCTGCCGGAACGCCACTAGCGAAGCCCAGACAATGGCGATCACCGAGAGCGAGAACATGAACGGGGTAAAAAACTGCGAGGCGTCCGGGAACATGGGCAGCGAGAAACGCAGGAAGCCGTAGCCGCCCATCTTCAGCAGGATCGCCGCCAGCACGACGGAGGCCGCCGTCGGCGCCTCGACGTGCGCGTCCGGCAACCAAGTGTGCACCGGCCACATCGGCAGTTTTACCGCGAACGACGCGAAGAACGCGAGCCAAAGCCAGATTTGCAGGTCTGAGTCAAATCCGATGTTGGCGGCATAGGCCGTCAATTCTGGAATGCCGCTCGTACCGGTAATGCCGATCATGGCGATGATCGCCACCAGCATCAGGATCGAGCCAAGCAGCGTGTAAAGGAAGAATTTGAAGGCCGCGTAGACGCGCCGCGCGCCCCCCCACACCCCGATGAGGATAAACATCGGGATGAGCCCGCCTTCGAAGAACAAGTAGAAAAGTATGATGTCCTGCGTGCAGAAGACGCCGATCATCAGCGTCTCAAGCAGCAGGAACAGCACCATATAGCTCGCCACTTGCTTCTCGATTCCCCAACTCGCCAGGATGCAGAGCGGGGTAAGGAAAGTGGTGAGCAGGATCAGCGTCATCGACAATGAATCGACGCCCAGACGGTAGGCGAAGCCAAATGCCCAAGGGAGGTTTTCGACCAGCTGGTAGCCCTCAATCGATGGGTCGAACACCACGAACGCAAGCAGCGATGCAATGAAGGTCAGAATCGTCACCGGCAGTGTGAGCCACCGCACGCCGTTGTCGTAACCGGCGTTCTCGCCTTGCAGCGCGCCGCGCGACAGCAAGATCAGCAGCGCGCCCGCCGCTGGCAGGAAAGTCACGATCGACAGCAGCGGCCAAGCCGCGAAAAACTCGCTCATGGCGCCGCTCCGATGCCGCCGGCGAAGATGGCGTAGGCGCCGAACGCGACCGCCGCGATCAGCATCAGAAAGCTGTAGTGATAGACGAAACCGGTTTGCAAACGGCGCAGCAACCGCGAGAACACCTGCGACGATGCAGCCACCCCGTCAGGGCCCAATCCGTCTATGATTTTCTCGTCGCCCACCTTCCAGAACAGATCACCAATTGCCCGCGCGCCTTTGACAAAGAAGAAGTCGTAGATTTCGTCGAAATACCATTTGTTGTACAGGAACGAGTGCGCCGGTCCCTTCGCTAGTGTGCGCGGCCCGTCGGTGTTCCAGAGATAGAAAAACACCGCGACCAGGAACCCGGCCAATGTCACCGTCAACGGGGCCCAAATCACCCAGGCAGGAAGATCGTGATGCTCGCCGACCGCCAGCGGCACGGCGCGGTTCCAGAATTCCGCCGCGCGGCCGCCTAAAAAGTACGGCGCGAACACCGTCCCCGCGAACGCCGCCCCGGTTGCGAGCACGACCAGCGGCGCCAGCATCACCCATGGCGATTCATGCGCGGGCGCTGCGCCATCGGCGGGTTTGACCGGCGCGGCTTGGACGTCATGTCCATGACCATGGCGCGCGCCGCGATAGCGCCCCTCAAAAGTCATAAAAGCCAAGCGCCAGGAATAAAAGCTGGTTAGAAACGCCGCCGAAATACCGCACCAGAACGCAAATTGCGCGCCGATGCCCCGCGCGCCGTAGGCCGCCTCAATAATGGCGTCCTTGGAGTAAAAACCGGCAAAGCCGCCAAGGCCTGGAATGCCAAAGCCGATCAACGCCAACGTGCCGATGATCATCATCGCCCAGGTGACCGGCATCGGTTTTCGCACCCCGCCCATGTGGCGCATGTCTTGCTCGTGGTGCAGGCCTTGGATCACCGAGCCGGCGCCGAGAAACAATAGCGCCTTGAAAAAAGCGTGGGTGAACAGATGGAACATGGCCGCGTTGTAGGCGCCCACGCCGGCGGCGAAAAACATGTACCCGAGCTGCGAGCAGGTTGAATAAGCAACCACGCGCTTGATGTCGTTCTGCGCCACGCCCACCGTGGCGGCAAACAAAGCAGTGCCCGCGCCTATGATGGTGACAAACCCCGCCGCGTAGGGCGCCAGCTCGTAAAGCGCGCCGCAGCGGCACACCATGAACACGCCGGCGGTCACCATGGTGGCGGCATGGATCAACGCCGAGACCGGTGTTGGCCCTTCCATCGCGTCCGGGAGCCACACATGCAGAAAGAATTGCGCGCTCTTGCCCATCGCGCCGACGAACAGCAGGAGCGACACCACTTCCACCGCGGGCGCCCGCACTGCGCCGACGCCCAACATCAAATCCGGATTGGCCGCGGCGGCGGCGAACACTTCGTCATACTGGATTGACCCATAGCACACGAACGCCGCCATGACGCCGAGCGCGAAGCCGAAATCGCCGACCCGGTTGGTGATAAAAGCCTTTATGGCGGCGTCGTTGGCGCTGCGTTTGTGATACCAGAATCCGATCAGCAGATAGGAAGCGACGCCTACGCCTTCCCAGCCAAAGAAAAGCTGCAAGAAGTCGTTCGCCGTCACCAGCGCCAGCATCGCGAAGGTAAAGAAGGACAGATAGGAAAAGAACCGCGCCCGATGCGGATCCTGCGCCATGTAGCCAATCGAATAGACGTGAACCAGGAAACTCACCATATTCACGACCACCAGCATCACCGCCGAAAGCGTATCTATGCGCACGCTCCAGGTGGAGCTGAACCCCGCCACGTTGATGAAGCCGAACAGCTCGATGGTCCGCTCGTGGCCCTCACCCCAAACGAAGTCAGCGAAGATCGGCAGCGAAAGCGCTAGCGATAGACCCACGGACGCGGTCGTCACCGCCATCGCCACCCGGTCGCCGATAAATCGTTGCAGCAAACCAGCGAAAGCCGCCGCGAACAGCGGGGCAAGAACGATGACGGCTTCAGATGAAAAGGTCATGTGCCACGCTCAACGCACCCCCTCCCCCTCCCGACCGCAGAGCGGTCGGGAATCCCACATAGCGGGATCGCTTCGCGATCCCGTGGGGGAGGGGGCAGGGGGTGGGGCGATACGCCGATCTTGGTGACTTCGAGAGTTGACCTCTGGCCCGCATCCCGACTTTTCTCCGGCGCGGCAACAATGGTGCGCCAGGGAACGCGCGCTCCAATCGGCAACGAGGGGAGCTTCACCCCACCCCCTGCCCCCTCCCCTCGCCGGGAGGGGAATTGCTCGCGCACTGCCATGCTCAGCCCCTCATCTGGTTGATGTCTTCGACGGCGATGCCGCCGCGATTGCGGAAATAGGTGACTAAAATGGCGAGCCCGACGGCCGCTTCCGCCGCCGCCACAGTCAGCACCAGCATGGCGAACACCTGGCCTTCAAGGTTTTGCAAGAAGGCCGAGAACGCTACCAGATTGACGTTGACCGCCAGCAGCACCAGCTCGATCGACATCAAGATGATGATCACGTTCTTGCGGTTCACGAAAATGCCGAAGACGCCGATGGTAAACAAGGCGGCGGCGACGAAGAGATAATGCGCAAGGGTGATTTCCATCAGCCGAGCCCCCCTGGTCCCAATCCTTGGCCTGGGCGGATATCCTTAAGCTCCACGCCCTCGGAACGTTTGCGCCCCACCTGCGCGGCGATGTCCTGTCTTCTAACGCCTGGCCTTCGCCGAAGCGTCAGTACGATGGCCCCGATCATGGCGACGAACAGGATCAAGCCGGCCAATTGAAACGCCAACAAATAGTCGGTGTAGAGCACACGCCCGATCGCCTCGGCGTTGCTGATCTCGCTCCTCGCGGCCGGCGCCAGAGCGATGGGTGCGCCGTCGGAGGAGACCGCCGCGCTCGCCACCAGGCCAAGCTCTCCGAGCAACGCCAGCGCAACCAGGGCGCCAGCCGGCAGATAGGCCAAAAATCCCTGCTTCAACTCGACGAAATCGACATCGAGCATCATTACGATGAACAAAAACAGCACTGCAACCGCGCCGACATAAACCACGACCAGCAGCATCGCCAAAAACTCGGCGCCGAGCAGCACGAATAATCCAGCGGCGTTGAAGAAAGTGAGGATCAAAAACAACACCGAGTGCACGGGACTGCGCGCCGCGATCACCGCAAACGCGGAGACGATCGCGGTAGCAGCCAACACATAGAAGGCGATACCCGCCAACATCCTTGCCTCATCTCCTTCGTGCGGATTTGGACCGTCGCCTTGCAGGCGCCATGCCCCGGCAGGATGCCGGCGGTCCTATATTTTCGCGCCGTTCTCGACGCTAACGCCCTATCGATAAGGCGCATCCAATTCCAAATTCTTCGCGATCTCGCGCTCCCAGCGGTCACCGTTCGCAAGCAGCCGTTCCTTGTCGTAATAGAGTTCTTCGCGGGTCTCGGTCGCGAACTCGAAGTTCGGGCCTTCGACAATAGCATCGACCGGGCAAGCCTCCTGGCAGAAGCCGCAATAAATGCACTTGACCATGTCGATGTCGTAGCGCGTAGTGCGGCGTGAGCCGTCTTCGCGCGGCTCGGCTTCGATGGTGATAGCCTGCGCTGGACAGATCGCTTCGCAGAGCTTGCAGGCGATGCAGCGCTCCTCGCCGTTCGGGTAGCGGCGCAGCGCGTGTTCACCGCGGAACCGGGGGCTGAGCGGCCCTTTCTCGAACGGATAATTCACCGTCGCCTTGCGGCGGAAGAAGTATTTCATGCCCAGCGCGAAGCCTCCGATCATGTCGAGCATCAAAGCGCCCTTGGCGGCTTGGAGAATGCGGCTCATGTCCAACTCCTCAGCGCCGATAGGGCCGCAACAATTCCCACCGCGCCCCGGAGGCCGCACCGCCGCGATCGGGGGTCCATGGTTGCGCCAAACACCAAGCGTCGTAGTTTGGCGAGTCGATGGGCCCCGGTTCTCCCCCGCATCAGGTGCGGGGTCGGCCGGGGAGCGTGATAGAGGTTGGCGCTAGCCAGCATCGCATAGCCTCCCGCCAAATTGGTTGGAGCGTGGGGCGCCATGAAAGTCACGTAATAGCCGATCACCGCCACCGCCACGAGCGCCGTGGGAAGAAAAATCTTCCACCCAATCCGCATCAGCTGGTCGTAGCGGTAGCGCGGCACGATCGCTTTAACCATGGCGAACAGGAAGAAGATCGCCCAAATTTTCGCATAGAAAATAATAAAGCCCAGCCACGGATTGTCGACCGGGCCCCACGGCGCGTGCCATCCGCCGAGGAACATGATGTTGATCATCGCGCACATCAGCACGATGTTGAGATATTCCCCGATCATGAACAGCAGATACGGCGTGGAGGAATACTCCACTTGATAGCCGGCCACGAGTTCGCTCTCGGCTTCCGGCAGGTCGAACGGCGGGCGATTGGTCTCGGCGAGCGCCGAAATGAAGAACATAATTAGCATGGCGAACATGACGGATCCGACCAGCAGATTTCCCGGAAACTCCGCGACGTTGAAAATGCGCAAGCCATGCCACATCCAGATGCCATCGCGCTGGTTCTCGACGATGTCGCCCAAGTTAAGCGAACCGACCAGCAGCAGCACCGTAATAATGATGAAACCGATCGAAACCTCATAGCTCACCATCTGCGCCGCCGAACGCAAGCCCCCCAGGAACGGATATTTCGAGTTCGACGCCCACCCCCCCATGATGATGCCGTAAACGCCGAGCGATGAAATCGCGAATATATAAAGGATGCCGACGTTCAAATCGGCGATCACCCAATCATTGGCGAACGGCACCACCGCCCAGCCCACAAACGCCAGCACGAAGGTGATCAGCGGCGCCAGGATGAACACGGTCTTGTTGGCGCCCGCCGGAATAACGATTTCCTTGAACACGAATTTGAAAAAGTCCGCAAAGCTTTGCAGCAACCCGAACGGCCCAACCACGTTCGGCCCCTTACGCAGCTGCACCGCCGCCCAGACCTTGCGGTCGAACAGAAGAATGAACGCCAGCGTCAGCAGCAGCATGATCACGATGGCGAGCACTTGCCCCGTCTTCATCAGCCCCCACTCAACCTCGACCGGCCAGTCGATCCCGAACCAGGTGATGTAATCCAGGGCGGGATTCATGGCGCGCACACTCCTCCCCCGTTTACGGGGGAGGTCGCGAGCAAAGCGAGCGGGAGGGGGCAAGTACGCCGCCCCCCCTCAGTCACCTTTGCTGACAGCTCCCCCGCAAACGGGGGAGCAAAGAAGAACTCGGCATCCACCCTCATTCCGCCGCCACCCTTTCGGCGCCCGCGCGCAATTGCGCGCATTCGGCCATGGTTTGCGAGGCGCGGGCGATCGGATTGGTGAGGTAGAAATCGGTGATTGGGCTGCGAAACGGCTCGGCTGACAGCGCGCCCTCGGCGCCAAGTTCGGCTGGCTTGAACGTCGCCGCATTCATCGCGCCCGGCGCGTAATCCACATGGCCGAAGGTCGGATGGTCGGCGATCATCTTGGCGCGCAGCGCATCGAGATTGTCGTAAGGCAGCGTCTTGCCGATGACGCCCGACAGCGCGCGCAGAATCGTCCAATCCTCTTTCGCGTCGCGCTTTGGAAACGTGGCGCGTCGCCCGTACTGCACGCGCCCTTCGGTGTTGACCCAGGTCGCGTCTTTTTCGGTATAGGCGGCTCCCGGCAGGATGATGTCTGCGCGATGCGCGCCGGCATCGCCGTGGCTGCCGATATAAATGATAGTTCCCGCCTTCGGCAGCGCGACCTCATCAACACCGAGCAGCAGCAGGGCATCGAGCCCGCCCTTCAGCATTTCGCCCGCGCCTTTGCCGCCGGCGCTGGGCAGAAAGCCGAGGTCAAGCCCAGCCACGCGCGCGGCCGCGACGTGCAGCACGTTGAAGCCGTTCCAGCCCTCTCTTACCACGCCAAGCTCGGAAGCGAGCTTGCCGATTGCGCGCAATGCCGCCGCGCCATCGCCGCGCGTGAGCGCGCCCTGACCGACGATAATCATCGGTCGTTGCGCATTCTCCAACACATCGGCGAACGCGCCGAGCTTGGCGAGCGATTGCGGCCCGGCGCCGAGATGCGCGTATTTGTAAGTGAGGTCGACCGCTTGGCCGACGACGCCAACCTCTGCGCCACGAAGCCAGGCCCGGCGTATGCGCGCATTCAGCACCGGCGCTTCAAGCCGCGGGTTGGTTCCCACCAGCAAAATCGCGTCGGCTTCGTCGATGCCGGCGATGATGGAATTAAACAGATAGCCTTGTCGAGCGCCGCCGCCGAGCTGAGCGCCGTCAGGCCGGCAATCAAGGTTGGGCGAACCCAGCGCGCGGAACAAATCCAAAGTCGCCTTCATGCTCTCGGCGCACGCCAGATCGCCGGCGAGTGTGCCGATTTTCTTGGGATTGGCTGAAAGCGCTTTCGCCGTCACGGCCAGTGCTTCGTCCCACGACGCCGCGCGCAGTTTTCGGTTTTCACGGATGTATGGACGGTCGAGGCGTTGCCGCGAAAGCCCATCCTCGGCATAGCGGGTCTTATCGGAAATCCACTCTTCGTTGACTCCCTCGTTCACACGCGGCAGCACCCGCAGCACCGCATCGCCGCGCGCATCGACGCGAATGTTCGAGCCGAGCGCATCCATCACGTCGATGGTTTCGGTCTTGGTGAGTTCCCACGGCCGCGCGTTGAACGCGTAGGGTTTCGAGGTGAGCGCACCGACGGGGCACAGATCGATCACATTGGCGGAAAGTTCGCTTTGAAGCGCGGCTTCCAGATAAGTGGTGACTTCCATGTCCTCGCCGCGCCCGGTGGCGCCGAGTTCAGGCACGCCGGCCACTTCGGTAGCGAAACGAATGCAGCGCGTGCATTGGATGCAGCGCGTCATCACCGTTTTCACCAAGGGCCCCATGAATTTTTCTTCCACCGCACGCTTGTTCTCGTCAAAACGCGAACCGCCGCGCCCGTACGCCATGGATTGGTCCTGCAAGTCGCATTCCCCGCCCTGGTCGCAAATCGGGCAATCGAGCGGGTGATTGATGAGCAGGAATTCCATCACCCCCTGGCGCGCCTTCTTCACGGCGGCACTTTTGGTGACAAGTTCGTTGAGCAAATCATCGCGCGGCGGCGGCAAATCCTTCACCTGCTGGGCGCACGATGCCACCGGTTTTGGCCCTGATTTCCCGCCAACCTTCACTTCAATCAGGCACATGCGGCAATTGCCGGCGATCGACAGCCGCTCGTGGTAGCAAAAGCGCGGAATCTCGGCGCCGGCGGCTTCACACGCCTGCAGCAGAGTGTAGTCCGGAGGGACATCGACTTCAGCGCCGTCGACGAGAATTTTCGTCATCAGAAGTTCCGCTTTCGCGCCCCGCGAATGGACGATTTATTGCGCCGCCGCAAGAGGGCGTGGGGTCGCGCTGGGGGGTGGTCTAATTGGGGCTCCCGCTCACCCATCCCCGGGGCGCCGTGCAACGGCGAGCCCGGGGCCCAGAAACTCAAGCGTCTGTGATTATGGGCCCCGGACTGAATGCTCCGCATTCATCCGGGGATGGGTGGTTTCTTGTTGAGGAGCGGTGATGTGAGGTGTTGTGTTGCCGGAACAAAATGCGAATAAATGCTACACTTTGGTCAGCGCACCCACGCCCACCACCGTCACCCACTCCCGCACCCGCCAGGACTTCACGACGCCGTTAACAACGTAAGGATCAGCCCGCGCGAAATCCTCCGCCACCGCCGCACTCTCGGCCTTGAAGAGCAACATCCCCTTCGGCGGATCGTCCGTGAACGCGCCGCCAAGTTGGAGTTCGCCGCGCGCGGTGGACGCGTTGGCGAGCGCGATATGCGCGGCCCGATGCGGCGCGCGCCGCTCGCGGAAGTCGGCGGGGTAGTCGTAGAAGAGGACGAAGTGTTTCACCGTCGCAAGTCCTTGCCTGCCAAGGTACGAGTCATGACATCCATTGATGTCGCGTCAAATCCGCTCAAAGCACGCCTCAGTTTTTCGCAGAGGCCCCTCATTTCCTGGCCTCCCCTCACCAGGGTCCATAAGTTAGTGAAACCGCCAGCACCATCCTGGCTCTCCTTGGTGAGGTCCTCGTAAGAGGTCAAATCAACTCCCTCCCTGGTCAAGATCGACTGGCAGTTGTTTTCGACAACAATCAGTTCAAATGCCAGCTTGTGCCAAACCTCAGAAAGCATTGGCTCGGTCGCATCAACGCCAGCTAACTTCCTCCAATTTGTGAGCAAACGCGCAACGCCATACCTCGCGTGAAAATCTCTCACTAGTTCGCGGTACTCCGCGCCAGAAAACGAATGAACTAGGATCGGCTCTGGAGGAAGCTGTAGGTAGGCGTCGATAACCCTCGTTTCCAATAGTTCCATCCGACGCGCTTGCTCACCCTTTCTGATTTGATAGTAGGCAAGCGGGATCGTTATGAACGCAACCACGCCAGCGACAATCGTCGCGACATTTGCTGCGATCCCCGTCCAGAGAATCAACGATTCTGCTTTCATTCCGCCGCCACCAGACGCACCTGGTGCACGCCTTTGGCGGCGCGGTAGCGGTCGATCCTTTGTTCGATCTCGCCGCGGAAATGGCGGATGAGGCCTTGGATCGGCCAAGCGGCGGCATCGCCCAAAGCGCAGATAGTGTGGCCTTCGACTTGCGTCGTCACTTCCAGCAACAAGTCGATCTCAGAATGCTCAGCTTCGCCCTTGGCCATGCGCTCCAGTACGCGCCACATCCAGCCGGCGCCTTCGCGGCACGGCGTGCACTGGCCGCAGCTTTCGTGCTTGTAGAAATAAGCGATGCGGGCGATGGCGCGGATCAAGTCGGTCGATTGATCCATCACGATCACCGCCGCCGTGCCTAGGCCCGATTTCAGCGCCGCCAGCGCATCGAAATCCATCAACACGGTTTCGGCTTCGTACGCGGGAATCATCCGCACCGACGAACCGCCTGGGATCACGGCTTTCAAATTGCCCCAGCCCCCCCGCACGCCGCCGCAATGGGTCTCGATCAGTTCTTTCAACGGAATGCTCATGGCTTCTTCGATGTTGCACGGCTTGTTGACGTGACCTGAAACGCAAAACACCTTGGTGCCGGTATTGTTGGCGCGGCCGAAGCCGGCGAACCATTTGGCGCCGCGGCGCAGAATTGTCGGCGCGACGGCGATGCTCTCCACATTGTTCACCGTTGTCGGGCAGCCATAAAGCCCAACATTGGCCGGAAACGGCGGCTTCAAGCGGGGCTGGCCCTTCTTGCCTTCGAGGCTCTCCAGCAGCGCGGTTTCCTCGCCGCAAATGTAGGCCCCGGCGCCGTGGTGCATGTAGATGTCGAAATCCCAGCCATGCACATTCTTTTTGCCGACAAGCTTGGCCTCGTAGGCCTCCAGAATGGCGCGCTCCATGGCTTCACGCTCGGCCACGTATTCGCCGCGAATATAAATGTAGCAAACGTGCGCGGCCATCGCGAACGAGGCCACCAAACAGCCCTCGATCAGCAGGTGCGGATCGTGGCGCATGATGTCGCGATCCTTGCAGGTGCCTGGCTCGCTTTCATCGGCGTTGACCACGAGATAATGCGGCCGCTCTTTCACTTCCTTGGGCATGAACGACCATTTAAGGCCGGTCGGGAAACCAGCCCCGCCGCGACCGCGCAGGCCGCTCTCTTTCATCTGCGCGATGATCCAATCACGCCCGGCGCCCAGCATATCCTTGGTGCCGTTCCAGGCGCCGCGCTGCTTGGCGCTCTCCAGATCGGCGCCGCGCGCGCCGTAGAGATTGAGGAAAATGCGATCCTTATCGGCGAGCATGGACTACTTTCTCGAACTGAAAATCATGAACAGGCGAAGCCCCAACCAGAGCGCGCCGATAGCAGGCGCCGCGACGTAAGGGCTGGTCAGCGCGTGGTCCGCCACAAGCCACATGTAAAGCGTCATCCCCGTCAGCCCGGCGACTAGAGCGCCATAGACCACGAGCGACACACGCCGCACCGTTGACGGCGGTTCGCTCACATCTTCTCCCGCAAATTTGACTCCAGCAGATTTGGCAGCTTCAATTTCTTGGCCAGCGAGCCATCATAAAGGCTCGTATCCTTCAGCACATTCGGTCCGCCCATGGGCGCGGAGGTTTGCCTCCCCGCCGCCGAGCCCGGTTCGATTTTTTCCCCGCGCGCTAGTTTATCAACCAACTCCTCGAGCGCGTTCGCGGTCAGGTCCTCGTGATAATAATCATCAATCGCCACAACCGGTGCGTTCACGCAGGCGCCCAAGCATTCCGTCTCTTCCCAAGAAAACTTGCCGTCCGCGCTCGGCGCATGCGCCTCGCCGATGCGGCGCTTGCAGACGGTCTTCAGATCCTCCGCCCCGCGCAGCATGCACGGCGTAGTGCCGCAGACTTGCACATGGTGCCTACCTACTGGATGCAGATGGAACATCGTGTAGAAGGTCGCCACTTCCAGCACGCGGATCGGCGCCATGTCGAGCAGCGCCGCGATCGCCTGGATCGCCGGCTCACTGACCCAGCCCTCCTGCTTCTGCGCCAGCCACATGATCGGAATCACCGCCGAGGCTTTGCGCTCGGGCGGGTATTTCGCCATCCACCAACGCGCTTGCTCCATCGCCGCGGGAGAGAACGCGAAGCTGGCGGGCTGGTTAGCGGTGAGACGACGGATGGACATTTACACACCCCACTCCGTCATTCCGGGGCTCGCGAAGCGAGAACCCGGAACCCAGGGGCCAAAGCCGTGTCGATTGCCCCTGGGTCCCGGATCGCGCTCCGCGCGTCCGGGATGACGGTTTTTCTCAAGTTCAAGTTCGTGCTCACTCATGCCCGCGCCCCCGTCCCTCGATTTCATCCAGCTTGCCCAGCGCCTTGATCGCCTCATCGCGCGCGCGCAGCAAGCCGGCGCGGCGATAGGCGCGCAGATAGCGGGCGATCAGCGGCGCGCGCAGCAACGCGCCGCGGCGGATGAAAATCAACATCAAAAACGCCGGCAAATAGCCGAGTGCCGAGCTTGGTGCCAGCGGCGCGGCGTCTCCGCCCATGAATTGCATGCGCAGAGGCACCAGCACAAACCCGATCAGCAAACCAATCACTAGTCCCTGGATCGCGGCGCCAATGCGCACGCGCGCTGGGTGATGCTCAACGTGCTCAGACTTGAACGCGACAAACGCGTGGATGACGAACGCACACACGATCACCAGCGCGACCCCGCCCTCGATCCAGAGCATCATTGAAATCACCGGTCGATCTCCCCGAACACGATGTCGATCGAGCCGAGGATGGCGCTGACATCCGCCAGCATGTGGCCTTTGCAGAGATGATCCATGGCGGCGAGGTGGGGGAAACCGGGGGCGCGGATTTTCAGCCGGTAGGGTTTGTTGCTGCCGTCGGAAATCAAATACACGCCAAACTCGCCCTTGGGCGCTTCCACACACGCATAAGCCTCGCCCGCCGGCACGTGATAGCCTTCTGTGTAGAGCTTGAAGTGATGGATCAGCGCTTCCATCGAGGATTTCATGTCACCGCGTTTGGGCGGGGCGAACTTGGAATTCTCCGGCGTCACCGGGCCCGGCGTTTTCCGCCACAGCGCCAGGCATTGCAGCATGATCTTGGTGGATTCACGCATCTCCTCGACACGGCACAGATAGCGATCATAGCAATCGCCATTTTTGCCGATCGGGATTTTGAATTCGAGCTCGGAGTAGATTTCGTAAGGCTGCGCGCGGCGCAGATCCCAGGCCATACCCGACCCGCGCACCATCACACCCGAGAAGCCCCATTTCAGCGCGTCTTCCTGGGAGACCACGCCAATATCGACGTTGCGCTGCTTGAAGATGCGGTTGTTGGTGAGCAGGCCCTCGATATCGTCGAGCACGGGCGGGAATTGTTCGCAGAAAGTTTGAATGTCATCGATCAATTGCGGCGGCAAATCCTGGTGCACGCCGCCGGTGCGGAAATACGCCGCGTGCATGCGTGAGCCCGAAGCGCGCTCGTAGAACACCATCAGCTTCTCGCGTTCCTCAAAGCCCCAAAGCGGCGGCGTCAGCGCGCCCACGTCCATGGCTTGCGTGGTGACGTTCAGCAGGTGCGAGAGCAGGCGCCCGATCTCGGAATAAAGCACGCGGATGATGCTAGCGCGGCGCGGAACCTCAACGTCGGCAAGTTTTTCGATCGCCAGGCAAAACGCATGCTCCTGGTTCATCGGCGCGACATAATCGAGCCGATCGAAATAGGGCAGCGCTTGCAGATAAGTCTTGTACTCGATCAGCTTCTCGGTGCCGCGATGCAGCAGGCCAATATGCGGATCGACGCGCTCGACCACTTCACCGTCAAGCTCAAGCACAAGCCGCAGCACGCCGTGCGCGGCAGGGTGCTGGGGACCGAAATTGATGGTGAAGGTGCGCCGCTCTTCGGGCGCGTGTGCGTGAGAAAGTTCCTCAGCCATGTGCAACTCCGTCCCTTCTCCCCCTTCGGGGGGAGAAGGGACGATGTGTCAGCGCCGCGCTCATTGCTTACTCGCCTTCTCATCTCCGGGGATCGTCATACCTTCCCACGGAGAGAGGAAATCAAAATTCCTAAACCCTTGCGTCAGCGTCACCGGCTCGTACACCACGCGTTGTTGCTCCACGTCGTAGCGCACTTCGACGTGGCCGCTGAGCGGGAAATCCTTGCGCAGCGGGAAGCCTTGGAAGCCGTAATCGGTGAGGATGCGGCGCAGGTCCGGGTGGTTGGAAAAGATAATGCCGTACATGTCGAACGCCTCGCGCTCGAACCAATCTGCGCACGGAAACAGCCCCGCGACCGAGGGCACGGGCGCCTGTTCGTCGGTCTCAATCTTGATGCGGATGCGGTGGTTCAAATGCATCGAGAGCAAATGGTAAACCACATCGAAGCGCTTGCCGCGTTCGGGATAATCGGCGCCGCAGATATCGATCAAAGTGGTGAACTTGCAACGCGGATCGTCGCGCAGGAAGGTGAGCACGGTGACGATCTGATCCGCGCGGGCGTTCAGCGTCAGTTCGCCGTGGCGGACTGAACTCGCTTCTATCGCGTTCGTCATCGACGACGCGATGTGTGCGCCTAAATCGTCCAATGCCGGACTCATGACTTCGCCTCATCGGAACCACCACCCATCCCCGGAGCGCCGCGCAGCGGCGAGTCCGGGGCCCATAAACACAGCTTTTCGTGTGTATGGGCACCGGACTGCGCGTGCCGCGCATCCGGGAATGGGTGGATGTTGTTCACGATTGCCTACTCACTACTCACTACTCACTACTCACTACTCACTACTCACTACTGACTACTGACTACTCACTTCTCACTACTCACTGATTCAGCGCTCGATATTCCCCTCGCGTCTGATCTTCCGCTGCAGCTGCAACACCCCGTACACCAAGGCTTCCGCCGTTGGCGGGCACCCGGGCACATAAATATCGACCGGCACGATGCGGTCGCAGCCGCGCACCACGGCGTAGGAATAATGATAATAGCCGCCCCCGTTCGCGCACGAGCCCATCGAAATCACGTAGCGCGGGTTCGGCATCTGGTCGTAAACCTTGCGCAGCGCGGGCGCCATTTTGTTGGTCAGCGTGCCGGCGACGATCATTACGTCGCTCTGGCGGGGTGAAGCGCGCGGGGCGAAGCCGAATCGCTCCAAATCATAGCGCGGCATCGACGCTTGCATCATCTCGACCGCGCAACACGCGAGCCCAAACGTCATCCACATCAGCGAGCCGGTGCGCGCCCAAGTAATGAGATCGTCCGCAGCGGCGACCAGGAATCCCTTGTCGGCAAGTCGGTCGGACAAACCCGTATAGAAGGGATCATCCTCTCGGACTGGATAGGAAGTCTCGCTCATGGATCCAGCCACGAGGTCAGTTGTGAGTAGTCAGTAGTCAGCAAGAGCATCATGGGCCCTCCACCGATTTCTGAATAGACCGGATGTAGGTGCGCAGCATCTTTCCCTAGTTCGTCGCACTGGAGGAGGAGCGGCGCTGTTCCGTCCTCGGCGGCAAGCCCAACTCGTGCGCAAATCAACAAGTGCGTCTCCAGTTCCTTGAGCGAACCCTGCGATCCCTTGAGGAAGTGGACAAAGCTACCGGTGCTATCGCGCCCGTAACCATCTGCGATGTTTGCGGAAATGGAGACGTACGCGCGCCGAATTTGGCTCGACATTCCATAAACTTCACTCTTGGGAAAATCCTGCGTTAGCACATAGGAGCGCTCCGCAATGTCCATTGCCGTCTGCCAGACCCTAAGGTCGCGGTATGAATTGATTTCGCCCACCAAAATCCTACTGACTACCGACTACTGACTACTCACCCAGAGGTCACTCCCATTCGAGCGCTCCCTTCTTCCATTCATAGACAAACCCGACGGTCAGTACGCCCAGGAACGCCATCATCGACCAGAACGTGAATTGCGCGACCTCCGGCGGCAGGTGCGGCAGCGTGATCGCCCAGGGAAACAGGAAGGCCACTTCCAGGTCGAAAATAATGAACAGGATCGAGACCAGATAGAAGCGCACGTCGAACTTCATGCGCGCGTCGTCGAAGGCGTTGAAGCCGCACTCATAGGCCGAGACCTTCTCTGAATCCGGGCTCTTGGGCGCGATTACAAACGCCGCGATCAAGAACCCCGCGCCGAGAACGGTCGCGACAGCGAAGAAGATGATAATTGGCAAATAATCGGTGAGATCGAAGCCCATGAACTCCACTTAAGCCGCGTTGGCCTGCAACGCCAGGAACCCGGTGCCGCACCCGCGAAATCGGGCGGAAGCTAGGGGTGCTCGGGTATGATGTCCATGCTGGGATTTGCGCACGAAATCAATGCGCCCAAGGCCAAAAACTGGCGCGAGTGACGGGGCTCGAACCCGCGACCTTCGGCGTGACAGGCCGACGCTCTAACCAACTGAGCTACACCCGCGTTTTGGCTACGCAGAGAGGCTGGGGGTTAAGACAAGCCCCGGCGGGGGTCAAGGGCGGCCACTGAGTGCGGTCCGCTGGGAAGCTTAGGTCCGCCTTCGCCCTGCGGGCTTCGGTCGGACAGCCTTCGCGCTTCGATCGTCAAGTCTGGCTTGTCTTAGGGACGATCTGTCACCCATGTGTCCGGGCTGTACCCGCTGAGACTGGTGGGCGGTGAGGGGATCGAACCCCCGACCCTCTCGGTGTAAACGAGACGCTCTACCGCTGAGCTAACCACCCTATGAGCGAAGCTAAAAAACCATGGTGGAAGGGGCTGGATTCGAACCAACGTACGCTCTCGCGGGCAGATTTACAGTCTGCTGCCATTAACCACTCGGCCACCCTTCCCCAGGTGTCGTATATCAGGATTCAGGTATCAAAAAAACAAGCAGCTACGGCGTACTGCATGGTTCTGACACCTGACACCTGATACCTGGTCCCTGAACGGAGCGCGTCTTATAGTCAGGTCCCCACCCCCGCTCAAGCCGAGGCCGCAAAGCAATTTGGGATCCGTGCAGCTGCGTGTGCCGCGCCGCCAATTCGAGGAGGAGACTGGCGGGCCTTCCTGGATATGGGGGGTGCATGCGTGCCTGGCCGCACTCGCCAACCCCGCCCGTCGCATCGAGCGCGTGGTCGCCACCCGCAACGCCGCCTCGCGCTTGCCAGCCAACGCCGATCCGCAAATCCTCGACCCCGAGGCCATCGACGGCATGTTGCCGCCCGGCACCGTGCACCAAGGTGTGGCCGTGCGCGCGTTGCCGCTCGAGCCGTTGACGCTGGAAGCGGCGTGCTCGCCGCCGGACCTGCGCAGCGTGCTCATTTTGGATGGCGTCACCGATCCGCAAAATGTCGGCGCGGCGTTTCGTTCGGCGGCCGCATTCGGCGCGCGCGCGGTCGTGTTGCAGGACCGCAAATCGCCGCCGCTCACCGGCGTGCTGGCGAAAGCGGCCACCGGCGCGATTGAATTGGTCCCCCATGTGCGCGTCGTGAACCTAGGCCGCGCCATCGAGACACTGCGCGCGCTTGGCTATCTAACGGTGGCGCTGGAGGGCGAAGCTGAACTGAGTTTGGCGGACGCTCTGATGGAAAAGCGTCCGCTCGCGCTAGCGCTCGGCGCGGAGGGCAAGGGCCTGCGCCCCGCTGTCGCGGAAGCCTGCGAAAAGCGCGCGCGTATTCCGCTTGCGCCGGCGATGGAGAGCCTCAACGTGTCGGCCGCCGCCGCGATTGCGCTCTATGAGGCGGGGCGCGTTCGCTAAATCTATCTTACTCTTGCTATGGCAATGCGGCGCAAACCACAGGAAGAAGCGCCAAGATGGCGAGAACGCAAGCAGCAGCCATTCCTGCCCGGTTTCATATCCGTTCACTCCTCAGCCGAAGCGACCGCTTCGCAAGCAAGGCGGCTTTGATCTTCCGCAATCGCCGCGCGGCTACCGATCTTGGCGCGGCGCTCGACGTGGCGCTCGCAACGTTTCGAGATCAGGCGCCTTTGTTTTCCCGGGACCGTTTCGGCATGCGCGATTGCGCTCGCCTTGAAAATCGCCCAGGACGGACGCCCTGACCTACAAGTCAGAGTTCGGAGACGGCATGAACCAAGAGATTTTTCTCTCAATTATGGCGACAGGCTTTGTGGTCGCCTTTTTCCATGCCGCGATTCCGACGCACTGGCTGCCGTTCGTTTTGACAGCGCGCGCGCACGGCTGGAGCAAGACGAAAACCCTCGCTGTGACGGCCATTGCAGGCGCCGGACATGCGGTCTTCACCGCAATTCTGGGCGTGTTGGTTGTTTGGCTCGGCATCAATGTCGATCGCTGGACAGGGAGTGTCTTTCCATGGATTGCCGGCGGCTTACTGATCGCTTTTGGATTTTTCTACCTGATCAAACAGGCGCGCGGCGGCGGCCATGACCACAGGCACACGCCGCCGGGCGCCCACGCTCACCATGAGAACAATGATCGCGCTCATGACCACCCACACTCTCATAAACATGCGCATGCTCACACGCATGCGAACAATTACCCGCCTGAACATGACCGGGCCAGACCAGATCAAGATGCGGCAAGAACCGCTGCGCCGACAACGCGCGTCTCGGACCGCGCCGCGATTCTCGGCCTGCTCGCTCTTCTGACCTTCTCGCCCTGCGAAGGGTTTTTGCCGGTCTATCTCTCGGGTATCCGCAATGGCTGGACCGGGTTTGTGCTGTTGAGCTTCGTGTTGGCTGCCGCGACGCTCGCCGGCATGATGCTCTTCACTACGCTGACAATGTTCGGTCTGGATCGTTTCAAGCTGCAGGCGCTTGAGAAGTATGAAAGTGCAATCCTATCCGTGCTTCTGTGCGGGCTTGGCGCGGCAATTATCGTCTTGGAGACTTGAGACATGTCCGTCCCCGCACATGATCACGCCGATCACGCAGGCCACGACCATAAGCCGGGCGGCGGGCACGCGCACGCGCCGGCCAACTTCGGAACCGCCTTTGGTGTCGGCGTCTCGCTCAATCTCGGATTTGTCGCCATCGAAGCGACCTACGGCTTTTTGGCCAATTCCGTCGCATTGATCGCGGATGCGGGGCATAATTTCAGCGACGTTCTGGGACTGATCGTGGCGTGGGCCGCGTCCATCCTCGCGCGGAGAAAGCCCTCCCAGCGCTACACCTACGGGCTGCGTTCGTCCTCAATCCTTGCCGCGCTCATAAACGCGGTCCTGCTGCTGGTCGCCGTCGGCGCGATCGCCTTTGAGGCAGTGCGCCGGTTCTCCGAACCAAGCCCAGTCGCTGGTTGGACTGTCATCATCGTCGCCTCGATCGGCATCGTCATCAATGGCGCGACCGCACTGCTGTTCATGCGCGGCGGCAAAGGCGATTTGAATATTCGCGGCGCGTTTCTGCACATGGCCGCCGATGCGGGCGTGTCGGCGGGCGTGGTGTTGGGCGGCTTTGCGATCTTGGCCACGGGTTGGCTATGGATTGACCCTTTGATCAGCTTGCTGGTCGTTGTTGTGATCGTGATCGGCGCCTGGTCGTTGCTGCGCGACGCGACCACAATGACACTCCACGCCGTTCCGCCCGGAATCGATCCGCAGGCGGTGCGGCTGTTTCTTTCGAGCCAGCCGGGCGTCGTTGAACTTCACGATCTGCATATCTGGGCGATGAGCACGACTGAAACCGCGCTCACTTGTCACCTGGTCATGCCCGATGGTTCTCCGGGCGATTCCTTCCTTGCAGAGCTCGCGGACGCCTTGCGGGCGCGCTTCTCGATCCCGCATGCGACCATCCAAGTGGAGACGGTTCGCGAGGGCGGCTGCGCACTGGCGCCCGACCATGTTGTCTGACCACCCACGCCGGCGCATCTCCTAGCTAGTGGCGCGCCACCGAGAGCCATTCGCGGGCGCGCTTTTGCGCCTGGGCGATGTCGTCCTTGCTCAATTGGTCGGCGATTTCGCGGCGGCAATCCTTAGCCGCTTCCGAGCCGCGGGTCGCCGCAAGGTTGAACCACATGTGGGCCGCCACCAAATCCACCGCGCCGCCCTGACCGGTCGAATAGATCAAGCCGAGCTTGTAGAGATCTTCGCATTGCGCCGCTGCCGAACGCACGGCGGCGTGCGCCTGGGCGATTTCGGAATCCGTGAACGCCACGATCGTCACTCCCTTGGTCCAATTTAGGGAACGCCGCGGCTGATGCCGTCATCCGTTCCACCCCACTGGCGACTGCGTCGCCGGGGGAGAGAAATGACATGCATAAATTGCGATAAGCTTAAGCGCCGTCAGCTTTGTTTCGCGGCTGCATCGGCGATCGACGCCGCGGTTTGCCCGAACAAAACCTTGGCGGCGGCGATTTGTTCGGGGCTGCCGGGAGGAGGACGGCGTAGCTCGCCGCCGACGGCAAGGCCGCGCTGCACCGCCGGGCGCGCCGCGATGCGTTCTAGCCAAGCGTTAAGGCGCGGGAACGCGTTCATCTCCTGGCCAAAAATGGCGGCCGCCTTGATCCAGGGAAAGAGCGCCATGTCGGCGATGGAATAAGCGCCGGCGACGAATTCGCGCCCTTCGAGGCGCCGATCGAGCACGCCGCACAGCCGGTTCACTTCGTTGTTATAGCGGGCGACAGAATATTCGAGCTTGGCTGGGTCGTCGACCAGGTTCGGCGCGTAACTCCTGAAATGGCTGGCTTGCCCGAACATCGGACCCACATTGGCCATCTGCCAAAATAACCATTCATCAACCAAAACGCGCGCGCGTTCCTCGCGCCGATAGAATTTTCCGGTCTTACGCCCGAGATATTGCAAGATAGCGCCGGACTCGAACACCGAGATGGGCTTTCCACCGGGACCCTTCGGGTCGACAATCGCCGGCATGCGGTTGTTCGGGCTGATGAGTAGGAAATCCGGCTTGAATTGCTCGCTGGCGCCGATGTTCACCGGCTTTAGAACATAGGGCAGGCCCATCTCTTCCAGCGCGATGGAGATCTTCCAGCCATTCGGCGTGGGCCAGAAATAGAGTTCGATCGGCTTGGACATAAGGGCTCCTGCCCTGGCTAGATAAGCGACCGCCCGCCGCCGCGCCAACCGCCGACCCTGAATGATCGCTCAACCATCATGCTCGGAACTTGGCGCGGTAAGCCTTCCTTGACCGCCGGCGCCCTCGCCGGCTCTTGTTTTGCGAGACAACACAGGCCGGCGCGCCGGCGGTCCATGGCGTTAAACTCCCAGCTTCTTCTTCAATATCTCATTCACCAAAGCGGGATTGGCTTTGCCGCCGCTGGCTTTCATGGCTTGGCCGACCCACCAGCCGAACGCTTTCGGATTTTTCTTCACGTCATCGACTTTGTCGGGATGGGCGGCGATCAGTGCGTCGATGGTTGTTTCGATGGCGCCGGAATCGGTGACTTGCCGCAATCCCTCGCGCTCGACGATTGCAGCGGGGCTCTCACCGGTTTCCATCATCTTGGCGAACACGTCCTTGGCAATTTTGCCATTGATAGCGCCGTCCTTGATAAGGTCCAGCATGGCGCCCAAGTGTTCAGCCTTCACCGGCGAGGCTGAAAGCTCAACGCCTTTCTTGTTGAGCGCGGCGAACAATTCCTGCGTCACCCAATTGGCGGCCAGCTTCGCATCGCGGCCCTTAGCCACGGTTTCGAAATATGCGGCAGCTTCACCATCGCTTGAAAGCACGCGCGCATCGTAAGCGCTGAGCCCATAATCCTCGCCGAAACGTTTTTTCTTGGAATCAGGCAATTCCGGCAGCGAGGCTTTGATCGCGGCGATCCATTTGTCGTCCAGCACCAACGGCAGCAAATCCGGATCGGGGAAGTAGCGATAGTCGTGCGCGTCTTCCTTCGAGCGCATGGTGCGGGTCTCGCCCTTGTCGGGATCGAACAGGCGTGTCTCCTGATCGATTGTGCCGCCGCCTTCGAGGATATCTATCTGCCGGCGCGCTTCGTATTCTATGGCTTGCATCATGAACCGCGTGGAGTTGACGTTCTTGATTTCGCAGCGCGTGCCCAATTCTTCGCCCGGCCGGCGCACTGAAACATTCACGTCGGCGCGCATGGAGCCTTCCTCCATGTTGCCATCGCAGGTTCCAAGCGCGCGCAAGATGGCGCGCACTTTGTTGAAATAGGCCGCCGCTTCCTTGGCCGAGCGTATATCGGGCCGCGAGACGATTTCCATCAGCGCCACACCAGCCCGGTTTAGATCGACATAAGTTTCGCTTGTGCTGAGATCGTGGATCGACTTGCCGGCGTCCTGCTCCATGTGCAGCCGTTCTATGCGAATGACGATCGCGTCCTCGCCGTCCGGCTCGACCTCCACTTCGCCCTCGCCCACGATTGGCAGCGCGAACTGACTGATCTGGTAGCCCTGCGGCAAGTCGGGGTAAAAATAATTCTTGCGGTCGAAGCGGCTGGTCTTGTTGATCTGCGCGTTCAGCCCGAGGCCAGTGCGCACAGCTTGTTCAACGCAAAACTTGTTGATCACCGGCAACATCCCCGGCATCGCCGCGTCGACCAAACTCACATGCTCATTCGGCGCGCCGCCATAGGCCGCGCTGGCGCCGGAGAAGAGCTTCGCCCGCGAACTCACCTGCGCATGCACTTCGAGGCCAATCACCGTTTCCCACTTGGCCTTCTGGCCGGGTACAAGCTGATCGGGGCGAGCGGAGCGGACGTCGAGATTGGTCATCGGGCTGGAATTAGGGTGCTTGGCGCTTGGATGCAACCTGGCAAGAACGCGATCTAGTCTAGCGCAGCCCCTCGTCCCTCATGGCCCATATTCAACCCGCGCCAAATACAATCCATCCGCCGGCGCGACTGGGCCGCATTGGGAGCGGTTTTTCGCCGCCAGGGCGGCGGCCACATCGTCGGCGGTCATTTTGCCCAAGCCCACTTCGACCAGCGTGCCGACCATCGAGCGCACTTGCCGATGCAGGAAACTGCGCGCTTCGCACACGATTTGAATTTCCGTACCGCCGGCATCGCGCCGGCCCTTGTGGTTTGCCGGCTTGAGGCCGGCGGAGATCACATCGCAGCGGTCGAGCGTTTTTACCGGGCTGTTGGCTTGGCAATGGGTATCGCGGAAAGTGGTGAAATCGTGCTTGCCGACGAGGCGCTGACCGGCTTCGTGCATTGCGTTCACGTTAAGCGCAGGCGAGATGCGCCACGCCTTGCCGCGTTCCAGCGTGAGCGGCGCGCGGCGGTTCATGATGCGATACAAATACGCGCGCTTGAATGCGTCGAAGCGGGCGTGGAAATCCGGCGCGGCCGCTTCCGCCGACAGCACGGAAATCGGACGGGGGCGCAGGTGCGCGTTGAGCCCGTCGCGCAGGCGGCCGGGGCTGAAGGGTTTGTCGATATCGACATGGGCGATCTGCGCCAGCGCATGCACGCCGGCATCGGTGCGCCCGGCGCCGATCACCTCCGCGTACGCACCGGTAAGTTTCTCGGCCGCTTCCTCCAGCGCGCCCTGCACGCTCGGCCTATCCGCCACACGCTGCCAACCCGAAAACGGGCCGCCGTCATATTCGAGCGTCAGCTTGAAACGCACGCTGCTCTAGCCGCGCCGGTATTCCAGCATCGGACAGGCGCGCGCGTCGGCCGCGCCTGGGGCCCCGCCACTGACGCCGAGCAACTTCATGACCGGCTCGCCCGGTCCTGGCGGCTCCCACACAACGACGAACGCTGCATTGTCGGCGCCGCAAAGGCCGCGCCCGTCCAGGGTCTTGGTTTCGCGGTTCACGCGATAAACCAGCGTCTGCGACGCCTCGACGGGAATGGCGAGCAGCGCACGCAGCGTCTGGTTTTGCACTTGCGTGGCCGGCGACAGCACACCGGTGATCTCCGCTTCGATCACGAGCCCATTGCCGGCGCGCAGCGTTAGAATTTCCTGGGCGTCGGCGCCGGCTTGGCCGGCGTCGGGCAAGCGAAGGGCGGTCGAGACATTGAGTTCGCCGGTCGCCGCGCGGGCCGCGTCGTTGCTGGCGGCGAACGCGCGCGATGGCTCGGATTCCGGCGCCGGGGCGTCCAATTGGGGGCCATCGCCGGCGCCCGCCGGCGCGGGGCTTGGCCTTTCGCAACCCGCCAACGCCAAGGCCAAGACGACGCACCCGATGCGGACGAACATGAGCATGGCTTGTCTTAGCCGCGCATGGGCCGATGCGCTACCCCAGCACGGCGCCCGCCGCGATCCGACGACCGCGGAGATAAGCTGTCGCGTCAAGGGGTGCGCGGCCTTCGCGCTGCACCGCCAGCAATCGCACCGCGCCTTCCCCGCAGGCGACGAGCAGCGCGGCATCCAACACTTCGCCAGGGGCGCCATCGCCTTGGCCCAAACGCGACGCCAGCGCCTTGACGCGCACGCCCTCCAACTCGAACCAGGCCCCCGGCGACAGACCGCGTATCTGGCAATCGACCTCGCGCGCCGAACAGGTCCAATCGATGCGCGCCTCGGCTGGATTGATTTTGTGCGCGTAGCTGACGCCTTCGGCCGCTTGCGGGCTCTCGCGCGCCGCGCCGCGCTCGAGCTGAGCCAGCGCTTCGACCAGCAAGGGCGCACCGAGACCGGCGAGGCGATCATGCAAGGTGATCGCGGTGTCGTCGGCATTTATCGGTGTTTCAGCGCTGGCGAGGATCGGCCCGGTATCGAGCGAGGCTTCCATGCGCATCACTTGCACGCCGGTCGCGCTATCGCCGGCCATGATCGCGCGTTGGATGGGGGCGGCCCCGCGCCAGCGCGGCAGCAGCGAGGCGTGCAGATTGAACGCGCCCAAGCGCGGCGCCTCGATAATGGCCTTCGGCAGAATGAGCCCGTACGCCACCACGATCACGGCATCGAGCTTGAGCGCGGTGATAGCCATTTGCGCGTCGTCTGGCCTCAGGCTCGCCGGCGTGCGCACTTCGATGCCGCGCGCGGCGGCGAAGACATGCACGGGTGTGGGGCGCTCGCGCTTGCCGCGTCCCGCGGTGCGCGGTGGCCGCGCGTAGACCCAGGCGATCTCATGCCCGGCCGCGATCAGAGCCTCAAGCGCGGGCAGCGCGAAAGCAGGTGAGCCCATGAAAGCGAGGCGGAGCGTCATCAGAACAAGTTACTTCTCCCCCAACGCCATGGAGAGAGTAACCGAAAGCGTCGACATGGCCCAATCTTAGCAAACATGGACCGCCGGCTTCCAGCCGGCATCTCGCCCGCCTCAATCCACCTCGTCCCCCGGCCGCGGCGGCTCGCCGCCTTCGCGGTTGAGGCCAAACACGCGGTCAAAGGCTTCCATGTCGGCGCCCTTGGCGCGTTCGGCGAAGAATTCCTTCGCCGAACGGATCGAGCCGACGTGGCGCTTGGTCATACTGACGAGCATTTCTTCAGGCGTGACGCCGTCTTCACGCGCCAAGCGCGCGAGTTCGGCCGCCATGTCTTCAGGTAAACGAATGGTGATCGCGGCGTCGCTCATGTGCGGATCATACGCCAAATCGAGGCCGGCGTCATCAGCGTGCTGGCGGTCCATGCCAAACTCAGCTCGCGTAATATTCGACCACCAAATTCGGCTCCATCTGCACCGGGTAGGGCACGTCGGAGAGCGCGGGGATGCGGGCGAGGCGCGCGGTCATGCCCTTAGTGTCG